>VOFF01000864.1_pt1 | contig 654001 bp, 730 predicted proteins | sample 5384061 | NCBI WGS metagenome assembly VOFF01 (sample SAMN12384725, study PRJNA508395) | human gut metagenome | isolation source: healthy gut E | host: Homo sapiens
ATGGGAGCTCCAGGTCATGAGGGTTTGGTTCCGGCGGAAATCCTGAAGGACGGAGGGCCCGTCTGCCGCGGCGGGAGCGCCTATTGCGCGGCTTCAGTCGGAAATACGCCCACGGCCTGGCGGCCTCCCGCGCCCGCCCGCGACATTTACCCTCAGCTGGCTGCCAGGCTGGCGGCGGAAGCCGGCCTGAACCCCGCAGTCCCTGCGCGGCACCGGACCCCGGGCAAAATCCCGGCTTCATGCATGGGCGGACATGGCCCTGCGGGGCGGCGCCATCTGCGCCGCCCCCATCGTGCTGGCCAAAGCGGGCCTGGTGAAGGACAGGAACGTCACGGCCTACCCGGCCCAGGACGTTTACCGGGAACTCAACGAAGCCGGCGCCCATATTGTGAAAGATGAAAATGTGGTGCTGGACGGCAACATGCTCACTGCCAACGGCCCCGGCGCCGCCATGCTCTTCGGCTACTCCATCGGGGAATATCTGGGGGAAGACCTCCAGGTAGCCCAACTCAAAGAGCAGATGTGCTACACGGGCCTGTAGGATGCCGGCAGGCATTCCGCCTTTCCGCAAACCCCATGCGGCACCGGAACAACAGGGAAAGGGGAGGAATTTCCCCTTTTCACTTCATCAGGCGCCTTTTTCAGGGTATAGTAAGCCCCCGGCGTCCCTTGCGGGACGACATCAGGCGGGAATGCAGGGCAGAGAGAAAAAATTGCTCCGGCAGGGGTAATCCAGCAAAAGGCGGCAAAAAGCCCGGTCCCATCGGTCCAGACGGGGGAGGACGTTCTCCGCGCCCACCAGCTCCAGCCACTTTTTCCAGCCGGAAAGCAGAACTTCCCGGTCTTCCGGAGACGCCCTGAAAAAAGCTCCCCCTCTTTCATGATGAAATGCCTGCGCATCAACTCCATGCAGTAGTCCACCAGACCGAAGGCGGCAGGTGAATCAAGCAGCCCCCTGCTCCCCCAGAAACGCGCCAGAGCTTCCATGCCCATCAAATCCATGCGGAAATCCCCAGGCGGGGATCCCGCCCGCAGGAGGAAGAGCCGGGGCGTTCCCGCCGATAATGGTACAACTGGTCGGGAAGGATCAGGAGCCGCGGAGCAAAAGTCAACAGCATCAAACAGAAATACAAATCCTCCCCTGGCTCAATCCGGGAACGAAACGCAAGCCGTTTTCTTCCAGCAGTTCCCTGCGGATCAACTTGTTCCACACCGTTCCCGCGCACCGGCTCCACGGCGTCCCCCGCCGGAACCGTTCCGCTTTTTCCTCCGGGAAAAATCCGGCTGACGGCGACCAGCCTCTTTCAGGCATATCCATGTCCCCGCAGTCGCAAAATTCATGGTATCCGCACACCGCTACGTCCGCTTCTTTCTCCGCGGCCGCAGTAACCAGGCGCTGGAACATATTCCGTTCCACCATGTCGTCCGGATCCACAAAGCCGATATACGTTCCCGCAGCCGCTGCCATGCCGCTGTTCCTCGCTGCGGAAACGCCGCTGTTTTTCTGGTCAATTATCCGGACGCGGCGATCCCTGTTCCGCCATTCGCGCAATATCTCCGCCGTACAGTCGGAAGAACCGTCATTAACGCAAATGATTTCGATATCTTTCATGCTCTGGCCGGTCAGGCTTTCCATACACTGGTCCAAATAGGCGGCAACATTATAGCAGGGAACAATGATGGAAACGGATACGCTCATGGCGGAAGCGTCCTTTTTTATCCGGATTGAAAATCCACATCAAGAAAAAACAGCAACGCCATCTATTGAAAAACGGAAAAACCGGAAAAGGGAAACTATTTCCGGAAAGAAATGCAAAGGCTGTCTCCCGAAGGAAGTTCCCGGGAATGACGGGAACGGCGGGCTGTGGTACGGCTGCAATACGGCGGAAAATTCAAACCGTCAGGAATACTCCGGCATCATGCGCAAAGGAGTTTTTTTTGATATTGCTTTTCAGTATGAATTTATTAAGTATTCAGTCATCGTCGCACAACGTATTTTTTTTACGGCAGGGAAAATCTGCCCGGAACGGCAAAAAGAAAAAAATCACCATCCGCATCAGGCGATATTCATGATATTTCCTGCAATTTCTCACCATGAAACCGATTACACATACACAGACAGTCATGCTCCGATTGCTGACCATGTGTATTCCGTTTCGGAATCTGCGTAAAAAAGGACGCGCTTTTCTGCGCGATTTCCTGTCCGACTACGACCGGAACGCCCGCCGAAGCATGCGCGCATGGCGCAGGCATGCAGTGGCCGGCCGTACCATCCTTATTCTGGAACCCAACTATTGCCACGGGGAAGTCATCCCCGGTTTCTGCCGCCACCTGCTCGACATGGGATACCGCGTTGATGTCCTGATGCATCACAGCCTGGCCAGACAATCGCCCCTGTGTTGTTTCAAGGAAAACGAGATCCAGATCTTCACAGCCATGTGCACTTCATGGAAGCGCCTGGCCAAAGCTCCCGTCCTCAACCGGTACGAAGCCATTTTAGTATCAACATCCGCCTTTTATGACACTCCGGGATGGGCAGGTTTCCTTCACATGACGGGGCTTGACAGATTCACCAATCTTCTGGCCGTCGAACATGAATTAAATGACATCCCACGGTTCGGGGAAGAAGGGCTTGAACGGCAGGGACGTCTGCTGACGCTGGGCTCCTTTCCCAAAGGGACGATGGTCAATCCGCACTTTTTCGGGGAAATCCCGCCTGCGCCCAGGAACCGTGAACCCGTATTCATTACCGTAGGTTCCCTTTCCGCACAGCGGAAAAACCACAACCTCCTGATTGAAGCGCTGCAAACCATCTACCATGAAGGCCACAGGGACTTTTCCGTCATCATCGTAGGGGAAGGAGAACTGGGAGAAATTCCCGGCCACCTGCGCCCCTTCCTGCATGTGGCCGGAAAACTCGACTTCCCCGCCATGTACGAGGCCATGAGGCGGGCGGACTATTTCCTGCCTCTCCTTGATCCCGGCAATCCGGCGCACGACCGCTACATTACCACCGGCATCACCGGCTCCGCCCTGCTCATTTACGGATTCGCGAAGATTCCGGTCATCATCCAAAAAAAATTCGCTTCCTTCTACGGCTTCAATGACCGGAACGCACTTCTTTACGGGGAAGAAACGCTTGGCGGCGCCATGCTCCGCGCCATCAGGCAAACGGAGGAGGAATACGCGGAAATGCAGTGGGCGCTTCTCCAATTGGGCAGGGATATTGACAGGGAATCCCGCTCCAACCTGAAGCGGGCTCTTGCCGCATGCTCCCCCTCCGAACCTCAACAGTCCCGCCAATGACCCAATCCTGCCCGCCACAGCCCCAGGTTTCCGTCATTGTTCCCGTTTACAACCAGGAACGATATCTTGAAGAGTGCATCAGCAGCATACGCCGGCAAACCCTTGCGGAGTGGGAATGCCTCATCATTAACGACGGTTCCTCCGACTCGTCGGGGGAAATCGCCCGGCGTTTTTCAGAGGCGGACTCAAGAATCCGTTATTTTGAACAGAAAAACGGAGGCGTTTCCTCCGCCCGAAATCTGGGCATGCGGCGCGCTTCCGGGCGCTATTTGTGTTTCGTTGACGGCGACGATTTCATCGACGCGGCCTTTCTCAAACATCTTCTGGACGCCTCGGACCGCGGAGCAAGCGATTTGACCGTAGCGGGAAAGCTGTTCTGCGACAGGTTTCCGCCGGATAAAAATCCCCGCCCTGCCCACCTGCGGCATATTTCTGCGCCGGGAGTTCCCCTTGAAAAACAATCTGAATTCCCGGAAGGCATTCACCCCTGTGAAGACGGCCTCTTCTCGCATTTCGTGCTCGCGCTGACAGACAAAAAAATTTCCTTCTGTCCGGAGGCCGTTTACCATTACCGCCAGCATGAACAGGGCAACCACCACTAGATACGGAAAAGAACCGCCGACATCCTGCCCATGATCCCCCGGTGGCTTTCCCTGATTGAAGAGTTTTATGAACAACGCCATCTCTGGAAAAGAAAAGCCGGCCATCTCGTCCGCTTTATTGAGCATGAACCATTTGAACTGAGGCTGCTTGGCATGCCTTTCTCCCCGCCGGAGCAGGAAATACTTTACAGCATCATCCGGGACTTCCTGACCGCCCATTGTACGGCCGCCGAGTGCCGGAGGGCCTCCCTGCATCTTCCTTTCCGCCTGTTGTTGCAATCCTCCGGCTTTTCAGACTTCGGAAGAAGGCTCCGGAGGGCCGGCAAAAACACCGGAATCCGCCGGAAGCTTCTTCCTTTCTGCCCTGTCCCTTCATGGAGGAGAAATGGCCGGGCACAGCTGCGGCAAGTACGCGAACAGCTGGAGGAAATACGCAGGAATATCACGTTTTAACCCCTTCCCCTGCTTGAACATGGCAAAAGGAAAAATAATAGTCATGCGTCTTTTTCGGAGGGCTGGGAAACCAGCTGTACCAATACGCCTTCCTCTTCGCGCTCTCCCGGCAAGGGGGAAAAGCAAGACTGGAAGCCTCATCATATGAACATGATGATAAGAGGGTCTGCGAACTCCATCACTTCCGGGTTTCCCTTCCCATTGAAGGAGGCCCTCCCCCTGGGCTTTCCGCAAGTCCCGTATTCCCGCCTGCCTGCGTTCCCTGTTCGCCGCTCCCAAATATCCTCATTTCCGGGAGGAAAAACGGCACGGGTTCGATCCCGGTCTCGCGGCTCCTCCCCGCCGCCATACCTATTTCAAGGGATATTTTCAGACGGAACAATACTTCCTCCACTGCCGGGAACAGCTTTGCAGGGAATTCCGTCTGAAAACTCCCCTGACTCCGGAAAACGCCCGCATTCTTGAAGATATCCGTTCATGCTGCTCCATTTCCCTGCACATCCGCAGAACGGATTACCTCTCCAACCCCTACCTTTCTCCGCCGCCTCTGGAATACTACCTCCGGAGCATGGCTGAAATGGAAGGAAGGCTGCGGGCGGCAGGCGCTCCGCAGGAATCCCTGCGTTACTTCATCTTTTCGGACGACATAGAATGGGCCCGGCAAAACCTGAGGCCCGCCCTGCCCCATGTCCATGTGGATATCAATGACGGCGGCACCGGCTACTTCGATTTGGAGCTGATGCGAAACTGCCGCCACCACATCATCGCCAACAGCACTTTCTCCTGGTGGGCGGCGTGGCTCAACGAACACGCGGAGAAAATCGTCATCGCGCTGCGCATCTGGTTCAACAGGGAGGAAGGCGACCGGTACCATACGGATGACGCACTCATCCCCGGCTCATGGCTCCGGATATAACCCTGTTTCCTATACAGCAGACCATGCCCCTCCCCTCATTTCCGTCATCGTCCCCATCTACAACATGGAGTCCCTTCTTCCGCGCTGTCTGGACAGCCTGGCGGCACAAACCCTCCGCGACCTGGAAATCATCTGCGTGGACGACGGTTCAACCGACGGGTCCGGAGGCATCGTCCGGAAATATGCTTCCGGAGACAGTCGTTTCCGCCTGATTACACAGGAAAATTCCGGCAGGGCGGAAGCCCGTAATGCGGGAATCAGGGCTGCTGCGGCGCCTTACCTGGGTTTTGCGGATCCGGATGACTACGTTGAGCCGGACATGTACGAACGGCTCTACCGGCTCGCGGAAGAAAGCGGGGCGGACATGGTCCAATGTTCCTATTCCCCTTCCTTCCGGCTGAAAGCGGAGAATCGCGCGGAATGGCTGAGGAAAAACTCCTTCATATTGAAAACACCGCCTGCGACGGCGTCTTTACGGAGAAAGGAGAAATATTCAGGCTCTTTCTGGAAGACAGGATCACCGGCGTCGTCTGGAGCAAATTGTTCAGGCGGCTCCTCCCCGGCTGTTCCGCCCCCCTGGAAGTCCGCCTGCCTTCTTCCTTCACCAGCGGAGAAGACACCCTTTACGTTTCCCGGGCCCTCGCCCGCTGCCGCAGCGTCGCCCTCACCTCTGAAAAACTCTACCACTACGGGCTGGGCGGCCCCCAATCCGTTTCTTCTCGCAACCGGAAAGCGGAAACCCGGCCCGCAAGTTATTACGCCGTATTCGAGATGCTCACCAGGGAAAAACTCCGGGAGGGGGTTCTGGGCAGCAACCGCACGGCCTACATGAATTATATTGTCCCCCTGCTTTTTCCGGACAATGAAATGCCGGCCGGGCGGCTCAGGCATTGGGCGGAACTCTGGCGGGAGGCGGACATCACTTCCGAACACGTTTGCGGGATGCCCAGGGAACAGAGGGCTTATCTTGAGGCCGCCCTGGCCGGACGGTGGATTTACCTGCGCCTCCTTCAATGCTTCTGGAAGTTCAAGACCGCCAGAAGGAAAATGTTCCGGCTGAGGTTTTCCAAAAACGGAATAGACACGCTCCAAATCCTCGGATACACTCTTTATTCTGCAAAGAAGCTCCCCCGATCATCCCTGTAACTGCTGTTTTTCCCGTGTTCATCTATTCCTACCAGCAACACGACCACCTCCTGCCCGGCAATGACAGAATGCTGGTGATCGGCAGTTCCGCTCTGGCAAAAAACCATGGCCATCTGAAATCGTCCCGACTGGCCGCCGACACTCATCTTCAATTTCCCGCTCAACCATCCCCGCCTGTGGCGGCAAATGGAGCACAGCCTTTCCGGCGCCCGCTACAGCATCATTCTTTTCATGTGGCCGCCCCTGCATCTTTCCCCGGCCAACGGCAGGCTCATGGAAAAGCCCCCGGAAGGGGCGGGCCCATGGAAAGCGCCGAAGATATGCTTTGCAGGCTTTTCGCCTTTCTGCGGAAACAGACGCGCCGCCTGATCCTCCTGTCATCCCCGCCCTCCGACTACGGCAGCGCCCGGCACCCCTACGCGGAAGAACCGGGCGTCCTTGAAGCCTGGAACGCCCTTCTTCGCACGCTGGCAGGCAAGCTGAACCTTCCATTCATTGACTTTTGCGGCGATATGCTGCAATACCGCCCCCTGCCCGGCTCCGGGGAAGAAGATTTCCCGGAAGCTTACCGGAATCTGGGAAAACAGATCCTCCACCGGCTGCCTTTCGGCCAAACGAGGGTGAGAAGGCGTTCGCGGGAAAATACACCGCCTGCTGGAGAAAAGAAGAAAACGCCGGAAGGAACGCATGCTTGCCCGCTGGAGGACATTGGCGGCCCCTCCCCATTACCGTGAGGAAACCGACTGGATTACGGCCATTCATTCAGAAAAAGGGCAGGCGCGCATACTGCTCATTGGCGATTCCGTCATGCGGCATTTGTGGCGGCCCCTTGCCTCAGAACTTCAGGAAGACATTGACTTGTTCTCCTCCACGCTGATTCCCGGAGATCCGGACTATCTCCCCACTCTTGCAGGATATTTTCCCTCCGCCGGATACGAAGCCGTCATTGTTTCCTTCGGTTCCCACGTCACCAATAAAGTCTCCGCCATTTCCGTGGATGACTTCCGCAAAAAATTACATGGCATTCGTCTCCCAGCTCAGCAAGCGCTGCCGTTTCCTCATCCTGGCAACCAGTACGTCCATCATGGATGGGCCGGACGGCACGCTGAATGAAGAAAAAAGAGAAACCCTCGCCGCCTTTAATGCCATTGTCCGCGAGGCGGCATCTTCCCTGCCCGGCGCGGTTCTTTCAGACCACCATGGCTTCATGCAGGGGCGCAGATATATAGATCCCTTCCATTTCTCCCCTCCGGACCGCGCGTACCAGGCCGGGAAAACAGCCGGACTGCTCCTGCCCCTTCTCTCCGCCCGGCAGGAACCGCCAAAGGAACAGGAATGTCCGAAAACCCGCCCCGAACCATGAAATGGACAAATGAACGAAAACCGCCAAATTATTTTCCATACGGGGAGAAACGGTTACCCCCCCGCAAAAATCCCGGCCCCGGCATTTAAAGACTTCAAATTCCCCCCCTTCTTCAAATTACAGACATCCCTTTTCCGGCCTGAACGGAGCCTCCATGCTCTTTCCCTCCCCGGCCTATTTCTTCCCGCAGCCCCTTCTTCAAGACCCTTCCCATGAAATTCCCCGATGCCATGACAACCCCGCCCGTTCCCGCATCCCCGGAGAAATCACGCATCCCCGTCATGTTTTCCGCCACCGGCGGCTGGGGCCTGCCCCTGGGCGTAGCCATTCACACCCTTTGCCTTCACGCCGGTTCCGGACGCTTTTATGACATTCACATCGTTCACGACGGAATGGACGCGCGAATAATACAGGGGCTGAACCGGGTCGCCGCCCCCCTTTACGCAGGTTTCCCTTTCTTTCCTGCAACTTCCGGAAGAATTCCGCCAGCTCTTTCAAAACGGCAACAAGGACCGCTACTCCCCCCCTTGCGTATGCCCGCCTGATGGCCGGCAGCCTGTTCCCGCAGTACGGCAGAATCGTTTATCTGGACGCGGATGTCCTGCTGGCCGGAGACGTAGCCGAACTGTATTTTTCCGATTTGCGGGGAGCTTCCGTAGCGGCGGCCGGAGACGGCCTGGCCCTCTGGAGTATTGAAAAAGGAACGATGCACCCCCATCTGGAATATATGGGCAACTACCTTTCCTCCCCCCTTTCCTACTGCAATTCCGGCGTCCTGGTGCTGGATCTGGACCAGATGCGCCGCCGCAACCTGGAACACCGCCTGCTCCAATGGCTCCGGAGCCGCCCGGAACCCTTCCCCTATCCGGACCAGGACATCTTAAATATCGCCCTGCACGGAGACATAACGCCGTTGCCTCCGGAATGGAACTTCCAATTCCTGTCCTGGACCTGGGATGAAGAAAAAACACGGCTCCTGCGCGGGACCGAATTTGAAAACGTTCCGTCCATATCCTGCGGACGTTCATGGAAACTGCTGCACATGGTAGGCCCGGAAAAACCATGGCGGCTTCCTGACGCCCCCGGAACCATGGGGCAGTTCCACTGGATCCTGTACTCCTTTTTCTGGTGGCCGGAAGCAAAGAAACTTCCCGCGTTCCGGAAGGAACTGGATGCGATTTCCCAGGGGCTGGCCCCGCTACTCCGGCGCCATATCCGCGGCCAGCAATGGAAACTGTTCTTCTCCCGGGGCCATATTTTCCGGAAACGCCGGGACAAAATCAGGTGGCTGAAAAAATTGCTGTCCATTCTTGACGGCAGAAAACCGTAACCGGCTTCCTCCTCCCTCTCCGGAAAACCGGCGTACTCCGGAGACTGTTCCCGGCTGACCTTCAGACGCCCATGACGAGCGCCTTTAATGCGGTGTGTGCGGTTCCAGCATCTGCTGGCGTTCCCGTTCCTTGTCCTTGGCCAGGCGGCGCGCCTCCTTGGTCAGGTACTGCTGCAAACGGAAGGCTTTCTGGCCTTTTTTCCGGACGACATGTTCGGAAGTGCCGTCCGGCAGAATATTGCAGGCCTGGACATTGTCCCTGAAGCAGGCGTCCAGAATGGATTTCAGGCGGCGCGCCAGCTTTCCGTTGGTGACGGGCACCATAAGCTCCACCCTTTTATCCAGATTCCGGGTCATCCAGTCCGCGCTGGCGATGAAAAGCTGGTGGTTGCCGCCGTGGTGGAAAAAGAAAATGCGCGCGTGCTCCAGATACCTGTCCACAATACTGACCACGCGGATTACCTTGCCGTTGGGCCGGGGGCCCGTTTTCAGGCAGCAAATGCCGCGCACGTTCAGTTCAATGTCCACCCCGGCGTCCGCGGCCCTGTACAGGGCGTCAATAATTTCCACGTCCTGAAGGCTGTTCATCTTGGCGGAAATGCGGGCGGGTTCCCCCCGCCGCGCGCGTTCCGCCTCCCCCTCAATAAGTTCAATAAGGCGCGCCTTCATCAACACCGGGGAGGGATACAGCTTGCGGAAGCGCATGAGCTTGGTGCGCCCCGTCACGGAATTGAAGAACTGGGAAGCGTCCGCTCCCAGCTGGTCGTCGCACGTAAGGTAGGAAATATCCGTGTAAATCTTGGCGGTGGTCTCATTGTAATTGCCCGTGCCGAAATGGCAGTAACGCCGCAGCATGCCCTGTTCCCGGCGCACCACCAGGCAAATCTTGGCATGGGTCTTCAACCCCTTGACGCCGTAAACAACCTGCACGCCGAACGCTGAAGCTCTTCCGCCTTCTCCAGATTGCGGGCTTCGTCAAAACGGGCTTTCAGCTCCACCAACGCCGTCACCTGCTTGCCGCTCTCCGCCGCCTTTTTCAGGGCGGCCACGATGATGGGAGTTCCTGGCGGTGCGGTACAGCACCTGCTTGATGGCGATGACGTCCGGATCTTCCGCGGCTTCCTCCACCAGGCGCAGGACGGGTTCAAAACTTTCATAGGGATGGTTGAGCAGAATGTCCCCGCCGGCAATGTTTTCAAAAATGCTGACGGCCGGGTCCACGGAAGGGGACGGCTGCGGGGACCACTGCTCCACCTTCAACTGGTCATTGCCGGGTGCAAAGGCCATTTCCATAAAATCGGAAAGCATCAGGGGCCCCTTGAGGTCATAAGTCTCTTCCTTCCCGGCGCCTACGATCCGCATGATTTTGTCATGCAGGGGGGAGCGGGCGCGGAGGACTCTACTTCCAGCCTCACGCATTCGGAAAATTTCCGGGCTACGAGCACTTCCTCCATCTCATCCGCCAGGTCCAGGGCGTCTTCCTCCTGCACGGCAATATCCCCATTGCGCGTGACGCGGAACACCGCTGCGGAAAGAACGGTTTCACCGGGAAAAACGGTGCCGATGCACTCACGGACCAGGTCCTCCAGCATCACGTAGCGTTCCGCCTCCGCGGAAGGGACGGGAACGCGCCGCGGCAGGCCGTCCGGAAGGGCCACCACGGCGGAGCGCACCTCCCCGGTCTCATTGTCGCGCAGTTCCACGCCCATCAGCAGCTTGAGGGACGGCAGCGCGGGAGCCTCCGGAGCATCCATGTCCAGCGGCGTCAGAAGCGGGAATATCTGGTTGTTGAAATACTGCTCCAGCGTCAGTTTCTGGGAAGTGCTGAGATCCTCCATCGCCAGGGGGTTGATCCCGTTGATTTCCATCCACGGAAGAATTTCCTCATGGAACAGGCGGTATTGGTCCTCAATCATGCGGCCCACGCGGGAGCGGATGGCTTTCAGCTGGCGGGTGGGCGTCAGCCCGGAAATGTCCTTCACGCGGGAACCGGAATGCCGCAGCATCTGAAGGCCGCCCACGCGCACCATGAAAAACTCATCCAGGTTGGAGGCGGTAATAGCCAGAAACTTCAGGCGTTCCAGAAGGGGAAGATCCGTCCTTACGGCCTGGTCCAGCACACGCTGGTTGAATTCCAGCCAGGAAAGTTCTCTGTTGATATATTCGTCAGACATGGGAAAAATGGAAAATGGAAGTTTTTTAAATCAGCCTACCGCTGGGGCGCCAGCACGACGTCATACCCGAAAATATCCGCAAACAGGTCGCCCTTCAGCCGCAGGGCCAAGTCTTCCACGGCGGTTTCCCGCACGCCCTGAAGCTCCAGCTCCAGCATGCGCCCGCGGATATGCGCCCGGACGCCGTTCACGCGCTGGGCATGGCCGCGTTCCAGGGCGTCCGCCACGCGCAGGATGGCGGCCATCTTGGCTACGCGCATGCGGTCCCTCAGCTCCAGCTCCCCGTACATGGGATCGGAATTGGCGGGAACCTCATGCCGGTGGTAGCGGGCCAGCAGGGCGATCGTTTCCACATCATCCCGGGAAAGGCCGAAAATTTCACTGTTGAGAATGATATACTGGGAATGGAGCTGGTGGTTCTGCTGGTTGATGAAAGACCCAACCTCATGCAGGATGGAGGCCACTTCCAGCAGCAGCCGGTCATGCTCGGAAAGGCGGTGCAGGTCCTGAAGCTGGTCAAACATTTCCATGCACAGGCGCGCCACATGCTCGCGGTGCCCTTTGTCCGCCTTGTACCTGTCCGCCAGAATCCCGGCGAAATGGAGAACCTCCGCCTCCAGATCCCCCGGATGCTGTTCCGCGCGTATCAGGCTGCTTGAAAACTCCTCGTCATAACCGCTCGCGGGAATAATGACGTCATCCAGGTTCAGGCTGCGGGCAATCATTTCCGTCATCAAGACGGCGGGCAGCAGGGAATCCACCCGGCGAAATCCGCCCCGTAAACGTTCATGCGCTGTTCCAGAGTGGTGCGGGACATCCGCTCCGCCTCCGCCGCCAGGGAGGAGCACGCCACCTTGCCTTCCGGCGTAGGGGAAAGGCGGTCCCGGAGCTGCTGCATTTCCTGGCCGATGACGATAAGGCCCGCCAGGCCCTTCACGCCCCCGTAATCCAGGCAAATCTGGTCCACCTGTCCGCGCATGTGCTCCCGCAGAATGGAAAGCTCCGCCACATCGTCTCCGTACTCGATTTCCCCGACGGCCTCCCCGTGCGGTGCGTTCCCAGCCTGTAGCAGGAATAACGCACGATGCGCCCCTTCTGGAACAGAAGCACGCGGGTATTGCCCGGCCCCGTATGGACCACAAGCACCTTTTTCTTGCTGAATCCCGGATACTGGGCCAGAGCCTCCTGCACCTTCACGTAGATGAGGCGCGTCATCTTGCCGTCGTCAATGCGGCGCCCCCGCAGGCCGTGTGCCACGTGCATGCGGTTCACGAACACGTCCACATTATCCGCCTCGGAAATGATGTTGGAAATCATGAACCGGACGGAAAGCTTGCTGCCGGCTCCGTATTCCTTGAGAATTTCCAGATAGTCGCCGATAATTTGCACGCAGCGGTCCATGGTATGCCGGGAAATGCGGTGGAACCGGAAAATATCACGCGCCATCGGGACGTGCTGCTGAAGGAAATCCAGCAGGCGAATCCTGTCCCGGACAGCCTCAGCCACCATCAGGCTCATGGAGCTCGGGCCCAGATAGATCACCGCCTGAGTTGATAATTCCGAATCCTGAACCTGCTCGCTTTGAATCATTGCCATACCATGTATTGTTTCCCGGCCGTGGAGCAAGAACGGCAACGTGACAAAAAAGCCGCTTCCACCCCTTCCAGCAAAGGAAAGAATAAGGGATTTGCCTTTTGACGGCAAGAGATAAGCGCGGCTCCCTTCCCGTCCCGGCGGAACGGCTCTTCAAGACGGCTATTTCCCATAGGCCCCCAGCAGGGGAACCAGCCGCGGGGCAAATCTTTTCATGCAGAAAAAAAGCCCCGCCAGCACGGCGAAAATGACCGGAACCAGACAAAGCCAGAGCATGTCCCACGCTTCCCCCTTCCATGTAATCCAGCCGCTTTCACGCAACAGGATGATGACGATGTAATGCGTCCCGAAAATGAAAAAACACGCCGGAGCCAACCCCGCCACCCATCTGGCCGTGCGCGGAAACCATTCCGTGAACAGAATGGCCAGGGACATCAGCCCCAGCATGCCCAGGGCGATGAGCATCGAGTTGTGCTGGTCCCGGTGGCCTGCCAGCCACCAGGTAAGCGCAAGCGTGGCAGCCAGAAAGGGCACAGCGTACCGGCGCACGGCCTCCGTCAGGAACGGGAGGGAATACCGGGAAACATACATTCCCAACAGGAAAAATCCCAGGCTGTTGGCGATGGGATAATCATGATCCGCCAGATCCAGCGCAAAATAGTTCGGGACAGCATGACCATGCCCGCCCAGAGCAGATAGTCTCCCAAGCGGTAAAGAAGGGGAGCCGCAGCAGTATAAATAATAATATCGCGCAGGAACCACATAGGCGCGTCCACGGGATGCCCGGCAATGCCCAGGCAGCGTCCGAACGCCCGAGAGCGGGCCAGAACCCGGCGCCCTCCTCCCCTTCCAGCCATTCATACATAGGCCGGTAGGACGCATAATAGTCATGCAGGGGAGACCAGCCGATCAGGACGGCCGCAACCAGCCCCCCCACACCAGATACGGACGGAGAAGAAACCAGCTCCGCCTCCAGAGGAAAAGGCTTCCTCCATCCAGAGGACCGAACGAGCCTCTCCCCACAAAGTAGCCCGCCGCCAGCAGAAAAAAGGGCGTGCGCGCCGCCAGAAACTCCGCCCATATCCACCGGTACAGCTCCGCCGAATAAAAGGCCATGTGATTCGCAATAATCAGGATGCAGGCGACCACGCGGGCCACATCCACCCACACCATCCGGCGGGCGGCGGTCTTCTCCAGAATCACGGGAACGGAAGATACCGGCGGCGTCATTCCCTGGAGGGGGCTGAAGTTACAAAGGAGCAATGCCGAGCTGTTCCGGCAACGCGATGCGGGGGGGCGGTCCGTCACAATCAGGGGCGCGCCGTCCGTTACGATAACCGTGTGCTCAAAGTGGGCGGAAGGTTTGCCGTCCGCCGTGACGACCGTCCAGCCGTCATCCAGAATTTTAACGGAAGGCCTGCCCGCGTTCACCATCGGCTCAATAGCCAGGGCCATCCCCTTTTTCAGGCGCGGAAGCTTGTAATGGGGGCGGTAATTGGGAATCTGGGGTTCTTCATGCAGGTGGCGGCCTATGCCGTGCCCCACAAAATCCCGAACCACGGTAAAACCGCGGGGACGCACGAAACCTTCCACCGCCGCGCAGACGTCCGCCAGCAAAGCGCCCGGCCTTACCAGTTCAATGGCGCGGAACAGGGATTCCTCCGTCACGGCCAGCAGCCGCAGTTTTTCCGGATCCACCATACCCACCGGAACGGTCATGGCGTTGTCTCCATGCCAGCCGTCCACAACAGCGCCCACGTCCAGGCTCACAATGTCCCCGTTCTGAATGCGGCGGGGACCAGCGCTGCCGTGCACCACCTCCTCATTGATGGAAATGCAGAGCTGGCCGGGAAACCCGCGGTATTGGTAAAAGGAATTGCCTACCTTGTGCTTTTTAAAGATTTCACGCGCGATATCATCTATTTCCCGCGTAGTGCGTCCCACCTGGACTTCGGCCCCGATCTCCATCAAGATTTCCGCCGTTACAGCCCCGGCCTTCTGCATCTTGGCTACCTCGCCGGGAGACTTGATATGGATTCGTTCTGCCATGGGATTTATTCTTTCTATTGCCGGTACTCTTCCGGCTTGCGGGCCAGATCCCGGGAAACCTCGGCAGGTTCCCGTTCTTCGGACACCGTCATTTTTAACGACCAGGCCGCGGGCCGTAGTACCTGGCTGCGGGCAGCGTCATGGCTTCAAAATCCTTCCAGCGGCGGGCGAAAGCTTCCATGTTGTCATCCTTGCGGGAAACCATTTTCCCGCCGCACTTGGAACATTCCTCTTCCGGCGTCTGCACCACGTAACCGCATGTGGAACATTCCCGGCGGCGCATGATGCGCTGTTCAATGAGCTCCCTGGACACATCCATCCAGACGACCACGTCCACAGAGGTTCCCCGCTGGTTCAGAAAATGGTCCAGCGTTTCCGCCTGCGCAACCGTGCGGGGATAGCCGTCCAGCAACCACGCGCCATGGTCCATCTCTGACAACCAGCCGCGCACCATGTCGTTGACAATTTCGTCCGGAACCAGCATGGCCCTGTCCATATAGCTCAAGGCTTTCCGGCCCAGTTCCGTGCAGGATTCCACTTCCCTCCGCAACAGGGAGCCGGTGCTCAGGGAGTGAAGGCCGAAGGTATCAGCCAGAAACCGGCCCTGGGTCCCTTTGCCGGATGCGGGAGCCCCAACCAGAATGAAATGCTTGAGTTCCTTCATATCTTTACTTTCAGTAAAAAAGGGGGCTTACTGCATGGCGTTGTAGGCGATGGCTCCGGCCAGCACAAGCAGGGCGATAACAATCCACATGACGGTAACGGTGCGGCTGCCCGCAGCGGCGCCGGTACCCTGGATGTGCCCGTATTTGCCCTTAAGTTTGCCTTTTTCAGGAAACCGTCGTAATTGCGGGAAAGAAGAGTCGTTTCCACCTGGCGCATCATGTCAAGCAGTACGCCCACCAGAATAAGAAGGCTGGTGCCTCCGAAGAACTGGGTGACCAGGTAGGGGGATATTGCCTCCGATATTCAGCAGGGAAGGCAGGAAGTAAATGAGGGTCAGGAATGCGGAACCGGCAAAGGTCAGCCTTTGCATGGTCTGGTCCAGGAAGAGGGCGGTGGGGGGGCCGGGACGAATGCCGGGAATATAGCCGCCGTTGCGCTTCAGGTCTCCGCGATCTGGGAGGGCTGGAACATGGTCGCCACCCAGAAGTAGGAGAAGAAGAAAATCATGAGGCCGGAAATAATGTAATAGCCGGAAGAAGCGGGATTCAGCCAGTCATTCATCTTGGTCGCGATCCACTGCAGCGTGGTGTTGTAATGGGCGATCTGGGAGAAGAGGACCTGCGGAAGGGAGAGGATGGCCGTAGCGAAAATGACGGGCATCACGCCGGAGTAGTTAAGCTTGAGAGGCAGGTACTGAGTGGCGCCGTTGAACATTTTATTGCCCATGACCCGTTTGGCGTACTGCACGGGAATGCGCCGCTGGGCCTGCGTCACCGTCACGACGAGCGCCACAACAACAATCAGGAAAGCAATCAGGGCCACGAGCAGCATGGCTCCCATGGGGACAACCGTACCGTCCTTGTACACCAGGGTTTTCCAGGCCAGGGTGACTGCCCCCGGAAGGGCGTGAATAATGTTGACGGAAATGATGAGGGAAACACCGTTGCCGACGCCGCGTTCCGTAATCTGGTCGCCTATCCACATCAGGAACATGGTGCCCGCCACCATAATGAGCACCGTCATGAGGGCGAACTGGATGCCGGGGTCAATGACAAGCTGGCAGTCCGCAGGAATGTTGAGACCCACGGCCTGCAGGCGTTCCGGGTGTTCCAGCGTGCCGACCAGGAACCAGCCCTGCACAAGGGCAATGACGATGGCGATGGCGCGCGTCCACTTGGTCATTTTCTGGCGGCCGCCTTCTTCCCGCACCATCTTGGCCCACTGGGGAACCACCGCGGAAAGGAGCTGGGTCATGATGGAAGCGGAAATGTAGGGCATGATGCCCAGAGCAAAAATGCCGCACTGCTGGAGGCCGCCGCCGGAGAAAATGGTCAGCACGGTAGCCAGACCCGCTCCGGGACCGCTGGCGTTCGCGGAGGCTTCAATCACTTTCTGCAGCTCCATGACGTCAATGCCCGGCAGGGGAATCTGTACCCCCAGGCGGACGACGACAATCATCGCCAGTGTGAACAAAATCCGGCGCCTGAGCTCCGGTACTTTCATGGAGTTTGCAAATGCGGATATCATGGTCCTGTAATATAAAAGTTGGCGTGCAGCTTGGCTTGCATGTCGCGGCGGTTTGCACCCGGGGCATCCATGGGAACCGCAACAGTAAAACACAATGATGCGAACCGGGTCAAGCTGCATGACCCGGTTCGCCAAATGTGATTAGGCTTCGCTAAGCACGGTGACGGTGCCACCGGCCTGGGTTCCCTTCTCGCGGGCGCTGGCGCTCACGAAGTCCACGACTACGTTCAGGTTCTTGGTCAGGGTGCCGTTGCCGAGAAGCTTCACGGCGTCGCAGGGACCTTGGACGAGCTTGGCTGCACGCAGGGTGTTTTCATCAACCGTAGCGCCGGCTTCAAACACGCGTTCAAGCTGGGAGAGGTTGACAATGAGGATTTTATCCTGGAAGCGGGTATTGTTGAACCCCTTCTTGGGCAGACGGCGGTGAAGGGGCATCTGGCCGCCTTCAAAGCCCGGCCGAATCGTGCCGCCGGAGCGGGCCTTCTGGCCTTTGTTGCCTTTGCCGCAGGTCTTGCCGAGACCGGAGCTTTCCCCGTTGCCGAGGCGCTTCTTGCGGTGCTTGGCTCCGGGATTGGGCTTAATCGTATGAAGCTGTAACATGTTATTTACAATGGTTGGATTTCGTGGAGGCGGCGGCGCCGGGCCGCCGCCTCCTGATCAGATTAGATGGCCTTTTTCCTTCTTCTTGCCGCGGTCGGCAAGAACCTGGTCGCTCGTGCGCAGGGAAGCGAGAGCCTGCAGGGTTGCCTTCACCACGTTGGCGTGGTTGGAGGAACCGAGGGATTTGGCAACAATGTCACGCACGCCCGCTGCTTCCAGCACGGCACGGATGGTGTTGCCGGCAATCAGGCCGGTACCGGGGGAGGCGGGCTTCAGAAGCACCTTGCCGCCGCCGAATTCGGGTAGACTTCATGCGGAATCGTGCCGTTGGCGATGGAGACCGGGCGAAGCTGGCGCTTGGCGGCTTCCGTAGCCTTGCGGATGGCGTCTGCCACTTCATTGGCCTTGCCGAAGCCGAAGCCTACGCGGCCTTCCATGTCTCCGCTCACGACGAGGGCGGAGAAGGAGAAGCGGCGGCCGCCCTTGACGACCTTGGCGCAACGGTTGATGAACACAACCTTTTCAGCGAGCTGGGGGCCTTCTTCCACGGGAGCTTCAGCCTGAGGGCCACGGCGTCCGTCACGACGGGGTCCGCGGGGTCCGCGGCCATTCTGGCCGTCACGGCGGGGGTCCGCGGGGTCCGCGGCCGCCCGTTGCGGGTTGCTGCGCTTGAGCGGGAGCGGCGGCTTCCGTAGCAGGAGCAGTGTTTTCCGTTTCGTTATTCATTTAGGGAATCTTTCAATTAGAATTTCAAACCGGTTTCGCGGGCGGCATCGGCCAGGGCCTTCACCTTACCGCAGAACTTGAATCCACCGCGGTCGAAAACGACTTCAGTGACATTGGCAGCCTTCGCGCGTTCGCCGATCAGATTGCCCACCTTGGTAGCGGTAGCGCAGTTGGCGAGTTTGGAAGGATCGGCGATGGAAGCATCGGCCGTGGAAGCGGAGCAGATAGTCTTGCCCACCGTATCGTCGATGATCTGGGCATAGACGTGGCGGTTGGAGAAATAGACAGCCAGGCGGGGGCGGGAAGCCGTTCCGGAAACCTTTCTGCGGATGCGGCGGCGAACCTTGGCGCGGATGGCTTTGCGATTGATAGTACTCATCGTGTATAAATATGTTGTAATAGTTATTACCTGAATTACTTACCGACGCTCTTGCCTTCCTTGCGGCGGATAACTTCACCGACGAAACGCACACCCTTGCCCTTGTAGGGTTCCGGGGGATAGTACGCACGGACTTCAGCGGCAAACTGGCCCACGACCTGCTTGTCGATGCCTTCGACCGTCACTTTCGTGTTTTCAGTCACGGTTACCTTGAGGCCTTCCGGGATTACCTGGTTGATCGGATGGGATTTGCCCAGGTTCAGATCCAGGATGTTGCCCTTGACGGCGGCGCGGAAACCGACGCCGACGATTTCAAGGTTCTTGACGAAGCCTTCGGACACGCCGATGACCATGTTGTTCAACAGGGAACGGTTCGTACCGTGCAGGGCGCGAAGCTGACGGCTTTCGCCGACGCGGTCAACGGAGAGCTGATTGCCTTCAACGGTAGCGGTGATGCCTTCCGGAAGCGTCCAGGAAAGCTTTCCTTTGGGGCCTTCCACCTGAACGGAAGAGCCGTTAACCTTTACCGTTACCTTGTCCGGCAATGTGATGGATTTTTTACCAACTCGGGACATATGTTTAGGAAATGTTAATGGTTACCATACAAGGGCGAGAAGTTCGCCGCCAATGCTCTGCTTGCGCGCCTGCGCACCGGTCATCACACCGCGGGAGGTGGAGACGATGGCAATGCCAAGCCCGCTGAGAACGCGGGGAATGTCCTCGGAAGAAACGTACTGGCGGCGGCCCGGCTTGGAGCTGCGCTTCACATCGGTAACGACCGGCTTGCCCTGCGGGGTAAACTTGATCTTCACCTTGATTTGCTTCTTGGAGCCTTCTCCGGTCACTTCATAGTTCCAGATGTAGCCTTCTTCCTGCAGAATCCGGGCGATTTCCACCTTGATGTTGGAGCAGGGAGCGGTAAATTCCTCGTTGCCGGCCAGGCTGGCGTTTTTCAGGCGGGTGAGGAAGTCGGAAATGGGATCACTTAATACGGCCATGGTAAGAAATAGTTAGGCGTTGGCGGTTTGGGTTTCTTCGGCCTTCTTCGGTTCGCGCATGGGGACGCCCAGGGCGCGAAGCAGGTCGCGGCCTTCATCGTCCGTAGGAGCGGAAGTCACGAAAATGATATCGAAGCCGATCTGACGCTTGATCTGGTCAAGCTCGATTTCGGGGAAAATGGACTGGTCGGAGATGCCGACGGCATAGTTCCCGTTGCCGTCAAAGGACTTGTAGGGAAGACCGCGGAAGTCGCGAATGTTCGGAGCCGTAATATTGATGAAGCGGTCCAGGAATTCCCACATGCGGGCGCCGCGCAGCGTTACGCGGGCTCCCAGAGGTTCGCCTTCACGCACCTTGAAGTTGGCCACGCTCTTGCGGGCATAGGTGACGGAGGGCTTTTGTCCGGTGATTTTGGCGATTTCATTAACGGCATCTTCCACGGCCTGCTTGCGGTCCGGGTGCTTGCCCATGCAGGAGGTGACAACAATCTTCTCCAGGCGGGGAATCTGATGCACGTTCTTGTATGCATGCTTCGCTTGAAGGCCGGGAACGACCTTTTCACGGTAGTATGTTTGCAGTGTTGGTGTACTCATTGTTTTAGCGGGTCAGCTCTTTATTAATGATCGATATGGCTTAAGCGCAGGGTCAGACCGGATGGCCTAGCCTACTTTTTTCACGTTGGAGATGTGAATCGGGCCGTTGATTTCCTGAATGCCGCCTTCCGGGTTCTGTTCGGTCGGGCGCACAGCCTTTTTCAGGGTGCGGGCGCCTTCTACGATGACAGTACCTTTGGAAGCATTCACGGCGAGAACGGTGCCGCGCTTGCCCTTGTGGTTACGTCCGGCGATGATTTCCACTTCATCACCTTTTTTCACGTGGGTCTTCATATATGACTATTTCTTACGCGTTTATGCGATTAAGATCTACCACCCCCTTGGTGGCAGGGCAGGAAGAGTATTATAGGATAGGCCTTTTCGTCAAGCCCGCATCCTAAAAAAATCGTTTTACCGCCCCTGCGCCAATGCGGAACGATAAATGGAAAACCGTTCCCGGATGCAGGAATTCCGCAGTGAGGGGACAGCCCGCCGGGGGCCGGGCCTCCGCAACGGCCTATTCGTCGTCCGAGGGGATTTCCGCCCCCTGCCACCGCAGCTTGGCCCTCAGCAGGGCGCCGAAATTTTGCTTCCGGAGATGAACCAGGGAAAGCGTTTCCGGCGCCTTCCGGATTACCAGGCTTTCTCCCACTTCGATGGGATAGGCGGAACGGCCGTCCAGGGAATAGACCATGGAGTCAAAGCGGCCGCGGCGCTCGCGGGGCCGCAGGCGTATGGTCATGTTGTCAGGAAGCACCACGGAACGATTGGTCAGGCTGTGCGGGCAGATGGGGGTGACGCATACGACACGGGACATGGGCCAGACCAGAGGCCCCCCGGCGGAAAGGGAGTATGCCGTGGAGCCGGTGGGGGTGGAAACCAGAACGCCGTCCGCATGGTAGCGGTTCAGCAATTCTCCGTCTATCTCCGCATCCAGGTCCACCATCTTGCCGGACTGGGCGCGGATCAGGGAAACTTCATTCAAGGCCAGCTTGCGGGGAGGTGCCGCAACGCCGTCTCCCCCCACCCGGACCACTTCAAGCATGGAACGTTCATCCGTCAGGTAGGAACCTTCCTGAAGGGCATACGCCAGAAGCGGCAGTTCCTGCACGGAACAGGTGGTCATGAACCCCAGCCGGCCCAGGTTCACTCCCGCCAGGGGAACGCGGTGCATGGCCGCCAGGGAAGAGACGGTCAGCATGGTGCCGTCCCCTCCGAAGGTCACCAGCATGCCGCACCGTCCGATAGCCCGTTCCAGAGCATCCGGCGTTTCAATGACGCAGGAGCCCAGCCCGTGGCGGGAAAGCTCCCGGCGCATGATGCGCAACGCTTCCCCCAGCCCCGGTTTTTCCGCCAGAGCGACCAGGCCGATTACCTTGGAAGAATTCATGCGGGAGATCATACTGCATTTTTCCGAGCCGCTCAACTGGTAAACCGCAACCGGGAAAAGATTGTTCCGCCCTGCTCTATTCCTTAAATTTCAACTCTTGTTCCTTTTTTGTTATACAAAATCATCAATATGTGTTAAACGTAAAAAGCGTGAAATGGTTCTTCCCCGTCCTGCTGTTTTTTCTGATGCCGGGCTGCTCCACTACGGAGAAGTGCGCTCAGAAAACGGAGCCGTCCGTTCAGGAGGCAGAGGCGCATGTCAAAAATGCGCCCTACCGGGTACGTGGAAAAAGGTATACTCCCATGAGCGTGGCGGATGCCCTGCAATACCATGAGACCGGCTATGCCTCCTGGTATGGCGGCAAAGCGCGCCGCCTGAAGACATCTTCCGGAGAGTACATCAATCCCCAGCGTTCCATGACGGCGGCCCACAAAACCCTGCCGATGCCGTGCAAGGTGAAAGTCACCTGCCTGGAAACCGGCAAATCAACCGTCGTCAGAATCAATAACCGCGGGCCTTTTCACAGCAACCGCCTGATAGACCTCACCACCGCCGCCGCAAGCCGCATCGGCCTGCATAGACGCGGCGTATCCAGGGTCCGTCTGGAAGTCATCTCCGTGGGTGACGGCCCGCATGAGGTTTCCGCCCGTTAATCCCATCTCATCCTTTTCCGTATATTTATCATTTTACCCTGCATGATTCCGCTCCGCATTGTTCTTACCTCCCTGGCATGCCTGTGCCCGTTCTCTCTGGCTCAGGAGCCTAAATCGGATCCCGATAAAACGCTGATTATCATTTCTACCAGCGATATCCACGGCAATCTGGACAATTTCCCAAGACTGGCCACACTGGTAAAGCAATACCGCGCTAAATATCCGCACGTGCTGCTGGTGGATTCAGGTGATTATTTCATAGGTAATCCCTATGTGGACGACTGTGAAAAACGGGGAGAACCCCTTACCATCCTGATGAACAAGCTGGGGTATGATGTAGTGACCATCGGAAACCATGATCTGGATTACGGGCAGGAGGCCCTGCGCGACCATATCAAGGGAATGCCCTCCACCAAGTTTGTCATTACCAACGCCAGCCTTTCCCCTACTCTGGAAAACTGTTTTTCTCCGTATGTCAGCATCCCGATTGAAGGCACGTCCGTTTCCGTAGGGTTCATAGGTCTGGCGGACCTTCAAACCACGGATGTGAGGAAGATGGCCGGCATCTCATGGACGCTGCCGGATGAAGAAGATTACAAGGGCATCACGGACAGGTTCCGGCTTCACCACAACACCATTAACGTCATCCTCAGCCATCTGGGATACGGCAATGATCTGAAAATGATGAAGTATTCGCCGAATATCGACGTCATTCTCGGAGGCCATACCCATGTCATGCTTCCCAGCGGTCATCTCAGAACAGGCACGCTGCTCAGCCACACGGGACATAGTTTGAGCCACGTAGGAGTTACGGAAATCATCTTCTCCACGGAACATCCCGTCTCCATCCTTTCCAAATCCACCAGGGCCGTTTCTTTGAATGAGGAAATTCCCAATGACCCGGAAGTAAAGGAAATTGTCCGCCGGTTTTCCGGAAATCCGCTTTTCAACCAGCAGGTGGGCGTCGCCGGAGAAGAAATCACGCACGTCACCATAGGCACCCTTTTCTGCAAGGCCATTCAGCAGGCCTCCCATTCGGACATTGCCATTTACAACCGCGGCGGAGTACGGTCCAAAAACCATCTTAACAAAGGACCCGTTACCATCAGGGACATTTACGAGCTGGAACCCTTCCGGGAAAAGATCGTCACCTGCTCCATGAGTAAAGCGGACATTGAGCAACTGATCCTGTCCAAATTCATGTCTCCGACCGATGACGAAGGAGGTATTCTGGAAGTGTACTGCTCCGGATTCTCCTACCAGATCATGGACGGTGTTACGCCCAGCATTACCAGCACTTTGAAAAACGGGGTCATTTATACTGTCGCGATGGGAGACTACCTGTGCAGCAATTTCATATTTCCCCAACGGGGAAACGGCAAACCGACGGGAATAGATGTCCGCAAAGCCCTGATTGATTACCTGAAACAAATCAAGAAGCTGCTCAATCCTCCGCCGTCCAAGCTGCCCATCATCAGAGATACGACGTTCGCCCTGTGAACTACGGCCGCAAGCACACGCTACATTCCCGCCAGCCATGCAGCCGGATCCCTATCATGCAGTACCGGAAGAGAAACGGAATATCAATGGTTTCCGCATCCTCCCCTCCGGTGCTTTGGTGACGGACACACCGCCTTTCGACCGTCTGTTTGAAGAAGGAACCGGAAACGGGCTGTATGCCCTGGCGGTATCCAACTGGGAAACCGTTCCGGATCCGGGCGCCTTCTTTATCAAGAACATGGCGCGCCAGGCGCTTACCCGCATGGCGCACGCTGCCGCAGAAAGGCCGGACGAGGTGGATACCGTTCTGGACCACCTGCTGGCCTCCGCTACGGAAAAAGCCTTTCTGGCGGAGCAATTTCCCCCCGTACCGGGCGCGGAATATGCCACTCCGGACATCATTGCCGGATGGTTTGAAGATTTGCGGAAGGCAATAGCAAAGGAAATCCGCGTCCGAGGCATTACCCCCGCCGAATGGTTGAATAGCCTGGGCGCGCCCTGGAACCAGATAGGCAAGGTATTTTTCCACCTTGCGGAAAACCGGGATGACGCCACAGGCTCCCGCCCCTTTGCTTTCATGGCTACCTTTGCGCATCAAAGCGCTGCGGACAACCAGGTACGCCACCTCCCCCTTGCCACCGCCCTGAAACTTCATGAAGGGAATTACACCGCCCTGCTGGCCTTACTCCAGCCTTTAAAAGAAGCGGCACGCGAAAGCCCCCTGCTGAAGCGCCTGCTGGATAACGGGAAAATTTATACGCCGATGGCCTGGAGCGCTCCGGAGGCCCGGGATTTTCTGCAGGACACGCCGGTCTACGAACGCGCAGGCATCATTGTGCGCATGGTGAATCTATGGAAAAAAACCCCTCCCAAACTACAGGTAAAAGTTACGGCAGACGCATCCGGAAGTGAAACAACGGTCCATTCTTCCGGGCTTTCCGTCCGCAGGCTGCTGAAATTTTCCGTATCCGCCACTCTGGGAGGCAAAGACCTGACCCCGGAGGAGCTGGGGGAACTGCTCAGCAACGGAGACGGCCTGATCCGCTTCAAGGGGGAATGGGTGTGTGTGGACGCCCGGAAGGTCCGGGACTTAATGGACCGGTGGACTCAAGCGGCACGTATGATGAGCTCCCTCGGCATCCCTCTGGTCCAGGGTCTGAGAATGCTGGTTAACGGCCCTTCCGGCCAGCTTGTACAGATTCCGGAACCGGACGAAGACTGTGTCATGGAACCGGGACAAAACCTCCGGCAGACCCTGGACATCCTGGCGGGGAAAGTCCCAGTCTCCATACCGGAGCTTCCTTCCCGGCTGGACGCCCTGATGCGCCCTTACCAGAAAGAAGGGTTCTCTTTCCTTTACCGGATTACGGAACGGGGTTTCGGCGCCTGCCTGGCTGATGATATGGGGCTGGGAAAAACCCTTCAGGCTATTGCGTGGCTGGACGCATTGCGGAGAAAAGGCCGGCTGGAGGGTCTGCCGGCTCTGATTGTGGCTCCGGCCTCCCTCCTGTCCAACTGGAAAGAGGAAGCGCAACGCTTCGCTCCGGAGCTTATCCTGCGCATCATGCACCCTTCCTCCCCGGACCCGTGGCAGCCGGAAAATACCCTGCGCCGGAAAGACTGCCACGCCGTCATCACTACGTATGGCATGGCTGCACGCACGTCCGCCCTGGCCGACCTGCATTTCCCGGCCATTATTCTGGATGAAGCCCAGGCTATTAAAAACGCAGGCTCCGCCCGTTCCCGCGCCATCCGTTCCCTGCATGGGGAACGACGCATAGCCCTGTCCGGCACGCCGGTGGAAAATAACCTGAATGAACTCTGGAGCCTGATGGAATTTCTGAATCCGGGGCTGCTGGGCAGCAGAAAAAGCTTCGAATCCTTCACCCGTTCCCTGGAACGCGGTTATGCCCCGCTGCGACGCCTGGTGCGCCCCTTCATCCTGCGCAGAATGAAAACGGATCCGGCGCTGGTTCCCGACCTGCCGGACAAAATGGAAATACCGGCCTATTGCTCCCTCACGCCGGAACAGGCCGCCTTGTACCAAGCACAGATAGACATGCTGCATGCCGTACTGGACGAACCGGACCCAGCTGCCCGCCTGATGCTGATTTTACCCATTCTGGCACGCCTCAAGCAGATCTGCAACCACCCCGCCCAGTTCCAGGGCACGGACGATTATGCGCCGGAACGCTCCGGAAAGTTCCGGCGGCTTCAGGAACTGTGCGCCTCCATTGCCGCCAGGCAGGAAAAAACCATTCTCTTTACCCAGTTCCGCTCCATCATTCCCCATCTGCACGATCTCCTGTCCGGAGTCTTCGGCCGTTCCGGGCTTACCCTGCACGGGGGAACGCCTATTCCGGAACGCCAGAACATCGTCACCGCCTTCCAGAAGGAATCCGGCCCTCCCTTCTGCATCCTGTCCCTGAAAGCCGCCGGAACCGGCCTGACGCTGACCCAGGCATCCCACGTCATCCATGTGGACCGCTGGTGGAACCCCGCTGTAGAAAACCAGGCCACGGACCGGGCCTACCGCATCGGGCAGCACCGGAACGTACTCGTGCACCGCCTGATCTGCCGGGGCACCATTGAGGACCGCATTGACGCCATGCTCAAGGACAAGCGCCGCATGGCGGACGACCTGTTCTCCGGAGGCCCCGAACAATGGCTCATGAACATGAGCGCGGAAGAATTAAATAATCTGTTTTCCGGCAGTCCCTGCTGAGCACCCTGCGTAAGAACGGATTCTTTCCTGAACTCTCCGGAAGAGGGCAGCGCCCCTTCATCCCCGGCGTTATTCATGAAACCACGGCCAGCGGCATGGTGGTTTTCCAGTCTCCGCGGGTAAAATCCGGAAATTCCACAGGCATCCCGCCCTGGGCGATGGAACGGGCTGTCAACGGCAGCAGGGAAGACCAGGAAGCTCCTTCGTAAACGTTCTGATCCATTGGTTCTCCGTTCCGGAGGCATTCCACGATGCGGGAAAGCATCACAAAGTCCATACCGCCGTGACCGCCCATTTTCGTGGCCAGCTCCCCGATGCGTTTCCAGAGGGGATGATCGTATTTTTCATAAATAGCGGCCAGTTTTTCCCTGCCTTCAATCCATTCATGATAATTGCCGTTGCCCAGCTTTTCACCCGCCACGCGGGTTGGGAAACCAGCCAGCGTGCCCTCCGTTCCCTGGATCAGGTTGGCGCGGGAGTAAGGCCGGGGGGACGTCTCATCCAGCTGGACAAGAATGGTCCGCCCCAGCTGCGTCTTGACAACAGCCGTATTCATGTCACCGCAGATGAATGGAGTATTGTTCCAGCGGTGATCGGCGGGAAGATGCTTTTTAGCGTAGGCATTGCGCCCGAGAGCAGGAGAAGCGAACGCCGCCACACGGCAGAAACGGTCCTCTCCACGCTCCAAATTCATATATTGAGCCACCGGCCCCAACCCGTGGGTGGGGTACAGGTTGCCATTGATTCTGGTATGATATTCCGGCCGCCAGGCCCCTTCCCCCGCGCGTGTCCCCCAGCTGCGTCACCAGGCAATGGATATACGCGGCCTCCCCGTGAAGCAAATCGCCGATGACGCCCTGCCGGACCATGTTCAGGAACATGAGTTCATCCCGCCCATAGTTGACGTTTTCCATCATCATGCAATGTTTCCTGGTGGCCTCGCTGGTATCCACCAGGCTCCAGAGCTCCTCCAGAGAGACGGCCAGAGGAACTTCCACAAAGGCGTGAGCGCCGTGCTTCATGCTGTCGCAGGCGATTCTGGCATGCGAACTCCAATCCGTACTGATGATGACGGCATCCGGCTTCAGCTCCTTCAGCATGGTCAGGTATTCCATATCGCCGCCGGAATAGCCCAAAGGGCTTTTTCCCCATTCTGGAGAGCACGCGATCCACGCCGCGTTTCGTCAACTCTTCCTTCAAATCACATATGCCCACGATTTCCACTCCATCCATCACGCACATTTGCGCCAGGTGGGAGAACCCGCGCCCTCCCACGCCGATGAAGGCCAGCCTGATGCGACCCAGCCGGGGAGCCTTGAACCCTCCCATGTATGTGGAACCGGAAGGCCTCGGAGCCGCCGGAGAGGCGGATTTCCAGAGATGGTCTCCGGCAGGGATTTCCACAGCCTTCCCAGGGAGGGCATTTCCGGCGGCAGCCGCTCCGGCCGCAAGCCCCAAAGATTTGAGAAATTGTCTGCGTGATGAGAAAATAGACATGGCTTGAAAGTATGGCTTCAAGGAAAACTACGCCCCCTCCGGAGTGAATTTATCATCATTCTCCCTATTGAGGGGAAAAGCTCCGGATGGCTGATTTTAGAGTTTGCAAAATCCGGCGGAACTCCCACTATGAGATTTACTTCTGACTCTACCCTTTTTTTCATTGATGCGTTACCTACTTCTCATCCTGTTGCTCGCCGGGGGATACTACGGCTGGGATTATTATCAAAACGGCCTCGCAACCAGGCATGAAGCCCTCAAAGCCATGGAGCAGGAACCCTGCCCGGAGCTGGATGCGGCCCAAGCCCGTTTTGATGAAGCCGCGGAACTTCACGAACAGCAGGCGGTGCGTCTCCAGAAAGCTGTTCAACGGAAGGAAGAAGCCGTCCGCAAATACTGGGATGCCCGAATAAAGCAAGCCGGCCAGGAAAAAGACGGGAAAAAGACGCCCTCTCCCGTAAGCGGAAAGCCCAATGCCCGAAGCGCGGAAGCCCGAATAGCCCATCTGCTGGAACAATATGACCGGCGCGTTGCGGAAGTGGAAGAACTCAAAAGCAGGAGGGACGCCACCAGACAACAATTGGACAGCGCCCGAAACCGGCTTCAGGAACAAATACGCCAGGTGGAAACCCGTCAGGACATCAACCGCATCCAGCTCGCGGAGGCGTCCAACACGAAAAACAGGAATTTTAAAGTGACGGAGAACAGGACGGATCTGCTCAAACTTCAGGCCAGTCTTCCGCAGGAACTGGAGCGCATTACCGACCAGGGGGAAGCCGCTCTGCGCGACCAGACGGAAGCTTACGAAAAGGCCAAAAGGGAGTTGGACCTGTTCCAAAACAATGTGGACAGGCAGATCGCCAGTCTTCGGGACACCATGAACTCCCCTCTGGCGGAAGATTATGATGAGACGGAAATACTTTCGGAAGACCCCCGAATTCCGCACGATGATTGCTCCTTACGACCAGGCCGTCAGCCATGAGGAAACGATTGTCATGCGAACGGAGGCGGATGTGGAGGAACAGGCCAAAGCCCTGCACAGGCTGCAACGCGTCAGAGACGCGAAACTCGAAGAGGAGCGCAGCCGGCTCAGACAGGAAGAAGAAATCTTCTTCACGGCGGCAACCGTCATCGGCGTAATATTGTTGATCTCCATTCTGCTCTCTTTCGCCAGAAGGAGATGATGTCTTTGAAGGTTGACACTGCACTGCAAACCTAGTTTACTGGGTGGGCCGCCGGGAACCCCGTGGAGGCACGACTGGCAAACCCCGCCAGGACCGAGAGGTAGCAACGGTAGCTTGTTCGTGTTTGCCGCGTCCGTTCCCGGCGGCATTTTACAGTCCCCACGCCATACCGGAGTTGAACGGGAGTTTTCCCGTGGTAAAATACCGCCCATGAACGTATCCGCCGCCCTTGACTGGCTCTTTTCCACCCAATTTTTCGGGATCAAGCTGGGGCTTGACAACACAGAAAAACTGTTGGCGGCAGCCGGGGCGGACCGTATCAACGCCACCGTGGTCCATGTGGCCGGCACCAATGGGAAAGGCTCCACCTGCGCCATGATTGAGGCCCTGGCCAGGGCGCAGGGTTATGTCACGGGCCTGTTCACTTCCCCCCCATCTGGTAGATTTTTCTGAACGCATCCGCGTCAATGGAGACATGATCACTCCGGATGCCCTGGCAGAAGAAATTTCCTTCCTGAAACAGCTGGCGGAAGGCTGGGAACAGCCGCCCACCTTTTTCGAGCTGGCTCTGGCCGTCGCCCTGCGCCACTTCCGGAAAAACAGCGTGAACTTCATCATTCTGGAAACAGGGCTGGGCGGAAGGCTGGACGCCACTAACGCCGTGCCCAAGGATATCGCCGTACTGGCCCCCATCGGTCTGGACCACCAGCAGTATCTGGGAGATACCCTGGAAGAGATCGCTGCGGAAAAAGCGGCCATCATCGCCCCCGGAAAACCGTCCGTAACTGCCGTGCAGCACCCGGGTGTCATGGCCGTCATCGAACGAACGGCGCGGAACCGCCGTTCTCCCCTCACGATTGCCCGGGCGGACCGGAACACGCCCCGCCCATGCCTGCCCGGAGCCCATCAGCGGGAAAACGCAGCCCTGGCGCTGGAAACCATGAGACGGCTCCATGCCCTTCCCTCCCCTGCCGCAGCCGCCGCTGCCCTGGCCAGGGTACAGTGGCCCGGACGGTTCGAACGCCTTGAGACGCCCCCTCTGGTACTGGACGGCGCTCATAACGAACATGCGGCGCGCGTGCTCGCGGCCACGTGGAAAGAGGAATTCCCGGGACGGAAGGCGGCGCTGGTTTTTGCCGCATCCGCAGACAAGCATATCCGGGAAATGATTCCGGTTTTGCGGGAAATTGCCGGAGAATGGCACCTGGTTCCCTGCACTTCCCCCCGCATCATGCCGGCGCAAGAAATGGCTGCCCTGCTGGCCGGGCAGGAAACCGGCCCCGTTTTCATTCATTCCACGCTTCCGGACGGGCTGCAGGCGGCGCTGGCTTCCCCGTTCCCCGCTCTGGCGGCAGGTTCCCTGTTCCTTCTGGGAGATTTGAAAGCATTGCTCCGTCATGCGGAAAAACGCAGCACCGCCCAATAACCCCTACAGCCTTTTTGCTTTTCCCCGTGACTTCCGACGACATGACCCTTTCCGCCCTCCGGCCCGGAGACCTGCGTCCCGAACTGCTGGCTCCCGCCGGGGACATGGACTGCGCCCGCGCCGCCGTAGCCAATGGCGCAGACGCCATTTATTTCGGTCTGGACCGTTTCAACGCCCGTCTGCGCGCAAACAACTTCACGCTGGATTCCCTTCCGGAACTGATGCGTTTCCTTCACGCGCACGGCGTGAAGGGGTACGTGACCATGAATACGCTCATTTTCACCTCCGAGCTGGCGGACGCCCTCTCCTACCTGGGCCACCTGAATGCCGCCGGCGCGGACGGGGTCATCGTGCAGGACATCGGACTTGCCCGCTGCCTGACGGAATGGGGAAGGCAGGTTCCCGGCATGAAGCTGGAACTGCACGCCTCCACCCAGATGACGCTTTCCTCTCCGGACGGGCTGGAATTCGCCTCCGGATTCCTGGACCTGAAGCAGGCCGTCCTGGCCCGGGAACTGAGCCTGAAGGAAATCGGGCAATGCGTACGGCATACGGACATACCCCTGGAAGTATTTGTTCACGGGGCGCTCTGCGTGGCCTACTCCGGCCAGTGCCTTACATCGGAAAGCCTGGGCCAGCGCAGCGCCAACAGGGGGGAATGCGCGCAGGCCTGCCGCCTGCCCTATTCCCTGGTTGTAGACGGCAAAGCCGTTCCCCTGGGAGAACGGCGCTACCTGCTCAGCCCCCAGGACCTGTGCGCCATTGACCGCATCCCGGACCTGGTCCGCATGGGCGTAAAAAGCTATAAGATAGAGGGTCGCCTGAAAAGCCCGGAATACGTTGCGGCGGTGACGGCGGCCTATAGAAAAGCCCTGGACGCCGCCTGCGCTGGAATACCTGTGGATGAAATGGTGACCGTACGCGACCGCTACGCACTGCAAATGGTATTTTCACGCGGCTTCTCCACAGGCTGGCTGGACGGAACGGACCACCCGCGTCTGACCCACGGCCGCTACGGTAAAAAGAGGGGCGCTTACGCAGGCGTCATCATGAACAGCGGTCAGGGCTGGCTGGATATCAGACCGGAAGGAGGCATTCCGCTCGCGCCCGGTGACGGCTTCGTCATTGATGCAGGGGAAGACCGCAATGAAGAACAGGGCGGTCGTATCTGGAAAGTGCAGAGAAACCGCCTTTTCTTTCATGGAAAAGCATCCCGCATTGACTGGAGCAGGGTCAGGCCGGGGCAGAAGCTCTGGAAAACGGATGATCCGGCCCTGAACGCGGAGTTGAAAAAAATGCGGGAACACCTGCTGGAAGCCTCCGTACCCCTCCATTTGACATGCACCGGATCCGCCGGGGAGCCTCTGACGGTTTCCTGCCCGGAATACGGGTGTTCCGTGCAGTCCGCACAGCCCCTGCAAACGGCGGAAAAACGCCCGCTGACTCCTGAAGCGCTGAAACAGCAGCTTGGCAGACTGGGAGGAACGGGGTTCCGCCTGGCTTACTGCGAATGCCGGCTGCCGAACGGGTTGATGCTCCCGCTCAGCATCCTCAACCAGGCAAGGCGCGCCCTCGTGGAACAAATTCAAACGGTCCGGCAGGAGAGGGAAGCCCCCGTTCCCTCCCATCTTTCCGCGGCTTTCACCCCTTCCGCGCTTCCGGCGGGGGCGGCAGCTCCGGACGCGCCGCCGCACCTGTCTGTGCTGTGCCGCAGACCGGAACAGATACCTTCCGTTCTGGATGCCGGGGCGGATGCCGTTTATCTGGACTTTGAAGACCTCCGGGACTATGCGGCGGGAGTGAAAGCGGTTCGGCAGCACGCGGACAGCATCCCCGTCTTTCTGGCGACGCCCCGCATCCAGAAGCCGTCTGAAACCGGTTACTTTAAGCTCATGGAACGGGCGGAGCCGGACGGCATCCTCATCCGCAACCTGGGCGCGGCGCAATACTTCCGCCATTCCCCCCTGCGCCGCATTGGGGATTTTTCCCTGAATGTCGCCAATCCGTATAGCGCGGCTATCCTGAAAGAACGGGGGAGGCTGGAATATCTCACCCTCTCTTACGACCTGAACGCGGAACAGGTGGCGGACCTGCTCCGCGCCGCGCCGCCGGAATGGTTTGAACTGACTCTGCATCAGCATATGCCCATGTTTCACATGGAGCATTGCGTGTTCTGCACCTTCCTGTCGGACGGCACCAGTTATAAGAATTGCGGACGCCCCTGCGAACGGCATCATGTGCAGCTGCGTGACCGCGTAGGCCAGCTTCATCCCCTGCTGGCGGACGCCGGGTGCCGGAACACGCTGTTCAACGGACGCGCTCAGACGGGAGCCGGCTTCCTCCGGGGCTTCCGCCGCCTGGGTCTTTCCCGCTTCCGTCTGGAACTGCTGGATGATCCCCCGGAAAAAATACGCCTTCTGGTGTCCCGCTACCGGGAATTGCTGGACGGCTCCTGCACGGCGGCCCGGCTCATCCGGGAACTGGATGTCGCGGAACAGCTCGGCACCACGGAAGGTACGCTCCGGCCCAGATAATGTCCCTTTGAACAATGGTCAATCCCTATTCGGATTCCCGGTTTTGACCATACATGTTCAATATTTTATCATTCTTTAAAAGGATACCCATTTTTCTACCCATGCCGGCCATTTCCTTTTTCACCTGGTCGCTGGTAATGCCTTTTAAATGGTCCTGCACAAATTCATGCGCCTGCATCATATATTTCTCATCATTCCACATGATGAGAAACCGGCGGTAGCTTTTCATCATTTTAATGCAAGTTTTTTTTTCCTTGCCGGTCAAAACCAGCAACGCCTGTTGAAAAGCTTTGCTGGTTTTGCTCTTCATTTTGGAATTCCATTTGACATTTTTTGATTTTTCCAGCCATAAATTTAAGAAATTACCGGTAGTCCCTTCCTTGTAAACAGCATGGAGTTTAACCTCAGGGCAGTCGGCAATCAGCTTTTTCCAAAATTGCCGGATGAAAAGTTCCTCTGCTTCGGGCGTACTGTCCGGGCTGACCCCGCAGGCGTACAATTCATAGGGATTCACCTTTTCAGGGTTAATCTTCAAAACATGACCCGCCACGTAATCAATCAGGTTATGTTCATGGGGCATCGCCTTGCTGAACTGGATGAGGTACTCCAGCTTCTTCTTATCGCCCGCACCTCCCGCCTTGATGCCCAAATAACGCGCCCAGGCCGGATAATTGTAAGGATTGGCCCGGCACGCCTCCTGAAGCAGCAGTTCCACATGCTGCGGATTCCGGGAATAAAAAGATAAATCGTACATCAAGGAAGATTCACGGGCCTGGGGACCCTGCCAGAAAGCGCAGAGGGCGGAGATAATCTGCACGGGGCCTTTCCACGGCAGTTTATTTCCACCATTGGCCCAGTTCCATCCTCCAATGTTGTTGCCGATCAGCCATTGCCCTTTGGGGTGCTTCCAAATAAAAGCGCAATGCCCCGGCTGCCCGATGGGGTACGCCGGGACGCCTTTGGCTCTTAAAAAACCCGCGGCCCCCTTGGAAACGGCTCCGCACACGCCTCCATATTCCGTATAAAGCTGAAGAGTGATGGGCTTGTTATCGTAAAACGCGGCCCCGGCATGGATGCTGATTCCTCTGTGATTCTTTTTACGGTAGGGAATAAATCCGGTAAATTTACCCCCTGCCTGCTCGGGTTTGATATTTTTCCCTTCAATAAATTGCTGGGCCCATGCCAGATCTTCCAGACTCTCTTTTCCTCTCAGAACCACGGCCCACTCCCACGGTTCAAGGCTGTCGGCCTGCGGATAACACCTGCCATGATGATGGGAATCATGGTAAAATCCATACCTGGCTATACATTCCTCTGCCGTGAAAACATCGGCGATGAGACAGGCCCCCAGGGCGATGTTAAGGTCAACTCCGCACAAGTCCCTGTCTGCGCTATTCCACAGACGGTAAAGAATAGCCAGACTGCTCTGCTGAGCATACCCTGCATGGGCCAGTTTCCGGAAAACTTCCGGATGGGAGACAAGCCACCTGGTAAACGTCCGGTCCCGGAGCTCTCTTGTTGAAAACGCCTTTTCCTGGCTGGCATAACGGAAAAATTGTCCGATATGGCACAGTTGCTCCAATTCCGGATGATGTACTATCCGCCGGATTTTTTCCGGTGAAAGAGTACCGGAATCAAGATGTTTCCGGAGTTGATTCCGTACGCCGTCAATGATGACTGAAGAATAATCCGCCCTCAGCAAACTCTCCACGGCGGTGGCATCCCGGGCCCGGGAAACGCCAGATACCAGTAACAGGACGCAGCACAACAGCATTCTCAGCAGGATATTCGCGGCCATGGCGGCTAATCCTCCTTCCCGAGTTTTCTGTGTTCCCGGAGCATCCCGGGAGAGTACAGGAATTGAACTCTCTTTCTCATGCCTCCGGTCCTCTCCAGAAACTCCACCAGCTCCCGGTCCGTCTTGTAGCCGCATTCCCTCAGCCTTTCCAGCGCGCGGCTCCGGTTCCCGGGGTGAAGCTTCAGAACGATATTCAACAGTGCACCCTCCCTGTGTTTAATATACCAGCGGAAGGACTGCCGGAGGCGGACCAGCTCGTCCACGTTCCGCTCGTACAGGGCCTTCCTGCGCCGTTCCTCTTCCGCACCGCAGGCAGCGAGGTTTTTCGTCTCCCGGTAACGCCAGTAGGGCAGCGTGTCGACCGGCCTCACGGGATGGAACTTCCCGTGCTCCGCCTCCAGCCCGGCGATGTAGCGGTAAACGGCGGCACCCTGAAGCATCATCCGCCTGATATATTCGAACTCCGCCTCCAGGCAGAACCTCGCGAATTCCTTTCCATGCCTGAGCCTCTTGTTCTCCCTGACATAGGTTTGAATTTTGGAAAGATTCGTATATGCCTTAAATTTGGTTTCCAGCTCACTTCCGTTGATCCAAATGGAAAAGTTGTCCAGCCGGTAGTCCTGATAGGGGGGGGCCTTGACGACCATGTTGTTGATGAACAGGGCGTTTTCCAGCTCTTCCGGGGTCATTCCGCCGTCCTCGTCAAACAGCTCCCTGTTGAGCACGGGCAGCGCCTGCTGGTAAAAGTCGCCCAGCTTCCCCTGATCCAGCAGGTCTTTCAGATGCCGCGCGTCCCCGCTCAGCCGTTCAATCCGGATGTCCATGAAGGAGGGCAAATCGTCGTACACAGCAGCTTCATCCGCGCGGCTCCCCAGAGAAAAGAGCAGGAAGAAGGAAAGGCTGAGGGGAACCATCCCCGACAGGATATTCGCGGCCATGGCGGTTAATCCCCCTTCCCGAGTTTTCTGTGTTCCCGGAGCATCCCGGGAGAGTACAGGAAACGGGTGTCCTTGTCCATACCCCCGGTCCTTTCCAGAAACTCCACCAGCTCCCGGTCCGTCTTGTAGCCGCATTCCCTCAGCCTTTCCAGCGCGCGGCCCCTATTCCCGGGGTGAAGCTCCAGAACGATATTCAACAGGACACCCTCGCTGTTCTCAATATACCAGCGGAAGGACTGCCGGAGGCGGACCAGTTCGTCCACGTTCCGCTCGTACAGGGCCTTCCTGCGCCGTTCCTCTTCCGCACCGCAGGCGGCGAGGTTTTTCGTCTCCCGGTAGCGCCAGTAGGGCAGCGTGTCGACCGGCCTCACGGGATGGAACTTCCCGTGCTCCGCCTCCAGCCCGGCGATGTAGCGGTAAACGGCGGCGCCCTGAAGCATCATCCGCCTGATATATTCGAACTCCGCCTCCAGGCAGAACCTCGCGAGCTCCTTCCCTTGCCTGAGCCTCTTGTTCTCCCTGACATAGGTTTGAATTTTGGAAAGATTACAACATGCTTTAAATTTGGTTTCCAGCTCACTTCCGTTGATCCAGATGGAAAAGTTGTCCAGCCGGTAGTCCTGATAGGGGGCCTTGACGACCATGTTGTTGATGAACAGGGCGTTTTCCAGCTCCTCCGGGGTCATTCCGCCGTCCTCGTCAAACAGCTCCCTGTTGAGCACGGGCAGCGCCTGCTGGTAAAAGTCGCCCAGCTTCCCCTGGTCCAGCAGGCCCTTCAGATGCCGCGCGTCCCCGCTAAGCCGTTCAATCCGGATGTCCATGAAGGAGGGCAAATCGTCGTACACAGCGGCTTCATCCGCGCGGCCCCCGACGGAAAAGAAGAGAAACACGGAAAGACAGAGGGAAAGGTAATAGTTCATAAAGAAAATCAGTTGCTTGTTGCGGTGACGATGCCCGGGTCATTTTTGTTCAATCCCTTGAACTTCTGGATCCGGTAGTGCACCGTTCCCGTATCGGGATCGCGCCTGATGGAGAAAACCTGATCCGTGTTGAAATCCCAGAGCACTTTTTCTTTCGTGTACCTGCCGCCTTGGGGTTTATCCGTGCATCCGAATATCTGCCAGCGGCACTTCCACGTCCAGCCGATGGACCCCGAGAATGCGTCAATGAGCGCCGGCGGATACAGGCAGTTGGTGCTGTCATAGACTTCATTGGTGACGGAAACCCGTGCGGGCTCCGGCAAAGGCGCATGCTCGCTGACCAGGGGATGGTCCGGAAGAGGGTCGGGCTCATAACCGGCATGCTGCTCCAGGGAGTAAAGATTGGTGAAGCTGACGTTCAAGGGATACACGCGCAGGATGCGGAGGGCGCTCAGCCCCGCGGTGCATCCCACCTTGGCCGCTTCTTCCTCCGCCTGCCGGAAAGGGCTCTCCGCCCCCGCGTACATCAGCCCCTGGGGCGGGATGAGGGTGAATTCCACCACCTGCTCCACCCCGTCCACCTCAGCTTTCACCTTGAGCGTCTGCCGCGCTTTGGCCAGGGTATTGATGTTGACGATGACTTGATCCGGTTTATTATCTATACTATCAAGCTTGAAATATTCCCCTCCTTCCACGGCGGACCAGTCACACCGGGTGCCTTTGGGAAGTTTTTTGCCGTCCAGCGTGGCGGTCAGGGTGATGTATTCCCGGAGGGTGACGGTCGTTCTTTCTCTGTTGCTTTTGTCTATCTCCTCCTGGGGAGGGTTGCGATCTGGATACCTGAAATATACTTCCGCCGCGCAGAACTGGGTTTTATGCCGTATTTCAACGCCCTTGGACGCCAGCGCGTTGAACGCCAGGAAACAGCAGGCCAAAAACGGGAAAATAAATGTTTTCATAAAAAAAACGACCAAACATCGTTAAATCCAAAAAACAGATCATTGTCAATCCATATGCCACATAATTAAAAAAATTCCTAGACGGACTGCGGTCCCGCACAACGGCATGCCCGGCAGCAGGCCAAAAACCGCTGACGAACGCGGCATGCACCGCCCGCGCCTTGAAGCGGCGCGCAAACCGCCCTATGATGGTTCCCATGGGAATGGGAGACACCTTTTCCCGGAACTTCCGCAAAATGAATCATTCCCTTAAAGACCGCCTGATCCGTCACATGGAAGACGGACGTTACGAACCCCAGAGCAAATCCGAACTGGCCCGCGCCCTGAACGTGGATTCCCGGCAGAAGCTGGATTTCCGCGCCCTGGTGGACCAGATGGAGGAGGAAGGAAAACTCGTGCGGCTACAAAAGGGCAGATACGCTTTAAAGCGGGAACGCCGGAACCTGGTGCATGGCATGATCCGCATCCTGCGCTCCGGCAAGATTCTTTTTCTCCCCAGAAAAGGGGATCCCGCCGCTGCGGCCCTGGGATGGGACACGGAAGCCATTCCGGAGCTGGAACTTAAACCCAACCGTCTGGGTACTGCCCTGGACGGGGACCGGGTGGCCGTGCGCGTGGAACGCAAGGCGGCCAGGGGCCGGAGGAATATCCGCAGGGACCGCTTTTCTTCCCCGGATGCCGGCATGAAAGCCCGCGTGGAGGAAGTGACGGAACGCGCGCGCTCCCGCTGGCTTGGCGTCTTCCGCACCGGAAAGAACAAGCCGGGCCGCGTGCTGGGAGACGGCGTAAGCTCTCCGTCATCCATTGAACTGGCGGAAAAACCCGCCATGGAGGTGCTTCCCGGCCAACTGGTTTCCGTGGAACCCGTAACCTGGGGTGAGGAAAAAAGAAAGCCCCGCGCGGGAAAATCGTGGAGGTGCTCGGCTATCCGGACGAGCCCCACGTGGACATGGAAGCCGTTATCAGAAAATATGGCCTTTCCGCGGAATTTCCCGCCTCCGTGCTCCGGGAACTGGAAACGCTGCCTCAAAACCCTTCCCCCGGGGAACTCGCCCGCCGGGAAAACTGGACGGACCGTACCGTCATCACCATTGACCCGGCAAGCGCCCGGGATTTTGACGACGCCATTTCCATCACGGCCACTCCGTCCGGCTGGACGCTGGCCGTTCACATTGCGGATGTCTCCCATTTCGTCAGGCCCGGCGGCGCGTTGGATGGGGAAGCCCTGCGCCGCGGCAATTCCACGTACCTGCCGGACCGCGTCCTTCCAATGCTCCCGCCCCGCCTTTCCGACGATTTGTGCAGCCTGCGGCCGGATGTCGTGCGCCTGACAAAAGTATGCGAAATGAAATTTGATCAAAAGGGGAAGATGCTCCGTGCACGCTTTGCGGACGCTTTCATCCGCAGCAAGGCGCGCCTGACCTATCAGGAGGCCTTCGCCATGCTGAAGGGAAACGACAAGGGGGAAGTTCCCTCCACGGTGCGGGAAGCCTGGAATCTGGCCTCCATCCTGCGCCGCAACCGCTACGCCAAAGGGAGCCCTGGATCTGGACTTCCCGGAAGTGAGAGCCGTTATGGACAAGGACGGCCGCGTGACGGGCATCATCACGGAAGAGTACGATGAAAGCCACCAGCTTATTGAGGAGTGCATGCTGGCCGCCAACGAAGCCGTGGCCCTGGCCCTGAAAAACGGGAACCGTCCCACCATCTACCGTGTCCACGAAGAGCCGGATTCCTCCAAACTGTTTGAATTCGGCCAGTTGTGCAAATTATACGGGCATCCCGTCCACGATATCGGACAACGCCAGTACCTGAATGAACTGATGAAGTCCATCAAGGGTTCCCCGGACGAGCAATTACTTAAGCTGGCGCTCCTGAAAAGCCTGATGAGGGCCAGGTACGACACGGAGCCCCTGGGCCACTACGGCCTGGCCTCCCAATTACTGCCATTTTACCAGCCCCATCCGCCGTTACGCGGACCTGGTGGTTCACCGCTCCCTGAATCCCCTGCTGGCTAATCCTCCCAAAGGATCCAAAGGAGCAGGCAGCGCAGGCAGGCTGGAGGAAGACGCGGAACACATTTCAGAGACGGAACGCATTTCCGCCAGCGCGGAAAAGGACGCGAACCGGATGAAACTCTTCGAATGGCTGGAAGGCCAGTGCTACACGGAGCATCCGGAAGTGCACGAAGCTCTGGTTACGGAAACGCGCCACTTCGGCGTGCTGCTGGAAATACCGCGCCTCCAGATTAAGGGGCTGGTCAAGCCGGACAAGCTTCCCGGCGGCCGCTGGGTGTATGAGGCGTTCGCCAGCCGCTGGAAGAACGACCATGGTTCCGTGCTGTGCGCTGGGCTGCGCGTTCCCGTCATTCCCGTGAAAGTGGACAGGGGAGCAGCAGTGGGCGGATTTCGCCATCGTCTCACGGGAGAAACCGCGGCAAACGGGAAAACGGCCTTCCCCGCCAAACAGGAGAAGGGCACATCCGGCCACGGGCGGCGGAACCGCTGACAGCATACGCCCGTATATGGAAACAATCCCATACGGGAGTCAAATCCGATTCTCCCTGCAGCAGAACCAAATCTGCATTATCCTACACAATTTTTTCTTGAAGTAAATTGTATTTTTCATGTATAGAATAACTGTTGTTTACTTGTGAATCCGACCTCACGCCTATGAATTCAGGACGCTGACTCCGTAAGTAAGCACCATATGAATGCTGAATGCCAAGGTCCGCTCCCGGGTCTGGAGCGGACCTTTTTCCCGGAAGCCTGTCATGAAGAAACGGGAAGGGCCAACAAGGGTGTCCAATTTACATGACAGCCATTCAGCGCCTCCCCGAACGCACTCCCTTTAATTACGCCGATCTGACCGATTACCGCGAAGGGCAAATCACCAGTCTGGCCCTTATTCGCTCCAAAGGAGTCAACATGACCATTCTGGCCTTTGACAACGAACAGCTCCTTCCCACTCACCAGACGCCCGGTCCTGCACTGATACAGATTCTGGACGGGACGGCGTACTTCACCGTGGGCAATGAAGAAGTTATTCTGCCCCAGGGAAAGAGCCTCCTGATTCCCGCCGGAGTGCCTCATTCCGTCATTGCCCGGGAACGGTTCAAAATGCTGGTTACTTCCATCCTGCCGCTGGACTGATCGGGAAGCCCTCCCCTGAAAATAACGAAGAACCATTCCGGGGAATTGCCACCTGGACATGGATCTGCGGCAAAACCATTCTTTCCAGGCTTCTCCTGACACGGGAATCGCGCAGATACGCAACATGCCGGAACAGGAGGACGGGCGGAAACGGCCTGCTCAGGCCTGGATCTTTTCCCCTGCGGCCAGCGCCTCAAAACGGGCCAGCACCCAGCAGAGATCGGAAAGGCGGTTCAGGAACAGGGCCGTGTTCACGTTGCTCAGGGCATGATCCAGCCTCAATGCCACCACACGGCGTTCCGCACGGCGGCAGACGGAACGGGCCAGGTCCAAATACGCGGAGCCCAGCGATCCTTCCTTGCCCGGGCGGGCCCAGCCTTTGAAACGGATGTCGCATTCCTTTTCCAGCAAATGGGCCTGTTCCTCCAGCCATGCCACATCCTCCGCTTTAATGCGGGCGTACCCCTTGGCGTCATATTTGGGCAAATCCTCCTCCATCGTGGCCAGTTCCCCCATGGCACCCACCAGGCGAGCCTGGACGCCGTCCAGCATCTCCACCGTCCGGGAGCTTACCCCGGAATGGCGCACCACGCCAATCAGGGGAATTTAATTCATCCACCGTTCCGTAAGCTTCAATGCGCGGCGCTGTCTTGGGACTACGCCTGCCGAACATCAGGTCCGTTTCTCCGCTGTCTCCACGCTTGGTGATTACGCTCATACCATGTACCCTACCATGCCCGCGCCGTCCTGCACGCAAAAAAGAAGGCATATTCCGGAGCGGGAGCCAGCGCCATCTTTCCCGGCATGTACCGCACTCTCTATTCTTTTGACATGCAATAAAAACTATATAAGAAGAATGAATAAATGCTTCTGCTTCGTCTTCCTGCCGTTTTCCTCCCTCTCTTCATCAGCTTCCTCTTCGGGGCATGCTCTAAAAAGGAAAGCGCCTTGCTGCCCGGAGAAATAATCGTGAACGCATCGGAACTGCCCGGCCCCATACAGGAATGGAAGACGGATTCGGCCTGTGAAAGATGCCTGACCATCAATCTGGACAATCCGTCCCTTCCCTGGTTCCGCATCGCTGAGGGCATATCGGAGGCTTATGCGCATGGCGTGAATAATCTCCGTTTGAAAAGAGGGGATGCCATCGCGTCCGCCTTTGAAAATGGAATTTGCTGGGATCTTCCCGTCTCCACGGATATGGCCCCGGAATCTGATCCAGAATCTGAAAAAGGCATGAACCCGGACATTCCCTGCCTTCCCGACGATGCCGTTCTGGAACATCCTTTCCGTGAAGATGACTTTCTTGTTTTCAACAAAACACCTTCCCGGAAACCCGTTTATCCCATCGTGAAATTCATCCGGTCCCCTTACCCGGAAAGAGGGAACTACCAGCTTGTTTACTGGCGTATCCAGAAAAAACCATCCGGTCCATCCCGGAAAAACGACCTTCAGGCTTTCGCCAATATGGCAAATGAACATATCAACCAGCGCAGAGCATTCATTTTCCTCATTGAGAACGAAACACCCTGCGGAGAAGTATTCGACTATCTGAATGCCATTGACGGGAGAGACACGCTGGTGGGCGTAACCTTTTCCCGTGAAAATGAATAACGTCTCCCAACAAGGATTCATCAGGGCCTTCCTCCCTCCGCTCATCATCATGACACGTCAGGCCGTTTGAAACTTTTCCCAACGGCTGTACAACCCCTGCATGACTCGGACAAGAGATGAATTGGCGGCGGAAACCGCACCATCCGTCAAAGCGCCTCTCTGGACGCGAGACTACATCCTGGCCTGTTGCGCCAACTTAATGACGGGGCTGGCCTTCTATGAACTGGTGCCCGTTCTCCCGCTGTATCTGACGGGGCAATTGCAGGTCTCCTCCGGCTGGCTGGGCTGGATTATGTCCATTTATGTTCTGGCCGCCATTATCTCCCGCCCCTGGTTCGCACACCGGGTGGATACCGGAGACCGCAAGAAGATTTACATCACGGTTTACATTATGCTGGCCCTGTCCTTTTCAGGGTATGCTGCGGCCGCCACCGCCCTGGCGTTTTTCCTGACGCGCTTCATACAGGGCCTGATCTGGGGAGGCATGACCACCTCCGGCCCGACAATGGCAGTAGATATCATCCCCCCTGCCCGCCGCGGGGAAGGCCTGGGCTTCTTCGGCATGACAATGACGCTGGGCATGTGCCTGGGCCCCGTCATCGGCCTTCAGGTATACCAGCAGTACGGCTTTTACGTGATTACCTGGAGTTCCCTGCTCCTGTGCCTGGCCGGGGCGGGCATTGCATCTCTCATCCGCGTTCCCGGGAGCCCTGTTCAGGAGCCCGTGTATGAAACGCCTAAAAAGGTACTGGACCGTCTGGTGCTGCGCGTGGGCATTCCGCTGGCGGTGAACGTGATGATCGCCACCTTCTCCTATGGCGTGGTGGCCGTGTATTCCGCCCTGTACGGAGAAATGCACGGGTTCAAATACGCCGGGCTGTTTTACGCGCTGATGGGGCTGGGCATGCTGGTCTCCAGGTTCATGGTAGGCAGGCAAATCGACCGCGGACGCGTGGCGGAGCTTTCCGTCATCTCCCTGAGTATCCTGACCGTCAGTTTCGGCGCACTGGCGCTGGCGCCGCTGGAATGGATCTATTACGCTTCCGCCATCCTCATCGGCTTTGGCTTCGGCATTTTCATCCCCACGTTCCAAACCATGAAACTGAACATGGCGGACCGCGGCCACCGGGGAGCCGTCAATTCCACATTTTTCACCGCTTTTGACATCGGGGTGGGAACAGGCATGTTCCTGGGAGGCAAAATTTACGCGTACCTGAACCTGAACTGGGCCTTCGGAACGGGAGCCCTGCTGAATTTGCTGGCGATCGTATATTTTTACCGCATCTCCCTGGACCACTACCGTAAAAATAAATTGGGCGTGGATTCTGATTGATTTTCCTTCCATCACTCCCGTTCCGGGATGGAAAAAACATCAATTACCCGTTTGGCTGAAGGCCTCACGCGCAGCAACCGCGGATTCCAGGCCAGGGAAATACTGCGGGACAGCCCGTCCAGCGCCGGATGAGTAACCTTGACAAACCCTTCCCCCAGTTCTTTTTCCGCCATGCAGGGCAGGATTGCCATGAACGCTCCGCTCTTCAACATGCGGGCCGCAAAAGGAAAAGATTGCGTTTCACAGTGCACCCGCAGCCTGATGCCGAACTCAGCGCAATTCCTTTTCAGCAACGCATGAAACCCGGAACCGCTCCCCAGCGTTGCTAGGGGGAACATTTCCAGCAGGCGGAGAAAATCCTCCCTATATCCATATTCTGGAGCTTAGAGGGAATCTCACTGTTGCGGAGGTTCTCCAGCGCGAAAAGCCACGGCAGCCCCCGTTTCTGGATACTCGCCAGCACGGGAGCCACCACCCAAGCATGCAGGCTGTCCCCGGCTCCGATAGTGAACCGGTAGGGCAGATTCCGGCTCCGGCTTTTAAAATCATCCAGCAGGCACAGGCTTTCACTGGCCAGCCTCACCAGCTCCCACCCGGCTCCGGTAAGAGCCAGCACTTTCCCGCGGCGGCTCGCCAGTTCCACACCGAAGAATTCCTCCAATTCCTTAATCTGCCGGGAATACAGGCTCTGCCGCGCACTATCCCCCCGGGCGGCAGCGGCAATGCTCCCGGCCTTGGCCACTTCTATCAAGGTTTTCAATCGGTCCAGGGACAGTCCCCGTTCTGCGAAAAGATGCTCAAACATAACTTTATAGTTATATAATATGAATACTTATATAATGCAAGAGTCAACAAATGCGTTATGGTGACAAGGTCACAGGGCGCGAAGGCGCTTTCCGCATATCTCCGCGCCCCTCAACCAAAAGAATAAAACCATGATCACCATTGACGGAAAATACACGGAAGCCCGCGTGTTCACGGATGAACTGGAAGACCTGGCCCGCACCCAGATCAGGGACGTCTGCAACCACCCCGCCTTTGAAGGAAGCCGGGTGCGCATCATGCCGGACGTGCACGCCGGAGCCGGCTGCGTCATCGGGTTCACGGCGGAATTGAAAACGGATAAGGTAATTCCCAACCTGATCGGCGTGGATATCGGCTGCGGAGTGCTTACCGCCAGACTGTCCGGACTGCCGGATTTTTCCAGCTTTGACGCACGCCTGCGCGAGCGCGTCCCGTCCGGGATGCATGCCCGTCCCTCCGTTCATCAAGCCTTGCTGGACGACCCGGAACTGGATGAAGAAATCTCCCGCATCTGCATGGACGTGCTGAGAACGGACAAAGACAGGCACCGCCGCTCCGTAGGGTCTCTGGGAGGAGGCAACCACTTCATTGAAATAGCGCAAGGGAAAGAGCACGCTTTCCTGTGCATCCACTCCGGTTCCCGCAATTTCGGTCTGAAGATTGCGGAACGCTACCAGAAAATCGCCGTGGATACTTGTCCGGACGCCTATCTTAAAGAACGCAAAAAAGGACTCTGCTACCTTCAGGGAGAAAATACGCTGAACTACATGCGGGATATGAAGGTGGCTCAGCGCTTCGCAGCCCTGAACCGCCGCGTGATACTGCATGAACTGCTGGATGATGCAGATGATCTGGAAAGTTTCGACACCGTGCACAACTACATTGCGGAAGACCAAATCATCCGCAAGGGAGCCGTCCGGGCCGGACGCGGAGAAAAACTCATCGTTCCCCTGAATATGCGTGACGGCTCCGTCATCTGCATCGGCAAAGGAAATGAAGAATTCAATTCCTCATCTCCGCACGGCGCAGGCCGCAGCATGTCCCGCAAAAAGGCTAAAGCCAATCTTTCCCTGGAGGAATTCGAGGCTTCCATGCAGGGTATTTTCTCCACCTGCGTTTCCCGCGCTACGCTGGATGAAGCGCCAATGGCCTACAAGGATGGCGAGAGCGTGCTGGACAACATCCATGAAACGGCGGAAATCGTGGAACGCATCAGGCCCGTATATAACTTCAAGGCACCCGAATAGCAGGCGGCCCAATACCCGCCCCTCCCGGAATATGATTTTCCGGGAGGCTTTTCCCAAACCTTCAAAACACGGTCAGGAACGCCCGGCAGCATAACTCAACTTATAAGGTTCCGCCGTCTGAACCGGGATGGCGTACACTTTAGAGGTATCATTCCATTCCACGCCGGAAACGTCAAACTTCTGACGGTCATAATAACCTACCACCTTTCCATTGGTCACTACACAGAAAGCGGCTGCATTTTCCCCATTCCGCACAATAATCATGTTATCCTTTTTGGAGGCGCTTACAGACGGGCTGAGTTTTGCGTTCTGCTATTTGGTCCAATAGCCGTTGAGCTGGGACCCATGCAGATTCTGCCCCCACAAATTGACCGTCTTTCCATGCTGATGCAGGAAGGCAATGCGGAATTTCGGTTTGGGGTACCGTTTGGCGGCAATGCGGGCCTTGGATGCCCGGGCCATTTCCTCTGTCATTTTAAAACTGTAATCCCCATATTGATGCCCCTTGCGGTCAATCGGGACAAACCAATTAAAAATTTCAAAGTCATCGGTAAAGTCCGTCCTGCTGATATTGCAAATGCGTTCATACAAGGCCAAATGGGCTTCGGAAACCTCATACGCCTGCCTGGAAAGCGGCTTGCGCCGCAATGATTCAAACAGCCTAGGATAAAATTCGGGATTGATTCCCAGCTTATGGAAATACAGATAAAAGGAATATTGAGCAAAACCCCATTTGGCCCAGCCGTTCAAATCATGGAACGGCATGCCCTTTACCGCTTCTGAAAGCAGGTATTTGCACGGGTTTTCCATATCGGAGGCCTGCTCATTGCCATTAATGGCATTGGTCACCTGGTCCAGAATCAGCTGGGCAAAAAAATTGTTGGAACTTTCCGACATGCTGCGCCAGTTGAACGGATGCTGGTAGCAATGACCGATTTCATGCCCGATTCCCCAAAGGCGGTTTCCCTGAAGAACTCCAGGAGCGAGCACTTCATTTTTCAGCGTATTTCCCTGATCTCCAATACTGTAGCCGCAGTAATACCAGGTTGCAAACATATGGGCTCCTCCTTCTACGGAAACGCCAAGCTGCCGGTTATTGTGCGGCTGGGGATACTTGTCAAATCCCATGATTTTCCACATGGCCTTGACGCTTTCATCCCATACCCTGACGGATTTCGTAATGGAATCCGGACTGTAATCTTTCAGGTACTTTGTGTGAAGAATCATCATGGAATTCCGCCCAACGATATCGAACATGCTATGCGGGGCGTTGCTGATCATACGCTTCCAGTCCTTATCCGTGTGCCTCGTCACGTCAAAATATCCATTCACTATGCCGCTTCCCACAGGAATATGCACCGTTATCGGCTTCTTGGGCGTGCTGATATCGGTGTGATACATCACGTAAAGCAATCCCGAACGGTTGATTCTAATTTTGTTTACCCCTTCGTTCAAAGGATAGGAGGAAGACTCTATTCCCGCTGGAGAAACGGAGGCCAACCCAATATCTTCTCCATGGGTAGGTCCTACGAACACAAGAATTTCATCTCCTTTCTCCGCGACAATTCCGGTAGGATTGTCAAATTTGTTCAGGGCGTTGATATTTCTCACCTTCGCAGCAAACTCCGGATGGCTGTAAGCCTTATAGGAAGCAATGCGGGAATTCTTTTTTGTCTTCATAATCGCCGGATTTTATTTTCTTCGCAATCATCTGCAAAAACTCCGGAAGAGCCTTGAGGTCCGTCAAGGTACACCTGGGATTGATGGAGGAGCAGCTCGTGTCCTTAAATACTTTCAGCAATTTCCGGTTAAGTACGGACTCCACCCTTTTGTAAAAGCTGATTTCCCGTACGGTAAAAGACGGAGAGGAACCTTCGGGATAATCAACCGTCAATCTGATTTTCCGAACCTTTTGAAGAGGCTTTTTAAATCTGATCATCCTGGAGCCGCCGATATCGAATTTTCCAAGGTCCTTCCAAGACGAGCCGGACATGGCGGACACGGCAATTTCATTGAAATCGGCTCCGGAAAAAATGATGTAATGAATGGTCTCCGGCACTTCAAACACAAATTCCCCCTCCACATGATGCACTCCGGGAACATGCCAGTTGGCGGATTCCATAGAGCCGTCCACAGCCTGCTTTACAGAATGATTGCCGGAATAGGGGGACTGGGAGGAAGCAGCTTCTTTCACGTGGAGCAAAATGTCTTTCGGAACATCCAGCGAAGGATATTTTGCCGCGAGGGATTTATTTACGGAGATTGTCAGAAAAAAGGAAAAATAAAAAATGGAAAGAAAAATGGAATCTTTTCTCATACACTACATTAATATTTAATGATACTATACATGATTTCCAGCGTTTTTTTTCATGCTTTTCATGTTATAGTACAAAAATTCCCTCATGCGGGGACGGGAATTCCCATCTGCTTCCTGGCAAATTCTTTCATGGATCACCATGGAATATTATGCCATGCTTCTCTCCATGAACGAAGGCCGGCCCTGTCATCAATCAGTAAACAAACGGGTCAAATGGCTTGGCGCTCTGGCCGTCCTTCTTTTTCTCCTGGGCACGGGGCTGTTTTCCTTTTTATGGAATGTTCCGCTGAATACGTTAAGGCCCGCCCACGCCATCGCAGCTCCTTCCGCCATTCTTGTCAGGGAAAATTCTTCCCCGGAACGCTGCCGCATGGCTCTGGAACCCTCCTTCCTGGCCAGCATCCAGCCTTTCCTGAAACACTATGTGGAAACCGTCACCAATGCCGGACGCCTCGACTTCTCCAGCCATGTCCCGCAAGAGGTGGAAATACGGATGGAGGGGCTTTCCATCGGCCTGAGCCCTTCTCTGGCCGTTTTCAACTTCCGAACCAAATACGGATTCAGCATGCAGACAAGCAGAAAACCGTACGCCTCCAACCGGGCTATTTACCAGTGGCTGAAAAACAGGATGAAGGCGGAAAAACGGGAGAAATAAGGAAATATGGACACAGGTATCGAACGGAATGAACCCGCTGTTGTCTAATCATTTACCTTTCCGGAAAAGCCGGGGACAGCAGTTGCCCGGCCCAGGGGAGCCGCTGCTCCCGCACCGGAAGGCGACTCCATACAGCGTTTATGAAGCGTATTTACCACGGACCATGGACACTGGCCGGACTGGCATGCGCCATTTTGGCCGCAGTCGCCATGCTCTCCTTTTTTTCCTGCGGGGAAAAAGGCCAGGCAAGCAGTAATGACAAACCTCATATGGACAACAAGGATTTAAAAACGATTTACCTGGCGGGAGGCTGTTTCTGGGGAGTGGAAAAATACTTCTCCCTGATGCCCGGCGTTAAGGAAACGGAAGTGGGATATGCCAACGGCTCCACGGCTTCTCCCACGTATGAAGAAGTATGCAGCGGGAAAACGGGCCATGCGGAAACGGTAAAAGTAGTATTTGACCCGGAAGAACTCAGTCTGCCCTTTCTTCTGGAACGGTATTACTCCATTATTGATCCTGTTTCCGTCAACAAACAGGGAAACGACAGGGGAATTCAATACCGCACGGGCATTTATTACGCGGATGAGAAGGACAAACCTGTTATAGAAACGTCCCTGAAAAGGCTCCAGCAGCACTTCAGGCAGCCTCTGGCAATTGAAGTTCAGCCCCTCCGCCAATTTTCACGGGCGGAAAAATATCATCAGCGCTATCTGGATAAAAACCCTGGCGGATACTGCCATATTCCACCCGCCAAATTCCGGGAAGCGTCCCAGGCCCGCGAAAACGAACCTGTTTACCGGAAAAAATCGGACGAAGAGCTGCGCCGCGTCCTGACACGCGAGCAATTTGCCGTCACGCGGAATAACGCGACGGAACCTCCCTTCCGCAATGAATATTTCAATAACGACAGACCCGGCATTTATGTGGACGTCACGACAGGCGAACCTTTATTCCTGTCCACGGACAAGTTTGATTCAGGCTGCGGCTGGCCCAGCTTCTCCCGCCCCATCAAAGAAGAACTGATTCAGGAAAAACAGGATTTCTCCCACGGTATGAGGCGCACGGAAGTCCGCAGCAAAACGGGAGACGCCCACCTGGGCCACGTTTTCACAGACGGCCCGAAGGAACAGGGCGGACTGCGCTACTGCATCAACAGCGCCTCCCTGAAATTCATTCCTGAACAGGACATGGAAGCACAGGGTTATGGAAAATACCTTCCCCTGCTACACCGGGAAGGAACAGACAGGAAAGCTGCGGAAAAATAATCCGGAGAAAAAGCAGGGGAGGCCAATCCTTCTTCTCCATTAATCTTTTACAACACGGAGGAACAAATGCGGCCCCGGGAGAACAAGCACCATGTCCTCTTCACGAAATACGGGCAGCCCGTTCATTCCCCAAGTTCTGCGGTCAAAGCAGACGGCTTCCCTCCATGCCGCTGCCGACTGTATCGTATTCATTCATCGGCAGCGGCATGGAGGGTTCGGGTTGCTAAGGCAATGCGACTTGCGGCAAGTACCGTTTATCTACATGTCGTTTATTAAAATAGCGGCGGATGACGTTTTTTTGTTTAAAAAAATGAGTTTTTAAAAAATGCGGGGAATTTTTCTTCCGGAAAAGCGCCCGGAAATTTTCCGGGCATTACTGTACAATCGTAACGGGCGTGCCTACCTTAACAGTTTTGAAAAGCGGCACGCAGGAAGAGCGGGTCATGCGGATGCACCCATGGGACTGCGGCGTCTGGAAAACAGGGCCTACGTGCATCCCAATTCCGCTGTCCGTCAGCCGCATGAAGTAAGGCATGGAGGCATCATACAAATTGGAAACATGATGCACTGCTTTTCCGTAATGCGGAAATGGCCCACGGGCGTGCGGTGGGAAGCCTTACCCACGCAAACGGGAAAATCCATGGCTACCTCATCCCCCACCATCAACTGGCCCCTTTGGCGACCGCGACTGATCACCACGCGCGTATTGCCCGGGGTAGCCTTTTTCATGATATCGGGATTCATCCATTCGTCGTGCACCTCCGTATAATCAATTCCTGCTACAACCACCCTCGCGTGCGGTCCGTAGGAGGTCATGGGTACGGTTGCAGGCACGGTCAGGGGCACCATGCGCAAATTCTCTTCCTGCGGGCCAGAACAGGCAGCCAGCGCCAACGCTCCCGCTATGATTGATAAGATGTTTTTTGCGTTCATCATCTTGAAACCTTTCACAGGGTTGGACAATACTGCGAACTCATTTTCAATGTTCCATGACGCACTCCATGATTCCTGCGGCGTGCATGGAGAAAAAATGCCGGAAAAAGCGGCCGCCCCGGTTCAGAGAAAAATTTCCCCGGCTTCGGAAGGGGGGGGAAAAATCCGCCCTCCGTCACACAGAGTCCTTGCCTTATCACATTTGGCCTGTATAGTACCCGCGACTGCCAGGAGGGCAGCCGCCTGTTTACAGTTAACCCTCTATTCCGCATCATGACCAAGATTGCCAAGAGTACGTTCATCACGGGAGCCGGAACCCCGGGACAGTTTTATTCACTGCCAGCCTTGGCGGAAAACGGCTATCCCCGCCTGAACCGCCTTCCCGTTTCCATCCGGATCGTTCTGGAATCCCTGCTCCGCAATTGCGACGGCCTGAAAGTGACTGAAAAGGACGTGGACAACCTGGCTTCCTGGAATGCCAACAATCCCGGTTCCTATGAAATCCGTTTACGGTAGCCCGCATTGTCCTGCAGGACCTGACAGGCGTCCCTCTTCTGGTGGATCTGGCGGCCATGCGCTCCGCCGTAGCAGGATTGGGAAAAAAGACGCCTCCGTCATTGAACCTCTGGTCCCCGTGGACCTGGTGGTGGACCACTCCGTCCAGGTGGACTGGGCAGGATGCACGGATGCTCTGGAAAAGAACCTGGACATTGAGTTCCCAGCGCAATGCGGAACGCTACGAATTCCTCAAATGGGGCCAGCAGGCCTTTCAGACTTTTTTCCGTGGTTCCTCCGTCCGTGGGCATTGTCCACCAGGTCAATCTGGAATACCTGGCGCAGGGCGTGATGGAAAAGGATGGCGTTTACTTCCCGGATACCCTGGTGGGAACGGATTCCCATACCACGATGATTAACGGCATAGGCGTTGTGGGCTGGGGTGTTGGCGGCATTGAGGCGGAAGCCGGGATGCTCGGCCAGCCCGTCACGTTCCTGGTGCCGGAAGTAGTAGGCGTCCATATGACGGGAGAACTCCGCGAAGGAGTGACCGCCACGGACCTGGCGCTGCATGTCACCCAGATGCTGCGCAGCCACGGAGTCGTAGGCAAATTTGTGGAATTCTTCGGAGACGGGGCGGCGGCCCTGCCTCTGGCAGACCGGGCTACCGTAGCAAACATGGCCCCGGAATACGGCGCCACCATGGGCTTCTTCCCCATGGATGAACGCTGCTCCGACTATCTGCGCCAGACAGGCAGGAGCGAAGAAGCCATCACTACGTACGAAAACTACTTCAAGGCACAGAACCTGTGGGGAATGCCCCGTAACGGAGATCTGGACTACACGGACCAGCTGGAACTGGACCTGTCTGCCGTGGAACCAGCCGTCTCCGGCCCCAGACGCCCGCAGGACCACATTCGCCTGAACTCTATCAGGGACAGCTTCCGCAAGCTTGTCAGCATGCCCGTGGCGGAAGGAGGTTACGGCAAGAAGGAATCTCCGGAGGTCACGGTTTCCATGCACTCCCCGGCGGGCGTCCCCGTTCCGGTGGACGGTTTCAGCCAGGAAGCGAAGCTGAAAGACGGCAGCATCCTCATCGCCGCCATCACCTCTTGCACCAACACGTCCAACCCGGCGCTGATGCTTGCCGCCGGGCTGCTCGCCAAAAAGCGGTTGAACGGGGGCTGAACGTGCCTCCGCACGTGAAAACGTCCATTGCTCCAGGTTCCCGTATCGCCTCCGATTACTTTGCAACCAACAGCCTCCAGGAATCCCTGGACGCTCTGGGCTTTGAAACCGTCGGCTACGGCTGCACCACCTGCATCGGCAACTCCGGGCCGTTAAATCCGGAGCTGGAACAGGCCGTCCGGGACAATGACATTGTAGCGGCTTCCGTCCTGTCCGGCAACCGCAACTTTGAAGCCCGCATCCATGCCTCCATCAAGACCAACTTCCTGATGTCCCCTCCCCTGGTCGCCGCCTTTGCGCTGGCCGGCCGCGTGGACATCGACTTCCAGACGGAACCGCTGGGCACGGACCGCAGCGGGAACCCCGTATTTCTGAAGGACATCTGGCCCAGCTCCGGGGAAATTGCGGAAGCCGTTGCCAAATCCCGCAACCCGGAAGCATACCGGGAGCTTTACACCATCACGCCGGACAAGAATCCCCGCTGGGCGGCCGTATACGCGCCGGAAGGCTCTGTCTTCCAGTGGAATGAACAATCCACCTACATTCAGGACCCTCCTTTCTTCAGCGGCTTCAACGGCCAGCCCCGCACACTGGCGGATATCACGGATGCCCGCCCCCTGGGCATTTTCGGCGATTCCGTAACCACGGACCACATCTCCCCTGCCGGAGCCATCCGGGAAACAGGGCCCGCAGGGCTGTACCTGCAGGGCATGGGAGTGGACAGAAAAGATTTCAACTCCTTCGGCTCCCGCCGCGGAAACGACCGCGTGATGACCCGCGGTACCTTCGCCAATGTCCGCATTAAAAACCTGATGGTAGACGGCACGGAAGGCGGTTACACACTGTATTTCGGCAACCGCGCCGTTCCCGCCCCGGACAAGGAAATAACCCCTACCGCGGGAACGCCCGCCTTCATCTATGATGCGGCCATGGCCTACGCTCAGGACGGCGTTCCGCTCATCGTCATCGGCGGAGAAGACTACGGCATGGGCTCTTCCCGCGACTGGGCGGCCAAGGGCACGAATTTGCTGGGCGTCAAAGCCGTCATCACCAAGAGTTTTGAGCGTATCCACCGCTCCAACCTTATCGGCATGGGCGTCCTGCCCCTCAACTTCGCCAACAAGGCGGATTATGACCGCATCACTCCGTTGAAGGACGCCACCTTCTCCATCCTGGGCCTGAACAACGGCATCGCTCCGCGCCAGCAGGTCACCCTGCGCGTACAGCCCGCGGATGCGGAAGCATTTGACGTGCCTGTCATCGTCCGCATTGATACGCCTATTGAAAAAGAATACTATCTGGCGGGCGGCATCCTGCAATATGTCCTTACCCAAATCCTCAGATAACGGGATATGTACCGGGCGTTCCCGGTACGGCTTCCCCTCGCGGACGGGCCCCTTCCTCCCGAAGGCGCGGCCCCGTCCGTCTCATCCGCACCGGATATACCTGCAACTTCACAACACGGCCTGATTAGTTCATCCGAACTAATTCCAAATTCTTCTTGCAATCCTTCCAGGCTGTTCCTAGAACAAACGCATGGAATATAGATTTGTCTGGACGGGCTTTTTTGCCGTATTCGCCGCCCTGACGTTCTGCAGCTGTTCGCAGAACGACAAAATGAGGCCGCCGGCCGTCTCCTTTAAAATTCAAAAGGCGCCGGTAGTTCCCCGCACACCCGGCCAGATGGGCCGTGAAGTAGGCATTAAAGTTTCCTACATGCCCAAAAAAAAAAACACGTATGCCCGCAAGCGCGCATCCTCCATGCGCCCCCGCTTCATCACCATCCACAGCACCGCCAACCCCAAAGGAGACGCCAATGCCCACTCCCGTTACCTGAACAGCGGCAAGTCCCGCAGCCTGAACTGGCACTTCACTGTGGACCAATTCGGCGCCTACCAGCACATCCCCACTACGGAAACCGGCCACCATGCGGACCATTCCGGACCGGGAGACCAATACTCCGTAGCCATTGAAATGTGTGAATGCACCACGCATAACCCTGTCGTCATCTACAACAAGACGGCCAAGCTGGCGGCGCTGCTGATGATGCGCTACAACGTCCCCCCCTGCGCAACGTAGTGCCTCACAACTACTGGTCCGGCAAGAATTGCCCCGCCCCGCTGATGACTAATGGGCGCCCCGGGTACAAATGGAGCTGGTTCATTTCCCGCGTGGATTATTACTACCGCTGCCTCCAGGCAGGAAGATAATACTGCCGCATATGCCGCACGCCCCTTTGCCGCTTCCGGCATAAAAAGAAGGCAGGAAATGTTTCAGGAAAGAACAGGAATCACTTCTTTCCCTGAAAATATGCATTGGCTGAACACCGGGAATTCACCGCATTTCCGGCTCGCGGAAAGCAGGATCCGCCTCCATTGATACGGCTAATGTACACGGCCGTAAAGACGGCAAATAACACCCGTCCGGGAACAATCTTCATCAACATCAAAATCCGGAACACGGACCGGGAATAAGAAATAGTGCTGAAAGCTTTTGATGCCTCCTGAACCACCCCGGAACAGAACAGGTTATTTGACCTGAATCCGATTCACCGGTCCCATCCTCTCCGGATGGATCGAAAAAGACTGCGGGAGACTCAACATCAACAGGGAAACTTGAAAACCATGAAGCGCTTTCACAGGATGCTCAGATGCGGACCATCGAAGCCAGCAGCTTCTTACCCGCCATATGGAAGCATTGAGGGAACAATCCGGCACCATGTTCATGGAAAACCAGCAGGAACTCAAACTGAAAGGCTCCAGAGAAAACAGCCTCCTCATGCCAGAAACATGGCATTTTAGTGGAATCCCGGCCCCTCGGCATACCAGAATCTCCCATTTTATCCCGTATGGCGGATAAATATAAAGGGCCCGCAGCTCAACTGTGCCTTTGCTGAACGCCGCAGCATGGCGGCATGCCCCCGGTAAAATCCACGCCTTCGGGCGGAATTAAAGCCAATCCGGGCATTTTCAACTTCTCCCGAGATGCGAAGGCGTTGTTTCTCCGTTGGAACGCCGGACACTCCTATTCAGCGCCTCATCCTCCCCGGGGTCTTTCCCGGATAATCATTATTTTGTTAGATATTTTTGTAACTATCTATCAAGCAATCATTATATAAAACATATTAAAAATATGTTTACATATATCAAAATTGTCCCATAATTTTAGGATGAAAAAGATATTGCAGTTATTGGGCATTTTGACCTTTGTTATTTGCAATTATGGGAATGCAAAGGAATTAAAATGTGAATACGAATTAAAAAATTTAAACATAGAGCCAGTCAGGGTAGCCAACGCCAAACGCACTTACACAGTCTATATATCCTGTAAGTATACAAGCGTTCATCACACGGGTGAGACAGGGGGGCCAATACCGCTGCGAAAGACAATTACCCCGGTAGTAACCGGTACAGATGATGAAAAAGAGGGCAAAGCCGAGGCATATGCAGAAGGAGAAAGCACAGTCATCGCAATGGCCCGGCTGCGTTTGACAGAAGAATGCGGTTTGCAATGCGGCAACTGCAACGAAGTAGGCTGCACCTGCGTCGGCTGCAATGACAACATAAATAAATAAAACTGATTAATAAATAAACTGATATGAAACCATTACTGAAAATTGCCTTTTTGTCGATAGCCTGCTTTCCCTGTTTTTGCATTAATAATGCCGCCGGTTCGGAGGATGTAATTCCCGGCAGTCAGAAAATTGACAGGGAAAATTCAATCATCAATCCTATTATTCTTACAGGAATCAAAGAAAACAGACGATATCAGGGGAATCTCAGAAGGAATATATCAGGAAACACTATGAGGGATATGGCATACTAGGGTACATATATACCATGCATGATGGCAAATATATTCAGATTATTTCTATTAGAAATGATCAGGGTCAGGAAAAAATTAATCTACTTTGACATGACCGATATTTACAGAAAGCTAGGAAAATCGAGAGATAAAAAAACAAAAAAAAGATATCAAAAGATTGATAGAAGATCACAAACCGCTGGAAAAAGAGCCAGCCGAATCCGTGTGATGGGTTTGTTCCGCACCGTGGAACTCTCAGATAACGGATAACAACAGCGTTTTTTAATTATTTCGGATAGTTCTGAAAAAATTCCCCGGCAGGAATAAATAATCAGCCTTTCTGAAAGACTGGAAAATCCGGAAATACGCCAGGGCTGCGCTCCTGAGAAGAACATTCACGGGCGCTTTCCAGAAAAAGAAGGATACCCGTCGCGAAAAAGACAGGAACTATTTTCAGGTATTACGCTTCCTGGCGGATTCCACCAGGCGCCGCCGGGCTTCCCGCCTGGCCCGGAATGCCTGTTCACGTCTTTTCTCCTCCGCCAGAGCCGCCTTTTTCTCGGAGTCGCGTAGTTTCCCGTAAAGCAGCGGGTTCATGGCGGCCTCATCTTCCGGGCCCTCATGATAATACACGGGCAGGCCGTCTGCAGCCAGCGCCACATGGTAGTAACGGCCTTTCTCCTTCAAGCCCCTGCCTTTTTTATCCAGCCGGGAAAGAATCACGGCATATCCAAGCCCAGGGGCGTTCATCAGCTTCCGCCGTCCATCGAATAATGCGGCCACGCGCATGTTGTCGTAGTCCAGCTTCATGACGCCGCAAACCATTTCACCCTCCGTATTCCAGTACATGACCAACTTTTTTCTTCCCAGGGAATTGGGCTTGCACGTTTCATAGGCTCCCTTGACGGGGCGGTTTTCCACAAGCAGGGAGTAATCCGCATTCCTGTAATTTTTTGATTCTCTCGCGGCAAGCTGTTCTGCCGGAGGGAGCAGAGAGGAAACGGGAGCGCGCATTTCCGTCCGTTCCTCAGACAGGCATTTGGAGGGAATAAGAACACCCTTATCCATATCATAATAAGCGCAGCGGCTCCCCTGCTCCAGAACCACATCGAAATTCTTCTGCCCCCTGCCGCTTTCCGGACGCGCCTGCGGACGGAAGTATTCCCGGATACGGAACGGAGGCCCCTGAATGATGGAAAGCGATGTGGCACAAACCAGTCCATCCACTTTTCTGGTTCCCGTTAAAGCTCCGGCATTCTTCTTCCGGGCCATTTCATGATACCGGGGCGAGATATTCTTTTCTGCCGGCGTCCACGTCACCTTCTGCAGTTCCTTCATCAGGAAAGGCCAAAGCATCGCGGCCAGTTTCAGGTTCCGGCGCGCCTCCGCTCCCGTCAGAGAAGCCGCAAGCGCAGCGTCTTCCTCATCCAGACGGGTTAACGGAATTTCCACATGCCTTCGCCCTATTTTCAGAACTGCCCCGGCCCCTGTGCAGGAATGGAAACTGCCCTTCACCACATCTCCAAATTTGGAAATCCATTCCCGTTCCCCCGGAAAGGCATATTCCTCCGCCGGCGCACAAACCGCGCCGCACCACGCCAGCACAGCAAATAAAAGGCATTTCATCGTCAGGAATCCAGGGTGCGCTTTCAAGCTAACATACGGGAACAGCCGGGAAGAAGCTTTTTCCCGGCTCTTTTTTTCCCAATCTTCGTTCCCGGCGGAATGTTTCCGCTGCCGTTATTGCTTGCGCCCCTTTTTGGCAGCCCCCCCGGATTTGGAGTCTTTCCCGGCAGTTTTGGCGGCGGTCCGGCCCGTCTTCTCCGCCTTGCCTTCCGTTTTTCCGGCAGCGTTTTTAGCGGGATATTTCCTTTCCCGCGGCGGGAATTCAAAACCTATTTTCCCCGTCTTTGCATTGAAGACCAGATAAGCGTCAAACGGACGCTTGGTACGCTGCGAAATGAACCCCTTCATCAGATCGGATTTTCCTTCCGCCAAAATCTTCAATACCTGGTCCAGCGGGATTTCACGTCCCAAGATAGTCCGGGAAACGGAGACGGCGGCATGTTCCTTTCCAAGGGTCAGGGAAGGAATTTTCCAAGCCTTGGCCGTTTCCATCACATCATGCTCTCCCATGTCCGGAATGGCGACGGAAGCCACTTTCACGGCTTCCTCCACCCCTGCGGCTTCATCTTCCTCCCGCGCCGGGAAGTAAAGCGTGGCCCGGAATTTGTCGTTGAGTTCCAGCCCCGCCTCAAAGGGCTTGCCGAACCGGGAGGTAAATCCGTGGAGAATTCCCGTCCTGCCGTCCACAATAAGGGTCTTCAATTCTTCATCCGTCATGTCGCGGCCGGAGATAACTTTGCGGATGCTGAACTTGCAGGAACGGCAGGAAACGGCGTCCAGCGTGTTTTTCAGGCCGTGGGCATGGCAGGAAGGGCAGTCCAATTCCATTTCCGGCAGTTCCACCTGCTGCTGGGCTTCCCGGAAATCCTTCACCCTCTTCACGATTTCCCCGGTCAGGGTCTTAATGCCCTCCATGAAGGAATCCCTCGGCAGGGCGGCCTGTTCCATCTGCTTGAGCTTGTATTCCCATTCCCCGGTCAGGCTGGGGGAGGTGAGCGTTTTCAGGCCGATGCGTTCCAGCAGGGCAATCAGTTCAATCCCGCGGCGCGTCGCCAGAAGTTCGCGGCCGTCCCGGACGATGTATTCCTGGGAAATCAGCCCTTCAATGATGGAGGCGCGGGTGGCGGGAGTGCCCAGGCCGCGTTCGCTCATGGCGGCAGCCAGTTCTTCGTCATGCACCAGTTTTCCTGCCCCCTCCATGGCAGCCAGCAGCGTGGCTTCGTTGTACCGGGCGGGCGGCTTGGTCATGGCGTTGCGGATTTCAATCTCACGCAAGGCGGCCTGCTCCCCGTCGCGGACGGGCACCAGCTCCTCCTTGGAGGAAGTGCCGGCCTTCCGTCCGTAAACGGCCTGCCAGCCCGGCTCCACAAGCACCCGGCCCGTGGTCAGGAAAGCGTCCGTCACGCCGTCCTGGTGGGTAATGAGCGTGGTTCTCCGCGTGTCTTCAAACACGGCAGCGGGGAAGAAGACGGCCAGGAAACGGGCCATGACCATTTCCAAGAGTTTCTGCGCGTCCCCGGTAAGCTTCTCCATCTTCCCGGTCGGGATGATGGCAAAGTGGTCGCTCACCTTTTTTGTATCAAACACGCGCCGGTTGGGCTTGATGCGCTTGTTGTCCAAAATGTCCCTGGCAAAGGGGGCGAATTCGGGTTCTGCTCCGCCACCGTGCCTACGATGCCGTAAACCTTGCCCAGATAATCTTCCGGCAGGTAGCGGGAGTCCGTACGCGGATAAGTGAGCACCTTGTGCTTTTCATAGCATTCCTGGGCCAGCTGCAGCGTGCGCTTGGCGGAAAAACCGTAGCGGTTGGCGGCTTCCCGCTGAAGGGAAGTCAGGTCATACAACAGCGGAGCGACCGTCGTGACCGGTTTCTTTTCTTCCGTCACCGTGCCGGCTTTTCCACGGCAGCGGTCGCGGATGACGGCCGCCTGTTCCGGATCCCAGATGCGCTCCGCGCGGGAGTGGGGATGATCGTTTTTCTTCCAGTCACGGTCAATCCAGCGGCCGGAGTAAGAGCCGGACTGAACGTCGAATTCGGCCCATACTTCCGAATAGGGCTCCGGTTCAAACGCCTGGATTTCCAATTCCCTCTGCGTCAGAATAGCCAGCGTGGGCGTCTGCACGCGCCCGGCGGGGGTGACGTTGAAGCCGCCGCGGGATTGCAGGATCGTCAGGGCGCGGGTGCTGTTCAGCCCCACCAGCCAGTCTGATTCGGAACGGCAGACGGCGGCATTCGTCAGGGGCTTCATGTCAGCTTCGCTGCGCATGCCATGCCATGCGTTGAGGATGGCCTCATCCGTCATGGACTGCATCCATAAGCGCCGCGTAGGCTTGGTCCATTTTCCGTAACGCACCAGATTGTGAAAGATCAGTTCCCCTTCACGCCCGGCATCGCATGCGTTGACGATTTCCGTGACGTCCTTGCTCCTGGCAAGCTGAAGAACCTTTTTCAAACGGTCTTCCGACTGCTTGATAGGTTCCAGTTCAAACTTCCTGGGGATGACGGGCAGATAGTCGAATTTCCACGGCAGGGACTTTCCTTCTTCCGTCATGGGTTTTTTCTGTTCCAGCAGATGACCTACGGCAGAGGTGATGATGGCCCGGTCATTCTGGTAAAATGCCCCGGACTTGTCCCGGGTGAATTTTCCAAGCTCTTTGCCGAGCACTCTCGCCAAATCAGTGGCGACGCTCGGCTTTTCTGCTATAATTAACGTTTTGGACATATCGGCGGCTCGGAAAAAAGTGCTGAACAATAAAAGCGACGCTGCCCGCACGGGGAAGGGGGCGTTGCATTTGGAGCTGAATTCCCTACTCCCCTACCCCCATGCTTGTCAATAACCAATTATGTATTTACGGGAAAAGCGCGCTTTTATGTCAAAATAACGGATTCCCTCATCCCCATTTTTTCCGAAAAGCCGCTCTGCCACCTTGCCAGCCATCCGCTGCCGTGCTATTTACGGGATGATGAAAACTGTTGTTTTTCTTTCGTCCTTCTTCCTTCCTGCCTCATGCTGCTGGCAGCCTGCTCCCCTACACCGTCCGACCGCATTGCGAAGAATATGCCGGCTTATGAACAGCTCCCCGAAGGAGCATCAGGCCAAAGTGGCGCGCGGGGAGCTGGAAAAAGGAATGTCTCCCATGGCGGTTCTGCTGGCATGGGGGGAACCCGAACAGAAAATGGCTGGCAGGATGAACGGGAAAAAAATACGGAACGGTGGATTTACACGCGGAGCGGCACGGGCTGGTCCCTGGGCCTGGGCGGAGGAGGATTCCGGGGCAGGGATTCCGGCATAGGCACCGGGATAGGCGTCACGATGCCTCTGGGCAGCCGCCCGCCCGTCTCCTGCAATGTCCTGTTTGAAGACGGGAAGGTCATCGGCTGGGAAGCCGTCAATGGCTTTTAAACGGCGTTCCCCGCCTTGTATTTCCCATCTGCCCGGCTCGGCGTTTCACGCCGTCCGCGCCGTTTTCCCTATTTGCCGGCGGCCTTGACGATGGCTTCCACCAGACCGTTGATATCGTGCCTGTTTTCGCCGTAATTGAAGGGGTATGCCCCAGTTCCTTGAGGGTTGCCGTGGTTACCGGGCCGATGCTGGCGGCCCTGCATCCTTCCGGCCATGGAAGCCCCAGCTTGAAGAAATTCTCCGCTGTGGAGGAACTGGTGAACGTCACGATGTCCGCTCCGCATTCGCGGAAAGCCGCCTGGGCTCCCGCCACATCCTCCGTTTCCGCTTCCGTTTTGTAGGCGATGCATTCGTCCACAATGGCGCCCAGCGCATTCAACCCGTCGTAAATCACGCGGCGCGCTTCTTCTCCGCGCACCCACAGGAATGTGCTGTGCTCAATGGTTCCTATTTCTTCGCGTGCGTCCCTGAACGCTTTAACGAGGCCCTCCGCCACAAACTTTTTAGGCATGATATCCACGGCCAGCCCGTATTCCCGGAGCTTCGCCTCCGTCCCTGGCCCGATAGCCGCAATCCTGGCCCCTCCAATGCTCCGGATGTCCCTGTACACGGCAAAAAACGCCTGGAAGAAGCGTTCCACCCCGTTGGGGCTGGAAAACACCAGCCAGTCATATGTGTGGGCATGCACCACGCTTTCCGCAAATTCCCTCCTGTTGGAGGGTGGGGCAATGCGTATGACAGGCATCTCCAGCACTTCCGCCCCCAGACGGCGCAGGCGCGCGCTCAATTCCCCGGCCTGGGCACGGGTGCGCGTCACCACGATGCGCTTGCCGAACAGAGGCAGTTTTTCAAACCAGTTCAAGGACTCGCGTTCTTTCACCACATCCCCGATGACAACTACTGCGGGAGCGCCCACCCCGGCCTTTTGCACCCTGGCGGGCAGTGTTTTCACAGTTCCCGTAACCGTACGCTGAATGCCCGTGGTGGCCCACTGGACGGCGGCGGCAGGCACAGACGGTTCCTGCCCGTACCCGATCAGGGCTTCGCACACATCCGCCAGTTTCTGCATTCCCATCAGCATGACTTTCGTGCCCTGCGCTTCGGCTATTCCCTTCAAATTCAGGGAAGACGCCTTCTTATTCTCGCCTTCATGGCCCGTAAATACGGTAAACTGCGTGCAGTACCCGCGGTGCGTCACCGGAATGCCTGCGTAAGCAGGCCCCGCAATGGCGGAAGTTACGCCCGGAACAACTTCAAAAGGGATGCCCGCTTCATGCAGGGCGTCAGCCTCCTCCCCCCCGCGCCCGAAGACGTAGGGGTCGCCCCCTTTCAGGCGCACCACTTTTTTCCCGGCACGGCCCAGCCTGACCAGCAGGGCGTTGATTTCCTCCTGCGGCAGGGCGTGGCGGGAAGCCCGCTTGCCCACAAAAATCCTTTCGCATGCAACAGGAACCCAGTTCAGCATTTCCGCCGAACTCAGCGCATCATATACCAGCACTTCCGCCATTCCCAGCAGTTCCCGCCCGCGGACGGTTATCAACCCGGGGTCGCCGGGACCCGCTCCAAGCAAATAAACAATACCCTGTTGCATGCCGCCATTCAACTCCACCATCCGCTTTTTGGCGACAAGAAACCCCGCCATGCCCGGATTCATTTCATTGATGGCTGAATTGTCACAAAACATCCATATATGTTGCTTTTCATAAAAAATATCTCCCCGCTATAAAACTTCACTGCATTTTAGCCTTGATAAGGAGGGTATTTCCCATTATTTAATAAAATTATTTAACTATTTTGAAAAAATATGGATCCTTTGCATTCTCCGACAGTAACTCTTGTTGAGCCTACCAAAAAAGAAAAAAGCACCCTCTTCAAACCATCTTTGTATGGAGGGCGTATGACGAGAAAACAATACTGGGTACGCTATTTCACATTTATCATGATAGGTAGAATTATATGTAATAGTTTCATAGAAACTGCATTTGACCTGACAGAATTTATTGTCTCCGTAATATTACTATTGTTGTTCGAGATATTCTACACCTTGCCTATTACAATAAAGCGTTACCATGATGCTGGGTATTCCGGCAGTTTAGCCGTATGGCTGGCGGTAATTAGTACAATAATGTTATTTCTTGCCATATTCACCTCGCCATCATCTGCTGTTGGTGTGTGCTCTTTATTGATGTGCATCATTCTTGGAATTGTCAATTTAGTTATCCTTTGTAAGGATTCCGAAATAGATGACAATAAATATGGTCCTTCCACCAAGTACCCGGATTTGGTTAAAAAGGAACAATAACCATTCCCGTCATAATTTCATTTTCTATTCTATCCTCTGTTCTGGAAATGGGATTTTTTCGATCAATCTACTTTGTAAATATCTTCTCCGCATCAACAAGAAAATCACGGACAGGAGTCCTAAAGTACCGGGTGGACTGCCGGTCCGAATCCCCGCCGTGCGCAAAGTGGAGCTTTATTATTCTCCGGACGGCAAGCTCCTCTCTCAAAAAACGGATGATTGAATTCGCCGTTTTTCCGCATATTTCCGTATGACAGAAGCCGGGGAACTCCCCCGGAGGCTGACACGGCGCCCTCTGGATTCAACAAAGCCTGATGATATAAGGTCAAATTTGCAATGATTGAGTTATTCAATATCGATCTCCTTTCCTATACGGTACAGACGGCGGAAACCGCCCCAACGCATTCCTATACCATTTACTGGTTGATTCTGCTGGGCTCCATGCTTCTGAGCTGGCTGGTCAGCGCGCGCATGAAGAGCCGCTTCAGCGAATATTCCCAGATTTCCATTCCCGTAACAGGGAGGCAGGTGGCGGAGCAGATGCTGAAGGACAACCATATTACGGACGTGAAAGTGATTTCCACGCCCGGCCATCTGACGGACCATTACAATCCGGCAGATAAAACCGTCAACCTGAGCGAGTCCGTTTACAATTCCAACAGCATTGCCGCCGCTGCCGTCGCCGCCCATGAAGTAGGGCATGCCGTACAGCATGCCCAGGCTTACCACTGGCTGGGCTTGCGGTCCGCGCTGGTTCCCATCGTCCAGCTCTCCTCCAATCTGGTGGGCATTGTGCTGATGATCGGCATTGTGCTGCTGGCCATGGGCGGCTCTCCGTGGGTGCTGGGGCTGGGCATTGGCCTGTTTGCCGTGACCACTGCCTTCGCGTTCATCACGCTTCCCGTGGAATTTGACGCCTCCGCCAGGGCCCTGAAATGGCTGGACCGCTCCCACCTGATGAACTATTTCGACCATGGAAGGGCCAAGAGCGCCCTGTTCTGGGCCGCCATGACTTATGTGGTAGGCGCGCTTTCCTCCCTGGCCATGCTGCTGTATTACGTGTTCATTTTCCTGAACGCCCGCGGCAGGGAATAATCCCGTGCCCTGCTGCGGAGGGAAACCCCGAGGCGTTCCGTCCGGAACTGTCCGGACTGCCTGGCCCGGCCGCCAGCCCACAAACTCCACTTGGGCGCATGCCGCACCGCGCACAGGGAAAATGGAAAAAACAAATGCCAGCGCCCCCGTGAGGCGATGGGATTTTTTCAAAAAAGCGCCGCCCTGTCAGGGCTTTTTACCTGACAGGGCGGTGCCGGTTTCCGGCTGTATGGCCAGAGCCGTTTCATATTCCACGTCAAGAAGAGAGCGCCATCCGGGGCCGGCAAAATATCGTCATCGTCCCGACGATCGCCCATCAATCAGAAAGGGGCGTCTCCCGCGGCCCGCGCGGAAAACGCCCCTCTCCTTACTTCCTTGATGACTTCAGGTTATTACTGAAGAATTGTTCTCGGAAACTCCGGGCCACACCGGCATTCACCCGGCAGGACACGGAGTTCCCTTTATGGGCGGAGCCATTTATTGGTCAATGTAAAGGATCGTGCCGTCCGGAGTCAGCAGAATATCGTAATCGTCCAGATTGTCCATTACCTCCACCTTGTAACGGATGAGTTCTCCCTGCGTCACTTTGTCCGCCTCCCTGATTCTGCCGCCGGGGTACGGTTTCAGGGCGGCCGCGCGAACCGGCTCAGGAAGGGAAGATACCGCTATTTCTTCCTTCACCCGGACAATCTTTCCTTCAGGAGTCACTTTGACGTCAAATTCAAAACCGTTGATTTTGAACTCGGCCTCATAAAGTTTTCCTGACCCGCTGGCGTCCCATTCAATGAAGCCGGCCCTGGGCCAGGCGCCTTTAACGGCAGAGACGGCCGCGACGGGTACGGAGGATTCCGGAATATCCGCCCATGATGAAGGAATAGCCAGCGCCATGACGGCAAATATCACTTTCTTGCGTATATTCATGCTGAAATAATAGGATGATGTTTATAGTTGAGTTCCTCGAAGAGCCTTCTAAAAACTCCGGGCCACGCCGGCGTTGACGCGGTGGTACAGGGAGTTCCCCCTCGCTTCCAGGCTGTAGCCTCCGTACACGCTCCAGCGCTCATTGCACTGCAGGGACGTGTTGTACTCCGCGCGGAAACCGTGCCGTTCCGGGCTCACCGCCCTCCCCCTCCAGCTCATGTCGCTGTACGGGCTGTACACCGTTCCTTCCGGCACGTCCTGCAAGACGTCTCCCACGTAGGATACGCGCAGGGCCTGCGCCCACGGCCTTCCCTTCCATTCGTCCGTCCTGCCTATTTCCAGCCCCACGGGAATGGACAGGCGCTTCAGCGCCGCCCCTCCGAAATCACGCCCATACCCTCCCTGTTCCCGGAAGGCGTCCTGCCGGCCATGCGTGAATTCCACCCTCAGGAAGGGCGTCAGCCTCCATCCCCCGGCATAGTCCGCCGTCCGGGACACTTCCGCCTGCGCCAGCCACGTCTCATTGTTCCATTTGCCCGTAGAAGCCGGAGCTCCGCTTAGGCGGCTGGTCATTTTGTTGTGCGTCTCCGCCCACGTGAGGCTTCCCTTGAAGGTCCAGCGGGCGCGCCTGCTTTCTTCCAGCAGACGGCCCCAGTACAGGGAGCCCATCCGGGTGTCCTGCGTGTTCCGGCCCTGGAAGCCCCGGCTTTTGGCATGCCCGTAGAGCTGGCCGAAGGCGATCCCCCAGATGCCGTTGTCATGGCCGAACCCGCTGTCCGCCCCCACGGAGTAGCCGCCTCCGCTGTAGTCGTAGCCGTCCGCGCCTCCCCGGCTGCGCTGCCTGGCGAAGTCTCCCAGGCCCATGCCCCACAGGTCGCGGGCATGCTTGTCGGCCAGGCGGAAGACGTTCAGGCGGGAAAGGACATTGCCGCCCAGGGCCGCCGCGTTGGAGGCTGAGCTCCAGAGGGAGTTGAAGGCCAGTTCCCCAACCAGTTCCGGGTCAATGCTGCTGATGGGGGTTCCGTCCGCCTTCCAGACCAGCTGGCTGTTGTTCGGCGTAGCCGTCTCCGTCGGCGTCCGTCCACCGGTGGCTCCAGGTTCCCGTGTAGGAGTAGGGGAGTCCACCCGGTCCGTCCCCGTGGCCTGGGAGACGACTCCGTCAAAGTTTCCCTGAAGGGTGTGTTCCGCGTCCGTCAGCACGTGGAAGACGCGGTCCTGTTTCCAGGAGCGGTCCGCATAGAAGTACGGGGCGTTGGAGCCCGTGTCCGCCACGCCGATGAGGCCTCCGGCCGTGAAGGATTGAGCCGCGGAGAGCGTCAGGCCCGGCCCGGAGCCCGGCCCGGACTGGAGCTGGTGGCGCATGTCGAAGGTGAAGCCGCGGGAGAAGTCGGCGGTGTTGGCGTTGATGAAGGCGCTGTCACCCGGGCGCAGCACGGCGTCCCTGCCGGAGAGGGAGAAGGCGGCGGCGTTGGCCGTGCTTCCTCCGATGATTTCCAGCGTACCTTTTTCCACCGTCAGGGAAGAAGAGTCATTACCCAGATTCCGCATGTCTTCAAGATTCCTGCCGAAGACGGCGCCGTGTTCCAGCAGGAGGGTTCCTCCATAGAGGGTGGTGTCGGCCACGAAGTTGTTGTACCGGCTGGCAACGAGGTGGGCTTCTTCCCCCTGGTAGAGTTCGCTGCTGAAGATGATGGTTCCGTCCGTGTCGTGAATGTTCCCTTCCTCATCCGTGCAGCGGTTGAGCGTGAGGGTCATGGGGCAGTCGGAGTTTTCGCTCCGGCTGGTAATCGGGTCGTTGAAGCGGATTTCGCGCCCCTCCTCCGCGGCTAAGGCGAGACTGCCCTGTGTCTCTATAGCACTTTCGGGGATTGTTGCACCCGTAGTAAGGTGAATAGCATTGGCGACGCCGTTTTCCACAGAGAAGGTGCCGTCGTCATGGCGGGTGAAGACTCCCCCGGTCATGTTGCCGCTGAAAAGCACGTCTTTCGTCAGGGCGAGAAGGTCGAGTTTCCCTGCTAATTCAATGGCTCCTCCTGAGGTCTTGGCATAGTTGTTGATGAATGTTGCCCCATCGCTGAAAGAGATATCCCCACTAGAGCAAATCACGCCCCCCGAAGCTGTAGTGGAATTGCTGAAAGCATAATTGTTGATGAATGTAGCATTGGCTCCTACAGCTATTTCTCCATGAAATCCCATGCCAACAGAGCGATGGCGCGCGGAGTAGAATACGCCGCCAAAAGCTCCATTCAAATTACTGAAAGCATAATTGCCAGAGAAGACAGCATGATCTCCTATGGTGATCGGCGAAATTGAACTGTTTAACAATACCCCGCCACGGGCCGACCTGTTATCAACGCCTAGCACACAGTTGTTGGAAAAAATAACGCCGTCTCCTAACTTCAAAATCTCTCCACGATGAGAACTATATAACAGAGCAATGGCAATTCTATCGACATTATCTCTTCTGTTTTCTACGCAGTTACGGTCAAATTGTACCTTACCTTCTATCATTAACGAAGAAAAGGTCATACTCCGAGTTAGCTGGTTTACGGAACCACTCAGGATGATGGAATTCATTTCCAATGTTATGTCATTTAACCCTGCCCCGGAAAAATCATAAAGGACCTCCCTTTCTCCCAATCCTGCCAAATCAATGGTACGGAAAATACCCGGATCATTGGAACGGAAATTGACGGCTACCGGCAAGCCGGCGGTCAGCGAGGAATCGTCATTATGCAGAATGACGGTATCCCCGGAAGACAGCGCTCCGGAATCAGCCAGTTCCTGAAGCGTGTTATACACATGCTGCCCCGGGTTGGCTGCCTGGGCGGCGTCCACCACAAATTCCGCGCCGGAAGCGGCGCAACGGCAATGGAAGAATAAGTCTCATATCTTTTAAAAAGAATCATTAATATCGGAAGGCCCGCTAAATAGCGGATTCGAAATACGCCCGTCAATAACCCTCGTGCACGGCATGCGGGAACTCCTACCGCAACAAGGCGGCAGGAGCCTTTCACGGCCCCTGCCATGGGGAAAACAAGCGTGCTCCGCCCCCCTATTCCGGCGGCGTTCACGAAAAGTTTCCCGCGGCGGGAATCCGGCCCTGGGCCTCTTCCGGATGAGCCGGGTTCCTCTTTCCGTCCGTCAGGCGGAAGAAGAGGGGCACCAGGAAGATGGCCAGCAGCGTGGCCGTAATGATGCCGCCCAGCACCCCGGTGCCCACGGCGCGCTGCGCACCGGACGCCGCCCCATGGGCGAACGCCAGCGGAACGACGCCCGCCCCGAACGCCAGGGAGGTCATCAGGATGGGCCGCAGGCGCAGTTTGGCGGCGGCGACGGCAGCTTCCGCCGCATTCATGCCTTCCCGGTAAAATTCCCTGGCCACTTCCACAATCAGAATGGCATTCTTGGCGGAAAGGCCAATGGTCGTAATCAGGCCCACTTTGAAGTAGATGTCATTGGGCATGTCGCGCAGGAAGACGGCCAGCAGGGCGCCAAGCAGCCCCAGGGGCACGACCAGAATAACCGCCAACGGAATGGACCAGCTTTCATACAGGGCCGCCAGCACCAGGAAAACAATCAGGATGGACAGAGCGAAAAGCAGCGTGGCCTGGGAACCGGCCAGCTTTTCTTCATAAGATTGCCCCGTCCATTCGAACCCCACGCCCTGCGGCAGGGAGGCGGTAATCTGTTCCAAAGCGTTCATGGCGTCTCCGCTGCTTTTGCCAGGCGCGGAAGAACCGTTGATAGTGAAGGAGGGATAGTTATTGTAGCGCGTGAGCTGCGGAGGCCCCGCCGTCCACCCCAGCCGGACGAAGGAGGAAAGGGGCAGAAGTTTCCCCTGGCCATTGCGGACATGAAGGTCCTCAATGTCGTTTCCGTTCAGGCGGCTTTTTCCGTCCGCCTGCACCATGATGCGGCGCACCTGGCCGTCATGCATGAAATCCCCCACATAGCTGGACCCGAACATGACGGCCAGCGAATTGCTGATCTCCGCCATGGGCACTCCCATGGAAAAGGCTTTTTCCCGGTCAATGGAGACATGCAGCCGCGGCGTATCCGCCTGGCCGGAGAAATAAACGCCCGCCAGATTGGGGTCTGCATTGGCGCGGGCCAGGAGTTCGTCCCGGGCTTCCGCCATGCGGTCATACCCCAGGCCGCCCTTGTCCTGAAGGCGGAAATCAAATCCGGACGAATTGCCCAGCTCCGGCAGGGCCGGCGCGTTCAGAGCCATGACCATCATCTGGCGGTCTCCGGCAAAGCGGGCGTTGACGCGGTCAATAATCGCCTGGGGAATTGTCTTCACCGGACCGCTCATCCCAGTTTTTCAGGCTGACAAACAGCATCGCCATGTTGGCGCCGGTGCCCATGAAGCTGAAGCCGCCCACGGAATAGGCGTATTCCACCGGCTCATGCCGCATCAGGTAGTTCTCCACTTCCCGCAGCCGCGTGCTGGTTTCCTTCTGAAGAGAGCCGGCAGGAAGGGACACTGTCACCATGAAGTTGCCCTGGTCTTCTTCCGGAAGGAAGGAAGTGGGCAGCGTCAGGTACAAATAGCCGGCCCCTGCAATAATGAGGGCATACAGGAACAGGGAGCGCACAGGGCGGCGGATCATTCCGGATACGGCACGGCCGTACCGGTCCGTGGACCGGTGTATCGTCCGGTTGAACCATCCGAAAAACCCTTTTTTCTCCTGGTGCTCCACGGAGGAGGGTTTCAGCATGGCGGCGCACAGCGCCGGAGTCAGGGAAAGGGCCAGAAACGCGGAGAAGGAGATGGACACAATGAGCGTTACGGCAAACTGCCGGTAGATGTTTCCCACCGCTCCGCTGAAAAAGGCCATAGGCACGAAAACCGCCACGAGCACGGCGGTGATGCCCACGATGGCCCCGCCGATCTGCTTCATGGCTTTCACCGTGGCGCGCCGGGCATCCAGGCCTTCCTCCATCATGATGCGTTCCACATTTTCCACCACCACGATGGCGTCATCCACCAGAATCCCGATGCTGAGCACCATGCCGAACATGGTAAGCATGTTGATGGAGAACCCGGAGAGCCACATCACGGCAAAAGTTCCCAGCAGGGCTACGGGAACGACGAGCGTGGGAATCAGGGTGGCCCGGAAGTTCTGGAGGAACAGGAACATGACCAGGAACACCAGCAGGACGGCTTCCAGCAGGGTTGAGATGACTTTCTGGATGGAGATTTCCACGAAGTGGGTGGTTTCATAGGGAATCTGGTAGGAGACTCCGGGCGGGAAATCCCTGGATAGTTCATCCATCTTGGCCTTGAGCAGGCCCATGGTTTCCACGGCATTGGAGCCGGGAGCCATCTTGATGGCCATTCCGGTGGCCGTCTGGCCGTTGCAGCGGGAAAAGAACGCGTAGCTGTTGGCGCCCAGCTCCACCCGCGCCACGTCCCCCAGTTTGACGGAGGAACCGTCTGAAAGCGTCCTCAACGCAATGGAGGCGAATTCCTCCGGCGTACGGAAAGCGTCCTCCGCCACCACGCCGGCGTTGATGGGGGCGGATTCGGGAACGGCCGCCCCCCCGATGTCCCCGATGATGATGCGCTCGCTCTGGGCAGCCACGGCATTGACAATATCCGTGGGGGTCAGGCCCAGCGCCTCCAGTTTTTCCGGATCCGGCCAGATGCGCATGGATGTCTCCGCACCGAAAAGCTCCACGCGCCCGACGCCTTTCACACGCTTCAGTTCCGGGATGATGCGGGCGGAAGCCCATTCCCCCAGCTCCGTATCATTCAGGCTGCCTGTAGAAGAGAGGGAAATCATCGCCTGAATATTGTTGGATGATTTTTCCACGAACACGCCTTCTTTCCGGACGGCTTCCGGCAGGCGGGATTCCACGATTTTCAGCCTGTTCTGCACTTCTACGGCGGCAATGTCCGGGTCCGTGCCCTGCTGGAACGTAGCGGCTATTTCCACGGCGCCGTCGGAGCTGCTGGTGGCGGACATGTACATCAGGCCGGGCGCGCCGTTGATCTCCTTTTCAATGACGGCGGTGACGGCTTCCTCCGTGTCCTGGGCGGAAGCCCCCGGATAGGTGGTGCGCAGGGTAATGACCGGAGGGGCGATGTCCGGATACTGGGCAATAGGCAGGCTGGGAATGGCCAGAAGGCCCATCAGGGAAATCAGGAGTGCGACTACCCAGGCAAAAATGGGACGGCGTATGAAGAAATCAGGCATGGCGGTTTATTGCTGGGCATGGGATTCGGACGGACGGCGGCGCTGCGGACTTTCATGCCGGGGCGAAGGGACATCATATGGCTGACGACAACCCTGTCCCCGTCCCGGAGGCCTTCTGAAACCAGCCACTCCCGGCCGTTCAGCGTATCCGCCCTGACGGGGCGCGTTTCCAGCACGCCATCCGGCCCCACAACAAAGACGGACGCCCCCCTGCGCGGTGCGGATGACGGCATCCCGGGGAATGGCGAAAACGTTGTCCCGCACCGCCTTGTCAAACACTACGCGCACATAGGCGCCGGGCAGCAGTTCACTGTCCGGGTTGGGGAACAGGGCCTTCATTTCAATAGTGTCCGTATTCGGATCCACCGCCATATCGGAAAAAATGATCCTGCCGGGATGGGGGTATTCCTCCCCATTGGAGAGCAGCAGACGCACCTTGATTTCGCCCAGCGGCACTCCTTTCCACAATCCGGACACGACGGCGCGGCGCAGGCTGCTGTACTGGGAAGCCGGCTGGCTGAAGCGGACATAAATGGGGTCAATCTGTTCAATGGTGGTCAGGTGGGTGAATTCATTCTGGTTGGCAAACGCCCCTTCCGTCACCAGGGCACGGCGCACGCGGCCGGAGATGGGAGCCTCCACCCGGGTATATTCCAGATTCAGGCGCGCCTGCTTCAGAGAGGCGGCCGCGGCGGCATATTCCGCCCTGGCCCGCTCTTCCTCCGCCCTGGCCTGCTTATGCTCACGTATGCTGACGGCGCCCTTGGCGACTAGGGAGGAATACCGGGCGGCCTTGTCCTCCGCATCCGACAGAACGGCCTTGGCGCGAGCCACCGCAGCCTTGCATTCATCCAGGACAGCCTGAAGCGGAGCCGGGTCTATTTTAAAAAGAAGGTCGCCCGGCTGGACCGTCTGCCCTTCCTGATAGCAGCGTTCCTGAATAATCCCCGTCACGCGGGCGCGCACTTCCGCCTGAAGATAAGCTTCCATACGGCCGGGAAGGTTGGCGGTTACGGGAACCTGGGCGCCGCGTACCGTCATGACAGACACTTCCGGCACGGTTTCGCCGGGAAATCCGGCCTCCCGGCTTTCATCCTCCCGCTGGCAGGAAGAAAAAAACATCAACAGGGTTATGCAGAAAAAAAGATTAATTATGTTCATCAGGAATCATGCTGTATGAGGTCTCAACACCCCTCTCCGGAACCACGCGTCCCGACAGGGCCGGGGAGTTTTTCAGTTGCCATATGATGTAAAGTATCCCATAATGGGAGAGTCAAGAGGCAATGAAAAAATTGCGTGTGCGCAGTTTTTGTTATTTATTGCAAATCATTGATAATAAAATAATTACTGAATTAAATAACGTCGTCTTCAGAAAGATTTCTTCTGCATGCGCCGCCCGTTTCCGGCGGTAATAATCAATTCCCTTCCACCGACCGCAATACAGGATGGACAAACAGCATTTACTGACTATCGGCAATCTGTCCAAACAGACCGGCGTACACGTCAAATCCCTTCGGTATTATGAACAACTGGGCATTTTGATCCCGGCCTATACGGACCCGGATACCGGCTACCGTTATTACACTCTTTCCCAGATTCCCGTGGTGGGAGCCATCCGCGTCTGCATTTTCCTGGATATTCCCCTGAAGGAATTCACCGGCTTCCTGACCAGGGACCAGCGAAGGATTCATTATAAGAAACTTCTCTCCCACGGCACCATGCTGGCACACCGGAAAATCAGGGATATTCGGGAAAAACTGCGCCTGCTGGAAAAATTCCGGAAACAGATGGAACGGGAAGAGGATCTCATGCTTCATGGAGAGCAGGCCGTCCACGCATTGCCGGAAAAATACTGCTGGGTGGCGCCCTATGCGGGAAAACAGCAGACTCCGGCCTTTAACATCCTCATGACCCGCATCTTTGATGATATTGACCGCCGCCGGCTGCGGCTGGGCACGGAAGCCGGCCTGCTTTCCTTCCACCGGAAAGCAGGAACGGAGCAGTTTCTGTATGCGGAGGTGGAAGTGACCGGCAGGGAGGCCCGGCAGATGAAAGAAATCATGCGTCTGCCCGCCGCCTCCTTTCTCTGCGCCATCAGGCAGGAAAGCGGCATTGCGGAGGCGCCCCGCGTTTTTCCGGACCTTTTTGCGCAGGAATATGATAAAATCGTTATGGAAACGGAATTGTTTTCCGGAGATGATTACGATGTGGCACTCCCCAAATTCGAACTGAGGTGCAGCCTGCCTCCGGGTGGAAAATGAATCCGGAAATTTCCACGCATCCGCCGGCGGAAGCAAAAAATGCAAAATCATTCCCGGCGGCCGGGAACCGCCCTGCGGGGCAGCCCCGCTCCTGCGGACATAAAGTATCAGGCAGTTTCATGAAATGGCATTGCATTTCCTTATGCAGCATATAAAATAATGGGGTGGCACATTGCGACACTACACAACCGGACTTAAAGGAAAATGCCGTCAGGGCTTTCAAGGCCATGTTGCTGGCGCGGGCCTTTGACACCAAAATTTCCAGCCTTTACAAAGCGGGCAAAATTACGGGGGGCGTTTATCTGGGCCGCGGGCATGAAGCGATTGCCGCGTGCGGAGGCGTCTTTCTGACTGCCGGCTACGATGTCATTGCCCCGTTCATCCGGGAACAGGCGGCGCGCGTCGCCTGGGGGGAACCGATTATTGAAGCGGCACGCGCCTACCTGGGTTCCGCCCTGGGATTTATGAAAGGGCGGGACGGCAATGTCCACCGGGGCCTGCCAGCGGAAGGCTATATGGCTCCTATCAGCCATCTGGGCAGCACGGTGGCTTTCGTCATCGGCTGCCTTTTCGCCAAGCGCCTGGACGGCAAACTGCCCGGCCCCGTGGGAGTAGCTTTCTGCGGCGACGGCACCACGTCCACGGGAGCTTTTCACGAAGCCGCCAATATGGCGAACGTGGAGCGGCTGCCCCTGGTGCTCGTGGTAACCAATAATCAGTTTGCCTACTCCACTCCCAATATCAGGGAATTCGGAGAAGCCTCCCTGACGGACAGGGGCCGCGGCTACGGATTCACCGTGCATGAAACGGACGGCACGGACTTCATGGCCACGCTGGAAACCTTCCGGACCGCCGTCAATAACGCGAGGGAAGGCCGGGGCCCCCAGTGGGTGCTTGCCAAGACCCTCCGCATGTGCGGGCACGGGGAACATGACGACGCCTCCTACATCCCCAGGGAGCTGAAAGAGGAATATGAAAAAAAAGACCCCGTGGCGGTCGCGGAACGGCAGCTGCTGGCAGCCGGCTGGCTCACGCCGGAAGAAACGGCGGCCCTGAAAAAACAGTATGCCGATGAAGTCCAGCTGGCCGTAGCCACCGCGCAGCGGGAACCGGAACCGGACCCCTTCCGGGAAGACTGGAACGCCACGGTATGGAGACCTTATTAAGCCAGCAAACGGAATATTCCCATGAGCGTAACATACATTGATGCCATCCACGACGCCCAGAAAGACCTGCTTACGGAAGACAGGGACGTCTTTCTGTACGGGCAGGACATAGGCGTTTTCGGCGGCGCTTTCAAAGCGACCAAGGGCCTCAAGGAGCTGTTCCCGGACCGGGTGATTGACGCCCCCATCAGTGAGGACGCCATGGCCGGCATGGTGACCGGGGCCGCCGTCATGGGCAAGAAGCCCATTATGGAAGTCCAGTTTGCCGACTTCAGCACGATCGCTTTCAACCAGATTGTCAACATGGCGGCCACCCATTACTACCGCACGGGCATTCCCGCCAACATCACGGTGCGCCTGCCCTGCGGGGGAACCCCCGGCACCGGCCCTTTCCACAGCCAGAGCCTGGAAGCCTTGTTCGCCCATTATCCGGGCCTGCACGTCATGACTCCGGCCACGGTAGCGGATGCTTACTGGATGCTGCGCCAGGCCGTGGAAATTCCGGACCCCGTCATTTTTCTGGAGCACAAGTTCCTGTACCGCTGGCTGAAGGCGGAGGACAACTACCGGGAAACCCCGGTCATCCCGTTCGGCACGGCCCGGATCGCCCGCACGGGGAAGCATGCCACCGTGGTGGCGTACAGCGCCATGGTGCCGGAAGCCGTGCGTGCGGCAGACCTGCTTGAGAAGGAAAGCGGCTATGAAGTGGAGGTCGTGGATCTTCGGACGGTGCGCCCGCTGGACATGGATACCGTTATCGCCTCCGTAGCGCGCACCGGCCGCGTCCTGGTCGTCGGGGAAGATTTTCCGTGGGGAGGCGTCACGGCGGAAGTTGTTTCACGCATTGTCGCGGAAGGCTTCCACCTGCTGGATGCCCCGCCCCAGAGGCTCAACGCGCGGGATACCCCCATCCCCCAGCACCCCAACCTCTGGAAGGCGCACCGCCCCACGCTGGAATCCATTGCCGCCTCCATCCGCCATCTTCTATCCATTTGATTCAACCCAGTTTCCATCATGCCTAAAGTACCCATTCTGATGCCCCAGCTCGGGGATTCCATTGCGGAAGCCACTGTGCTGCGCCTGCTGGCGGCCCAGGGCGATACCGTAGAAGCCGACCAGGAAATCTTTGAGGTAGAAACCAACAAGGCCACCATGGGGGTCACCACCATGTGCGGCGGCATCCTGAGCGATGTGTTCATCAAGGAAGGGGAATCCGTCGTGGTCGGCGCCTGCATGGCCATGATTGAGGCCACGGAAGAGGAAATTGAGCGTTCCGGAGCGACTCCGGCCGGAGATTCCACCCAGCCGTCCCTTCCAGCCAGTCCGGAATCCGTTCCCCAGGCCGCGCCCTCCGCCCCCTCCCCGGGAGGAAAAACCCGCAGGCGTCCACTTCGGGGTGACGGGGGAATCCTATCAGGAAAACGGAACGGACCTGAAAGTCCAGCCCAGCGTGCGCGGCCTCCCCGTACCCGCCGGCATGAAGGGCGCGCACTACATGTCCCCCCGGATGAAGGCGCGCATGGATGAATTGGGCATGAGCGCCTCCGACATCGCTTTCATCTCCGGTTCCGGGGCGGGCGGACGCGTCACCATTGACGACCTGGAAGAATTCCCTGGAATATGTCAGCCAATGGCCGCACCGCAAGGCCTCATCCATGCGGCTGGCCGTGGCGGACGCCATGCGCCGCAGCTGGACGCGTCCGCTGGCCTCCGCCGGGCGTCCCGTATTCATGGACCCCCTCATCAAGCACAGGCAAAATTCCCCGCTGCGGCCCGGCATCACCCTGTACTTTGCCCGCGCCCTGGCCCTGGCCCTGGCGGAAAGCCCGGAATGCGCCGGCTACCTGGTGGGGGAAAACATTCTTTCTCCCAAAACAATTGACATCGGCATCGCCGCCCAGGTGGCGGACGGCGTCATGGTTCCCGTGCTGCGCCGCGTGAACGAACGGACGATGGAAGAACTTCTGGAAGACTATAACAGGCTGATTGCCCAGGCGCGCCGCCGCAGGCTGGCTCCGGAAGACAGCACGGGCGGCATCGCCACGGTCACCAACTTCGGCGGCTTCGGCCTCACCTTTGCCGCGCCCATGCCCATGCCCAGCGAATCCATTATCCTGGGGGTGGGGGCCGTCACCAAAACCCCGGTCTGGAGTGACGAAGTGGAGGCGTTTATCCCCATCTCCAAGGCCAACATCGTGGCTACGGGAGACCACCGCGTGGTGGACGGAGCGGACATCGGCCGCCTGCTCAAGCGCGTGGCGGAATTGCTCCAGCGCCCGGAATACCTGTAACCAGCCCCGTTCCCCCAGCTTCACGCCGCATGACAACAGACCCGCCCGTATTAGGCCTGGTAGCCGGAGACGGCGTTTATCCGGAATATATTGTCCGGGGCGCACGCCGCCGGATGCCGGAATTGCGTATCGTGGCCGTAGGGTTCAAGGGGGAAACCAACCCCGCCGTCATCCCCCCCTGTGCGACGCTTACCAGGAATTCAGCGTGGGCCAGATAAGTAAGCCGTTCACTTTCCTGAAAAAGCACGGCGTAAGGAACGTCATCATGGCCGGCGGCATCAATCCGAAGAACATTCTTTCCCTCCGTCCGGACCTTCGCGCCCTTTCCGTATTGATGCGCATGCCGGAAAAAAATGCGGACTCCCTGCTTGGGGCCGTCATCACGGAAGCGGAAAAGGAAGGCTTCACCATCCTCCCGGCCTCCACCTACATGGAGGAGCACATGCCGCAGCCGGGGCATATCGCCGGACCGCCTCCCACGCCTGAACAATGGGAGGATGCCCGCTTCGGCATGCAGACGGCCAAGGAAATCAGCCGTCTCCACATCGGGCAGTCCGTCATCGTGCACGGCGGCACCGTCATCGCCGTGGAAGCGATTGAAGGCACCAACAACTGCATACGCCGCGGAGGGGAACTGGGCAACGGCAAACCGGCCACGCTGGCCAAAGTGGCCCGCCTGGGGCATGACATGCGCTTTGATATCCCGACAGTCGGCCCCGTCACCATTGAAACGTGCGCGGAATGCGGCGTCAGGCAAATCGCCCTGGAAGCGGGCAAAACCATCTTGCTGGAACGCGACCGGGTGGAGGAATTATGCAAAAGGCATAAAATCAGCCTGCATGCCCTCCAGCCCGTGGAACAGGACACCCCTTCCCCGGAAAACCGGCCCGCATAAAAATCCCCTCGTCCGGAAATCCGGACAAGGGGAGGTCATCCCGCGCACGGGAGGAAGAATGGGAAACGGCTTGCTTCAACCGCCGCCGGGACTAAAGAATTCTTATCCTTGTCCATCATGGATTTGGCCTTGTCGCTCACGCTTTCAGCCATGTCCTTGACGGCTTCCTTGCCTCTTTCGCAGGCGTCTTTCATCTTGTGCTTGCCTTCCTCCATTTTGCCGGAAGCGGCATCGTTCGCACATCCGCAGCCCTTATTCATATGATCCTTGGATTCGCACATAATAAGCAAATATTTTTATTGTTCATCGTTTGAGTTAACCGTTTTTCACAGCGTCACCGACGGCTTCGGCCTTATCGGCAGCCCTGTCCGCCGCATGGTCAACGGCGTCCCTGCTGTCCTGATAAGCATCCTTGGCGGTTTCCTTGCCCTTTTCATAGGCGTCCCTGACAGCCTGCCTGCCTTCCTTCATTTTTTCGGAGGCGGCGTCCTTGGCAGCCTTGGCGCCCTCTTTCATGTGCTCTTTGGCTTCAGCCATGTCCTTGTCTCCCTTGGAGCAGGAGCCGCTGCCGCAGGCTCCCTGGGCCAGGGCCACCACCGGAATCGCAACGGCCGCTGCCGCTATCATATAGATCAATTTTTTCATGATGTTATTCTATCTGGTTTCATTCCAATAGACTCTTTTTTCATGAAAAACCATGAATCCGGCAGTGTCATTCTGCGTTCACTCCCTCAGGTTAAAAGCCAGAACCGCCGCAGAGGCAACGCAATCCCGGCATGGCACGGACCCCTCTTTTTTCAATTCCCTGCAATGGGAATAGCCCAGCTTTTCCACAAACCGCCGCCTCAGCTCCTCCCTGGACTGCACGGGCGTACACAGCAGCGCCCCGTAAAGGGCGCCGCACAGTCCGTCTGGAGCCTTTCCGGTACCGCAGGAGGAAACGGTTTCCAGCAAATCCTCCCTGCCCAGGGCCGCGCAGACGGCCTGGGCGCAGTTGTGGCGCCAGGGCGCCGTGCGGAAGGTGGACAGAGCTTTTTCTTCTATATTCATGCCCTTACTGTAGGCTCCGCCTCTTTCCGGGTCAAGACCCCCTTTCCGGCCGTCCATCCGGGGGCGGGAAGACGGTTTCTCCCGACATCCCGCGCCGGAGGAGCTCACTTTCCGGCAAGCCTCCGGCTGGTTTCCAGGCGCGCAGCCAATTCCTCAAAGGGAACGGTTCCATCCAGACAGAAGCTCACCCAGTTTTTCTTATTCATATGGTAGGCCGGAAAACGGCTGCGATTATCCGCAAGAATCCCGGACTCACCGGGACAAACCCGCAGGTTCAAAACCTCCACCCGTTCCTTGGAACTGCCCCCCAGCTTCAAGCGCGGCACAGCCAGAAAAGCGGCGTACCATTTTTCCGTATGCTTCCGCCGCACCACTGCGTTCCCCGGAAACTTCCTCCACAGGAATCAGTTCCTCCCCGTAAGCTTTACGGATGTGCGCGATGAGGCTCCGGGCGGGAGCCGCCTTGAAAAAATCAGGTTCAAAGCAGCATTCCGCCACATGCCACAGTTCTTCCTCATATTCCCTGCGGAGCATCTTTTTGTCCGCAACCTGTCTTCCGTTCCCGGGTCAGCATGCCGGATATTCTTCCCGTCCGCATCATGCACCGTTGCATGAACAGAACCATCCGCGTGTATTTCCAATTCCATGCAGAGCTGGCCGTCCAGCAATGCCGCCCTGCGCAGAAAACCGCTTTCCACACGAACGAAACCGAAGGAGAGCAGCTTTTCCACGCACAGCTTCCTGTCCCTGAAAACGCGTTCCACAGTTTTTTCATACCAGCTTTTCCGGGGAATACGGCGAAAGAACATAAGAAAAACAAGGTTAAGGACGAAGGAGGGGAAGAGCGCCCACCATTTCCGTTCAGGTTCAAACGGAATCATGATAGGGCCGCACGAAAACGGCACAAGGATAAAATAACCCGCGGCTCTACTCCGGGACGCACACCGGAAAAACGGCCCTATCTGCCCGTCAGCACGTACCACACGAACAGGCTGTTGTGCTTCACGTACCGCCTGAGCAGTCTTCCCGGCTCCCGGTAAATGCGGTACAACCATTCCAGACCGTTCTTCTGCATCCATCGCGGAGCCCGTTTCACCGTACCGGCATGGAAAGCGAACGCCGCCCCTACGCCCACATAAACCGCGGGGGGCAGCAATTCCCTCTGCTCCGCCATCCACCGCTCCTGTTTCGGGCAGCCCAGCCCCACCCATACCACATTGGCCCCGCTTGAAGCAACCGCCTCCCGCATGTTTTCCAGATCTTCCTCCGTCCAAGGGCGGAACGGAGGGGAATACGCCCCGGCCAGTTGAAAACCGGGGTATTTTTCCTTTAATGCCCCAGACAGGGCTTCCAGCAGCTTCTCATCCCCGCCCAGCAAAAAATGGCGCAAGCCCGGATATTGCACATTCGAACGCACCAGCGCTTCCATCAAATCTGGCCCGCTCACGCGGCACGCTTCCCTTTCCCCGGAAGAAAGCCCCCGGTTCAGTCTCCACACTACCGGCATACCGTCCGGGCAAATCACGTCCATCCGTTCCAGCACGTTCCCGTAATCCCGGTCATGCACGCCGAGGGTTACCACATGGGCATCCGCCGCGGCCACCAGAAACGGAGCTTCCGCCTCCAGCGCGCGTTCCGCCAGCGCAGCGGACATCTCTTCCACGGAACTGACGGCTACGGAAAAGCCGAATACGTTTCTGGTTTCGCACGGTATCCGCGCGCCGGGACGGTCAGAATTGTCTGGAATAGTCATGGCCTGAGAACATGCAGCGTGAGCATTACGGCAGGGACAGTCTCAGCCCGTCATACGCGGGCATGACGTTTTCCGGCAGCTTGCCGGAAAGAATCCCGTAATCCATATCATGGGACAGGTGGGTCAGCACGGCGCGGCGGGGCCGGACGGCGGCAATGGCGGCCAACGTTTCCTCCAGGCACATGTGCGTGGGGTGCAGATGATAACGCAGTCCGTCAATAATCAGCAAATCCACTCCTTTCATCCTCTCCAAGGACGGGGCCGGGATGCTTTTCACATCCGGCATGTAAACCAGGCTCCGGCCTTCCGCTTCCAAGAGATAGGCATATGTCTCCACCCCGGCATGGAGCACCGGAAGGGGCGTCGCCAGCACGTTCCCCACACGGAACGGAGCCGTCACCTCGTGAGGCTCCGGCCTGACGTACCCGCTCCGCCCCGGTTTAGGAACGAACGCCCAGCCGTACATGGTCCGCAGGGCGTCCACCGTCATGGGAGAAGCATACATGGGCAGGCCGCCGGACCGGCGCCAGCAGAAGGCGCGCAAATCGTCAAAACCTCCCACGTGGTCCACATGGGCATGCGTATAAAGAACGGCATCCACATCCGTGATATTTTCCCGCAGGGCCTGCTGCCGCAAATCCGGGGAAGAATCCAGCAGGAGGCGGGTGCCAGCGGCCTCCACATAAATTGAAGAACGCAACCGCCTGTTTCTGGGGTCCGGGGACGTGCAGACCGCGCAGGAGCAGCCTATCTGCGGCACTCCGGTGGACGTTCCTGTGCCCAAAAAGAGAATGTTCATCACAGAGGTCATGATTGCGTTTAAGGCAAATGATGCCATAATGCATTCAAAATCCAAAGCCCGAATGCTTACATTGCTGAAAATTAAAAACCTGGCCCTTGTGGACCAGCTGCTCTGGGAACCCAGTTCCGGATTCATCTGCATCACGGGGGAAACCGGGGCGGGGAAATCCGTCATTATTGGAGCCATACGCCTGGCGCTGGGAGAACGGGCGGACAAGACGCTCATCCGCTCCGGGGAACAGCAATGCAGCGTGGAAGCTGTGTTCCATCTGCCGGAATCCTCCCCCGTGCACGCCATTCTGAACGAGCATGGCGTCCCGCCCTGCGAAGACGGCAACCTGATTATCAAGCGCCTCATCTCTTCCACGGCCAACCGCCAGTTCCTGAACGACAGCCCGTGCACCCTGAATCTGCTGAGGGAAGCGGGAGCCTGCCTGGTGGACATGCACGGCCCCAGCGACTACCGCTCCCTGGTCTCCCAGGAAAGGCAGCTTTCCCTGCTGGACGCCTTCGGGGAGCACGCTCCCCTGGTGCACGCCTATTCGGACGCCTGGAGGCAATGGCAGGATGCGCGCCGGGCCTATGATGACCTGGAACATGCGGAAGCGGCCACCGCACGGGAAATAGAACTGCTGCGCCACCAGGTGGATGAAATAGATTCCGCCGCCTTCACTCCGGAAGAAGTGCTCACGCTGGAAGAACGCTGGCAACGCGCCCGCAACGGCACCCGGCTCCGGGAACAGGTCTCCAAAATGCTTTCCATGCTGGAGGAAACGGATGTGCCCGGCCTGGGGACCCAATTGAGGGAATTGACACGGGCGGCCCATGAGCTGGAACGCATGGACGCCTCCACCGCCGCGTGGCTGGCTCCATTGGCGGGAGTGAATTTGGAACTCAAGGAAATTGAGGGACGCCTGGCGGATTATTCCGCCGAACTGGACTGCGACCCCCGGGAACTTTTCCAGCTGGAGGAACGCATCAACCTGCTGGAATCTCTGAAAATGAAATACGGCCCCTCCTTTGAGGACGTCTGCTCCCGGAGGGAGGAGGCGGCCAGCCGCCTGGACCGCATTGAACACCGCACAGAACGCCTGGAAGAGCTGAGGGCCTCCATCGCCGTCCTGCGCAAGCAGATGGACGCCGCCGGGCAGGCTCTGACCAGAGCGCGCCAGGACTCCGCGCCCAGGCTGGCGGCTTCCATTGTCAGGCACTCCCGGGAGCTGGGATTCCGCCAGGCCGTCTTTGAAGTGAGCCTCTCCCCCCTTCAGGAACCGGGTTCACAGGGGAATGGAAACGGTGGAATTCCTGTTTGGCCCCAATCCCGGAGAACCCTCCAAGCCTCTCCGTCTGATTGCCTCCAGCGGGGAACTGGCGCGCATCATGCTGGCGATTAAAAGCGCCCTGGCCCACAAGGATGCCACCCCCCTGCTGGTATTTGACGAAATAGACGCCAACGTGGGCGGAGAAGTGGCGCGGGCTGTGGGATTCAAGATGCAGCAGCTCGGAAACAGGCACCAGGTGATCTCCATCACGCACTTCCCGCAGGTGGCGGCCCTGGCCTCCCATCATTACCTGGTTCAGAAAGCATCCGCGGGCAACCGCACCATCTCCTGCCTGCGGGAGGTGAGCCATGAAGAACGGGTGGATGAACTGGTCCGCATGCTGGGCGGCGGCGGAGACCACGCACGCACGCTGGCCCAGGCCCTGCTGCAGCCCTCCTGAACGGGAAACGCCGGTGGGGGAGAGGCCGCCCTATTTCCCCAGGCGCCCTAGGCGTGGGGTGAAACCCCGCAGCCTCAGGGAATTGAATACGACGCACAGGGAACTCAAACTCATCGCCCCGGCGGCAATCATGGGATTCAGCGTAAGGCCGAAGGCGGGATATAAACACCCGGCGGCCAACGGAATGCCGATGATGTTGTAAAAGAAAGCCCAGAAAAGATTCTGCCTGATGATGAGCAGCGTGGTGCGGCCCAGCTGGACAGCTTCCGCCACGCCTGCGGGGTTGCTTTTCATCAGCACGATGTCGGAGGATTCCATCGCCAGCTCCGTTCCGGACTTCATGGAAATGCCCACCCGGGCGCAGGCCAGAGCCGGGGCGTCGTTCACGCCGTCCCCTACCATCGCCACCTTGTCCCCGCGTTCCTCCATCTTCATCACATGGGAGGCCTTTTCATCCGGGAGCACGTCGGAGACCACCTCGTCAATGTGGAGTTCTCCGGCCATGTGCCGCGCCGTGGCGGCGTTGTCCCCCGTCAGCATGACGACGCGCAGGTTCATCCGCTTCAAACTGTCCACCGCCGCACGGCTGTCCGGTTTCAGGGAATCCGCCACCATGATGACGCCGGCAGGGCATCCGCCCCTGCCCACATACAGCGGGGACGCGCCCTGCCGCATGAACTCCCGCAGGCGGCTTTCATCCTCCTTCCAGGAAATTCCCTTATCCTGCATGAATCCGGAATTGCCCACCGCATAAGGCACCCCATCCACCGTTCCGGCAATGCCGCGGCCAGGAACTACGGATAAATCCGCCACGGCGCGGACAGGCAAATTCAGAAGCCTGGCGTGTTCATAAACAGCCTTTCCCACAGGATGTTCCGAACCCTGTTCCAAAGCCGCCGCCATTTCCACCAGCGCGTCCGCATCCATGCCTTCCTCCGGCAGCACGGCCACTACCCGCGGCTCCCCTTCCGTCAGGGTACCCGTCTTGTCAAAAACGACGGTATCCACGCGGCTCAGGGCTTCCAGAGCTCCGGCGGACTTGCACAGGATGCCCAGCCGCGCGCCCCTGCCCGTCCCCACCATAATGGCGATAGGCGTAGCGAGCCCCAGGACACAGGGGCAGGAAATCACCAGCACCGCAATTGCCCTGGCGAGGGCGAAGGAAAAACCCTCCCCGGCAGCCATCCACCCAACCAGCGATACCAGGGCAACGGCAATGACCGCAGGGACAAAGAAATAGCATACCCGGTCCGCCAGCCGCGCAATGGGCGCCTTGGACTGGCTGGCCTGTTCCACCAGGCGGATCATGCGGGCCAGCGTGGAATCCCCGCCCACGCGTTCCGCGCGGATTTTGAGATACCCGGCCCGGTTGAACGTTCCGCTGATCACCCGGTCCCCCGCCGCCCTGTCCACCGGCATGCTTTCCCCCGTCAGGTCTGATTCATCCAGAGCCGCCTGCCCCTCTTCAATCATGCCGTCCACCGGAATCCGCTGCCCGGTTTTCACCACCACCAGGTCCCCGGAACGAATTTCATCCAGTGGAACGGCGCGCTCCGCGCCGTCATGCCATACCAGCGCCTCCTGGGGGACCAGCTTCACCAGCCCTTTTACGGCGGCATTCGTTTTCCGATAAGAGCGGCGTTCAAGGTATTTCCCCAGGGAAATCAGGGTGACGATCATGGCCGCAGATTCAAAATACAGCTCCATTCCCTCCACACTGAAACCCTGCCACATCCCCGCAACCAGCAAATACAGCCCATACAGAAAAGCGGAGCCGGAACCGATGGCGATCAGGGAATCCATATTGGGAGACAGCGCCACAAGCTGCCGCACGCCGTTTATCAAATAATGCCGGTTCAGCCACAGGACGGCGCCCGCCAGAATGCCTTGTGTCCACCAATTCATCCACAGGCCCCAACTCCCTCCCGGAACGGGCCAGTGCCACATGGGGCCCATGGACAAATACATCAAAGGAACCAGCAGCAGAATGGACCAAACGAGGCGGGAGCCGCCCGTTTCCTCCTGTTCCAGCCTTTCCTCCCTCTCCGTTCCGGCAAGCGGCTCCTCCTTCCAGTCCGCCAGGCGGAAACCGACTTTCTCCACCACCGGAGCTATCCGCTCCATGGCGGGGGAATCAGGCTTTTCAAACAAGACGGTCATCTTCCCCGTCAGCAAATTCAGCTCTACGCGCTCCACCCCTCCAATCCTTCCACGGCGCGCTCCACCTTGGCGGCACACCCGGCGCAATGCATACCGGAAACAAGATAGTTCTTTTCTTCCATTGTCATTAAAACGGAATGTTTGATGTTCCGGGTCCAGACAAGACCCCATACTGTTAGCCGAACCTAACACATTTATTCCGTTCCTCAAGCCGCTTTCGCGGCTTCAGCCCCCTCTGATAAAAAATGACAAAAAAACGCCCGCGGCCCCGTACCAGTAACAAACACCTTTACTTTCTTCCATGAACATTCCTCCTCTATTCAACATCCTGGCCAGTGCGGCCTTGTTGTCCACCCCCCTCCACGCCCAGCTTTACACCCTCCATGGTGACGGCGTCAAAAAAACGGAGAGAGTCGTGGAAAAAGCGGATTATTCCGATTATGAACTCGTCTGGCACGACGAATTCGACAAAGACGGCCGTCCGGACCCTGCCAAATGGAATTACGAACACGGTTTCGTCCGCAACAAGGAAGCGCAATGGTACCAGCCGGAAAATGCCTATTGCAAAGACGGCATGCTGATTATTGAAGGCAGGAAGGAAAAACATGCCAACCCCCATTACGATCCGGAGGGAAAAAACTGGCAGACGACACGGAAAGAGGCGGAATACACCTCTGCCTCCCTGACGACGCGCGGCAAATTTTCCTGGCTGTACGGGCGGTTTGAAATCCGGGCCAGATTCAGCCCGCGGGAAGGCATGTGGCCTGCTTTCTGGACCTTGGGCGTCAAGGAAAAGTGGCCCATGTGCGGGGAAATAGACATCATGGAGTACTACCAGTCCACCTATCTGGCCAATCTCTGCTGGGGCTCCCCCAAAAAGGACGTGGCCAAATGGAGTACCACTTACACGCCGCTCAAATGGCTCCAGGAAAAACACGCGGACTGGGCGGACAGCTTCCATGTCTTCCGTATGGACTGGGATGAAAAGGAAGTGCGCCTGTATGCGGACGATATTCTGCTGAACCGGACTCCCCTGGATAATACCGTCAACGCCTCTTACAAGGAAGTCGCCAATCCCTTCCGGCAGCCTCACTTCATCATCCTGAACCTGGCTCTGGGCGCCACCGGCGGAGATCTGGACAAACTGCCGCTGCCCCAGAAATATGAAATAGACTACGTTCGCATTTACCAGAAAAAGGATTCCCCCCATAAAGGAACCATTCCATACCGCGCGGAAAAGTTAACCGTCCTCTTCCGGAAACAGGAAAAAGGTCAGGCATTGCGGCATGAAAAAAGCCCCATCCGGACAAACCGGACGGGGCTCTTCAAAGAACAGAAAGAGGGGCAACTCAGTTTACGCGGCCCAGATAGGAGCCGTCTTCCGTCTTTACGGAAATCTTTTCACCGGGCTTGATGAAAAGGGGCACCTGCACCACCAGTCCGGTGGTCATCGTGGCGGATTTGTAAACATTGTTCGCGCTGTCGCCCTTGACGCCTTCAGGAGCTTCCGCCACTTCCATGGTGATGGCGGCGGGGAGTTCTACGGAAACGACCGTTTCATCCGTGAAAAGCAGGATGTAGATATTGCCTTCCATCAGATAATCCTTGACGGGTTCCACGATTTCCGGAGACACGGTGATGTCTTCGTATGTATCCGGATTCATGAAGTGATAACCCATGCCGTCAATGTAGCTGAACTCATATTCCTCACGGGCGAGGTTGACGCCTTCCAGGGATTCATTGGAAGTCAGGCGAAGGTTATACACCTTTTTAGTGGAAATGCTGCGGATGCTCATTTGCACATAGGAAGCCATGCGGGGGGGGCACTTGTGCTCCATGCTGACTACAACGCAAACGTCATTGTTGTAATTGACCGCGTGTCCCTTGCGAAGATTGATTACGGGTACTTTTGCCATGCGGCCCGTACCATACCATGTTTTCCCCTCCCGTCAAGGCGAAAAAGCCGGGCAACCCCTTGAGGCGCTTGGAGAAAACGCTCCTGAACAGGGCAGCGGGGAAGAAAGGAAAAACGGCTGTTCCTACCGGCTGAGGTCCTGCTGGAACAGGACTTTGATGCCGCTGGAATTCAGCACGGTGCGCCCGAAGTTGAGATCCTCCACGTGAAGAGCCACCAGAGACCCCCGCCCCACGCAAGGCAGCAGGGGATAGAGAAAGTTGACGTTCATTTCCGCGACATACAGCGCATCCAGGCATTTTTTGAGGTCTGCGGGGCCATGGCGGAGCACCGCCACCAGCACCCCGGACTCCGTATAGCAAATACCTTTCTCCAGAAAAATTTCCGACGTCCTTTCCGGATCGCTGACAATCAGGCGCGCAATAGTCGCCTCATGGCAGTCCTGCATGCTGAATCCCAGACAGAAAATGCCGTGCATGTCCAGCAGGCCGAGGAGGGCGGTCAGGGCCCCCACCCGGTTCTGGAGCATGATGGAATATTGCTTTATCGTGCTGCCGGGGGCTTTAATGGCTTCTTCCTTCATAACAATAAAGCAAATAAGGGCTGTATTCTATTTGGCGTACGTTTTAAGCACGCGCCTGATGATGGCCAGAGCCTGCTGGATTTCCTCTTCACTGACATTCAGCGGCGGCAGCAGACGGACGGTTTCCGGCCCGGCGGGAACGGAAAGCAACCCTTCCTGCCGCAGGGCCTCCACCACTACGGAGGCGATCGTCTTGCCCTCCGGCGCGGCTACCATTTCCGGGTTCAGGCCAATGCCCAGCAACAGGCCCAGGCCACGCACGCCCTGAACAACAGGCAGGTTCCAGGATTCTATTTCCCTGCGAATTTCCGCGCCCAGGCGCCGCGCCCGCTCCGGGAGCCCCTGGGAAACAACTTCCCGCAGCACGGCCAGGCCTACCGCAGTGCCGAGCGGGTTGCCTCCATACGTGGAGCCATGGGAGCCGGGATCCATGATGGAGGAAAGCTCCGTACCCTGGCCGTCAATGGCGCGGTCGGAAATCCAGAAGCCGCCGATGGGGAAACCGCCGCCCAGAGCCTTGGCCCAGGAAATGCCGTCCGGTTCCACATCCGGAGCTACGGCGCGCCATCCCATGATGTCGCCGCAACGGCCAAAGCCGCACTGCACTTCATCCATCAGCAGAAGAAGATCATGCTCCCTGCACAACTGCGCCAGGCCCCGCAGAAATTCCGGAGTCACGCAGTTGACCCCTCCTTCTCCCTGGACGGTTTCCAGCATGAAGGCCACCGTTTCCGGCCTGATGGCTTCGCGGGCCGTTTCCAGATCGTTGAAAGGCAAATGGCGGAATCCCGGCAGCATGGGGTCAAAGCCGATTTTGATTTTATCCTGCCCCGTGGCGGACATGCTGCCCAGCGTCCTCCCGTGGAAGGATTTGTTGAACGTAAGCACCTCATAACGGGGCTTGCCGTCCGGCTGGGGCTTGCGGTGCCCGTAACGGCGCGCTACTTTGATTAAACCGTCATTGGACTCCGCACCGCTGTTGGCGAAAAAGACTTTTCCCGGGCGCTCCACGCATTTGGTCACGATGAATTCCGCCAGATCCGCCTGCTGGGGGATCTGGTACAGGTTGGAGCAGTGCACCAGGGTGGCGGCCTGCTTTTGCAGGGCCTGCGTCACCGCAGGATGGCAGTGCCCGAGCACGCAGGTCGCAATGCCGGCACAGAAGTCCAGATAGCACTTTCCCGTGCTGTCCCACAGTCGGGAGCCTTCTCCGCGGACGGCAGCCATGGGATAACGGCCATAGGAATGGAGTACGTACTGGTTGAGCTTTTCTTCTGTGTTCATAAGTTAAGGTAATATGGGCGTAGTTTGCTCTTCTGGCCCCGTCTGTAAATGATTTTTTGGGAACCACGTCATGATTGCCGCATTTTACCCCGGAAGACAGTCACATCTTTGTCCGCCGCCCATTCATTTTTCTTTTCTTTTATCATTTTAACGGCAGAATAACCGCCGCAACCAGCAATAATCCACTATGGCTCATTTTTTCAACCTCAAAGGCTTTCTGGAAGAATTCAAGGCATTCGCCCTTAAAGGGAACGTTATTGACCTGGCGGTGGCCGTCGTCATCGGCGGCGCATTCAACAAAATCGTCTCCGTCTTCGTTTCCAGCATCATCACCCCCATCATCGGCTACCTTACTTCCGGGGTCAACCTGGCATACCTGGTGCTGAAGCTGGGCGATGTGGAATTAAAATACGGGGAATTGCTTCAGGCGACCATTGACTTCCTCATCATCGCCTTCTCCGTCTTTGTAGCCATCAAGCTGATCGGAGCCCTGAGGCGCAAGAGCGAAGAAGCTCCGGCCGCCCCTGCTCCCAAGCCGGATGACGTCGTCCTCCTGGAACAGATCCGGGACATCCTGCAAAAACAGGCGGACGCCAAATAAGCCCTTTTGAACGGTTCATGCCGGTTCCATACGGGACCGGCATATTTTTTCCTCTTTACTTGTTCCGCCGCAGACGGGAAAGTGATTGCATGACTTCTCCGCTGCGCCTTTTAGCATTTGCCCTCCTTCTTGCTCCGTCCCTGCTTCCGGCGGCGGAAAACCAGCGCTTCATTCTGGAACGCCCCTATCCGGTGGCGGAAATCCCGGAACCTGACCGCAGCCTTCCCGTCACCAACGTAATCCTGATGATTGGAGACGGCATGGGCATCCACCACCTTTCCGCCGCATGGGCAGCCAACAGAGGACGCTTATTTATTGAAAACTGCCCGGTTACGGGCATTTCCAAAACATGGTGCGCGGACAAGCTGGTCACGGACTCCGCCGCTGCGGGCACCGCCATGGCGACGGGAACCAAGACGCTTTATCATCGAGTCGCCGTATGCCCCAAGGGCAACAGGCTGGATTCCCTGGTGGACAAGGCGGCGGACATGGGCAAATCCACCGGCGTTATCGCCACCTGCGAGCTGAATGACGCCACCCCGGCATCTTTCTGCGCCAATAATGAAAAAAGATCGGATGCCTACGGCATCATTGGGGATTACCCCCGTTCCCGTGCCGATTTCATCTTTGGCGGCGGCGGCAAATACTTCACGCAGAGGCCGGACGGCAGGGATATCTTCCAGGAAATGCAGGCGCAGGGATACCGCGTCGCCCGCACTTGGGAAGAAGCCGGCGCCTTGCCTCCCGGAAAAACGCTGGTTGTCGCCGCTCCGGGGAATCTTCCCCCGCCCTCCAAGCGGGGAGACGTTTTCCGCCAAGCCGCACTGAAAGCCCTGGACACCCTTTCCCGGAATCCCGACGGATTTTTCCTGATGATTGAAGGGTCCAACATCGACAAGGCAGCCCACAGCAGCAACCTGGAAGAAATGATGGAAGAACTCCTTGATTTTGACCGGACTGCGGGAGCCGTGCTTGACTGGGCCTCCAAACACCCCGGCACCCTGGTCGTCATCACGGCGGACCATAATACGGGGGCATTCGCGCTCACGGGCGGCAGCCGGGAAAAGGGGGAAATAACGGCCCGGTTCGGTTCCGGCAGTCATGACGGCGTGGCTGTTCCGGTGTATGCCTTCGGCGCGGGAAGCGGCGACTTCACCGGCATTTATGAAAATACGGATATCTTCAACAAGATTATGAACGCCCTTAAAAAAGGTGCGGACAAACCCGTGCGTTAGGCGCCCGGTCAAGGCTGCGGCCTGTCCATGCGCCGCGCCACCAGCCCGGCCCCGACGGTAGCCGCACCGCCTATCAGGAACACCGCTTGCGGGCCGCCCGTATTCATCCAGATCACGCCGCCCAGCACGCCGTAAGCGATAGAAGCCACATGATTGATGGCCAGCCCGGTGTAAATGCTTGGCGTAATGTCCTCCGGCTTCTCGCAGATGCGGGCCACGTAGGTGCTCCGGGCCATGCCTAGCGCAAACAGCAGGTTGTCCAGGACAAAGCAGGCGGTCACTACCCCCACGGCCCAATGCAGGGGCAGCAGTTCCGGAGCGAAGGCGTATGCCAGGCACAGGAGGGACAGCGCCACGCTGTCGAAAATCGTCACCTTCCGTTCCCCGTAGCGCTTGATGCTCCAGCCGATCAGGGGTTGAGTAACCAGCCCGATGATGCCGGCCATGAGCAGGGTTTTTCCGATATATCCGGGAGACTGGCCCAGCGTGCTGACCATCAGCCAGAAACCGAAGGTCAGATAAAGCTGCTTGCGGATGCCGTGCAGAATTTCCAATCCATAATAAACGGCATATCTGCGCTTGAAGACGAAACATTGCCTCCATCCGCGCCGCTGCGGGAAGACGGGCGTCTTCACCCGGCTCAGAAACAGGGACGCCAACAGGCACACGCCCCCCGTGACGAAAAAGTCCACGGCAAAAGATTGATTGAATTTCCACTTGATCCACACGCACAGCGCGCCCAGCAGCGCGGCGGCCGTTCCCAGAGCCTTCATCTGGCCGAGCCGCAGGCTGCGGTTTTCCGGCCTCGCCGTATGGATGACAATGGTGTCAATCATGCCCATCAGGATATGCTGACCCAGGCTCACCGTCAAAATCCACGCAGACAAAGTCCACAGGCTGGTTCCGGCGCCGCAGAAAGCCAGCGCGTACATGCCGCCGAACATCAGCAGGCACGCCACCCCGGCCATGCGGACCTCATTAAACATGAAAAGCAGGCTGACCACAAAAAGAGACAGGATGCCGGGCAATTCCCGGGGGAATTCAATCAGCCCGCGCATCTCCACGTCAAGATGCTGGGCATCACGCAGGAAATTGCTGAAAATGAGATCATACACACCGCTTCCGAACTGGCCCAGAAAAAGCGCCAGCAGCACAAATACCATCGTCTTCCTGATGCGGGGGGAAGCGGCTTCATTCATAGCGCGGGAATACTCTCACAGGCGCCCGGGCGGAACAACCGCTATTTTCATATGCCGGTTTTCTCTGCATTTGCAAAAATAACCCCGAAACGGAATTTTCCGGAAAATGCCGCGTATTTACGTACGCTATGATTTCCAAGTGTATTTTTCCTGCCACGGTTGTCAGCCTGTTTTCTGTTTGCTGGGGCGCCCCGTCCGCTCCGGTTCTCGAAACGCCCCATATGATTCCCCGGCCCGCCGCCCTGCGCGCCCAAACCGGAGAAAGCGGCTTTTCCCTGAAAAACGGCGTCAGGCTCCCGGAAGAAAATCCGCTTTCCAGGCAGGCGGAACGGATTTTCCGCGATAATGGAATCAATACGGTGCTGGTTAAAAACAAAGCGGACATCATCTTTACGGAAGACGCGTCCCTGGGCAGGGAAGGCTACCGCCTTGCCGTAACGCCGGATTCCATCTCCATTGCCTCCGGTTCCGTGAATGGCGCTTTGTATGCCCTTCAATCCCTTGTACAAAGCGTCGCTGCCGACAGGAATGGAGATCCGGCCCTGCCCAGGCTGGACGTGGAGGACCGGCCCCGCTTCTCATGGCGCGGCCTGATGATGGACAGCTGCCGCCACATGATGCCCGTGCGGGACATCAAAAAGATTCTGGATTTGATGGAAAGGTACAAATTCAACACCCTGCACTGGCACCTGACGGACGACCAGGGATGGAGGCTCCCGGTCTCCAAGTACCCCAGGCTGACCACCGTGGGAGGCGCCCGGGCGCAGTCCCCCGTCATCGGCAGCCGCAACAAGGCGGACGGCGCGCCCTACTCCGGCCATTACACTCCGGAAGAAATCCGGGAAGTGGTGCGATACGCCAAAGACCGCGGCATTACCGTCATTCCGGAGGTGGAAATGCCGGGCCACGCCTCCGCCGCCATTGCCGCGTATCCGGAACTGGGCAACACGGACATTCCGGGCTATGCGCCCAAGGTGCAGGAAACCTGGGGCGTGCATCCCTACACCTTCGCTCCCACGGAAAAAACCTTCCGTTTTCTGGAAGACGTCATTGACGAAGTGTGCGCCCTGTTCCCGGACAGCCCCTATATCCACATCGGCGGGGATGAAGCCCCCAAGGACCAGTGGAAGCAGTCCCCCGCGGCGCAGCAGGTCATGAGGGACAACGGCCTGGCCAACGAGCACGAACTCCAGAGCTACTTCATCCGCCGCGTGGAAAAAATGATCAACAGCCGCGGAAAAAGGCTCATCGGCTGGGATGAAATCCAGGAAGGAGGCCTCTCCCCCACCGCCACCATGATGGTCTGGCGCAGCTGGATGCCGAACAGCGCGCGGCACGCTCTGGAACAGGGCAACGACGTGGTGATGACGCCCAACAGCCACTTGTACTTTGACTATGACCAGGGGCCCGGCAAACCTTCAGTACCGGAGTATGAAACCATCAATAACGACAACCTGACCTGGCAGCGCGTTTATGGGCTGGACCCCGTCCCGCAGGGAACGCCCCGGGAACGGGAAAAACAGGTTCTGGGCTGCCAGGCGAACATCTGGACGGAGTACATCCCTAACCTGCCGAAATGGGAATATCATGTCTTCCCCCCGCGCCCTGGCGCTCGCTGAAGTAGCCTGGACCCCCAAAGATCAGAAAAACGAGAAGGACTTCCGCAAGCGCCTCGACCGCCAGCTTCCCTTTCTGGACGCCCATAACGTCAACTACAAAAGGCCGGACAACGGAGCCCCCGCACAACCGGAGGCCGTCATTACCCGGGAACGCCGTTAAGCACGGCAAACGGGTTCCTGCGGGCTCCCCTTCCGGAGGCCGCATTATGGGCTAGCCAACCTTCATGAAAACCATTACATTGGCGGCATTATGAATTTGGAACTGCTTCGTCAGGTTTGCGTGACTCCGGGCGCTCCGGGGTTTGAAGACAAAATCCGTGATTTCATCATTCAGGAAGTGGCCCCGCTGGTGGACGCCGTGCGCGTGGACAACATGGGCAGCGTGATTGCCATCGTAGAAGGCAAAAACACGGAAAAGACCATGATGGCCGCCGCCCACATGGATGAAATCGGGTTCATGGTTCGCCACATCGACGACAAGGGGTTCATCAAATTCCTGCCTCTGGGCGGCTTTGACGCCAAGACGCTGACGGCTCAGCGCGTCATCGTCCACGGCAAAAAAGACCTCATCGGCGTCATGGGCGTGAAACCCATCCACGTCATGTCTCCGGCGGAACGCACCAAGCTGCCGGAAGTGACCGATTTCTTCATTGACCTGGGCATGAGCAAAGAGGAAGTGGAAAAATACGTTTCCGTGGGCGACTCCGTTACCCGCGAACGGGATTTGGTGGAAATGGGGGATTGCGTGAACGTCAAATCTCTGGACAACCGCGCCGGGTGCTACGTGCTGATTGAAGCCCTCCGCGCCATCAAGGCTTCCAGGAAGAAACCCTCCTGCAACTTCGTGGCCGCCTTTACCGTTCAGGAGGAAGTGGGCCTGAGGGGCGCGCAGGCCGGCACGCTGGACATCCAACCGGATTTCTCCATTGCCCTGGACGTCACCATCGCCTGTGACATTCCCGGAACTCCGGCGCACGACCAGGTTTCCCACCTGGGCGCAGGCGCCGCCATCAAGCTGTATGACGGTTCCGTCATTGCAGACCGCCGCATGGTCAAGTTCATGAAGGCCATGGCAGACGCCAACAAAATTAAATGGCAGACGGAAATGCTGCCGGCGGGAGGCACGGATGCCGGAGCCATGCAGAAATTCGTTCCGGGCGGTTCCATTGCCGGGGCCATTTCCGTTCCCACCCGCAATGTGCACCAGGTTATTGAAATGGCTCACAAAGACGACCTGGACGCTTCCGTAGCGCTTCTGACCGCCTGCGCCATGAACGTGGACAAATGGGACTGGTCCTGGAACTCCGTCAACGAATGCCCGGCGGAAAAACCCGCCAAGGCCGCAAAAACGGCAGCCAAGCCCGCCAAAGCCGCTGCCAAGAAGAAAAAGGCCAAATAACAGGTCTGGCCATTCATTCATCACTACCCGGCAGGCCGCACCGGAAACGGAGGCGGCCTGCCTGTTTTCAGCCTCCTTCAAATGTTCCGGCAAACTCCGGACACCGTCCTCTCCCATTCGGCCAGGCATACCGCAGGTTCCTGCGTCACCCCCCCGGAGGCTTTTTCAGATGGCCCTTCCATAAAAAAATCCTCCGGCATCTCGCAATGCCGGAGGAGAGACAATCCTGAAAAAGAAAGTTACTTGGCGGCGGGGGCGGACGCTTCCTTCTGGGCGGGAGCGGGGGCCGGAACTGCTTCTACCTCCACATCTTCCTCCACTTCCACATCTTCTTCCGGACCGGCAGCGCCAGTCTGCTTCATGGCGTCCTTCAGGGCCTGGCTTCCGTAAAAGTCGGCCTGCTGCAAACGCTGCATGTCAGTCATCATGCCCATGAAAATGGGCAGAAGCTCGGCCTGGCGTGCCTGCATGGCGGCATCCATTTCAGCCTGAACCTTCTGGGCGCTCTTGGAAAGGGCTTCCCCCTTTTCATTGATTTTTGCCATCTTTTCCGCAGCCGCGTCTGCAGTGGCCTTGTCCTTCACCGTGCTGAGCGTGGCGGACATTTCCTTCATCAACGCCAGCATCTGATCAGCGGCTTCCTTCGCTTCCTTGGAAACTTCAGCGGCCGGCGCAACGGGCGCGGCAGGAGTTTCAGCGGCGGGTGCCGGAGCCGGGGCATCCTGGGCGGAAGCCATACCTGCAAATGCCAGGGCACATGCCGAACTAATTGTTACAATGCTCTTCATAACGTTTCCGTTGTACAGGCTCGCCATGCACGCGTCAATGAATCATTGTGTAACGGCTCCCCGTGATGCCGCAGAAAGAGGAATTTGCGTTTTTTCCTCCCTTGAAGGATTTTTTCAGTTGCATCTTTTTAGAATTATTATAAATTTATTTCCGATGACTAAGACCATAGAAAACCTGAAAGCTGCCATTACGGGCGAAAGCACCGCCTCCGCCACTTACGCGGCCTATGCCGCCAAAGCCGCCCAGGAAGGGCAGCCCCTTATTCAGAAATTGTTTGAAGCCGCCTCCAAGGCGGAATCCGTCCACGCCGCCAACCACAACAAGGTTCTGGAAAAGCTGGGAGCAACAATGGAGCCCATCGATATCCAGATCCATGTAGGAACCACCGCCGAAAACCTGAAAGCCGCCATTGCCGGGGAAACCCATGAATTTGAAAGCATGTATCCGGAATTCATCGCTGTGGCGGAAGAAGAAGGGCAGAAAGCCGCCGTCCGTTCCTTCACGTGGGCCACGGAAGCGGAAAAAGAACATGCCGATTTTTATTCCGTCGCCCTGAAGGCCCTGGAAAGCGGAGATACCAGTTCCCTGCCCAGGCAATACTGGATATGCCTGGTTTGCGGAGACACGTTCAAATCTCTGGAAGGCGTGGATGCGTGCCCCCTCTGCGGCACCAAGGCTGAAAAATTCCTCGTCATCGGATAAATTCCGTTTGAGCACCGGAGGCCGTCCTCGGCACCCAGGAACCGCCCGGAACATTCCGGGCGGTTTTCTGTTTTTGCCGCAGCAGTCCATGGAAGAAAACCCTTCCCTTTTTACGGAGGCGGCCCACATCGGAAAAAGCTTCTCCAACATTCTGCTTGCGATTCATTTTAAAACTCTTATAATTTTTCTTCGCTTTAAGCAGGAAGCATTCTTTATCCCTCCTTTGCGATGATCCCTCCCCATGCATCCGCCGGTTCCGCAGAACGGTATCCGTCCGCATACGGCCTGTCGGCCGCTGTCTGCCAGGCTCTGCGCGCCGCGTTCATTCCCCGCCGCATGCGCTGCCTGTGGGCAGCCGGGCTTGCGGCGGCGCTGGCGGCCAATCCCTATGTGCTCAACGATGGCCAAAGCCTGCTGATGAGCAGCATGGGCATCGCCTGCTCCGCATCCCTGCTCTGCGGCACCATTCTTCTCTGCCTGAAATACCGCTTCACCGCCTATGTCCTTCTTCCCGCCATCATTCTGTTCAATGCGGGCCTGTACATGATGCAGATGCGGTACGGATTGGTCCTGAACCTTTCCGTGCTTTCCAGCATGGCGGAGACCAATTTCCAGGAAGCCTGCGCCTTCTGCACCCCCGCTTCCATTGCAGGAACCCTGCTTCTGGCCGGGTTTATCTACCTGGCCATCTACTGGAGCCGCCGTTCCCTGCGCCAAAAAGCCACGTGGGGCGCACTGGCATGCATTTGGGGCCTGTACGCGGCCCTTCTGCTGCTGAGCATTCCGGCAGCCTCCTACAGCTCGGAACCCCTTTATCTTTACTACACGTCTGACAAGGCAAAAGGCTGGCCTCTCGTGGATATTGCAATGACGTGCAAACTGGCGGACGAATACATCACCCAGGATGCGGGGCGTTTCAACACATTGCGGAACCTTCCGTCCTGCGCGGAGCCCCTTTCCCAGTGCGAAGCCCCAGACGACCTGGCCGTGGTTTTCCACATGGGGGAGAGTGTCCGGGGGGACCATCTTCCCCTGAACGGTTACCATCGGAACACAATGCCCCGGCTTTCCAGAGAGCCCAACGTCGTTTCCTTCCCCCATGCCACTTCCTTCGGCATCGTGACCAGAATTTCCGCCATCGGCATGTTTACGGATGCGGAACTGTACCGCCGCACTCCCGGTCACTCCTCCTTCATTGACCTGTTCAACAAACACGGATTCCGCACCGTCCGTATCATGGACCTGAGCGGAGATTCCATTCATGATTATTCCCTGGGCATCCTGACACGGAACTGCCGTGAACGGAGACAGACGCCGCTCCAGCACCAGACGCCCGGAATGATGCAGGAACGAACTTCCCTGGTCATGGAGGAATCCCTGAAAAACTTCGGCCGCAACAGGCAGCTTTATATCATTTACAATAACGGGAGCCATATGGCGTTCAGCTATCCCGCGCAGGCGGAACGTTTTACCCCGGCATCCTGCAATATGGACGACCCCAAGGCCCGTCTGGAAGAAACCGTCAATGCCTATGACAATTCCATCGTCGACCTGGATGCCTCCATTCACCGCATGATTGCACTGTTGAAGAACAGGCCCGCCATTTATTTTTACTGCTCCGACCACGGCGTAGCGCTGGGAGAGGAAGGAAAAATGTTCCAGGGCCATATCCTGCCGCCTGTTTACCGGCCTGCCATGTTCATCTGGTATTCGGACGCTTTCGCCTCACGCTATCCGGACATGGTGCGCGCCCTGAAAGCCAACCGGCTGAAAGCCGTCTCCCACGACCACATCTTCCATACCCTTCTTTCCCTGGCTTCCATCCGGTCGGAAATCGTCAGGAACGACCTGAATCTGGCTTCTCCGGACGCGCGGGAAACTCCGGCCCCCCTCCAGCCGGAAACGCTGGCGGAATGGCTGCCCATTCCCGCACCGCCGCAGCCGTAACAAGAGGAAGCCTCCACGCGCTCCGCGAGAAACAACAGGATGCGTCGGCTCCTACCGCACCCGGACTTGCAGAGGATGGCCGATGCACTCCCGGACACGGCGAGCCTCCGCTTCCCAGCCGGCAGCGGACCGAATGGGAGAAGCCTTGTCCCAAACCGCCCCCATGTACCATTCAAAGGGTTCTCCGTTCGCGACCTTCCTGAGCAAGTAGGTACAGCCTTCCGCATCCACCGCACGGCCTTCCGGAACCCAGGGCACGATTACGGCGGTTCCCAGGCATCCGTCATCCTTCCGGGGCCTGCTCCATGCGGTCATCAGGCCGCCGGACTCCCGGTCCTCCATAACTGCTTCATAATCATTTCTGCGCTTTCCGGTATCCATTCCCACACCGGCCTTCACCGTTTCAGCCCCCCGGACGTTCAAGACGCTGCGGACTTTGGAGAAACGGTTTCCCGCATCCAGCGTCACCCTCCGCGTCTCCGCCACACGCACGCCGCCGCCAATGTCCCACGGTGCATAAACCACCTCAAAAGCGGTCTGGACCGGGCCATTGTACAATGTCCGGGCGCTGGCCCAGTTTCCGGACACATGCGGTTTTCCATCCCTGAACACGGCAATGCCGCCGCAGCCCCGCCCCGGACCTACATTGTACATATCCAGTCCCCGACCGTGATCCCGGTGGTAATCCCCCCGTTTGTAAAATTCATTGATAACGGGAGCGCCTGCGCGCTTGCTCCATACATCCGTCCCACTGGAAACCAGGCCCTCTCCCTCAGGGGCAGGCCTGGCGACGGCCGGACCGTAAATCCGGTGCGCCGTAAGATCATTTTCCCATGCGAAATCATCCAGCCGCTCCGGTACCGGACGGCTGAAACAGACATCCGCGGAAGGCGCTTCGCCCAGGCAGGAATTCTCCAGAATCCAGAAATCACGAACCGTTCCGGGCCGGAAATTGCTCTGGAACAAAAGGGTATCCGTTGTTCCGTCACCATCCGTATCCGCCAGCTGATGCGGGATAACACGTCCGTGACGGACGTCAAAAACGCGAAGGCCGGCGGCATCACCGGAACCTCCGGACGGCCATGGAACCGACACGGTCTCAGCAGGGCGGAACCTGCCCAGGGGATTCGTAACGGTCACGGTCTTCTTCTGCGGATGATCCCGGTCAATGACATATTTACGCAACTCACTCCCGGCCATCAGGTAGGCCCCTGCGCCGTACACCTCCGTATCTTTCCCGGAATAATGGCCCGGCTTGTCCGCAATAGGCTGTACCCATCCCAGCGCGCCCTCCTTGCTGACCGCATCACAGGCGGCCTTCCAGGCCTTACGGATGGAGGGAAGGTATTCATCCGCATCCAGATATCCCTGGTTCACTCCCCACAGCATCCCGTACATGATAAAAAGGGTGCCGCTCATCTCTTTCAAGGGAGGTTCGTCCGGATCCAGCAGGCTCGCATGCCAGGAACCGTCGGACGACTGGCATTTTTTCAGGGCTGCCGCCAGACGTTTAAGCAAGTCTTCATAAAAGGGGCGGGAAGGCCAATCCGCAGGCATGTCCTGCAAAATAAGAGGCAATCCGGCAATCACCCAGCCGTTGCCCCGGCTCCAGAACATCTTTTTCCCATTTGCCGCCGGAACGGTAAAATAGCGGGAATCCCGGAAAAACAGGCCCTCCTCCCGGTCAAAAAGATAGTCGCAGGTAAGCTTGTATTCCCTATCCATAAACTCCAGATAACGGCGGTCTCCGGTATAGGCCGCCAGTTTCACGAACACGGGAGGGGACATAAACAGGGCGTCCGACCAGCTCCAGCGGTCCTGGCAGCCCGGAGTCAGGAATTGGAGGGAAGCGGAGGAAGGCCGGTTCATCACCTTGTCCAGCACGGCGCGAATCTTTTCAGCTGCGGCGGGATTGCCGTCTTCCATCGCCATCTCCATCTAGGCATGCCCCACGGCATGGTCGTCCGCATGATAATGCCGATTCAGGGTCTTCCATTCCTACTCTTCTCCCGCTTTTCTCAGCAACGGCAGCCCCGGACCTTCCGGAACGGACAGGCCATACTGCGCCAGGCCGGAATAAAAGGCTCCGTAAGTCCAATGCAGCGGAGAACGTCTTTTAGGATGCTTCGCCTGCCATTCCGCCACCAGCTGAAGGTTGTCCCGGATGGTCTTTTCATTCCAGTCCGCAGAAGCTCCGGAAACAGGAGTTCCTGCGGAAAACACAGCAAGAACCGGCAACAGAAAATATTTCTTCCATCTATTTTTTGAACGGGCAAAGAAACGCATATTATATCATACGGAAAAAAGGGTTGGAATTTCCCTGTAAAAAAGAATTCTTCTTTTTCCGCTCTCCTCCAGGCCAGAAAAAGGGCGCAAGGGCATATATGGTGCCATGACGGAAAAGAAAACTGTGTTATCAATCATTTTTCTATCTTCAGATACTATATATAGTATACAAATAATTATTTAACACATTATTTATACATTTTTCTTGCGGGAGGTCTCTTTCTGTGGTTCATTGCGTTCCAGCGCAGGTAACGGAAGACGGTGAAAATCCGTCGCGGACGCGCCGCTGTAACCGGTAGACGATGGACCGGACACTGGCTGCCCAGGCAGCCGGGAAGTCCCCATCACATGTCGCACCGGAAGCCAGAAGGACCTGATGCTGCCGTATTCCCATCCCGCGGACAGGATGAACATACGCACAGGTCTTCGGCATGCCACCCTTTCCGGGAATGCGCGCATGCGGTCGGCCCCTGCCTATGGTCTTTCCAGGCTTTTGCCCAGGCTCGCGGATGAGCGGTCACCACCCTTTCCAAGCGAGACACCCACCATGGCAACAAGCATCATCAAACGTTCCGGGAAAAAGGAACAATACCAGGGCTATAAGATTGAAGAGGCCATTAGAAAAGCCTTCCACAGTTCCGGGACCGCCTACAACCGTTCCATCTATGAAGAGGTGGAAGCCAAGCTGAGCCATCAGGACAGCGCGCATGTGGAAGAAATCCAGGACATGATTGAACGCGCCCTGTTCCGCTCCGGATATTTTGACACGGCCAAGGCCTTCATCACCTACCGTTTCCTGCACAAGATGCAGCGCGAACAGCTTGGCGGCCTTTATTCCGGCAATACCTACGTGGACTGCAAGCAGACGGTAGAGGAATATATCGGGCAAAGCGACTGGCGCATTGCCGCCAACTCCAATACCACGTATTCCAATGCGGGGCTCATCAACAACACGGCGGGCAAGGTAATCGCCAACTATTGGCTGGACCAGGTTTACTCCGCACGGGAAGGAGCCGCGCACCGGGAAGGGGATTACCACATCCATGACCTGGATTGCCTGACCGGATACTGCGCCGGATGGAGCCTCCGCAACCTGCTCAATGAAGGATTCAACGGCGTGCGCAGCCGCGTGAACAGCAGGCCGCCCCGCCACTTCCGGGAAGCCCTGGGCCAGATGGCGAACTTTCTGGGCATCCTGCAAAGCGAATGGGCCGGAGCCCAGGCTTTCAGCTCCTTTGACACCTTCCTGGCACCCTACGTTTTCAAGGACCAGACGGACTTCCCCGCATCAAGAAAGACATCCGCAGTTTCGTTTACAACCTGAACGTACCCTCGCGCTGGGGACAGTCTCCCTTTACCAATGTCACGATCGACTGGACTGTACCGCGCGACCTGAGGGACCAGGCCCCCTTCAGCGGAGGGGAACACCTCTTTGAAGGAATAGAAGACGCGAACCTGCTCGCCCTGGCGAGGGAACGCGGGGCAAACAAGCTGACGGAGCTGACCTACAAGCATTTCCAGAAGGAAATGAACCTGATCAACAAGGCCTTTTACGAAGTTCTCACGGAAGGGGGACAGCACCGGACAGCCCTTTACCTTCCCCATCCCCACCGTCAACATCACGGAAGACTTTGACTGGGAAGGGGAAAACGTGCCTCTCCTGTTTGAAAACGCCGCCAAAATCGGTTCCTCCTACTTCCAGAACTTCATCGGCAGCCAGTACACCGTCAATGAGCAAGGGGAACGCGTGCCTGACGAACGGGCTTACAAGCCGGACGCCGTGCGTTCCATGTGCTGCCGCCTCCAGCTGGACCTGCGGGAACTGCTCAAACGCGGCGGCGGCCTTTTCGGTTCCGCGGAAATGACCGGCTCCATCGGCGTGGTGACCATCAACCTGGCCCGGCTGGGCTACCTGTTCAAGCAAAACCGGGAAGCCCTGTTCGCCAGGCTGGGAGAACTGCTGGATCTGGCCAAATCCTGCCTGGAAAAGAAAAGGGCCTTCGTTCAGGAAATGTATGACCGCGGCCTGTACCCCTACACCAAACGCTACCTGCCCACCTTCCGCAACCATTTCTCCACCATCGGCGTCAACGGCATGAACGAGCTGTTGCGCAATTTCTCCAACGATACGATGGACATTACCTCTGAAGAAGGCAGGGCCTTTGCTGAAGAGATCCTGGAATTCATCCGCTTGCGCATGCAGGAGTACCAGGAGGAAACCGGCAACCTGTACAACCTGGAAGCCACGCCCGCGGAAGGCACCACGCACCGCTTCGCCCGCGAAGACCAGAAACGCTATCCTGATATCATCCAGGCCGGCCCCGTGGGGCAGCGTTATTACACGAACAGCTCCCAGCTTCCCGTGGACCACACAAGCGACCTGTTCCGGGCGCTCCAGCTCCAGGATGAACTTCAATGCTGCTACACGGGAGGAACCGTCTTCCACATGTACATGAACGAAGCCATCAGCTCCCCGGAAGCCTGCCGGGACATTGTCCGCAAAGTGCTGACCCGCTTCCGCATGCCGTACCTCACCGTCACTCCGCTTTTCTCCGTTTGCGAGAAGCACGGTTATCTGCGCGGGGAGCACGAATACTGCCCCTTCTGCGATGAGGAGCTGCTCCACATCCACAGGCATGAATAAAATCCCTTTTTCCAATAGGCGCCCAACTTCAAACCCAACCATTAATACGACAATGACCAAACAGGAAATATTAAGCAAATACGCACAGGACCGGACCCGCTGCACCGTTTACACGCGCGTCATGGGCTATCACCGCCCTGTAGAAACTTTCAACGCCGGCAAACAGGGCGAGTTCCATGACCGCGTCCACTTCGTGGAACCGGGCCGCCCCTGCTCCTGCTCCGCCCAAACGGAACAGCCGCGATAATTCTCCCAACAACATATGCGAAGTCGATGGGAACGGGTCGGGGCATAGCAGACATCACGCCGCTCACCTTGCTGGATTTTCCAAATAAGGTGGCCTGCATCTTCTGGCTGAGAGGCTGTAATTTGTTTTGTCAGTACTGTTACAACGTCTCCCTGGTCAGGGGAACGGATTCTCCTGCCGGAGACCGGGCGGACTATCTTGATTTTCTCAGAGATCGGGTGGGATTTCTGGATGGGGTGGTTCTGTCCGGAGGCGAGTGCACGCTGTGTCCCGACCTTATCCCTATCTGCCGCAATATACGGCAGCTTGGCTTCGCAGTAAAAATAGACACCAACGGCACCCGGCCCGGCGTGTTAAAAACGCTGTTTGAGGAAGGGCTTTGTGACTATATTGCCCTGGATTACAAAGCGCCGGAAAAACTGTTCGGCTCCATTACCGGGCGTCCGGACTTGTTCCCCTGCTTCACTCAAACGCTGGATTATCTGATCAATAGAAATTTCCCGTTTGAGGTTCGGACGACAATCCACTCCGGCCTTCTCGGGGAAAAGGAAATCAACCAGATCAGCGGGGATTTGACGTCGCGCGGCTATAGAGGAACCTACTACCTTCAATTTTTTTTTTTTTAATACAGGGGAAACACTCGGCCAAATCGGCGCTCCCGAACGGATGATTGACTTATCCTTACTAAACACGCATATCCCCATAGGGTTACGCAATTTTCCCATCACGGAGAAAGCTCCCGGCTCCAGCTCCGGGAAACGGCAGCCGTCCCCTCTGACATAATTTTTTTAAATAAAAGTTTCTATTTGTAAAATCGGGAAGTACCCTTCCGCCCGCCAACCATATTACCAGCTATTATTCATGAGTGAAACCCAAAACAAGCTGCTCAAGGCAGCTATCAGCCTGGCCGCCGCAGGAGTCGTCTTCTTCCTGCCTTTCGCTTCATGGGGAATCCAATTAAGCCCTATTGAAATCCGCGTCATCGCCATGTTCGTCATGGCGGCGCTCTTCTGGATTTTGGAACCCATCCCTATCTGGACCACCTCCGTGATGGTCATTACCCTGTCCCTGCTGTGCGTCTCCAACGGCTCTCTCTCATTCTTGATGCCGGAGCGCTATGACAAGGCGACGGTATCCTCCATTCTGGATGACGCCATAGGCAAAGGGATCAATCCGGAGGTAGTCGGCAAATTGAAGGAAAATGTCGAAAACCGGTTAAATAAGAAAACCAAGCTGGACGCGGAAGAAGTGAGGATGACCCTGGGGTTCCAGCTCATGGACGCTTATGAAAAAATAGATCTGAACGCACAGGAACTGTCCCGTGAAGGAAAAACGGAAGAAGCCGCCGGGCAGGAATCCATAGCCGCCCAGCTCAAGACCGCGGCCGGGCGCCTGTGTACACAGCAAGGAAATAACCGCGCGCATCCAGGGGCTGCAATTTGTCAACACCATGCAGCAAAAATCCACGATGGCCACCTTCGCGGATCCCATCATCATGCTTTTCCTGGGCTGGCTTTTTCCTGGCTGCGGCCGCAACCAAATACAGGCTGGACATGAACCTGGCCAAAGTACTTTTAAAACCCTTCGGCACCAATCCCAAATTCGTACTTCTGGGGCTGATGTCCGTAACGGCTCTTTTCTCCATGTTTATGAGCAACACGGCTACGGCCGCCATGATGCTCGCCATCCTGACGCCGGTGCTGGCCCTGTTCACTCCGGAAGACAAAGGCCGCGCCGCCTTTGCCCTGGCCATCCCCATCGCCGCCAACCTCGGCGGCATTGGAACGCCTATCGGCACGCCCCCCAACGCAATCGCGCTGAAGGCGCTGCAGGGTATGGGGCTGGACGTCTCCTTCGGCAAATGGCTCATGTTCGGCATTCCTTTCGTCATCGTCATGATTCTGATTGCATGGCTTCTCCTGCTGTGGCTGTTCCCCATCTCCCAAAAGAAACTGGAACTGCAGGTGGGAGGGAAATTCCTGAAAACCCCCAAGGCCATTATCGTTTACGTCACCTTTGCCGTTACCGTCCTGCTGTGGGTAACGGGCAAGGGAGTACACGGGCTGGACTCCAATACCATCGCCATGATTCCCATTGCCGTCTTTGCCATTACGGAAACCATCACCAAGGAAGACTTGAAGAAAATGGGCTGGGACGTGCTCTGGCTGGTAGCCGGCGGCTTTGCCCTGGGGCTGGCCCTGCAAGACACCGGACTGGCAAAAAACCTGATCGGCTCCATTCCCTTTGCCGAATGGTCCCCCTTCCCACTCATGGTGGGTACGGGAATCATCTGCCTGTTCATGGCCACCTTCATGAGCCATACGGCTACGGCCTCCCTGCTCATTCCGATTATTGCCGTTGTCGGCGTCAACATGGGTGACAACCTGGCTCCCATGGGCGGCGTTACCGCCCTGCTGGTATCCGTGGCCTTCGCCTCCTCCCTGGGTATGAGCCTTCCCATCAGCACCCCCCCCAACGCCCTGGCCTATGCCACCGGCTTGGTCAGCTCCAAGGGAATGGCCATTTCCGGCGTCATTCTGGGTATCCTGGGCATGATTTTGACCTACGTCATGATGATGATTCTTGCCCAATGCCATGCTTTTTAAGTAAGGTAATGTTCCATGCCGGGACATGTTGTCCCGGCATGGCCAACATCAACGGGAAAAGCGCCCTATGATCATTGAACAGGAAGAATTCCAGAAAAAACTAAAACGCATCAATCTGGCGTACTTCTCCGATCCGGACCGAATTATTGCCATCAGCAGGGGAAACAGCGTCGTCCGCCAGGGGGAACAGAACAAAAGGCTTTACCTGATTTTATCCGGCAGCGTGGTTTCCTACCGCCACGTCGTTAAAGAAGACCCGGAAACAGCTTCCACTTCCCACAAAATCTACAAGGCGTTCCGGGCCGGTCCCGGAGACTATTTGGGAGTGCAGAGTTTCTTTTCCGGATGGTTCCGCAGCTCCTCCGATCTCATTGCGGAAACTGATTTGGAACTGGCCTATATCGACACCGCCACCCCTGCCGTGGACGTGGAACACTACGGCACGCTCCTGGAACAGTTTGTTCCCGCCATTGTCCATGAACTGGCGGCGCGCAATACCCGCGTCTTTGACCGCACTGCGGAAAAGGAAGAAGCGCTGCGGATGCTCCACCGTTCTGAAATGGCCGCCACCCTGGGGCAATTATCCGCCGGAATAGCTCATGAACTCAACAATTCCCTGGGAGTCCTGTCCCGTAAAACAGACTTTGTTCTGGAAACCCTGGACAACATGTTCCGCCAGGAAAACGCCTTCCGCTACACCCTGTACAACAAAGGGTTGGAAGGGGCTTCCACCGCATCCACTTCCGAACAGCGCAGACTGGCGCGCCAGTTTGAAAAAAATTACGGGCTTTCCCAGGACGTGGCCAAGGCCCTGGCCCTGATTCCGGATATACAGAATCAGCCGGAGCTGCTGAACAAGCCATTCCTCAGCCAGCTGGAACAAAATCTCCCTTATTGGGAATTGGGACACGACCTGCACGATATGAAACTGGCTGTCAGGCACGCTACAGCCATTGTCCGTTCCGTTCGCCTGCTGGGGGGAGGCAACACCAGACGGGAAGAAGGAGTAAACGTGACGGATTCCCTTACGGAAGCTGTTGCTCTGGTCAAGTCCAGTCTGCGCGGCGTTGATTTTGAAATGGTCCTGCCTCCCAGAGACTCCGTGCCCGGCATCTTCGCAGATATGACGGAGCTCGTTCAAATTTGGATCAACCTGCTTCAGAACGCCTGCGACGCGCTGAAAATAGAAAATACCACCAACCCTTCCATCCACGTAGAATGCCGGGTGGAAAAAATCAGCAGCAAGGACCAGACATCCCATACCACCCGTGAAATTCTGGTCTCCGTCACAGACAACGGCCCCGGCGTCCCAAAGGACCTGCATGAAAAAAATTTTTCCGTCCCAACTTCACTACCAAAAAAGAAAGGTCTTTCCTTCGGCCTGGGGCTGGGGCTCACCATCGTCCGGCGCATTGTGGACAGCTACGGCGGCCGCATCCGCCTGGAGAGCGTTCCGGGCCATACCGTTTTTACGATAGTCATACCAACCATCAACAATCATGGAAAAAATTAACATCATTTGCGTGGACGACCAGCCGGAAGTCCTGGACAGCGTTTTGCGTGACCTTCGTCCGCTGAATTCCTGCTTCCGCCTGGAAGGGGTGGAATCCGCATCCGAATGCCGCGAACTGTTGGAAGAATTCGACCAGGACGGAGAACTGACGGGACTGATTATCTCCGACCACGTCATGCCGGGAGGTTCAGGAGTAGAGTTGCTTGGAGGCATCGCCACAGACGACCGTTTTGCCGGGACGCGCAAAATCCTGCTGACTGACTGGCCAGGCCACCCACGCGGACACCATCCAGGCCGTCAATGACGCGCACATTGACAACTATCTGGAAAAGCCCTGGGATCCCGCCGTTCTCCTTACGACCGCCCGCAAACTGCTGACCAGGTTTATCATGGACAAGGGCATCGACCATACTCCCTATATGTCCTGCCTGGACCAGGCCACTCTGCTGGATTACCTGCGGAGAAATTGAAGGGCCGGAAGAAATACGCCGCCCCTCCGCTTTTTCAAAGCACGCATCCCCATCCGTGACGGGCATTCCCCTGCTCTGCGCCAAGGAAGGGAACAAAACCGCTAACCGTCTTTATGTTTGATATCCTGCTCCAACACAACACCCTGGTTCTCTTCGGAATCATCTTTTTCGGCATCGCTCTCGGCAGCATTAAAATATACGGACTGAACCTGGGCCTTTCCGGCGTTCTTTTCGTGGCGCTGGCCGCCGGCCACTACCGCCTGTCCATTCCCGACGGCGTAGGACAGCTGGGGCTGGCGCTCTTTTTGTATACTGCGTGGGCCTCAGCGCGGGCAACCGCTTCTTCTCCGCCATCGCCAAACAGGGCAGCAAACTGGCCATCATGTCTGCGGTGATTGTAGGAGTGTCAGCGTTATTCACCTGCCTCTTCGGCATCTGGTTCAAAGTTCCCGCGGGAATCTCTTCCGGCATCTTTGCCGGCGCATGCACCAGCACCCCGGCGCTGGCGGCCGCCACGGAAAGCCTGCCGGGAGCCTCCGGAAGCGGCGTCAGCATCGGTTACGGCATCGCCTATCCGTTCGGCGTGGTGGGCGTGGTCCTTTTCGTCCAGCTCCTGCCGCGCCTGCTGCGCTTTGACCTCAACAAGGAGGCCAAAGCCATGCATTCCAGGCAGGAAGTCAGCATCATTTCCCGCCTTGTCCGCGTCACACAGCCCAACCTGATAGGCCAGAACATTGCGGACTGCAAGCTGCTGGACGGTCTGCACTGCATGGTCACCCGCGTGGTTCGCAACGACAGGCTGATGCCCCTGACGCCGGAAGACACGTTCCGGGAAGGAACGGAAGTCCTCATTGTGGGCAACAGCGATACCATGCCCCACGACATCGCCTTTCTGGGGGAGGTATGCGACAATCCCTACCCCATGGACTCCCAGAAGGAGCGCCGCAAACTGATTCTGACAAACAAGAACTATGCCGGGCACAAGCTCCGCGACCTGAAAACCCTGCGTACGGACGGCGTCATTATCTCCCGTATTTCCCGCCTGGGCTTCACCTTCGTCCCCACGGGGAAACCACGCTGGAACGCAACGACGTGCTGACTGTGGTCGGTTCTCCGGAAAACCTTACCAAATACGGGGACAAAATCGGCCACCGCAGCCAGGACATGAACCAGACGGACCTGCTCTCCCTGGGCTTCGGCCTCTCCCTGGGCATCATTCTGGGCCTGGTCAACTTCAGCCTCGGCAACGGCGCGGGCATCTCCCTGGGCATTGCGGGAGGCCCCCTTATCGTCGCCCTGCTGCTCGGCCACTTCGGACGTCTGGGCCCCATCGTCGGCTACATCCCTCGTCCCACCCGCCTTCTTTTGCAGGATCTGGGGCTGGTCTTCTTCCTGGCTGACGCCGGCATCAAGGGTGGAGCGGACCTGGTGGATACGGTAGCCACCCACGGCGCGGCCGTCTTCATCATGGGCGTCATCGTCACCTGCTCCGGCATGTTCGCCGGTTACTTCGTGGGCATGAAAGTCTTCAAGATGAACATTCTGGAATGCCTGGGCGGCATCTGCGGCGGCATGACTTCCACCCCGGCCCTGGGAGCCATCGCCAGCAAGACGGACTCCCAGGCTCCCGTGGTCAGCTACGCCACCGCCTATCCCGTAGCCCTTATCCTGATGACTATCGTCGCCAAGGTCATCATCCAGACCATCGGCGGCGTGGTGGGAATTTGACAATGGCAGAGATCATCTGACCTGAAAACTATTATCTCTGTTTTACCGCTTCAGCACGGGGTTCCATTCTTTTTCCGAATGGAACCCCGTTTTCATCATCTTGCGGGAGGGATAGACACAAAAATCATCCCGGATTCGGCTCCGAAAATCCAATGTCTCTCAGAGCCAATGATCCCAATTTTCCATTTGAAAAAATCCTTTTGATATAAAAGCGAAATATGAAATGTATTTTTCATATTCAAAAAAATCATATTTTATTGACATTTTTTCAATTTATGTTGCCATGCATTTAAGTCTGTCTTTCATACCTTATGAAAAACATCCTCTGGCTTTTCCTCTTCAGCATGCTCATGTCTATAGAGAGCTTTGGCACGCTGGCTTCATATGAAGCAGACATACAAACACTGCTTTCTTCAGGGCGATCCTCCTTCATTGCCGGTAAAATCCGGGAAGTCCTGCGCAGCCGGCTTGATTCCGGCCCGCTTACCTCCGACAAAATACGAAAACTGATTCAATCCCCTCAAGTGGCGGCATTGTGCTGCCTGCACCAGTTTTTCAATACTGCCGAAGGAGGGAAACCTTTCACTCAGGAGGAACTCAAGGATCAGGTCTTCAGGAAATGGCTTTCCAGCCACCCGAAAGTATTCAACATGCTCGCCCAATCTGGTCCAGCCGGCAAAAGTACTCTTTCCGTTTTTTACCAAATCTGGAATACCAGCGATCAGAATTTCAATCCCGTTGAACTCAGCATGGCATTGGGAGCCGGCCTTGTCGCAAACATCTTTTCTCCTGAAGAATGCATCGCCAAATTTAACTTCTACCGGGATTCTCATCACCACGCCAAATGCTATCCACAGGCAGAAACCTTGCAACCCTGGGAATGGGCCATCGTATTCCGGGGAAAAGAAGGTTTTGAAGATCTGGCATGGGCACAGCAATTTATCGCAGGGAAAAAAATCAGGCCGGAGAAAGCCGGAAGCAGATTTCCCGGATTCATTCCCTACCGTAAAAAGAATGACAAAGGCGTCAGCGTCCATGCCGGAAGCTCTTTTTACGACCACAAGCCCATCACGCTGAAACTTTACACGGAATACGGAGGAGTATGCGGCGCCGTCTCCAAAGGCGCGGCTGGATTCCTGCGTTCCAAAGGAGTTCCCGCTTACCCGATTGGACAGCCGGGACACTGCGCTTTCGTATGGAAACACCCCAATGGCCACTGGCAAATCGGCAACAATCTCGGCGGCTGGAATTGGGCCAGCGGCGGCGCTCAGATTCCCTGGCAAGGCCCTGTTCAACTGGTGATGGCTTACGATTCATTCATTCATCATCCTCATGCGGAAGAATCGGCTTTAACGTATTATCTGTCCTTCTGCACACAAAAACAGGAACATGTGGAGTTGCTCTTGCGGGAAGCGCGTCAATTTAATCCCTTCAATTATCCTGCGTGGCAGCGTTATCTGGATATCAAGGCCAAAAACGCCAGCGACCGGAGAAAACTCGCCTTGCTCAAGGAACTGGCTCAAGCGATGCCCAATGAGCACAATCTCATTTGGCACGCGGCGAAAAGCGTGCTGAATATCCGGGAAAACAGGGTGAATCCCTATGAACTCTATGCCTGCGCGCTCGGCCCCGACTGCACGCCCCATGCGGAAGAACTTTTTACCCGCCTGGTCTGGAACAGGTTAGTGGGGGATTGTCCTGAAATCAAAGGCGTCGCCGAATACAAGCCGGGCTTTACCGGAAAACATCTGTCCTTATGGACCCAAAAGGGAAAACACGCCGTATGGACACCTAAGATGAAAAAATATTCGGTCAAAGTGATGCAAAGAGTCATTGAAGCGTTGACGGAAAGGGATAAGACGCAAAAATACTATGTGGAAACCTATCAAACCCTGTTAAGCATCTGGGGGGATGGGAAGTTAAACAGAGAGGGAAAAGAGTTTATTGAAAAAATTTCCGCCTCAACGGAAAAGAACGCGGGAATGAAACCCGGCTCCACGGAAATAAATTGATATGAAGAAGAAACCATCCATACGAATATGGCCATATATCGCGGCAATGATCCTTTGCTCTTTCAGCTTCCTGCCCGCTTCAGCAGAGTGCAAGGCCGAACTAGGTGATTTTATCTCCTATACTACCGCCAGCGGTTCCAAACCGGCTGCGTTGGGCGCGGCAGAAAAAGGATTGGGAAAAATCTCCAAAAAAGTATTGAGCGAAATCGCCGTCCAGGCCATCAAAAAAGCGAGCGGCCTCCTTACCCTGGCTGAAAATCTGAAAACGGATAAGGCTTTCCGCCACGTGCATATCGTTTATATCTATCGGTTTGTCCATCACGGAAAGGTAGAATCAGAATGGAAAATAGGCCACATGACCAATATATCCCGGTCCGGAGTGGACTACCATCCTCCAAAAGATATTCCTTATGTAGTAAAGGAAGGAATAAATAAAATTAGTAATCTCTTAAAAAAACAATTAAAGGAAGATTGCAAAAAAACCACCAATAACCTGAACAGAAATATGAAATCCATATCAAACATATTCGCCATATTTTTTTCTCCTGCATGTTGGGGCTCATCAGCCAGATTGAGGCACAGGAAGAACAGCCCCGGCAGCTGAACGAACAGCAGCAGGAAGAGGAAAAAAGATATTCCTGTCATTATGAATCCTACCATTTTTGACGAGAAAGATTTTGATAAGCTTCTGGAAAAACAGCGGGAATATGTGAAAAAACATTACCCAGATTATCAAATCTGGGCTGAAGGAGAGTATACAGATTATTCTGATGGTCATCGATATTCATTTTTTAATTTGCAAAACGAAGATGAGGAATGGGTCCTGACCATCCGTTTCGATATTGAGGAAGCGTACCAGGCCTACATGAAACAACATCAAAAGGAAATAGAACGGGAAGCCGCACGGCTCATCAGGGAGGGCCTCATCAAGATTGAATGATCGGCCTTTTCCTGTAACGAAGAGGAAACACGAACCAGCATTGGAACGTTCATGACCTTTCTTGTTTTCCCAAGGAAAAAACCATAACAGAATTCCATATGAATCATCCTCTGAAATTCGTCGCGACCACGGGCATTGTTCTGTTTTTCCTTATGCTGAAAACAGGAAGTCTCGCGCGGCAGCGCGGGAAGAACAGCCGCGGCAGCCGGACGCACAGCAGCAGGAAGAAAAAAAGATATTCCTGTCATCACCAACCCCGCTGTGTTTAATGAGAAGGATTTGGACAAGCTCCTGGAAAAACAGCGGGAATATATAAAAAACATTATCCGGATTACAAAATCGTCATAGAGGGGCAAGAGCAGGATTATTTTGACAGCCGTCACTATTCGGAGTTTGATTTACAAAACGAAGATGAGGAATGGGTCCTGACCATCCGTTTCGATATTGAGGAAGCGTACCAGGCCTACATGAAACAACATCAAAAGGAAATAGAACGGGAAGCGGAACGACTCATCAGGGAAGGCGTCATTCAAATTGAATAATCTGATTGCTTCCTGTATAAAAAGGGAGAGGCAAAAACCGCACGCCGCCTGACCAGCATCATGAAGCCTGCATCAACCATACTCGCCCTATCCGTCTCCTGCCTGCCCGGGTTCATCAGCCCAATTGCAGCGCAGGAAGAACAGCCGCGGCAGCCGGACGCACAGCAGCAGGAAGAAGAAAAAGATACCCCTGTCATCACCAATCCCGCTGTGTTTAATGAGAAGGATTTGGACAAGCTCCTGGAAAAACAGCGGGAATATATAAAAAAACATTATCCAGATTACCGCATCAGAGGGAAGGGCGAGGAACATGATGTCATGGATGGCCGCCACTATTCAGAGTTTTATTTGCAAAACGAAGATGAAGAATGGGTCCTGACCATCCGTTTCGATATTGAGGAAGCGTACCAGGCCTACATGAAACAACATCAAAAGGAAATAGAACGGGAAGCGGCCCGGCTCATCAGGGAGGGCCTCATCAAGATTGAATGATCACCTTTTCCTGTAGAAAAGAGAAGAACATCGGCAAACCGGCATTGGAATGCGCCTGTCTTCTGCCGCATTGGCTGTATACCCTCACCTCTAAGAGAACTCCTAACTCATCACATCAGTAAGGCGGCTATGGCTCCCACGCCAAACGCCGATTTCATGATGAAGCCGGAGCATCAGGGTTTGTTTCCGCCACCTCCAGGCAGACGGACTGGAAGGCCTTTTTCCAGCGGATGCGGATGCCGGCGTCCATCAGGAAATCGCCGCCCAGCACCTGTTCGTGAACGTTCGTGAGAGAGCCGTCTTCATTCATGTTGATTTCCCGCACCAGGTACCTGGCGGCAGGATTCAGGCCTTTCAGGCGCAGGGGTGGAGGGGAATCCGCCAGCCATTTATCCATCAGCCAGGCGAAAACGACAGCCCGTTTTCCGCATACATACATCAGGGAGGCCACCCGGCTTTCATACGGGGACGATAGGCGGTACAAGTCCCCGAACTGGACTACGGGACGGATGCGCTTGTATTCCGCCAGAGCACGTTTGGCAAAGGCTATGTCCTCCTCCGTCATGTCGCATGGCTGGAGTTCAAAGCCAAGCCGTCCGGACATGGCCACGTCAAACCGGGGAATTTGAGCGGCGTGGAGCGGCCCGTCTGGTGGTTGGGGGGAGGCTGTCACATGGGCGGCCATGGAAAGAGCCGGGAACAGGTGGCCTATGCCCCACTGCATGAACACGCGTTCATAAGCGTCCGTATTGTCGGACGTCCAGAATTCATGATGCCTCCGCATGGTTCCATAGTCGGCGCGGCCTCCGCCGGAAGAACAGGCCTGGAATGTCACATCCGGGAATTCCGCCGCCAGCGTATCAAGAACGTGTTCATAGCCCCGCACATAGTCAATGGGCAGATTCCCCTGGCGGCAGGCGTCCAGCCAGGGAGAGCCGGGGTCGGAAATTTTGCGGTTGCAATCCCATTTGACGTAGGAAATGCCCGGATGTTCTCAAGCAGCTTCCGCATGGCGTCAAGAATGTACCTGCATACATGAGGATTGCTCAGGTCCAGCAAATACTGGCTGCGTTCCTGCCTGTTTTCTCGATGCGGGAGACCGATGACCCACTCCGGATGGTTCTGATAAAGCTCCGAATGAGGGTTCACCATTTCCGGCTCCACCCAGATGCCGAAGCGTATCCCCAGTTCTTCCGCATGGCGGATAAGGCCTTCCAGCCCATGGGGCAATTTAGCGCGGTTCACCTGCCAGTCCCCCAATCCCGCGCGGGCGTCATTGCGGGGGAACCGGTTGCCGAACCAGCCGTCATCCAGCACGAAAAGCTCTATCCCCAAGTCCGCCGCACGTTTCATCATGCCGTGCAGCACTTTTTCCGTAAAGGTAAAATACACCCCCTCCCAGGAATTCAGCAAGGTTGGCCTCTCTGTTCCTCCGCCGCGCAGGCCGTAGCGGCGCGCCCAGCAGTGGATGCGCCGGGAGGCCTCTCCCTTGCCGTTTTTACTGTGCGTCAGAATGAGGGGCGGCGTTTCAAACACGCCGCCGCCGTCCAGCAGATAGGGCGCGGGAGCCGTATCCAGTCCCGCTCCGGCAAAAGGTAATGATACGGGCTGTGCCGGAACCATATCCGGTAATTGCCGGACCATGCCAGCGCCCCCAGAACAACCTCCGGAATCCTCCCGCGCCGGACCGTCCAGAGAGATGATGAATCCGGGGCTTCCCTCCTGGGCGGTGCGGGTGCCGGTTCCGGATACCAGGGCAAGTTCATGCCCCCGGGCCACTTCTTCCTCACTCATCAGGGACTCGCCGCCCCAGGTGCCGCGGAAGCTGGTGACGAAGTACCGTTCTGCGCGCAAACCCAGTTGTGCGGACGCAGCGCGGTGCAGGCGGATGCCTTCTTTCCCTTCGTTCCGAACAACCGCCCACTGCAAAAAGGTGTCCGATTCCCTGTGGGAGCGCACGTGGATTTCCACCCGCACAGGGTAGGAAGGGTCCTTCCCATAGAAGACGGCTTCTTCCCGGTCGTCATCCAGTTCCAGCACTTCCCAACCCTGGCATTCCAGACTCAGGGGAAAGGGCCCCGTCCGCCTGGGTCACGCAAATGCAGTACTCGCCGGACGCATTGGGAAGCCCTGTTACGGAATCCGCCAGGGAGGAATACAGGAGAGGAGCATCCGCGGCGTTTTCCAGGGCATCCTCCGGCTGATGCAGCCTCGGGCCGTAATAGGCGCGGCGCACACGGCCCTGTTCATCTTTGCACAGGGTCATCTGGGAGGAACGGGTCAGCAAATGAACGGAATCCGGAGTCATAATCGGCAAACGTGGAAGGGGCCAGTTACTTATGCAGGCAGGCAAAAATGTTCCTGCCTTATCCACATTAAGGGCCTCCGCGGACGGGGAAGTCAATGGCAAAATGACAGGAACTGCCGAACGGCTTCCCTACTCCTTCCACAGAAGGGAAGAGGGGCGGAATTTCATGGTTTTCGATTCATGCACCAGCAGCCTGCCGCCGTTTTCCGGATGGCGTACGATGCGGGCGCGGCGGCGCTTGACGCAGAAAGTGCCAAAGCCCCGGAATTTCACCAGCGACCGCCTCCGGACCGACCGCGCAATCGTCTCCAGCACCGCGTTCAACGCGTGTTCCGCCTGCCGGGAAGTAACGTCCTTCCCCAGCTCACGCTGGAGCTCCCTGATAAATTGTGTTTTATTCATAGGCCTCCCAGCATGACCTGCCCCATTTCTCCGGTAAAGAGGCAACGGCGCGCGCTCATTCCTGCCACCATACCCATACAAATGCCCCCTTCCGTTCCGGTCTGCGAGTTTCCTCCTTGCCCCCGCGGACCAGCCCCATTAAGGTTCCGGGGAAATGCCTCCCCCTGCCGCTGATGCCCCGTGCCCGGAACAAGCGTTCAACGCAACCGCGCTGAAGTGGCACACCTGCGCCTGGCTTCTGCTGCCCGTGCTGGTATTCCTGGCCGGGTGGATGCACTGGTACGCCGCTCTCCCTCTCACGCTCCTGACGGCTGCGGGACTGGCGCCCCGAAAACGCAAGGAACCGCAAACAAGGGATTCTCTCCCCGCCTTCCCCCTGTTCACCCGCTCTTCATTTCTCGCCCTGGCGGCGTTTGCCGCCCTGACGGCGCTTTCCGGATGGGGGGAGTGGGTCAACCAGCACCCTGACCATATCGTCAGAAATGCCTGTCTGCGTGAATTGGTCGCCAGCCCGTGGCCCGTCATCTTTCCGGACGGGAACGTGCTGATTTACAACACGGGGTTCTGGCTGGTCCCAGCCCTGGCGGGAAAACTGGCGGGGCTGGACGCCGCGCGCGTGCTTGTCGTTCTGTGGGGAGCCTGGGGCCTGTTCCTTTCCTGGCTGTGGCTCTGCGTTTTCTCCGGACGCCGCTCCCTGCTGCTCGCCCTGCTGATGTCGGCATTCGGCTCTCTGCTGAATCTCCAGTGCTTGCTGGGGCTGAACCTGTTCCGCCTGCATTACTTCGGCACGGCGGAACAAATCATGTGCAGCGCAAACGCATCCATTCCTGTTCTGCTCTTTTTCATCTTCCTGGCTTCAGGACGCATGCCCCTATACTGGATGCCTATTCTGTTCGCAGCCACGGCCTTTTATTCCCCCCTCGCGGCCCTTGGAGGGCTGCCCCTGGCGGCCTGCCAGTGGCGCCGCCAATGGAAAGGCGTCCTCCCTCTCCGGGATGTCCTGCTCCATCCCTCCTTTTCGGCCGCCGTTCTGCTGGGAACGTGTTTTCTTCTTTATTATGGGGCGGTAAACGCGCCATCCTCCCACATGGGCATGCGGCCTTTTTATACGCATCCGGGGGATTTCCTGCTTATGGCGACCTCATTCCTGCTGTACGCCCTGTTCTGCTGGCGGGATTTCCGCAAGAATCCCCTCTTCATCTGTACGCTGGCAACCGGCCTGATTCTGCCTTTCTTTTACGTGAACGGAGACGTCAATGACCTGCTTTGCAAAGGAAGCGTTCCGGCCATGGCCTGCCTCCTTACCTTTCTGGCTTCCTCCTGGACGCGGCATCCCGGTCTCCGCGTTTGGATATGGCTTCTGCTGGCTTTCGGAATGGCGCCCCGGTTCAACATTCCCTATTATTGCTGTTCTTCCAGCGCCCTCCAGGCGGTTCTGGCGCCCCCGGCTTCGGAAACAGAGCCTTCTTCCTTCGCCAGCCGGGAATGGAAACAGCTTTTCTATGCGCCCCAGGCGCGCCGTCAGGATGAATGGGGCCGCACTATGCACCACCCCGGACACCGGTGGTATCCCTACTATTCCGGCACTCCCCAGCCATGGCTGCGCTTCATTTACCGTTTTTAGAAGAGTAATACCTCATGATGCCGGATGAGGGCGGCAAAATCGGGCAGCTTGCCCGTGTGCAGGTATTAAATTTGACCTCCGATGTCCCTAAACTTTTCAATGAAAGCGACGATTTTTTGAAAGACGCTCTGTTTCTTCGTCAGATATTGAGGATTTAATGGACTCATCTTCGGCAGAATAGCATTGAGGTCAGCGCCGTTCTCGCTGGCGTACTTCCGTTTCAAAGATGTTTGAATATATCGCTTTGCGGCTTCCTCGTTCAGTTTCTCTCCCGTAATCAGAGCAGCAGCTTCCTTTTTCTGTTTCTCTTGGGCATAAGTAAAGAAGCGGCAATAATATCAGCCTTATCTCGAATCGGTTCCAAATCCGTTTCATTGATAAAATCAACAATGAGGCTCTCTTTTTGCCCTGTTCCCGATGCTCGCTCTGATAACACGGCGCACCTCATCTACCAAGGCAGGCTTGTCCTTCGTTTTCCTGTTGTGTTCGAAAATCAGTCCGAGGATATAGTCGAGATCTATTTCCTGAGATTTAAGCAGATCAATTTCAAAGACCACATCATCCCAGTCTATTTTTGAATCTTCCGGAGCTTTACCGTTCCTCTCACGTCTGAACCAGTCCCGGATATCATTGTACGCCGAACGATAATCCTGTACGGTTCGCTCTTTCAGTACATCAATGCCCTGCATGGCTGCAATATCTTCATCAGTCAAGAAGTTGGCATTCTTAAACGCTTCAAGAGCCGCCCTATCCGCTTTGTCTATTTTTTGCAGGGCTTTGAGCTGCGTAAACTCATCGTAGTTTTGTAAAATATTTTCTATCCGCAAATATTCTCCGAACAGCTTAACAAAGGATTTTTTATCTGCTTCCGTCACTATCCCATCGGGTGCAGGGAATTTTTCTTTCAGTTCCCTGACAACTTCCACATACCCTTTTCTCGCCTCGCCGGTGGCAATATCTTTAAATCCTTCAAGATATTCCTTGTAGCTCTTTTCAAGCACTACGTTCCTTGTGTTCTTATCTCCGAACAAAGTGATCGCATCTATTGTAGATTGTTCCAAATCCCTGAATGTGACGATATTGCCGAAAGTCTTGGTTGCGTCATAGATGCGATTGGTACGTGAAAACGCCTGCATCAGACCGTGATAACGCAGATTCTTGTCTACAAACAGCGTGTTCAAAGCAGGAGCATCAAAACCGGTAAGGAACATACCGACCACAATGAGCAAGTCAACCTCCTGGTTTTTTACTCTTTTGGCCAAATCGCGATAATAGTTTTGGAACTCTTTACTATCCACTCCGAAGTTTGTTTTAAACATCACGTTGTAATCGCCAATCGCTTTTGCCAAAAACTCTTTGGCGCTGCTGTCCATTGCCGAAGGGTCAAAATTTTCATCTTTGATATCGCCCTTAGCGCTTTGCTCTTCATTTGGGGCGAAAGAAAATATGGTGGCAATTTTCAGGGGCCTGTCACTTTCTTTCTGCAGATTGTTCAATTCCTGATAATACAGTTTGGCAGCCTCAACGCTGTTTACTGCGAACATGGCATTAAAGCCCTTGTTATTCCCTTGCGTTCTATGGGTTTTTATCCTGAAATTCTGCAGGATGTATTGAGAAATCTCTTTGATTCGGTCCGGATGAAGCAAAAGCTTTTGATTTTCTGCCGCATTCAACTTGATTTCATCTTTTTCAGTTTCCAAATTCTTAAACCGTGGACGAACATCGTTGTAGTCCACTTTGAACTTCAAAACCTTTTCATCACGTATGGCGTCTGTGATGACATACGAATGCAGCTCACGGCCGAACACACTGGCCGTAGTCTCCGCCCCCAAAGCATTCTCAGGAAAGATAGGGGTCCCCGTAAAGCCAAATTGGTAATATCTCTTGAATCTCTTTTTCAGATTCTTCTGCGCTTCTCCGAATTGGGAACGGTGGCACTCATCGAAGATAAATACAACCTGCTTTTGATAGACAGGCAAGTCGCTTTCGCTCTTCATGAGGTTGTTCAGCTTTTGAATGGTCGTGACAATGATTTTGTCGTTATTTTTCTCTGTGTTCCGCTTCAGTCCCGCCGTGCTCTCTGACCCATTGACGCTATCGGGCGAAAAACGTTGGTACTCTTTCATCGTCTGATAATCCAAATCCTTGCGGTCAACAACAAAGAACACCTTGTCGATAAAATCAAGTTGTGTGGCAAGCTGCGCGGCCTTAAAACTCGTCAGAGTTTTGCCAGACCCCGTGGTGTGCCAGATGTATCCGCCTCCCTCCGGATTGCTCCATTTTTTAGCCTGGTAAGAGCTTTTTATCTTCCACAAGATGCGTTCCGTTGCCGCAATCTGGTAGGGGCGCATAATGAGCAGCGTGTTACTGGCATCAAACACCGAATATGTGAAAAGAACCTGCAGCAGCGTATTTTTCTGGAAAAATGTCGCCGTAAAATCCTTTAAGTCTTTAATCAGCGTATTATCCGACTTCGCCCAGTTCATCGTAAAGTCAAAACTGTTTTTATCGCGCTTTACGGTATTGGCAAAATAACGGGTGTCCGTACCGTTGGAGATGACGAAAACCTGTAAGTATTTATAAAGTGAACTTTCGCTGTTGAAGCTCTCTTTGCTATAGCGATGCACCTGATTAAAAGCCTCGCGGATAGCCACACCCCGCTTTTTCAGCTCTATCTGCACCATAGGCAACCCATTTACCAGTATCGTGACATCGTAACGGTTTTTCTGTGCCCCGAACTGATTAATTACCTGCACTTTGTTGCGGGCAATATTTGTTTTATCTACCAAATAGATATTTTGGATATGCCCATCGTCAAACACAAAGTCATAGATGTAATTATCATGTATTTTTTTTGTTTTTTCAGCAAGACTATCACTCTTCTTGTCTAAATATTCCTCCAGGAAGCGTCCCCATTCAGAATCGGTGAAAACGATATTATTGAGTGCCTGCAACTGGTTTCTCGCATTGCAGAGCAGGGCGTCAGGCGTAACAAGGCTGGGAACATATTCGTAACCTTGTGATATCAAATCTTCTACAAATTCGCGTTCCAAAGCAGCCTCTGTCTGATAACCTGCGGGCGGCTCGTTTACTATTGAACTCTTGGTGTAGCTGTCGAGAACGATAAAGTTCTGTAATTCTGCTATGGTGCTGTATTGTGTCATTGCAGATCCTCTTTCCAGTACTTGTTATCAATTAAATGCTTTAATAAAAATCCCACAGTTTGCTTTTTTCTGCTTCTGTCGGTTCCGCCACAGCTTCATTGGATAATGTAGAGTGACTTGTAAACTGAATAATCCTGTTATAGTAGGTTCGCCTGTCATCAGGCAACAAATCAGACCATTGAGGATACCCTAAGAAGTTTGCCGTTTTTTTTCGTAAAGGTTGCGCAGTAGCGTGAAATGGTATTTCTGAACAGTGCCTGAATCAAGCGCCTCTTCGATAGTCTGCTTTAGGAAAAGATGATAGGAAAAACTTTTGTTTGAATCTCCCAGCTTTTTTTTCAAGTTTAAAAGTCCCATCTTCATATTTACTTAACATATAGCCTGCCTCAGCCTTTAATGCATTATAAATTACATTATAGAACAAAGGATTGTGCGTCGTAATGATAAATTTTAATTTATTTAAATTATAATCACTACTTTTTATAACTTCTGCTATATTGACAGCCAATTCTATTAAATGATTTTCATCCAGCGAACTTACTGGATCATCAATGAATATATATTCCAAATCATCGAACGTGGTTGTCGAACGGTTTTCCGGCTCTGGAACATTCAGTACTTCGACTACCTCTTTCAGCAGACTGTAAAACACGCACCAAATAAAACAACTCTCTTCGCCTCTCGATATTTTGATATTATCAATTTGCTCTTCGTTGCCGCCTTCTATAGAAAAGGAGACCTCATTATAATTTTCATTAAAACGTGGAGTTAGTTTATCATTGGTATAATGCTGGAAATCTGTTATGATATTATTGGTTTGTCCTTCAACTTTAAGCACCCAGTCAGTAAAGGCATTAGGACGTATCACCAGCTTCCTGTCTGTATCTTTCTCCAAATCATTATCCCAATAGAACAAATCTTCAGTAAAAGCATTATAATACAATACTTTTACGCCAGTATCCCCGTCTTGCGCTTCTTCTTCCTCATGCTTGGGCGACACCAACTCTTTGAATGCGCGAGACAGCCGCGTCTTTCCCACACCGTTAAAGGCATAGATAAGCTGAACCTTCTTTGGACTGTTTTTTAACTCCCGAGCTATTTCTGTTAATGTTTCTCCCATATTCAGTCGGTTGGTTTTTATTATCGGGAAATGATAATAACTGATTACGGTAATATTCATACTGTTTTCTACGCAGTTCTATTTCCTTTGGCAAGCCTTCACTGATGGAGGTTGTCAGCATATCGAACTTGTCGAGAATGGAGACAATGCGGCGTTGTTCTTCAATAGAAGGAACAGGTATTTTAATTTTAGCCAAATCACTGGTATTGACACGTCTAACTTTTGTTCCTGTGATAAAACCTCTTTTCTGCTTTTGAAATTGCTCTGTCTGAAAATAATAAGCAACATATTTCGGTTCTAAACTATGAGTGTAAAAGCAGGCATCACTGCTAATGGCAATATCTTCATCACCTAACCATGCAACAGCCTTACATACATCTTCATCATTTTCGCTTGTGGTTGCAATAATCAAGTCCCCATGTTTCGCTTTGCGTGCTTTCTTCGCAAATTCTTGTGAAACAAAGGTTTTTGTTCTATTTGCGTATGTACCATAGTGAGTGTAGATCTGACCATAATGGATACAGCCAACCCCTGTTTGAGTGAAATCTTTCTTCTGCAATCCGCTTCCTCTCGTAAATATACCTACTTCTCCTAATGGCATAACTACTATATTATTTAACGAATTACCCACCGTCGCACAATTTAACACATTAAAAGAAAATAGCTTATTGCGATAATGCTCATACTGTTTCTTTTTCTCGCTGTAAGCTCCGCTGTAAGCTCCGCTGTAAGCTCCGTGAAATTGTCCAGAATCCGGACAATTTCACTCTGTACCTCAAGTGGAGGTACAGGCATCTTAAACTGTTTTACTTCTTTGTCTGAAATAGCTGGATAGCTCGCGCCCTTTTGATTTTCTTTGACATAGAAGTAAAACTCGGAGGATGAAACAATATGGAATAACCACCTTGGAGAAATAAGATTTTCCTTTTGCTCTTAGAACACAAAAACCTGTACTACAAATTTGACCACCATACTCATTGTCAATAAGGCACAATCTTTTTAGTGTTGGACGGGTTGTGGCAAAAACAAAACATCTCCCTCAAGAACAATTTGTTGTGCTCGGCTTGGAGCATTGTCTGTGTGAATGGTCTGTACTTCTGTGATTTTATGTGTATCTCTGTCAACAGAAGTCAGGTCAATATATGAATAACTCCCATCGGCAGTTGCCCACTTTATATTACTGGTTTTGCAAACACAATCTCCTATAGGTTTATAATCAACACCATTCGGGCATAGTTCTTGAATAAGCTCGTCTAATCTGCTCATTTTATGTCATCTCCCTTTAACATCTGTTTGGCTGCATGATCAAAATCAGAAGTGATTTTCTGCGTTTTATTGAACGCATCATACTCAGATTCGGCCCCTTTTTAAGGGCTGCCTGTCGTGAAACATTACCTTTATCAGTCAATATCTCATATCTGCGAAACGCCGGAAACCCATAGTAGGCAGCTTTGCGCTCCAGTCCCAAGAACTTCAACATCCTGGGATCTTTGATAATCTCCTGTGAAGTCTGCGGAAGGCGTTCCTTGTGCGCAACAGAAATAACAGCCTCTTTATCGCTGCTCAACAGCAGACGCTCATAGAGCTGCGAATTTATCTGCCGTTCGGTTTCTCTTGCCGTCCAACCGTTATTGACGGATTCCAGTTCGTAGTACTCACGTTTATCCGGATCATCTATTTGAATGAGCATTCGATATTGTGTCCAGTTCAATTGCGAACGCAGCGCGTTCGCAATCGGATAAAGCCGGTAAAATTGGCGGCAAAATGCAAGTTGCCTATAAGAAAAACCGCTTCCATATTCAGGCTCTAATGTCTGCGCAAGGTTCTTTATCAGATACGTGCCATAATCGGCACGCACTTTGCCTTGCTGCTCTTCCTCAAATATCCGTCGACCGATATTCCAATACATCTGTACACGACAGAAGTCAATGCTCCGCGCGGCACTACTCCGAGCAGCATCAATGATCTGCTTTACATCGGTCAGAAAAGCCGTTCCTGTTATTGCCGGCTCATTATTCATCCTCCAACTCCTTAATAATCGCGTCAATATCCGCACGCAGCGCGTCTATCCTCTCCACGGTTTGCTTCACCTCGGCATTCAGCCTGGCAATATCAATCACCTCGCGCGTATCTTTCGCCTCTACATATGAACTCACAGAGAGGTTATAGCCATTCTCCGCAATCTTGCTGTTATCTACTAATGCCGCAACATATTCCACCGGTTCCTTCCTGTCGAATATATCGACTATTCTTTCTATGTGCTCATCTGTCAGGACATTGTTATTGGTCTGCTTTTTAAAGAAATCTTCCCCGCTGGCATCAATAAACTGCGTCTTCGTATCAGCCTTGTGCCTGGACAGCACGAGGATATTCACGGAGATGCCCGTTCCATAGAAGAGATTGGGAGGCAACGCAATGACCGTTTCCACAAAGTTGCCGTCCACAAGATATTTCCTTATCTTCTGTTCCGCGCCGCCACGGTAGAAGATGCCGGGGAAGCAGACAATGGCGGCCCTCCCTCTGGCGGAAAGATAGCTGAGGGCGTGAAGCACAAAAGCAAAATCAGCTTTTTTTGACTTTGGCGCTAACACTCCTGCCGCGGCAAAGCGGTCGTCATTGATCAGCGTTGGGTCGTCGCTTCCCACCCAATTGACGGAGTATGGCGGATTTGAGACGATGGCGTCAAATGGTTTTTCATCGCCATATTGAGGATTGAGCAGCGTATTGCCCAGCGCTATGTCGAACTTGTCATAATTGATATTATGCAAGAACATATTCATCCGCGCCAGGTTGTAAGTGGTGTGGTTGATTTCCTGCCCGAAAAAGCCATCTTCAATAAGATGCGCATCAAACTGTTTCTTCGCCTGAAGCAGCAACGAACCCGAACCACAAGCCGGATCATAAATCTTGTTGACGGAAGTCAATCCCGACATAGCTAATCGCGCTATCAGCTTTGATACATTTTGAGGCGTAAAGAACTCTCCGCCGGATTTGCCGGCATTGGCGGCGTAATTGGAAATCAGGAACTCGTAAGCATCTCCGAAAAGATCTATCTCATTATCTTCAAAATTACCGAAATCAAGGCTTTCCACACCTTTGATGACGGCCGCCAAACGCCTGTTTTTCTCCTCCACGGTGTTGCCCAAACGGTTGCTTGTGGTGTCAAAATCGGCAAATAGTCCCTTTATGTCGTGCTCGGACGGATACCCATTGGCAGAACTCTCTATCGCATCGAAAATAGCTGCCAAGTCCGTGTTCAGATTAGGATTGTTGTTGGCATTCTTTGCTATATTCACAAAGAGCTGAGTAGGATAGATGAAATACCCTTTTGTCCTGGTGGCGTCATCTTTTATCACAGGGGTGATAACGTCATCCGACATATTCGCATAGTTGACGCTCTCGTCACCGCCTTCAATGAAGTTGGTGAAGTTCTCACTGATAAACCGATAAAAAAGAGCTCCTAAGACAAACTGCTTAAAATCCCAGCCGTCAACGGCGCCACGCACTTCGTTGGCGATTTTCCAAATAGTAGATTGCAATTCATCTCTTTGCTTTATACTGGTCATATTAATTAAATTATTCTTAATTCAGATTACAAAGTTAAAATATCAACACGTCAGGACTTGATAAACCAACAAAAACCATAAGCTGCCATTCCCGGCGCTACGTGTCAAAAATCACTTTTCAACGGATAACCGTTTGAAACCGTTCCGCTTCATCATTCCGCTTTTGCCGCCGTCATTATTTGGCTTCGCGGATACCTTGCCATTAAGCATTTCAATTCAGCTTCTTCCGGTTTACATGATTATTCCAGGCTTCTTCAATAATTCCGGCAAGAGGCTTTCCATACTTGTCCACTTCACTTTTGGTGAACAGGCTCTTGATCAATTCTACGGAAACAGGGTCAATGATAAACACGGCGGGAGGGCCAAGAACCACATACGGCGCACGGGGGGAATCCACACACCCCACGATTTTTGCGGCTTCTTCCGGAACCATCTTGAATTTAAACGTTCCCGGGGAATTGCCCGGCACCTGTTTAGTGCCACCAGCCAGAATATAAATTTCTTCCCGGCGGCATTTTTTGAAATTTGTTTTTTAATATATTCCCTGGTAAAAATATTACACCGGGAACACCATGAAGAACCGGTCAGGTAAATCACCAGCGGCAGCTTTTTTTTCTTCATAGCTTCATTACGGAGTTTGTCAAAAACGGGGCTGCCCGATTTATTGACTTCAGGTATCCTGTTTTTATTGGCAAACCCGAAAATGGGAGGACGCTGTTGAGCTATGCCGGCCTGAGGGGCAAACAGCCCTGAAACCACAGCGGAACAACATAAAAAAAGGAAAGGCCTCATACGTGTTCCTACTATAGATACTATCCCGGGATAGTCAAACAGCAAGCGTTTCCCGGTTTCCGGGAAAAAAGAAATGCCCTTTACATGAACCATAGCAGGGCTATTCACTTGCCAAGTCCGAATGAAGCTGTAAGAATCCGCGCCATGAGAAAGCTCCTGATCCGCTCCTGTCTGATTGCCGGGCTGACCTGGACCTATTCCTGCGCCTCCAACAAGGAAACGGCGCCTCAGGCCCCCGCCCCGATTCCAGCCGTTCAGCCGGAACAAACCGCCCCGGCGGACCATCCCGCACCCTGGGCTCCCGCTCCGGCGCAACAGGAAATTCTTCCAGAGGATGAGAATGAAGAGTCCGCTCCGGGACCAGCTGTCTTGCCGGGCGATTTCCGCCCCGGACTGCGCACCCCCGGCTGCCGGAAACCCTGCTGTACGATCTGGACGGCAAGCTGATTACCCCTTCCGCCCCATAATCTTTTCCCACCACCATGACTGCGACCATTCCCAAGGGTTTCCACCCCGAACCTTTTTCCTACCACCAGGAGCTTGAACTGGATATTGACGCCCTTTCCAATGCGGGCGACGGCATCGGCCGCGTGGACGGATGGGTGGTTTTCGTTCCTTTCGCCCTGCCGGGAGACCGTGTCAAAGCCCGCGTCTGGCGTAATGACAAAAACTACTCCTCCGCCGATCTGGTGGAAATAATTAACCCCAGCCAGGACCGCGTGGAACCGGGATGCCGCCTGTTCGGCACCTGCGGAGGATGCCAGTACCAGCACCTTTCCTATGACCGCCAGCTTCTCTGGAAAACCCGGCAGGTAGCGGATCTGCTCCGCCTGCAGGCAGGTCTGGAACTGCCTGTTAATCCGGCCATAGCCTCTCCCCGCCAATATCATTACCGCTCCAAGATTACGCCCCACTTTGACAAACCGAAGGAAGGAGGCAAGCCGGCCATCGGTTTTCTGAAAGCTGGCTCCAGAAGGGATGTGGTGGATGTGCCGCAATGCCCGATTGCCATGGAGTGCATCAATGAAGCCCTGCCCCTGGCCCGCAAAAGCGTTTACCAGGCCGCGGCCCGGTTCAAGCGGGGAGCCACCATTCTGCTCCGGGCTTCGGAAGGAACCGTCATCACCAATAACAACGCCGTGGCGTGCGAACGGGTGGGCGATTTGGAGTTCCATTTTCTGGCGGGGGACTTTTTTCAGAATAATCCTTTCATTCTTCCGCTTTTTACGGATTACGTGGCCCAACAGGCGAGTATGGACGGGGAGGAATTCCTGGTGGACGCTTACTGCGGTTCCGGCCTGTTCGCCCTGAGCCTGGCGAAGAAATTTAAAAAAGTGCTGGGCGTGGAAGTCAGTGAGACTTCCGCGGACTGGGCGCGCAGCAACGCGCGCAGCAACGGAATTGAACACGCGGAATTCCTGGCGGCGGACGCCGGGGCCATTTTCGCCCGGGTGGATTTCCCCGCGGAAAAAACCGCCGTGGTGATCGACCCGCCCCGGAAAGGATGCAGTGCGGAATTTTTGGCCCAGTTATTTGCCTTCGGCCCCGGAAAAGTCGTTTACGTTTCCTGCAACCCAGCCACCCAGATACGGGATTTGGCGGAATTCGACAAGGCCGGGTATTCCGCCACCGCCGTCCAGCCCTTTGACCTGTTCCCCCAGACCAAGCATCTGGAATGCGTGGTCACCCTGAAAAAAAATACCTGATTTTTTCCATGCCCAAGCTTTACATCAAAACTTACGGCTGCCAAATGAACGAACGGGACTCCGAACAGGTGGCCCGCATGTTCGTGCAGAAGGGCTACACCATGACGGACCGCGAGGATGAGGCGGACGTCATCCTGTTCAATTCCTGCTCCATCCGGGAACAGGCGGAACAAAAGGCGCTGGGGAAAATGGGGCTTCTGGCCAAGCAGCAGCGGCACCGTCCGCATGTAGTGTACGGCATGATGGGCTGCATGGCCCAAAGTAAAAAAGAGGAGCTGTTCAAGGAACTGCCGCGCCTGGACCTCGTGGTCGGCACCCAGAAATACCACCGCGTGTTTGAACACGTGGACGGCATTCTGCGCGCGCGCCAGGAACGCCGCATGGACGAGTTGCAAACCGCCTTTTCCGGCACGCATGTGTGCGATGTGGCGGAAGAGGCGGACTCCCAGAACCGCATCCGGGACCACCTGAATCCCGGAGCGCGCTCCACGGCGTATGTCTCCATCATGCAGGGGTGCGAAATGAAGTGCGCCTACTGCATCGTCCCCCCCTACACCCGCGGCGCAGAACGCAGCCGCCCCATCCGGGACGTGGTGGATGAAGTAAAGATGCTGGCGGACTCCGGCGTGAAGGAAGTCACGCTGCTGGGCCAGATCGTCAACCGGTACGGCAGGCAGATGGAAACGGCAGACGGCAAGGGCGGCTTCGTCCAGCTGCTGGAAGCCGTGCATGAAGTGGAAGGCATCCGGCGCATCCGCTTCGTCTCCCCGCATCCCATCGGTTTCCGCCAGGCTCTGGTGCAGGCGTTCACCTATCTTCCCAAGTTGTGCAGCCATATTCATTTCCCGATGCAGAGCGGCAGCGACCGCATCCTGAAAATGATGCGCAGGCCGTACAGGAATGAAACCTATCTGGACCTTTGCTCCCGGATGAAGCAGGCACGCCCGGATTTATCCATCACCACGGATATCATCGTGGGCTTCCCGGGAGAAACGGAGGAGGATTACCTGCTGACCAGGCAGGCCGTGGAACAGGTCCAGTTTGACAACGCGTTCATTTTCCGCTATTCCCCGCGCCGCGGCACGCCCGCCGCCGTTATGGAGAATCAGATTCCGGAGGAAGTGAAGGAAGCGCGCAACCAGGACCTTCTGGCCGTAGTCAATGAAATAGCCATCCGGAAAAACCGGGATCTGGTAGGCACCGTGCAGGAAGTTCTTCTGGAAGGGTCGTCTAAAACGAATGCGGCGCGCCTCTCCGGCCGAACCTCCCAGAACAAGCCCGTCATGGTGGATGCCGCCCCTGACCTGGCGGGAGATATCCTTCCCATCCGCATTGAGGAAAGCACGGGATTCACCCTGTACGGCGTTCCATGCCCCTCCAGGGGATGATTCGCACGCCCTTTTCCTCCATCCGCAGATAGAGGGTTCCGGTTTCCCGGAGACGGTACACGGCTGTTCCCTCCGGAACGGGGGGCATTCATACTCCGTCGCGAAAATGACCGCGCGGGCGCCTGTAGCCCTGATCCACGCAGCGCTGTTCACCGGATCGCGCGGATGATGCCCGATGAGCAATACATCCGCCCGCGGTGTTTCCTCCGCGCGCGCCAGGGAGGAAAACCCGGCATTCCCTATCATCAGGAACCGCCTCCCGCGGCATTCCCATGACAACACCCGGCTCCAGTCCTGACGGATTCCCGTGCGCAACGGTACAGGAAAATCTTCCAGCACAAGTTCATTGCCCGGCCGTAACCTCCATTGCTGGACGGGACATTCCCCGGACTCCGCGCCCCAGTTCCGGATTCCGGGATATTCCTTCTCCAGTTCTTTCTCCCCGGCCCGTTCCGCCTTGCCGTTCCCGCAGCACAGCATACCGCAGGGCCGGATACTGCGCGCCTTCAGCACGGGAAGGAGGGTGTACCGCACCGCATCTTCCGCTCCGCTTCCCACAACCAATGCGGGATTGGAAATGAGTGCGGACCAGGCGTCCTTCTGCAGGGGGAACGATCACCGCTTCATTTTCCCCGGAAGGCGGTGCGGAAGAAAGATAACTGTACGGCAGGGAAGCCACTCCCCCGGCTACGGCCAACATGGCGGACGCCAACCAGGAAGCAGCCGTATTGCAAACATGCAGCATCCACGGGCACCACGCGAACATCAGCCCGGACAGGGAAACGCCCATCAGGGGGAAAGACAAGTACGCTCAGGCACAAATTGGTCAAGGGAGCATACAGGTTCCAGGTTCCGAAGTGCCATGCCGTCAGGGGAATGGAGGCCAGCCACGCCCCCACGGAGACAATCAGCGCGCCGCGGCCTGCTTTTTCCAGCCGCACCAGGAATCTTTCCCGCGCATGGTAAATCCGGGGAGGAATGAACAGGTCCGGCGACCACAGGGGCTTTTCCCGGCTGAGCCATCCCGCCAGGCAGGCAATGGCGGCAAAAACGCAGAAAGAAAGCTGGAACCCCGGCTGGAAAAACCTGGAGCGGGTTCATCAAGCAGAGGAGGATGAAAGCGAGCGCCAGAATATTGGCCGGATGCCCCTTTCTGCGCAGCACGAACGCCAGAAGCCAGACTGACGCCATGATGAACGCCCGCAGGGCGGAAGCGGACATCCCGGTCACGAACACGTACGCCGCCAGCAAGAGGATACAGGCCAGCCGGGCCGCACGGGGACGCACATGCAGGAGCCTCAGCATACCCAGAACCAGCATGGCGGCCACGCCCACATGCATGCCGCTGACGGCGAATACATGCATGCAGCCGCTTTCCAGAAACTTCGCCATCGTTTCCGGCCTCGCGTCCGTCTTGTCCCCAAGCACGGCGGAAACCATCACCTGCCGGGCCTCATCATCCGGAGGGGCGCCCTCCCTGAGCAGGGAGGCGGCCCTTTCCCGGAGCCGCAGGGAAAAAGCCCGGAAACGGCTGCGCCAGTCTCCCGGCCCGTTCCGGCAGTACTCATCCAGCCGGATTCCGGCGATGATGCCGTGCAGGTAACCCCACCGCTCCCGGTCAAAGATGCCGGGACCACACGGCGCCTGAAGCGGATACGCCTCTCCTTTAATCCGGTAGCGTTCCCCCGCCTCCAGAGGGCAGGCACCGTCACGGGAGGAAACCGCGTACAGCCACCGGGAACCATCCGGATGAAACAATACGGATTTTCCGGAAACAGCCTCAACGGAGCCTTCCATCACCATGGCTCTCCCCGCTTCCACGGGAACGCCTGCGTATTCCCGTTCATATGCGAAAAGATAAATGGCGGCCCACATCGCCAGGGCAGCGGCAAGCAACCCCATGGAGGGCGCGTGTAAAAAACACGGCAACACCGCCAGGCAGAAACATGGAAGCCAAAACCAAAGGGAAACATCCATGGCCGCGCAAGCGCACAGCAGGGACAAAGCCGGAATCAGCAAGGGAGCAGATGCCGTCATCCGTTCCGGCCACGGACGAAGAACACGCCGAACCTCTTCCATGCAGGGGGAACCTTACGGCAGAGCGTCTTCGCCGTCCGGCTCCAGCGGGAGGACGGAAGGCAGAGGAAGAACAACGTTGGCAGGCAGAGGGGCCTTGCGCTGGAGCACTCTGGGAGCCAGGGCCTCGCTCGTCTCATAAGCTCCGCGGAACATTTCCAGCTTGGCGTCCAGATTGTCGATGTAATGCAGGGCCACCGCCTCCGGCGTCTTGGGAAACACGGGGGAGCCGAAGGCAAGTTCCCCGTGATGGGACGCAATCAGGTGCAGCAGGTGCATGCGCACGTCCGGTGAAGGAGGGTCCAGCGTTTTCCAGGAATCCGCCTCCGGAAGGGACATGAGGCGCTTCCACAAATTGTTGACCAGTTCAATGCCCAGCGGAATATGGCCCAGCAGTTCTCCGGCCTCCGAATAGGGCATCGTAAAATCCTCCTTCGGGTAGCAGTTTTCCCACAACTTCCCGCAGTCGTGGAACAGGCACCCGGCCAACAGAAGGTCACGGTTCAGCCCCGGATTCGCCTGGCAGACGGCAGAGGCCGTGCGCATCATCCCCGCCACGTGTTCCACCAGTCCGCCGCGGCGGGCGTGATGGTAGGTGCGGGCGGCGGCGGCGCGCTGGAGGCGTTCCCCGAACTGCTCAATGAATTCAATGCACAGGGCGCGTATGCGCGGATCATTCATGCCCTTGATGAGCACGCAAATTTCCTTCAGATCAGCTTCCTGCTTTTTCTTCAAGGTTCCGGAACCGGCCAGAAAGCTTTCCTTTTCCTGTTCGTCCAGCAACCGCACGTCCAGATCGGAAACCTCCATGCCGAACCCTCCCTTGGCCCATTGGCCGCGCAGGCTCACGAAACTGCGGAGGGGCAGGGAAGCAAGCGTCCGGAACCAGGGTTTATCCTCCCACACCTTCAATCCCATGGTCCCTTCCGCATCGGCAAAAGACACATCCAGATACGGTTTGTTGCCCTTGGTCATCTTCTGCGCGCACTGGGCGATCTGGGCAAAAACTTCCGCTTCAACCTGGCCTTCCGCGGCCAGCTTGCCCAACTCCATGAGGCTGACTTGTTCCATGCGTGCCATCTTGCCCCTCTTCCCTCCATCCGTCAAGAAAACGCCGGAGGATTACGATAATAAAAAAAGGAAACCGTTTATTTTTCCAATACTCCCAGCTCGGCAACGGCAACATGGCTGCCTTCCACCACCCGCTTGCCTACAAAACGCAGATAACGCGCTTTGACAGGCGCTTTCAGGTCAATCCGCTGCGGAACGGGATTGGCGCGGATATTAGAGAACTCCCCCTCCGCAGCGGGAGCGCCCCATGTGTTTCCGTCCGCGCTCAAATAGACGGCATAACGGTCAATCGTTCCCGTTGCCGAATCCCTGCGCGGCGTGTAAATAACGGAGGCAACGTTAACCGGACGCCCCATGTCAATCTCCAGCGCCTGCGGGGGAGCCAGCTCTCCCTGGGCGGCATGCGTATGCCAGAGGGTGGAAGAATCTCCGTCAATGGCCAGTTCCGGAGCGGCGGCGCTTCTTTCCCCGGACACCACTTTCCAGTCCCGCGTGGGAACAGGAATGAGCTGAGTGGTCACGGAAGATTTTCTGCCGCGATATTCGGCCGCCGCTTTTACCGTCCCCCCCCCCGGCAGGGAGAAGGAAAGGATTCCTGTACACGGCGGACTGCGGACCAGGCTCCGTTCCATCCGTGGTGTACCTAATCACCACGTTCTCCGCGGAAGCCAGGGTCACCCGTCCATTGCGGTCATAACTCACCGCCGGAGCATTCAGGATGACGGGATACTTCCACAAAGAAACCTCGCACAGGGCCGGAACGGCCCTGGATTGTTCCAGCACCACGCGCACTCCATCCGCCGTCACGGGCCTTCCTTTCAGAAGAACTCTGGCCCCTATGCTGACTCCCTCCGCCCACCTGCTCCACTGGCCGTTCTCACGCACCTCCACACGGAATTTGCGCACTCTCTGCCCCAGTTGGATGGGCTCTGCCAGCCGGATGACGTCAAACGCCGCGGGCTTCGGCAATTTCAATACCACGCAGGGATGCTTATCTTCCGGAGCGGCCACCCAGTACGTCGTCCGTTTCCGGTCCAGAACCTGTTCCGCACCGTGCCCTTTCCGGGAAGAGGAGGACTCAACCTGTGCCCCGGAGGCGAAGTTGCGGGAATACAACTCATCCAGCAACACACGGAAGCCCGCCAGAGACTTTTTATCCTCTTCATGAATGCGGCCGCGGCGGTCCGGCGGCACGTTCAAATTCAGATTGGCCCCTCTGCCTACGCTGTCAAAATACAACTTCAACAGATTTTCCGGCGTCCGGACGCGGGAATTTTCATGCTCATGCCAGAACCAGCCCGGGCGGATGGAAACATCCACCTCCGCGGGAATCCAGTACTTGCCGTCCATGGTGCCTTCCGTGCCCAGCCGGTAGCGCACGGCGCCGGGCGCGGGTTCCGTCCCGGCTTGCAGAGGAACAGGGGTGTATGTGGCCCAGCAGGGATAACCCGCATAGCCGCTTTCATTGCCTACCCAGCGGGCATCCGGCCCTACGTCGGAAAAAAAGATGACGGCTCCGGGCTGCCGTTTCTTCAACTCTCCCCAAGTTGTCTTCCAGTCGTAATACGTGCTACGGTCGATAGAACGTTTTTCCCGCGCTCCTCCGTAATACCCGTCCCCTCCGTTCGCTCCGTCAAACCAAGCCAGGAAAATGGGACCGTATCCCGTCGCCAGCTCTTTCAACTGCCGACGGTACATCCGGATATAATCCGGCGTGCCGTAAGAGGCGGCATTGCGGTCCCACGGAGACAGATAAACACCGAACCTGACGCCATACTTTCCGCACGCGCGGGACACCTCCTTCACCACATCCCCCTTCCCCTGCTTCCACGGGGAGGCCGCCACGCTATGCCGGGTGGTTTTTGTAGGCCACAGGCAGAAACCGTCATGGTGCTTGCAGGTCAGCACCACCCCTTTGAACCCGGCGTCCGCCAGCGTCCTGACAAGGTCGTCCGCATTGAAATCGGAAGGATGAAACAGCTCCGGCTTTTCGTCTCCATAGCCCCACTCTTTTCCAGTAAAAGTATTAATTGTAAAATGGATAAAGGCGTACATCTCCATGTCATGCCATTCAAGCTGCTCCGCGGAAGGAACAGGCTTTAACGGCGTTAAACAGCCCTTCGGCCCGGCTCCTGCAAAACAGGCCGTGCACAGGGCCCCTCCCAATACGGCCGCCTTAATCAACTGGTTTAAATTCATTACCAACAATCACTATCGTTTTAACTCCTCGTACGTTCCTGGCGGTCTTATTCTTTCCGATCAAGTCATGCAGGCCTTTTAGTCTCTCTTCCTCTCTGCGGCATTGATAAACTTCCTTTCCATTCCGAACTTACCGCCATGCCATACATCGGATGCCACCTCTCCTCCGCAAAAAAGGCTATGAAGCCATGGGCCGGGTTGCCCTCTCCATCGGTGCCAATACTTTTCAGTTCTTTACCCGCAATCCGCGGGGGAGCAAAGCCAAAGCTATTGACGAACAGGATATTGCCCGTTTTCTGGAATTAGCGAGGAATAATGGATTCGGCACGCTGCTGGCACACGCCCCCTACACGCTGAACCCCTGTTCCGCAGACCCCAGTGTCGCCCGTTTTGCGGCCCAGGTACTGAAAGAGGATCTGGAACTCATGGAACATCTGCCGGGAAATCTTTATAACTTCCATCCCGGCTACCACGTAGGGCAGGGAGCGGAAAAAGGCATTGAACTGGTGGCGAACCAGTTAAACGGCGTGCTTTCACCGGAACAAAAAACCATTGTTTTGCTGGAAACCATGTCCGGCAAGGGAAGCGAAGTCGGCCGGACCTTTGAAGAACTGGCCGCCATCATGGAGCGGGTGGACCTGAAGGACAAACTTGGCGTATGCCTGGATACCTGCCATGTCTATTCCGCCGGATATGATATCGTCAACAGGCTGGATTCCGTACTGGAACATTTTGATGCCGTTCTGGGCCTGGAACGCCTGCGCGCCATCCACCTGAATGACAGCATGACGCCCTTCTCCTCCTTCAAGGACCGCCATGAAACCATCGGCAAGGGTTCCCTGGGAGAACAGGCCTTCATCAACATCATCAACCATCCCGTTCTGCGGGAATTGCCCTTCTTCCTGGAAACGCCCAGGGACGACGCCGGGCACGGCGAAGAAATAACGTGGCTGAAGGAACATTACCGCAACTGAACCGCCGCCAAGGGGCACCCATACTGATTGAACTCCGGTCTTTCTCCCGGAGAAAAAGCTTGCATCCGCTTCGGATACAGGATACACAAGCCTCATAAGTTAGTTTGAGCTAATTTCAATATCTGGTTTCCAAGGAAGAACCCATCCGATTTTTATGAAAGAAATGCGCATCGCGAAAATAACAGGGCGTGAAATTCTGGATTCACGCGGCAACCCCACCATTGAGGCGGACGTTTATCTGGAAGGAGGCGCCGTAGGCACGGCGGGCGTCCCCAGCGGAGCTTCCACCGGGGAACACGAAGCCTGGGAACTCAGGGACGGCGACGCAACCCGCTACCAGGGCAAGGGAGTCACCAAGGCCGTAGACAACATCCGCAACATCATTGCTCCGGCCCTGATCGGTCTGGAAGCCACGGAGCAAACCACGGCGGATGCCCTCATGAATTCCCTGGACGGCACGTTCAACAAAGCCAAACTGGGGGCCAACGCCATTCTGGGCGTTTCCCTGGCGCTTGCCAAGGCTGCGGCGGCCCAGCTGCACCAGCCCCTGTACCGCTACCTGGGCGGCCCGAACGCCAAGGTTCTGCCCGTCCCCATGATGAACATCATCAACGGCGGCGCCCACTCCGACGCGCCCATTGACTTCCAGGAATTCATGATCGTCCCGTCCGGCGCTCCCACCTTCCGGGAAGCCCTGCGTTATGGCGCGGAAGTTTTCCATGCGCTGAAATCCGTTCTTCATGACCGCGGCCTTTCCACCGCCGTGGGCGACGAAGGCGGCTTCGCCCCCAGGCTGAACTCTGCGGAAGACGCCCTGGATTGCATCGCCCAGGCGGTGGACAAGGCCGGTTACCGGTTCGGGAGGACATTTCCATTGCTCTGGACGTGGCTTCCTCCGAATTTTATGAACCGGAATCCGGGCTGTATGTTTTCAAGAAATCCGACGGCAGCCGCAGAACCGCCGCAGAGCTGACGGACTACTATGTGGAACTGAAGAAAAAATATCCCATCGTCTCCATCGAAGACGGCTGTGCGGAAAACGACTGGGACGGATGGAAAACCCTGACGGAAAAACTTGGCAAAAGCACTCAGCTTGTCGGAGACGATCTCTTTGTCACCAACGTGGAATTCCTCAGAAAAGGCATTCATCTGGGCGTGGGCAACTCCATCCTGGTGAAGGTCAATCAAATCGGCTCGCTGACGGAAACGCTGGACGCCGTGGAACTGGCTATGGGCAACCGCTATACCGCCGTTATTTCCCACCGTTCCGGAGAAACGGAGGACGCCACCATCGCGGACATTGCCGTAGGAACCAACGCCGGACAAATCAAAACCGGCTCTTTGAGCCGTTCCGACCGTATGGCCAAATACAACCGCCTTCTCCGGATTGAAGAAGAACTGGGAGAATCCGCCCGCTACGGCAACGGATTTGGCCTGTTCTGACCTTTTTGCTGGAACTGGTATCAAGCAACGCCAACCCCCGGCCGCCGCTAGGCGGTGCGGGGCTTTTTCATTCTCCGGAGGAAACTGCATCCTTTTCTTTGGAACAAAATATGCCATGCTGACCCTTCGGAGTCCTCCCCTGCCGATAAGTTTCCCGTTCCGCGCCATGTCTGCCCGCTTCTTCCTGTCCGCACGCCTTCCGCTATGCGCGGGACTGTTGTATCTGGCGTTGCCCCTCCTCCTTTTTCTGCAGGGATGGGTGCATCCGGCCTTTTCCGCGCCGCTTTGCGCCGCACTGGCATGCGGGCTGTACGTCTGCGCCCGGCATCTTCCGGCACAAAGGCTTCCGTTAAGCGGGCGCAGATTGGCCGCGCTGGGTCTCCTCTCCTTCTTCTGCCTGATGCTGGTGCTGTTGTGCGGATTCACGGGCCACTGCCAGCAACATGCGGATTTTATCATCCGCAATGCCGTTTATGAACGCCTTGCAGCAAATTCCTGGCCCCTCGTCACGGAGGACGGACATCATTTCATCTACTACCTGGGCCATTGGCTGCCTCCGGCTCTGGCGGCTTCTTTCTGCCCGGCATCATGGGCTCCCTGGCTACTGGCCCTGTGGACCTTTCTTGGGCTGGAACTGGCGCTGCTGGCGGCAACCGTCCGCTGGGGAATCCGGAAGACGGCCCGCTGGGCACTGATACTCCTCTGCCTCGGCTCTCCGGCAGCGGTGCCGGACTGCCTGGGAATTCCCCTCTCCTCCCTGTTTGCGGAATACCATGCCCAGATGGTCCTGTTCATCGGCATGCCCGTCCAACTCTTCAACACATTCAATCACGCCGTTCCGGCGCTATTGTGCGCCGTATTCGTCCTGACGCGCTCCCTGCCTCCCTCCGGGTATTATCTCGCGGGAACTCTTCTGCTGCCGTCCTCCCCGCTGGGCGCCCTTCTGCTCCTTCCGTATATGGCGTATGAAACCCTGTTCCGCCTCCCGGCGGCACGGAAACCGCTTTCCCGTCTCCGTTCCCTTCTGGGCCAGCCGGTTTTCTGGCTCGCGGCCCTGTGCACGGCCGTCATGGCCGTCTTTTATTCCCATTTGGACGGAGGAGGGCAATTCTCCTGCCTGTTTGATGCAAAATATGCGGAAATCTACCATTACGGGCAACAGCGGCTTCTGCTCCATCCCGATTCCGTCAAATACGCCAGCTTCCTGCTGGCCCTGGCCCTGGGGATACTGCTGCCGGGGGCGCTCCTCTTCCCAAAATGCCGGAAAAACCCGTTGTACTACATCACGCTGGGCATGATGGCAGGCAGCCTCTTTTTCCGCACGGGCATCATGAACAATGAACTTCTCTTTAAAGCTCCGGCCGTCCTCTATCCCTTCCTTTCCCTGCTCTTTCTCCGGGCCCTCCGCCGGGGAGACGTGAAATACCGGGCCCTCCTGATTCTTTATCTCGTTTTTTCCGCCCTCCCGAACCTGCAATGCATCATGGAAAAAGCGGAAACATTCTCCACCCGGGCGAGCATCATGCGGAAACATTGGCAAACGGCCGGCGGCACGCCTGACTGCCCGGGCACCCTCATCCGCCGCCAGTTCATGAAAAAGGACGGCCATCCCCTTCCCTCCTGGCTATTCAAAACCGGAATAAAACCACAATCACGGCAACAATAATCAATCCAGGCTGATGCCGAATATATCCGAAAGGGAACCGGCATCCACATCCAGTACGTCTTCTCCTCCGGGAACGGGTTCCGGAGCTTTCGGAATCAAAACGGAGGAATCCATTCCGCGCAGGGTGAACAACAACTCCGGCTGCTTATCCAGCATCACGCCGAAAGCGTACAGGACTGCGGCCGCATGCTTGCACAAATCCGCCCAATCCGGACAGGAACAGGAAAAACGCCACTCTTCCGGCGCGGGAAACAGGCCGCCTTCCGGAGCGCACAGGATTTCCAGCAGCTCGGGAGACAAATTCCCTTTCAGCAGATCAATCCAGGAACCAATCTGCCCGGCGCATCGTGCGCGCAGCCGGGCAAGCACCTCTTCATCCGGGGGGGAGGCCTGGATGCAAACCTCATACAAATGTTCACCCATCACCAGAGCATCGATGCGGCCGGGAACCGTTTTAAGGTCCAGAACACAGCCATAGCGCAGGTAGGTCCGGCCGGGGGCCAGCCGCATCCCGTACACCTCGCACGCGGACAGGCTCTTCATCCATTCCTTCCCCAGAACCTTTTCGCCAGGGTACGCCCGGAAACCGTTACGGGGCACAGTTCCATCCCCTCCGCAGCCAGTTTCGCCGCCTTTTCCTCCGCGCGTTTCCGCAAATCTTCCCGTTTCAGAGGCATTTCGTCATCCATACGCACGGCATCGTAATAACATATCCGCCCCCATCCGCCACAGGGAAAAGACAGCCATGCTCCGTTTCTCTCTTTTCCGGCTCCACTCCGGTTTTCCAGGCATGCGGATTTTTCCCAGTTCCGCGGAATCTGCCTCCATTACCCATTTCAGGCTTTCAAAACGGAAGCTCCTGGGGCACAACATGTGGGTCATGTGGAAAGGCAGATTTTCTAAACCCACCGCTGATCTGGTTCAACGCTACGGCGAATCCGTCTCCTACGACTGGAGGCTTTTCCGCCAGGACATTGCCGGATCCATCGCCCATGCGCGGGCCCAGCTCAAGGCTGGCCTGCTTTCGCAGGAAGAATTCAACGCCATTGAATCCGGCCTGAAAGACATCCTGAAAGACATTGAAGCAGGCAACTTCTCGTGGAGCCGGGAACTGGAGGACGTGCACATGAACATTGAAAGCGAACTCACCCGGCGCATCGGCGCTCCGGGCGCCAAGCTGCATACCGCACGCTCCCGCAATGACCAGGTAGCTACGGACACGCGGCTTTACTGCCGGGCGGAAATCGATGAAATTCTTGGGAAAAGTGCGCCATCTGCAGCGCGCGCTGGTCATGAAGGCGAAGGAATACGCAGATGCCATGATGCCGGGCTATACTCACCTGCAGCGCGCCCAGCCCGTCACCATGGGCCATCACCTGCTGGCTTACGTGGAAATGCTGGACCGGGATGCGGACCGCCTCAAGGACTGCCGCAGGCGCCTGAACGTCTCCCCGCTCGGTTCCGGAGCCATCGCCGGTTCCACCATCTGCCTGGACCGCCACGGAATTGCCGTGGAACTGGGTTTTGACGCAGTTACAGAAAACTCCATGGATGCAATTGCCGACCGGGATTACATCATGGAAATACTTTTTGACCTGGCCGTAGTCGGAGCCCATCTCTCCCGCATGAGCGAGGACGTCATCCTGCGGTGCACGGCGGAATTCGGCTTCGCTTCCCTGTCCGACGCCCATACGACAGGTTCATCCCTGATGCCCCAGAAAAAAAAATCCGGATGTCGCGGAACTCACCCGCGGAAAACGGGGGGGCGGCTGTACGGTAACCTCACCGCCGTCATGGTGGCCGTCAAAGGGCTTCCCCTGACTTACAACCGCGACCTCCAGGAAGACAAGGAACCCCTGTTCGATTCCATTGATACGGTTAAACTGGCCTTGGACGTCAATGCGGAAATGATAGCCGCCATGACGGTGAACACGGCCAGGGCCAGGGAAGCGGCGTCCGATCCCATGCTGCTGGCCACGGACCTGGCGGATTATCTGGTGCGCCGCGGGGTCCCCTTCCGGAAGGCCCATGAGCTGGTCGGGAAGGCAGTCGCCATGAGCATCTCCACGGGTACGCCGCTCAACAAGCTGAGCGATGAACAATTCGCCTCCATTTCAAATGCATATGGAACAGACGCGCGCGACGTATTTGAATTGACAAAAGCCTTCGCCCAGCGTACCAACCCGGGGGCTCCCAATTCCGACAACACCCGCCGCCGCATCGCCTACTGGGAAGGCATCCTTTCCAAGTAACGCCGCCTGCGGAGGCGGACGGGAACGAAGAGAGCCTGCCGTCCGTCTCCGCGGGGCGCCTCCGGGTGCAGGAAGGGGACGCTTCAACCCCGCCGGCGGCGGCCACAACCGCAGCCGGCCAACCATCCCGGCAGCCATGTTCAAACCTGCTCTTCTCTCCTCTCTCAAAACTTATACCAAACAAACCTTTCTGGCGGACCTTTTTGCGGGACTGACCGTCGGTGTAGTAGCCATTCCGCTGGCCATGGCCTTTGCCATCGCATGCGGACTCTCCCCAACCCAGGGCCTCATCACCGCCATTGTGGCCGGGTTCCTCATCTCCCTGTTCAGCGGAAGCAAATATCAAATAGGCGGCCCCACCGGAGCCTTCGTGATCATCATCATGGGCGTCCTGGAGCAATACCACGCATCCGGCCTGCTGGTCTGCACATTGATGGCGGGCCTCTTCCTCATCATCTTTGGGTTCTGCCGCATGGGGGCGCTCATCCGCTTTATTCCATTCCCTGTCACCACAGGGTTCACCTCCGGCATCGCCGTGGTAATCTTTTCCACGCAAATTAAAGACATCTTCGGCCTCACCATCACGGAAAAAATTCCCGGAGAGTTCATTGAAAAATGGGCGTGTTACTTCCATTACTTCCACACCATCAACTGGGCGGCGCTGGGGCTGGCCGCCGGCACCGTAATCATTACCCTGCTGAGCCGCCGCTTCTGGCCCAGAATACCGGCCATGCTGGTGGGCATGCTGGGCATGACGGCCGTTTCCGTGGCGTTTTCGTTGCCTGTGACAACCATCGGGCAAGCCTTCGGCAGCCTCCCGAATACGCTCCCCCTGCCCTCCCTGCCCAGCATTGACTGGAGCACCCTGGGGGCGCTGACGGCCCCTGCTTTCACCATCGCGCTGCTGGCGGCGATCGAATCCCTGTTAAGCGCCTCCGTAGCGGACGGCATGACCGGAGGGCGCCACAAGCCCAACATGGAGCTGATTGCACAAGGTATCGGCAACATCGGATCCGCCCTGTTTGGCGGCATTCCGGCCACCGGAGCCATTGCCCGCACCGCCACTAACATCAAGGCTGGAGCTAAAAGCCCGGTTTCCGGTATGATTCACGCCCTGACCCTGCTGGCCATTCTGATGGCCTTTGCCCACTATGCCCAACAGATTCCCCTGGCTGTCCTGGCGGGCATTCTGACGGTAGTGTGCTACAACATGAGTGAAATACACACGTTCAGCCGTCTGCTGAAAGGGCCCAGGCAGGATGCGGCGGTGCTGGTAATCACCTTCCTGCTGACCGTGTTTGTGGACCTCGTTGTAGCCGTGGAAGTAGGCGTGGTGCTGGCCGCCCTGCTCTTCATGGGCCGCATGGCCCAAATCAGCGATGTTTCCGCCATCAAAAACGAACTGCTGGAAAATGATGAGGAAGATGATGGAAACCGCTCTGCCGCCAAGCTGGACATCCCGGAAGGCGTGGAAGTTTTCGACGTGAAAGGTCCCTTCTTCTTCGGTGCCGTGGAGCAATTCAAGGACCAGGTTCTGGAAACGCTGGAACATGATACCAAGGTGGTTATCCTGCGCATGCGCCTGGTTCCCGCGCTGGACGCCACCGGCCTGAACGTCCTTTCCGACTTCTGCCACCAGTGCCGGGAACACGGTTCCACTCTGCTGGTTTGCGGCGTGCAGCCCCAGCCTCTGGACGTCATCCGCCACGCGCCCTTTTACCGGGAGCTGAAACGCTACAATATCTGCGAGAATATTGACGCCGCCCTGAACCGGGCCCGCAAAATCATCAACGGCCCTGCGCCCAAACACCTGTAACAGCGGCCGTTCCCCCCGTGCGGTCAGGGAGCAAGACCTCGCTCTGCCTTATTCACGGCCTTCCGGTACGGGTGAGGCTGCTCCTGCTGCAAACAGCCAGAAATAACAACCTCGGGGAAAATGAGGGAAGGCCCCTTGCATTCCCTCATCCGGCTCATCTCCGGGAATCAGGCGGCACAATACGGCCTGTTAACTCTTATTGGGCCTTCCGGCAAAACAGGATGCCCGAGCATGGATCAACGGGCCCCGCAAGCCCGTTCCCGGTAAAGTGAAATAGCCTCGCATGCTCACGAAAAGCAGAAACGCGCTGCACTCCGAACCGGCTCCGTCAGCCGGGAAAGCGGAACCTGTTGAATTGCGCAGCTAAATACTCCAATACGGCACGGATAAGTTCCGTTAACAATCCGCCGCCTGCTCCTCATAGCGGGAAAGAAGGAAGTCCAGGTCTTCCAGCAGAGACTGGCAGGAACGGTCCCAGCGCTTCCTTCCCCGGAGAGCCATCACGCATTCCTTCCTGCCTGTGAAGCAATACCTGGTAATGCCATGCCCCCGCAATTCCTCCACTTGCTTTTTCAGCTCGCAGGCAAAAAACAGCCAGAACGGCACGCTGCGGGCAATCTCCGCGACGCAGACCGTCATGGGCGGCATCTCCTCCCTAAGCTCCCTTGCAAGGTGTTCCAGGCCCACTTCTGTGAGCATGCGGCGCAGACGCGCATACAGCTCGGACACCTTCATGACGGACAAATCGCACTCATGCTCCAGATAATAACGCACGGAAGCCAGCAGGTCTTCCTTGAACGGAAGGGTTGTTCCGGCACGCCGGGCAGCGTGCTCCAAAGCATCCGCCAGCCATTGTTCCCCGTACTCGGTAATCAGGCAATCACCAAGCTTGAGCAACGGTCTGTTGTTTCGGAAGCCGATCATGGAACAGGAAATTTAAAGAATGGGAAGCTTGCGCTGCAGGGGATCAATAAGCGTCTGGTGGCGCATCTGCGTAATCTCCTGGATAAACTCCTCCACATTGGAAAACTGGCGGTACACGGACACATAGCGGATATAAGCCACGGGATCTATGGCATACAATTTTTCAATCACCTTCTTGCCAATCTCGCTGGAAGGGACTTCGCGCAAATGGTCGCGGTGCAATTCGGAAATGATCTCTTCCACGGCGCGGTCCAGGCGATCCATGCTGACGGGCCTTTTTTCACACGCCTTTACCAGGCCGCGTAAAATCTTTTCACGATTCAGGGCTTCTCTCAGATTATCCCTTTTGACTACGCGCAACTCCGTGCGTTCAATCTGCTCATAGGTCGTATAACGGTAATCGCACCTCAAACACACGCGGCGGCGGCGAATGGTCGTCCCGTCTTTGGACATACGGGAGTCGATGACCTTATCTTCCAAATGACCGCACTGAACGCATCTCATGGCGCGACCATACTACTACATAACGCATCCATAAAGTAAAAAGTACGCCAAATATAGTACAGTAGACTTGATGATCAATGCTTCCCAAGCAGAACTTCCTGTGAATAAACCGGGGTGAAAATGCCGCAGGTCATGCCCCTGTTCGGTTTCCAGACCGCTCCGCTCCTGTGAATAAGAAAAAAGCCCATGGCCCTTCCGGGAGGAAAAAACGTATTTTTTTAACCTCCTCCCTCCACTAAAAAAAATACGGCAAGCATTCCGGACCGTACCAGGTCTATTGATTACGGATTCACCATGCCGCCTTGATTAACGACACTGCCCGCAACAGGTCTGGAGCCATTCAGATTCAGCACAGCGCCCTGCTTGACGAAGACTTTGCCCAAATTCACGGCCTTCCCCTCCATACCCTTCAAAGTCATCTCCACCTTTCCGGACAACGTCCAGGAACATTTCAGGGCAGAGGGCAGCACCTGTTCCAATACGACGCGGGCTGCTTCCGCCGTTTCTCCGCCGCCTTCCGCTTGGGTTACATGCACCTCCGCCTGGCCGGACAAACGGACAGGCATGGCTTTTTCCTGAACCGGCGAGGGCTTAATCTCCACGGCAGAACCACCCGGAATATTCCAGGACTGCCGGCCCGCCAGCTGTACATTCGTCCTCAACTGCAAATTTTTCCCCTCCGCCAGGCGAATACCTCCCGGCCCGATTACCAAACGGTCTCCGGAACTTCCCTTGCTCCGGACGATAACAGTCTTGACGACCGGATCCTCCACACGGATACCAAACAACTTCACCCCCCCTGACACCAGGCTGGGTTTTACGGAAGAAGCTACATTCCACACGCATACGTTCTTCCCCGGCATTTTCCGGTTCATCCACGCGTCCGGAGAACCCAGGGGAAGATCGTAACGACCGCTTCGCACGGAGCCGGTATCCTTCCCGGCCAGCCGGGCGGCTTCATAAGCAAAACGGGCTCCTATGCTGATCTGAGACTGGCCGCTGTAATGCACTCCCATTTGATCTCCTGCGGTCAGTTTGGGAAGATCTCGGGTAGGGGCATAGCCCAGGGATGGACGGGATTCCGCCAGATCCTTCATCACCTGGCGGGTTGTCTTTCCCTGAACTTCCGTATCGCGTCCTTCCAGGCCGCCGGTAAGGTTACCCGTTTCCGGATCAGATTCATTCTTTCCGGCCCAATTGGCATTTTCTCCAAGGACGGCTTTCTGCGCAGCCAGTGCGGACGTATCCCCGTACGGTTTCAGATCTGCCGCCAGATTGCCCAGAAGTTCCAGAAAGCGGGAAGCGCTCTCCGGAACGGAAGTTCCGGCATTGCTTTCCCCCTGCAAATACAAAAGCCCGGCAAACTCCACTTTGGAATACTTGGACCTGTCCACACCCGCACAGGCATTCTTGACGGCCTGCACCAGCGTCCTGTAAGCCTGGCCGTTTTTCCGCCAATGGGAATTGTCGCCGCCGTCCCGGGAAGCTTTCACGACCGCAACGTCCGCATCCTTGAACCATCCATTCTTCTCCAGAGTAAAGGCAAACCCGTATTCCGGCCCCATGCATAAATTGCCGTTATAACGCGGCATAGCAGGCCTTACCTGCTCCCAGGATGTGGAAGCGCCGGGAAACACGCCTTCCCTTTGCCCAAAATTTTCATGCCAGTACAGAGTCTCCTTCGGTTCATACTTTTTTAACAGCTCCGGAGAAGCAGGGCTGCCCTTCACCGCCCCCAGAGAATTGGATTGGCCCGTCAGCAAAAAAATCTTCAATTCTTTTGCAGAACACACGGAAAAAAAGCACAGGAAAAATAAAAAGGATAGAAAACGAATCATTTGAATTGCATTTGCCTAGGGACGACTATAGCTGCCGGAATTTTCTTTTTCAACCGTCAACTATTACCCATAGGAACATGAACAGGGAGATGTAGGAAAAGACCAGCAGTCTTAAAACCCCATTCAAAATTTTCCGAGAAATAATCAGGAAAAATAAAAACCGGAAGAATTATTTTCTCCCGGATTTCTTCAAACAATTTTCTGAATAATAATGACGCAGAGGCGCATGGGCAGTTTCTTTGCTTCCCTTTCCCGCCTCTATCAGGCTTCCTGCCTTCTGCGCCTCCGCATGACCAGCCCCGCCAAACCCAGCAGGCTCCGGGAAGCCGTCGCCGGTTCCGGAACCAAATACGCAGACATGGCAGCCTCATGAAGTATAGCAACCATTTTTTCCCTACGGACAACTCCTTAACTAAAAGAATGTAGGGGGAGAAGAACGGGACCGAGCAAGAAAAGAACAGGCCCCGCGAGTCAAGTGACTGGCGGGGCCTGATGGAAAAAAATCCCGGCGGCGACCTACTCTTGCGGGACCTGTCGTCCGACTACCATTGGCGCGGCAGCGTTTCACTTCCGGGTTCGGAACGGGACCGGGTGGGACCACTGCGCTCTGGCCACCGGGCTTCAGGGGGAAGAGGTGATTTTTTTTTCTTCATCCTGCCTGCCCGGGAGCCCTGCTTTTTGGGGGCTTCTGAGTGAGGGATTTTTTTTCAGGGTATGTGTGTGGCGGCTAAGAAGATTTCCGTCCTTTGTGTGGGGAGGGATTCAGCGTAAACTGACATCTGCGTGGCTGGTGGTTGATGAACATGCACAGGTGAACGAGACAAGAGCAAGTTGTCATTCACGACGGGGAGTGATGTAATATGATGAAGTCAATTGGTAATTAGTATCGCTCGGCTCAATACATTGCTGCACTTACACCTGCGACCTATCAACGTGGTGGTCTTCCACGAACCTGTAGGGAAAACTCATCTTGGGAAGGGCTTGGCGCTTAGATGCTTTCAGCGCTTATCCCGTCCGCACTTAGCTACTCGGCCATGCACTTGACAGTACAACCGATGCACCAGTGGTGCGTCAGACCCGGTCCTCTCGTACTAAGGTCTGAACCCCTCAATTTTCCAACGCCCACAGAGGATAGAGGACCGAACTGTCTCGCGACGTTCTGAACCCAGCTCGCGTGCCGCTTTAACCGGCGAACAGCCGGACCCTTGGGACCTTCTCCAGCCCCAGGATGCGACGAGCCGACATCGAGGTGCCAAACCACGCCGTCGATATGAACTCTTGGGCGTGATCAGCCTGTTATCCCTAAGGTACCTTTTATCCGTTGAGCGACGGCAATTCCACTTTCTACCGCCGGATCACTTGGGCCTGCTTTCGCATCTGCTCGACTTGTTGGTCTCACAGTTAGGCGGGCTTATGCCCATGCACTCGACACCCGGTTGCCAACCGGGCTGAGCCCACCTTCGCGCTCCTCCGTTACTCTTTGGGAGGATACCGCCCCAGTAAAACTGACCGGCTGACACGGTCCTCTGGCCGGATTCACGGCTCAGGGTTAGATCCTCCAGTTTCAAAGGGTGGTGTCTCATTGATGACTCGGACGCCCCCTAAAGGGCGTCTTCAGCGTCTCCCACTTACTCTGAGCATTAAAACCGAAGAAACAATGACAGCTTACAGTTAAGGTCTATAGGGTCTTTCCGTCCTTCTGCGGGTAGGCGGCATCTTCACCGCCACTACAATTTCACTGAGCGCCTGGTTGAGACAGTGCCCAACTCGTTTCACGATTCGTGCAGGTCGGAACTTACCCGACAAGGAATTTCGCTACCTTAGGACCGTTATAGTTACGGCCGACATTCACCGGGACTTGGGTTTAGAGCTTCGCCTTGCGGCTAACCCCTTGCCTTAATCTTTCGGCATTGGTCACGTGTCACACCCTATACTTCGACTTGCGTCTTTGCAGAGTGCTGTGTTTTTGATAAACAGTCGGTTGGGCCATTTCTCTGCGGCCTGCATCGCTGCAGGCACCCCTTCTTCCGAAGTTACGGGGCTAATTTGCCGAGTTCCTTAACCAGGTTTCACTCTTACGCCTTGGTATATTCTACCCACCCACCTGTGTCGGTTTGCGGTACGGGTCGCTTAGCATACGCTGGGGCTTTTCTTGGCACTCGATCCAATGATGCGCTGAGTCCGTGGACTCAACTCGGAATTCAATAACCTAGTCATCTTTTCTCATGCGTCCCCCCAGTTTAAGGGTTGCGAGCTCAGGATTATTAACCTGATGTCCATCGCCTACGCCTCTCGGCCTCGGCTTAGGTCCCGGCTAACCCAGGGACGAAACACGTTGCCCTGGAAACCTCGGGTTTACGGCGGCCGGGGATTTCACCCGGCTTAACGTTACTCATGTCTGCATACTCACTTGCATGTGCTCCAGGGTCAGTCGCCATCGCCCTTCGACGCGCATGCAACGCTCTTCTACCACTCTGCCTTGCGGCAAAGTCCAGAGCTTCGGTATAACGCTTGATCGCCAATCATTTTCGGCGCAGGATCACTCGATGAGTAAGCTATTACGCATTTTTTAAATGGTGGCTGCTTCTAAGCCAACATCCTCACTGTCTGTGTAATCCCACATCCTTTCCACTGAGCGTTATTTAGGCACCTTAGCTGCTGGTCTGGGTTGTTTCCCTCTCGACAATGAAGCTTATCCCCCACTGTCTCACTGCCACGTTCCATTGCACGGTATTCGGAGTTTGATAAGGTTTGGTAAGCGGGTGTGCCCCCTAGCCTTGTCAGTGCTCTACCCCCGCGCATCAGCACGTGACGCTGCACCTAAATGCATTTCGAAGAGAACCAGCTATCACGGGGTTTGATTAGCCTTTCACTCCTACCCTCAGCTCATCAGAGAACTTTTCAACGTTCACCTGTTCGGTCCTCCACATGGTTTTACCCATGCTTCAACCTGGCCAAGGGTAGGTCACCTCCGCTTCGGGTCCAGTACCTGCGACTTATTGCGCCCTGTTCGGACTTGCTTTCGCTGCGACTCCGGGCCGGAAGCCCTTAGTCTTGCCACAAACACTGACTCGCAGACTCATTAAACAAAAGGCACGCCATCGCAGATTGCTCTGCTCTGACACTTTGTAGACATACGGTTTCAGGTTCTATTTCACTCCGCTCACAGCGGTTCTTTTCACCTTTCCCTCGCGGTACTTGTTCACTATCGGTCGCCAACTAGTATTTAGCCTTGCGCGGTGGTCCGCGCGGGTTCATACATCGTTCCACGTGTGATGTATTACTCAGGATACCACTAATTCCCACTCTGGATTTCGTCTACAGGGCTTTCACCTTCTCCGGCCAGCCTTTCCAGGCTGTTCTACTATCCAGTATGGTCGAATATGACGTGGTCCTACAACCCCGAAGGAATACCTTCGGTTTGGGCTCCATCCGCTTTCGCTCGCCACTACTTACGGAATCGATTTCTCTTTCTTTTCCTCCGCTTACTGAGATGTTTCACTTCAGCGGGTTTCGCGTTTCATACCCTATGTATTCAGGTATGAACGATCGAGTATTGCCTCGATCAGGTTACCCCATTCGGATATCCCCGGATCATCGCTTGCTTGCAGCTTCCCGAGGCTTTTCGCAGCTTGCCGCGTCCTTCTTCGCCTGTTGGCACCAAGGCATTCACCGTACGCCCTTACTTACTTCATCATATTGCAAAAGCTGTTACCACTTCCACAATACCACAAAGCCCTTTCGTGACTTACTGTATTGTCTCATTGCTTGGTATGCATGTTTATCTTGTGTTTTGTAGTTGTTGTTCAACTACCCACTTTGTTGGAAAGCGATTGCTTCTCAGCAATCGTTTTCTTTGCCACGCAGATGTCAATTTTCGCTTTCCCTCAATAATCGATTTTGCTGGTGGGCCTGACAGGACTTGAACCTGTGACCCCGCGCTTATCAAGCGCGTGCTCTAACCAACTGAGCTACAGGCCCGGCTTTGGGTCTCTTTCCCGAAACTGGTGGAGGCACGGGGACTCGAACCCCGGACATCCAGCTTGCAAAGCTGGCGCTCTACCAACTGAGCTATACCCCCAGTTGCGGTTCTCGGTGAAAAAAGGTCGTCACGCACGTCGTGCCAGGTTGCGCTCCAGGCGTCTGGCTGTTTACACATCTTTGGTTCGTTGCGGGCCCTCGCGGGTTCCGCTTTCTCTCCCCTCGGGAAGAGATCCGACCTGTGCACTTCCGTGCACTTGCTCCATAGAAAGGAGGTGATCCAGCCGCAGGTTCCCCTACGGCTACCTTGTTACGACTTCATCCCAGTTACCAGTCTCACCTTAGGACCCTGCCTCCTTGCGGTTGGCTTCAGATACTTCGGGTGCGACCGGCTTCCATGATGTGACGGGCGGTGTGTACAAGACCCGGGAACGTATTCACGGCGCCGTAGCTGATGCGCCATTACTAGCGATTCCGGCTTCGTGTAGGCGGGTTGCAGCCTACAGTCCGAACTGGGCCCAGTTTTCAGGATTTCCTCCGCCTCGCGGCTTCGGCCCCCTCTGTACTGGGCATTGTAGTACGTGTGCAGCCCTGGGCATAAGGGCCATACTGACCTGACGTCGTCCCCACCTTCCTCCCAGTTGATCTGGGCAGTCTCGCCAGAGTCCCCACCTTCACGTGCTGGTAACTGGCAACAGGGGTTGCGCTCGTTGCTGGACTTAACCAAACATCTCACGACACGAGCTGACGACGGCCATGCAGCACCTGTGTAACGCCTCCGAAGAGTCGCATGCTTTCACATGTTGTTCATTACATGTCAAGCCCAGGTAAGGTTCTTCGCGTTGCATCGAATTAAGCCACATACTCCACCGCTTGTGCGGGTCCCCGTCAATTTCTTTGAGTTTTAATCTTGCGACCGTACTCCCCAGGCGGCACGCTTAACGCGTTAGCTCCGGCACGCAGGGGGTCGATTCCCCGCACACCAAGCGTGCACCGTTTACTGCCAGGACTACAGGGGTATCTAATCCCTTTCGCTCCCCTGGCCTTCGTGCCTCAGCGTCAGTTAATGTCCAGGAACCCGCCTTCGCCACGAGTGTTCCTCTCGATATCTACGGATTTCACTCCTACACCGAGAATCCGGTTCCCCCTCCATTACTCTAGTCTCGCAGTATCATGTGCCGTCCGCGGGTTGAGCCCGCGCCTTTCACACACGACTTACGAAACAGCCTACGCACGCTTTACGCCCAGTGATTCCGAACAACGCTTGAGACCTCTGTATTACCGCGGCTGCTGGCACAGAGTTAGCCGTCTCTTCCTCTTGTGGTACTATCTTTTTAATTTGCTCCCACATGACAGGGGTTTACAATCCGAAGACCTTCATTCCCCCACGCGGCGTCGCACCATCAGGGTTTCCCCATTGTGAATGATTCTCGACTGCTGCCACCCGTAGGTGTCTGGACCGTGTCTCAGTTCCAGTGTGGCCGGACATCCTCTCAGACCGGCTACCCGTCATCGCCTTGGTGAGCCGTTACCTCACCAACTAACTAATAGGCCGCGAGCCCATCCCCAAGCGCATTGCTGCTTTAATCTTTCGATACTATGCGGTATTAATCCCAGTTTCCCAGGGCTATCCCGCTCTCGGGGGCAGGTTACTCACGTGTTACTCACCCGTGCGCCACTAGAGAATTATTAGCAAGCTAGCAATTCTCTCGTTCGACTTGCATGTCTTATCCACGCCGCCAGCGTTCGTTCTGAGCCAGAATCAAACTCTCCATCAAATTAATTTTTGAAATTGCTGGACCAAATGGAATCTTGCGATTTCATTTGCGCCATGCTTCAGCCAGCTCTTCCTTCAAGTTGTGTCCCTTGAAGACCTCTTCGCTCTGCCTCGCACGGCGCGCGTCACGACCTTTTTTCTTTCCCCTTGCTTCTACCAAACCACCCCTCTCAGAGCTAGGTCGCTCCTTCGGGCTTTTTGCTCCTCCGGCGCCTCTCGACGCCCTCGGAAAACCCTCGGCGGTTTTCGGTAGTCATTCCCTTCAAATCTTCTTATCGCCCCTGCTTCCAGGGAACTCTCCGGGTGGCCGGCCCCAGCCGCTTCCGTTACTCTTCCGAGTCCGTCCGCCGCCGGGCTTTTCATCCCGTCGCCGTGTTGGCGTGCCGAGAAATCTACCATACCACACCTTTTTGTCAATTTTTTTCGAGATGTTTTTTCATTTTTTCCCGATCCTTATTCAGGCCATACCCACTGCAACCACCCTTAATACACACCTAATCAATGAGATGCTCTTTTGTCATAATCCCCCCCATCCTGGCGCGTCTTTTTTTGAACGCTTCCCTTTTTCCCCTCGCTCTTCCCCTTTTTTGAAAAGGGACAGTATAGTTGAAATAGGGTGAAAGCTAGCAATGGCGGGAAATTACAGCGATGGAAAGAAGAGACGGGTAATTGTGATGAAGGAACATGAAACTGCCTGAAACGGGACAGGTTGTTGCGATATGAAATCGCCCCTCTTCGGAGGGGCTGTCAATATTACGAGGCCAAAGCCAAGCCGAAAATAATGGTTTTGAGGGAAAGATGCCGACCGAACCGGAGGACACCCGGGAATGGTAAACAAAAAGATTCCGGAACGATCGGTATTTCGGAGAATTCCCGCTGGTCCTGCCGGTGCTGGCACAGCGCCGAGGCTCCCCCTGATTTATACGCCCGGATATTCCGGATGGTGACGACAGGCAATCCCCGGCCTTATGGAGTGCCGCGCGAGCGCAGGGCGGAAATTATGCACTCCCTTTGCAACGCCAAAATAAAGCTGATGGCAGCGGCGGCAATAGCCCCGGTTCAAGGTACGGATCAACCTTCCTTCCGGTGAGTTTTTTATAGCAAATTCGGGGGTAAAAGTCACGCGAATTCACCCGTTTTCAGGCGTCAGGCTTCCGGAAAGGGGCTTTTCCTGGCAGCAAGTGGCGAAATATCGCAACAACCTGTCCCGCATATCGCAACTATCTTGCGCCGTTACATTTTTACAAAGGAAACTGTCCTTACCAGGAGGACCCCTGCCGGTATTTTCAGCATTTTTTGTTGTTATGCAACAAGAGCCAGAAAAAAAGAAGGGGTGTCTGACCCGTCTTCCCTGAAAAAGAAGCAGACTTGATTTATTTTCACTTGAACAGAAAGGATTTTTTTGCTATTCAAGGGTTTATTATTTTTTATCTATGAAAAGTTCATTCCAAATTGGCATTCTCTGCACTGTTTTCTGCTTGGGAAGCACTTTTTTCTCATCTGCTGTACAGACAGTTAATATAGGCTCCACTTTTTCATGCACCTTCCTAGATTCCGGGGAGAAGGGATTTTTTGATTCTTCAAGTACTCATACCTGGACCAGTGATCAGATAGATTCCGCCATACGGGCGTTGAACACATGGAATACCCTGATTAATTCCACCCCGGGAAGAACGCTTAACGTAGGCCTCACCTGGTACGACGGAGCCGATTCCTCCACCCTAGCCTCCGCTTATTCCCCTTATTACTACTACCTGTCAAACAAGCCACAACAGGTTTCCACCATGGCCGAGGCCGTATGGCGCGATGGAAGCACAAGGACTACCTCAGGCTATGATATTTACATCCAGTGCAATACCTCTCATTTGGCTTCCCTTTATTATGGGGCCGCCTTATTGGCGGAGCATACGGGAAAATATGATTTTCAAAGCATCCTGACCCATGAAGTGGGGCATGCCGTTGGTTTTCTTTCCCTGGCGACGCAGACAGGCACTTTCCAAGTCCAATCCGGAAGCGCTTCCACAACCTACAGCACCATGCTGTACACCAAGTATGATTCCCTGTTAACCAACCAAGAAGGCCAGTCCATCGTAGAAAAAAGCCGGAAATGGGAATACGGCATTTACCCTAGGGGGAAACTTTGTCTCTGGGCGATACGGGGCTTACTGTCTATAACCCCACCACATGGTCGGAAGGGTCCAGCATGGCCCACATTGACAGCACGAGCGATCCAGACGCCCTTATGCAGTATTCCATCTCACCGGATACCTATCATCGCACCCTGACGGATGGAGAAGTGGGATTAATGCGTTCCATGGGCTGGAACATGGTTCCGGAACCCGCTACCGCTACGCTTTCCCTCCTAGGGCTGGCCGCACTCGCTTTGCGCCGCCGCCGTTGCTGACGACGCTCTGTCCCAGATTTAACCGCGCAGCAGATTTTCTTCAGCTCCCGGAAGCGGGAATCTTTATATCAGAAGGGCGGCCCTCTCAGGGGACGCCCTTCATTGTTTTTCCGGCAACATGCCGAGAAATGCAATTATCTTTTCTCCTTGGTGAAGTCCAGTTTGCCGTCTTTTTTCCCGTACCACGATTTCCGTTCCTTCCGGGAAGTCTCCTTCCAGAAGCTTGAGGCTGAGCGGGTCCAGAAGATCATGCTGAATGGCCCGTTTGAGAGGACGGGCTCCATACACAGGATCAAAACCATGATCCGCCACCAGAGCCGTAGCTTCCGGAGTCATGCGCAAAAACAGGCCCTTGGCTTCCAGGCGCCTGCGGACACGCTGAAGCTGAATGTCCACAATGCCCTTGAGTTCCTGCGCCGTGAGCCGGTCAAAGATGATGATTTCATCAATGCGGTTCAGGAATTCCGGACGGAAGTGACCGCGCAACGCTTCCAGGGCCTTGGCTTCCCTCTGTTCCGCATTGGCTTCATTGAGGATGTACTGGCTGCCGATGTTGGAGGTCATGATGATGACCGTGTTGCGGAAGTCAACCGTACGACCCTGGCCGTCCGTAATGCGGCCGTCGTCCAGCACCTGGAGCAATACGTTGAAGACGTCCGGGTGGGCCTTTTCAATTTCATCGAAGAGAACCACGCAGTACGGACGACGGCGCACGGCTTCAGAGAGCTGACCGCCTTCTTCATACCCCCCCACGTATCCGGGAGGCGCCCCGATGAGGCGCGCGACGGAATGTTTTTCCATGTATTCGGACATGTCAATGCGAACGATGGCGTTCTCACTGTCAAAGAGGAATTCCGCCAGCGCCTTGCTGAGTTCCGTCTTGCCCACGCCGGTGGGTCCCAGGAACAGGAAAGAGCCGATGGGCCTGTTTTCATCCTGCAGCCCGGCGCGGGCGCGTCTCACGGCGTCGGATACGGCCTTAACGGCCTGTTTCTGCCCGATTACGCGGGCGCCCAGACGCTCTTCCATGTGCACCAGCTTGGCACGCTCCCCTTCCTGCAGACGGGCGGCGGGAATGCCGGTCCAGGTGGCAACCACTTTGGCAATGTCTCCTTCCGTGACTCCTCCTTCAGCAGCCCTCCATCTTCTTTCTGCATTTTACTGAGCTTTTTCCTTGCCTTCCGTCAGGGCGCGCTGGGCTTCCGGAAGTTCGCCATAGGTGATTTCCGACGCGCGGGTCAGGTCACCCATACGTTTGGCCCTTTCGCTTTCCAGCTTGAGGGCTTCTTTTTTTTCCTGTTCCCTGCGGACGGCGTCCAGCACTTCCTTTTTCGCTTTTCCATTTGGCAATCATGGAACCGGATTTTTCCTTCAGGTCGGCCAGGTCCTTGGTGATTTTTTTTCCAAACGGGCCTTGCTGTCGGCGTCTTCTTCCTTCGCCAGCGCCTGCCGTTCCATTTCAAGCTGCATGGCCTCACGTTCAATCTGGTCAATTTCCGTGGGCATGGAGTCCAGCTCAATTTTGAGGCGGGCTGCCGCTTCATCCACCAGGTCTACTGCCTTGTCAGGCAGAAAACGGTCGGAAATATAACGGTCGGAAAGGGTGGCCGCCGCTACGATGGCAGCGTCCGTAATACGCACTCCATGGTGGACTTCATAGCGTTCTTTCAAGCCGCGCAGGATGGCGATGGTATCTTCCACGCTGGGTTCGGAGACCATGACGGGCTGAAACCGACGTTCCAGAGCCGCATCTTTTTCAATGTATTTGCGGTATTCGTCCAGTGTCGTCGCGCCGATGGTCCGCAGTTCCCCGCGGGCCAGGGCGGGCTTGAGCAGGTTGGAGGCATCCACCGCCCCTTCACTGGCGCCCGCGCCTACGATGGTGTGCAGTTCATCGATAAACAGAATGATTTCACCGTTGGAATCCGTTACTTCCTTAAGGAAGGATTTCAAGCGTTCTTCAAATTCACCGCGATATTTGGCTCCGGCAAGCATGGAGCCGATGTTGAGGGATACAATGCGCTTGTTGCGCATGCTTTCCGGCACGTCGCCGTTGACAATGCGCCGCGCCAGACCTTCCGCAATGGCGGTTTTGCCAACGCCGGGCTCCCCGATCAGGACGGGATTGTTTTTCGTCCTGCGGGAAAGAATCTGCAAAACGCGGCGGATTTCCGTATCACGGCCGATGACGGGGTCAATTTTACCGGCGCGGGCGCGGGCCGTCAGGTCCGTCCCATATTTTTCCAGCGTCTGGTATTTGCCTTCCGGGTTGTCGTCCGTCACGCGCTGGTTGCCGCGCACTTCCTTCATGGCGGCCAGATAGTTATCCTTGGTCAGCCCAAAGGTGTCCGTCAACTGGTGCACTTTTTGTTTTGCGTGTCCAACGCCCCAAGCATGAAGTGTTCCACGCTGAGGTAGTCGTCTTTGAGCTTTTTTGCGTTCCTCTTCCGCAGCCTGCATGACGGTAGCCAGGTCACGCCCCATCTGCGGCTGGGTGGTGGCGCCGCTTTGAGTAGGTTCGTGGGAAACCTCCCTTTGGGCTGCCTGGAGAAGCAGCCCCGGATCGCAAGAGGCTTTGCGGAGAATAGGGGAAAAGAATTCCGCCTTCCTGCTCCAGTAACGCCACCAGAACGTCCAGAGAAGAAATTTCCGGTTTTCCAAGCCGGCCTGCAGTTGCTGCGCCTGCATCAGCGCTTCCTGAAAATTTTGTTGTTAGATTGTTAAGCATGGTATGTTGGTATTTTAGACATAAGAATAACTCCAACCGTTGAATGGAAAAACAGGATTTTTCCTGTTATCTAAAAATTTTTTGCCCCTCCGGATTCCCCGCAATATCACTTGCACGCTCAACGGATTATTGGAGAGTCCGCCCTGACAAGGAAATCCTGTCCCGCTTTCTCATGGAGCTGGCGCATCCGGTATCCCGGCAATAGTGTAAATCCTGAACGCCAAGGAAAATATTTCCGGAAAGAACGGCAGCCCCGTACCGGATAGAAACGCAGGAACAGCCCTTGCCCATGCTCCAAAATAATCGCGTGGGCAAGGGCGGCAATGCCAAATACCACGTTCGCAGCCTACCCGACTGACAGGAGACGGATTTTTCCATTCCATTGATGGATACAGCGATATTCCCCACCTGCAAGAAGACTAAAATGTGAAAAAATGCTTGCTCGCATGATAATGGCATATTAGTTACGTAATCAGTTACGTATTTAATAACGGAAAGATATGGATTTTTTTTCAATAGGACAGGTAAAATAGCCATTGGAAGCAGGCTGCGCATGCTGACGGATGCTGTGACGTCTGATGCAAGTCAAATTTATGAATTATACGGCATTGACATAAAGCCAAAGTGGTTTCCCCTGCTTTTCGTTTTAGCCGGCGGGAAAGAGAAAACAATAACGGGCATAGCTAAGGAAATAGGGCACAGTCATCCATCCGTGAGCAATATCGTTGGAGAAATGACGGCAAGAGGATTGGTGAAAGGCCTTGAAGACCAGAAGGACAAGAGACGCACCGTCATCGCCCTGTCTCCACATGGGAAAAGGGTTGCCGCCATGCTGACAGAGCTCTGCAAAGACGTGGAGGTCGCCGTAGAGGATATTTCCAAGGAAACGCGCCATGATTTGTGGAGAGCTATCGGCGAATGGGAAGACCGGCTCGCTGAGAAGAGCCTGCTGCAACGGGTCAAAGAAGCCCGGAAAATGAGGGAAAGGGAGCATATCAGGGTAATTCCTTACGAACCGTGTTACAAGAATACGTTTAAATCACTTAACGTACAGTGGATTACGCAACATTGGAAGATAGAACCGCACGATCTGGACTATCTTGATCATCCGCAGGAATATATTATCAACAAAGGAGGCTTTATCTTTGTAGCCCTTTACAGGGGAAAGCCCGTCGGAGTTTGTGCCCTCTGCAAAATGGATGACCCGGTATATGATTATGAACTGGCGAAACTTGCCGTTCACCCTCATGCGCAGGGCAAAGGCATCGGGGAAATACTTTGCCATGCAGCTATAGACAAAGCAAAGGACATGAAGGCGAAAATTCTTTTTCTTGAAAGCAACACCCTGCTCAAACCCGCCATACACACATATAAAAAGCTGGGATTCAAGGAACTTGCGGAAAATCACCCGGCATACGAACGCGGAAACATCCAGATGGAACTGAAGATAACGTATTGATATGGAAATCATAAAAAATAATAAAGTCATCGTTCGCAAGGAAGACGCATCGAAGAAAGTGTTCAAGGGCGTTTCACTGGATTCGCTCGCTGTCGGAGAGAAATCAATGGCAGCAAAGATGTACTATGTGAAAGGCAACTTCGCCTCTACCCACCAACATCCGCATGAACAATGCGGGTACGTCATTTCAGGCAAATACCGCCTGAACATGGAAATGCCGGAGAAGAATATTGAAGTGTTGCTTCATGCAGGGGACAGCTACGCCATACCGGACAATACGCCTCGTTCCTTTGAGGTGATGGGAAGCGGAGAGGTTGTCGATGTGTTCACACCGCCAAGGGAGGACTATTTGTAAACAGCCGCATTTGGGGCTGAAGAAACTTCATATCAGCCTAATAAAACTAACGAGAGGATGTCGCCCCCCCTATTGCTGCATTCTGAAAGGATTATCCGGCAGCATACCGCACGCCGGCCAATTTATTGTCTCTGTTTTTCAACAAATTAGGCCAAACTGACAAAAATCCAATAAGAAAACCGCCCCGGTAACCGGAGAAAGACGCGGAACCAAGGCACCGGCTGATGCCGGACGATTTTTCCGCCAGGATATTTTCCGAACCGGGGCGGTCAATTACATCCCGCTCATCGGGAACAATGTATCCAGCGCAGCGTTCAGGGTCATCACGTTGACTACGTTTTCCCCCAAAATTCCGCCCCGGACGAAGTGTTCAGACACCAGTTTCCGGATTTTTTCCGGAGGCACTCCGCGCGTGGAGGCAACACGGTTCAATTGAAATTCCCGCCGCTTCCGGAGAGATAAAAGGCTCCAAACCGCTGCCGGAAGCAAAAAGCATGTCCGCAGGGACAGGCGTTTTCTCCGGCAGACTGTGGGCTTTCAGCAGAGCCGCCCTGCGCTCCGCCACCGTCCTGACCAGCTTCCCGGAAGTCCAGGAGAGGTTGCTGGCTCCGGAAGGCATGGTAGCGTATTCTCCGGCAGAGGGCCGGGGCCAGAAATATTTGGCGGAGATAAAAGGCTGTGCGACAAGCTCCGAAGCGATAATTTCCCCCCGTTCATTCCGGATTAGGGAACCATGAGCCTGATGAGGGAAAAAAATCAGGCTGACCAGCGTAACGACCAAAGGGTAAATGCCTCCGGTAATGACGGCCAGAGACAGAAACAGGCGCAGATTGGGAAATGTCCACTTCATGATAATTCAGCAGGTTAGGATTGGATTTTCAAACAAGGCGCCATGCATTGATGACCATATCAATAAGCTTGATGCCCATGAAAGGAGCAATCAGGCCGCCCACCCCGTAAATGAGGATATTGCGCTTCAGCAGGGAGGCCGCTCCCGCCGGACGGTAGGAAACCCCTTTCAAGGCCAGAGGAATCAGCGCTACGATGACCAGGGCATTAAAAATCACAGTGCTGAGAATGGCGCTTTGCGGGGAATTCAGGCCCATTATGTTCAGGGCGGAAAGAGGTCCACTGGCCATGCCGTCAGCCACAAAGAGGCCGGCAAACATGGCGGGAATGATGGCAAAGTATTTGGCTACGTCATTGGCGAAGGAAAAGGTGGTCAGCGCGCCGCGGGTAATCAGCATTTGCTTGCCGATTTCTACGATTTCAATCAGCTTGGTCGGATTGCTGTCCAGGTCCACCATGTTGCCCGCCTCCCGGGCGGCCTGCGTTCCAGTGTTCATCGCCACACCCACATCGGCCTGGGCCAGGGCGGGAGCGTCATTAGTTCCATCCCCGGTCATGGCCACCAGGCGGCCGGCAGCCTGTTCCTCACGAATGCGCGCCAGCTTCATCTCAGGCGTAGCTTCCGCCATGAAGTCATCCACGCCGGCTTCCGCCGCAATGGATGCGGCAGTCAGGGCATTGTCCCCTGTCACCATGACAGTCCGGATGCCCATGGCCCGGAGCCGGGCAAAGCGTTCCCTGATGCCGCCCTTGACGATGTCTTTCAGATAAATGACTCCCAGCACGTCTTTTCCCCGGGCCACTACCAGCGGCGTACCGCCGACACGCGCGACATTCTGCACCATCATTTCCACCTCTTGCGGGAAAGTTCCGCCCCGGATTTTCACCCACTGCGCCACGCTTTCCGCCGCTCCTTTCCGGATGGAAACGGCCGGACGGCCGTCGTGCTCCGCAATATCCACGCCACTCATGCGGGTGGAAGCGGAAAACGGGATAAAAGCAATATGGTCCGCGTCCATATGGCGGCCCCGGATTCCAAACTGTTTTTTAGCCAGCACTACGATGCTGCGGCCTTCCGGCGTTTCATCGGACAGGGAAGCAAGCTGGGCAGCTTCCGCCAGCTGCAGGTCATCCACACCGGGTGCAGGCAGGAATTCGTTCGCCATTCGATTGCCGAAGGTGATGGTTCCGGTTTTATCCAGCATCAGCACATCAATGTCCCCGGCTACTTCCACGGCGCGCCCGGACACAGCCAGCACATTCCGGCGCACAAGCCGGTCAATGCCGCTGATACCAACAGCACTTAACAATCCGCCGATCGTCGTCGGAATCAGGCATACCAGAAGAGAGACCAGGATGGGCAGGGAAATACGGCCCTCCGCCCTGAAGCCTAGCGTCCGGGCAGAATCCTCAATGTATCCGGCCATGGCGGGAAGGGAAAAAACCACGGCAAGAAAAACAATGGTCAGCGCCACCAGCAGGATGCCCAGAGCGGTTTCATTGGGCGTTTTCTGCCGGCTGGCCCCCTCCACCATGGAAATCATGCGGGCCAGGAACGTATGGCCCGGTTCCACGGTAATACGGATAACAATGCCGTCACTGATTACACGGGTTCCTCCCGTTACAGCGCTGCGGTCCCTCCCGCTCTCACGGATGACCGGAGCGGATTCCCCGGTAATGGCGGATTCATCCACGCTAGCGATGCCTTCTATCACCTCTCCATCCAGGGGGATGATATCCCCGGCCTCGCACAACACTTTGTCCCCTTTGCGCAATTCGGAAACGGAGACGATTTCCTCCGTTCCCTTGTCCGTCAGCAAACGGGCGTTCACATAAACGCGCATTTCTTTTCAGAGCGTCCGCATACGCCTTTCCCCGGCCCTCCGCCAGCGCTTCCGCAAAGTTGGCGAAAAACACGGTGAACCAGAGCCAGAGCGCGATTTGCAAAGTAAAGCCGAAGGGTTGCCCGGCAGCCAAATCCCTGATAAGGGCAATCGTTGCCATCAGAGCGCCGGCAGCCGTGATAAACATCACGAAGTTTTTAGACAGGACGCGCGGGTCAAATTTGCGCAACGCATTCCGGAAAGCTGTTTTCAACACGGCTCCGTCATACCAGGATTGACTCTTTTTCTCCTTCATGATCATAAACATCCGGATTATCGGCGAATACGCCTTAAAGCATGGTTCCCGAATACAAGAGCAAATGCTCCAGAATAGGTCCCAGAGCCAAGGCCGGGAAGAAGGTGAGGGCTCCTACAACCAGCACGACGGCTACCAGCAGAACCATGAACATCAGGTTATCCGTCCCCATGGTACCCTGGGCCGGCGGAGAAATTTTCCTGGATGCCATGCTGCCAGCAATCATCATCACCGAAATAATGGTTCCGAAACGGGCCAGCAGCATCGCCAAACCGCCCAGCAGGGAATAAAAAGGCGTATCCCCTACAGCCAGACCAGCAAAGGCGCTTCCATTATTCCCGGCCTGGGAACCGACGCAGTACAGGATTTCCGTCAGCCCGTGGGGGGCCGGCATTGCAGATGGACGCCCGCCCGGCTTCCGTAGCGGCGGCCAGCCCGCTCATGACCAGGACGGCCATGCCGGGGAGCAGGACACCCACCATGGAGCAGCACACTTCCCGGGCTCCCATTTTTTTTTGCCCAGGAATTCCGGGGTTCGCCCCACCATTAAACCGCACAGGAACACGGTAATCATGGCAAACATCAGCATGCCGTACAAGCCGCAGCCCAGACCTCCGAAAATTACCTCACCCAGCAACATATTGAACAGGGCAATGCCGCCGCCCAGCGGGGACATGCTGGAATGCATGCAGTTCACGGACCCGTTGGAAGATGCCGTCGTAGCGACGGACCAGAGGGAACTGTTCGTAACGCCCAGGCGCACTTCCTTGCCTTCCAGCATTTTCATGCCCGGGAAAAGCGGGTTTCCCGCATGTTCCGCCCACTGGGACAAGACAATGGCCGCCACAAGCAGAATCATCATGGCTCCGAAGATAATCCACCCCTGCCTCTTTTTTCCAATCATGACGCCGTAGGCGTATGGGCAGGCGCAGCCGGCCAGAAGCAGGGAAATCATTTCAACCATGTTGCTGAAGGGCGTGGGGTTTTCAAAAGGATGTGTGCTGTTGTTCCCGAAAAAGCCGCCGCCGTTTGTTCCGAGCTGTTTGATGGCTATCTGGGATGCCGCCGGGCCACTGGGTATCATCTGTTCCACGCCATCCATGCCCGGCACGGCAATGGGTCCGTCAAAGGACTGCACCACACCCTGGGAGACCAGCAGAAGAGCAATGACCGTGGAAACAGGAACCAAAAAATACAACGTGCTGCGCGTCAGATCCGTCCAGAAGTTCCCCAGAGTAGAAGCGCATCTCCTTTCCAGCCCGCGGATCAGGGCGGACATGACGGCAATTCCCGTGCCGGCGCTGACGAAATTTTGCACGCCCAGCCCGGTCATTTGAACAAAATAACTGACGCCTTCCGGCCCTTCCCCTGAATAGAACTGCCAGTTGGTGTTGGTCACGAAGCTGATGGCCGTATTCAAGGCTATATCCCACCGCATATTTTCCGTTCCGGCGGGATTCAGAGGCAGCCATTTCTGGCACAGCAGGGAAAGAAAAAGGACGAGGAATCCAGCGGCGTTAAAAAAAAAGAACGGCCGTCAGATACTTTTTCCAGTCCATTTCGCGGGTGGGGTCCACTCCGGCCATACGGTAGACGCAGCGCTCCACGGGACCCAGAACCGGGGAAAGCCATGTCTGCCTTCCCATCAAAACACTTGCCAGCCATTTTCCGAGAAACGGGGTGAAAGAGACCAGTATGCCTATGAACAGGACAATGATTAACAAGTCGTGTGAGGACACAACGCAACTCTACGCGTATTCTGGAAATTCCGGGTAGTTAACAAATGACCTCCGGACATTAAGAAATTATTAATTCCTCTCCGGAAGCCCGTTTTTAACGCCGATGCGCCGTTAAAACTCCACGCCCAGGCGGAATCCCACCCAGAATTCGTCTCCGGCATCCCTGTGACGCAGCACCGTAGCCGCCTGGGAATAATTGACGGAGCCGGAAAGCGTATAATGTTCTGCAAACCTCCACGTCACACCCAGGCTCCAGTCAATGCAGTTGGAGCCGTCATCATAGTCCACGTTATAACCGCCGTTGTACCCGTACCTGACCATGGGAACCACGGTCACATTTTCCAGGGGCCACTCCAACCGCACAAAGGCGCTGTAATAGGCTTCAAAATCCTGGTGTTCCACTTTCACCTGGGTTTCCGCTCCTACAGCCAGCCAATCCGTTACGGCATAGGAGACCGTCAGCGCCGGATTGGCCACATTATAATCCTGCGTAAAATAGAATTGGTGCTCATACCAGGGATTGACAGTCCACTTCCCCAGATTCCAGGCGTAACCCAGAACCAGGTCCAGTTCATCGTAATTGGCGGAATCTCCTCCGGCATACCAGGCGCTGAACGTAAGATTCTTCCAAGAAATGCTCGGAGCCACTTCCCAGATGCCGCTGCCCGGCAGGCAGTCCAGACCTTCCGTTACGTACTTGCTGGACCACCCCGCCGAGAAGGAAAAGGCCCAGTCCGCGTCTGTGGAAGGTATGGCGGCCTCCTGCATGTTTGTCAGGGAGGCTATCGACGGAGAAACCGTTTCCTCTCCTGCGCAGACGGTTCCTGCTATCATGGCGCAGCCCAGGGCTGCGGCTCCTACGTTTCTTGCGTTGTACTTAATCTTCATAAAGACGTATTGAATACGTCTTGGAGCCTACACAGCATGTTGAACTGCGTGAAGTTAAGCCACATTCTCCAACCGTTATGAAAAAATATATTTTCCGGCTGCCGCAGATAATGCGCCGCTATTTTTTCCAGCCCAGTAAAACGGGACAAGGGCTACTCGGCTCCATCCGCCACAATTCTGTAACCCAGGCCGGATTCCGCGCGGATAATGCGGTTTTCCGGATCGGAATCCCCCAGCTTCTGGCGCAGGTGGGCAATGTGCACCCGCAGATAGTGTGTGTCCTCCTCATGCTGGGGGCCCCAAATTTCACGGAGCAGCTGGCGATGGGTCATCACCTTGCCCTGATGGAGCAGAAGCAGGCGCAGAATTCCGTACTCTTTGGAGGTTAAATGAATTTCCTCTTTCCCCTTCTCCACGCGCCGGGAACTCAGATCCACGACAATGGGACCCAGCCGGAATACGGACGGCTCGCGGTCCGGACGATTGCGCCGAAGCATCACGCGCAGGCGCGCCAGCAATTCACGGCCGCTGAACGGCTTGGTCAGGTAATCATCCGCCCCGGCATCCAAGGCATCCACCTTTTCATCCTCCCCTGTCCCAAGCCGTTAGAATCAGGATAGGAACCTGAGTCCACTCCCGAAGCTGTTTCAGCACTTCCAGGCCGTTAATGTCCGGAAGCCCCAGATCCAGAATAATGGCATCCGGCCGCTTCAGCGCGGTCTCACTCAAGCCAAGCTGCCCGTTTTCACACTCGCGGACATGGTAGCCTGCGCCGGTCAGCGTCAGGTTCAGAAGACGGCGTATCTGCCGTTCATCGTCAATTATCAGGATATCTGCAGGAAAGTTGCTCATGAGGCAGGAGGAATTACTCTTCAGGAACACTATCGTGCTCCACCAGGGGAAGGACAAGCCGGAAACATGTTCCGGCGGAAACGGGAACCAGGGAGACGGCACCGCGCTGAGCTTCCATAAACCCGCGCACAATGGGGAGCCCCAGGCCCAAACCACCGGGCCGCGTCGTCCGGAAGCGCTCAAAAATGGTTTCCGCCCGTTCGGGAGGAATGCCCGGCCCCATGTCATGAATATCCAGCCAAACCTGGCCGCGCGCGGAGTCGGTACCACCTTGCAACGTAACAGAGGTTCCCTCAGGAGTATGTACGCAGGCATTCAACAGCAGATTGACCAGTACCTGTTCCATCAGGGAAAAATCCGCCTTCACCAGCGGATAGTCCGGCGGCAGGGAAACAGACACGGGATGATTCCGGCGTGCTTCCCTGGTAGCAGCCAGAGCCCCTTCAATAACATCCCCCAGATCGCACCAGTCCAGTTTGGGTTTCAAAGCGCCGGATTCCAGGCGGCTCACATCCAGCAAATTCTTCACCAGGCGGCGCAGACGGCGCGCGGCCAGTAAAATTTCCCCGTATTCTTCCCGCTCCTCCGGTGCGGACGCGGCACGTCCGGCCAATTTTTCACAGCCGCCCTCAATCACGGCCAAAGGCGTTTTGAACTCATGGGAAACACTGTCCAACAGGGATCGGTGCAGTTTTTCCGATTCTTCCATGAGCCGCGTACGCGCCCGTTCCGCCCTCAATTCTTCACGCTCCAGCGCCATGGCCAGCTGCGCTCCCATGCTTTCCAGCAAATCCTTCTGCCCGGCCGTCAGGCACTCCCCTTCCTCTGGCCTTACGCCCAGTACGCCCATGCAACGCTCCCCGGACATCATGGGAAGGTAAAACCCTTCCGCTACCGGGATCGTATCCGTAAACCTTCCTGCGGGGCGGCGGTGTTCCATACACCAGACTGCCACGCTCCATTCCTTCTCATCCATGGCGTACTCTCCGCCGGTCTCCCAAAGCCTCAGCTTACCGCCGCCTCCTTCCGGCGTCATGACAGCCAGGCGCACCCCCATAATCTGGCTGATCTGTCCCGCCGCGACGGAAATGAGGGAAGGCACGTCCGAAGCGGATCCAATGGCCCGGGAATACAGGAACAGGGCATTGGTCTTTTTTTCCCGTTCCCGTTCTTCCCGCTCGCGGATCCTCAGGCGGGAAGTGAGCCGTCCCGTAGAAAGGGCCACCAAAAAGAAAAAGAAGCACATCAAGGCGTCCTCCAGCCGCTCTATCTTGAACGTCATCACCGGGGGAATAAACAACAGGTTCCATAACAGGACGCTCAGCGCCGCGGCCAGAAGCATGGCCCAGCGGGAACGGATGAAAAAGCCCAGCCCCACTACTCCGGCCAAATACAGGAAACCGGGAGCAAAATAACCGGTAAATGCGGAAACCAGCAGGCCGGCACCCGTGACGGCCGCTGTCACGCCTGCGGCCAGCCAGTAATCCCGGCCATCTTTCTCCGTTTTCCGGTGCCAGCTCTTCCAACGGTTACGGCCCGGTCCCGAAGCGGCGGGAACCACGTAAATATCAATCTGGTCGCTTCCCTTCACCAGCTTATCCACCAGGGATATGGGCCGCACCAGGCCCCACAGGTAGCTTTCCTGCGGTTTGCCCACCACAATTTGGCTGACATTTCTTAAAAAAGCCATGCGGAGCAGCGTTTCCGCCAAATCGGAACCGGGCATCACGATCACTTCCGCGCCCAGCCGCCGCGCCAATTCCAGATTGGCGTCCAGCCGCTGCTGCTGTTCAGGAGGCAAGGGCACGCCCGTATCTACGGAAAGGGCTATCCACGGAGCGTTCAGGGCATAAGCCATGCGGCGCGTCCAGCGTACCAGCCGGGCGGAAAACGGGCTGGGGCCTACCGCCACCATCAGACGTTCCCCGCTGCGCCAGATAGAGCGGTCCCCGGAAATCGCCACGCCGATAATGACTTGCACGCCCTTGTCCGCCGCCTGAATGGCCGCCTCCAGCATGGCGCATGTTTTGCCTACTCCCGGCGCCATGCCAAAGAAGATTTTCAGCAAGCCGCGGCCGGGACGGGCTTCCTCCCTCCGGATGGAGGCCAGAATCCTGTCCGCCCGCTGGCTGTCCGAATGCGTTTCTGAAAACATGAAAAGAGGAATCGGAATGATATCCGCTTGAATGTTGGAATCAACCTAATGGAAGAACGTTCAGGGCGCAAATAAAACAACCCGAAAAAAAACATTAAAATTTTATTAAATCCTCTCCCCTGTTTTCAGGCTCTCCCCCACCCCTTCCTCTGCCAAGCATTCCTGAAATCTTTTTTTTTTCATGATTTTCCCCTTCCAGGTTCCGCACCGTATCTCTACCACCCTGCCTCCGTCCTGTTTTTCCTGTGTCCGGCCATTGGAAGTTACTGTTCCGGAGGCATTGAAAAAAGCGGCGGCAGCCCTTCCTGCGCTTCAAATCCCGGGCCATCCCCGGACAAACCTGAAAGCTTCCTCCATCCGGGGAAAAGTCTGACAAATGAAAAACGGGAATGTTTCCCCCTTTCCTAATTGACAAACGATTTCCTTTCTTCTTAATGGGTTAATGTTTATCAATCCGGTACATTGTCTGCCAGCCTCTCTCTGCGCATGCGCGTTGCTTCCGGCAACAATCGCCTCCCTGCATGCGAAACGGCTTACAGTACGCCCTGCGGCTATATCCAGACAACCCTGTACGCCAAAGCAACGGGTTATCTGGGTTTAGGGGTGCATCCGGAAGCCTTGGTACAGCACACCCTTGAAGAAGGCAACATTACCATTTCCGGTAATAAAGTCACCATCACGGACCCGGACGTTAATTTCAACGACCTGATGAATGAAAACTCCGCCTATGTGCTGGTTCTTCACTTCGGCAATGAAGTTATAGCTCTTCCCTTAAACCGGGATGGTTGGAAAAAACCGGGAGCCAGCTGGACGGAGCATTCCATTAAAGTGGATGACCGCCTTCTTTCTGATCTGGTAAGCAAGGGCACTCCCCCCGATTCATATGTCCTGCGCAAGGCGCGCACTCTGGATGATATTCTTGGAGAAGACAACCAGTTTGGCCTGAAAAGCGGCTCCGCCATGTCTGCAGACACGGTTAATATCTTTAATTCGGCAACCACCAAGCTTGCCGCTTATTATTCTGGAAATGAATGGAGAAGAAGGGGATCTACGGAAAATATCGGCAATATGCCGGTGTTCAGCCATGAACCCCTGACCATTACGCGCAAAGCTGGTTCCGATGTTACAGCTGTGGTCATTGGGGAAGTATCCCTGAAGAATCAGAAGCTGGTCGTTCCCACATTCAATTCCCTTCTTCACACTCGCCTGCCCCTTTCCCAGACTTTGGCTGAAATAGCTTTGCAATTGCCTGATGACGCCGTCATCAACATTCCCGCAGATGACAAAAATGCCATGGTCAAGGTCGTCAACAACAACGGTTCCTGGAAACGTCAGGACAATGGAGAGGACGTTTCCAATATCCCCTTCAGCGGAGTTTTTTCCATCTACTACGAATCTTCCAAGACACCTTCCTACATCACGGTGTCCAGCAAACATCAAACCAACAAATAACCAGCCATGTTCTATCGCTCCCTTTTCACCAATGCTTTCACCGCCTGCGCTCTCTTTTCTGGAGAAATTGCCTTAGCGGACAGTTTCAATATCAGCAATGACGATTCCTCCGCATATTCCCTAATCAATTCTCTCGGAGAACCGCTAAATGCAGGCAATGCCATTTTAGGTACCTTCAGCAGCGGTACTTGGAGTTATGATGTGACCACCAGCCGATGGAACTTCCAAGGCAATTCGTATGCACAGGATCAACTGAAATACAGTGATCTGATGAGCATGCAGAACAACTTCACCAGCGCGTTGACAAATATACCGGAAGAGCAAAATGGCGGCGTCGCTGACGGCAGATTTAACTTGTCCGGAGATTACTCTTCTTCCCTGACATCCCCGGTTTATCTAATGGTGACGGGACAGGATGGAGAAACAGCTTTTTTGTCTTTAAAGACGTATCCAGCGACAGTCTGCTTAATTACGATAATATAGATATATCCGGCACCGAGACGTTCGATCTGTGGCTTACGACCAAGGAGCAGGCTCTAACAAACGAGCTTGACTACTACACCGAATGCATCCTGGGAAACATCAATCTGCAAAACAATACCATCCAGCTTTTGATCCCGGAACCCGCGACAGCCACCATGAGCTTACTGGGTTCGATGGCCCTGATGGTACGCCGTAAACGGAAATAGAAGCTTCCCTTTTCATCAAACCCCTGTACGGGTATTTCCCGTACAGGGTTTTTTTGTTCTGCCAATTGTTCATCCTCCATCTTCTTCTGCATTTTCCCTCCAGGAAACCCATGGAGCCCGGCAATAAAACGCCCCGCGCACTCGGAAAGAGCGGCGGGGCGCCTGTTCAAACGGTAAAAACCGCAGGAGTTATTTCTTAACGGGAATGATATCCAGTTCCGCTACGGCGGCGTAATCCCGCCCCTGCGCCTCACTAAGGGCGGAGAAGCGGAAATAACGCGCCTTGACGGGAGCTTGGAATTTCACTTCCTGTAGGTCAGCACTGTCCGGGAAGGGGCCCTTGGCGGCAGGCTGCCATTTCTCTCCGTCCGTGCTCACGTCCAGGAATAATCTTTCACGCGGCCATTGCTGCTGCCATCCTGACGTGGAAGATAAGTGATTCCGGAGAATTCCCGCTCCTTACCCAGGTCCACGGCCAGTACATGCGGATGTTTGGTCACGGTTTTATTGTATTCAGAGTGCCAGAAGGTGCCGGGATCACCGTCAATGGCGATTCGGCGTCCGCTTCGCCCTGCTCCTGGCTGGTTACACTCTTGACCGTATACTTGTCCGTGCGGGTCAGCATGGTCATATCCAGCCGGGCCGCAGGCACGCGGATTTCCCCCTTGTAGGACTTGGCGGTAATGGGCCGCATAAAGAAGGACATCGGGTAGGGCTTGCTGGCCTTGATGATGTCCCTGCCCATAGGGCCGGGACCGCAGGAAGCACCCCCCAGGCCGCGCGTGGCGGAAGAGAGAACCAGAACGGTCTTATCCGTCGTCTTCGGCAGTTCCACGGGGTGGTTTGCCAGGATCAAATCCGTGGTGGTATACGGAAGGGCGGAGAAAGCGAACGATGCGCCCACGGAACCGAAAAGCAGGCCGTTCCCCTTGTCGTCCGTAACGGCCACCCAGCGGGTATCCTCATGATTGCCGCAATCCTGCGGTCTGCCGTACGGGAAGAAAGAATCCCAGGCTGTCGTTTTATACACGCCCAGAGGCATGCCGCTCTTGCGGTCCGCATAGTTTTCTTCCGGCCCGCGACCATAATAGGCTACGTTGTCCATATTCGCCGGCAACTGGAGTTCGTATCCCAGGCGCAGCAGTTCCAGGGGATTGCCGCGCGGAAGCAGTACGGACTGGCAGACGACAGTTCCATCCGCATAGATGGTCCATTCCAAATTATTGATGAAATGGGTGTTCGTATCGTTCAGGGGTTGTTTCCTGGCCGTGATGGTGGTCTTGGTATCGCCGTAGCCGCTGATGTTTTCAGCCTGTTTGCCGCTTACCTTGATGGATTGCTTGACGGTGACGCTATTGCCGTTATCAATGGCTTCGTAACTGAGCAGTTCATGCTTCAGTTCACGGAGGCCGTTAGCCATGCTCTTGGCCATGACGCCCGGCTCATTGCTGGAGGCGGCGCGCAGGGCGTTCACCGCCATGGGCGTTTTAAACAGAGGCTTGCCGTTTACCGTGAACTGGGCCAGTTCCCCGGTGGCCGCGTCAAACTGCACGGAAAAATCCTTGCCGGAAACGGTATGCTTGTCCGTGCTGAGGCTGACTTTGCCCGCAGGAGCCTTGAACACAGGCAGATCTCCCTGCACGGGAAGCTGGAGCTGGTCAAACGCCAATTCATATCCCTTCTTGGCCCCCCCCCCTGTCCTTCTTCAGCTTGTAACTTATGCGCAAGGCATACTCCACCCCCGGTTTCCGGTTTTTCAACTGGGGAATGTCCGGAATGGGAACCACAATCAATTTTTCTCTGGGACCGGCCGGAGGCGTGTCCAGCCTGCCTTCAGCCACTACATTGCCGTTTTCCGTGAGGGTCCAGGTAATGTCGTATGGAGAAAGGTCCGTAAAGAAATTCTTGTTGAAAATGGAAATCCTGCCGTCGTCCGTCAAAGATGTGGAAATATTCTGATAGACGTGCTTGACTTCAAAATAACCCGGTTCCGGCGTACGATCCGACAGGATGGTGCCGTTGAACACAAACTGGCCGCTATTGGGATGGTCGTTGAAATCGCCGCCGTAGCAGAGCATCTTTTCTCCATTCGGCAGGGTCTTGTACAAGCCCTGGTCCACCCAGTCCCAGATGGCGCCGCCCATAATGCGGTCGGAAGACTCGATGGCCTCCCAGTAATCCGCCAGGTTGCCCATGGCGTTCATCATGTTGTGTGCATACTCGGAAATATAGTAGGGCTTGGGAAAATCCTTGTTGCCCGCCATGGAACGCGTCCAGTCCACGGACGGATACTGGTTGGACCCCAGGTCCACAATGTCATTATTGCGTTCGTAGTGGGTGGGGCGGGACATATCCCTGGCCTTCACCATCTTTTTTCCGCACTGCGGAAAATTCTGGCCGGGGCCGGCTTCATTCCCCAGGGACCACATAATCACGCAGGGATGGTTCTTGTTGCGCTCCACCATCGCCATGATGCGGTCCACATGGGCCGGCATCCACTCAATGGGATGGGAAAGGGACTCCTTGCCATAGTAATAGCCGTGGGACTCGATGTTGGCCTCATCCTGCACGTAAATGCCGTACTTGTCACAGAGGTAATAAAAATAAGGATCCGCGGGATAATGGGAACAGCGCACGTGGTTGATATTGGCGCGTTTCATCATCCGCACTTCTTCCTCCATCTGCTCCGGAGTCACGTAATGCCCTGTTTCCGGATGGCTTTCATGGCGGTTCACGCCCTTTACCTTCACCGGCTGGCCATTTACCAGAAACACGCTGTCCTTAATCACCACATTGCGGAAACCCACGCGGGAGGAAACCATTTCTTCCGTCTTCCCGTCACGCTTCAGCGTCAGTACCAGGGTGTACAGGTTGGGATCCTCCGCAGACCATAGTCTGGGTTTGGAATAAATGCCCAGCAGGGAAGTTTTAAAATCCTTCATGCCGGTAATGCGCAAGGGGCTTTTCCAACACGCCGTCATATGGCGCATCCTTGGGCTTGACAGGTTCTACCAGTTTTCCGGCAGCGTCATACAGGGCCATGGAAACCGTGCAGCCGTCCAGCTTTTCCGTTGCCGGAAACAGATTGCGAACATCCACATCCACCTGAAGGCGCCAATCGCCGTCCACGGTCCCCGGTTTGGCATGGTCAATATTCAAAGCCCAATCCCTTTGGTCCACCGGATTGGCCTGTGCGAAAAAGTCGCGGATGTGAACTTTCGGCAGCGCAAAGATGGAAACATTGCGGAAAATGCCGGACAGGCGGAACATATCCTGGCATTCCAGATATGCTCCGTCGGAATGGCGGTACACCTCTGCGGCCACCACGTTCTCCCCCTTCTTAAGGTAGGGGCTGATGTCAAAACGGGCCGGATTCCGGGAATCTTTGGAAAAACCTACATACTGCCCGTTGATCCAGAGGTAGAAAAAGGAATCCACTCCGTCAAACTGCATGTACACTTCCCTGCCGTCCCAGTCCGCAGGCACTTCAAAAGTGCGGCGGTAGGAACCTACGGGGTTCCGTTCCTTGTAGGACGTATAATTCTTGTTGGAAGGCTCCTTCATTACATAAGGCCAGGAGCGTTCAAAGGGATACGGCTGATTGGAATAAATGGGGGTGCCGTAACCCTGAGTCTGCCAGGAGGAAGGCACCTTAATCTCCTTCCAGTCCTTTACGTCGTAATCCGGCTTGTAAAAAATCGGCCGGGCGGCTCTGGGGATCCTTCGCCCAGTGGAACTTCCACTGACCGTTCAGGGACCTGCGCCATTTACTGTTTTCAGGCAGCACTTTCAAGGCGGACTGCAAATCGCTGAAAGACGCGAAAAAAGGCGGTTGGAGCTTCCTTATTCAAATGCAGGTTTTGTTCCTGTTCCCATTCCAGCCCTGTGGGGCTGGCGCGGGGGCGGAATCGCCCGGTGCTCCCAGGCCGCACATGGCGGAACTTACCGCCAGTGCGGTACAGTATAAAAGCCAGGATCTGGTCGTTCTCATGAAATCAATATGTGTCGGAGTTGATATGCACAAACGGATTGTCCTGTTACATACGAATCCGCAATTCTAATTCTAACAGCAAACTTGCCCTTTGCAAGCTGCTGTTGCGTTTATGAACGGCCTGCAAACGCAGCCGTTAAAAAGTATGCCGGAGCTGGAGAACGCCCACACACTGCATGGATTCCTGCTGGGTGTATTCCTTGGTCATGTAATGCAGGCCGAAAAGCAATTCCGAGCGCTTGTACCGGAAGCCGAAGCCATAACCCCATTCTCCCACTACGGGATACTTGTTCACATACTTGGGGGAGGAACGAAACACCGTACCATCCAGATACAGGTCATGAGCCACGGCTCGCACGGCAGCATGAATATAACCGTAATACCCCCAATTGGAAACGGACATCCTGTTATAAACGAAGGGAGGCGCTGCACTGGTCGCTCCGCGAATGCTGTTCTCCGGAGAAGTATTGCCCAGATTATAGCCGAAGCGGAAGGACATGCCGCCCCCCGCCTGCACCTTTACTGTGCCGGCGTCCGCATGCCAGTAAGCCAGGGCATCCGTTTCAAAACCGGAGCCGTAGCGCTTCTCCAGTCCGCGCAGGCGGTAATACCGCTTGAAAAACAAATTGGCGGTCATCTCTCCAGGGAGCTGGTTGGCCCAGCCGGGCCATTGCTCCATACCCCACAGCTTATGGATGAAATGCTGGGAGCCCTTGGCGAGGGAATTCGTGCCCGTGGTGCCGAGCTGCAGCTCCAGGGAATTGGCCCGGTCTTCATTCTTGACTAGGGAGGTCAGCCCCAGCGTCAGGTTGCCCACATAGGGGTGCTGGTTGTAGATGGGATAGGTGGCCTTCTGCTCCGGGGTGTACATGAGCTGGTTCAGGTCCAAACCCCACTGCTGGCGCAGGTTGGCGGAACCGTTCATGCCCATGAACCGCCGCCAGGAATCCGAGGCGTTCGTGCCGCCCAGCACTGTTCCCAGCATGCCGGAAAACGTATGGCTCCGGGACGTGGTGCCGGACATCCACGCAAAGCGGACGCCGTTGGTATAATTATCATCATCCCCCACGAACATATCGTTTTCCAAATGGAAACTGATAACGGAGCCCTCCTGCGGCGCTTCTATCTGCTGGGTTCCTGCCTGCAGGAAGCCCACCGGCAGCAGGGCGGCGCACATGCACAAAGCCGTACATTTCATGCGGGGCAGTTTGTGCGTTTCACTTCCGCGTGGCAAGGAAAAATCAGGCATGCTCTGCGTTTGCACTTTTCAAAGCCGGCAAATATCCACAAACTTCATCCGTTCCGCCACAGTCCCTTACACCATGATTATTGACACGCACTGCCATCTGGCTTCCGCTCAATTCGACCAGTCCCGCAGGGAAACTTACGTCCAGCATGCCCCGGGAAGGCATTGACCGCATGATTACGCTGGGGGCGCGGATGGATGACTGGGAGGCAAACACGGCGTGGGCGCGCCAGTTTCCCGGCGCGGTTTTTTGTGCGCTGGGCATCCATCCGGACGATGCCCATGACGCCCCGGCAGACTGGGCGGACCAGCTTTTCCGGAAGGCGCAGGACGTTCCCCTGGCCGCCATCGGGGAAACGGGCCTGGATTACTTCCACGGGACGCCCCAAGGCTGGGAAACGGAACAATTCCACCGCCTTCAGCAGGACCTTCTGGAACGGCACTTTGACCTGGCGGAGCGCCTGGGCCTTAATATCGTCCTGCATACGCGGGACCGGAAAGGTTCCGCGAGCTTTGAGGACGCCTTGGCTATTGCCCGGAACTACGCGGGCCGCGTGCGTCCCGTATTTCACTGCTTCATCGGAAATACCGCTCAGGCCATGCGGATCTTTGACGAACTGGACGGCATGGTCTCCTTCACCGGGGTGGCTATAAAAAAACGCCCCCGTAGTGGCGGAAACCGCAAGCTGGTGCCCGGAAAACCGTATCATGCTGGAAACGGACTCCCCCTATCTCAGCCCGGAACCCCTCCGGGGCCGCATGAACGAACCCGCCCATCTCATTCATACAGCCCGTTTCATCGCCGCTGCCAGAGGCATGAACCTGGAAGATCTGGCCCATGTGACGACCCGAAATGCGGAAACCTTTTATAATCTGGGCAAGGTCTGAAAAAAAATCCCGACAATCCGCGCTACCGCCTTGAATCCGAAATCATAAATTAGTATGAACAGGGCACACATGAAAACGCCATTCATTTTAACCTGCGCCTGCGCTGCCGCGCTGGTATTCCCCCTCTCTTCCTGCTCCACCCAGAATTCCTCCACGGCCGGTTACGACACTGCGGAACCGGCCAGCGGCGAAATCCCGCCGTGGATCGCGGAAAGCTCTGATCCCGCTTACGAATCCGGCCATTACAGCCCGGTTCAGAGTTCTTCCAGCTACGCTTACAATCCCCCGCCAAGCCTTCCGTCACTAAAAAATCATCCGCGCGGAAGAGCACGGCCGGCAGCAAATCCTCCCGCAGCACGGCTGCCAGAAAGAGCTCCTCCCGTAAATCCGCTCCCAAGGCCCGCACCTACACCGTGAAGAAAGGCGATACGCTGGGAGCCATCGCCCGCAGGAACGGCACCTCTGTCAAGGCCCTTAAAAGGGCTAACGGCCTTAAGTCCGATCTGATTCACATCAACCAGAAGTTGACGATTCCGCGTTCCAAGTAATCCGGGGATCCTCCCGGTTCCACCACTTATGAAGCCTCTCCTTGTTCTGGCCGCCTTCCCCGTGGTGCTCATGGGGTGGGCGTCCTGTTCCCACTCCGGCACGGGTCATGCGGCCCTGCCGGATCCGCGTGCCGTGGACAAATCCGTTCCGGAATATAAAAACCCGTTTCATCCTTCCACATACGCTCATTTTGTAGCCCGCAAGGACTACCGGAAAACGTACGACGTCTACAAGGACGATACCTTGCTGAACCGCCAGCCGAAAAAATCCCGAAAAATCTTCGTCTGCCTGGACGAACAACGGGGCCAGTATCTGGTGGACGGCTTGGTCGCCATGGACTTCCCCCTCTCCTCCGGCGTAAAAGCCTATCCGACCAAAACGGGGGACTACGCCGTTATCTCCAAAAAGGAAGACCATGCTTCCAACCTCTACGGCAAAATGTATGATGCCGAAGGCAAATGCATCAACTACAATGCCGAATCCACGGATCCCATACCGGAGGGAGGTCGTTTTGACGGCTCTCCCATGCCTTATTGGCAGCGTCTTACCAACGCGGGGTTGGGCCTGCATGTAGGGAAAGTTCGGCGGCATCCTGTTTCCCATGGCTGCGTCCGTTTGCCGCGAAATGTTGCGGAAATCCTCTACAGGCAAACCAGCATAGGAACGCCCGTTACCATCCAGAAAACGCCGCTCCCCGTGCCGGAAGCGCAGAAAATCCCTCCCGCACAACAACAGGAATCCGGAGGCCGCAAACAATAGCCTGCCGGGAAAACGCTCCCTTCAAAACACAAACTGTTTTAAAAAGACTGCCCGGAAAGCAGTCTTTTTTTTCTATCCCATTTTTTCCAAGGCATTAACATGACGTATAAAAAAAAAATTATATTTCCTAAATTATTGCACTATTTTTACGGCCACACAACGAAAAGAAGCGTTTTGTAATCCTCATCGGAGGGCAAGTAAGAATGCCGGATAAGATGACTGGGTAAAACCAATCAACTTATCCGGTATTTTTTGTTTCCCGGCAAAAAATAGCCATAAGAATAACAGACGCATATGAAAAGAAATGCAATTGATTTAGGCACACTGGACGTATGCACATTATTCAGAAAGTATTTTATCCCGACCTTATTCGGGATGCTTAGCATATCGGCAGTAACGGCAGTAGACGGAATACTCGTCGGCCACGGAATCGGAAGCGATGGCATTGCCGCTATCAATATATGCATTCCCCTGCTGATGCTGTTTACCGGGATAGGGCTCATGGCAGGCGTAGGCTCATCCGTAGTCGCTTCCATTCAGCTATCAAAAGGAAAACTGGGGGCAGCGCGCCTTAATGTCACTCAGGCCTTGTTGTTCGTCACCATTGCCGCCATCGTGCCATCTGCCTTGATGATGGCATATCCGTCAGCTACAGCCCGATTTTTAGGCGCTTCCGAACATCTTACCCCCATGGTTAGGGGAATACCTGTTGTGGTTCATCCCCTCGTTGATATTCCAGATGTGGTGCTCTGTCTGCCTATTCATGATTCGTTTGGATGGCGCTCCGAAGTTGGCTATGATGTGCAATATCATTGCTGCAATCATCACCGTAATACTCGGTTGGCTGTTTATCTTTCCATTGGGCTGGGGATTGACGGGAGCTGCTTTCGCCGCAACCATAGCACTGTTTGCGAGCGTCGCCACGGGCCTTATTTATTTATGGAAATTGCACATAAACTGCGGCTTTATCCTATTAAATGGAGCATCAGAAGTTTTCGGTTCTCCCTCCTTAATATTGTCTGTCAATGTCGCATCGGTTCTTCCGCTTTGCTGACTGAAGCGACACTGGCCACGCTCATGTTCGTCGGGAACCACACATTGATGAAATATCTGGGAGATAATGGAGTAGGAGCGTTCGGCATTGCCTACTATTATCTTCCGTTCGTATTCATGGTAGGCAATGCCATAGCGCAATCAGCGCAACCCATCATCAGCTATAACTTCGGGCTTGGAGAGAAAAAACGCGTAGCCGATACAAAACGGATCGCATTATTTACCTCCGTTGTTTGCGGCATAGTCACGACGGCAGCATTCATTTTGTTCCCGCATATTCTGGTAGGCTTGTTCGTCAATCCGGACAGCACTGCGGCGCTCATAGCCATTGAGGGATTTCCATATTTCTCCCTGGCATTTGTTTTCTTCATCATCAACCTGATGCTCATCGGTTATTACCAAAGCGTGGAAAATGTAAAACTCGCCAATTTGTTTGCCCTGTTGCGAGGATTTGTTTTTCTTATTCCATGCTTTATCCTGTTGCCTGAAGCAATGGGAACGAACGGTGCGTGGCTAGCACTTTGTCTGTCGGAAATGTTGACCATATTAACAGTTGCTGTCCTATTTATTCTACGCAAAAAGAAAACACTTCTGCATCAAACAGGTGAAGAATGCAGTTAAAAAGATTGTTCTCAGGCATGCCACGACACGCGCATAAAATACTTGCAAGCGAATATAGATGACTTAGCACTTTGTCTTCCCTGAACTGGCTACAGCTTTTTAAAAATTATTAAACAAAAGATATTTCTTTAACAAAGTTTTTCTGGGAAAACGACAGGATAGGGATTACCCTCTGCTGCGAGAAACCCTAAGATTTTTGTTATGCCTGCATCTCCGGAGCGCATTCTGGAAAATTTGTTCCCCTTTTATCGGCAGGAAGAATTTCCCGTTCTCCTGCACCAGTATAAAATGTGGTCGGAAAGTCGCCCTCTGGAAGGATGCCGGATTATTGACGCTTCTCCCGTGTTCCGGAATACCTGCGCCAAATACGCCTCTCTTCTGGCCGCAGGAGCGGAGCTGACAGTAGCGGTCTCCCCGGTAATGCCCTATGACTCGGAAACAGCCGTATTATTGGGACAATATGGAATTCCCGTGGTGGAAGCGGAACGGGCAGGCGGACCTTATGATGTGGTCATGGACTGCGCCGGAGCGCTCAGCCATGTTCCCAGCCGCTGCGGGTATGTGGAATTAACCCGCTCGGGTGCGGAACGCTATGCGGCATGCACGCAGCCCGTGTGGATGGTGGACGCCGGAAAGATTAAACAGATAGAAACCTGCCTTGGAACCGGAGAAAGTTTTTTCCGGGCTCTGGAATCTCTTGGAATAAAAAATGAACAGGGACAGACTCTGGTAGTCATTGGACATGGAAAAGTTGGCCGTGGAATAGCTCTGCATGCTCTCAGACGGAAACTGAATGTCATTGTAGCGGACGTGGAAAAAAAACCTCTGGCTTCCGCCTCTTTTTGTGCCGGCAACGGACAGGGAAACCCTTACTGACGCAATCAGGCATGCTTTCTGCGCCGTTACGGCTACGGGAAAGCGGCATGCCATGTCAGGACTTATTGACCCGGCCATGCTTTTTCTCTTCCGGCGTTCTGCTTGCCAATATGGGTGTGGAGGATGAATGGGGGCCGGAAATTCCGAAAAAACCGCCTGCTGAACGAAGGCCGCCCTCTTAATTTTATTCTGTCGGACCCTACGCAAATGCGTTACATTGATCCGCCCCTGGCTCTTCATAACCAGGGAGCTCTGGAACTTGCCGAAGGCCGAGTTTTGCCTGGCCTTTTTCCTCCGCCGCCGGAAATGGAAGAGCATTTTCTTTCCCTGATACGTTCCTGCGGTTCCGTACCGCCTGACATGCTGAACTGGATTTCCTGACTTATCATCTTGTCTTTGCCGGGATAAAGCGGTAGCTTATAGAATACGGTCGGGAACTTATTATTCCATGGTCGGTTTGACGTTTCATTGACTTCGCAACTCATGAACACTTATTATTTTTACCGCAGTTATCGGCTGGGAGGGAGAATCCTCGGAACCCTGGGATGCAGCCTGGCCTGGGCTTTTTTCGGTTCCGGCTGGTGGAACTTTCTTCTCGGCGCCCCTTTTACTGTTCCTGTGGCTTCCCGTTATTATGGGCAGGCCTTATTTTCTCACAATCACTTCTTCTTCCATCTTCTGGGGCAACAGCATTTCACGCAGGGAAATACCGTGGGAATTAATTGAACGCATAGGATGCACACCAAATAATGAGGCAGAACCCGATTGATTGATGATTAAACTGAAGGACGGACGTATTCTGGATGTGGAACATTCCTGTTTCAATTCCATATCCTCCGTCCGTGAAGCCATTCTTCAAGCATCCGGTTTTTATCCCTTTCATCTTGCTCCGGACTTGTTCGCTCCTCCGGGTCTGCTGGGCGAGTGATACGGAGTAAAATTTGTCAATTCTCCGCTCTGAATATTTGCTGTCCCCGCATCTTCTCATTCCCGGATAATGGCATTCTCCCGTCGTCGCAGAGGTTTCCGGTGATGCCCCTCGCGCCCCATGCAGGTGTTCCGTCTTTTCAAGGCAGATTACAGTTTTCCTGTAATGGAAAATAAAAAATGTTCCACGTAGAACATTTATGTGAATAACATTTCTTTTCCATTCACTCTCAGCCAATAAAAAAACAGGCGTCATGTCTCCACGACGCCTGTTCCTCTGTATGAACGATTTTGTGCCACCAAAATCAATTGGGAGATCTCATCGGCATGAGCACATACAGGAACTCATCGCCAATCTTCAAGACGCCCGGACTCATTTCATCAATGAGGTTCAGCGTAATGACCGTATCCCCGGCCATCGTCTTCAGGGGAGCCATGAAGAAATCCGGATTAAAGGAAATGGAAAGCGGCCTTCCGGAATAAGTGATCGTCATCGATTCATGAGCTTCGCCCACTCCTTCTGCGCTGGAAGCCACTTCCAGTTCGTTTTCACGAAAATTCAGCTTGATATTTGTGCTTTTATCCACGGAAAGGAGAGAAACACGGCGCACTGTTTCCAGCAGTTCCCCGCAGGGAAGTTCGATACTTTCCTTGCAATCCGTAGGAATTACCTGCCGGTAGTTCGGGTAATTGCCGTCAATCAGTTTGCTGATTAAGAGCGTATCGTTGATTTCAAAGGCTGCCTGGTTGCGTGTGAACCGGATCGTGACGGTTCCCACTTCATCCAGAAGGCGGCGGAGTTCTCCGACAGCCTTAGTGGGCGGGATGGCATCCAGTTGCTGTTCTTCCGGAAATTCCCAGGGCGGTTTCCGCCAAAGCCAAACGACGTCCGTCCGTGGCTACCAAAGTCATTTTACCATTGCGGGAAAGGGAAATGCCGTTCAACACGTAGCGGGTCGTATCCGTGGAAATGGCATATATTCCGTCCGGCGGATACAGTCGCGCAACATATTCTGCTCCACCTGGTACACAGTAGCCTGCTCAAAAGACGGCAGTTCCGGAAATTCATCCGCCGGAAGGCCGTTCAGTTTAAACTGGGATCGGCCGCATTCCACAGCAGCCTGGTTGCGTTGGTTGACATCCACCTGGACTTCGGCTTCAGGAAGTTCGCTGATGATGCTCACCAGCTTTTTAGCGGGCAGGGTCACGGTGCCTTCACGCAGCACATTTGCGGGAACCACGCCAGTAATGCATACATCAAGATCAGTAGCCGTAAAACGTATCTGGCCGTTTTCAGCTTCAATCTTGACATTGGAAAGAATGGGCAGCGTCGTCTTGGAAGACACGACGCTGGCAACCTGTCTCAGCCCGTCGAGAAATACTTGCTTGGAAATGGTAAACTTCATGTGTCTGTGCTTTTATCTGCCTCGCATCTTCTCATAAGTGCCTTTCATGGTTCAAGCCATTTCTCCGTCAAACCCTAATATTTGGCAGTATTTTTTTTTAAAAGCATACTATATATAGTAATATACAATTTCTCCGGGCATATCTTGCATGAAAAGGTTTTTCAAATTATTTAAGCATTCTTAAAAATCCATTCCAGAGAATCAGATTTCTTCAATATCCTTGTGCGGATTATAAATCCGGATATTGTCTCTTTTTTCCCAGGATGCGGTAATTTTATTGGAAATGTACGTTTTCTTTCCAACAGGAATGCCGTTTCTGTTTTCTCTTCTTTTATCTTCTCCGTAATTTTTTTCCGTTAAATGATTTGTTTTCAGAAAAATAATTTGACCCCGGATTTATAATCCGCTACCCTCCTATCGGATTGATTTTAACCCATATTTCAGAATTTCCGTGAAACGCTCATTTATTATTTTATCTTTACTGGCAGCGGCAGGCATGGTCCATGCGGCTACCCCTATCTATTCCTGGGAATGAACTGCGGAAGGAGCACAAATAACCGCCCCCAACTGGAACGGTTCCTTCAATTACACTTCCGGCAATGATTACGCCACGTTCGGCAGCAATTCCGGCACTCCCTATAACTCAAACATAACGGGTATCCAAGGCAGTTTCACCGTGAGCTTTGACCTGAAAAACCTGAGTTCCACCAGCAATGGGTGGAAAGACATTTTCAGCCTGTACACCAATGGAACGGTCTCCGGAGAATCCAACAGCATGGTGCTGGAATTCACTAATAACGGAGAACTCTACCTCTACAATAAGGGGTTCGGCGGCCAAACTGGCGGGAATATCAATACGGGATTGACCTGGACGGATCTCCAGCAGGACAGCTGGACTAATCTGAGCATCGTTTCCGATCTTTCCTCCCAAACGCTTTCCGTGTATGTCAACGGCGCTCTGGCAGGTACGATTACCGGGTGGAATCCATCCTCCCCTGCCCTGACAGGCTCCCAGTTTGGAGCTTCTTTTGGAAATACCCGCCCCATGAACGGCACTATGGATATCAACAACGTCAAATTTTATGACGGTGTCGTGCTTCCCGTGCCGGAAGCAGCTACAGCTTCCCTGGGCCTGTTGGGGCTGGCCGCCCTGATGATGCGCCGCCGCCGGTGCTGCTGAAGCAACTTTAACCATTAGCCAAAGGCCGCATGCGGGAAGACGTTTTTCCGCATGCGGCCTTTTCAGTATTAAGAAAATTCCTTTCCCCGATTCATGCCCCCGTGAAGACTTCCCCCGGCCTGGTCCAAGCACCGGGAGGAAGAACCCGCCCCGGCAAAACGACGGTATTGGCACCCAGCCGAACATGGTCTCCAATGACAGCGCCAAGCTTGTTTCTTCCAGTAAATTCCAGCTTTCCTCCCGCCACCATTCTGTGTTCGCCGCCATCATGGCGAAAATTGGAACATACCGTTCCGGCGCCGAAATTAACGTCACTGCCAATAATGGAATCCCCCGCATAACTCAAATGAGGAATAAATGTGCCGTCGCCGATGACACAATTTTTCAGCTCCACTCCCTGCCCTACTACACAGCCATTCCCCAAAGATACACACCCCCTTAAATGGCAATTAGGCCCTATGCGGCAGCCATCACCCGCCCATACGGCTCCCTCTACAACCACGCCGGGCATGATGACGGTTCCTTCCCCTACCCGGAGCGTTCCCATGACATAAACCCCTTCCCTTCCGGAGAAATCCTCCCACTCCATCTTCTCCATCACTCTTTCCTGCCATTCCAGAAGATCCCAGGGATAAACGAGGCGCTCTATCGCTGCTTCCTTCCGCGTGAATACCCGCGTCAACCCGTTTTCCCCGCTTTTCCGGGCCAGCAAATGCCCTTCTTCACACCTTGCTTCCCCTGCCCCGCAAAAGGCAAGCCATATGGCCGCCTCCGGGGAAAAATCATGCATGGACACTTCTATGATTTCCCCTTTTTCTTCTGAAACCGGCGTTCCCGGGTCAAAAACCGCTTCAAAGCCCACTTCCCGAAGGCGGGAAGCACAGTAAGCGGCTATATTCATTCCAGCCACGGAAAAGCCGTAGAAGGGCCTTTCAGGGCTTGTAGCGGGAAAAGTATGATCCCTCTCCGGAATGTAAATCAATCTGGCAGCCTTCACAAAAGGATGGTATGCTTTCCTCCGGGTTTTCTGCAAGCAGGAATGCCGTTTCTGTTTACAGCCGCACCTGCCAATAACCTTGTGAAAGGCCAGGTTGATTAACTGTGAGTATGATGTGAATAACTTATTCAGATATTATTCACAAATTTGCAGGCCAAATTTATTAACATTTGAAATGATACTCAATACTCTCATTTACAGTCATTTAAAATCTTATTCACACTGGGCACACAGCAGAAGAAGAAGGAATTTAATATTGTTAAACCTAATATTCTTCAATCACACAACGTGATTGTCCTTCTTCCGGTTTTCATGCTACAAAACGGCGTGAATACGAAAAATCAGGATGACTGTTGGATGAACATGGCCATAAAACTGGCCTCAAATGGAATCGGACTTACGAGTCCGAATCCCTGCGTGGGGGCAGTCATTGTGCATGAAAACCAGGTGATTGGTTCGGGATTTCATAAAAAAGCCGGCTTGCCTCATGCGGAAAGAGAGGCTATTGCCGACGGAGTGGCGAATGGCAATGCCCCCCCTGTTCGCGGACTCAACTTTGTATGTTACTCTGGAACCATGCAGTACTTCCGGGAAAACACCGCCTTGTACGGATGCCATTTTGAAACATCGTTTTAAACGGGTGGTTTATGGTTCGGAAGATCCTAATCCCAAACACCGCGGCGCTGCGGCTGATATTCTTGAACAGGCCGGCATCAAGGTTACCCGCGGGGTTCTGGAGAAGGAATGCGATCATTTAATCAGGGGGTTCAGGGTGAACATGCTGGAAGGGCGTCCCTGGGTAATTGCAAAAAGCGCCATGTCTCTGGATGGCCGCATTTCCCGTAGTCCGGAACGTTCCCAATGGCTGACGAATGAAAAATCCAGATCTTTTGTACATACCTTGCGTGCCGAATGCGATGCGGTTCTTACCGGAGGGAATACCGTGCGTCTGGACAATCCGTCCCTGACCATTAGGAAACCGGATCGTCCTGTTTCTCCCCTCAAGGAACAACCCTGGCGTATTATTCTAACCCATGATGCTTCTTCCATACCTGCGGATTCCATTTGTTTAACAGATGAATTTCGTGACCGCACTTTGGTTGTGGAGAATGTTTTCAATTATTGGGAATTATTAAAAAAATTATATAATAATAATGAAAAAAATAGGAACTATACTGCTGGAAGCGGGAGGCTGTCTGGTCCGGGGGAATTTCTGAAAGCCGGTTTAGTCGACGAGTGGGTGGGGTTTTATGCTCCCATCATTATCGGCGGCGGTACGGACGGCGTAGCGCCCGGTCCGTTTCTGGAGCATGAAGCCCATCTTGAACAACCTGTTGTAAATATTTTTGGAGATGATGTATGTATCCGGGGAGATATCTGTTACCGGTAATGGATGAGGTCTTTGTTTATTGGTTATCCGAAGAATTTTAAACTTGGGAAGGTAATTTTCATTCGCCCGGTGGATTTGTCATTCAGCCCTTCCGGCCTCCCTTGCCTCTTGGAGTAAGCTCAATGCTGCTTTTTCTTATCGGCAGTATTTGAATGGAATCCGTGAAGAAATCGTGTGACGCTTCTTAATGATTTGCGATGGATAAATCAGGAAGGCCGGTATTCAATAATACTGAAGGGATATTCCATTTCTTTTTTTACGACAAGCAGAAAGTGGTGGTTGTTCGGAGGAAGGGAAGAGCTGCTGTCGCGCAAAAAAGACATTCAGAAAACAGTATTGAATCTTTTTATCGACTCCAGGCAATGGCGACAGGGAAATATAATGGGATCATATACGGCTCAAGGATGTCCCTGCCATATTTATTTTTCAATACCCGCCTCCTATGGTCCTCCTTAAATTGAAATTTCTGAATAAAAAACGCGGGGTATTATGTTTGTTGCCTGCTGCGTTTTTGCAGATGCACAAGCAACAGGGCGATATCTGCCGGGGTAATTCCGGGAATTCGAGAGGCCTGCCCGATAGTTGCAGGACGTATGTTGCCCAGCTTGATGACAGCCTCTTTTTTTAAGGCATGGACATGTTCGTAATCAATATCGGAGGGAATAGTTTTATTTTCCATCCGTATGATTTTTTCCGCCTGTTTTTTCTGCCTTTCAATATGCCCTTCGTACTGGATATCCGTAGCAATGGCATCCAAATGTTCCACGTGGAACATTTTTTCAGTTCTTCAGGCAATAGAGTCCAGTCATTGCCGGGCCTTTTAAGCCATGTGGAGAGAGAAACTCCTTCATGTTTAAGCGCGGCAGCTTTTATTATTCCTTCTTCAACGGCGTTTTTCCTGTCTTCAGCCTTCCGGGCCATTTCACAGGTAATAAGGCCCGCTTCAAAAGCCAGAGGGGCCAACCGCAGGTCTGCATTATCCTGACGCAGCAACAGGCGGAATTCTGCCCGGCTGGTAAACATGCGGTAAGGTTCATCGGTTCCTTTGGTAACGAGGTCGTCTATCATGACGCCGATGTAAGCCTGATCCCGGCGCAGCACCAGAGAAGGTTTGCCCAGGGTTTTCAGAGCGGCGTTCGCTCCCGCCATTAGTCCTTGCGCTGCGGCTTCTTCATAGCCGGAAGTGCCGTTGATTTGACCTGCAAAGTACAGGTTTTCTACCAGTTTTGTTTCCAGCGTAGGATGCAATTGCGTGGGAGGACAGAAGTCGTATTCCACCGCATATCCCGGACGGATCAGCTGCGCGTTTTCCAGGCCGGGAATGGTATGGATGAAGTCGCACTGAGCGGAGTAGGGCAGTGAAGTAGAAACTCCGTTAAGGTAGAATTCCTCCGTACTGCGGCCTTCCGGTTCCAGGAATACCTGATGGCTGTTTTTTTCCGCAAAACGCACGATTTTATCTTCTATGGAAGGACAATACCGGGGGCCTACGCCTTCAATGATACCGCTGTAAAGGGGGCTGAATTTTAAATTCTTCCGGATAATGTCGTGCGTAGTCTGGTTGGTGTAGGTGATCCAGCACGGCATTTGCTTCATCCGGAAATTTTCATCTCCCCACGTGTTCAAAGTGCAAAAGGGTTCGGAATCACGTTTCAGTATATCACGGGAACGGTAGCTGAACAGGGCTTCCGGAGAGTCTCCAGGCTGTATTTCGCAGACGGAAAAGTCGATGGATCTCCCATTGACGCGGGGAGAAGTTCCTGTTTTAAGCCTTTCCACCTGAAAACCCAGCATGGCAAGATCGGCGGAAAGGCTGGAAGAAGCGCAACCCATTCGGCCTCCTGTTATGTGTTGAAGGCCCACATGAAGCAATCCCTTCATGAATGTCCCGGAGCAGATAATCACGCTGCGGGCATGGATGGCGCATCCCAGAGAAGTAACGGCTCCCGTTGCCTGCTGTTCTCCATTGACGAGCAGTTTGACCACATCTCCCTGAAACAGGCGTATGCCGGGGGCGGTTTCCAGAACCATTTTCATTCTTGTGCGGTAGGCTGTTTTATCGCACTGGGCGCGGGGAGCGCGCACGCTGGGCCCCTTGGAGGCATTCAGCATCCGGAATTGAATGGCGGTAGCATCCGTGTTCAACCCCATCGCTCCCCCCATGGCATCTATTTCCCGGACGATATGCCCTTTGGCAAGTCCCCCAATAGCCGGATTGCAGGACATTTGTCCGATAGTATCCAGGTTATGAGTTAGGACGGCGACGGAGCACCCCAGACGGGATGCTGCCAGTGCCGCCTCAATGCCTGCGTGCCCGGCGCCGACGACGAGAACGTCAAACAGGGGGAAAACGGAAGAAGGGGAGGAGTTCATCAGGATGCGGAGCAGATAGCAAGACGATGCAGAATCAGGCGGGGATCAAGAGAGGAGGACACCAGGGCTTTATCCGCCTTCATGCATTCTTTCAAAGTTTGCTTTAGCCGTTCCGTCTTGAATTTGGAAGCATTTTGCGCCGCCAGAAAAAGCGGATACGCATTGGGTGTACCGTCTTTTTTCAAGGGAATTAACGCGGCCGCATAGGAGGGCAGGGAAGAAATGCGGGCCGTAAATTCCTTTTGAAATTGGTGGGCTTCAGGTTGAATGCGTCACATAAAAGTCTGGCAGCCAGCAAATTTCTTAACGTAGGGATGAATGCGGCACGCATGATGGTGATGGCGTTTTCACCGCGTTCCAGTTGAAAATCAATTAGAGAGATGGCCGCATCGCTTTTCTTGTTTTCCAAAGCCCGGGAAATTTCAAAAAAAATAACGCCTGTACGCGTCAGCGGAACCATGCGCTCCACATCCTCCGGCATTACGGTGCGTCTGTCCGCTCCCAGATAAAGATCCAGTTTTTCAATTTCGGAAATGATTTGGCGGGAGGATTCGCTGACGCGGTGAATAAACAGTTCCAGGGCGGCGGAGTCGAAATTCATGCCGCGCGCCGCCGTTTCCTTATTAATGAGGGGCATTAAACTGCCTTCCCAGCCTGCTTTCGTGATGTCCGGCTTGTTCAATTCTTCCGATGCGGCGTATTGAAGCAGGAATTTGTTAAAGGAACGGCGTTTGTCAAATTCGGAGGCGGAAATAAGCAGCAGGACGTCCGGCCCCAGGCCGCTTTCCAGCAATTGCCTGAAAGAATCCAGAGCCGCTTCCGTGGTGGAGGAACGCCCCGTGACGGAGTCTCCCAGAAAATTGCAGTTCTTCATCCAGACTACTTTGCGCCCCGGAAAAAACGGGAGGGTCCGCAGAGCTTCCATAACCTGGCGTACCAGCTGGGCCGCTTCATCGGAATCACCGCAGGCCGCTTCCAGAATTTCATGGGAAAATTCGTTTGTGCCTTCCGTCAGAGCGGCAAAGATGCCGGAAGCCTTTTCACGCACCATTCCTTCATCCGTACCGAAGACGAGATGAATGGCCTGTTGTTGTAAAGTGCTGGAACCCATAAAACCGTGGCCGCATGATATCATAAAGCACGCCTTGTTGAAAGGCGTATTTGTCATTTGAAAGTCTTTTTCATTTGAAGAGAAAGTACTTAAATAGTATCAATGGAACCGGAATGTCAAAAAGCGGCTGAAGCTTGACAGGCTCCGTTTTCAGGCATCTCCTTGTGATCAAGCCGCAAACCGTTTGATCGTTATTACGGCAGGGCATTTCCATGAGATCGACCATATGGACACGGGCTTTACTTGTCATCATGATGACGGTTATGATGACCGTGGTCTCCGTTGCCTATTGGAGATGGAACAGTCGTGTTACGGAGAAGAATGTTTCCTTCCGGTCGGAAGTGTTTACCCTGGCCCAACAGCCCGAATTGAAGGAGGAGGATATTCCTGTTTTGCACCAGCTCAATGAGGAATATTCACGCGTTGCCCGGCTGGTGGAACGGGTATTGGTCAGCATAGACACTACAGGCGTGACAAGCGTTCCTCAGCCTTCCGAGGATGGTGATTTCCTGATTGAAAAGAGGCTGACGGTTCATGGTTTGGGTTCCGGCGTCATTGTTACTGAAGAAGGGCATATTATTACCGCCTACCATGTCATTCAGAACAAGCATGCGCTGCGCGTTACGCTGAGCAATGGGAAAAGCGTTTCCGTACGCCTGGTAGGGGTGGATCCGGAACTGGATATTGCCGTGCTGCAGGTAGAAAACCCGATGACGTTTACCCCTCTTCCGTTCGGCAACAGTGATGAAATTGCGCCCGGCATGATTGTTCTGGCATGCGGCAATCCCTATGGGCTGGGCACGACTGTTTCCCGCGGCATTATCAGTGCCCGTGAACGCAAGCTGGTGGATTCCGGCATTAACTTGATCCAGACGGATGCCAGTATCTTCCCGGGGAATTCGGGGAGGCCCTCTCATCAACATCCGCGGGGAAATCATCGGCATCAATAAATCGGTGCTTCCCAATGCGGAGAAAAATTACGCCGGCATTGGGTTTGCCATTCCCTCCAATCTGGTGATGCACAGCTTTGAGCAGATTTGCAAACATGGCCGCCCCATGAAAGGGTATCTGGGATTGGACATTGTGCGCAATACTCCCCCGCTTCGCAGCTTCCTGGATTATCATGAGGCGGGAGGCGCAGTAATCAACATCGTGAAGCATGGTTCCCCGGCGGAGCAGGCAGGCCTTCAAACAGGTGACGTAATACTGAGTTTTAACGAAGTCCCCATCCAGACGGATGAGGAAGTGAAGGAACGCATTGAAAATCTTTCCATCGGCGACAAGTTCTGGCTGAAAGTCTGGCGCAAAGGGCAGAAAATGAACGTCACCCTGAAGGTGGGAGATAGTATTTTAAAAAATGTTCCTTCTCCTTGGGAAGACTTCATGGAAGGAGTGGGAATGCATTTGCGTGAACTGACTGCGGAAGAACAATCCATAGGTGCTCGGGGGTTGCTGGTCATTCAAGTGAATCCGAAGAAATCCGTAGGGCAGATATTGCAGGCCGGCGACATGGTCTTTGCCGTAAACCACCAGAGTGTCAGTACCAAGGAAGCCTTGGTCAAAGCTCTTAGGGAAGGGCCGGCATTGCTGACCGTTTCCCGCGACGGGCAGCAATTCAATGTGAAAGTGGATGCGCGCCCCGTTTCTGAAAAAACATTGCTTCCCCGCATTCCGGAGGCGACAAAAGGCAACGCCATCATACCGCACGAGCTTTGATCCGGCCTGAGCGGTTCCTGCCGGAACCTCCGTTAGGAAAAACGTTTTCCGGCATCGCCGTCCGCAGGCTTGACTGGCAGTCAAAAGTGCTTACAATGCATCACCTTTAAGAAATTAAATTATGACTCGTCATACTATCTCCGTACTTGTTGAAAACAAATTTGGCGTGCTTGCCCGCATTGCCGGTTTGTTTAGTGGACGGGGCTACAATATTCATTCGTTGAACGTTGCCCCTAGCCAGGACCCGCGCTTTTCACGGATGACCATCGTCGTACGCGAAAAGGAGGATGTTCTGGACCAGATTATCAAGCATCTGGAAAAACTGGTCAACACGGTGGAAGTAGTAGATTTCCGCAATACGGACAATGTGTACCGGGAAACGGTATTGACCCGCATTGGCGTAGATTCCGCCACGCGGCATGAAGTCATTGAGTTCTGCCAGATACTGGGCGCCCACATTGTGGATGTCACGCGGGACGCCCTGACCATTGAAGTGACGGGAGGCGAGTACAAGATAGACCGTTTCCTGTCCCTCATTGAGGATTATGATGTGCAGATGCTGACCCGGAGCGGCCGTATCGCCCTTCCCAAACCCTGTCAGTAAAAGAACCTCCCGGTTTTCTTCTTCAACCCTGCAGGACGTTCTTGCAGGGTTTTTTTCTCATCTTCACCATGAACATTACTTATCCGGATCTACCCATTTCCCGCCGCCGGAATGACATTCTGGCGGCAATGCGGGAGCACCAGGTCATTGTCGTAGTGGGGGAGACGGGATCCGGTAAGACTACCCAGCTCCCTAAAATGGCCATGGAGCTTGCCGGGGAGGCGCGGGGCAGAGTAGGGTGCACCCAGCCCAGAAGGCTGGCTGCTGCTTCCGTTTCCCGCCGAGTTGCGGAAGAATTGAACTGCGACCTGGGAGGTTTGGTGGGTTACCAGGTGCGCTTTGAGGAAAAAGCCGGGCCGGATACGCGCCTGAAGTTCATGACGGATGGGATTCTTCTGGCGGAAACGCAGCATGATCCGGATCTGCGCCAATATCATACCCTGATTTTGGATGAGGCGCATGAACGCAGCCTCAACATTGATTTTCTGCTTGGCTATCTGCGTCTTTTGCTGGGCAGGCGGAGAGACTTGCGGCTGGTCATCAGTTCCGCGACGCTGGATGCCGGTGGGTTTTCCGAATTCTTTGGAGGCGCGCCTATTATTCAAGTAGAAGGCCGCACTTATCCGGTGGATCTCCACTATCTGCCGCCGCTGCATGACGATGAGGAACTTCCGGCTCATGTGGCGCGTGCCGTGGATTGGCTGGATACTCTGGACGATCGCGGGGATGTGCTTGTCTTCCTTCCCGGAGAACGCGAAATACGTGAGGTGGCGGAAAAACTGAAAGGCCGGAATCTGAGAAATACGTGCATTCTGCCTTTGTTCGCCAGGCTGGGCCTGGCGGACCAGCAAAGGATTTTTCATCCGGAGCAGGGATACCGCCGCATCGTGCTGGCTACAAATGTGGCGGAAACGTCCCTGACAATCCCCGGCATCATTTATGTTATTGACTCCGGCCTGGCGCGCGTCAGCCGCTATAGCCCGGCACGTCAAGTGCAGCGGCTTCAGATAGAACCCGTCTCCAAGGCCAGTGCCCGCCAGCGCGCTGGCCGTTGCGGCCGTGTGTGCGAAGGTGTGTGCATCCGCCTGTACAGTGAGAAGGACTGGGAGGACAGGCCGGAATTTACGGATCCGGAAATCAGGCGCAGCGCACTGGCCGGGGCGCTGCTCCGGATGAAAGACCTGGGATTGCCGGAAATGCCGGAGTTCCCGCTTCCGGATCCTCCTTCATCCAAACTGGTGACGGAAGGTTACCGCACCTTACGGGAGATCGGCGCTCTGGACAAAGCCCGGCAACTCACGCCCGTAGGCAGAAAGCTGGCGCGGTTGCCCATTGACCCGCGGCTGGCCCGCATGTTGCTGGAGGCTCAACATGAACAGGCCCTGCCGGAAATGCTGGTGATTGTAGCCGGCCTGGGCATCATGGATCCCCGTGAACGCCCTGCGGATGCCGCTCAGAAAGCGGACCAGGCCCACGCGCAGTGGAAGGAAGAAGACAGTGACTTCCTGTCTCTGCTTAAATTATGGAAGGCTGCATGGCAATTCCGGGAGGGAAGGCGCTGGCGCAAAAACCAGCTTCGGAAATGGTGCGGGAAAAAAATTTCCTCAATTTCAACCGCATGATGGAATGGTTCAATTTATGGGAGGATCTTTCCCGGTTGGTCAGGGAAACACTGAAATGCAATTTCCCCTTTGGAAGAAAAAACGGAGCGGCAGGCTTCCTTTGCCATGATTCACCGGAGCATCCTGGCGGGCGTTCCGCGCCAGTTCGGCCTCTGGGATGCAGACAACCGGGAATATCGCGGCGCCGGAGGACGTTCCTTCGGCATTTTTCCCGGTTCCGGCCTGTTCCGCCGTAAAAAAAGGAGTGAATGGGTAATGGGCGTGGAGTTGGTGGACACCACGCGCCTGTGGATGCGCCGCGCCTCCATTTTGGAACCGGAATGGGTGGAGAGAGTAGCGCCCCATCTGTGCGAATCACACTATTCCGGAGCGCGGTGGGACAGGGAGCAGGGGGCTGTTTACGCAGTGGAACGCGTCGTGTGCGGCGGCTTGCGCATCATTGATAACAGGCGTGTGCACTATGGCCGTATCAATCCCGCCCATGCGCGGGAAATAATGATACGTGAAGGCCTGTTGGGCGGTGGTTTCCGCACGAAACCCGCCTGTATCAGGCATCTGGAAACGCTCCGGGAAGATGTTCGGCAGATAGAGCTGAAGTTGCGCCGTCCGGACCAGGTCTGGTGTGAGGAAGGAGTTTTTGAATTCTTTAACAGGCTTGTTCCCCGGACTGCTGTACGGCCAGGGCCTTTTTGCGGTGGGCCGCCGGTGTGTGGAGAAGAAAAAATCCGGAAGCTCTGCATGTTCCGCCACAGGAAGCCATGTACGAATTCTGGGGGAAAGACCTGCTGGATGGTTTTCCGGATGAAATCACCTGTAAAGGAGCGGAATATGCCGTGTATTACCAGAATGATCCCGGCGCGGAGGATGACGGCGTGACCCTGGGCGTCCACATCGACCAGTTGCCGGATATTCCCGAATGGTTGCCGGAGTGGGGGGTTCCCGGCCATCTGGCCCAGCGGGCGGAATGCCTGCTGCGTTCCCTTCCCAAGGATTTGCGCGTCTTTCTCCAGCCTATCAGCCAAAAGGCCGCTTACTTTGCGGAACTGAGGCATGGCCTGGAACCGGACGGGCCGCTGGCGGGGAAACTGGCGGAATTTGTGGAAGTGGAAACGGGAAAATTTTGCGCGCCCTCCTTTTTTGACATGAACCGTCTTCCTGCGGAGCTGGTTACGAAAATATGGGTGTGCGATGATGAAGGGGAAGAGCTTGCCATGGGCACGGATGTTGCGGAACTGAATAACCGCCTGGGTAAAAAACTTTCCCGTCGGTTCCAGGAAACAGCGGAGGATATCGTGTCCGTAACCGGCATGAAGGAATGGAGCTGCGGAGATTTGGAATACACGGTGGATGTGGCGGGAAGGCCGGGTTATGTGGCTCTGGTGGATGAAGGAGCATCCGTGGGCGTCCGTGTCTTTGAGGATGAACTGGATGCTGCGGAATCCCACCGGGAGGGGTGCCTGCGTTTCATGCGCCTGCGCCAGACGGATCAGCTTAACCATCTCCGCAGAAAATTTCCGTTGAAGCTGGAAGGAAAGCTCTCTCTTCATATGCTCGGACGGGAGCCGTCTACCAATGCGGAAGACCTGGTGGACGTTGCCGCGGAGATAGCCATGGGCCGTCCTTTGCCGCGCACGGCGGAGCAATTCGCTGCTGCGGAAATGAATCTGCGCCAAAACCTTTTTGACGCGGCGCATAACGTGGCGGATATATGGGAACTGGTGGCGGGTACGGAACATGCCGTCAGGGACTTTACGGCGCTGCAAAAGGGTGTGCGCCATACGGAGCGCATTACGGCTGACCTTCAGCGCCAGCTTGACTGGTTGTTACGCCCCCGTTTCCTGTGGGCGCATGGAGCGGAACGCTTGCCGGACCTGAAACGGTACATGCAGGGAATTGCGGAGCGTATCAGACGCATCGGCCAGCAACCCCTTGCCAGGGAATTGGAACGCTTGGATCTCTTTGAACGCGTGTATTTTCCCTGGCATCAGGTTTTGAAGGAACATGCCGGAGACCTGCGCTGGATACAATACGGTTATTTGCTGGAAGAATACCGCCTGGCCATTTTCGCTCCCGCCATCTCCGTCAAGGGCCGCGTCTCCGAAAAACGTCTGGTGGCTTTTTTGAGGCATTGTCAAGCCAGTAAAACCAGGACGGAGGCTGTTTACACAGGCGGCTTATCCGTCGCCTTTTTCTGAAATGGAGAGGGATACCCTCAGCCTGCTTGCGGAGGATGGTTTACAATCCCTTGGATAATTGGGCGAATTCAATCAAATTGGTTTCCTTGCCGAACAGGACCAGAATGTCATGGTCTTCAAAAACGAGATCCGGGGAAGGAGTGCCAATGACGGGAATGCGCGGTATGGACAGGATTTCCCGGCGCCCCTGCGGAGTCTGGGCCTCCCCGCGGCGGATGGTGAGCAGGTTGAGGTGGTGTTCCGTGCGCAGGCCCACATCCCGCAGGCGCTTGCCCACCCAGATGCGCGGCACGGCAATTTCCACGATGCTGTGGTTTTCGTCCATGGGGGAGACGCGCAGGAATTCCGGGGATTCCAACTGGCTGGCGAGCTGCTTGGAAGCTACGCGGGATAAGTTGATGAGCGCATATACGTTCATCTGGCTTAAAATGTGTTCGTGCACCGGACTCATGACGCGGGCGTAGATGTAGCGGACGCCCATTTTCTGAAGGTGCGTGCCGACGAGAAGGTTTTCTTCAAAACTGTCTCCGATGGCGACAATGACGGCGGACTGGTCGTCCAGTTCCAACTCACGCAAAGCGGCCGGATTAGTGTAATCCGTCACCACGGCATAAGTCACCAGATCCTTGATTTGCTCCAATTCTTCATCTGTGGAGGCAACGGCTACTACTTCAATATTACGGGCGGAAAGTTCTGTGCAGAGTTCCTGTCCAAACTGGCCCAGGCCGATAACGGTGTATCTCATCATGGTATATTCAGGTTAACGGGATTTTGACGGATGGATAGCGGTAATGTCTCGGAGTAGGGGTGCCGGCCAGCGCAATGAGAAAAGCGAAAAGCCCCACGCGGCCGGCGAGCATGTTGACGATAAGAAGGTATTTGGAAGGGTCGCTTAAATCTGGAGTAATGCCCCGCGACACGCCTACCGTAGCAAAAGCGCTGCAGTTTTCAAAGAAGATATCCAGAGAGCTCATGGAGGGCTCCAGGGCGCAAATCAGGACGGTAAAGCAGCCGATCCAGGCGCAGGAGACCACCACGGTAATCACGCAGCGCGCCACGGTGCGCTGGTCGATGCGGCGGCGGAAAAATTCCACATGATCCCTGCCGCGGAGGATGCGCAGGATTTCCGCGCCTGCAATGGCGCAGGTAGTGGTTCTCATGCCGCCTGCCGTGCCGCCGGGGCTGCCTCCCACCATCATCAGACCGCACATAATGAGGCTGGCTGCGGGCAGATAGCGGCTGTAGTCGCTGATATTGAATCCCGCCGTGCGTGCCGTGACGCTGTCGAAAAGGCAAATCCAGAGGTGTTCCCCCAACGGTTCCGCGGCATGGGGAGAGGAAACGGCAAAGATGGCCAGAGCGCCTCCCGCCAGCAAAATCCCCGTGGAGATCATCACCAGTTTGAAATAAGGGGTCCACTGCATGTGCAGGCGGCGGTGTTTGGAAAAGAAGCGGTTTGCCAGGCGTGAATTGATTTCCTTGTAGATGCCGAATCCCAGGCCGCCGCATACGATCAGCGCCATGATGACCGCCTGCCCGCTGTAGCACAGGCGGATGCCCGGCTCCATCAAATTCATCGGGAAAGTTGAAAAACCAGTATTGCAGAAGGCGGAAACGGAGTGGAACAGGGAATGCCACCACAAAGGCTCCCCCATCAGGTTGATGTCCTTCCCTTCCCAGGAGAAATAAAGAAGGACGGCGCCGCACAGTTCGATGAACAGCGTACTGACCACAATAGTGGTGATAAAGGAGACGACGGCTCCCAGATTGTCTTCATCAAGCAGATCCGTCAGCAGCACGCGGTCCCTCAGGGAAAAACCCTGGCCTGCCACCATGGCTACGAAGTAGGCGAACCATGATGCCGAATCCGCCAATCTGGATAAGGGCAAGCGTGAACATTTCTCCCAGCGGGGTAAAAGTATGGGCAAAATCCACGGCGTTCAGACCGGTGACGCATACTGCGCTGGTGCTGGTGAACAGGGCATCCGTAAAACTGAGTGTAATACCCGGATATGTGGAATTAGGCAGCAGAAGCAATCCGGTGCCTGCCAGGATGACTACTCCCAGAGAAGCTACAAACTGCATGGCGGGGGGCCATAAGAGGCCGGCCTTTTTTTTTGCTTGCCCACCAGCCATTCAAACATCCTGGTCAGGGACATCAGCGTGGGGATGGCAATCAGCCCGGCCGTAATCACCAGGCGGGAAAGCTCCGTGAACCTCATGTATCCCGCTTCCTGTTGTTCCCTGGCAATCAGGAGAAAAATCATGAGGCAGCTGATGATTTGGAAAATCAGGAGCCTCAGGGAAGGGCGGTTGATTTCCTTCCGGAAATAGGAACCCAGAATGCCCGTCAGGTGGCCCAGCGTGGCAACGGCTGCAATCAGCCGCGACCACTCATGTTCCGCCCGCGTCGTCAGGGGCCACCCCAGCTCCCAGACCACCGCCCCCAGAAGAATGGCAATGCAGACGGCTGCAAGTTTGGTGAATCCCGAGCGTGTGGTGGTCATGAATGGAAATGCCTTATGCGGACTCTACCACCTGGACATGGAAAGAAAAGCTCTTAGGCCGTTTTATGCATGCGGGCGGGAAAGGGGCAGATGCCGCACTGCGTTGCTTCATGGCGGGGCAGGGCCGGCCGGAAAGTGAGTGGAATAGTGATATTGATGAATTTCAGTAAATTTCTCTTACCATGGATATGCGGGATGGAAACGCTGCCGAAGAGGGCCTTGGTCAAAAAAGGGAACATGTTTATTAAAAGGCATCCCGCGGCAAGCCGTATTTTAGGCTTTTCCTTTGGCGGCGGTGATGGCTTGATAGGGCTGTGCTGGCTAAAAGAATCATTCCGTGTCTGGACGTAACGGACGGCAGGGTCGTCAAGGGGACCAATTTCATTAATCTGAGAGATGCCGGGGATCCTGTAGAATGTGCCAGGGCGTATGATGCCCAGCAGGCGGATGAACTTGTTTTTCTGGATATTACCGCTTCTTCCGATGGCCGTGCCACCATGGCGGACGTGGTGCGCCGCACGGCGGCATGTTGCTTCATGCCGCTGACGGTAGGCGGCGGCATCCGTTCCGTAAAGGACATGCGCGAAATGCTTCTGGCGGGTGCGGACAAGGTTTCCCTAAATACGGCGGCCATCAATAGGCCGGAGCTGATTAATGAAGGTGCGGCGGCTTTCGGCAGCCAGTGCATCGTCGTCGCTATTGACGCCAAGCGCCAGGCTTCCGGCAGGTGGGGCGTTTCCACCCATGGAGGCCGGAAGTTCGTGGGGCTGGATGCCGTGGAATGGGCTGTGGAGGCGGAACGCCGCGGAGCCGGAGAAATCTTGTTGACCAGCATGGATGCGGACGGAGCCAAAACGGGTTATGATATTGAGTTGACCCGCGCCGTAAGCAGTGCGGTGCGCATTCCGGTAATCGCCAGCGGGGGTGCGGGTAATTTGGATCACATGGTGGACGTGCTGGTGGAAGGGAAGGCGGATGCCGTGCTGGCGGCTTCCATTTTCCATTTCGGGGAATACATGGTGCCGGAAGCCAAGGCTTACTTTGCTTCCAGAGGAATACCCGTACGTCCTTTGGCGGAGTAGCGGAAACAGCTTTTCTTTTGAGAGAAAATGAAATTCCGGCGCGTAATATGCGTATGCGCTGTCTTTTTTTTCCTCTATGTTCCGTTATTGCCTTAACGTCTTTTGTCCAGGCCCAGTCCCTGGAAAGGCATCCCCTGTATGAACCCGCCCTTGTTTCCGCAGGAACTCCGGGTGATGCAGGTAATTTATTTGCCGGGGCCAAAGTAACCGCTTCCGGTCATTACGGCAGTGACCGTCCGGAACTGGCCGTGGACGGGCAGACGAATAACGCCGGCAAATACTGGGGTTGCGAGGGCATTCCCGTTTGGCTCCAGATAGATATGGGAAAGCCCCGGACGCTTTCCGCCTTGCATGTATGGCCCTATTGGGAGGGAGGGCGCATTTACAAATATAAAATAGAAGGTTCCGAAGACGGAAAAAACTGGAAAATGTTGGCGGATCAGTCTTCCAACAGCATTGCCGCCACTCCGGAAGGCGTTCCCTTCAAATTCAATCCGCAGACGGTCCGTTACGTTAAAATCACTTTTTTAGGCAATAGCGCCGGCAATGAAAAGGGGGGACATCTGGTGGAAATCAAAGGGTACGGACCCGATGCCGCCCTGAGCCTGCAGGCTGCAGCGGTGAAGGATTATGACCGTATTCCTTACAACGGCGCTCCCGGGCAGGAAATGCTTCAGGATGCCGTGCGTCTGTTCGGCTGGAGAGGCGAACGCGCCGGCGGGCAGATTGCCGTCTGGTCTTCCCAGGCGCAGCCCCAGTTATCGGCCTCCTGCGCCGGGGTAAAAAACGCTGCCGGACAGATTATTCCTGTCCGGACTGCCATGATACGCTACACCAGGGGGGGCAACAGGCTGATTTCAGATATCATCGGCAGCGAAAACAGCTGCGATTTGCAAGCCGGAGGCGTGCGTCCGGTATGGGTGGAGGTCAATATTCCCCCGTCTGCCAAACCCGGCGTGTACAAAGGAAAAGTGGTAGTTTCCGCAGAAAGCGGCTCTCCCGTCAGTGTGCCGGTAATTCTGGAGGTGGCGCCGGAATCCCTCCCTGCTCCCGCGCATTGGCAAGTTCATCTGGACTTGTGGCAGCATCCGCAGGCCGTGGCCCGCTGGCATGATGTGGAACCGTGGTCTCCGGAGCATTTCGCGCTGATGAAGCCGGTGATGAAAAGGCTGGCGGATGCCGGGCAAAAGGCCATTACATGCTCCCTGATTGATGAAGCCTGGAATGCCCAGACTTATGACTGGTTCCCGCCCATGATTGAATGGGTCAAGGGCAAAAACGGAACCATGCGCTGGAATTACGCCAATTTTGACAAGTGGGTTTCCTTCATGATGAACGAGGTGGGCGTCAAGGGGCAGATATCCTGCTATACCATGATTCCCTGGAACATGAAAATCCGTTATCTGGATGAGGCGACCGGAAAGTACAAATTTCTGGATCTTAAGCCGAACGATCCCTCCTATGAAGCTATCTGGGGGCCTTTCCTGACGGATTTTCGCAAACACGTCAAGAGCAAGGGCTGGCTGGGCAAAACCTGCATCGGGCTGGATGAACGGCCGGACGCTATGGTCAGGGCGGCCAAGAATGTGCTGGACAAGTATGCCCCGGAATTCAAAATCGTTTCCGCCGTCAATCGGCCTACGGCCATGACCCGGGACGTTTATGACGTCTCTCCTGTAATTGACCATGCAGGCACGGTCACGGGCGATCTGCTGGCGCAGCGCAAAAAGGAGGGAAAAAAGACGACGTTCTACGTCTGTGTCCATCCCAAAAAGCCCAACACCTTCACTATTTCCCCGCTGGCGGAGGCGGAATGGCTTCCCCTCTTTGCCGCCGCCAATCATTTGGACGGCTTTTTGAGATGGGCTTATAATTCCTGGAACCGCAATCCGTTTGAAAAGACGGATTTCGGGAACTGGCCCGCGGGAGACTGCTACCTTGTTTATCCCGGCAATCTCAGTTCCCTGCGGTTTGAAAAACTCCGGGACGGACTGGAGGAATTTGAAAAGGTCAATATCCTGCGCGCCCGCGCCGCAAAAAATCCTAAGGCGAAAGCTGCCGTAGCCCGCATGGATGAAGAGCTTTCCAAGCTCTTTACCGTGGAAAAAGCCGCGGGAATTCCCATGAGGAAGACGTGCGGAAAGCCCGTGAAATTATCCGTAAAACGACGGAAATTTCCCGTTGACCTTTCTTGCGGGAAAAAAAGGGAAACCGCTGTATTTCCATGTCTTTCCGGAGGTTCGGTTAAGCTCCGGAAAGGGAGGGGAGGATCAGCGGTTTTCTCTTTGGTATTTCGATCCCCATTCCGCCATGGAGGCCAGGATGGGACGCAGACTGCGCCCCAGTTCCGTAAGAGTATATTCCACGCGCGGAGGTACTTCCGCATACACCTTTCGCGTAAGCAGGCCGTCCTTTTCCATAGAACGCAGGTTCGCGGTCAGAACTTTCTGCGTCACAGGCCCAATGGATTTGCGGAGTTCTCCAAACCGCCGGGTGCCTTCGAGCAGATCGCGGAGGATGAGCACTTTCCAGCGGGAGGAAATCAGTTGGAGAGTAGTTTCAACAGGGCATGATGAATTGTAGTAAGTCATTTAGTTTACGCAATGGTTTCTTTCAGGAATTCAGGTTACTATTTTCTGCCTACTTTACAGAAAGAATGTTGCCGCCTATTTTAATAGGTACTTGCCGTTACGGCAAGCAGAACAGATAATGCCATGAACAAGATCATCATTGCCAATTACAGGGAGACGGAGCCTCAGGTTATCAGCCGGGAGGGCAATTCCTTTGCGGTAAAGCCCGTCATTCGGGAATCTTGAAGCAGCATCCCTGTTTTAAAGCCTTTTTCCGGTTTTTCCACCGGCGCGGTCCGCAGGAAAGCGGGCCGCGCTCCTATGGGGAGGAAGGTGTGAGAAAACAGTATTCCCTTGGCCGCATGAGATGCCCGTTTTTACCTTGGACATGGCTGGCAGCAAAGGCTGCGGTTCCTTGAAGGCCTTCAAAACCTCCATGCGGAAATTAACCCGTATAAGGTGAGATATATTAAAACCCGGCCTTGCAGCAAGGTGTGCCCCTTTTTTGTGCTGCGGGGGAAGGATGAATTCTCCGGTTTTCAGAAAGGGAAAGTACTGGCGCAGGAAGCCTGCTTGCGTGGCTGTATGGCGGGGCGGAAAGGCAGTCCCCTCCCCGAAATATTCATGGTTTGTTTTTCATGAAATCCGGCAGTAAAAAACGCCCCTGCCGGATAAGCCGGACAGGGGCGTTGAAATTAAGCGGCCTGTACCTTATTCCGCAGGTTTGTCGGAACCCATGCCGGCAATGCTTTGGTACAGGTTCCAGCGGTGCCAGACATCCTTCTGGGCTTCTTCAAGGAGTTTTTCGAATCCTTCCTTATTGGTCTTCGCCAGAAGCTTGAAGCGGTTTTCGCTGAGCAGCACATCGCGCAGATCGCCTTTCGGGCCTTTGCCTTCCACAATCAGCGGATTCTTGCCCTGGCGGGCCAGGTCCGGATTATAGCGGTAAAGCAGGACTCGGCCGGAATCCACCCATGCCTTCTGCTGCTGCAGGCCCTTGGCCATATTGATGCCGTGGGAGATGCAGTGGGAGTAGGCGATGATGAGAGCCGGGCCGTCATAGGCTTCCGCTTCCACAAAGGCTTTCAGCGTGTGTTCGTCCTTGGCGCCGAGAGCGACGGAGGCCACGTACACGTTGCCGTAAGTCATGGCCATGAGGCCCAGATCCTTTTTCACTCCGGGCTTGCCGGTCGTGGCGAATTTGGCTACTGCGGCGCGCGGGGTGGATTTGGAGCACTGGCCGCCGGTGTTGGAGTATACTTCCGTATCCATGACCAGCACCTTCACGTTCCGGCCGCTGGCCAGAATGTGGTCCAGGCCGCCGTAGCCGATGTCGTAGGCCCAGCCGTCGCCGCCCAGAATCCACACGCTCTTGCGGACAAGTTTATCCGCAGGGGGCCAGGAGGCGCGCGTATTCCGGCTTGCCGGCGATTTTTCTTCTTGAGTTCTTCAATGTTTTCACGCTGCTGGGCGATGTCTGCTTCATCCTTCTGCGGATTAGCCAGTATCCGATCCACCAGTTCCTGGCCCACGGCACCGGCAGCTTCATGAAGAAGCTCAATGGCGTGTTCCATCTGCTTGTCCAGGGAGACGCGGAAGCCAAGACCGAATTCGGCGTTGTCTTCAAACAGGGAGTTGGCCCAGGCGGGGCCGCGCCCTTCAGAGTCATGGGACCACGGGGTGGTGGGCAGGTTGCCGCCGTAAATGGAGGAGCAGCCCGTAGCATTGGCGACCACCAGGCGGTTGCCGAAGAGCTGGGAGAGCATTTTTACATACGGGGTTTCACCGCAGCCGGCACAGGCGCCGGAGAATTCGAACAGCGGGCGCAGCACCTGCATGGAGCGGATGTTGTCCGTTCTTACCTTGGTGCGGTCCACGTCCGGAAGGCTCAGGAAGAAATTCCAATTGGCTTCTTCCTTGTCGTGAATCTTCCCGGCCGGGACCATGGTCAGGGCCTTGTGCGTCGGGTCCGTCTTGCTCTTGGCCGGGCAGACGTCCGCGCAGAGCGTACAGCCCGTACAGTCGTTCGGGGAAATCTGGATGACGAATTTCTCTCCCTTCCAGTCCGGATGCTTGGCATCCAGGCATTCAAACCCTTCCGGAGCGTTTGCAAGAGCATCAGGAGAGAAGAATTTGCTACGGATAACCGCGTGCGGGCAGACGGCGGTACACTTGCCGCACTGGATGCAGAGGGTCGGATCCCATTCCGGCAGATCCAGGGCCAGATTGCGTTTTTCGTACTGGGACGTTCCGTTCGGGAATGTGCCGTCCACGGGCATTTGGCTGACCGGGATGCTGTCGCCTTCACCGCACATCATCTTGCCAAGGACGTTTTGTACGTAGTCCGGAGCGTCCGGGGACATGGCGGGCGGAATGGCGTGTCCGTTTACAGTTTTTCCGGTTGTGTCCACCTGGTGCAGGTTTTCCAGCGTGGCGTCCACGGCGGCGATGTTTTTGTCCACCACTTCCTGGCCCTTCTTGGCGTAGGTTTTGGCAATGGCCTTCTTGATGTAGCCGATGGCTTCATCCGCGGGAATCACGCTGGCCAGCTTGAAGAAGCAGGTCTGCATAATCATATTGATGCGGCCGCCCATGCCCGTTTTGCGGGCCACGGCAAAAGCGTCAATCGTGTAGAGCTTGATGTTCTTGTCCAGAATCTGCTGCTGCATGCGGGCGGGCAGCGTGTCCCAGAGCTTGTCCGCCGGGTGCGGGCTGTTCATCAGGAAAGTGGCGCCGTTGGCGGCATTCTTCAGGAAGTCGAACAAATCCAGCAGGGAAGGCTGGTGCAGGGCCAGGAAGTTTGCCTTGGTGATCAGGTATGTGGATTTGATCGGACGGGGACCGAAGCGCAGGTGGGAAATGGTGGAGGACCCCGATTTCTTGGAGTCATACACGAAGTAGCCCTGCACATACAGGTTCGTATGCTGGCCGATGATCTTGATGGCATCCTTATTGGCGCCCACGGTGCCGTCGGAGCCGAGGCCGAAGAACATGGCCCGCGTCACGTCGTCCGCTTCCGTGGAATAATCTTCATCATACGGGAGGCTGGTGCCCAGTACGTCGTCGTTAATGCCGATGGTGAAATGATTCTTGGGAGTGTCCAGAGCCAGGTTGTCATAGACGCCCTTGACCATGGCGGGGGTGAATTCCTTGGAGGAGAGGCCGTAGCGTCCGCCTACCACCTTGGGCATGCCGTTGGTGAAGGGCAGCGTGCCGTTGGCCTGGGCGTCGAAGAGGGCCTGGATGATGTCCTGGTGGAGCGGTTCTCCTTGGGAGCCGGGTTCCTTGGTGCGGTCCAGCACGGCGATTTTCCTGACCGTAGCGGGGAGGGCCTTGACGAGTTCGGCGGCGGGGAATGGGCGGAACAGGCGCACCTTCAGCACGCCTACCTTGGCGTTTTCCCGGGTCATCATGGCTTCTACCGTTTCTTCCACAGCTTCAGCGCCGGATCCCATCAGGATAATGACGCGTTCGGCGTCCGGAGCGCCGGTGTAATCCACCAGATGGTAGGAACGGCCGGTAAGTTCCGCGAATTTGTCCATGGCGTTCTGGACAATAGCCGGAGTGGCTTCATAGAAACGGTTGACCGTTTCACGTCCCTGGAAGTAAACGTCCGGGTTCTGGGCAGTGCCGCGCAGAACGGGAGCATCAGGAGTCAGGGCTCGTTCCCGGAAGGAATCCAGCCATTCCTGCTTAATCATCATGCCGTTCAGGGTATCGTCCGTGATGTCTGCAATCTTGCCGATTTCGTGGGACGTGCGGAACCCGTCAAAGAAATTGATGAAAGGAATGCGGGATTCCAGTGTAGCGGCGTGGGAAATAGCGGCGAAGTCCGCAGCTTCCTGAGTGGAGGAGCCGCACAGCATGGCCCATCCGCAGGAGCGGGCGCTCATCACGTCGCTGTGGTCGCCAAAAATGGAAAGGGCCTGGTAAGCCAGGGACCGGGCGGCTACGTGGAACACGGCGGGAGTCAGTTCCCCTGCGATTTTGAACATGTTCGGGATCATCAGCAGGAGCCCCTGGGATGCGGTGAACGTAGTTGCAAGCGCTCCGGTCTGGAGGGCGCCGTGAACGGTGCCTGCCGCGCCGCCTTCACTCTGCATTTCCACTACGGAGGGAACGGTGCCCCACAGGTTCTTCCTGTTGACAGCGGCCCAGCTTTCAGCTGATTCACCCATCGGAGAAGATGGTGTAATGGGGTAAATGGCAATGACTTCAGAAAAACGATAGGCTACGGAGGCTACGGCTTCGTTAGCGTCAATCGTGCTGTAAGTTACGGTTGTCTGATCACTCATAAGTCTGCACGGATAGTATATAATTGATAAATAAGGTGCGTCTTAACGGGAACATTTATAACATGTCTGGTGCCAAAGGTAAAAGCAATTATGCGTATGTGGGGATTTGCCGGCCATTTTTTAATAATAAGACCAGTTTTGTTTCAATTCCTTTGAATATCGTGCTTTATGTGGTTCTGTCCAGGCTTTTTGCAAAACGGCCGGAATACTGGGGCATGTTCCGGCGTCCGGCTTCCGAAAAAGGGGGGGGAGGAACCTTCGGGTCAAAACCGGCCGCCAAAAATGTCCCCTCTGCCTGACAATGCGCTAGCCAAAACGGAAGCAAGCCTTTAGAATCCCCGCACTATGTCCGAACAACAGCAGGCACATCCGACTACGACGGAATCCGAACTTATTGCCGTGCGCGCGACAAGCTCGCCAAAATCCGTGCGCTGGGAATTGACGCCTACGGCGCAAGATTTGACGTGACCACCACTCCCGCCGGATTGAAAGCCGATTTCCAGGAAGACAAACAGGTAGCCGTCGCCGGCCGCCTTCTGGCTATTCGCGACATGGGCAAATCCCAGTTTTTCGTCATTGGGGACGTACGGGGAAAAATCCAGGGGTTCCTGCATAAAAATGAGGTGGATGAAACCACCTGGAAGCTTTGGAAGCTCCTGGACCGCGGGGACTGGGTCGGCATCAGGGGAACCACGTTCCTGACCCGTACCGGAGAACCTACCGTAAAGGTATCCGGACTGACCATTCTTTCCAAAAGCCTCCGCCCCCTGCCGGACAAGTGGCACGGGCTGGCGGACAAGGAGGTGACCTACCGCAAGCGCCACCTGGACCTCATTTCCAATGAGGAAAGCGCCTCCCTGTTCGTGACGCGCTCCCTCATGATTGCGGAAATCCGCCGCTTTCTCCAGGAACGCGGTTATCTGGAAGTGGAAACCCCCATGCTTCAGGATGTGGCCGGTGGGGCCGCCGCCAAGCCGTTTGAAACGTACCATAACGCGCTGGATATGCCGCTGACGCTGCGCATTGCCCCGGAGCTTTTCCTCAAACGCCTGATGGTGGGCGGCTTCACGAAAATTTTCGAACTCAACCGCAGCTTCCGCAATGAAGGAATTGACCGCCGCCACAACCCGGAATTCACCATGCTGGAAGCCTATTGCGCCTGCGGTGATTTTGAAACCATGGCGAATATGGTGGAGGAGCTCATCTGCCATCTGGCGGAAAAAAAATTCTGCGGCGGCCTTCAGATTGACCACAAGGACGCTGAAGGCAATGTTCTTTACACAATCGACCTCAGCCGTCCCTGGAAACGCGCCGACTACCAGGACCTGATCCGGGGCGTGGCGGGGGAAGACTGGTTTGACATTTCCCCCGAAGCGCGCCGCGCCCGCTGTGAAGAGCTGGGGTGGAAATCAGCCCGGATATGAAAGATGTGGATGTTTCCCAGCAGGTGTATGAAAAACTGGTGGAGGAAAAGACCATGAACCCCTGCTTTGTTACCCACGTGGCCAAGGACTTGGTTCCCCTGGCCAAGCTGAACCGGGAAAATCCGGACGTAGTGGATGTATATGAACTGGTGATCAACGGGCAGGAAATTTCCCCCGGCTATTCGGAATTGAACGATCCTGACGTGCAAAAGGAACGCCTGGAGCACCAGGCTGCCGGGGAGACCCAGCGTGTGGACTATGATTTCATTGAAACGCTGGAATACGGAATGCCCTCCGCAGGCGGCATCGGCATCGGCATCGACCGCGTCGTCATGATGCTGACGGGGGCCTCTTCCATCCGTGACGTGCTGCTCTTCCCGCAGTTGAAACGTAAGGACAGTTAATCCGAACCACCGGCCGCATGGCTCCCCGCACCCCGGATATTCTGGACTGCGCTTCCGCCCAATGGATCGGCAAACGCCGCGAGCAGGAAGACGTGGTTAAAAGTCTTCCCGCCGCCGGCGGGATGCTGGGCATCGTGTGCGACGGCATGGGAGGGCATCTTCGCGGAGATTGCGCCTCCTGTGTGGTGGCGCAGGAATTTGCTGCGGTATTTGCGGAAAGCGGCATCGAGGATATCCCGGAACGTTTAACGGCGGCTTTGCATGCTGCCAACAGGGCGTTGGCCGCCATTCAGAAGGAACCGGAGGAATCCGGAACCACATTGCTGGCCGTCTTCATCCGCGACCATTTCCTGTGGTGGATCAGCGTGGGAGACTCCCCCCTATATTTATGGAGCGGAGCGGACAGCTTTCGCATGGACCGTCTGAATGAAGACCATTCCATGAGACCGATTGCGGATTGCCTTTACCGGAAGGGGAAAATGTCACTTCAGGGTGCGCTTCGGCAGCGTTGCATTCTCCGTTCCGCCGTTATGGGAGGTCCCATGGAACTGGTGGACATCAGCGCCATGCCCCTGCTCCTGCATCCGGGAGATGCGGTGCTGGCATGCTCGGATGGCTTGCAGGTTTGGAGCGAGCTGTTGAGAGAACCTTCTTTCCTGGCTCTTCAAAAGGCCAGGGATTGTTCCAGCAGGGAGCTGGTGGGGATCATTATGGAACAGGTGAAGGATATGCTGGAGCCCCAGCAGGATAATGCCTCCGTCTGGGCTGCCGTCATGCGGAAACCCTGCGAGGGCGGTAAATAAGCTTATTCCGGCGAAGGAAGTGCGGGAGCATGGTTCTGGGCGGGCGGGAAAATGTTCGCGCTGTTCTTATTGCGCCTTAAACAGGGCTTTTCCGCAGACCGGGGCACGGAGAGCCTTGAAAATGAGGATCTGGAGGAGGCTGTCAGGTATGGTGTTCTTTTACGGGAGCAACCCCTCCGGAAAGAACCGGGCCGGAGGTGATTTCCCCATTGTCATTTGACCGGCGGGGGATTAAAATGCACTCCGCACAACATGATTGCCTGGATAGTTTTCTATTACCTGATCGGAGCGATTCCGTTCGGCTACCTTGCCGGCAGAATCAGAGGGATTGACCTGAGGCAGCAGGGTTCCCGCAACATAGGCGCTACCAATGCGTGGCGCGTACTGGGCTGGAAGTGGGGCCTTTCCGTTTTCATTCTGGACTTCTTAAAGGGGTTCATCCCTGTGTTCGGCGCCTTGAACTGGCTGCCGTTCCTGACGGGGGATGCGGGCGGCTGGGATTTCAATGTCTTGGTAGTTCTCTCCTGTTTCGCTGTTATACTCGGTCATACTTACACCTGTTTCCTGGGATTCAGGGGAGGAAAAGGCGTAGCGACAACCGCGGGGGTTTTATTTGCCCTCAATCCGGTGGTGGCTTGCGTAGCTCTGGCTTCTTGGCTGGTGGTTATGGGAATCTCCGGCATCGTGTCCCTGGCCAGCCTGGTGGCCGCTGTGGTGATGATCGCCGCCGGATGGTGGATTTATCCGCTTTGCCAGGACGGGGATGTCTCCCCCAGATACTTTACGTCGCCTTTTTCACGGTGGTAGGCGCACTGGTGATTCTCAAGCACCGTTCCAATATCGCAAGGCTTCTCAACGGAACGGAGCACTCCTTCTATTCCAAAAGTCCAAGTAAGATGATGAATCGGTTACATAAAATAGCAGTCATTGGAGCCGGTTCCTGGGGCACGGCCCTCTCCATGGTTCTGGCGCCCCGGGAATGTGAAGTCGTCCTGTGGACGCCGGAAGAGGCTCAGGCCAGGCAGCTTGCCGAAACAAGACGCAGCCCCGTCCTTTCGAAAACCGCCCTTCCCCTGGCCCCCAATATCCATCCTACTTGCGATCTGGGCCAGGTGAAGGATGCGGAACTCATTGTAGTAGTGGTACCTTCCGTGGCCATGCGTTCCGTGGCCCAGCGGCTGCGCAGCCTGCCGGTGCAGCCGGATGCCGTCATTGTCTCCTGCACCAAGGGCATTGAACAGGGAACCCATAAAAGAATGACGGAAATCCTTCAGGAATATCTGCCCTCCAACCCCATAGGCGTGCTTTCCGGTCCCAATCATGCGGAAGATATCTGCCTGGGCCTTCCGTCCGCCTCCCTGATTGGATTTGAAGATCCGAAGTATGCGGATTGGTGCAGCAGATATTTGCATCCAAAACCTTCCGTGTTTATTCCGCTACGGACATTATCGGCATGCAGCTGGGCGGAACCATTAAGAACGTCTTTGCCATCGGGGCCGGCTTATGCGAAGGGCTGAACCTGGGGGATAACGCCCAGGCCGCTTTGCTGACCCGCGGCCTGGCGGAAATGACGCGCATCGGCGTGGCCAGCGGAGGCCGCAGGGAAACCTTCATGGGCCTTTCCGGAGTAGGCGATTTGATTGTTACCTGCTATTCCCGCCACTCCCGCAACCAGACGGTGGGGCGGAGACTGGCGGAAGGGAAGAGCCTCCAGGAAATCCTGGATACCCTGGGCATGGTGGCGGAAGGGGTGCCCAACACGCTATCCGTCTATGAAATTGCGCGGAAGCTGGAGGTGAGGACGCCCCTGATTGACGCCGTTTATTCCGTTCTTTATGAGTCCAAACCTCCTATGGAAGCACTTGCGGAACTCATGACGCGTGACCCCCGGCCGGAGTCAGATTGATTTTCTGTTTTTCTGAGTTGCTTTTCCTCGACAAATTATACTATATAAACAATCAGTATGAAACGTGCCATCATCTCAGCTCTTTTTGCCGCCGGCGTCCTTGGCGTTGCCAGTGCGGACATTCAGGCTCCCCCCGCTTCCGAATACACCCCCACCCGCAAGCTGGGCCGCGCCATCGCCAACCTTATTTATTCCGTTGAAGAAATCCCGCTGGGAATCATCAACTGGACGAGCCGCGAGGGGGATTATGCCGGTTTTTCCGTAGGCATTGTTGATGGCACCGCGACCATGTTTGAGCGCATGGGCTACGGAATCTATGAACTTGTCACCTTCTGGGCTCCCACTTACAAATGCACGTACAAGCCTCCTTATCAGGGACGTTGCGGCATGAGCGGCCTTAAGGAATACAATCCCAATGGCGGTCTGAGCGAATTCCCTGCGGAACTCGGCTTCCAGAGCTACTACAAGTATTCACGCCAGCAGCGTGACTAAGGCCGGGCTGTTAAAATTTCAAAAGGACTGTCCGCTTGCTTGCGGACAGTCCTTTTTTTTTCATACCGTGGCTCTGACAATAGCCGCCATTGACGGGGAAGGGAGGAAAACATATTCTTCCATGCCGGAAAGGCTTCCATATTATGAATAAAACCGCTGCTTTCATTGGCTTGGGCGCTGCCGTTTGCATAACAGCTCCCTCATTTGCCCAGGACTCCCATCTTTCCCTGACCAGACAGAGCGTTGCCAGCATGCATGAAATTACGGCAGCCTTGGATAAGGTGACGGATGAACCCGGAGCTGCCGCTGCTGTGGAAACAGTTAAAAAAGTGCACAAAAAACTGCTGGATCTTGGAAAAAGGCAGCTGGAACTTCCCGGTGCCACACTCCAGGAGCAGGCTCAGGTTTCTGCCCAGATGACGGAAGTGCAGAAAATTTCCGACGAATTGGTAAAATCCCTGGCCCGTTTAAAAAAGGAAGGACTGTTTACGCCCGATTTGCAAAAAGCCCTGACGGATTTGCGGTCTGTTCAGACGGAGCTGGCGCAGGTTTCCCGGGACAAGGCTGAGCAGGCGGAGCCGTTCCCGGAGGATGCAGAGGGCAATACTCATGAAACCCTGCTGGTCAAAACTGTGGATGAAGTCAAAAAGCTTGATGATTCCCTGGCCAAGGTAAGGGATGAGGAAACCAGCAAGGCTGCTGTGGAACAGATAGGCCGTTACCGGGCGGCTTTGCTGGACGTTGCCAGGAAACAGGCCGTCCTGCCGCCCCTCACCCGCAACCAGCAGGCCAAGCTGATGGGAGTACAGCAGCAGCTTGTGGAAATGATGCAACCCATTGTCAAGCATGTGACGGCCATCATGCTTTCTCCGGATGCTTCCAAGAACCTGAAGGAAGCAGTGAATTCCCTTTCCGAATTACCTAAGGAAGTTCAGAAAATCCGTGAAGAGGCGGCTAAGTGAACTTTTTAAAGGATGCGTCCTTTTGGGCTGGTCAAAAAATTATAATTGTTCTAAATTGGCTGTCCTGAAAAATGCGCCCGGTTTTTAGTGAAACAGATCTCAATGAACGCCCCTTCCTGGTCTTCTGGGAAGTGACGCGCGCTTGCGCACTTGCGTGCAGGCATTGCCGCGCTGTCGCCCAGCCGCGTCCGCACCCGGATGAATTGACTCATGAGGAGGCATTGCGCCTGATTGACCAGTTGGCGGAACTGCGGCCTCCCATGCTGGTGCTGACGGGCGGCGACCCGGTCATGAGGCCGGATATTCTGGAATTGGTCCGTGCGGCTTCCGGCAAAGGGCTGCATGTAGCATTGAGCCCGGCTGCTACCGCCCGGCTGCTGCACACGGATTTCCGTGCATTGAAAGAAGCTGGAGTCCAGAGCATGTCATTGAGCCTGGACGGCGCGCATGAGAGCACCCATGACGCCTTCCGCGGCGTCCCCCACACATATGAACGGACTCTCCGGGCTGCGGAAATGGCGAAGGAAGCCGGCATGCATTTGCAAATCAACACCACCATCACCAAGAGCACACTGGGCGAATTTGACGACTTTGTGGAGCTGATGAAAAGAATGAAGCCGGGCATGTGGAGCGTATTTCTTCTGGTGCCCACAGGCCGCGCCGCCATGGATGAAATGCCTGCGGCGGAAGAAGTGGAAGCCATCTGGAAAAAACTGAGCAGGATAAGCCATGAGGTATCCTTCGGCGTTAAAACTACGGAAGGGCACCATTATCGCCGCGTGGCGCTTCAGGAAGCCCGCGCTCAGGGAAGCAAGCCCGCCCGCCGCGCCATTCCCACCCGGGACGGCAAAGGCATTATGTTTATTTCCCATACCGGGGAAATCCAGCCCTCCGGTTTTCTTCCCATGACGGCAGGAAACGTCCGGACGGATGACCCTGGAGAAATCTACCGCACGCACCCCCTTTTCCTCAAACTCCGGGATGACAATGCGTTGCAGGGCAAATGCGGACGGTGTGAGTACCGTACCATCTGCGGAGGGTCCCGGTCCCGCGCTTATGCCGTTTACGGAGACATGATGGCGGAAGACAACCTTTGCCCTTATCAGCCCAGGCTTTCACAACAGCATGATTAATATTACCAGACTTTGGACAGGGGCGGAACAGCCCGCGGACCATTTGAGATACGGACAGGGCCACGGGCACGGTCGTTTTGCAGGGGGCGCCGTGGAATCCTGTGCACCGGCTTCGTCCCGTGCGCGCAAGCCCATTGTGGTGTGGAATATTACGCGTACCTGCAATCTCAAATGCGTGCATTGTTATGCAGACGCCTCTGCCCGGAAATTTAAGGGAGAGCTGGATTGGGACCAGTGTTGCGCGGTCATTGATGATCTGGCGGACTACAAGGTGAATGCCCTACTTTTTTTTCCGGAGGGGAGCCGCTGGTGCATCCGCGCTTTATGGAACTGCTGGAACGTGCCACTGGAAAAGGGCTGAAGGTGACCATTTCCACAAACGGCACCCGTATTACGCCGGAAGCTGCAGCGCGGTTCAAGGAATTGGGCGTGGCGTACGTAGGCATTTCCCTGGACGGCATTGGCGCCGTTCATGACAAATTCCGCGGTGTGGAAGGTTCTTTTGAGCAGGCGGTGCGCGGATTCAGGCTTTGCAGTGAAGTGGGGCAAAAGACAGGCCTGCGCCTGACGCTGACCCGCAACAATGTGCAGTGCATGGGCCAGATTTTGGATTTTATTGACGCCAACGACATCCAGCGCGTCTGTTTTTACCATCTGGTCCCCACTGGCCGCGGCGTGGAAGTGCAGACCCTGACTCAGGAGGAAGCAAGGAATGCCATGGATACGCTGATTGCCCGTGTAGAGGAATGGAAAGCGGAGGGAAAAAACCGTGAAGTGCTGACTGTAACCCAGCCTGCGGACGGAATTTACCTGCTTCTGCGCCAGCTCCGGGAAGGCTCCCCTCTGGCGAAGGAAACCCTCGGCCTGCTTCAATGGAATGGCGGCGGCGCGAACAGTTCCGGCCGGGGCATCGCCAATATTGACACACAGGGTGCCGTGCATCCGGACCAGTTCTGGCAATCCGTTACTCTGGGCAATGTGAAAAGTGACCGGTTTTCCGATTTATGGGATGCCAGGGCCGGAGCTGCAGCGGAAATGTTGCCTGAGCTGCGCGGTTCCGACGATCCCCTGGAACGGCAGAAGAAGATTGAAGGCCGTTGCGGCCGCTGCGTTCACTTCGCCCTGTGCGGCGGAGGCTTCCGCACCCGTGCCGCGTTTGCCAACGGACACTGGTACGGGTCCGATCCCGGCTGCTATCTGACGGAAGAGGAAATTTCCACCCCTTTGCCGGAAATCAAGTAGTGAGATGCCCGGCTTTATTCACCGGGGAACGGTTGGTTCCGGGAAAGAGGTATCGGAGGAATTGCCGTTTCATTCGATCGTAGGGTATCCCGCGCGCGCAGGTAAAAACGCCCCTGTCCTTGCGGTTGATTTGCCGGGAACAGGGGTTTTATACTGGGAAAAAACCGGGAGTGTGCTTCGGCGGGGGCAGGGGCGAATTTGTCCATACGTCTGGTTTTCCCTGCTTTACAAGGCAGGAGGCATCGCATAGCATGCCCCGCATGATGAATCAGGAATTGAGACCGGAGACCCTGTGCGTGCAGGCGGGCTGGGCGCCTAAAAAGGGCGAACCCCGCGTATTGCCCATTTACCAGAGCACGACGTTCAAGTACGAGACCAGCGAACAAATGGCAAAATTGTTTGATCTGGAAGAAGCCGGATTCTTTTATACACGCCTCCAGAACCCCACCAATGAGGCGGTTGCCAGAAAAATTGCCGAACTGGAGGGCGGTGTGGCCGCCATTCTGACGTCTTCCGGCCAGGCGGCTTCCTTCTTTGCCGTTTTCAATATTTGCGAGGCTGGGGATCATATCGTCAGTGCTTCGGCGATTTACGGGGGCACATACAACCTCTTTGCCGTCACATTCCGGAAAATGGGCATTGAAGTTACTTTCGTGGACCAGGACGCTCCGGCGGAGGAAATCGCCAAAGCGTTCCGCCCCAATACGAAAGCTTTCTTTGCGGAGACTATTTCCAATCCCACGCTTTGCGTGCTGGATATCCGTAAAATGGCGGACATTGCCCATGCGCACGGCGTTCCCCTCATTGTGGACAATACCTTTGCCACACCCATTAATTGCCGTCCTTTTGAATGGGGTGCGGATATCGTCACCCACTCCACCACCAAGTACATGGACGGCCATGCCGCCGCCGTGGGCGGCGTGATTGTGGACAGCGGCAACTTTGACTGGGAAGCGCACAAGGATAAATTCCCGGGTTTGACGGAACCGGACCCCTCCTATCACGGGCTCTCCTACAGCAAAAGCTTCGGCAAGGGAGCCTATATCACCAAGGCGACTGTCCAGCTCATGCGTGACCTGGGTTCCATCCAGTCTCCGCAGAATGCCTTTTTGCTCAACTTGGGTTTGGAAACCCTCCACCTGCGTGTGCCGCGGCATTGTGAAAATGCGCAGAAAGTGGCGGAATTCCTGCAAGGGCAGGAAGATGTTGCCTGGATTAATTATCCGGGTCTTTCTTCCAATGAGTATTATGAACTGGCGCAGAAGCAATTCCGCTGTGGCCAGTCCTGCGGCGTAGTAACCTTCGGCATCAAGGGAGGCCGTGAACGTTCCATCAAGTTCATGGATAGTCTGAAGCTGGCCGCCATCGTGACCCATGTGGCGGATTCCCGTACCTGCGTTCTCCATCCCGCCAGCCATACGCACCGCCAGTTGACGGATGAGCAGCTCATGGAGGCGGGCGTACGGCCTGACCTCATCCGGTTTTCCGTAGGGACGGAAGCTGCGGAAGACATTATTGCGGATCTCAAACAGGCTTTGGAAGCTATTCGTTAAAAATTCTTTTTGGAGAGAGCCGCCTCACTGTTGCTGAGGCGGCTTTTCCTTTAGCGTCAGGATTGAATAAAAGGGACAGCGGATTGTTAATCCGCTCTTTTTCTTTCCGTACCATCATGGGGAAAACGCTGGACCTATTTTCTTCATGAATGGTTTACGATAACGTTCGATTCATAATAATGAATGATTTATGAAATAACATGCAGCTGTTAGAATGGAAGAGGCGCAAGGATTAGTCTTTATAAAGTCCTTACATCAAAAAAGAAGTCCACTGCCGGAATACCGCTCTTTCAACTTTTTATGTTGACAACGGATTAACAATCCTCTAATCAATGCAAAGCGTTATGAGAGTTTATCATTATGTTTTGTTAGCCAGTTGCGTATGTATGATGTCCGCCCAGGCGGCTACGATTGTTGCTGAGCTTCCTGAATCGCAAAGCGTATCACAGACCGCCACTATGGCGAGAACGTCGGGGCAACAGCTTCTGGACAAAGTAAAGGACTTGCAAAATGGAATATATGCCGGCGGCAATAACAATTCCATTTCCAATTGGGGGATAAATAATGAAGGCACTTGGGCGAATGAGAGCAATGTAGGAACCATTACATTGTGCGGACGTTCCGGAGTTAGCGGGGATTCCTTTGCCATGGTTCTTGGAGGGCCGCAGCAGGGGGATTCCGTTTCTTCCATTACATTTTCCTGCAATACTCCTTCTTCTGTAATCAGCAGTTATTCCATGGTACTTGCCGTATATGATTCAACCGGCACTCTGGTTGGGGAACTTTCCAAGATACAGGACTTTTCGTTTACCTCTACATCGGAAACAACGACAATTTCCCTGGATATGTCGGCGGCTCCCCTTACCTGGGAGGAAGGTTATAAGGTAGTTGCCGGAGTACGCGGTGGCGCTGGAGGCGCTACTTCCGCTTATACAATTACAGGTATACAGGTTTCCTATGAAACGGTTCCCGAGCCTGCCGCAGCGTCTTTGGGTCTGCTGGGTCTGGGAGCCATGTTGTTGCGCCGCAGACGTTCATAGTAAATATCCTCGTTATTCGGGAGGCAGCTGAAAAGCTGCCTCTTTTTTATTTTCGGAACGGGAATATGTCTTTGTTTTTGGGGTAGTTGCGAAAGGAGAGAGATTCATAGTGCTAATCCCTCAGTGATTGCTCGAAAGCACGGTACTGCACGGCTTCATACAAATGGACATCCTGAATATCAGAAATTCCTTCCAAATCCGCTATGGTTCGGGCCACCTTTAAAATGCGGTCATAAGCTCTGGCGGAAAGGGCCAGTTCTTCCACGGCGCGGAGCAGGATAGCCCTTCCTTCCGGCAGCAGACGGCAATACTTCTGGAGCGCTTTTCCGGAAAGGGCCGCATTATTACGGAAAGGCGTTCCTGCGTATCTGCTGGACTGGAGCCGCCGTGCGGCCGTCACGCGTTCCCGGATACTGGCGGAACATTCTCCGGCAGGCGCGGAAGCCAGAATGGAGGGATCCACGGCGGGAACTTCCATCAGCAGGTCAAACCGGTCCAGCAGCGGGCCTGAAATCTTACGGCGGTAGCGTGCGATCTGCGCCGGGGGGCAGGTGCAGGCTCTTCTTCTGTCTCCCAGATAACCGCAGGGACACGGATTCATGGCGGCTGCCAACATGAAACGGCACGGAAATGTCATGGTGCCGGAAGCGCGGGAAATGACTACCTGGCCGGTCTCCAGCGGCTGCCGCAGGGTTTCCAGAGCGGCACGGCGGAATTCCGGCAATTCATCCAGAAAGAGGACGCCGTTGTGAGCCAGGGATACTTCTCCCGGCGTGATATTCGCTCCTCCCCCCATCAGCCCGGCATCGGAAATGGTGTGGTGGGGAGCCCGGAACGGACGCTGGTCCACCAGGCCGTTCCCCCGTTTCAGCAAACCGCATACGGAGTGGATTTTACTGGTCTCCAGCGCTTCCTCCGGACTCAGAGGCGGAAGAATGGTCGGGAGCCTTTGCGCCAGCATGGATTTGCCGGACCCCGGAGAGCCGCAAAGCAGGATATTATGGCCTCCTGCCGCCGCAATCTCCATGGCGCGGCGTGCATAAGGCTGCCCTTTGATTTCGTCAAAATCCACAGCGGCGTCTTTGTCCCGTGGAGCATGGGCCTCTCGCCCTGAACCTGTAAATGGAGGCGGCAGGGCGTCGGAAGTAAGCAAATGCCAGGCTTCTCTCAGGGAAGAAACGGGATAAATTTCCACACCCTGCACGGGCAGCCCTTCATAGGCATTGGCTTGCGGCAGCATGATGCGCTTCCTGCCCATGCGCCGCGCTTCCATGATTTGCGGCAGAATGCCTTGCACGGGGCGTACGGTTCCGTCCAGGGCCAGTTCTCCCACAATGCACCAGGCAGAAGCGTCCATCTCCTTTTCAGCCGCTCCCGCAACCATTCCCAGGGCGATGGGAAGGTCGAATCCGGGGCCCTGCTTCCTTAAATCCGCCGGAGCCAGATTAACGACGAAGATACCCTGCTGAAAGGGAAGGCCGCTGTTTTGTATGGCCGTGTCCACGCGCTGCCCGCTTTCTTTCACGGCCGCATCCGGAAGGCCGACAATAAAGGTGCGTTTTTCCGCCATGGGGCGGAAATCCACTTCCACCTCCACTTCTACGCCATCTACGCCCAGGACGGTGGAGGAATACAGTCGCGTCATCATTCATCCATGCTAGGAAATGGATGGCAAAAAAAGGAAGGAAAATAACGAAAAATATAAAAATATCTAACAAATAGTTCAGCGCCGGGAAGCGCGCCGGAGAATTTCCCGTTCCTCCTCCGTCAGGCTGGACAGGCCGGACCTGGATATTTTTTCCATGATTTCATCCACCTCCTTTTCAGAGGGGTAAGCCTGTGCCGGGCGGCGGCTGGAAGGCTCAGGGGAATAGTGGGAAGAAGAGGCGGCTTTCCGTCTTGGGGAAGACATCTTTTCCTTCCATAAAATCAGCAATGTCAGAATAAATCCGGCGAACATGCCGCCCAGATGGCCGGCTTCCCCGCCCGCATTGTTCCATTGGAAGATAATGACGGCTGCGGCGACTCCGAGAACGGCCAGGGCAAACTGGCGCACGCTCAAATTAACCGGAGGAAACAGAAGCTGTACCCGGGCATGGGGAAAGAGCACCGCGCATGCGGCCATGATGCCGTAAATGGAACCTGAGGCCCCCACCATGGGAATGAAGCGCCATTCCGGATCAAAAAATCCCATGTACCCCAGCAGGGAGGAAAACAGGGCTGCAGCCACGCCGCAAAACAGGTAATACAGCAGGAAGCGCCAATGGCCGAAACGTTCTTCTACAACCGGGCCGAAAAACCACAGGGCAATCATGTTGAACATGATGTGCCCCAGATTGGCGTGAAGAAACTGATAGGTAAGCAACCGCCATAATTCCCCCCTCGTGAAAGCACGTATATTCGCTGTAAGCTCCGTAAAGCTGGATCGTCCAAATGGACAGGCGGGTAAATATTCCTTGGGATGTCCACTTGGAAGAAGAATCCCAGGATAAAGATGACTACATTGAGCAGAATCAGCCAGTGCACCATGACGGCGCTGCGCTGGTCAAACAGATGATTCCGTACCGTATCTCCCCAGTTCTCGTTCTCCGCTCGCATATTAGGCCGCATGTAATCGCGTTCAGAACCTTTTGACAAGGAAAATAGCTGTTCCGTTCAAGGAAGGACAGCTGATGTTCCGCATCATTTCCAGAGCGCGGCAGGCAGCAGATCCGGCGGCAGATCCGTTCCGCACACGAGATGTCCGGCAAGCTGGGCGGCGGACCAGGGGGAAGTGGTCACCCCCTTGCTGCCCAGCCCGGAGAAGACGAACTGACCGTCCAGCCCGGGAATGGGACCGGCGACCGGTTGGCTGCGGCGGATGATGGGGCGGACGGCGGCACGGGCGCGGATGACGTCCATGTTCCCGGAATAGCGTTTAACAAGGTCCAGCATCAATTCCTGGACGGCGGGGGCTTCCGGAATGCCGGGAGCATCCCACGCCCACGCGTAGGTGGCCCCGAAGCGCCAGAAAGAACCGTTATGAACCAGCCAGTGTCCGAAATGCAGGATGCCGGCATGCCAGTCCAGCTCTTTCAAGTCCAAGTCCAGAATGGTTCCTTTGGAGGGGCGCCCCTTCAGCGGAGACATGTCCGGATGAAGCCCGGCTTCCCAGCCGGTACACCAGACTATGTGGGGAAAACGTGCGACCGTTCCAATGGAAAAGACCGTTTGCATCCGGCCGGATATCTGCGGGGGATACATCCGCTTCCACAAAACGGCCCTGTTCCATAAAAAAAACGCCGCATGGCAGTGACCATGTTTTCCACGTGCAGCACGGCGGAACCTCGCGTATAGGCGGCTTTCCCGCGGCCTTCCCAGCGTTCCGGCCATGGAAAAAGAGGTCCGGCATAGGCGCAGGATTCCGGAGCCGTCTGGCGTTCCTGCCAGATTTCAAACTGGTCCTCCGTCTCCACTTCCCGGAACATCGGAGTTTTCTGCCACCAGGACCCGCCTAATTCCCGTTCCGTCTCCGGGTAAAGGCCTCTGCCGCCGCCAGGCATTCTTCCTGCCTCCATCCGGGGCGGAAGGCGCGGCCCGTCAGGGGGGTTTACCAATCCGGCCGCCACCCGGGAGGCCGTTTCCGCTACGGGGCGGTCTGCAACCGTAAACTCCGCGCCGCGGCGTTTCAATTCCCACGCCAGACAACTTCCGGCAATTCCCTGGCCGATGATAAGGATGTTCATGATAGATGGATAAAGAACCGGAAAATCCCGGAAATGAAAGAGGAAAGCGGAGGGGAGGCGGTACCGCTCCCCCGGAGGAAAGGCGTGCTGCAGGTGTCCCTTCCCCTGCGGCGCCGGAAGAACGGCTCTGCTTACAGGGCGGCGATGATGGCATCACCCATTTCCGCCGTATTCACGCGGATTTCTCCGGGAGCTCCCGTAGCCAGGTCGCCCGTGCGGCAGCCCTGGTCAATCACGCGGCGAACGGCGGAGTCAATGGCGTCTGCCGCTGTTTTTTCTCCCAGGGAGTAGCGCAACAGCATGGAAAGGGAAAGAATCTGGGCGATCGGGTTTGCAATGCCCTTGCCGGCGATATCCGGAGCGGAGCCTCCGGAGGGTTCGTAAAGGCCGAAGAACAGGCCGTTGTCCTGTGCGCCCTGGCACAGGCTGGCGCTGGGCAGCATGCCCAGGGAACCGCAAATCATGGCCATTTCATCGGAAAGAATGTCCCCGAACAGGTTTTCCGTCACCAGCACGTCGAACTGGCGGGGATTGCGCACCAGCTGCATGGCTGCATTGTCCACGTACATATGCAGCAATTCCACGTCGGGATAATCCTTGGAAACTTCAATCATTGTCTCGCGCCACAGCAGGGAATTGGTCAGCACATTGGCTTTGTCCACGCTGGTGACGCGCTTGCGGCGGCCGCGCGCAGCCTCGAACGCCACTTTGGCGATGCGCACCATCTCGCTTTTATGGTAGCGCATGGTATCCACGACGACTTCGTCGTCTCCCTCCCGTTCGCGGAAACGGGGCTGGCCGAAATACAGGCCGCCAGTCAATTCCCGGACGCATAAAATATCGAATCCGCCTTCAATCAGTTCATTCTTGATGGGGGAGGCATGGGTCAAGGCCGGAAGGCATACGCCCGGACGCAGGTTGGCATACAAGCCGAAATGTTTTCTCAGAGGCAGCAGGGCTCCGCGTTCCGGTTGTTCATTGGCGGGGAGATGCTCCCATTTGGGACCGCCCACGGAGCCGAACAGAACGGCGTCCGCCTCTTCGCAGGCGCGAATGGTTTCTTCGGGAAGAGCCTTGCCGCAGTGGTCAATGCCCGCACCCCCTACAAATGCCTCCTTGCGGCTTACGGTAAAGCCAAACTTGCCGCTTACGGCATCCAGAACCTTCAGAGCCTGTGCCATGACCTCGGGCCCGATGCCGTCGCCGGCCAAGACAGCAATATGATGGTGATGTTCACTCATGTCGCTGAAAGTCTGGTCATTCTCCCTTCAAAGGTCAAGAAAACACCGTTGCCATGACCGCGCCGCGGAAGCCTTTTTGCGTCAAAAAGCCTGCAAGAGTAAAAAAGTACTTGCCAAACGCCCGTACCTCCAGTAAAAATCCCTCCGCGTTCCATGGAATGCAAACTCCCCCTGTAGCTCAGCGGTAGAGCGGGTGACTGTTAATCACTAGGTCGTTGGTTCGAGCCCAACCGGGGGGGAGCCACTAATTTTCTAAGCCCTGTAATTTTAATGGATTACAGGGGCTTTTTTTGTCTGTTTTGAGGCTGGAAAGGTGAAAAACCATGAAAAAAAAACAGCCACAAATGATAACAAAATATCATTTTTTGATTCCGTTCTGGCGTAAAATTGGCGTACTGTGAGACGTTATGAAACGCCTGAAAATAACTCCGGTGAAACATACTCAAAGCGGGCGCTGGCAGGTTCGTATTCCGGCCAAACTTTCCGGATCCGGAAAGAGAGAAACAAAATATTTTCCGACCAAAGCGGAAGCAATGGGATATATCTCCAACCTGGAAGACGTTGCTGCAGGGTTGCATTTGGGGGAAACGTTGATGACAAGATCAGAATATGATGCCATCATCGAAGAACTTGCCCGTTTAGCACCGTTCAACGTGACGCTTAAGGATGTTATTGACTATTACATCGCACGGCATCGGGCCAGTGATGCACGCAAAATATCCATTCTTGAGCCTCTTTACCGTGATACGTTGCAAGATGCCTCTTCTCATTACCGGAGCCGTGTAAAACAGGTTTTAGGCGCTTTTGCCTCTGTATTTGGAGATTGCCTGATTGACGACGTGACGCCGGATGAATTTGAAAAATGGCTGGCTGGATGGAAAACGACGCCTCCTTCATACAATTCCGCGTTGCGCCACATTAAGCCGTTTTTTACCTGGGCCATCAGCAAAAAATATGCTGTTCAATCCCCTGCTGAAGGAATCAAACAACGCAAGCACCAGAGGATGCCTATTTCCATTCTTACGCCTGCGCAGGCACATTCCCTGCTGGACGCCTGTCGGGATTATTCCGGAGACGAAAAGATGCCGAAAAATCTACGCGTGAACGCGTCAGATATGAAAAAAATAGCAGTAGCCGTTTTGCTTTTTGCCGGTGTCCGTCCTGAGGAAGTTACCGCGCTGACGTGGGAACATGTCAAGCTGGCTGGCTCATGGCTATATCAGAGTTGAACCGGAAGTCAGTAAAACCAACTCTGTACGTCTGGTGCAAATAGAGCCAAACCTAAAGGCATGGTTGGAAACCGTGCCGGAAGAAAAACGCACAGGAAAGCTCTCTCCGAAGAACTGGCAGCGCAAATGGCAGGCGGTACGTCGGAGAGCCGGCATCAGCCATTTAAACGACGTTTGCCGTCATTCCTACGCCTCTTACTGGCTGGCCGCCCATCGGGATACGCACGGGCTACTGGAAAACATGGGTCACACCACCAGCAAGACGACGATTAAATATTACCTGACCGCCTGCAATCCTGAAGAGGTGCCCGCCTATTGGCGGATTTTCCCTGAAGATGGAGACTTATTAGCCTATGTTGAGTGATTGTGGAGAATGCATCCGAAGACAGCTCTCCCATAGAGGCATATAGAGTGATTCGCGTTACTCCAGATATATCCGTAGGTTCAGTACTGAATTGACTCAGGTGGTTATTATTTTTATACTACAAAAATCTTGTATGAATCACCATTCGACTAGAAAAAATACCAAAAAGGCTCTTTCTTCTGAAGAAAGGAAAAAGCGTAATGATCAAAAAAAACATCAATCATCAATAAGAAAAATTTTTTCGAATATAGGTTTCACTAGAATTGAGTTGGTTTCTCAAAAGACCCAAGACAAGTTTATTGGAACTGACTTGGATGATCTTTTTGTCAAAGATAATTTGCTTTGTATTGTCGAGTACACGACGATATCAGGAGAAGATGCTGTCATGGATCATTTTAGAAAGAAAAATGATTTCTATGAAGGGTGGAAAAAAGATTTGAATACATTCTATGAGAATTTAAAAAAGGGAGTTGTAGCTCAAAATGCATTGGATAAATTACCTACAGACCCAGTCAGCGATCTTCATTTTGTTTTTTTATACGCTTCTTATTTGGTAAGTGTATCGGAGGAATATAAGAGTGCATATAAAAATGTAGTTTTTTTTTGACTATGGTCATGTTAAATATTTTGAATTAATTTCGAAAGTTATCAAGGAGGATGCTATTTATGAATTTTTTGGACTACATGAATGTTGATGCCTCTCAATGTAATGCAGGAAATGATTTAAAAAAAATAGCAGAGGATTTGAAGGGCATATTTTATCTGAGAAGCAGACCAAATTTGCTAATGGGATGCATGTTTTTACATTTTATATTAGTCCGGAAGAACTTCTTAAAAGGGCCTATGTATTACGAAAAAAAATTCTTGGCAAGACGAAACATCTTTTTCCTTACCAGCGATTTCTCAATCAGAGAAAAATTAAGCAAATGAGGGAATATTTAACTAGTAATAAGCGTGTTTATGTTAATAATATCATTGCAAGTATTGCAGAGGATTCAATAGAATTATACATGCGCAATGACAAAGGCGCATATGAATATGTTTCATTTAATAAAAATGGAGATATTCTAAATAAAAATGGAGATCTTATACAATCAACAAGCGATCCTATTTTTAAGATAAACATTAAAGACAATCGGAATGTTATAGGGATTATCGATGGGCAGCACCGAGCATATTCGTATTATAAAGGAAGAGGAGATGACAAATGTGCGGAGAAGATAAATGAACTCAGGAAGGATCATTGTCTTCTTGTCACAGGTATTATCATGCCAAAACGCGAAAGCAAGACAGAGCAAGAGGCTTTTTTGAAGCAAAGCTTTTTCTAGAGATTAATTCTAGTCAGACTAGTCCAAAAAAAGAGTTGAAGATGCAGATTGAGAGCCGGGCTAATTATAGGGCTCCTGGATCTATTGCCTTGAGAGTGGCAGAAAAATTAGCACAAAGAACCCCTTTGAACGGTGTGTTAGTTAGGTTTTGGTATGAGGAAGGAAATAGAGAACGAATTGGAATTTCTACTCTTGTTTCCTACGTATTAAAACCATTAGTGGATCATAGAAATAGTCGTCTTTACTCAATGTGGAAACAACTAAATTGTATTGAAAAGGAGTATGAACAACTGAATCAAAATGAAATTGAGAATTCGCAAGCTATTGCTCTTCGCAAATAGCTATTTTCTTATCATCTTTAAAAAAGAGTATCGATTCATCAAATAAGTGGGAATGGAAAAAGCAAGATAAGAAGAATCTTAAAGGCTTTTTAAAGGTTGTTAGTATTGGTGGAATGATTAATTGTTTTAAGGAGTTTTTGACCAATACGGAGCAAATAGCTATTTTTTTTAAAGGATGATGGATATTTTGATAGTCAAATTAGTATTTAAGGATATTGACGAATTTGATTTTTTTGAAATACTCTGGAAGTAGCTATGCAGCAATGGGGAAGGCGATGTATCAATTCTTTTTTCTAAAAAGCGATAGACATTACTCATATTGAGTAATGTCTATATTTACGTAGATGCTACTTAGAATGCATATGCCATCAGGGACAGAAGCGGTAGTATAGTATCCTGCACTTTGATGCGTATTTTGGAGCGTGTATCCGCAGTATGTCTTCATTTTGTCTAACAGCTCTGAAACAAGAATAATGTGCGGTTCTATTCCAAATTTACTTAGTGGTGGTTTATTTACTATTTGATCAATTATTGACTGAATAGCCTCATGTTCATATGAGGGCGCACATATCGTATAGGAGGCTTTTGTGTGTTTGTGTTGAAGTGTACTTCTTCCATTGATTTCGGCAACTGCAATCGTAGGTGACTTCCCTTGTTTTTTGAGATATTTCAAAATGGATTTGATGTATTTGAGCACTCGCAGCTGAATGATTGTGTTATAAAAGGATTGTATGTTTTGTTTAAGAGCAGTGGAATTTTTGTATCGTTTTTGTTGTTTACTCAATGTTGAGGATAGGTATTTTTCAAACATGCTGATATAGGAATTATTGAGTTCAAATCCTATGTATTGGCGATTCATATACGCGGCTTGAGCAGGAACAGTTCCACTACCTGAGAATGGATCCAGCACTATATCGTTTTCATTGGTGCTGAGTTTGATTATTCTTTCAACAAGGGCTGACGAAAGTGGGCAAAAATGCCTAATAAATTTGTTTCCCCAAGATCCTTGTGTAGGGATAGGAAATTCCCATATTCCGTCAATGGACTTTCCTGTAGGGCTGTATCTTTCAGGGTATGTAATCCACCATTTTTTTAGCTGATCCGTATCTATTGTTGTAACTCGTTTTGCGTAATAGTTGTAGTTATTTGTTTTACTAAAAAATAAGATGTATTCAAATTTTCTTTGAGTGCGACCTTTCGATGACCATGGGACAGTTCTGTCTTTTTTCCAGATGATAATATCTTGGAGCATCCATCCTATGGATGTTAGTTCTCTTTCTAAATCGAATGGAAGGGGAATAACACGGCCATCTTTCTTGAAAGAATCTATAATAATCCATAGTGTTCCATTATCCTTAGTAATGTTATAAATAGCGAGGAATACTTTTTTCAAGTCTTTAAGATATTCGCTATAACTTTGTCCATATCCTATTTGATTTTCACTTCCATAGTCTTTCATGTCAAAATACGGAGGAGATGTAATCGTAGTGGACACTATTTTTTGGTTGATTACATTATTAATTGCTCTCGCATCTTGGTGATGAATTACATTTGTGAGCAGCGCTGGGAGAAATGTCATGGATTTTAATCTGTCTAGTGTATAATTTTTAGTAAAAATATTAAAATATTCCAAAAATATAGTTATAAGCTAAATTATTTAATGTTACAGAATTTACGCTTTCTCCGATCTATCTAGGGTTACTTGGTCAGATCAATCTTACCAACCATGCAAGCTTTGATTTGGCCTGTGATAGGAATGCGTTTCCGGAAAGCCGGGTTGATAGGAGCAAGCAGGAAGCGCCCGGCGTCCTCAATAAGCCTTTTAAGGGTGATGCCGGACACGTCATTTGTTCCTTGGTAGACGATGATTTCCCCAACGTATTTTTCAAGATCATCATTTTCCGGAACAGGCCGCACCAGAACAATCTGACCATTCTTAATTTCCGGTTCCATTGATGTTCCCTCTACACGTAAGGCCGTAATACCCTTGTCAAATACTGGGTATGGCTCGTCAAATTCGCTCCACGTGATTTCCCCTGCAGCGACGTTTCCAACAACCATGATTTCCGGCAGCTTGACAGGGCAAAGAATGACGTTGTTGACTTCTTCCGGTTCGTCATCGTTGTTATCCAAGGCTGGGTGTAGCTTTTCAACTACCTCTTGAGACGTACCGTTTGTCTGTTGCTTTTTTTCTGCTTCTGGACTGGACAGTCATTTCAAGAATTTCGATCACTAGATCATCAATGCTTTTTGGCAGCCTTGGCTTTTTTTTCACGGATGATAGCCTCAAAGTTTTCCGGAAGCTCAAACTGGATTTCATCTTCACCGTTCATGAGGCGTTCAATAACAGCAAGTTTTGCGGGGGGGGATTGGGTTTCCATCAGATAGCCAGCCGTCAACTGTTCGTTTTTTGGAGAGCGTTTTTTCAGCAAGCCATTGACGATTTTTCCCCGTATCTTTGAGCCATTTTTTTTTATTTCTTCTTCATTGAGCATAGGCGGAATGTATACGCATATTCCGTACGTGTCAAGATAACTTGGGAACAAAAAATAACATCTTTAGGTATTTTATAGGTTGACAGAATACGCAAAATTGGTATTATGTGACCATCAACCGCACGCAAGAAGCGAACGCGAAAGGAGAACACGAATGAAAACGAACCTCAAAAAAGCCTCCCAGAATTTGAGAGACTGGCTTAACAAAACAGAAAAAACAACGGGTTTGGAAAAATCCATCATTGTTACAGGAATTCTTATGAGCTACGCGCTGAAAAGCAGGGAAGAAGAGAAATCCTCAACCACAAAAAAAGACTGCGGCCATTACGATGACTGAACCATGGAAGAAGCCCTGATCGAAGAATTGAAGCTGCTCGGCTGGCACGAGCTTTAACCCGCCCCCTGAACAACAATGAAAAAAATGACGAACGAACAATACTGGTTGCGCCGCGACCGCGCCGAGAAAATGGAATTCCTGTACGGTTGCCCGTTGAACTTTCCGGAAAACGCTCTCAACCCCCGGCCCGGTATCGTACAGAACCTTGTCTTTTCCGCTCTGCTGGTTGGGATTTTCACGATCATTTATTTCATCATTAATGCGTTTCTATAATGAAAGAACAACAGTACGAACCGACCATGTCCCTTGCTCAAGTATGCAAGGCTGCCCGTGAAAAAAAAACTGGTGAAAACCCATTCACCCGACAAATGCGGCGAAGTGGCTTGCTGCCGGGAAGATACGCAAACACGTTGTTTGTGGGCTTATTCGTCCCCGCTTTTACCTCTCCGAATTTATAGAGGACTACTACAGAAATATCGCGCCCCGTTCGGTTGCCAGAATCCGTTAACCCCTTCCAACTACCCATAAACAAAAAGGCCGGGGCCAGCAGGAACTGACACCCGACCTGAATACAATCAAACAAGGAAATAATATGAGCCTATTACAAAACATCAAGCGCGGAGTGCAGCAGCGTCCGCAGCGTGTCATCATCTACGGGCCGGAAGGCGTGGGAAAATCCACGCTGGCGGCCGGGTTGCCCGCCCCCCTCTTCCTGGACACGGAAGAAGGAACCCAGCACATGAATGTGGACCGCATCCAGGTAGACCACTACGGCGCCATGCTGGAAGCCCTGCAGGACATCTACAAGGAAGCCCGGAACGGAAACCTCCCTTACAAAACGCTCGTCATCGACACGGGAGACCGCCTGTGGGACATGTGCGCCCGCCAGGTCATCAGGGACTACAACGCCTCCCCCAAAGACGGAAAAATCTCCTCCATTGAAAGCATCGGCTATGGAAAAGGGTACGCCCAGGCCAGCGAAATGTTCGTCAACCTGCTTTCCGTCTTTGACAACTGCCGGAGCGCGGGGCTGCACATCGCCGTCATCTGCCACTGCCGAGTGGAAACGGTGAACCCTCCGGAAGGGGAAGCCTACACCATGTACACCATCAAAATCAACGCTCCGGCCAAACAGGCCATCACCGCCAAGGAAAAACTCAAGGAATGGGGGGACGCTATCCTGTTCTGCAACTACGTGACCACCTTCACGGACGGAGGCAAGGCCAAAGGCGGGGAACTCCGGGCCGTCTACACGGAACACCGGGCCACCTGGGAGGCCAAGAACCGGCACGGGATGCCCGCGGTCATGGCGATGGACGCCGGAGAAATCTCCCGCTTTCTGTTTGCCCGGATTCCGATTCTTCCGGGGGCGCTCCTGCAACTGACGCCCCTCCGGCAAACGATGAACAGGCACCGCCTCCCTCCGCATCAGCGGGAGACCGTCAGGTGGATGCCCTGGCCGCGGTGATTGACCACGCAAAAGACGCCCTCGCCTTCATGATCAGCCGCGGAATCATTACTGCCGGACAAGGGCTGGAAGAAGTCCCGGCGGAATATGCCGCCCGTATTTTGAAAACTCCCGCCCGGTTCAATAACTCCGTAAAAGAATTCATGGAAGGAGGGGCGTGCCGATGAAACCCGTCACCTGCATCAACGTCGCCCGCGAAACCGGGCATGCCGTCCTCTCCCTGGACGGAGCGGAATACGCCGTCAACCTGGACGACCTGCAAAAAATCCTCACTGACATTGCAGGGCCCCGTCCGGCCCCGGCCACGGAACTATTGAGGCCGTCCCTGCTCCCCAAGCTGGCGCAATGCCCCTGCTACGTCTCCTCCCCCGACGCGGGGGAAGCGGCCCAGCGGGGAACCCGAATGGACGACGCCTTCCGGTCCCTGCTCATGGGCGTGGACGAATTCAGGGCGTGTGAACACCTGAAAGCCGATGAAAAAGAATCCATCCTCTGGGCGGTGAAAACGGTCCGGACGCTCTGCTCCAGCGAAGAAGTCATTGCCGACAAAAACCGCTGCGCCTTCCCGCAATGGCACCCCCGCGTGACAGGCGGGGAAGCGGACTGCCTCTGTCCCGCGCTCGGCAAACTCTTCGACCTCAAAAGCGGCCAAATCCGCAACTACTGGGAACAGCAGGCCTCTTACGCGAAATCCTTCATGGAACGGGAATTCCTGGATGAAATCACCTGCCACCTCCTCTACTGCGACCAGCAGCAAATCGTCACCCGGAAATTCACCTACCGGGAAGCCATCTCCATCGTCAACGGAGTGGTGGACACCGTTGACCGCGGCGGCGGGCCGCGCCTCTGCGACTACTGCGGCTGGTGCGCCTCGCAGGACACCTGCCCGCTGCGGAACCGGGCGGCGCAGGAAATGCTGACCCTGGCGGAAGCCGGAACGCTGGAAGAAAGCTTCGCCGAAATCGCGGAAAACCCGTCCAGGCTGGCGGAATTCGTCACCAAGGCCGGAATCTTGGAATCCTATGCCAAAAAAGGAAAAGAAAAATCCTCGACTACCTCAACAACGGCACGGAAGTCCCCGGATTCAGGCGCGTCTCCCGGAAAGGCGCGGACACCGTCGCTCCGGAAGACGTCGCCAAATACGCCACCTGGATTGGCGTGCCGAAACTCCTGAAATCCTATGGCCCGCTCAAGGCGGACGTCTTCCGCGCCCTGTTCGCGGAAGCATTGCCGGAACAACAATTCCCGGAAGAACTGGTCAGGACGGGGGCCGGATCCTCCTACGTCAAAAAAATCTCCGTCTCCAAAACCGCAACCACCAAATAACCATTATGTTCAGTTACATATCAGAAGGCGAGCCCAGCGAATACGGATTCCTCCCCGCGGGCGTCTACGAAGGAAAAATCGTCAAAATGGAAGAAGGAATCTCCCAGGGCGCCAAAACGCGGGGATGCCCGCAGCTGGCCGTCCACATCAGAGCCTTCGGCCCTGAAGGGGCGGCGACGGTCCGTTACTACCTGACCAATTCGAAAGACCTGGCCTGGAAAATTGACCTGTTCGTCAAAAACGTCACCGGGAACGTCTACCAACCCGGCCAGCAGGTCATCATCAACCCGGCGGAATACCTCGGCAAACCCTGCTACGTCCGGCTCAACGTCAGACAGGGAGACAAGCCCAGGGCAGACGGGACTTATCCCGAATTCAGCAACTGCGAAGACGTGCTGGGGCCGGACGAAGCCCGGGCCATCATGGCGGCGCAGGACAGGACAGCGGCGGGGCGCGGCGGAGCGCCCCTGCCTCCGCGCCCGGCGGACCTGCCGGCCAACAACCACATGAGCGCCACGGCGGGACCGCCGGCGGAAGAAGACGAAATCCCCTTCTAATCAACAGCCATGAACAAGCCGATAACCATCATGCTGCCGATTGTTCCCCCGACGAAAACGCACCAGAACAAAAAAATCGTCAACATCGGGAAACACGCCAAACTGGCGGACACGAAAGAATTGAAACTGGTCATCAGCGATTACCTGACCCTGCTGAAACCTTATCAACCGGCCCGGCCCCTGACGGGGCCGGTCTCCCTGAAGCTGGCCTTCGTCTGGCCCTACCGCAAGAGCGAGCCGAAAAAAAACCGGATCGGGCTCATTCCGAAAACGACCAAACCGGACTGGGACAACCTGGCCAAAACCCTGCAGGATGTCCTGACCCGGTTGAGATTTTGGGAGGATGACGCCCAGGTGTATTCCGCGTCCGTGGATAAATGGTGGGGCGAAGAACCACAAATAACAATCACTGTGCAAGAAGGATCAGAGCAATGAAACGGAATCCTCACATCATCGTCCAGCAGGTCTGCCCCCTGAAGAAAACCGACGATGGGAAATATGAAGTTCAGGCCGCGATTGTGCACCACAAAGGGATTATCGCCCGCTATCGCATGGAGTACCCTACCAAACGGCATGCCCGGTGGGCGCAGCACCTTATTTGTACGACAAAAAATCATACACGTCTGCGAGCATTTGATGAATTAAGGGCCATCATTGACGGAAAGGAGACAAATGATGCTTTTTGATATTATACAGCTTTTCGTTATATTGGCCACCATTGCTGTCTTTGGGTATTACTATTACCTGGCAGGCAAGATTAAAGGTTTTCTAGATGCTATAAGAGTTTTTATAGAATACAGCGACGATGAACCAAGAAAGGATGATAATAAATGATAATTATTGATTTATTTGATATTATCACGGTTTCAGTTTTAATCGTGTTGGGGATTATTTTAATTATCCAATATATTATATTCAAAATAAAAAGAAAAATGAATGCTGAACAGAAAGCGATCCTAGCCTATGGAGAAGCCCGCGGCATCCTGAAAGAGCGGAAAAGCCTCATGCGTTTCACGGAAGGCTACGGGGAATGCAGCGATTACCACGGAGAGCCACGGATGATGTACGGAGTTGAAGAAGCCATCCGAGACGCATGGCAGAAGCGTGCCGCCCTCCGGGCGTGGGTGCCAATGAAAAAAAGGAGTTGCAGTAATTGCCAGCACAGGGATTTATCCGGATTCTTGTTACCTTGCTCTGCCTGCTCTGCGTTAAATGGGAGGGATTATAAATGGGAACCGAGAAAGGAGTGAGCAATGATTAACATCCTCTTATCCGTCAGGCGGCCTTTCTCCGGGAAAATTCTGTCCGGCGAAAAGAAATGGGAGTTGCGGAAAAACGTACCGCGCTTAAAAAAAGGCGACTCCGTAACGCTGTGGCTTTATGAGTCTGGCATGGATGGGACACGGGACATCATCGGCAAGTGCCGTTTAGTTGTCACTGCTGGACTTCGACCATATCCCCCCAAGGGAATTTTAGAATGGACCATGAAGCAAGCTTGCGTAACGGAAGAACACATTCTTCATTTATACTCCTTGCTTCGTCTGGGGCGTTCAGAATCCCGTGCGGCTCCCTCATGCTGTATCACTCTCTGCCATTGGACTGACCCGTCCGCCGCAGAGCTGGCAGTATATCACTGACGAGCAGGCGGCGATACTGGAAAGGAGGGGGCATGAAAACCATTCTTGATGCCTGCTGCGGGTCCCGCATGTTCTGGTTTGACCGCCGCCATCCTGACGTGGTGTTCATGGACCGCCGGGAGGAAACGCACATGCTTTGCGACGGGCGAACCCTGGAAATCAAGCCGGACGTCGTCGGGGACTTCCGGAAGATGCCTTTCAACGACGGGGCGTTTCGCCTTGTGGTATTCGACCCTCCGCACTTGATTCACGCTGGGGAATCATCCTGGCTGGCCAAGAAGTACGGAAAACTGGACCAGAAAACCTGGAGGGAGGATTTGAAATCCGGCTTCCGGGAGTGTTTCCGGGTTTTGGAACCGGGCGGCATTCTGGTGTTCAAGTGGTGCGAGGATCAGGTTTCAACCGCGGAAGTTCTGAAACTGGCCAGCCATGAACCTTTGTTCGGACACCGCCGCGGGAAGACCGTCTTCCTGGTCTTTATGAAATCTACAACCCCCAACTGACGCTTTTAATTCATCAACATCCCAACAGCCTTGTTTTCCAGCCCCGAATATATCGGGGCGGAACCCATACAGCGCGCCACCTGGATCTCTCTGCTGGCCTGGTGCTGCGAACAGGAAAACGGCGGCATCATTGAGGGCTGCCGCTCCTGGGGCATGCGCCGCTGGATGCAGACCTGCGGCGTGACGGATCAGGAAATCAGCGTGGAAAACGAACTCTACCACTTTGACGGCGACAATCTCATCGTATTCGGATATCCGCATGAAATTCAGGAAACCCTGAAAACCAAAAAAGGAAAACCGCTCGTGAAAATGGAAAATTAGGAGGCCGCCCCAAGAAAACCCATGTTGAAACCCACACAGGAACCGACGTGGAAACCGAAGAAAAACCTACGTCGGTTATTTCAGAAACCAACGTAGGAACCGAAATAGGAACCAACGTAGCCCCCTATGTTGAAACCTATCCGAAAAACCGTAAGGGAAGGGAAGGAAGGGAAGGAAGGAAGGAACCCACCCCTTACCCCCCTCTCCGTGCACCGTGGAAGAAGTCGAAGACCATCTTCGGGCCGCGGCCTTTGCGGGGCGTGTGCGTTTAACCCCCGACCAGATACCGGACTGCGCCACAGCCTACTGGGGACCGGGATGCCGTCAACTGGCAACGGCATCCCCGTGACCAAATGGCAATCCGACGCCATCAGCTTCGCCACCTCCTACGCCGTCAACCATCCGCCACCCCCTGGGAAACCTTGAAGAACTTTAACAATCAACAATTTCAAAAAAAAAACATGATCGACTCTCAGACACTCATCGACGCCGAAAAACTGGTGCTCTCTCAGGCAATGGACGGCTCCCAGGCCTTTGCTGACCTCCGGGACAAGGGCATCAGCCGCCAGACATTCAGCCTCCCGGCGCACCAGCAAATCTGGACCGCCCTGGAAACCGTCGCCGGCACGGGAGGAACCGTGGACGCCCTCACCGTCATCGCCCGCCTTGAAGCCCAGGGCCAGCTTGACGCCGTGGGAGGACACGCCGGAGTCGTGGAAACGGCCACCTACGGAGCCCTTGCCCGGTACAAAACCGCCGCCGCCCTGGAAATGGTCACGGAAGCCGCCAAAAAGCATGCGTTGCTCGCGTTTGCCTCCCGGATGGCGGAAGCTGCCGGCGATCAGCTCAAAAGCGCGGAAGAAGCCCTTGATGAAGCCGAGCGCGGCATGTCCGCCTGCGGGACCGGTGCGGCGTCCGCCAGACCGAAACCATCCGCGGAGCCGTGGGAACCATCATTGAAAACCTGCAATGGCGCATGAACAACCCCGGAGCCATCAAAGGAATCTCCTCCGGATACCGCCGCCTGGACCTGACCCTGGACGGCCTGCAGCCCGGCGCCATGATCGTGCTTGCCGCCCGGCCCGGAGTCGGGAAAACCGCCGCCCTGGTCAACATCCTCACCAACATCTGCCTCGGGGGAACCCCCGTGGGCATGTTCAGCCTGGAAATGCCGAAATCCCAGCTCCTGGAACGCATCCTCTACGGCATGGCCGGCATCAACTCCGACGACATCCGCCGCGGCAGGCCGATGACGGTCGGACAGCAGCAGCATTTCACGGCCGCCGTCAGAAAAATCACGGCCGCCCCGCTGCACATCGACGACGAAAGCTCCCTTACCATCGACAGCATCAGAGCCCGGGGCCGCCGGATGGTCCGGGAACACGGCGTCAAATGCATCGGCGTGGACTACCTGCAGCTGGTGCGCTCCACGACCCAGCAGGCCCGGGGAAGCCGTGAACGAGAAGTCTCGGAAATCTCCGCCGGCCTCAAATCCCTGGCCAAGGAACTCAATATTCCTGTCCTGGTGCTGGCCCAGCTCAACCGCGACGTGGAAAAAAGAGCCGGGAACGCCAAGGGCAAACCGGTCGTTTCCGACCTGCGCGACTCCGGCTCCATTGAGCAGGACGCCGACCAGATCATCATGATTCACCGCCCCTACATGTACAAGCCCGACAAGCACGACCCCACGGAAGCGCAGTGGATCATCGGCAAAAACCGCTTCGGACGGCTGGGACGTATTCAATTCCGCTGGACCGCGGAACTCACAAAATACGAGGAAAAACAGAAGTATCCGTCACCAACAAATGAGACCCCCCAAACCATCCCTGCGAAAAAACAAGCCGACGCGGCGAGGAAAGCCCGGATCCTACAAACTGCGCTTAACGCTTCTGGTGGATCCCAGAAAGAAAGGCAAACTTGTCGAGCTGGGACTTGGCACCAACGACAGACAGGAAGCCGAAGAACGCGCCAACAGCATTATCAATGCTCTGGAATCCGCCGGACTCTACCGTCTTCCCGCCGTCCGCATTCTGGAACATCACGTAGCCCAATTTGGCAAGATTGAACCTCCCCCTTTGAACATCCAGAATTGCCTCTATGGTAACACCCCTGGAAAAAATTCCTGGCAAAACATCCCACACCCTCCGGCATGGATTCAAAGGAATGGGCTGCTCTGAACGCTGCCATGAAGGAAAACAAGTTTTTCTCTTCCAAGGTGGAGAATATCAGATTGCTGGAACGGCTGCACAGGTTGATTAAGAATTATCTGACAGGAGAAAAGGAGACTTTACCCAATGGGGAAACGGTTATCAAGGTAGGAAGCGCCGCGGACTTTTCCAACCAGGCACTTCAATGGCTCCAAACCGAGGGGCTTGTTCCACCGGACGCCGAAGGCCCGAAGTATCACAACGATATTAAAAACATCGGTGCTCTGGCCCGTCTGAAGCTCATTTTCAAGACCAACGTCCGGCAAAGCATTGGGGCTGCTCAATGGGAGGCATCCATGAAACCGGCCAATCTCAAAGCATGGCCTGCTTTCCGGTTCATCCGCTTTCCGGGAGCCAAGACAAAGCGGCTTGTTCATGTCGTCAACGAAGATGCTGTCCGGCTTAAAACCGACTTTACTTTTTGGGCAGACGAAATGAACGCCGCCAGCCAGCCGGGGGCTTTGAGGTCCCCTGGCCGCCGTTCGGCTTCAACTCCTACATGGATCAGGAGCCTGTTTCCCGGGAAGAATGCGAACGGCTGGGACTACTCAAACCCGGGGAGCCGTTGAAGCGTCCAAGGGGTGCGGAGCGCTTCGGGATTGACCTGATTGAACGGTACGGGTACGGCAAGAAGGCCAGTACGGCGAAGTTGCCGGAGGAACTGAAGGCCAAATTGAAAAAGGCTATGAAGACCGCTGGGGAGTCAAACAGGACAAATCTGATGAGGTTGTCTTTCCCTCACAGGAAGTGGCGAAAAAGGCCAAGGAAACGGCGGAGAAAGTCATCAAGGTTCCCTCTGCTCCCATTCCTGCGCCAGTCTCAGCCGTCACGCACACGGTCAGCCTGGGAGATGTCCCCAAGGTGAAGATGCCTGCCCCGTTGACGGATAAGGAAGCTGATGACCTTTTGCGAAGCGTTACCGGGGAAGTGTGGGCAAAGGCATCCAGACTGGAAAAGAACGCTTTGTTTTCCTACACCGGAAATGGATATGCCCGCATCAACAACGATTTGAGGAAGGGGAAGTCCAACGCCAAGGCGAAACAGATCGCCAAAGTCATTGACAGATGCAAAGTGCCTCAAGACATGGTTGTTTTCCGTGGCTGTGGGGTTTACAAGGAATTGAAAGACGCTTTGAACTGGAAAGGAGAAGAAATAACAGACGAGCTGGTTGATATGCTCAATCTCTCCGTAGTGGGAAACCCTCTCAAAGACGAAGGTTTCATGTCTGCTGCCGTAGCGGAGGGGAAAGGATTCATGAACCGTCCCGTGTTGTTCAGAATTCTCCTGAAGAAGAAAACCCGTGCCATTTATGCAGAGCCCTTTTCCAGATTCGGGGCAGGGGCCGGTAAGGACTGGGACGGCCTTAGCCCGCAAACCTATTTTAGCAGTGAAGATGAAATCATCATCCAGAAGGGAGGAACCCTCAAATTTCTCCAATTCCATAATCAGAACGGGAAATTGATCATTGACTGTGAATTGATACAATAATGATATGAAAGAAGAAACATCACCAGCGCACAAGAGAATTTGGGAGTCTGATTTCAAAGGATGCAAAACATCCCACCCTCTCCTGATGAAATGCCTTTTGTGCTCCAAGAAGAAGCTCAACCCGGGTAGTATGGAATGTAGCGCTTATGAGCGTAAACCTGATAGTATCCTCTACGATAACGCGGACTGCCCCAGCTTTGAACGCTGTATTGACGCGGAAGGGCTGCGCTGGATTGAAGGATATGTGAAACTCTCCGGAAAGGCGTACGTTCCCCGCCAGGACGATATACCCCCGGCAGGGTGGGGAAAAAATCAACAAGGAGTATGCGAAATGAAGAAAGAGAGGACCGGGAAGAAGGGAAATGTTTCCAGGTATAGCGCTGCCCTCTCTGAACGCATTTGCGGTCATATACGTTGCGGGGATAGTCTGAGGAAGGCTGCCGAAAAGGAAGGCATTCCCCATCCCACGGTGATGAATTGGGCCAGAGAGAACGCGGATTTTGCAAACCAATACGCGCGCGCGCGTGCGAGGAACGGCTTGCCGCCCTAGAAGACAAGTTGCTTGACCTTGTGGAGAAAGGGCATGAAGTGGCCCCACGTGCCGAAATAGGGGGAACCATGCTGCAGGCGGTCAAGTTGGAAATAGACACGCTCAAATGGATGCTTGCCAAGCTGATGCCGAAGAAGTACGGAGACCGTGCGGCGCTGGCTCTGGAAGGTGGAGAAAAAAACGTAGAGGTGACCCATAAACTTCCAGCAGAAGCAATCGTTCCGTTAGTGGCAGCCTTGAGAGAAATATGGTCCGAAGAGGAAGAAAGCTAGGGCCTCCTGTCAGGCCGGAAGATTCCCCCCCGTCATCTTTGCCGCCGTGGTGCTGGGGAAACGGGGCTGTACAAATGGCAGATGAAGGCTCTTGAACGTGCCGCCCGCGGCAGCGCGTTGCCCTGCGTGCAGCCAACGGATCCGGCAAAACGGATAAAGTGATCGGCATCCTTGCTCTGTGGTTCCTGTGGCGTTTCCCCCGTGGGCGCATGCCTATTACGTCCGGCTCATGGCGCCAGGTAAAAAACCAGCTCTGGCCTGCCCTGGAACGGCACCGGAACAACCCATCCCTTGCGGGCTGGAAATGGCTCAAGAATTGCCGCGTGGAAACGCCGGAAGGGGGATTCATCGAAGGCTTTTCCACCAACCACGCCGGGAAGGCGGAAGGCTGGCACGGGCGTGTGACGGACGAATTCAAGGATGAGCGGAAGGAACAGGAGGAGGAAGACCCCCGCAGCGAGAAGAAAGCCCGTCTGTTTGACGTTGACGAGTTTACCGGGGATGATCCTTCTTCCCCCGTGTTTTTCGTGGTGGACGAGGCAAAGACGGTTCCTGATGAAATCTTTGACGCCATTGAACGATGTACGCTTCAATTCTGCATCTACCTTTCATCCCCAGGCAAGCCGGAAGGGCAATTTTATCGCTGTTTCCACGAGGAAAAAGAACTCTTCTGTCCGATGGTGGTAACGGCCTTTGATTGCCCCCATATCTCCCAGGAGCGCATTGACCGCATTCTGGCCCGTGTGGGGGGTAATGAGGATGATTCCTATTACCGTTCCGTCGTGCTGGCGGAATTCACGCTGGAAGGAGATTTGTACATCATTGACCCTGGAAAACTGGAATGGGGTCAGCGGCAGCCCTACGAGCCGCGCAGGGGGCGCCCCGTGGCCTTCCTGGACATTGCCGCGGGCGGGGATGAAACAGTCCTTGCCATCTGCGACGGAAACGAAGCTTGGATTGAATACGCGGAACGACAGCGGGACACGGTGCAGAGTGTCCGCAAGTGCATTGCCACCCTCAAGGGGCTGGGCATTGCGGATTGTGATTTGTGGGTGGACGCTCCGGGCATGGGCCTGGCTGTCATCAGCGATTTTAATGAATCAGGTTGGTATCCGAATGAGTTCTTTGGGAACAACCCTCCGGAAGACCGCGACCGCTACATCAATCTCTCGGCGGAATGCTGGAATGACGCCGGACTGGAACTCATGACCGGGCGAGTGCATATCAGGTCCAGGCGGTCGGACAAGACGCTTTTCGTGCAGTTGACTACCCGGAAGAAGGAATATGCGGACGATTCCAGGCTCAGGAACGAAGAAGAAGGAGAAAATGAAGGCTCGCAACCTGTCTTCTCCTGATCGCGCGGACGCCTGGGGCTATATGGGCTTCCTTTCGTGGAGTTTCCGGAGTTTGGACAGGAGAGGGCAACAGGCCCATTGTGGGCAAGAGTCAGCACGCCGTCAAACATACGGGGAAATTTTATCCCATTTAGGACTGTTCGTAGCCCATTTTGACATTGTTGTACCCTCCCTCGCGTTGGGGCGATAATGCGTGCATGAGGCAAGCCGCCAACTACAACGTACACGCCACGGAATCCCTGCCGCAGTCTCTTGCGCTGCATTTTATTTCTCCATCCGGTGAGGATATGGACATCAGCGGCATGACGCTCCGCGGCGCGGTGGTACAGGATGGAGTGATCATGCTGGACTGTGCCGTTACGGGGGCAAGTACGGCATTGGTGACATGGCCGAGGCTGGCCGCCGGATGCGGCGCTTATGATATTTTTCTGACCGACGCATCGGGAAAAAAGAATACCCCTTTGTTGAAGGGAGCCGTGCATGTAGTGTCTCGCGTTACGCCTCCAGATGGAACGGAAGATGCCGCGGCCGTAGCTGGTGCACTTGATGTCTCCATCCCCGAAACGGAAGACGGCTCCGTAACCATTGTGGAAAACCCGTCCATTGTGGTCGAGGAACTTGTACGACAGGCCGAAGCGGCTCGGGATGAAGCAAAGCGGCTTGTGGAAACTCTGGGTGAACAGGTGGAAAGCGGGGAATTGGTCAATGAGGCTGTAGCAAATAAATTGCCGGGTGCGCTCAAGGATGCGGGAGTGGAATTGGCTGCGGCAACCGGGCAATCCACCTTGTCCAGCGGGGACGCCGCCGACACCTGGACCATCGTCGGAGGCTACGCGATGACCTGGGGAGACGAGATTCTGGCCGGGCATCTGCCCGACAGCTGCCGTCTGAAAAGCATTTCAACCGTGTATTTTTTCACCGACCCGGCCCTGAATCAATATTGCCTGCGTGTCTGGCGGCTGACGGACGGCGCTTACAGCCTGATCGGCACCTCCGCCTATGTGTCCAACCTGTCCAGCGGCCAGACGGCCACGTGGGTATTTACGCCGGGCGTTACGTTGCAACGCGGGGACAAGATCATTATCCAGGTATGCGAAGGGACCGAGATGACGCCCTATGCCTTGGGTATGCACGCCGTGCTTACTCCGTCCGTCCCCGGACGCGGTTTGATCACAGAAGTGGTAAACCCTCCCACCGTGAACGGCACGATGGCCCCGCTGATGACCGTGGTGGTGGACTATGACGACGGCATCACCCTGGGAGGGATGGAACTGGCTACCGCGCGGCAACTGGATAGCCTGGGGAGGGATGTGCGGCACTCTTCCGCGACTGCCGAGGCTGCGGCGCGGACGGCTGGGCCAGAACGCCGCCACGGCATCCACGGCTGCCGATAACGCCGCAACATCCGCCACCAGCGCGGCCAACTCCGCCACAGAAGCCCAGCAGGCCCTTGCCGCCATCCCGCAGGTAGATGCTGCTGGTAACATGACGCTCGCTGGCGGTCTGACTGCGAACGGCACCGTCAATGCCAACGGCGGCGTCAACATCCCGCTGGCCGTGGGAGCGCCGACGGATACGGCAGCGGTCAACCGCCTGCATGCCGCAGGCTTGGCCGGAGTGACGGACATTTTTTCCCAGCACGCCTACCTCAACACGGGCAGCATTACGGCGACAGGGACGGCGGCAACTACCGCTCTCATTCCCGGCCAGTATGCGCAGGTTAGAGTGCCTGCCGGGACTCACAGCACGATTGTCTTTCCCTTCACAGGGCCTAACGGTCAACATAATTATTCCAACTTTGCGGGATTCTCCATTCCGTGGCGCATACTCGGCGCAGGCAAAATTACCATAGGCATCGGACGAGGCAGCAAAACGACAAGATCTGATTTAACCCAGGGATCGTACAGTATTATCCCTGGCAATAATCTGGCCCACAACAGCGGCGAAATTCTGGACATCACATTTGATAATGTACGGGATGCGACCCGCGGGGGGCTACGTGGTCAAGGTGCGTGAGATTTACGCTCTTTCCAAGGCGGCAGGGTGGAGGGTGAAAACTACTACAAGTTTTGTGCCCGCGACGCATAACGAGCCTATACCTTCAATCGTTAATAAAATTATCTATCATCAACGAACCCAGTACAAATTCGAGAGCGAATATATTTCGTACGGCAGCCTCTATTTGCTGACGGGCGGAGGGCAGACGGTGCAGCTGCATAAAATCGCGGCGGTGCGCGGCGTTAATGCCTTTGAAACGGGCTTGGGGATTAGTTCGATAGTTACTGATTTGCCGGGGAACGCGAGCGGGGATGTGTACATGCATGTTGGGTCTGCGGTGCGCACCCTCTACCAGCCCGGCAACATCAATCCCGTTTATTACGCGCTGGAAGCATTGGCAAGAAACGATATTGAAGCCGAAGAAACGGCTGATTTTGTGGACATTAACATACCTCTCTAATGATGAACGACGCAGAAATACAAATTCAGTTCCCGCAGCCCGGCAACTGGCAGGAATTCACTCTGACAGCTGTCTATCAGGACGCGGACGGGTACACCCGCATAGACCGCGATACGCAGGACGAAATTCCGGCGAACCAGACCCCGGCCATGGCCGCCGTCGTTGCCGCTCTGGTGGAACTGGGCGAGGACTGGCAAGCCGTCCAGGTATGGGCAAGGCTGGGAAAAATGCCCTGACCCTTGCGGAAGACGGCACCTATACAATGATTGATGCGGTGTCTTTGACCGTTGAGGCCGTCCATGCGGAGACCAAAGGCCGCAGGATTTTTTACAGCCGCGGACTACCCGGCTTTTATCTTGGACGACCCCGCCGCCGTGGACTTTTTTCAAGCACTTCACTACCCTCAATCAATAACAACCATAATCATATGACTACTAGTAATAAATGCAATCACGCCTTGGAAATTGCCGAGGATATGTATAACGCCTATGCCGACGGCAAGGACCGCTACAAGCACCAGCCGATGGTGAAATACGCCGACCTGCCGGACGACGATAAAGCCGGCTGGCTGAACGTAGCAGAACAGGCCCTCCCCATCATCGGCAATCACGCCTTGGGAGACATCCGCGACTATCTCGGCGTTAAGGCTTCCGGCGCGTCCACTTGGTGGAAAAAGGTTCTGCTGGGCTTGGCCTACGCCGCTGTTGGTGCTCTTGGTTTTTCCCTGTTCCAGGGCTGCGGCCATTCCGTGGACGTGACGCCGGAAAAAGACGGTGGTATGCAAAGACGGCTCCTGCCTAGTGCTGGAACCGGGGCATATCTCCTACAGTCAGGCCCAGCCGGAAACGGATGTTCCGCCCATCGTGCAAACCATCAAGAAATAAGGCCATGTGTAAGCTCTCCGAAGTACCGGCGCGTTTCCTGGATTTTGCCAAGGCTTCCCCGTGTTTGCCTGCGTCCTGATGTCGCTGACGATATGCGGCGGGGCATGCTGGTACATCGGGGGGAGGTGGTCAGCCACCACAATGACCGCCTTTGTGATCTGATGACCATGCAGACGCAGGCCCAGGTGGAGACGGCCAAGGCGATCCAACTACTTGCCGTCAGAATCGAAAACATAGAAAGGAAGCTGGAAAAGTGAATAATCTCCTGAACCTTTCCGTTCTTCTGCCTCTGATGGGGTTCGTGATGGCCGGCGTTTTTGCCGCGTGCGGAGACACAGAGGCCGGCATTGCCGTGTTCTGTTTCCCCATTGCGTGCCTTGTGTTCCTCCGATGTGCGGAACGCTGACCAACTGTAAAAAGTTTTTCTTACAAGTTCCCTTTATTTAATAGCCAATAGTTTACAATATGAATCCTACAGAAAGAAAGATGGCCGCGGCCATCCTCCGGTTTGAAGACAGCCGCGTTACCGGGCCTGATTCCCTGCGCGTTTCCCGCCTTCCGCCGCCGACAAGGGCGGCAAGTGGGAGATTTGCGGCATTTGCGACGGCATTGAACCGGCCGTGTTTAACAGATTGAAGGCCCTGCTGGATGCCGGAAGACGTGAAGAGGCCTGGGAAGGTTGTCTCCAGTATGTCCTGGATAATACCGCCGCCGTGCGCTCCTGGCTGGGTTCCGACGCTTTTCCTGGCGTTGAATTCATCCTGCGGGATCATTATTTCAATTCCGGGAGCAGGAATACCGGGAAGATTTTGCAGCGCGCGCTGAATGTCCACGGCGCCGGTCTCACGGTGGACGGGATTGTCGGCCCCAGGACCAGGCAGGAACTACAGGACCAGCTGGCCGCCACGGGTGAAGCGGTGTTCCTTATCGCTCTGCAGGAGAAGCGTCAGGCGTTTTACCGTTCGTGCAAGCAGTTCCCGACCTTCGGGCGTGGCTGGTTGAACCGCTGCGACGATGCGTTCAGCGTGGCCCAGGAGCTTGTTTAATCCTTAAATCTCTATTCGTTCATGGCATTATTTCCCAAGTTTCGCGGCAAGGTGAAAGAGGCGGTCCAGATATTGGTTTCTCCGTTTGCTGATCACAAATTCAAGCACTGGCCAGCCTCCGAACTTGACCCGGAATCCCTGAAATCTCTGAAAGAGTCCATTGCTTCCGGGCGGCTGGACCGGCAGGAACAGCTCTTTATGGCTATGCTGGAAAAATGGCCGCGTCTCCGGAAGAATCTTGGGGAAATAGCAAACGCCGTTGCCCGCATGGAATGGACAGTCATGCCCTGGACGGAAAAAAGGACAGCAACCGACCCCGGAAGCGCAGGAAATGGCGGAGTTTGTCGAATCTGCCTTCTGGCGGTCAGAACCGGAACCGGACACGGTAGAGCAGGGAGCAGACGATTTGCTCAAATCCCTGACCTATATGCTTACTTGCGGCAACACCGTTCATCAAATCAAATGGGCGTCGGATGATATCATCTACCCCCGCTGTTACGAGCCTCTTTCCGCTCAATTTTACGCATGGGAATATAACTACGGCAGGAAGGATCGTTTGCTCCTTTTCCGCAACGGCCTGGAAAACGACCTGGAAGGAGAAGAATTTCCCCGGACAAGTTCCTGATTGGGCTGAATAAGGCCGACGTGTTCCACCCCTATTTTTGGCGCCAAGCTCCGGTGTCTTGTATGGTTCGGAGCCGCCTGTTACGGGTTGCCCTGGCTGATGACGTTTTGCGAGCTTTTCGGCATCCCTTTCCGGACGGCTAAAGTCAGGGGTGACGAAAAAGCAAAAACGGAGGCGGCGGAAATGCTGCAAAACCTTGGTTCCGGGGGATGGGCCGTCACAACGCAGAATATGGAGTTTCAGCTTCATGACGCCGTAAAGGGAGCCAACGGGCTGCCCCAGGCGGATTTGATCAAACTGGCGGACGAACAATGCGACAACCTGATCCTGGGACAAACGTTGACCAGTTCCAAAGGGGACGGAGGGGCGTATGCCCTCGGCAAAGTGCATGCCGGTATCCGCAAAGAGATCATTGAAGACGCGGGGCAGGCCGTGGCGAATATTCTCAATTCCCAACTCATTCCTGCCATCATCCACTTGAATTACGGGCATGTTCCTTCCCGTCTCCCTCAATTTGTTCCCTCTATCCGCGGCATTGACGCAGAAGCCCTGGAAACGGTTGCCAAAGCGGCGGAAATCATGGATGTAGGAGAAGAATTCGCCCGCACCATCGTCAAGATACCCAAGCCGCGTTCCGGCGAGCCTGTCTTGAGAAAAGCCCCGTCTATCGGTTCCGCTCCGGGCCAATACGGGGATGCCATTGAAGCCGCTGCCTCCGAGGGAAAAAACTAGCTCCGCTCGCCCTGGCCGTCGAGTTGGAGCAGGACGCGGAAAAGGCCGCAGAAGAAATTTTACAGGCGTGGGCCGAGCCATGCGCTGATTTTGTCCGGGAATTGATCGGCAAAGCCCGTTCCGGGCTTTCTGATCATGAATTTCGGGCGGAACTGGCCGCTGTGCTTGCCCGCCTTCCGGAAATGGACCTCACCAATGATGATTTGCTGCAGGAAGCCCTGTGGGACGCCAGCGCGGAAGCTTACCGGAAGGGGTGGGAAATCAATTGGATTGAAGACGAGATATGAACCTGACGATCGACTTGAACGGTGTTGACCCGGTAATTGCAGAAGTGAAAAAAAAATAGCAGCTCCGGAAAGTTTGGCGAAAGCCAATGAACGCATGGGGGAGGGAGTGAAAAGCTGGCTTTCGTCCTGGTACAGGAACAAGGCGGAATCCGGACACTTTGAAAACACGTCCCTGCCGACCCACGGGTCTGGAAGGAAGAAAACCGGGTGGGCCAACGACATTGCCCGAAACTGGTTTGCCGAGACGACGGCGGACGGTGCCCGCATCTACCTCACCGGGCAGGCAGGGGAGGGGAACGGGGGGGAACCTCTAGACCTTGCACAATCCCTGTTATTGAAAATCTACGGCGGCACGGTGACGGCCAAGCGGGCCCAGGCGCTGACCATTCCTGTCATTCCGGAGGCGCACGGCGTTCGCGCTGGCGCTTACGCCTCTATGACGGGCCGCAAACTTTTCACTCTTCGTAAAAGCATCCTCAACCTTCGCAACAGCATGACCGGCTCCGGATTGGAGCCGGGCCTTTTTGAATCGGACGGGCATGGCGGAGTCAGGGCCGTCTATAAGCTCAAGAAGTCGCAGATCTTTACGCCATGGCCGGAGGCTTTTCCGGATATGGAAGAACTTACGGGCATAGCATTCAAACACTTCATGGATGCCATGCTTGATGACGGGGGAGGTTCCGAAGACTGGATAAATTGACTAGGAGAGCTAAGCTGAAAGACGGTGTAAAATAAACCGCCGCAGAGGGGAAACTGCGGCGGAGTAGAAAAAAGATTTGTTATAGAAATAGTTTTATTTCTTTTTTAAAATATAATGTTCGGATAAGATTCCTTGATTAATTGATCCTTCTTTGTCTGACAACATTAATTTACTACCATCAAGTATTTTATAATAAGATTTTTCATTAGAAGAGGTTAGAGATAATTCAATCAAGTTTCCATTTATCAAATTATAATGACCTTTTGATTCGAAAGTTGCGCTTTTTTCTCCTTCTCCTATATATTCGCTCCTCAGTATATAAGTTTTATCCTTATTTAATGTCAGTGTCGTCTTTATACCTTCACAATCGGCAGCGGGAAGAGTTCCTTCATAAGTGCCGTAAAAATTAGAATTTTCCGACTTGTTTTCTATTTTTGTTCCACCGTTTTCAATTTGATCATGATTCTCTTGAGGAGCATTGCAACCGGTTATGACAACTAAACATGTGACCCATAAAAAAATCATTTTCATGGTAAGTACCTTTCTTTTTTAATTAGTGTTTTTTCTTAATTCAATAGAGCAGGGACTGAGAAATCAATTCTCTCCCAATACCATTATAATATTACGTAAAACTTTGGGAGGTGGCAAGATATTATTCTCGGCCAGCCGGGATTTTATTCCTGATCGTTACGGCTTGAATATTTTGTAGCCCATTTTGCGTCTATTGCCCCATACCTCCACTGTGCCTCATCATGGGGGCATGAGTACGCTGATAACGACGGTAGCCGGCAACCACGGCAAGGCTCCCATGGCTATCCTGTGGGCCCCCAAAGGAGAACATACTATTAAATGCTCGCTCAACGGCCAGCCGGGAACGTGTGTGGTGCGGGTAACGTCCGACTGCGTTCCCCGGCTCAATGCCGACCTGGAAGCCAAGCTATCCAGCAACGTCAAACCGGTCGGGCTCTATGATCATGAGATGGGGCCCGCCTCTTACAAGCCGGGACGGTTTGTGTGGAACGAGGAAAAAGGCGTTGTGTTGGAACTGGAAGGATGGACGGAGAAGGGAAGAACGGACGTGGAAGGCGGCAATTACGGCTATCACAGCCCCCGCTTCCGGCGCGACAAGGGAACCGGGGAAATCCTCGGCCTGTTGCCGGAATCCATAGAAGTAGGTTCCTTGGTCAATGACCCCGCATTTGACGACATCGAACGCATTGCCGCCAGCCGAATGGAGGGCGACGTAGCCCATTTTGACGACGTTGAAGACCCCGGGAAACCGGGCGACAATAGAGACCTTGAGAAGCCCAAGGAGGGCCTCGACCAGCAAGACAACCATACAACCAACCGAGACATGGACATCACTAAACTCGTTGCCCTCGGCATTTTGACCGAGGAAGAAGCCAAGGCTGAAAATGCCGAGGCTATCGTGTTGGAGCGCATCAAGGCCCTGCAGGACAAAGGCAAGGCCAGCTCCGACGAATTGGAAGCAAGCAAGAAGGAGCTGGCGAAATGCCAGGAAGAAATTGCCGCATCCAGGAAGCAGGTGAAGGAACGCGCCGTCCAGGACGTTGCCGATGCCATTGCTGCGGGCAAAATCGCCCCGAAGGATGAAGCATCCAAGACCTTTTGGGAACGAGCCCTGACGGAAGACTATATTGCCGCCAGCAAGCAGTTGAACGCCCTGCCGAAAAATCCCGCATTCGATGACGTGAATGCCGGCAAGCCGGAAGACTCCCAAAAAAGAACCCGTCACGGGAACCGCGGCTCTTCGCAGCTCCTTTGAAACCGAACTCAATAACCTGAACAAGTAATATGCCCGCGAAAGAATTTATGACCCTGCTGGACGTGCTTCAGCAGGAAGGAACAGGATCTATCAAGGCCCTTGACGCAGTCCGTTCTGTTGGACTTGCATCCCCGGAAGTAACCGCGTTTCCCGTTACCGTTATTGACGGAACGCAGTACGAAATCAATATGCCCACCGGCATTCCCCGTTTCGGGTTTCGTCCGGCCAATGCCGGAGCCAAGAACCTGACGACCGAATACACCAATAAAACCGTTAAGTGCTACTACATTGACGGACCTATTGCGGTGGACAAGGCCGTTGTCACCAGCTCCGCCAGGGGCGCAGCTGCTCACCAAGGAAACCCGAAGCGTTACGTTGGGTGCCATGGCCTCCATTGCCCTGCAGATGTGGTACAGGCTTCCGGAACAGGAAAATGTGTTCCCGGCTATTTCTGAACAGATGGGGGATTATATGACCATTTCCGCAGATCCTTCCAAGCAGGAAGACTCGGAAGCCAACCGCGCCGACAACTCCGGAGCTTCCGCTTACCTGGTCATTTTGGGTGACGACTTCCTGCACTCCATATGGGGGAACAAGAAGACGCTTTCCATGTCTCCGGTGCAGGAAGAGACCGTGGCCAGGAATACGGAAGACGGGGAATCAGGAACAATGAGGGCCTATACTTCCCGTTTGGAAGGCTGGACGGGCATTGCCGTGGAATCTCCGTTTTCCGTGGCCCGCATCAAGAACATCAGCGCCCAGCATCCCTTGACGGACAAACTTGTCGCCAAGGCGAAGAGCCTGTTTCCTGCGGCCTTGCGCGGCATGATTTCCTATGTGGTTATGAACGGCAATGTGAAATTGCTGTTGCAGGAATCCAGAACCCTTACGCCTGCCACCGGAAACGGCGGAACGGGCATGATCGCCCCTGAACCCGATTCCGTGATGGGAATCAAGATTCTGGAAGTGGATTCCCTGCTTGATGACGAATCACTGTCCAGTGTCCGCGCCGCATTTGCGGAAGACTTTTTCCGCGCCCGTCGCAACTCCCTTGCCCTCAAAAATTAACCTTTTATCCGCAGAAAGGAGAAACACACCACATGATGAAGAATATGTACCGCAATGACGAAGCGCTTACGATCCGTCTGAAGATGCCGGGAACCGGAAAGACGGTAACGTCTGCCCCGATTCATATCGGACAGAAAGGAGGCATCGACAGCGCTGTCATTTCATTGAAGCACGAAGAGCTTCCCGCGCTGGCCGCCGGCAAGACGATGACCCTCACCGTCGAATCGTCCGAGGACGGTGATGCCTGGACGGAACTGGATTCCCCGAAGCTGGTTGCGACGGGGGGTGAGAGCAATGGTGCCGGCTCCGGAGAAGTGTTCATGCGCGTTCCGTTGGAGGCCGGCCCCTGGCTGCGCCTGAAAATCGCAGCTGAAACGTCCGCAGGCGACAGCACGGCACAGGAAGCCGTCCTTGCCGTCAAGGTATAACCTTATTGAAACAATGGCCCTCGTAAGGATTACTCCGGAAGCGGTTGCCCGCTATTGCCTGGACAAGGAATTACTTCCATTGCCCGGGACAAAATCAGCGACATCATCCGCGAGGTCTGCAACGAGGTGGCGGCTGCAGTCAACTCCTGCCCCAGAAATGCCAGGATTGCGATGGATTCCAGTTCCGTTCCCGCGGAGTTGGTATTCACCACCTGCATTCTGGTGCGGGATGCCGTCACCAGCTCCGTGCCAGGTTCAAGCGAATCCCTGCAGGGGACGGCGCGGGCGGCTCAATATCAGGATGCCCGCGCGAAACTCCGCGCCGTGGCTGCCTGTGAAGTCGAGTTTGCCCCCTACGATGGGCACCAGCCCAGCAACGTCATTTACGGAGGGCCGAAACACCAGGATTGGAGCAATCCGATATGAAGAAAACCCTGAAGAAGTCGCCTGTCATTGCATTTGCGGAAGTCCTCTGTCAGCGGGCCGTGGAAATTTGCTCCGCGGCCAACAACGGGGAAGACCCGGAAATCATTATTAAGGCATGGGACGGTTCCTTTGAGGAAGAAATCAAGAGGGTGACCGGTTCCCTGGAAACCGTCATCGTCATGGAGCGTCCGGAAATTGTTCCGGACAAGTTGAGCAGGAGCGGCAAAAGCACGGCCAGATGGCACGTCACCGTGGAGAGCAACCCGCTTCTGGACGGTGACGGCTGGGACGCCGACGACCTTGCCGACATCATCCAGGAGGGCTTTCACAAGTGGCGCCGCAACCATGCCCGGCTGATGATGACGGAGGTAATCGTTACCAGCTCCAAGCCGGCTCTCGCCAAAATCCTGAAAAAGTCCATCGTCCTGACGATGGAAACAACCCTGATTATCAAACATGGCAACTAAACCCACCACCGCCGCGGCCCAGGAGGCCGCTACTGCTCCGGCGCCCCGCATCGTCAAATGCCGGGTGGCCGTCAACAAGCTGGAACTCCCTCACGGCATCGCCGCGCGGGGAAAAATCGTCCACATCCCGGAAGACGTGTACAAAGTCCACGCCGACGCCGGGAAAGTGACCTATTGACTACGTAAGAAGCTAACAACCATGTCAGAACTCTACAACAAGGAAATGCTGGTCGGCACCTTTCTCGACCTGTGCCCGTTCGGAACGACAGTCACGGCCGGAAGCGGCACGGACACGGTGGACGAGCAATTCAAGCCGGCGAAGGACTCCGACGCCTGGATGATGGCCAACGAAGTCATCGACTACAAAATCACGCCGACCACGGAAGACGACGCCCGCACGGTATTTTCCCGCGACACGACCTCCTATGTGACGCGGAAGAACACCAAAGTGACGGGCAACACCATCGAAATCAACTCCACGGAGGTTAACCCGGTCTGCTGGCAGGTGATTTACCAGTGCGACAGGCTGGAAGCCGGGAAGGAAGTGCAGCCCTTTTCCCGGAACATCTACGGGCAAAAGGTATGGGCGCGCCTCACCAAATACCAGGAAGACAAAAAAGAAATGATGGTCCTGGAAGTAGCGGCGCTGCTCAAGGTGGAAATCCCCACGGAAAATAACAAGCTGATCACGCCGAAATTGACGCTTGAAGTGATCCCGTCCTCCCTGAATTCCCTGACGCCCACGGAAGAAATCGCCTTCCCGGCCTCCGCCGGGGCATGACAGCCGGAGCCGCCCCTCTGTTTGCATGGGGAGGGGCGGCCCCTGTTTCCCCCCACCACTATTGAGGCATGGACACGACCATTTCTCCCTTTTCCATCACCTTTGACGGGCGCCCCGTCGTGCGCGTCGGGGAATTCCTGCTCGACTCCCTGCCGGAACACGCTTTCCCGGTGCAGTTCGGCACGTCCGCCACGCCGATCATCAACAGCCCGTTCCCCAGGCTGGACGCATTCGGCAACCTGTCCCTGTCCTTCACCATCTCCACCGTGCGGGAATGCGCCTCCCACATGGAAGCGTGGGGCGCCTTTTACGAATGGCTCAACGAATGGAAAACGGCGGGAAAGGGGGAATGGACCTGGACCGACGCCTGCGGCCGTGAACAGCGCTTTGAAGCCGTCATCGCCGACGCCGAACCCAAGGTTCAGGGCCTGCGCCTTATCGTCTCCTACAACTTCACCCTCGGCCGCCCCCTGTGAAAACCCTTGACGTATCTTCCGCCGACTTCCTGGACATGGCCGAAAGCCCGTCCTACAACCGGCTCTCCTTCGGGGAGCCTCCGTCTCCTTCCGCGCGCCGGTCTCCCGGTTTGCCTCCTGCCCGTTTGAAGAAGGGGAAATAGTGAAAGTCGTCTGGCGCGGGAAAACCCTGCTCATCGGCCCGGCCATTGACCTGGAACACTCCCTTGAAGGAACCTCCGAGAGCTGGGACATCAGGATTTGCGATTACTGGTGGAACCTGAGCAACATCCAGTACTTCGCGAATGGCCGCGCCAACGGCATCTTTGCCGAATACCGCCAGGGCACAGGCGGAAGCGGTCAGGAAAAACAGGCGACCGCGAACATCCGGGACGCCCTCTCCGGAGTCCTGGACCACGCCGTCAGCACGGCCCTGGTCCCCATCAAATACGACCTCCGGATCGACAAGGATGCCGAAATCATTCCGTTTGCCTACGCGTCGGAAACGTATGCCTCCCTGCTTTCCCAGATCCAGCAATGGCGCCCCAATATGGCCGCGTGGTTTGAATACGGCGCGGACGACTCCGCCACGCTGGTCATTGCCGACCATGCCCATTTGCCAGATGTCGTGCTCGACCTGTCCGCCGTGGACGTAAGCGCCCTGTCCCTCAAGGCGCGTCCCGATCTGGTGCCTCCGGCCGTGGGGTTGACCTGCAACGCTTCCGTGGTCTCCCGGGTTCAGCGCGCGCTGGCCGTCTATCCCTCAGGCGCCTCCCTGTCCCAGCCCTATGTGGTGACGGCGGAAGTGGACGTTCCGGGCGGCGTCAAGGTCTCCGACACTGCCGGGCAATACAGCCCTGCGGAAACGGGCTCGCTGGGTTACGACGCCCCGCGGATGATTGTCCGGGGAGACAAATTCCCGACCGGCACGGCCCAGTGGGCGGCCCGCGTCAAACGCTGGGCTCCGGCCCTGGAGGATTGCGCCGGCCTGGAAGTGGCGGCCAGTCCGAAAATCACGTCCATCACGCCGGCTGACGCGGAACACCGGGGATACAGCAGCGCGGCCATCACCCACGAACTGACCTCCGGACAGATCAACGGAAAGAGCGCGAGAATCAAATGGGGCAAGGTCCGGGTGGATTTGCGGGTGCGGGCGACGGATCCCCCCCGACACGGTGAAACAATATTTTCCGGAATACGGCGGAAAATCCGGAACCGGGGACCGCTGGATCGGAACATTGACGTTTGAAGTGACCACGACGAATGTCGGCTACGCATCCTACCGGGTGGACAGGGCAGGGACGGTGGAAAGCGTGTCCGACGACGGCGGAAGCTCCGGAGACGACGAAACATCGGGCAGCTACGACACCTCCGCACTGTATAAAAATTTCCTGAAATCCTACTACGAAGCCACCCGCGCGTTGCCCTATGCGGATCCGCGACCGTCCACGACGACTTTGACCAGGTCTGCGGGGGGCGCCTCTCCATCACGGGAGGGTTGAAAGAATGGGAAGCCATGCGGTCCGTCATCCAGGAAATATCCCTCGACCTTAAAACGGGAGTTTCCGACGTGACGGTGGGGGCCCCGGAACAGATCTCCCTGCAGGACTCCATCGACCGGAGCCGGCAGCTTGCCGAGGCGCTGCGCCGGACGGCCTGGGCGGACTCGTCCACGTCCGCCGGGGGCGGTTCTTCGGGCGGAGGATCCGGCAGCGGAGGCGGAGGCTCTTCCGGAGCGGACGATGAAGTCCCGGAGCTTCCCAGCGTCGGGCCGTCCGTAAAACTGCTGCAGGCCCAGGAGCCTCCCGCGTGGGGAACCAGCGCCGTCGAGGTGGGATTCCAATGCCGCCTGTCTTACGGGAGCGACGGCAAGGTGTCCGACGCCTACATCCGCCAGGGGAAGGCTATCTATGCCGGCAACTATATCGGGGGCTGCTTCCGGGGGACGGTTCCGGGGCTGGGTGAAAAGCCCCGTCACCTCCGGGGAAATCTGGCTCAAGATCCAGCTGGACAAGGACGCGAAATACCTCGGATCCTCTCTGTCCGCCGCGGGCGGCGTCTCCGACCCCGTCAGGCTCGCGGAGGAAGACCGGGAAACCCCTTATGAATATTATTTCCATCTGGCCACCATCGACGGCAACAAGGTGGTGCAGCACCAGGCGGGCACGGTTTATCTCCTAATCCACCCGGGAACCTTCGGCCCCTCCGGAATGTCATGATCAGGATATACACCTTCACCTATGCCGGAGACGCGCAGGAAGCCGTGGCCTGCGTCCGGTGCGCCAGGACGGCTCTTCCGGAGGCGGTAGTTACGGTGGTGGACGACAGCGCCGCCCCGGTACCCCCGGGGGCCAGGAGGGCTCTTGTAGCGTATGGGGCGCGGTATCGCCGGAGCTCTTTCCCCCGCTGCGGCAACCTGCGGCCCGGAGTGCGTCCGGGGAATCATTGCCACGCTGGCCCAAGGGGGCGGCGGATGGCGATACCGTCGTCAAGATTGACTCCGACACGGCGCTTCTGTCGGGCGGATGGGTCAGGGAAATGAAACACAACGGGCTTGCGCTGCACGCCGCCGGATACCGGGTCCCCCGGAACCCGTTCGAACGGTCCGCCTACGGAAATTGCTACGCCCTGAGCGGCCGGGCGGCCAGGATGGCCGCCGAAGCGCTGGAATGCGCCGCCATCCCCCCGCTCGCCCCGGAAGACCTAACCATCTGCCGGGCCGTCATGGACGTCTGCGGCCGGGAGCGTGTCCGGCTTGACGAGCCGTGGACGCCCCGGAACCGGGCCGGGCGGTGGTCCTGGTGGAACTGGGACAGCCGGACGGCGAATCCGGAGGACTATGCCCGCAGCTATGACGTGGCCTGTGCGACGCCCGTTTGAATCCATGAATGCTTCGGCAACCACGGATATGCCCCCTTCAACTACCCGTTGAAACAACAACAGCCAACCAAATAAAAACAATCAATAAAACCATGTCAGACAGAGACTTGAACATCAACATCAGAACGACCGCCGACACCTCCGGCGCCGACCAGACAACGGAAGCCATCAACAAGACCAGGAAGCCGCCCAAGAAGCCGGCGGAAGCGCGGACGCCATCAACCAGGTAACCGACTCCCTGAACAACGTCAAAACGGCCGCTGAAGAAACCGGCGCCGCCATGAAGGACGGCATGGGGGCGGAATATGAACAAGCCCTGGAAAACGCCAATTCCAAACTTGACCAATACGCCGACGCCCTGACCGCCGCCGGCTCCCGGATGAAAGCCGCCTTCAACGACAACCCGGGATTGACCGGGTTTATTGACGAAGTCACCAACGCCGTGCTGACCTCCGAGGAATTCAGGAAGAAGCTGGAACAGGTGGATGACGTCTTTGAAGTCCTCAATAACAAAATGTCTGATTTGGACCTTGGGGCGAAATGGGGAGATGACCTTGACGAAAACCTTCAACAAATCATCGACGGCTACAACAAGGAAATGGATGCCGCCGACAAGGCCGCGGAAAAGGCGGAAGCCGCGGAGGCCCGGAAGCAGCAGGCCGCCGCCGCCACGGTGGAACGGCTGGAAGCCAACAACCGCCGCGCCTCCGCCACCTATGAAGAACTGCAGGCCGAACTGGAATCCTACATTGCCAAACTGGAAGAAGCCCGGAAGGCCGGGGACAACGTAGCCCAGGCGGACGCCCTGAAAAATATCCAGGATTTGGGACGGCGCATCAAGACGGCCGGGGATGCCGGAGAACTCACTTCCACGCAGGTCAAGGGGCTGGCCGGGCAAATCACCATTGCGGCAACGCGCATCCTGGGCATGTCCAGCGCCCTCCGCGGGGCGATCCTGTTCATTCATTTATTCGGAACCACCATCAAAACGGCGATGGGGCCGTTGGGCTGGGCCATGCTGCTGATCCAGGGGCTGACCGCCGGCATTACCGCTTTGATTGACCACTTCAAGACCAAAAGCGACGAATTGGAGCGGCAGGCGGAAGAAAAGAAGAAAAACATGGAAAAGCTCATTCAGGAGGCGAATGAGTTGAAAGCCCAATTAAACCATGAAGCGATTTTACAAACAGAGAACGATCTTACTTCAAAAATTGCCAGCAATAGAAAGATCGAGACGGAAGCTTTGCGGGAATCTGTACGGGAGCAGCAGCGCCTGATTGATTTGCAGTCCAAAATCCTTGATGAACAGGATCGTGCCCGTTTGTTGGATGCCGAGACAGATTTTTATGATGGGAAATATGGGAATCCCAACAGTTCCGAGGCCCGACGAAAACTGGAACGCGTCCAGGAAGGCATACGAATGGATGCCAATGCCAGGCATCGAGCCGAATCGGAGGAAGCGGCTTTGTTCAACGTCAGGAGTGCAGAAGAAGAACTGGCCAAAGCCAGAGAGGCGACAGAGCAGTTGACGTCTCGCGTAGCGGCTTTCGAAAATTCCGGGAATTTTATCATCTAAAGAAAGAACTATTCTTGATGGGCAGATAGGAAAGAAAAAAGAACAGCAGATTATGGAGAATTTACTGTCTGTGGCAAAAACGGTTCGAAATGCCACTGAACGATCAGGCGGTTTTACTGGGCTGGGGCGTATATCTTCGGATGATATGCGAAAATGGATAAAAACGCTTATAGAAAATGGGGGAGATACCTCCAGATTGGATGAAAGCTGGCTGCAGAAAGGCAATGCCATGTTTGGACAGAATTTCCGTTCTGCCCGCCAATTGATGGAAGAGGTGTTGAATGCGGGGAATGGCCGTCAACAGATAGCACAACTGAACGAGCTTAAAAACAGAAGGAAAAGGTCTGATGAAGCATTGATTGACCAGGGGGAGATTTGAGCACTGATTTCATGATGAGGCCCTGACAGAAGCGAGGAAAAAGCAGGTGGAGGCTATGGATGTTCAGTATGCGGCGGAAGACAACCTCGAAAAGGCAACACGGGCATTATCTGACCGACGCGCGCTTAATGCGGCTCAGGAACGCAGAGATGAAGCGCAGCAAAGAAACACGGAAGCCAAGCAAAAGAATGCTGTGAAAAAAAGAGGAAGAAGACAGGATTCAAAAATTGGCAGAAGTGCAGATGAGAGAACAGCAGGAACAATTGAAGAAAAAAATCCGGGAACAGGGAAAAGAAAGAAAAAAGAACAGGAACAACAATATAAGGAGTCTCTCAAAAATCCGGATTTATCCCGGCCTGGTCAGAAAAGAGGTGTTAAAGAAGCTCTCAATAAAGTAAGTAAAGAATTGGCTCGGAAATTCGGAAAGCCATGGCTGACGGCAAAATTAGTACGGAAGAAAGCAAGGATCTTAGTCGTCAATTTATTGAAGCTGTTAAAGCCCAGGGCATCGCCTACAGGGGAAATTTGGAAACGCTCACAAGTTATTTCCAGGAAACTCTGAATATCATTCAGCAGCAGGCAGTAAATGCTGCTGAAGCTCAAAAAACAACTGAAAGTTTGAAAGCCCAGCTTGAGTCAGTGAAAAAGCAGGTGATTACTATCCAGCGACAGAGGAAGAACAGCAGGTGAGATGTGTACAAAAATGGCGATTACGATAAGTAACCGCCATTTTGAAAATGCTTGATAGTTTATTTATGATTCGTATCTGTTTGAAAAGCAAAAAGACAGAAAAGATAGTAAAGCAAAGAGACCTATGATAGCGTATCCTGTAAATTGTGCATTATTTTTGGCAGAATGATGATTTTTGATCAATTCCGTCTTAGCCCTACTAAACCCTTGGCGTTCTTTTTCCCAATTCCTTATAAGTTTGGCTTTTTTCTCTTCTGCTTCATCGAAAGAATTCTGTAATTCTTCCAACGTTTTTTTTTATGGCTGTCAGCAAGTTTTTTAGTTCTGGATCTGCATCGTCAATTTCAGCTACAAATTCTTTGGAATCATCTAAATTAGCATTTATCGGTTTATTATGAGGTGAATTTTTATCCATAAAAGCCTCTTCCGCTCTATCCATTTGAACCAGTTCATTTTCCATAATGGAAATGGATTCCATAAGTTTCTGATTTTGCAGATTAACGGCTCTTGTCAGGGATCGATGTTTCTTGATCATAGCTTCCTTGGCTTCTATGATGGCATAACTTGTCCCTCTTCCTCCTGCTTTGCCCCAAGCAAGACGATCAGAGGCTTGCCTTCTCATTTCATCTTCCCTTTTAGCTATATTATTTCTATCTTCGCTGATTTTATCCGCCAGTTTTTGGTTGTTGGAAGCTATCTGTTCCCTGTGTTCTTTTAACAACTTAGCGATTTCCGCCCTGCGCGTTTTAAAAGTTGCCAGGGTTGTTTTCCATTCTTCCGCAGTCAGTTTCCTTTTTGGCTATAGCTGCTTCCAAAGCCGCTTTTTTTTCTTCGTAGAGATCTTTCTGCATTTTGCTGGTTTATTTGAGCTTCCCTTTCCCTTTCCTTTTGTAAAGCTGATATCTTTTTTTGGTAAATGTCTTCTTCCAGATTGATAGCATTGGACATTTCATTTATTTCTCTATCCAGTTTATCAGTCAATTTCAGGACTTTTTTCTTCAGCTTTTTCATATTCAGCAGCAAGAGATTCACTTTCCAATTCTTGCTGAGTTTCTAGTTTGTTGTTGTACCAAACTGAACCTATAATGGACATAATTGTCATAGTTAAGAGTAAGAAACGCATAATAGTAGTTTTTTGTTAGAACAATTTTAGATACAGAAAATCTACTTGATTCTACAAATATTTCTAGTGATGTTCAAGCAATATTATCCCCCCCCCCAATTGATGTATAAATTACTGATAATTAGTATATTATTTTATTAAAAATTGCTTTTCCTCATCTTTGAAGCGTGCACTATAGAGAGTGCTTCACTTTTAGAATGATTGCTGAAGATATGAATTGTGAAATCATGAAATAGTTACCATGACTTTTACACATACTGGTTGCGGAAAATGACACACAGTTGTTTTTTTTTGTTTGCCGAGCGACACATAGTGTTATATTCTTATGCCATGGCAACAAGAATTCGCGATATTGTTGCCTCCCTGATCCAAAACGGATTTCAGCGTACATCAGGCGGCAAGGGTTCCCATAGACGGTTTAAACACCCGTCCGGCGTTTCCGCTACCATCCCCGGGAAGGACGGAGACGATGCCAAGCCCTACCTGATCAAGCAAGTTCGCAAAAAGATCGAGGAAGCAAAAGGCAAGGGGGCGTGAGTCCCCTTGCCGATTGTCTAAACCATGGAATAAAGAACGATGAATCAGAAAGAAGAAATCAAACGGCTTGCCCGTCCTTACGCAAGGCTTATCAGATGGAGCGACGAGGATGAATGCTTTGTTGGTTCCCTGCCTGAACTGGATGGAGATTGCACCCATGGAAGCACTGTGGAGGAAGTAGCTCGAAATCTGGATGAATGTGCGGAATTGTATGTGGAAGACGGATGGTGCCTGACGGATGGATCGTACCCCTGCCTGAACGCATAAATCTTCACGTTTGAAATTCTCTGTGGCGTAATATTGGCGTAATAATAAAAATGTAATATTATAATAATAAATATATTATGTATATTTATTAGTTCTCTGTTAATCACTAGGTCGTTGGTTCGAGCCCAACCGGGGGAGCCACTAATTTTCTAAGCCCTGTAATTTTAATGGATTACAGGGCTTCTTTTTTGTCTGTTTTGAGGCTGGAAAGGTGAAAAACCGCGGAAAAACAACCATAAGTGCTGACTAAATGTCATTTTTTGATTCCGTTCTGGCATGAAATTGGCGTTTCGGGGAAAATCATAAAACGCCTAAAGTCTAATCTGACGGCATGATTAGGCGTGTACCGGCATATTCATGTTTGGACAGCATCCCGGATTGCAAAAAAAGGGAAACACGGTTATTTTTCCTTCAGGAGGGAAATGATGGATGTATCGTCTGCCTGGAAGATGCGGTTCCGGAAAGAGCATTGGGGAAAGATGTTGGAACCGGAAAATGGCTCTGAGTCGTACATTTTTTCGTTCACCTAATTTTAAGCAAGTTATGATTTTTGTATCTCCGATTTTGGAACCGTGCATTCCAACGCAGCGTCTTGAATGCTGCACATAGCGCGGATGTTGCGGAGAAGGAAAGGAGGTCATGGCGCAATGCATAAGGCATTTCTGGAATGGTGTTGCTCGCTAAAAAAGCGCAGGTATTTTTTGAGAAGGAGGGTGATGACAATAAAATTACTGAAATAATTGCAGTAAAAACATTGACCCGCCGCAATAATTCAGTAGGTTGGTATTGTTGACGGAAAATAACGGACGATAAGCTGCTGCGCATTTGAAAACATGAAAACATGATGTTGCTTATTTATGCAGAAATGAAGGCGTTGCAACCCTGTTTGAAAGAACAGGGGATATCCCTATGAGCTGCAAGCTGCAAGAGTGGTTTCAGGGAAAATGCATGGCTTCCGGCAATCATATCCGGGCCGACGTGTTCCCGTCCGGCAGGGGGCTGGCGGCGGATGGCGAAAGACAGGCTTTGGAAAAGTTGTGAAAACATATCTGGATAAAAATGTTTATGAGGCGGCTTTAGAACGCATAGCCTATTGTTTCCAAGAGTTTGACAACGTCCTGGTGTCTTTTTCGGGTGGCAAGGACAGCGGCGTCATGCTTAATCTTTGCTATCGTTACGCCGCCGAACAGGGCCTTCTGGACAAGCTGTCCATGTACCACCTTGATTATGAGGCCCAATATCAAATGACGACCGAGTATGTCACCAGAACATTTCTGGAGCAATTCCCCGGCATTCGTAAGATGTGGTACTGTGTGCCGATCAGGGCCCAGTCCGCATGCTCCCTGGGGAACCTTACTGGACGCCGTGGAGCGCCGCCCAGAAAAAAAAACTGTGGGTGCGACCCATGCCGGAAAATCCCTATGTAATCAACGAAAAGAATCTGGACGTCCCGTTCCGGCACGGTATGGTGGACTATGAATTCCAGGATAAGCTTTCACGCCATTTTGCCAAAAAAAAACACGGAAGCACTGCCGTCATGGTAGGGCTGCGGGCGGATGAAAGCCTCAACAGATACGCCGCCGTTGCCCGCGGCAATAAAAAGGACGTCTTATGAGGGAAGGAAGTGGATTACACGGGCTGATGCCGTGACCGTCAGCGCCTACCCTCTTTATGACTGGCGCGTCAGTGACGTCTGGACGGCCAACGCCCGTTTTGGTTTTGACTATAACCGCCTTTACGACCTCCTGTACCAGGCAGGCCTTACGATCGGGCAAATGCGGGTGGCAAGCCCGTTTAATGACTGCGCCCAGGAAAGCCTGAAGCTTTACAAAGTTATTGATCCTGCCAACTGGGCGCGCATGGTCGGGCGCGTCAACGGCGTCAACTTCACGGGTTTGTACGGAGGTACGACGGCCATGGGCTGGAAAACCATCAAACTGCCGCCCGGCCATACCTGGAAGTCCTATTATGAATTCCTGCTTTCCACAATGAACGAGAAAACGGCGGAACACTACAACAACATTTTGGAGAGGTCTAAAAAGTACTGGATGAAAGGGGGCACCGTCGATCCCGGAACTGCCGATGAAGTGCTGGCCGCCTATCCTCTGGCGACCGTGACGGGAAAGTCGGGCCGTTACGTCGACCGCGACGTCATTCAGTTTATGGGCTATCCCGACGACATGCCGGTCAGCAATTTCCGGCAGGTGCCTTCCTACAAGCGCATGTGCATCTGCATCATGAAGAATGATTACTTTTTGCAAGTACGCCGGGTTCGGTCCAACCAAGGGGAGCGATTGCCCGGCGCCGGGCCGCCGTCAATAAATACCGCAATATTTTATGAAAACCTCCTATCAATCCCCCGTTTACAAAATCCGGCGCGTTCCCCTGGACCAGATACGTTCCAATGCCTATACCCCGAACAGCGTACCTCCCCCCGAAATGAAGCTGCTCTACCAGAGCATCAAGGAGGACGGTTATACGATGCCTATCGTTTGTTATAAGCTGGAGGACGGGACCTATGAAATCGTGGACGGGTTCCACCGCTGCCAGATCATGAAGACTTACCGCGATATTTACGAACGGGAGGGTGGCATGATGCCGGTGGCCGTAATCGACAAGCCTCTTGGAAACCGCATGGCTTCCACCATCAGGCACAACCGTGCCCGGGGATCTCATAATATCGCCCTCATGACCAATATTATCCAGGAGTTGACGGAGGCGGGCATGTCGGATGCGTGGATACTCAAAAATCTGGGGATGGACGCGGAAGAATTGTTGCGCCTCAAGCAGCTCAGCGGGATTGCCTCCCTGTTCCGGGACGAGGAATTCAGCCGGGCATGGGAATCGAAATAATATCAACCCGGAATCCATGAATAAATATGTCGCTCAACTGCTGGAAGTCATTCAGAAGAAAACAGGCTGTGACACGAGCGGCGCCGTGCGCTGGCTGGCGAATCAGGCCGGGGTGTCGGAAAGAACGGCATGGTACTGGAAACAGCAGGAGAAACTGAGAAAGGCAACGGAAAAGAACCTCGGCAGAATAGCCGAAGAATTGAAAAAATGAGTGAAATGCCTCACGCCATGCCATTGAATGTTGCAGGGCGCCCGGTTCTTCTTGTTTAACATGCAGCTTTTCTAAATGGCAGCATGATTGGATTGTTGTGTGCGCCGGCGGGATGTTCTTGCGCTCCCGGCACGGCAGCGAATAAAGATGTTCCGGAGCGGGGCAATGATACAGCCTGTTTACCGTTGTTCCGGACAGGTTGGAATAGGTTCGGGAATTGTGTTCCTTCATGCCGGAAAACATGATGGCCTGTTCCAGAACAGGCTGTCCACAGATGACCGCATTCATCTGTTTCCGGCCGTGTGAACAGTGCGGGAACGGTTTCTCTAAAGAGTAGTTGCATCCTGATATTTTTTGGATTATATCATTTTTCATGAAATGGCTTTTGATTTTCCTGATAAGTCCCTGCATGGCTTTTGCTGAAAGTATCAGGGGAGTCGTGATTAACGTGATTGACGGCGACACGGTCATCCTTCTGGAAAAGACGCCTGAACAAATGCGTACGCACCGGATACGGCTTGAGGGAATTGATACGCCGGAAAGGGGGCAGGACGGGTATGAAGGCGCCAAGAAATACCTGGAAAAGCTGATTTGGGGAGAGACGGTTACAGTCCGGTATACCGAGAATGACAGGTACGGCCGTATTTTAGGGGAGATATGGCATGGAAAAATGTTTGTCAACGAAGAGATGGTGAAGGAAGGATGGGCGTGGATTTATAAAAATTTTTTCCGCCAGCCGGAAACTCGTGTCTCTTGAAAGGGATGCCAGAAAGGCCCAAAAGGCATCTGGTCTGACCCGAATCCCATATCTCCGTGGGAATGGAAAGCAGCAAAAAGAAAGGGAAAATCTAAGGGAAAGAACACTGGGGAGATTTCTTATTAAATCGTTTTCCGGGAAAATACCCCGTTCGTGATGCTGCTGGACAGGGGATTTTCAATAAGCAGGAAAAATGGATGCTTTTGACGGCGGGCGCGGTTCAGGAGCATTTCCGTTGTGGCCTGCCCTCCTGCTCCGGTTCAAAGATGGCGGGGAGCGGAGTGTTTGCCCTGGAGCCCTGCCAGGGCCATGTTTCAGGAGCGGAGCGGTAAGGCAGGAGATAGTCCACAGCTTTTTGAATGGAAGCCCCGGCGGGGGTTTTCCGGTAACGGTAGTTCTTATCGCCCATGCGTTCTGCAAGATGCACCAGGTATCCCCATGCCTGAAGAGTGTAAACGCTGTATTGCCAGGGTTCCGCCCGTTTGAGTTCTTCAGGCTGGGAGCCGTCGGGAGCGATGTGGCGGTCCATGTTGGCGAAGGCTTCCGCCAGCCATTGGGCCGCTTCATGGCTGCGGCCCAGGAAGGATGCCAAATGGGCGCATTGCGCCACATAAAACAGATAATGGTTGTTGCTGCGCGTGTGCGCATGCCTGCCCTGCCTGCTGGTAGTCAGCCATGTGTAATACTGGTTCAGCCACGTGTCCACCTGCTTCCATTCTTCTGCCGTTAGGGCATTGGAGCATTTCAACACCGCCAAAGCTTCCAGGAATTCGGGCATGCGGTAAAGGTCGATGATGCCTCCTCCGTCTCCTTCCGTCCGGTGTCCGGGGCGAATTTGGGCATATTTCAGATGGGGCTGCATGCGGGTTGCCGGAGCAATGAACCAGGCTTTCAGCCATTGCCCGGCCCGGGAGGCGGCTTGCGGATTCCTGCCGAGTTCATATTGCCGTCCCAGGCTGCAGACCGTGCCGATGAAAGCGGCCATCCTGCCGCTGTCGTCCATGCTGCGGAGCCGTTTGTTCTTTTGCCGTCAATAGGTTTGTAAGGACCGTCCGGATTGGCGGGATCCGGCCAGTAATAAAGGGCATAGCTGACATATTCATTGACCTGCGCTTTTTCTCCGAACAGGCTTTTTTTCTCTCCAAGGGTGATGACGGGTGCGCTCAGAGGACTGCCATGCACCATGGAAAAGAGAAGCGCCGTGAAAGGGAAAGAGATGAACCAAAACCTCCAAAATGCCATTACCCTATTCAAGCAGGAACCTTTTGCCGGGACAACCGGGAAATGGAGCAATGCCCTGATTTCTTTGCAGGGGCCGTTTCCGGCCGCTTTCCCGGCCATCCGGAGGTATGGAGCTGCGGAAAGGGATTCCGGAAAGTCAGTCCGGCCTTTTCCCGGATTGCGGGTTTCCGCATCAGGCCAGATGCATGCCGCCGGTAACGCCAAAGACCTCCGCAGTAATGAAGCTGGATTCCTGGGAGGCGAGAAAGACGTATAGTCCGGAGAGCTCCACAGGTTGCCCTGCCCTTTTGAGGGGCGTTTTCCGTCCGATTCCGGCAGGTCCTTCTGCAGCTGGCCTCCGGTTACTTGCAGAGCTGTCCAGATGGGGCCGGGAGCCACCACGTTGACCCGGATGCCTTTGGGGGCAACCTGCTTGGCCAGGGGAGCGGCTGAACGCGATGATGGCCGCTTTTTGTGGAAGCATAGTCCACTAGGTTCTTGCCGGGCTGGTAGGCCTGAACGGAGGAGCAGGTAATGATGCTCGTCCCCGGCTTGAGATGCGGAAGGGCTTCCTTGACAATCCAGAACAGGGAGAACACGTTTACTTCAAATGTCTTGGTTAATTGTTCCGTGGTAATGTCCCGGATATCTTCCACCGCCACTTGTTTGCCGGCTACCAGGGCCATGATGTCCAGTCCGCCAAGTTTTTCCAAGGCATCCCTGACGAGTTTTTACAAAAGACTTCATCGCTGAGGTCCCCGGCAGCAGGACGGCCTTCCGGCCCTCCTTTCTGATGAGTTCCGCCACTTCTTCGGCATCGCTTTGTTCTTCAGGAAGGTAGTTCAAGGCTACGTCGGCTCCTTCACGTGCGTAGGCAATAGCCGCCGCCCGACCTATTCCCGAGTCTCCCCCTGTGACCAGGGCTTTTCGTCCGCGGAGCCTGTTGCAGCCATGGTAGCTTTGTTCCCCGGAATCCGGCACGGGCTTCATTCCGGATTGCAGTCCGGGGGCTTTCTGCTGCTGCTTTTCATATCTTTCCTGTTGGAATTCATCGCGCGGGTTCTGTATTTCGTCAGTGCCTTCTGTGCTCATTTTTTTTCGTCAGTCATATTTTGATGCGGAGTTGACGGAAGGGGAAAAGCGCTGCCATGCGGGAAATAGCCGGCAGCATTCTTTTTCCCGGCATTCTTCATTTCCTATCGTGATGACCGGGTTTTGGACGGCCTGTTCAGGGAAAGACATGTTTTTATTTCAATATGCCATTGATATTTATTTATATATGAATTTTCTAAATGTTGTTTTTATTGGCCGGAAAAAGTTACTTGATTTTCAGATTTCCTGAATTTCCCCAATCGCGTTAGGGGAAAAACATCCTTGGGATGATTGATGATTTTAGAATAATTTAATTTCTTCTTCTGTTTTACCGCCGTTCTTGATGCCGTCCGTAAATAAAGTATCCGGCTGTATCCGCCAGGAGCGTCGGAAGGGTGGGAATGTCTTTTATTTCTACGGGGGTGCCAGCCGGAAGTGCCGCAGAAGGCCGGTATCTGGATGGTGCCAGCCCGTCCTCAAACGGCTAAGACCGGGGAATGAAGGGAAAAGATATTTCTTTCCTTCCTGTTTACAGGCGGAAAAAGAAATGAAAGAAAACGGAATCAGCTTTCCTCCTGTTCCAGTTTCGCTTTCCTGGCCAGGATTTTTTTCATGACGGCACGGCGATCTCCTTCCGGTATTTCCACGGGGTTGCCGCGATAGTCGCTGGTCATGGCGGCCAGGGCCCCTCCTACGTGGCGCATGTTGAAAATCGGCAGTTTCCAGGTGGAAGGCTTTTCCGGATCGGGAACGTAGGCAAAAGTCGGAAGCGGGATGTGCCTCCCCGTCCACTTTTTTCGTTTTGGATTCATGGTTGCGGTCCATGAGTAATGGACAACCGCCTTTAACGGCCATGGTGGAAAAACTCCGGGATAAGACACGGAAATCCGCCTGCCCAACTTAATCAATATGGGAAAGCAGTTTATTCCGGGCTGTTTTCTTTTTTCCCGCAGAGCGTGCCGGCGCCGCCCGTTTTCCGCTTCCGCGTTTTACCCTTTACAAGGGGGCTGTGATAGATAAGCATGTCCTTATTAATTTATAATTATTCTTATTTATGGAAAATACATATCGTCATGCCCAGCTTCCGGAAGGGCGCGTTCCCGCCCTGCGCGTGGAACCAATGCCTGCGGATACCAATCAGAGCGGGGAAGTATTCGGCGGCTGGGTGATGAGCCAGGTAGACCTTGCGGGCGCCAATACCGCCATGCGCTATGCATTGAGCCGTTATATTGTGACGCGTGCGGTGAGCAGCCTGACGTTTGAAGCTCCTGTGCTGGTGGGCGATGTAGTGTCCTTTTATACGGATATTATCAAGGTGGGCCGCACCTCCGTCACCGTGAAGGTGGAGGTGTATGCGGAACGTCTGACGAAGCTTTGCAATAACATTGCCAAGATTACAGAGGCGGAGCTGGTTTATGTAGCTCTGGGGGAGGATAAGAAACCGATTACCCTGGAAGAGTCCCGCGCCCGGTTTGCGCAGTGTTGTTCTCTTGAGACGGGAGATTCCTCTTCCTGTTCCTGAACAGGGGCGGGGATTTTCCTCTTCAAGCTGCTTTTCTCCGTTTGCGGGTGATTCCCTTGTCTTTGTCCACCAGGGCGAAGATGAAGGAACTGGCCGCGGCAATGGCGCCGATGGTGGCGAAAGTGGCATGAAAGGCGGTTTCCACAGCCTTTCCGGAGGTAGCCGAATGGCCGCCGAAGTTGTCCAGCAGCAGGGAGGCCGCGGCAATACTGACAGCAATGGAGAGCTGCATGATCGTGGAAAGCAGGGAGTTCCCGCTGCTGGCGTCTGCGTTGGGAAGGTCAATCAGTGTCAGGGTGTTCATGCAGGTGAACTGGATGGAGTTGGCCCCGCCCAGTAGCGCGAGCATGCCCAGGAGAGTAAATTCATGGGTTCCAGGGCCTACAAAGTGGAAGGAGGCCAGCAGCGCTCCTATGGTGAAGGTATTGACGACCATGATGTTCCGGTAACCAAATTTCCCGAGCAGACGCGGCGCAACCGTTTTTGCCAGCAAGTTGCTCAGGGCCAGCGGAATCAGGGACATGCCGGACTGAAGAGCGGAATAACCAAGCACCACCTGGAAGAAAAGCGGCATCAGGTACGGCAGGCAGCTTCCGCCCAGGCGGCAGACGATGTTGCCGGCGATTCCGATGGCAAAGTTTCTGATGCGGAACAGGGCCGGGCTGAAGATGGGGGCTTTTGAACGGAACGCCAGAACCCAGTACAGAAGTTGAAGAATGCCTCCGGCAGACGTGAGGATGACCATGCGCGGCTTATCGGTTATGCCTCCCGCGGAAGAGAGGCCCATCGTAGCCAGGACAGCGGAGGAGGAGAAAAGGAAGAAACCCGGCCAGTCGAATTTCTGTTCCCGGACCGCTTTCAGGTCCGGCATCAGCTTCCAGGTGGCCCACAGGCCCGCCATGCCTACCGGGATGTTGATCAGGAATATCTAGTGCCAGGAAGCGTACTGTACGATGATACCGCCCAGCACCGGCCCCAGAAGGGGGCCCAGCAGCGCCGGAATCGTTACAATGTTCAGGACATTGACGAACATGGAGCGGGGATAGGAGCGCAGGATGACAAGGCGCCCGACGGGCATCAGAAAGGCGCCGCCTATTCCCTGGATGACGCGGCATACCGTCATCATGGTAATGGAGGCGGAAAGGGCGCACAGCAGGGAGCCCACGGAAAAAAAATGGAGATGGCCAGCAGGAAAGTACGACGGGAACCCAGTTTGTCAGATATCCATCCGGAGGCCGGTATCAGGACGCAGACGGTGAGCATGTAGGCCGTTACCAGGGAGTGGAGCTGCAGCGGATGGCTGTTGAAGCTGCGGGCAATGGTGGGAATGGCCGTGTTCAGGATGGTGGCATCCAGCATCTGCATAAAGAATGCCGATGCCACAAGAAAGGGCAGGTAGCGCAGGGCTTTGGAGGATGTCGGCAGTTTTTCCATGAAAGACCGCCGTCAGTATCCGGCCTGGCCCCGCCCGGGGCAAGGCAGATGTTTGTTCCGCTTTACGCCCCGGGTTCCGGAGGGCGCCGCTTCAGCACGCGTTTGGAAAGCCATGCGCGCACGGGCTCGTCATAAAGCTTCAGGCACCCGTAGGCTACGGCAATGCAGAGGAATAAGACGCCTGCCGCCACGGGGAGCGCACGGGAAAGAGGGACTTCCGCATCGTGGACCCAGGCCAGGTAGAGATATACGATGGGATAGTGGGTGATATAAAGGGGATAGGAGATGTTTCCAAAAAACCGACTGGCTCTGGAAGAGATGTCTCCAGGGATGTCGCTGGCTCCGAGGAAGACTACCGCGGGAAAGATGACAATGATGCAGAAGGCGTCATACAGGCCGTTCAGGCGGAAATTTTCCGCGCCTCCTACATGGGGTGCCGCCAGGGCTCCCGCCAGAAGCAGGCTGCACCACCAGAAACCATGCCTGATCCGTCCAGGTTTGCACAGACGGAACAGGAGCAGACCGCCGAAGAAAGGGAACATGAGCCGTGTAAGCCCCACACGGCACTGTTCCGCATCCAGAGTCCAGCCGCCGATATTGTTGCCCTGCGTGTAGCACTGGTGAATGAGGGCGCAGCCCGCCAGAAAGACCAGGACCGCCAGCCATCTGCTGGTAAACTTTCTGATGAGCACGGCGTAAAGGATATTGGCGACGTATTCGAAGAAGAGGGACCAGGCCGGACCGTTCAGCGGGTGCATTTCCGACCATCCGCGCACATCCAGGGAAACGGGAACGGGCAGCAGCGTGAATCCCACGGTCATGACCAGCAGCATTTTCCATACGGGGGTTTGCGCAAGGTTCGGGAAGATTTCAGACCCCTGGAAGTAAAAGAGGATTCCCCCCAGCAGCATCCCCATGACCACCATGGGTTGAAGGCGCACCAGCCGCCGCTTGCAGAAGTTCCACAGGTTCATTTTTTCCCAGCGGTCGTCATAGGCGTATCCGATGACGAAGCCGGACAGCATGAAGAAGAAGTCCACGGACAGGTAGCCGTGGTTGATGATCTGGTCCATGTGGAACTGGAAGTCCCTGGCGCTGCCTTCAAACATGTGGAACAGGACCACCATGACGGCGGCCACTCCGCGGAGGCCGTCCAGAGCGGCGTAGTGCGGTTTGGGAGCCAGGACGGAGGCAGGGGCTGGAGTGCTCATAGTATATAATACGGCGGGAAGTGGCGGCGCTTGCATAAAAAAGCTGCCGCCTTTCCCCGAATTCCGCCTTCTGTCCGGCAGAAGGCGGATGAGAAAGTCCCGGATTTCCGTAGAGCGCCCGCCGGGCACGTTCAGCGTGACTGAAGCGAGACTCGGTTGATCAGAGGTTTGCTTTCCAGAAAGTCCCGGATGTTGTGCAGGGTGACTTCCGCAATATTGTGCAGGGCTTCTTTCGTGAAAAAGCCCTGGTGGGAAGTCAGGATGACGTTGTTGAAGGAAAGAAGACGGGCCAGAGTATCGTCATCAATAATCCTGTCGGATTTGTCTTCGTAGAAATATTCTCCCTCTTCTTCGTACACGTCCAGTCCGGCAGCTCCCACTTTTTTTGATTTCAGGCCGTCAATCAGCATTTCCGTGTTAATCAGCTTGCCGCGTCCCGTGTTGATGATCATCACTCCATCCTTCATTTTTCCAATGGAATCCGTATTAATCAGGTGTTCCGTTTCCGGAGTAAGGGGACAGTGCAGGGAGATGATATCGGACCGGGCGTACAGATCGTCCAGGGTGGTGTACGTAATGCCGGCTTCTTCCGCAAAGCGCTGGTCAGGGTGCAGGTCATAGGCCAGGATGTTCATCCCGAAACCTTTGAGAATGCGGATGAGGATTCTGGCGATTTTTCCCGTTCCGATGATGCCGGCCGTTTTTCCATTCATGTCAAAGCCCATCAGGCCGTGAAGAGAAAAATTGCCGTCCCTGGTGCGCCAGTAGGCGCGGTGTATTTTGCGGTTCAGGGAAAGCATCAGGGCTACGGCATGTTCCGCCACCGCATAGGGAGAATATTGGGGCACCCGCACGACGGGCAGTTCCGCTTCTTCCGCAGCTTTCAGATCCACATTATTGAATCCGGCGCAACGCAGAGCCAGCAATTTGACGCCATTTTCCTTCAGGTTCCGTATTACTTCCCGGTTTGCCGTGTCATTGACGAAAATGCACGCTACGTCCGTACCGCGGGTCAGGGGCACGCTGTCCGGAGTGAGGTGCCCCTTGAAGTAACGGATGTCGTAATGGAATTCGCGTTCATTGACAGAATTGAAGGAATCCCGGTCGTAGGGCTTGGCGTCAAAGAACGCAATGCGGCAGGAATGGACGGTCATAGGAAAGGATAGTGAGGTTATTCCGCAGGCGTTTTTTTCTTTGCGCTTCCCTGGCCGGCGACGGCCGCCATGCGTTTGCGGATTTCTTCCGGATCCCCAAGAAAGTAGTCTTTTTCCAGGTTCAGGGAGTCGTCAAATTCAAATACATAGGGGGGGTGGCGGTAGGAAGATTCAGGGAAAGCAGCTGTTCGTCAGGAATGTTTTTCAAATACTTGATCATGCCCCGCAATGTGTTGCCGTGGGCTACGATCAGGATATTGTCCAGCGTCCGTAGAGAAGGGAGAACTGTTCCTTCCCAGTAGGGCATCATGCGGGCAATAGTTTCTTTCAGTGATTCCGTTCGCGGAAGTTCGCTGTCCGGCACTCCCTTGTAGCGGGGATCCCATTTGGGGTTGGCGGGATCGTCCTCCGCCAGGGGAGGAGGCGCCACGTCATAACTGCGCCTCCAGATCAGTACCTGTTCGTCTCCGTATTTTTTGAGCCGTTTCACTTTTATTCAGGCCCTGGAGCATGCCGTAGTGCTTTTCATTCAACCTCCAGCTTTTGGAGACGGGCAGCCAGTCCTGGTCCAAACGGTCCAGCACGCAGTTGAGCGTTTTCACGGCCCTCTTGAGATAAGAGGTGTAGGCATGGTCAAAGGCCATTCCCCTGTCTTTCAGAAGGTCGCCCGCATGGTTGGCTTCCTGTATTCCCAATTCCGTCAGATCCACGTCCGTCCATCCGGTGAATCTGTTTTCACGGTTCCACGTGCTTTCTCCATGGCGAAGAAGAACAATTGTTTTCATATTGATCAATTTAGACAGGCGTCCTCCGGTTTTTTCATACAAAGGGATGAAGATATATGACATGATCACATTCCACGGAACGGAAGGCCTCCGTTCCGTCCGGCCCCGTCAGATTTCTGGCGGAGGGGGAAGGGTATTCCGAAGATTCGGAGAAGAGAAAAAAAATTGTTATTGGCAACCGTCTTCAAATGAATTAACTGTTCAACATGATGAAGCAATATGGTTTCAGTTGGTCTGCCGCACTGATGGCCGTCGGAGTGGGAGCATTGGCATGGGCTGGCCCTGAGGCTGTCCAGAATGTACAGAAACCCGCTCTTTCCGGAGGAACCCCCGTTGTGTTCGGGTTCGGAGGGGAAGGGAACCAGGAGTTCATGCTGAACGGGAAACCCTTCCAGATCCGCGGCGCGGAGATGCATCCCCAGCGCATTCCCCGGGAATACTGGAGGCACCGCATCAGGACCGCCAAGGCTATGGGGCTGAATACTATTGCATTTTATGTGTTCTGGAATGACCATGAGCAGCCGGACGGCAGCTTTGACTTTAAGACGGGCAATCGGGATCTGGAAGGGTTCCTCAAGTTATGCCAGGAGGAAGGCATGTGGTTTTATTCCGCCCCGGCCCCTATGCATGCGGGGAATGGGACCTGGGTGGACTGCCTCATTATTTGCTGAAGGATCCCAAGGCCAAGTTGAGAACTACGGAAGACGCCAAATTCATGAAGGCGCAGACGCGTTATCTGGAGGCCGTGGCTCGTGTGGCGGAGCCTTTTTTAGCCAAAAACGGGGGGCCCATTCTGATGACCCAGCTTGAAAACGAATACGGGAGCTACCAGCGTAAAGACCGCAAGTATATGGAATGGCTGAAGGCGTTCTGGAGCAGGAAGGGTTTTGGCCCCTTTTACACCTCCGACGGCGCGGGAGAACATTTTCTGAAAGGCGTGGTGCTTCCAGGCGTGGCCGTAGGGCTGGATCCGGGGCTGAACGACGGCCATTGGGCAGTGGCTAATAAATGCAATCCGGGAGTTCCCGTTTTTTCCTCGGAAACGTATCCGGGCTGGCTGCGGCACTGGGGGGAGGGGAATTGGGCTCCCACCCCTGGAGTGGTCAACCACGTCCGCTGGTTTATGGACAAGGGGCGTTCCTTCAGCTTGTTCGTTTTCCACGGAGGCACCAATTTCGGATTCTCGGCCGGAGCCAACAACGGAGGGCCGGGAAAATACCAGCCGGACCTGACGAGTTATGATTACGGTTCTCCCGTGGATGAGCAGGGGCGGATGAATGAATATTATGCCCAGATGAGGGACATCATTTTGAAAAAGTTGCCTCCCGAAGCCGCTGTGCCGGAACCTCCCGCGGACATTCCGGCCATGGAAATTCCGGAGTTTACGCCCGCAGTGCATGCCGGCCTTTGGGAGAACCTGCCCAAGCCTTTCCGGTCCAAGTTCCCGCAGCCTCCCTATTTTGAACAATGGAACCAGAACCAGGGTATTGCCGTTTACAGCACGGCCGTTCCGTCAGGACCGCCTGAAACGCTGGAATTTACCAATGTCAATGACTATGCCCAGGTGTATCTGGATGGAGAGCTGGTCGGCACGCTGGATCGGCGTGGGGGGCAGAAGAGCGTGAAACTGCCGGAGCGCAGGAAGCCGGGGACGCTGGAAGTTCTGGTAGAGGCCATGGGGCATATTAATTTTCATATCAGCATGGAGAGTGACCGCAAGGGGATTTACGGTCCTGTGAAACTGGGAACGCGGGAGTTAAAGAACTGGACGGTGAGGGCGCTTCCCCTGAAAGCTGATTCCATTGTGCGGGCTCCCAAAGGAAAGGGGCCTTCCCAGAAACGGGAAGGGGCGCATTTCCGGGCCGTTGTAAATATTGAAGAGCCTCAGGACACGTTTCTGGATATGTCCCGCTATGTCAAGGGGTATGTATGGGTGAACGGAATCAACGTGGGGCGCTATTGGAATGTGGGACCTCAGTTAAGGCTGTATGTCCCGGCCCCATTCCTGAAAAAAGGGGAGAATGTGATTGATATTCTGGACCTGCACGAAAAGGAGCCCAAGCCTGTCCGCGGCATGAAGGAACGCAACAAGGAACCCGGAAAGATAAATACCAAAAACCTGGACAACCAGTGGTAATGCTGGTGCGTTTTCCGCTTGCGGTTCCGGATTTTCCATGAATTTGAACTATGGGAAAGACCGCAAGCGGGGAGTAGATTTCCTGGCGCCGCAGTTTCCCGGGAATTCCGGTTTGAACATTTCTCCAGCCAATGCCGCAGGGCGGAGTGGCGGAACCGGGCTTGCCCGAAACGTTCATCCAACAGTTCGCCAAACGCTTTTTCTATTGTTGCCGGGCTGTCCGGAAGAGTGCGCTCCTGACTGGCCCGGCAATGGTTCCTGGCGTTTTTATTTCCATGGGAACGGCGGTTCCCATGACGGTTTTTCGCAGGGCATGAGGAAGAGCCGCCGATGGAACGGCGAGTCTCACAGCGTTCCGGCTTATGGTTTTTTCAGGATTTTGACGGATAGCCGACACTCTGGGCGTACAGGACTTTTTTGAGGACGGGGAGCTTCAGGCACTGCTGGATATAATTGGCGTTAATCATGGCGCGGAACACGGTGCCGAGCCCTTCGGAAGCACAGAAAAGGTAAACGTTTTCTCCAATAAACCCCGCATCCGTGCAGGCCGTGACCAGCTTTCTCCTGGCATCAAAGTCTCCCGGCTGTTTGGACTGGTCTACTACATAGACCAGGTTTAACGGCGCGGTAGCCGCGAATTCCTGTGTTCCCGTAGCGGCCCGCATGTCGCCCTGAACCACTTTCTCCAGCCGGTGGGTTTCCGGCCTGTAAAGATAGGCGCCCTGCGGCAGGACGACATAGATTTCTATTTCATTGGAATTCCGGGAAGACGGCGCCGTGCGGTAGTCGGGATCGTCCCGGTTGACGCCTTGCGCCGCCCAGAGCAGGGAGGACAGGATTTCCACCGGGATAGGTTTGTCTGCAAAGGACCTGGTGGAATGCCGTTCATGAAGAACCTGCATGAGGGGCTTTCCTCCCTTTTTATCTGGCGGAGGCAGCACGATGTCGTTACAGAGAGCCGTTCCGGAGAAGAGGATTCCCGAAATGACGGCCAGAAACGGACTGAGATGAGAGAAAGTGTTCATAGGCAACGGGAAAAACATATGTCAGCCAGGAATAATCAGCAGGATACTTGTGTTTTTCTCATGTTTTTGGAAACATGAAGAGGCCTGATACTATAAAATGGCTATGAAAATACAAGGAAAAATACTCTGGTTTGATTCTTAACGGGTTCCGGGAAAACGAACCTTCAGCAAAAGACCATTGTTTCAAGTTGACCTCGGAAAGGTATTGCGCTTTTATGTCACACGGAACAGGGATAAAACCGTCTCATCCCCCACCCCAATTTGCTTCAACGCGTTCAAGCTGCATCCCCATGAATCCTGTCAATCCTCTGCGTCCCGGTTTTCCCAAGCATAAAAAATCCTCTTCCGGCGGAATTATTATGACTATTGTCCTGGTGCTGGCTCTTGCCGCCGGAGGGGTGGCTTACCACCGGGTTTCCGTTCAACGTAAGGCTGCTGCCGCTGAGCTGGCGGCCAGAAAGGAGGCGGAAGCGAAAGCGGCGCGTGCGCGGAAAGCCGCGGATCTGGAGGCGGCGCGCAGGAAGGCGGAGGAACGGGCGCGCGAGGAGGCGGAGGAAAAAGCCCGTCTTGAGGCGGAACGCCTGGCTGCTGAGGAAGCCGCCGGAAAACGGCAGAACAAGGAACCGGAAGTGGCGGAGCCTTCCCCTGAGGAACCGAAGGAAGAACCCGTGGTCCAGGAGGAAGATCCGCGGCTGGAGATTTTCAAGAAGCCTGTTCTTCTGGTCAGCCTGAAGGCCAATAACGCCGCCAACAGAAAGTTGTTTACGGATGCTTTCAATCTGGCCCTGGAAACGGGCCGCTATGACTTGTATGCCGATTTCCTGCGCTCCAATCTGGAACGGGATGCCGTGAAGGTCATCAAATTCGGTAAATTTGACGCGTCCATGTACGATCAGAGCCCGTACCTCGTGCGCGCCAATGAACTGTACCAGCTCATCAGCAAAGTGGGAGCGGAAACTATCCAGGAACAAATCAAGGAGAGTTCCCCCAGGTATTTCTATCCATGGCTTTTTTCAGACCCTTCCGATCCCCCCTGAGACTTTTCCTGCGCACGATGGCGCGGGAGCAGACACCCGGGGAGGAGTGGGGAGGGATTTTGAGGAAGTGGGCGGAATTCTGGATGAAAACCTCCGCCATGCCCCGGAGCAGGTATTCCTCCCTGGCGCTGGCCTGCGCCATGCTGAATCCCCGCATCGCTTCCAGCCCGTCCAAGCTGAGGGCGTCTTCTTCCACCAATATTTCCACCACGCCTTTGACGCTGGAACAGGTATTCGAGTACTTCATGGAGATGGATGAAGCCCGTGAGCTTCTCACGGACATTTCCAAATTAAGCCCTTCCGAGCTGTTGTTTGTGGTGGATGTGCGTCTGCCGCGGTCGGAGATGGATTGGGCGCGCAAAAAGGTGCGCCTTACCCGGAAAGGATGGGGCGGAGCCTATTCCATGATCCGTTACCGGATGGACCGCGCCGCACTGGGCAAGGACCCTTATACTAATTATACCTTCCAGGAGATTCTGGATGAAGGCGGCATTTGCATGGACCAGGCCTATTTTGCGGTGAATACCGCCAAATGCAACGGCATTCCCTCCGCCTATGTTACCGGGGACGGCAACCGCGGGCCGCATGCCTGGGTCAATCTGCTGACGACGGATGAAACCTGGCAGTCCTACGGCGGGTACGGATATAATACGGGGCATTTTTCCCATCCGCACAACTGCAAGTCAAAGCATGAATCCACCCTTCTCCAGGGTATGGACAAGAAGGTGAATTGCGCCCGGCTGGATACTTCCCTGGATTATCTTTCCCTGGCGGACCTGTTTGAGGAGATGCAGAAGCCGGATTGCGCCCGGGTAATGCTGTAAGCCGCCACACAGGCCACTCCCGGCAGCCCCTTGGGCTGGGAACGCCTGATTGCGCTGATGGGACGCCCGGAGAGCGGCACGAAGCTGGAAGAATGGGATGAACTGGTGGCCATGATTAAGCGCAAGTTCCGTTCCCGTCCGGATTACCTGGCCATGGCCGCCCGCGTGGAAGATGAGTATATTTTCCCCATGAGGGACGCTTCCACCAATAAGCGCCATGTTGCCCGCGATTTGAAGAAGCTGGAAAAGGAGACGGACGAGGGGCGCAGCGACCTGACTTCCGCCGCCATCAAACGGCAGGCGGATCTCCTGATGGAAAACGGGGACAAGGCCGGGGTGGCTGCCCTGTACCGGAAGTCCATGAAGGATTATGCTCGCCGCGCGGAAGTATTTGAAGCGCTGATGGGGCAATATTACGAGTACGTTTCCCAGGATCAGGAGGCCGTGCTTCAGCTGGGCCAAGGAGGCGGAGTCTTCCTACAACCGGTATATCCGGACTAAATCGGGCGATTATTTCAAGGTAAAAAAAGAAGCCGCCATCCAGCGGAGGATAGCCGGGTATTATGAAAAGGGGGGTAATGGGAAAAAAGCCGACTCCCTGCGCAAGGATGCGGAGAAGCGGGAGAAGAACAGCAAGAAGGGCATCCGGGAAGAAAATTAGTGCGGAGGTGCCTGCGGCCTTTCATTTTCGGGAGGGTTCGGCCGTATTCGTTTCCGGCTGCGGCATACCCGCGGAATGAACGTTTTTAGACTGGAATGCTGTCTTATCTTCAATTAATACATGACTTATATGGCAAGAGAACCTTACGCGAACTTCTGGCCCAAAGTGGCGGATACCGCTTTTGTGGCGGAAAGCGCTGATCTGATTGGAGATGTTACCATTGGGGAACATGCCAGCGTCTGGTACCATACCACGCTGCGCGCAGATATCAATAAGATCGTCATTGGTGATTACTCCAATATCCAGGACAACAGCTGCATCCACCTGGCAGACGATTTCGGCTGCTATGTAGGCAAGTACGTAACCGTGGGGCACGGCGTGATTCTGCACGCCTGCACGGTGGAGGATAATTGCCTGATAGGAATGGGGTCCATTATTCTGGATGGAGCGGTCATCGGCCAGGGGTCTGTGGTGGGAGCGGGCGCGCTCATTACCAAAGGTACCGTCATTCCTCCCAATTCCCTGGTGCTGGGTTCTCCTGCCAAGGTGGTGAAGGACCTGGGGCCGGAATCCGCGGATAATAACCACAAATGGGCGGAAAAATACGTCAAGGTGGCTGCCCGCTATACGGAACGGGTTATTAATCCCGGTTTTTAACATGTGATTTCCGCCCGCCATGCCGGATGAACATTTGATTACTCTGGAACCTTACGCCCTGCTTTACACCCGGGCCGGGGCGGGTGTGTGCCTGCGTGATCCGCTGACCGGCAAGGTGGGCGTCATTTTCATGGAGCTGACAGACGGCATGGCCCTGGAACGCTGCCTGAACGGGGAACGCCCGGTACGGCCGGACACGTCTTCCCTGCTGGCTCACTTTTTATCCGCCATGGAATGCCGGGTGAGGCTGGTGCTTATCAACGGCCGCAAGGATGAAGTCTTTTATGCCCGCGTGACCATAGAGGCTGCCAATGAGGTGATGGACAAGCTGGTGGAGCTGGACGCCCGCCCTTCAGACGCCCTGATGATGGCAGTCCGGTTTGGAACCGCAATCAAGATTGTTCCCTCCGTATGGGAGAGCATGGAGAACATTCTGCCCCAACTGGAGCAACTGGATGCGGATTCCCCCCGGACAGCCGCGCTCCGGTATATGTGGGAGATTCGTAAAAATTGCCTTTTCCGACTTTTTGTTCCTGCATCCGCTTTCCTTCCGGCGGCATGGCTGTTGCATATAGGGGTTCTGCTTCCGGGAGGACCTACTTTTTAGAAAAAAAACTTGCTAAGGCACGGGAATCCTTATACATTCGCCGCACATCACTTCAAGTGGGTAGATTCCCGAGCGGTCAAAGGGGGCAGACTGTAAATCTGTTAGCATTTGCTTTCGAAGGTTCGAATCCTTCTCTACCCACCACTTTTCATTTTATGGCGCGTTCTTTCAGAGAGCGCGTTTTTTATTGTTTCATCATCCCCATGATACCGGGAAAGGAAAGAGGAAGCGGGGTTCTCCGAGCAGGATGCACAAAGTGTTTTTTTCTGCCGGATGCCGGCGGAGAGACGGTTTTGTGAATGACTTGTTCAGCCTATCGACAAGACATGCCGGTCATGTTAGATATCCTCCCTTGCCATTTTTTCACTCCTGCCGTTTTTGCTATGTTGACCACGCTTCTCATTCTGGGTGTATCCGCCGTTTTATTTGTCCAGGGGAGGATTCGTTCTGATCTTGTCGCGCTGTGTTCCCTGCTCTGCCTGATGATGTTCGGGATTTTGAGCCCGGAACAGGCGCTTTCCGGCTTTTCCAATTCCATTGTGGTGATGATGGTGGGGCTTTTCGTGGTGGGAGGCGCCATTTTCCGGACGGGCCTGGCCCAAAATGATGGGCGGCAGAATCATGAAACTGGCCGGCAGGAGCGAGTTGCGCCTGCTGGTGCTGACCATGCTTGTTACAGCTGGCATAGGCGCCTTTGTCAGCAATACGGGGACGGTGGCGCTGATGCTGCCTATTCTGGTGAGCCTGGCTGCGGACGGAGGCATTCAGACGAGCCGCCTGCTCATGCCCATGGCATTTGCCAGCAGTATGGGCGGCATGCTGACGCTGATCGGCACGCCCCCCAACCTTGTCGTCAACAACCAGCTTCAGGAGGCCGGAATGGAGGGGCTGGGCTTTTTTGCGTTCACCCCCATCGGCCTTGTCTGCATCGTGACGGGCATTCTGGTGCTGATCCCCCTCAGCAGGAAATTTCTGGGACGTCATGACGACAGGGCGGAACACGAGGCCAAGGGGAAATCCCTCAGCCAGTTGATAGATGAGTACCAGATTATTAATAATCTTTACCGCCTCCGGGTGTTGAAGGATTCCCCTCTGACGGAACATCCTCTGCATGATCTTCAGATACCGGACCTTTACCGCGTGAATATTGTGGAGGTGCGCCGCAGGCATTCCGGCCGGCATTCCTTCCTGCAGACGGTCAGCCAGACTATGGCGGGTTCAGATACGAGGGTGGCCCGGGGCGACGTCATTTATGTAATGGGAGAGTTTGAGGACGTGGCCCGTTTTGCCCGGGAATATGGGGCGGAGATGATTAACCGGAAGACGTCGGAAGATACGGATTCCCTGTTGAAAAGCAAATTGAAGTTTGACGAGATAGGCATTGCGGAAATGCTGCTCATGCGGAACTCGGACCTTATCAACATGCCCGTGAAATCTTCGGGGCTGCGCGCCAAGTACGGGGTCAATATTCTGGCCATCCAGCGAGACAACCATTACATTTTCCATAATTTGAAGGATGTGAAGCTCCAGTACGGAGATACGCTGCTGGTTCAGGGAACCTGGACGGATATTGCGCGCCTGAGTGAGAAAACCTTTGAATGGGTTGTAGTGGGCCAGCCTCTGGCGGAGGCCTCCAAGGTGACCCTGACGCATAAGGCCCCTGGCCGCAGGCATTATGCTGCTGATGATTGCGGCCATGGTGTTCAACTGGGTGCCTGCTGTGGCGGCGGTATTGATTGCCGCCGTCCTGATGGTGTGGGGCGGCTGTCTGCGCAATGTGGAGGAGGCGTACCGGACGATCAACTGGGAGAGCATCGTGTTGATTGCCGCCATGCTGCCGATGTCCGTAGCGCTGGAGAAGACGGGAGCCTCAGAGGCCATTTCCCACGGGCTGGTGGCCGGACTGGGGGGATTCGGGCCGTTTGCCCTGATGGCGGGCGTCTATTTCACGGCGTCCCTGCTGACCATGTTTATCAGCAATACGGCTACGGCGGTGCTTCTGGCGCCTATCGCCCTGCAATCCGCGGCGAGTATGGGCATCAGCCCCTATCCGCTGCTGCTGGCGGTTTCCGTAGGCACCAGCATGTGTTTTGCCTCTCCCTTTTCCACGCCGCCCAATGCCTTGGTCATGCCGGCGGGGAAATATACGTTCATGGATTACGTGAAAGTGGGCGTTCCCCTGCAGGTGATTATGGGGCTGGTCATGGTCGTGGTGATTCCGCTGTTTTTCCCGTTCGGGAAGGCTTGACCGGTGGGAGTTCATGCGGCGGAAAAGGGGCATGGCCGGGGAATTTGCATGTATTGCTAAAAAAAGAGAGACAACCGGCACGTACGGGAGTAGAAAAGGATTATTCAAGAACCCCGTTTAATCATGAAGTATTTGCTTATTGTTCTGGCCGTTGCGTTCGCCATGCCTTCCATGGCGGAGGAAGACGCTCCCAAGAGAATGACTTCTGCGGAGAAGAAAGCCGCTCTCCTTGAAAAATATGATATTAACAAGGATGGAAAGCTGGATTCCGAAGAGAAGGCCAAGATGAAGGAAGACCTGAAGAAGCAGCGGGAGGAGGAACGGGCCAAGAGGCACGCTTCCCGCAAAGCGGATTAAGTTTTTTCCGTTTTAATGGCCTGTTTCCCGTCCGGTTTGAATCGGTTTCAGACCGGGCTGGGCCGTTCCGTCTGCCGCAAGGCAGTTGGCGGAATATTGGCCGCCCATTTTTTTTTACCGGCAGGGGGAATTTGTTCCCTCCTGTTGGCACGCGCCCGGAATCCAGGTTACACGCCGGGGCCGGTTCCGCGTCTGCCGAACGATCTGATTTTATAGGCCAGGGTGTCTGCCAATTCCCGAAGGGCATTGAGCGGATTTTTCCGCAGGACGTGACGTCCTTTCAGCATGGCTCCGGGCCGTATGGTTCCCGTTTCCCTGTGGTTGTGAATGACTGCCGCTGTTTGAGCGAACATGTTGTATTTTTCCAGCACCAGGCGCCTTGCCTCACGGATGGCGGGGAGCCGTTTTTCATATTCTCCGTCCTCCATGGCCTTGCGGATGATTTCAAGGGCTTTTTGCGGGTTGTCCAGCGGGATGGGGATGAAGCTTTCCTGCGGGAAGCATTCCGTTGCCAACGGATCCCCGGCGTAAAAGGGAAGGGTCATGGCGACAAAGGCATCAGACAGTTTTTCCGTCCAATGGTGGGGTTCCAGATGGTTTTCCACGCATAGATGATATTTGTAGTCATCCATGGCGACGGTTTTATTTTCTATTTCCCGGATGCCGTGTCCGAACCAGTCCAGTTCCGGCAGACGGTCCGCCAGGTAACGCGTAAGATCATAGCGCTTTTTATGCATGGTATGCGTATGCTGCTTGGCGGAGCAGATGGTGGAGAGCATTTTTGTCTTCGGGAATTCCTTCTGGTCCAGAATTTCCTGCATAGGCTTGATGTACAGCCATTCAAGACATCCGCGGCCCAGGGTGTGCCCGGGGTGCGGAAGGTCCCGGGCGGAGTGGGTGGTGAGAACGGTGCCGAATTGGCTGGTGTATGCCCTGCTGTAGATTTTGATGGAAGGGGGCTCCACCGTAATCAGGATAGTCTGGTCCGGAGGGCAGAGAAGGGGTTCCGTTTCATTCCTGATGGTGCCCACGGGAGTTCTGGGAAATTCGTCGTATACCAGAACCCAGTCGTAATCCGTCATGGCGGCGTCCGTGCAGAACAGGCAGTCGCCCCACAACAGGGATTCCGTTTGATCCGGAGAGGCCTTCATGGATTTTCTGATGACCTTGATGCGTGTGGGGCGGGGGGAATCCGTCATGGGAGTACAGGCGTTGAAGAGGGGGGCGCGGTATGGCCTCCATATTCCGGGCTTTTATCCGGGACCATCGCGAAGGCTTTGCTGCCTGGCGCCAGTGTAGGGGGCCTGCATGCCTTGTCAATGTCAAAGGATTGGATGTTTTTCCGTGCGGTACTTCCGTCAGTTGGCTGCTGTTCTTTCCATTCCCGGGAAAAGCTGGTCGATGATGCCGCCGACCATTTTTTTTGCCCCATAGGGGGAAAGATGGTTATCGTCGCAGTACATTAATTGGCCGCCGTCTTCCGCCTGCCACCGCCCATTTTTATGGAAGGTGCCGTGGAGGGGATTGAAGCGGCACAGGCCTGTGGATTCCATGTGCTCCAACAGGGCGAATACCGGACGCTGCCGCGTGTTGAAATCTCCGCCCAGCAGGCGGTCTGTCCGGTTGGCGTTCAGCAGGGCATTGCGGCGCATGAGCTTGCGCGGGCCGAAAGTCCATTCGGGAACGGGGCCCAGCAGCACGATTTGCTTGCCGGCTTTCCGAAGGCGCGCGCAGGTGTGGCGCAGGCCGTCTGCAACCAGTTGTTTCAGGCGCGTATCCCGGTGGTTGTTGACCAGTTCAATCCAGCGGTTGTGGATGAATACGGTCTGTACCTGGGGGGTATTTTCCAGCCAGTCCAGGATTAGTTCCATATTGTGTTCCCAATGGGGGTACATCAGGCGCAGGAGCGTTAGGGAAGAGGAGTCTCCGGAGCTGGAAATGCCGCTCAGCGGACACAGGCGCGCGCGGTAGAACAGGCCCGAACGCTGAAGAAGCCGGGCGGCCTCGTCAAACCCGGGGGAACTGGCCATGGCATGACTGTCCCCCATAAGCAGGAAGGAAGGGGCCTGCCCGGTTTTTCCCAGCAGGACAAAGGGGTAATCCGTCACATCCCCCAGCTCCGGATGATGGTGCTGGATGGCGTTTCCCTTTTCCACTACCGCCTGGTCGGGAGGCGTGATGCCGAAGGAGGGAGGGAAGGCCGGCCCTTTCCAGTATTCAGGGAATTCCATGTTGTTGGCCGCTACATGCCAGTAATCCCGCGCGCCGTCCGTCCATTTGAGCCATTCGCCGGCAAGTCCCAGCATGAGGCACCCTGCTGCCGTGGCCAGAAACGCTTTTTGGGGATTTTGCCATGAGACGGTCGTCCTGAAGGGAGTTTCCACGAATTTCCAGGAGAGGAAACCCAGAAGAAGGGAGAGAAGGAACATTCCCGCATAATCCCAGGGAGCGCATTCGTCGAAGCAGATGTACGTCCAGTACACGATAACCGGCCAATGCCACAGGTACAGGGAGTAGGAGATTTTGCCGATGCCTGTGCTGAGCGGGTGCCTGAGGATACGCCCGGACCAGCCATGGTTCCCGTAACGGATAAGCAAAGCCGCCCCCGCGACGGAAGGGATGGCCGTGTATCCGGGAAAAGGAGTGGAAGGCGTATAGCAGGCAAATGGGAGCAGGATGCCGGCCCATCCCGCCGCCCGCAGCCATCCGGCGCCCCGGTTTTGTCCTGCGGCGGGGGCGAGGGCCAGAAGACAGCCGGCCAGGAGTTCCCAGGCGCGGCAGTAAAGCAGGTAGAAGGCCTTGTTATGTTCCAGATGCCCCATGTGGCAGACGGCGGCGAAGAAGGAGAGGCCCAGCGCCCCCCATAGAACGGGCTTGACGGCTTTTTCCCTGAATTTCCAGAGCAGCCACAGGGTGAGTGGAATCATCAGGTAAAATTGCTCTTCCACGCTCAGGGACCACAGGTTCAGCAAAGGGTTTTCTTCTGCCGCCGGGCTGAAGTAATCCCCTGTGGTTCTGCTGAAATAAATGTTGGTGATGAAAAGGGCGCTGGATCTCACCGTCCGGCCCAGAGTCCGCAGGTCATCGCAGTCCAGCACGACGCAGCCGAAGGCCAGCACAACCGCAATCAGACAGAAGTAGGCGGGCATGATGCGCCTGATTCTCCGGGGGTAAAAAGGAGGTCAGGGAGAAGGTCCCTCTTTCAGGCCGCGGATAAGGCCTCCGCCAATCAGATATCCGGAGATGACAAAGAAGATGTCCACGCCTGTATAGCCCCCCGGACAGATCCCTTCCTGCAAATGGTACAGGACGACGGCCAGCACGGCAAAGGTACGCAAGCCGTCAATGTGCGGGAAATAGGTTCCGTGGATGGCGTCTCCGGCTTGGTGGGGAGAAGGTGAACAAAAGGTTTCAGAAAAGCATTTGCTCATGAAGCGGAGAGAGGGTAGATGGGAGTGGGGGAAGGCGGATGGAGGAAAACCGGCATGGGGTTGAATTTGCCCGGAAATTCCGGTCAGCGGCGCAGGCGGTTTTTCAGCCGCCGCCATGCCAGCTGCATCCTGTGGCCGCGTTTTAAAAAGCGCTGGTAGTAGGATACCCATGTTCCGTCACCTTTGCGGCGCGCTTCTTCCGGAGATTGGTCGAATATTTTGTAAAGCTTGGCTGTTTCCCTTTCCGTCTCTTCCAGAAAGCGGGCTTCCTGTTCCGGGGTTTTCCAGGGGCGCGACATGATTTCACACCACAGGCTATCGTCTTCGTCCACTTTTTGCACATAGGCCGCGGCGGCGTCCAGGGTTGGGAAGTCGTGGCAGTTGATGAATGAGGCGGAATTGAATTCCCGGCTGATGTCCGGATTTCCCCAGTAAATGGGAATGGTGCCCGCAAGCATGCTGGTGACGATTTTTTCACTGGTGTAGCCGGGGTACCATGCATTTTCAAAGGCAATGGAGAATTTATACGGCTTTTTCATTCTGATGGAGGATGCGTACCAGTCTTCCGCCCGGTGGCCGTCGCCCGGGGTGTTGTTAAGATGGGGCCCCAGGAATTGACGAACCGGAAAGCGGAGAGCTTTGTGGAACATGGCATCCCGGTTGGGATGGGATTTGCGGTTGGCGTAAATGAAGTTGCAGAAACCCGTTTTGGAGGCCAGGAGAGCATGGGCATCCAGGCCTTCCTTTCCGCCGTGCACTTCCTGCAAATGGTGGCGAAGGTAGGGAAGTTTGACAGTGCGGTCGCTTCCGGGCACCGTATCGAGCCCGATGTAATAGTCAAACAGCATGAAATCCGGCGCAATGGCTTCATGACAGCCGTACATGACGGTGATGTGGCCGGGGGTCCGTTCCAGAAAATCGTAAAAAGCCTCCCGGTTGACGTAAAACCAGGGGGTGGCGACCAGGTAATCAAAATCGGAATCGTCTTCCACCACATGATACCGGCTTTTCAGAAGCTGAAGCATTCCTTCCCTGCCGAAATCCGGAGTGGACTGTAAAAAGGAGATTTTAAGCGTTTTCATGGGGAGAGAAGGGTTGAAACGGTGCAGGTGTATGAGGCGTCTTTTTTTCTTGTCAATGACAAAGGAAGATGCGCCCGGATGTACAGGAACAGGCCGTCCGTCAGTTGAACGCCGGCCGTTTTCACTCTTCGTAACGGTATTCCCGGAGCGTTTCCTCATACAGGGCGGCGTGCCGTGCGGCAATGACGGGGTAGGAGAATGTTTGTTCCGCGTGCCGGCGGCCTTCCTCCGCCAGGGTTTGCAGGAGTTTTCCGTCCTGGATGAGCCGTTCGCAGTGGGCGGCCATTTGGTTCAGGTCTCCCTGCGGAGCGACCAGCCCCGTCCTTCCGTCCAGAACCGCTTCCGGAACTCCTCCCGTCCGGAAGGTAACGGAAGGGGTTTTGCAGGCCATGGATTCCAGCGCTACGTTGGAAAGGACATCCTGAAGCGTGGGGTTCAGGAAAATGTCCGCCGCGCTGTAAAGCCCGGCCAGCTTGTTCATGTCCGTAATGAATCCGGCGCTTGTGCTGGGGAAGGGGTAGTCCACGCTTTTTTCCTGGTTGCCGAAGAGCAGGAGATGAAGATTCCGGTGCCCGCGCCGGTATAGTTCCTCCAGCACCAGGGGGATGAAATGGCCGCCTTTGACCGGATTGAACAGGCCGGTTGCGCCGCAGGCGATGACGAACGCTCCGGGCGGGATGCCCAGGCCGGCCCGGATGGCATTCCGGTCTTCCGCCGGACGGAAAAGGTCCGTGTCCACAGGATTGTAAATCTGTACGATTTTTCTTCCAGGGAACATGCAGCTTCTTTCCACTTCCCTTTTTAACCAGAGGGAGGGAGTTACGAGGGTAAGGGACGGGATGCGGCCGAAGGCGCGGCGTTTGCGGGAAAACAGCCACGCTGGAATGTTGCGGAAGAGGCGGGGAGCGCCAAGCTGGGGACAGTTGCCGCGGCATTCGTTTTGGAACAGGCTGCAGTCCATGGTGCAGTGACATCCCGCGGTGCAGGCAAACATGTCGTGCAGGGTATAGACCAATGGACGGCGGATATGGCGCAGCTGCGAGAAATCCACGGTTCTGCCGCCTATCCAGTGCAGATGCACCACATCGGCTTTTTCCATTTGGGCCGTGTCAAATCCCATGCCCAGCACGTTCAGGGGAGAAAGGCAGGTCTTTTCTTCTTTCCGGCAGCAGAATGTCAAATCCATGGGCCAGATGGCGTCGCAAGGCGTCCGTAGCCCTTCTGGCGGGTGTCCTGTGGATTTCCAGGCCGTCAATTTTTTGCGCCTCCGGAGCAGCAGGGTGGATTTCAGGCCGGGAATATGCCGGTTCAGAGCGTCGCTCAACCGGTAAGGGGCGGAGCTGGCCGAGACGCTATGGGAGACTTGAAATATTGTTCGGCATTGAGGAGAAGCCACATAGGAAAGTATGAGGATTAGGAATCCGCCGTCAAGCCTACAAATCTGAAAGAAAAACGTTTTGGGGAAATCCAGGTTGCCAGTATTCCATGAACTGCGGCAGGCTGTTCCCAGCATGACGGCCTTTTTTTCATTCCGGTATGAATGGGGAAAGCCGGATTCCGGTGACAGCATAACTGTGAATAGGGGTGGGAGAATGTCGGCGGAGGATAGTGCGGGTGCGGAGTTTTGGAATGGAGGGATGTTTGCTTTCATGAAGGCAAAACATTCCTGATCAAATGAAAAGAGCTTGTCCAAATAACCGTCATTACATTCCGGAAACGGCAGCCGAAGGGGAAAGGAATTCTCGGGATGAAGCTGTGGAAAAGGACGGGAAAATAGTTCATGGTGCGTCAGATTGCCCCGTTTGGAAACGTCGTGCAGCCCGGTTGTTCCGAATGGGGAAGCTTTACCGGATTCCTAATCCGTTTCTTTTTTGGAAGAAAGAAGGAGCTGCCTGCATTTTTCCAGCCATCCCTTTTTCCCGGCCCGTGGGATTCCCATGTCCCGTCTGTCCTGGAATGGAAACAAGGAGAGCTGTTCCCAGTTTTCCGCATAGGTTTCCGATCCGTCGAGGGTGGTGATGCCCCTCAGTTTGCATAGGATGGAAAAGATGCTCTGGTCATACCGGTTTTCCACAAAACCCGGCAGCAGGGGGGAGGCGGAAGGAGTGTTGTCCGCAAGATGCAGATGGTCGTAAAAAGACATGAAGCCAATCCCGGATCAGGCTTTCCGTGAGCGGGTTCTTTTTCAGGAAAACATGGCCGCCCGCAATTTGCTGGGTATGCGTGATATGCCCGTCTTCTTGGGAAACGCCGAAGTGGCGGAAGATATCTCCTTTGGTCCATTTGTATTCCGGCTGTCCGTTGGTGAAAACCAGCATGCCGCAGCTGTCGCGGTCCAGCATATTTACGTATTCCCGGAAGCGATCCGTTCCGTTGGCGTTGATATGGCAACCTGCATCCAGATAAAGGAGGCGGTCGCCTTCCTCCATTTCTTTGGAGGACATGGTGGATGGACCAGGGTTTCCAGGACCAGTATCCGAATCCCCGGCAGGACGGCGTCAGGTACCGGCCCATGCGGCTGGTGAATTCTGCGGAAAGGTCGTGTTCCGTGAAGAGCGTGATCTCATCAAAAAAATCCAGCGCTTCCGCCTGCCTGCCCAGCCGCTCCAGGGCGGCCGACATGCGGGAGTCTGCAAATGAGAGAAAACGGTTCATTGATCCGGAATGGGAGGATAAGGCAATTTACAGGGAAGGCGGCGATGTGTCAAACGGCTCTTCCAGAGAAGCGTTTTCTTTTTGAAACCCATTGGGGCAGACTTGGGAAAAATGTTCCGCAAGCATTTTTTTGCAGGAGTAATAACGTCCTTTTTGTCCGGGAAGCAGGGAGCAGGCTGCCAGCAGAATGCGCCCCCAGCCGTTGGGGACCGGTTCCGCCGAGTTCAGCAGGTCCGCCAGTTGCCTGTCCCGTCCCGCCAGCGCGGAGAGGAAACGTTCTCCTTCCGCTTTCTGGTAGAACAGCTTCCATAAGTTCAGCGCAGAACGTTGCTGGACAGCGGTCATTTGATGGAAAAGGGGATGCTTGGAAACAAAAAAGGGCCTGATTTTCCGAACACCGTAAGCGAACAGTCCTTCATTTTGCCATCCTTGTTTCTGCCAGTAGTCCACAATGTACAGCAGCCGCTGGAATTCCTGCACGCATTTGGAGTAGGTGGGAACGTTGCAGCGGCGGGAGAGGGAGCCGTTGCGCATAAGGCGGTAGTAATACAGGCAGTCGGGAATGAACAGGAGACGGGAGGCATGGGGAACGGCCATCAGCCGGAAGGTTTCATCCTCTGCACCGGATTTCAGATGTACGTTGAAGCGGAGGCGGTGGGCGTCCAGCATGCTTTTCCGGAACAGTTTGCTCCACACGCAGATATCCATTTTCCCCCAGATGGAATCCCGGAAGAAGCTGGCCGGAGAGGCGTTCTCTTCAAAATGCCGGGAGGGTGATCTTCTTTTGGCTTCGATAAGCCGGTCTGACGAGTCTTCAAAAACATGGTTTCCGCATTCCACAATGTCTGCGTCATATTCCAGAGCCGCCGAAAAAAGGCGGGAATACATTTCCGGATCCATGTAGTCGTCTGGATCCGCAAAGCCGACATAAAGGCCGCGGGCGGCATCCAGCCCTGCATTCCTTGCTGCGGAAACGCCCGCGTTCCGCTGGTTCAGAAGGATGATTCTGCTGTCCTTTCTTTCCAGCGCAGCAGATGTATCCAAGTCTCATCCGTGGAGCCGTCGTTGATGCAGATAATTTCAATGTTCCGGAGAGTCTGGCGTACCAGGCTATCCAGGCAGCTGTCCACGTAGGCGGCTACATTGTAGCAGGGAACAATGATGGAAACATCGGGGATCATAGGGGGTGGGAATGTGTGTAACGGATTTACAATCCGTGGTCAATGATAATTTTTGCAAGACAGGTCTTACCGAAAGTTTTTAACGTTGCCAGTATGAAAAGAGGATTTGAGGGGCGCATCCTCCGCAGGCTGCGCGGGGATTGCGTTCCAATGGTTTTCCGCATGGAACGGTCAGGGTTTGGAGTGTCCGGATTGTAAATTCGTTGAAAATTGGGAGCCGGGGAACGCCTCAAATGGCAGTTGCCTAGGGACGGGTGGATGTGGTACAAAAGGCCGTACAACTTTTTCATTGATTCTTCTCTTATGATTATTGTCACGGGTGGGGCCGGGTTTATCGGCTCAAACATTGTCGCCGCTCTGGAAAAAGCCGGTAAAAAGGATCTTGTGGTGGTGGACGAGCTGGGCTCTTCCGACAAGTGGAGGAACATTGCCAAGAGAGAGCTGTGCGCCGTGGTTTCTCCAGAAGGCATGCTTGATTATATGAAGGCGCATGCGGATGAGGTGGAGGCGGTCATTCACATGGGGGCCATTTCCGCCACCACGGAGACGGACGCCGATTTGATTATCCGGACGAATTTCACGCTGAGCTGGCATTTGTGGGAGTTTTGTTCCCTGTACGGCAAACGGTTTATTTACGCCTCCTCCGCAGCCACGTACGGGGACGGTTCCATGGGGTTTGACGATGACGCCTCCCTGGAGCACGTCAACGCGCTGCGCCCCCTGAACGCATACGGCTGGAGCAAGGCCCTGTTTGACCGTAAAGTGGCCCGGGAAGTGAAAGAAGGGCGTCCGGTTCCCCCCCAATACGCCGGGCTTAAATTTTTCAACGTGTACGGCCCTAATGAATACCATAAGGGCGGGCAGAAAAGCGTGGTGGCCCATATATTCCCCCAGGTGAAGGCCAATGAAACGGTGAAGCTGTTCAAATCTTACCATCCCGACTACCGTGACGGATGGCAGCTCCGGGATTTCGTGTGGGTGGGCGACTGCGTAGATGTGGTGCTTTGGCTGCTGGAGCATCCGGAGGTGAGCGGCCTGTTCAACGTAGGTTCCGGGAAGGCACGTTCTTTCCACGATCTGGCGAAGGCGGCATTCCATGCGCTGGGCCTCCAGGAAAAGATTGCCTACCGGGAGATGCCTGAAGAGCTCAGGGGGAAATATCAGTATTATACGCAGGCAGACCTTTCCAGGCTGCGCGCTGCCGGTTATGCAGCTCCCATGACTTCCTTGGAGGATGGCGTGCGCCGATACGTGCAGGAGTATCTGGACAGGGAAGACAGTTACGTTTAACCCGCATTCCTTTTTTTTCTCCCATGCCTGCACAGCGCATTCTGATCATCAAGCATGGAGCCCTTGGCGATGTGGTGCTCGCCATGGGGACGATGAAGCGGCTCCGCGAACTTCATCCGGAGGCGCATATCACCCTGATGACCATGGGAATGTTTGTTCCCATGGCGGAGCAGCTCGGAGTGTTTGACGATTTTATTGTGGATAATCGCCTGCCTTACTGGAAGCTGGGCGCCACCTGGAGAGCCGTCCGTTCCATTGTGAAAGGGAATTTTGATGTGGTGTACGATCTTCAGGAATCTTCCCGCACCAGGAAACGCTATTATCCCGCCGTGCGCTTCCTGCTGAACCATGACATGGACTGGGTGGCCTGCAATTCCGGAGAACGGCGCAAATTGCTGAAGAAGAAATCCTTCCGGTGGGGGAAGGTGGTACGGGAGCCGTTCCGTTTGGAACGCGTTCTGACGGATCTTTCTTTCATGCACGGGGAGGGGCTGCATTTTGACGAGCTTCCGGAACGTTATGTGATGATGATTCCGGGCTGTTCCCCCAACCATCCCTACAAGCGCTGGCCCGTGGAAAATTTCTGTGCCCTGGCGAAACGCCTGGCGGCGCGGGGCGTGTCCTCCGTTGTCATCGGCACCCGGGCGGAGGCTGTGGAAGTGGAGGCTATTGCCGCCAGCTCTCCCCTGGCTGTCAGTTTTCTGGGCAAGTCTTCCCTGATGGATATTCCCCAGATGGCTTTGCGTTCCCTGGCTTGTGTAGGCAATGATACGGGGCCTACACATATGTGTGCCTATGCCGGGGTGCCCGTGACCGCCATTTTCTGCCACCGGACGCGCAACTCCGCCATTACTGCGCGGTGCATTTCCAACCTGGTTTCCCCCGGCGCCATTGAGGAAATTACAGTGGACCAGGTATGGTCCGCGCTGGAGCCTTTTCTGCCGCCGCAGGAAGGATTTGAACAAATAAGGGCGGCAGATTTTCCGCATGGCTTATGACGGCTCCCGTGAACATTTCCGTGCTGGTTCCGGTTTACAATGTGGAGCCGTACCTGGCCCAGTGCCTGGAAAGCATTTGCTCTCAGACGCTTCGTGAACTGGAGGTAGTTTGCGTGGATGACGCTTCCACAGATGGCTCCCTGTCCATTCTGCGGGAATTCGCGGAGCGGGACCCGCGGGTGAAAGTGGTGCAGGCCCCGGAAAACGGCGGTTTATCCCGTTCCCGGAATCTGGCGATGAACCATGCTGTGGGAGAGTATCTGTTTCTGGTGGATTCCGACGACTGGCTGGAGACGGATTTGCTGGAGGAGATGTACCGCCGTGCGAAGGCGCTGGATGCCGACAGGCTGGCATGCGGGTTCCGGTATTATTACGAGTCCGCCCCCGACCGGGAGGACCGGTTTCTGCCGGAGGACATGGCCCCTCCGGAAAAAGGGTGGCTTCCCTGCACTCCGGAGACCATTGGGAAAATACATCATGGAGCGGGCGGCATGATGATCAGGCGTTCCATTGTGGAAAAGCATGGCATCCGGTTCCCCGAGGGCGTTGCCTGTGAAGACCTGTATTTCCATTACGCCGTTTTTCCGTGGTGCAGAAGGGTTTGCGTCGTCAGCAGGGCGGCTTACGTTTACCGCAAGCGGGCCGGATCCATTACCAGCGGTTTTGCGTCCGGCAGTTCCCTCCAGTCTCTGGATTACCTGACGGTGGCGGAGCTGGTGCTGAAGGAATGGAAAGAAGCTGGAGTTCTTGCGGAATACAGGACGGCATTTTTGAAAATGCTGGTAATGGGCGTGAGGAACATCCGCAAATACGCCCCTCATGCCGTCCAAAAAAGGAGGTTACCCGAAAGGTGGCCGATATGCTCCGTCAGGAAAATCTGTACCGTCCCGCAGAGGATGATGCCTGCCTGTCCCGCCGGGAAGGAGAATTGCTGAAAGCCTGGATGGGCGGAAAATCCGGCTTGGACTTTTCCTATTACTGGAAGAAAATGCGCAAGGCGGGAGCCCGGTTGCTGCGCCGCTAACATCACCCGAATGGATAATCCGATGAAAAAGAATGAATTTGCCGTCGTCTTGGCCAGTGACAACAGGGGCATTCTGCCTTTGAGCGTTACTGTCTTTTCTTTGCTGAATACTGCCGGTCCGGAGACTTTTTACAAAATTTACGTTCTTTCCGACGGCATTGACGGAGAGAACCGGGCGAGCGTGGAGCGGCTGGCCGCTCCGTTCGATTGCCGTCTGGAGTTCATAGACGTTTCCGGCATTTTGGAAGAGCACGACTTCCCCCATACGGAACAATGGCCGGTGTCAGCCTGGGGACGCGTGTTCATTCCGGAATTATTGAAGGAAGAGCGGGGCAATATTCTGTATCTGGACATTGACGTTCTGGTTTGCCGGGATTTGACGGAGCTGTTCCGGACGAATATGGACGGAAAAGCAGTAGGGGTGGTGTTTGAGAATTTTTCCAGACCCGGTTCCCATTTTAACGAACGTCTTGAGATGCCGCTGACCTGCACGGGATATTTCAATTCCGGCGTGCTGCTGATGAATGTGGATGTCTTCCGGGAGAGGAATCTGGTCAGGGCTGTGCTGGATTATGCCGTCACTCACCGGGACAGGCTGACATGTCCGGACCAGGATGCCTTGAACGGAGCCCTGTGCGAGCTGACTGTGCCTCTGCACCCGCGCTGGAACTGGCATGACGGCTTGACGCGCCGCATTTTGAAAAACGATCCCCGGGAACAGTTCTGGCGCGGCGTCACGCCGCGCCAGGCGGTGGAAGCGGCTTTGGAACCGGGCATTCTTCATTACCAGGGAGTACACAAGCCCTGGCGGTATAATTGGCGTTATGAAGGGGAACGTTACGAACGGGTTATGCGTGAAGCCGGGCTGCTGCGCGGTCCGCTGCCCGGAAGAACGCTCCCGGCCGTCTTGAAAAAGCACCTTTACCGGCCTGTTTACCGGATGACGGCCAGAAAGATTTTAAGGCTGAAGGAAGGGTTTGATAACCGGCTCCTTTGAAACTATGGAACCCGGCCGTTCTTTTCCGTTTTCCTTATGGATTGCCGCCGGCGTGGAGCGGAGGGGGGGGGAACCGGGAAGGAAGGGACTGCATTTTTAACGGGAGGAATGGGTCAATGCAGTTCCAGCAGATAGATTTCCGGCGGGCAGTTGAAGCGGGGGGGGGAGTGTGCTTGTCCCCAGTCCCTTGGTGATCAGGTAGGTATTGCCGCCGGAGATATGCCAGGGATAGGTGTAGGGTAGGGCATGGTCCGGGCTGGCTTCAAACCGCAGGAGGCCGAAAGGAAGGCAAACCTGGCCACCGTGGGTGTGCCCGCTGATGACGATGTCCACGTCTCCATGGGAAAGTATGTGGTCCGTTTCCGGACGGTGGGAAAGCAGGAAATGGGGGATGTCCGGCGACTGGCGTTTGGGCAGCCGTTTTCTGACATTGCGCGTCGTATCCAATATTCCGGAAAGCTGGAGCTGCCTTCCGTCCTTGAACGTGACAAGAGAGCTCTGGTCTTCCAGCACGGTGATTCCCGCCTGTTTCAGTTCCCTGCTCCAGTTGTTCCAGCCGAAGGTGAAATCATGGTTTCCCTGGATAGCGAAGACCCCGCAGGGAGCCGTCAGGCCTTTCAGCAGCCGGGCGGCCGTGGCGGGATCCATGCTGGCGTTTTCGCTGCTTCCCCGGGCATAGTCCCCAACCAGCAGAATCAGGTCCGGCCGGAGCCGCATGATCCTCTGAATATAGCGCAGGGCCCTCACTTCATCAAACGCGGTGGGCATCAGGTGCAAATCGCCGGCAATAACGACTTTAACGGGTGTTCCCTTCCCTTTCCACTGGGGGACACGGTAGTCCACTTTCCTGACAAACAGAAGATTGGGTCCAGGTACGCCCAGGTCATGCCGGCCACGCCGAGCGCGCAGAGGCTCAGCAGGAGAATGCCGAAAAACCGGAGTATTTTGACGGAAAAGGGCATGAAAAGGATACAGCTTGGCAGAGATTATAATTACAGATAACCCCGGGCGAGCGATTTATGCGTCTTGCCATTTTGGGAAAGGCGTCTCCTTGGGAGATTTTCGCAAAATAACGGCGCGCTCAAGAGGCTGGGGAGAACGCAGCCTGGAGGCTTTGGCGGGAGTGAAGGTGTGGGCGAACATCGACCACCATCGGACGAACGAGCTGTTTGGAGACGTTCAGTGCGTTTTACCGGACGAATGCGCCACGGGGGCGGTTTTATATTACTTTTTCAAGTATCTGGGCGTTCCCGTCACTCCGGTGATGCGAGACGCCCCTTTACGTGGCCGTCAGCACGGATACGGGGTCTTTCAATATCAGATGACGACGGCGGCCGTCATGGAACTGGCTGCGGATTTGATCCGGATGGGCGTTGACGTCCAGGACATCAACCGCCAGCTTTATCAGGAAAAAGCCGTGGGTGAAAATGCAGTTGATGCGTGAGGCGCTGAACGGAATGAAGCTGACGCCGGACGGCAGGATTTGCACGTTTTGCCTGACGAATGAGGCAAAAGCCCGGATTGGAAGCCGTCCGGAAGATACGGAAGGCCTGATTGACCTTCTGCGTTCCGTGCAGGGAGTCTGGCTGGCCGCTTATCTGGAAGAAACGGAGGACGATCCCCGCATCCGTATTTCCCTGAGATCCAAGACGCCTGAAATATCCGTCGCGGAGCTGGCCTCCCGTTTCGGCGGAGGCGGCCATTCCATGGCCGCCGGAGTGCGTATCCGGGGGCCTATTGAAGAAGTGCGCCTTACTATCCTGAAGGCCATGCGGGAAGAAGTGGAACGCGTGATCCGACAGAAAATTTCATGAATGTTTCAGATTCCATCCAGGTTCCTTCGGGCGTCCTGTTGATTGACAAGGCGCGGGACATGACTTCCCCACGATGTGGTGGCAATTGCGCGCCGTTCCCTGGGAATTAAGAAAATAGGCCATTGCGGCACGCTGGATCCCATGGCTACGGGATTGCTGATGCTGGTGGTAGGGAAGGCGACCAAGCTTCAGGACAAGTTGATGTGCGAACACAAGGAATACGCCGGAACCCTTATGCTGGGCGTGGAGACTTCCTCTCAAGATGCCATGGGAGAAATAGTGGCGGAGTATTCCGTAGACGGAGTGACGGAACAGGCCGTGCGTGAAGCGTTTGACCGGTTTGACGGAGCTTTTGAACAAATTCCTCCGATGGTTTCCGCCATCAAAAAGGACGGGGTGCCGCTGTACAAACTGGCCCGGAAAGGTCAGGAAATTGTGCGGGAGCCGCGGCCTGTGGAAGTGTTTGGCCACGGAATTTCACGCGTGGCCATTCCAGAAGTGGATTTTACCGTTCAATGTTCCAAAGGTTTTTATGTGCGATCCTATGCTTATGATATTGGAAAGGCATTGGGCTGCGGAGCGCATTTGAGCGCCCTCCGGCGCACCAGGTCCGGTTCTTTTACGCTGGACCGCGCCATTACGGTGGACACCCTGAAAACCGCGCCCAGGGAGGAACTGTTCCGGGCCATGCTTTCCCTGAAGGAGCTGGCGGATATTCTGATTGCCAGGCTGGCGTCCATGAGCCGGAAGAGTTTATTGGGGAACTTTTTTGTTCCTCCTGCCGGTGGCTCAGATTGCCGTGGGAGAGGACTGGCATTTTGGCCGCGGCAGGGTGGGGAATGTAGAAACCCCTGCGCCTGCTGTCCTGCCGCTACGGGTTCCGGGTGACAGCCATTTCCTATTCGTGCAGGACGGGGTTGGCATAAGCAGCACTGGGATCCGCGAACTGGGGCGCCGTGCGCGGGGCGGATTTTTACAGGTTGCCGGCATGCTTGGCGTCCCTGCGCCCCGCTGGAAGGAGACAGGGGGGACTTTCACGCATTTATTCGGCCACAACGGGCAGGAGATGGTGGAACCGGTCCTCCTGGATCCCCTCTTTGGAAGAATTGAAAAGCCGGCCAAAGTAAAATGGAGGATGACGGCTTCTGGAAACATATGCTCTCCAGGGGCCTGCCGGCACGGGGAACATCATCATGAACGGCGGTGCGGCCCATTTAATCAAGACGGGCGAACGGGTGGTCATTATGAGTTTTGCCTTGTCGGACAAGCCCATCATCCCCAAGAAAATCGTCTGCAACGAGCATAACGAAATCATTTCCTAGACTTTACAAACCGTTCGAATTCACACATACTCCCCGCGCTCATGAACCTTTTTTAGCAGATTCACTCAATATCAGCATTCAGTTACTTTTTGCCGTTTTGGTGATTGTATCACTTCTCCTTCTGGGCGTAGTGCTTATGCAGAGGCCCAAGCAGGAAGGGCTGGGAGCTGCCTTTGGCGCAGCCATTACGGACCAGGCTTTTGGCGCCCGGACGACGGATGTGCTGAAAAAAGCCACGGTGTACTTCGGAACCGCGTTCATGGTTCTTTGTCTGGGGCCGGGCATGCTGATCAACCGGCAGCACGTTAAGAGTTCGGAAAGCCTGTTGAGCCCGGAAATGATGAAGACTGCCGCCAGGCAGGAAGCTTCCATTCCCGCCAAGACGTCGGAAGAACTCCAGCAGGAGGAGCTGCGCAGGCGCGCTGCTGAGGCGGAAGCCGCTTCTTCTCAGGCTCCGGCCCCTGCTTCCGCAGAAACCCCTGTCCCCTCCAACTAAAGGAGCATTCTTTTTAACACCCCGGCTGCCGGAAGGCGCCGGGGTGTTTGTGCACCGGGGTTATTCCGTCTGCTGCCATTCCGGGAACAGGCTTTGAAATAGGCGGCGCCGGTTGTTTTCCGCTTGCCCTGAACTGTAATTGCGCTACTCTTGGCAAAGTATGAAGACACCTTTTTTGAACCGTAAGTCCAAGGGATTCACGTTGATTGAATTGCTTGTGGTGATTGCCATTATCCTGACGCTGGCCGGCATCGCCATGACGGTGGTGAACGGCGTGATGGAAAAATCCAAGGTTACCACGGCGCGAAGCGACTGCAACGGTCTGCAGACGGCTGTGGAAAATTACATGCTGGACAACGGCCGCGTTCCCGTGGCCTGGAGCAGCCGGGAAATGACCAAGCAGGCCCACAAGGACGGACAGTATTACGTGACAACCGCCGTGGACGACGATAGCCGCATCATGAGCATCCTGACCAATTATATGGACCGGGCGGATGAGGACAGAAAGTTGAATCCCAAGAAAACGGCTTATTTCAATACGACGACTACGGATGTGGAAGGCGCTCCCGGCCTGTTTTTTGAAAGCCGCGGCCGTGTGGGCCTGATGGATCCCTGGGAATCTCCTATTACATCATTTTGAATGCCAACCCTGACGACCGTACTCCCCCGTGTTCAGGTAGGTTCCCGGATGGTGACCAAGAACGTGGCCGTTTACAGCACCGGCAAGGACAAGCAGGGCAGCACGGCGGACGGTCATATCAACAATCCGGAATTGACGGAAGACAATGTGACTTCCTGGTAATGCATGACGGCGCCTCTTGTCGGGAGGCGCGGCCGCTTCATTTTGCGGGGCTTCCGGCTTATGGCCGTGAGGCCCCGCGGTATATTCAGGCATAAAGCCCGCAAACCGTATTTTTTTTTTTCTTTTCAACTTCTCTCAAAAACCTCTCAATAAGCCCCAGACATGAACTGGTTCAAAACAGACGACATACGCATTCAAGACATTGAGCCCCTGATTTCCCCCGCCATTTTAATCAAGGATTATCCGGCAACCACCGAAATCGCCAAAATGGTGGCTACGACCCGCAAGAATGCGGAGAACATCATTTCCGGCCACGACGACCGCCTGCTGGTGGTGGTGGGGCCATGCTCCATCCATGATCCCCAGGCTGCCGTGGACTATGCCTCCCGCCTGAAGGAACAAATGGCGCGCTTTGAAAAGGATCTGGTGATCATCATGCGCGTGTATTTTGAAAAGCCCCGCACCACCGTGGGCTGGAAGGGCCTCATCAACGACCCGTTCATGAACCATACCTTTGACATCAACCGCGGTCTCCATATGGCCCGCGGGCTGCTGCTGCGCCTGGGGGATATGGGAGTGCCCGCAGCTACCGAGTTCCTGGACACCATCACGCCGCAGTACATTGCGGACCTGATCACGTGGGGCGCCATCGGCGCGCGCACCACGGAAAGCCAGGTACACCGTGAACTGGCTTCCGGGCTTTCCATGCCTGTGGGATTCAAGAATGGCACCAGCGGCAGCCTGCAAATCGCTGTAGACGCCATTGTTTCCTCCTCCTGCCCTCACTGCTTCCTTTCCGTGACCAAGCAGGGAGTTTCCGCCATTGTTTCCACTACGGGCAATAAATCCTGCCACCTGATCTTGCGCGGTTCCTCCCTGGGGCCGAACTTTGATGAAGATCATGTAAAGGAAGCGGAAGAAGCTTTGCAGAAGGCCGGCATCAACAACCGCATCATGATAGACTGCTCCCACGGAAACAGTTGCAAGGATTATCGCAAACAGCCGGCTGTGGCCGCCAATATCGCGGAACAGATATCCAGCGGGTCCGAACAGGTTGTTGCCGTGATGATTGAAAGCAACATTGTGGAAGGGGCCCAGCCGTTGAGTTCCGACCTGGTGTACGGCAAGAGCATCACGGACCAGTGCATTGGGTGGGGAGACGACAGTGGAAGTGCTGGAAACCCTTGCCGACGCTGTCCGCAAACGCCGTGCCAAACGGCAGGAAGCGTAAGCGTGCCCATATTCCGGAGGATTATTAACGGAGTTGGAGGCTGGCGAGACTGCCGGAAACTGCAGGTCTCATCCTGTATATCCGGGTGATTCGGCTCTTCGGTGTTTTTGCCGAAGAGTCAATGATCGTCCCCCCCCCCACAGATAAGAATGGCGTTCGGAAATCGTTTTGCCGCGGTTGTCCTTCAGGACGAGCTTCCATGCGAGGACTTCCCCTTTTTCTCTGGCCTCATCCCCGATGAATTCGAAAACGGAGTTTTGCGTGCCGCCTTTTCTCCCGGCTGGATAGGAAATGGATTTTGTCAGGACGGTTGAACCTGTCTTTCCTTGGCGGTATATCATGACCAGGGTTGCCGCCTGTTCCGGATTGGCATCGTTCCATGTGACGAAGTAGTATTGACCCAGACGCTGAAGGCGTTGTTGCTGGGAGACGGCGCCATGCAGCAGATAGGTGGCCTGGGTGCGGTGCATGCCTACGTCTTCCGCAGGAACCACCGTGGTTTTTAAGGGCACCTCCCGAACGTGTTCAATCCGGGAAACCTGCTCCGCGCAGGAAAACAGGACCGGCAGCAGGGCGGCGCAGAGAGGAGCAAATTTCATGAATCCATTCAATACATATCCGACTGGGGAGTCAACCCAAAGGTAGGGAAGCATTCAGCATGGAATGCAGGATGGAGACGGAAAGGATGCGGATATTTCAGCAGGGAAATTGTTCCGCCGCCGAACCTTGCAGCCTGGTTTTATTTCCATCAAGGGGCAGGACACCGGGAACGGAATCCTCCGGAAAAGCGGAAGATGTTGGGCAAGCGGGCCGTCCCGGACCATCCGGGGATTGATGTCGCCATTATCCCGTTAATACAATGGTACGACCAGGGTGGAACCAAGAGCCAGCCAGCAGGGTAGTGTGAGGAAGGAAGCCACCGTCGTTGTCAGCAGGATTTGAGTGCCCAGGTCCGGATGGCCTCCGAAACGTTTGGCCAGAATGACCGGAATGACGGCGGAGGGAATGGCTGCCTGGATGATGATGACGCGCTTGATATAATCATCCACCGGAAGGAAATAAGCCATCAGGAACAGCAGTGCAGGGGCCAGCCCCAGCCGCGTCAGCAGGCCGCAGATGATGGGTTTGGGTTCCCACTTCATGTTATGCCATAAATCCCGCATGGAACATCCGAACAGGATCAGGCACAGGGGAGTGGCGCAGTTGCCGATCATTTCAAGAGTCTTCATCAGGGGCGGTTGGGCTACATAGGTTCCCAGGCCGGACCAGGCAAGAGCCAGGCCCACGATAACGGCCAGCAGGGGGCCGCGGAAGAAAACGCCCATATTCAGATTGCCCGGGCCGCCCGCGATGATGATGACGCCGATGCTCCAGACGACCAGCTCACACCCAACATTGTGGACGAAAAGGACGCCCAGTGTGGGATCGTTGCCGGCGGCAAACAGCATCTGGATGATGGGAATGACGAAAAAAGCGTAGTTCTGCACTCCCGCCGTCAGGGTGAACGTACGAAGGCCCGTGCCGATGCGCATGCGCAGCAGTTTAGCGACCAGCCATGCGGCCGCGATGCCGAGCAGAAGTTCCAGGGCCCCGGCTGCGATGGCCTGGAGGGAAAAGGAAACGCTGCTGAGCGTCTCATTTCCGGAGAGCACCATGTACTTCATGATGCTGTGGAAGACGAGGCAAGGATAGGCCACATCCATCGCGATGCGCATGATGGGCGCGTCATGGTCTGCCTGGATGACTTGCTTGTGGCGCAGATAGAAACCCGTGGCAAAGAAAAGATAAACGGGAATGGTGGAGAGAAAGGTGGTGAGGATGACGGCGCCGGTATCCATGGCAGAAGGAACTGTTTTTGCGTTAAATGAGCGTATAAAAAACAGGAATTTATTTCTTGTTCCAAGATAGAATCAGATGAATATAGTTATAGAAGATAACTCTATAATTTTATTTGCATTGATATTTTGTATGCGATTTTTCAAGTTTGTATTTTTCCGGAAAATACTGAATGAGTTTATAAAATTTGGAATAGTATTCTTTTAAAGAAAAATCAGGTTGTTTATTTTTAATATAAGATGATGCCCGAGATAAGGCTACCCATCCTTCTTTTTTGTGCGTTTCAAATGCCTCCTTAAGTAATTTATGAATAGACTCAGGGATTTTTTTTCGTTTTTCTGATCCAGATTGAGAAGGCTTATTTTGTAGTGTATTATCTATTTTAGAGTCAGCAGTTTTTAATAAAATAAATTCATTGCAGCTTTTTTTGAAAGCCTCTGGAGTTTTTTTCTTCTCTCCGATACCAATTACATAAATACCATGTTCCCTGACATATAGGGAAACGGGAGTGAAATCGCAGTCGCTCGAAACAATGGCAAGGGCATCGTAAGACGATTGATACAATAAATCCAAGGCGTCAATAGTCAACGCCATATCCGTCGAGTTTTTTTGGGGAGTATAATTAAATTGCTGCTCCGCTTTTATGCCAAACCGGTTTAGCGAGTCTTTCCAGTTTTTTAAACTTTCCTTGCTCCAGTCGCCGTAGGCTCTTTGAATCACGATGCGGCCATATGCAGATATTTCCGAATGACGCTTTCAAGATTATCCAGAGCGATGTTCTCAGCATCAATCAGAAGGGCCAGTTTTTTTGAAATTTTTCCATCATGTTTTTCCTTATCCAAGTGAGGAGGATCTTCTAATTATTTCTCAATGGACAGGAATAATGTCAATTCCTTAATGCTGGGAAAAACCTTTGAGGAGTTGGCTTTTTTCCAATCCGCCGACGTCTGCGGTCGTTGCCCAGGCGGCGGACAGGCAGGTCACCCCCGCTTTTTTGCAGGCGGCCACATCTGAAACCGCATCCCCGATATAGTAAAATTCATCTTTGTTCAAGAAGGAAGTCGTGCAGAAGCTCTTCAATAGCTTCCGCCTTGTTGGGCCTGTCTTCCGCTCCGGTTTTGACGGAACAGAACAAATCCCGCATGCCGAATTGCTCAAGCGTGATGCGGCAGCTTTTGTCTCCCTTTCCGGTAATCAGGGCGACAAGCACGCCAGCCTTTTGCAGGGTTTCTATCAATTCGCGTATGCCTTCATACGGAGCCGGACATGATTGATGCATTTCTTCATAAACCGGGTAGAAATCATGGAGAGCTTCCCGCCATTTTTCTCCGGCGACTTTCTTGATCATTCCTACTTCATTCAGGCCGAAAGTCTGCGTGATTTCCCGTTCGCTCAGCGTGTGGCCGGCGTAGGGAGAAACCGCTTTTTCAAATGCCCTGATGCACATGGGGACCGTGTCCCCTATGGTTCCGTCCAGATCAAAAGCGATCAGCTTGATCATTGTTCCCGACTCCCGTTGATTTTACGAATAACCTTGCAGGGGTTCCCCGCCGCCAGACTGTCGGGAGGAATATTTTTGGTGACCACGCTGCCGGCTCCGATGACGCTTCCTTTTCCGATGGTAATGCCGGGCAGGATAATGACGCCGCCGCCAATCCAGCAGCCGTCTTCTATTGTTACCGGAAGAGCGTAGGTATGGCGAATGTATTCAACTCCTTCATCCGTTTCCACGGGAGTAAGGCGCTCATCCAGCTCAATGGGGTGCGTAGCGGTGTAAATCTGTACGTTGGGGGCGATCAGCACATTGTTGCCGATGGTGATCCTGTTGCAGTCCACGAATGTGCAGCCCGTATTGACGGTGACGTTGTTTCCGATATGGATGTTGCGGCCGTAATCGCAGATGAAGGAATGGCCGATGGAGACCTTGGCGCCGATGCTGCCCAGCATTTCCTGCAGCACCTGCCGCTTTTCCTCCTTATGGTCGTAAGGCAGGGAATTGTATTTCATCAGGAGCCGGTGCGTCTTGTTTTTGAATTCCAGAAACACCTTGTCATGGCAGTCATACCATTCGCCCGCCATGCATTTTTCCAGTTCAGTCATTATTTTCTCCTTTCTTGATCCTTATTGCCGGAGAGGAGGAGCGGGGCACCCTGCTGAACGAGCGTCAACAGGGCGCGGAAGCTTTACTCCCACTCAATGGAAGCCGGGGGCTTGGTGGAAATGTCGTAAAGGACGCGGTTGATGCCTTTACTTCATTGAGGATGCGGTTGCTGGTTTCCCTCAGCAGGGCCGGGGGGAGTTCCACCCAGTCCGCCGTCATGGCGTCTTCCGACACGATGGCGCGCAGGTTGGTGGCCCATTCATAGGAACGTTCGTCCCCCTTCACGCCCACCGTTTTTACGGGAATGAGGCCGGCGTAGGCCTGCCAGACTTTGTCGTACCAACCGTATTTCTTCAGGTTGCCGATGAAGATGGCATCGCATTCCCGGATGATGTCCAGGCGTTCTTTGGTGACCACGCCGGGGCAGCGCACGGCCAGGCCGGGACCGGGGAAGGGGTGGCGCCACAGAATATCATGCGGGATGCCCATGGAAGCGCCCAGTTCCCGCACTTCGTCCTTGAACAGTTCCGCCAGAGGTTCCAATACTTTCCCCTGCTCCTGGAGTTCCAGCACGCGTTCCACGCGATTGTGATGGGTCTTGATGACGGAGGCCTTGGATTTGGCGTTGGAGGCGCTTTCGATCACGTCCGGGTACAGGGTGCCCTGGGCGAGCATTTCCGCGTCTCCCACAGCATCCCAGAAAACGTCGATGAACAGGCCTCCGATGATGCGGCGTTTCTTTTCCGGATCGCTTTCTCCGGCCAGAGCCGCCAGGAAGCGTTCGGAAGCATCCACCGTTTCAATTTCCACGTTCATGCGGGCGAAATTGGCCCGCACTTCCTCCGCCTCGTTTTTGCGGAGCAGGCCGTTATCCACAAAGATGGCGCGCATGTTCACGCCCGCTTCATGCAGCAGAACGGCCAGAACGGTGCTGTCCACGCCGCCGGAGACGCCGCAGACCACCTGCTTGTCGCCCACGCGCTCCCGGATTTCCCGGATGAGTTCCCTTTTAAAGTCTCCGATGTCGAATTTTTTGAGGTTGGCCGCGCAGGAAAGGAAGTTGCGCAGGATTGTGCGCCCTTCATGGGAATGGGTCACTTCCGGATGAAACTGGATGCCGAAGGTGGTTTCTCCCCATTGGAGGGAGACGGGGACTCCTTCCGCATTGCGGGCGATGACGCGGCAGCCTTCCGCCAGATGGTCCACCGTGTCCGAATGGCTCATCCATACCTGGGAGGAGGGGGGCATGTCCCGGTACAGGCCTGCGCAGGTTTCCGGCAGCAGGGCGGCGGGGCCATATTCCCGCTTGTTGCTGGCCTTCACGGTGCCGCCGTGCTTGATGTTCAGCAGCTGCATGCCGTAGCACACGCCCAGGACGGGGACATTCAGGCTCTGGAGCCATTCAAAGTCAATGTCCGGGGCGTCCGCGTCCGTGGTGCTTTTGGGGCCGCCGGAAAGGATGACGGCGCCGGGTTCGTGAATCTGGCCCAGGTCTTCCAGCGCATACAGCTTGGCCATGTAGCCCAGTTCGCGCACGCGGCGCACGATGAGCTGGGTGTATTGGGAGCCGAAGTCAATGACGGCTACGAGGTGCTTGTCGTCCATGTGAGGGAGGAGTTAACAGGAATAATTGACGGGTTCTTCCGTGATGGTGATATCGTGGGGATGGTTTTCTTTCAGGCCGCCGGAGGTGATTTGCACAAACCGGGCCTTGTTCCGGAGTTCCTCCAGGTTGTGCGCGCCCAGGTAGCCCATGCCGGAGCGCAGGCCACCCATGAGCTGGAATACCACGTCCGCCAGCATGCCCTTGTACGGAACGCGCGCTTCCACGCCTTCCGCAACGAGTTTGCCGGAGCTGTTCTGACCGTAGCGGTCGCCGGAGCCGCGGCGCATGGCTCCCAGGGAGCCCATGCCGCGATACTGCTTGAAGTGGCGGCCCTGGTAATGAACCACTTTGCCGGGGCTTTCTTCCGTACCTGCCAGCAGTCCGCCCAGCATCACCAGGTCGGCGCCGGCGGCGTGGGGCTTTCACAATGTCCCCGGAATAGCGGATGCCGCCGTCCGCAATGACGGTGACGCCCGCGGGACGCGCCACGGAGGCTACCTCCTGAATGGCGGTGAATTGGGGCATGCCCACGCCGGAGATGACGCGGGTGGTGCAAATGGAGCCGGGACCCACGCCCACCTTGATGGCCTGCACGCCCGCCTTGATGAGGTCGGCGGCCCCTTCCGCCGTAACCACGTTGCCGGCCACGATGGGACGGTCCGTCAGCTTGCGGAGGTTGGAAACCACGTCCATCACTCGGGTCGTGTGTCCCGTGGCGGCGTCAATGAACAGGGCGTCCGCCCCGGCGGAAATCAGAGCTTTGGCTCGGTCCAGATAATCGGGGCCCACACCCACGGCGGCGCCGCAGCGCAGGTGACCGTGTTCATCCTTGGAAGCGTCTGCAAACATGGCGCGCTTCTGGATGTCCGTTTCCGTGATAAGGCCGCCCAGCACGCCGTTTTCATCCACCAAAGGAAGTTTTTCAATGCGGTGGGTGTAAAGGATGTGGCGCGCTTCCTCAATGGTCGTGGTGGGAGCCGCCGTAATCAGGCGGGGAAGGGGAGTCATGACGTCCTCGACCCGGACATTCTGGTAATCGTCCACACCGCGCATGTCGCGGCCGGTGATGATGCCTTCCAGCTTGCGGTTGGCATCCACGACGGGGAAGCCGGAATAGCCTTGGTCCATCATGATCTGGTGGACTTCCTCCAGCGTCATGTCCTTGTTGACCGTGACGGGGTTCGGGATGACCGCGTTTTCAAAACGCTTCACGCGGGAAACCATGGCCGCCTGGATGTCAATGGGGTTGTTGCGGTGGATGACGGCCAGGCCGCCTTCCCGCGCCAGGGCAATCGCCAGTTCCGATTCGGAAACGGTATCCATGGCCGCGGACAACACGGGGATTTTCATGTCAAAGCCGGGAACAAGCTGGGAACTGATGTCCGCGTCGCCGGGAAGAATCGCGCTCAGGCGGGGCAGCAGGAGCACGTCATCAAAACTTAATCCAAGAGGGAAATCTGCCATGCGATAATCTACAGCCGGACATCCTTTAACGCAAGCCGAAACACAGGAGAATCTTATTTTTGAATGAGCGGCGCAGTTTCTTTCTCTGCCCCATGCCATATTCGTGGGCGTTTCCGTTTCCCGTGCAGAAACTCTTCCCTCTTGAAATGGGGAGGCCGCCTGCCTATCCTGAAAAAAAGAAATGACGTCCATGAGTGCTCCCGAACCTTACCGAGTCCTGTTTGTCTGTCTGGGCAACATCTGCCGCTCTCCTGCCGCGGAAATCATTTTCAAAAAAATGGTCGCAGAACAAGGTCTGGAACATTTGATTGAGAGCGATTCCGCCGGAATGATCGGTTACCATCGGGGCTGCCCTCCGGATAGCCGGATGCTGACGGCGCTGAAAAAAAAAATACGGATATGAGGATCCGGGGCTTAAGTCGCGCCTCGTGCGGAAAGAGGATTTGGAACAATTTGACCTGATTGTGGGAATGGACCGTGAAAATCTGCGGGATTTGAAACGGTTGGATAAAAAGGGACAGTGGGCAGGCAAGATAGCGCCCATGTGTTTTTTTTCACGGCTCGTTTTCCGGATGAAGAAGTGCCGGATCCCTATTATGGGGGGGCAGGAAGGCTTTGAATATGTGGTAAAACTGCTTCAGGACGGTTGCGGCAATCTGCTGGAGCGTTTGAAGGAGCAGCTTTCCTTGTAAAATTCCAGGTGTGGAGGCTCGGGAAGTGGTGGTTTATCCTGCTTTCTTTCCATTCAGACATGCCGAGGTTGCTGAACATGCCCGAAGGCGATAACCGTTTTTATGGATTTTGGATTTCTTTTCCAATTCAGGGAGATCATGCTTTTTCGTTGAAGAGTTCATGAATCCATGTTAAATGGAAAATTGCTGTGTTTCATGGCGCGCAGTTAAAGGCCATTTGGATATGTTGCTTCCGGAATTCTCCATATGGGCCAGAGTTTTCCATTCGGAAGCGCAGAGAAGAAATTTTTACCATTTATTGAACCACGGCTGAGACCAGGGGGCATCCCGTGTTGGACGTGTTGAAACAGGAGGTTTTGTTGTTATGGATAAGGAACGGATAAAAATTATTGCAGTTTTTCCAAGATTGGGATGATGCAATGTTTGCGTTTCAATAGCTAATCCGATTCAAACCATGAAAGAACAATCCTTTGATAACGATGTCAATTCCCTGACGGGCATGAGCAATTCCAATAGCGGAGCTCCCTCCGCGATCGACGAACAAGCGCCAACGGACGCTTTTGAAAGAAGCTGGGACTGGGATTTTGAAGTCAGGGAGCTGGGGCCTGATGAAACGGCCGAATGCAAGGTGACCATGGGCGCCGACGATCTGGCTAACTTGACCGTGGATGGAGAAGAACGGCTGGACATCGGCCCGCGCGGACAGTACGGAGGCGGCAGTTACGAGCCGCAGACGGCTTCTTTTCATCATTGAGCCCGGAATGCATCGGGCGCATGTGGACTATAGCAATATTTCCATTCCCAATGCCAATAACAACATTGCCAAATTCCTCCTTTGACCTGAAGGTGGAAATTACCAACCGGCAAACGGGTTCTTCTTCTTCCTATGTGCCCCCGGAGGCGGAAACGGAGCCAGTGGACAACAACGACGAGGGCGACGATGATCCATGCGGAGGCTCCAGCAGCGGAAGCAGCAGTTCTCCCAACAGCAGTTCCAGCAATCCATGCCCTAATGGCGACAACGGCGGGGATGAGGATGAGACTGATCCGGACAATCCTTTTTCCCTGGATGACTGCATGGACAACCGGGGCGGTTCCCCAGTACGTCTGCCGTGCGCAGCCTGGTTTCCTCCGCCTCCGCATATGGAAGGTTCTCTTCCGCAGGCAGACGGGTAACTGCCCAGACGCGGAAAACCAGCATGGTATGGCGCACCAGCTTCGGTTCCTTCCGCGGTATGGAAGGCGTGCCGTACGGGATGCTGGAAATTGTGGCTTATCACTTCTCTTCCAGGTTGTGGACGCCCGCAGCCCTGCAATACCTGCATCCCATGGCCAGCTGTATTCTGCCCCCTTCCGGTCGGGAGCTGGGGGCTGACATGGCATTCCAGATCCGGAACGGAGGCACCCGCGCCAACTATTACTGCTATGCCGGCGCGGCTAGTGCAGGCTCCATCGGCGGCTCGCGGAAAAGGACGGGTTCCGTTTCCATGGCGTATGCCGCGGCAGAGGGGCGTGTTGTCTCGGCTTCCGCCAGCGCGGCGGAAATGAGGGTCAGCAACGCCGGGGGCAATACAGTCATCTACGGCGGTTCTTCCGTTTCCGCTTTGGGCGCGGCCTCCGGCTACCGGACCAGGCTGGGTTCTTCATGGACGGCTCTCAGGATTTTGCCAATTACCTGGACATCGTCCGAAGCGCAGATGATGTCATCCGCCAGGTCTGGAACCTGTGGGACGGTCTGGCCAATATTGAGAACGTGACGAATACGGGCTATGTGATCGCCTTTTATCTGCCCGAGCAGGTGGGGGCCAAAAACGTTTCCACCGGTCTTTACGCCGTTACGGGGACGCCTTTTAAAACCTTCACCATTGAGGGCAATGCGGAGACCGGCAAGCTCACCGTCACGGAGCAGGCGGAAGGGCGCGCGCCTTACGTCACCCGCTACTGGCAGGGAACGGGAGGGGCCTGGTGCATGTCCCAGGGGGAAGGGGAAGACGCGATTTACAGGATCCGTGAAAGGCAGGAGGTGTCTTCGGGGATTTGGAAACTCTTCACTACCGTGCAGCGCGGGGAAAACGGCGCTCCTATTTCCCGGGTGTGCGAAACCTATGAACAGGGCCGCAGCGGCAACCTGTGCACCAGCCGTATTGAGGCTTATGGAACCGACTATGCCCGTGAAACGACTTACGCTTATAACGCCGCGGGCAAACTGATCCGGGAGACGGCCCCCGACGGAAGTGAAAAGACCTGGTCTTATGACGCCTTCGGGCGTGAAACCGTCCGGATGGAACCCTGGGCGGGCGGGGGAAGGAAGGGCACCTACACCTATTACCGCTGCTCCGACCATGCCGATCCGGATATTGCGCACCAGTACGTGGTGCTCACGATGAACGCTGCCCGGCTGACGGATACGCATTACGCCTATACGGAAGCCAACCATGTGCGCCGTGTGGAAAAACGCACCACGGCGTTGGGCGCGGAGGGAGAGCAGCTGGAAGTGACGGAAACGTGGCTGCCGGCGGCGCCTAACGAATACGCCCGGGGGAGGCTGAAGATGAAGCAGTCCGCCAGCGGCGTGCAGACGGTCTATGGCTATGAGGCGGCCAGCCAGTACGGCGCCCTCTACAGGGAGACCAGGGAAACGCAGATAGCGGGGCAGGCCGTGCCGGGGCACAGCACGAGGAAAGTCACGTACGTTTCCGCTCAGGGAAATAACACGCGCGTTGAGAAATACGCCTTGCTGACGGATGGAACCTGGACGCTGACGGATACGGCGGATTACGAATACGACAAGGAAAACCGGTGGATTAAGCGTACGCGCGGCAACGGCAGGGTGACGGAACGGGAGATGATGTGCTGCGGCCCCTTGTGGGAAAAGGATGAAGACGGCATCATGACTACTTACTCCTACAATACGGCGCGCCAGCTGGTGGAAGTCAGCCGGTCGGAAGTCACGGACGGAGAAACAATCGTCACGCCTGAAACCATCGTCAGCTACACGCGGGACGCCTTCGGCAGAATCCTGCAAACGCGCCGGGACGTCGGCCCCATGACGACGACGGAAAGCAGGGCTTACGATTTGCTGGGGCAGCTGGTGCAGGAAACGGACGTATTAGGAAGGAGCAATACGCATGCCTACAGTGCGGACGGCCTGACGGAAACCGTCACCACGCCGACGGGCGCGACGCTCGTCACTATCCGCCATGCGGACGGAACCGTACTGGAACAGAGCGGCACGGGGCAGAGGCATCTCCTCTACCGTACGGAATACTCCGCGGAAGGCGTGGTCCGTTCCACGCTGCTTCCCCGGGCGGAGGGAGAACCGGCGCTGGTGGAACAAACCGTCACGGACGGCAGGGGGCAACATGGTGCGCGTCTCCCGGGCGAACGCCAACGGCGGCCTTATTTATGACCGGCGCGCTTTTGATCTGAACAACAGGCTTTTGCGGCAGCAGGTGGATGGAATGGCTCCATTGCTTTATGACTATGACCCGTTTGGCAATATCGTCAAAACCACGCTCAAGCTGGCCGAAAACCCCACATCCGCCAACTCCCTAGTCACGGAGTACGCCTATGCCCGCCGGCAGCGGGAAGACGGCGTGTACCGGGTAACCACAGTCACGCGCTGCAACAGCCAGGGAACAACATATGCGGAAAGCACGGCCGAGCTGGTTTCCTTCCTGTCCCCCTTGCTGGCCGGAAAAAACATCTCTACCGATCCGCGGGGCAATGAAACCCTGCAATGGACGGAATACACAGCTCCGGCCGGCCGGACGATAAAAACGCAGTCTCCGGCTTCTTCCGTCATTGCGGAAACTGTCGTCATAGACGGGTACGCCGTATCCCGGAAAGACCATGCGGGAGTTCTGACCACCTCTTCCCGCGCTTATACGGCCAGCGGCAGCACGGAGACTTATACGGACGCCCGCGGCAATGCCGCCGTTACCGTCTTTGACATCGCCGGCCGTGAAACAGCCAGGACGGATGCCGCCGGCAATACGACCGCCATCCAGTATGACCCGTCCACGGCTTCTCCCTCCTGCGTCACGGATGCTTTGGGCAACACGGCCTGCTACGCTTACGACCCGCGGGGACGCAAAACCGCCGAATACGGTACGGCCCTTCAGCCCTCCGTCTTTGGCTACGATGATGCGGACAGGCTGGTATCCCTCATGACGTTCCGCGTTCCGGGAGAAACCATCGCTGCCGATCCGCGGGAACGGACGGACGGGGACGTGACGGCGTGGAGCTATGACGACGCCTCCGGCCTGATGACGGTTAAAACCTATGCCGACGGCCATGGGGAAAGCTACTCTTACGATGACTGGAACAGGCTGGCGGTTAAACGACAGGCCCGGACGGCGGACGGGCAGGGAACGCCTCTGGCGACTTCTTATGCCTACGATCCGCAGACGGGCAACCTGGTCTCCGTCACTCACAACGACGCGACCCCTTCCATCACCTGTACCTACAATCACCTTAACCTGCTCACGCAGGTCACGGACGATTCCGGCACGAGGACGCTGGCTTACAACCAATATAATGAAGCGGAATCGGAAACTGCGGCAGGGCTGGCGGCAAGCGCGCTCAACTATCTGCGCGACGGTTTGGGGCGGCCTTCGGGTTACAGTCTGCATTACGGGGAGGGCGTTGTCCAGCAGACGGCCTGGGAATATGACGGTTGCGGACGTCTTTTTACGGTCTCGCTCAATAACGGCTCCGATCCCTTCGTCTATGGCTACCACGCCGTCAACGGACTGTTGGAAACGCTCGATTACCCCAATACCCTCCGGAGATGGTACACCCGGGAAGAAAAACGGGATCTGCTGACCAGAATCGACTATCTGCGTCCCGGCAGCGCCAACTACCCGGCCAAAACCGACTACGCCTATGACGCGCTGGGGCGGCCCACGGAAAAGAAGGATTACTTCAATACCCCTGCTCCTGACCTGACGCACAGCTACAGCTACAACGGCCGCGGCGAACTGGCCGCCGACGCGATGAGCCGGGGGGGAACATATTCCTATGTGTATGACAACATCGGCAACCGCGTCACCTCCCGGGAAGGTTCGGGCGCGTCAGCGGCGGCGTACACGGCCAACAGCCTGAACCAGTACACGGCCATCACCCGGGAGGAAGAAGCGCCTTTCGCGCCTGGCTATGATGCCGACGGCAACCAGACAAAGATTCAAACGTCCACAGGAGAATGGGAAGTTTCTTATAATGCCCTGAACCAGGCGGCAAGGTTTATTCAGGGGAACAGGCGGGTGGAGTGCCGCTACGACTATCTGAACAGGCGGATTGAGAAAGCCGTCTATGAAGGAGAAGTCCTGATGTCGAAAAAAACGATTCATTTATCACGGCTACCTGCAAATCGCGGAACTGGACGCTGCCGACGCGACGGAATCAGCGATGCCCGTACTGCGAAAAACCTATCTGTGGGATCCTCTGGAACCGGTAGCCACGCGCATCCTGGCCATGAGCCTCTTTGATGAAACGGGAACTTATGTGGAAGACCTGTACTACACGCACGACCTGTTGAAAAACGCTACGGCGCTCTTCGGCATCCGAGCGGGACGCCGCGCCTTGTACGAATACGGCCCGTATGGTAATATTCTCAGGATGGAAGGGAATGCCGCAGAGGACAATCCGTTCCGGTTCTCCAGCGAATACGCTGATGACGAACTGGGGCTGGTTTACTACAATTACCGCTATTATAATCCCCAAAATGGCAGGTGGGTAAGCAGGGATCCCATTGGAGAAGAAGAAAGTAATAATTTATACAGATTTTCAGATAATAGTTCTATAATATATTGTGATATATTAGGTCTTCAATTATATGAAAAAAAATCGGAAGCTTTTGCGGCAGCGAATAGAATGGTAGTAGAAGCTATGGAAAAACGTTATGAACAGGATCTGCAAAAATGGAACAATACTCCGATAGAGAAAAAAACAAAGAAAAAAAATAAACCTGTAAAAGTCGAATTTGGCGTTCGTATTTGTCAGAAGGATTGTAAATATTATGTAGGAAAAGTTGGGACTTCCGGCGGACATAGAGAAGTTTCTCCTTTAAGTGTGCCTCCGTGCGATGATGGCGACAAGATGATTGGATATGCACATAGTCATCCGGACAAAAACGCTTCATTAAGTGATAATGACAGAAAAATTGCAGAAGAAGGATTTGGAGGTAATTTTAACATAGATGAAAATATAAAAATCCCCCTAGAATTATTATGACAGCATCTGTAAGAGATGGGAAAGGTAATATTCGTACTCATCTCTATAACCCTAACAGACCTGCAGGAAAAACAAATGCAACATTTATTAATGGAATAAGACAGTGACTATGAATATTATTTATTTATTTTTATTATTTTTTATTTCGGCGGGTAATATTTTATTTGCGGGAAACAATAATTCAGATATTGAAATAATAAATAAAAGTCTGTCTACATACATTCCCTTTTCATGTGAAGAGAGAAGTATTTTGCCTTTTCTTGGTTATGAATGTTGGGTCGAAGAACATCCTTGTTTAAAGGCTGAATTTCCTGATAAGTATGATATTTTATTTTTGAAAGCAGATGAAGAAAGAAAAAAATATAATATTTTATTTTTGAATGATAATAAAATATATTTTTATTATATATGTCTTCTTGAAAATAAAATGATGAAACAATATTCTATTATGGTTTCCGATTCTGAAGACGTCGTCAGTAGCGCTTTGATGAAAATAATGAAACAATATAAATTATCAAATATGATTAATCAGCAAGTGTCGTTAGAAAATCTGGAGTTTATAATTAATTTATTTGGGGCATATGGAAATGAAGTTTCTGGAACTCCTCTGGTTGCATACGGATACAATTCAAAAATTTTTGGAGTAGTTTTTGGGGGACTGTTATTACCACGTGAGGATTCAACAGCCTTTAAAATTTATTCACTATTCAACTCAATGATGGCATATTTTGAGAATTTGAAAAATAATGATATACCTAGATGTGATTCGTTATTTATTAATGGATTAAATTCAAATATTGAAAAAATCATTTTGAATAGTTCTCTCTTTGGAACTGCTAAAACTTTGGATGGTTGTCCTAGGAGCCGATGATGGAAAGGCTTCAGGAAAATCTATATGGCTATGTGGGAAATTTCCCCAGCGCTTTTATAGACGTACAAGGAAAGTTTGGGTTTGCATTGCCGGCGTTGTTGAATCCAGTTGGATTGACAGTTGCAGCTGTTGCAGTAACCACCGTAGCCATTACTGAAGTTATTGCCCCAGGAACGACAGAAAAAGTTATTAAAAAAATATCTGAGAATGTAATTCCTAAAGTCGAGCCAATTGCCGTGCCTTATCCAGATATTCCAAAACCTGGTGATTGTTCGAAAGCAGAACAAAAATATTTACAAGACAAAGTGAATAGAGCAAAGAAAGAGGTTGGTAAAAGTGGAAAGTGTACGGGCGATGACTGTTGCTATATATTAAAAATGAAAAAAAAGAAATCATGGTTAATGCTTGCTAGTGCTAGGAGTCATATTAATAATAAATGTTTTAAGGGTGGAAATAAAACTCATCAAGAACAAGCGAAAGATGCTTGGAATAATTTATCAAAATGTGAAAAAATTCATAGAAGAAAAATGCAATTATTAAAAAAAAAAGAATCTTTAGAAATAAATTTTCCGATATTGCCGATTCCAAATAACATTAAAGATGAAAATGAATTTGAAGATATAACATATATTCAAGGGAAATCGTGGATATCTTTGAAAGCTAGTGATTGTAAATATATATGGGATTTTTTTTTCTGTTTTCAGCAACGAGGCTTTTAGATATTATTTGCCTGCTGTTATTTATATTTCATTTGAAGAGCTGATCAAATTTCAAAAAATTGAAAGATTCAGATCTCTTAGTAGATTGCACATGTCAGAATATGATCGGTAGAATGCGTGACGATTTGGATATTTTTAAAAAATTTTCTTCTGTTCAGTTACGAATCATTTTGGAATGGCTACTTGATCTTGGCGAAAAAAATAGTGGACTTAACCCATATGATTATAAAGAATGTGTTACTTGGTTATCACTATTAGTGGAGGGAGAAAAATATTGAAACTATATAGAGTAATTTCATAAGATTTTTTTTTTATATATTATTAATGATGTTAGGTCAAAACTATAAAAATTACTACTATTCTAAAATTATTTAATATTGATAAATTAGAATGATTGATTTTGATAAGATGAAAGGAAATAACTCATGAATGATATGAAGAGATAGAAATAACTGTTTTTACCATGCCTTTAAAAACGAGCATGCGATACGTATTATGAAGGAGAAGTCCTGATGTCGAAAAAACGGTTCATTTATCACGGCTACCTGCAAATCGCGGAACTGGACGTCGCCAACGCGATGGAAACAGCGATGCCCGTACTGCGAAAAACCTATCTGTGGGATCCTCTGGAACCGGTAGCCACGCGCATCCTGGCCATGAGCCTCTTTGATGAAACGGGAACCTGGGCGGAAGACCTGTACTGCACGCACGACCTGTTGAAAAACACTACGGCGCTCTTCGGCATCCGAGCGGGACGCCGCGCCTTGTACGAATACGGCCCGTATGGTAATATTCTCAGGATGGAAGGGAATGCCGCAGAGGATAATCCATTCCGGTTCTCCAGCGAATACGCTGATGACGAACTGGGGCTGGTTTACTACAATTACCGCTATTATAATCCCCAAAATGGCAGGTGGATGAGTAGGGAGCCTGCTGGAGAAATAGATGGATGGAATTTGTATTCTTTTGTCAACAATAAATTGACTCAACATATTGATTTTTTAGGATTTCAGGCAATAGATGCGTCTTTGCTTGGTACTGGCCCAACAAATTCCGTCGGCGCAGCGACATTGATAGAACCTGCCAAAGTGGCACTGGCAGCAGGAGTAATAGCAGCGGCTGGAACAGTAGCCATAGTCTCTAAAGAATCCCTTCAAAGATCTATGATGAGAAGCGGAGTCAAGGTTGAAGAAATATTAAAAGAATTAAAACATCGGAAAGGGATGTGGGTATGTTACGTTCGAGGAAGCACTCTCCCGACGAAAGAAAATAAAGGAACATGTTGTCCAGAAGTTATTCATGGTTATGGTGTAGGAAAAACTCAAAACATTGCTCATGAGGCTGCAAAGAGATACGCTTCCTCTACAACTCCTAAGGGATGCACAGCCAAACATGAATCTAACAACTATAAATGTGCAAAATGGTAAAATATGATGGAGTCAATCACAAAATATGAATTAGTTACAACTTTGGAATTCCAACTTGTAACAGAATCTTCTTTGCCTGATTGGATTGTTAGGCTAGATTTGTATAAAACTAAAAAAAATAAGGAGGTTCTTTATTATCCGCGAATTTTTAGTCGGGAACTCTATATGATTTCAAGACATGGAAAACGCTCGGTGTCTCATTGGTTGTGGACAGAAGAATCGTTTAGAGATTTATGCTGGGATGCTCATATTCGGGCGAAGGATGAAGATCATGCAGTACAAATTCTGGAGAGCTACCTCAATCATTGGATCAATAACAGGGAAATCCCACCTAATGTAAAAAACTGTATTATAGATGAAAATCCATTAAACCATGGCTGAATTAATTAAATCAGGGAGAAAAATCAGAACGGATTATTATTGGTTCAAAGAATTTTGTTTTTTGCCAGATGCAGGAAGAGATATTGAACGATTAAAAATAGAGACATTTTTATCATGTAAACAAGAGTATTATGCCCGTTGTTTTGTAGAAATGGAAATGGATTTATTCATCATGCATCCCATGATGCATGCTAACGTATCAGAAGGTATTGAAGTTGAATGTTCTATGATAGGAAATCTGATAAGTTCAAGTAGAGTTTGGTCGTGCTATCAGGCTCGGATTCATAGTTGTATTCGCAAGGGTATATTTTTAAAAAATGTTCGTAATTTTAGCGATGTTGTAAAAAAACAGGCTCGTAAAAAACGACGAACTTCTCGTTTCTCCTTTTGCAAGTAGCAATTGAAACTGACGCATGTAGACAAAGAGTAAAATACTAAGATTAGTATCATAAATGAGAGTAGAAGTATATATTCCATTTGAAAATAAGGAATGACAGTTTGATTCATTTGGTTTTTTTAGGATAAATTCTTTCTTTAGATACAGTCTCCCGGAAGATTTTCACAATGATTTGGACTAATGATATTATGAATTTATATTAACGGAGTTGTTGAATCCAGTTGGATTGACAGTTGCAGCTGTTGCAGTAACCACCGTAGCCATTACTGAAGTTATTGCCCCAGGAACGACAGAAAAAGTTATTAAAAAATATCTGAGGATGTAATTCCTAAAGTCGAGCCAATTGCCGTGCCTGTTTCAAATACAGTTTATATTGGTTTGTCAGAAATCATCCGTCTAATACATTTGACATATTGGGAAGACAATGTCCAGATATGTCATGGGTACAACCAGCTGCTATGAACGCGTATATAAAATGCATTGAAAATTATTCTAAAAAATTGCAAGATTGTTTAAATGACTGTGAAAATTGTTTACAGGCACAATGTGGAGGATGGTTAAATTCATATGACCGTGCACAACAATCTAACTCTTCTATTGGAGGACCATCTGTAGAAGAGAGTAGAATTCAAAGGAATTCTATTTATTATTGCATTATCTTTTATTTTTGTCGAATATAGAAATTGTAAACTAAAATGCAGGCAAACATATGATTAAATCGAGAAAAATTATGAGAAAAATATTTCTATTTTTTGTTTTATTATTCCCGATGAATGTATATTCTGATGTGAATAATGGTCAAAATTTAAACTGTGCTGGGAATGATTTTTCAATAAAAGAACAAGAATATTTAAGAAAATACGTGCTTCGATCTACAGCTTCTCTATTAAGAGCTGTAGGTAATTCCAAACATTCTTCTTCTATATTAAGTGACCCAAACAATCAATTTATATTGGAGCAGTCTAGAAGGTTTTATCTGAAATTCGATACTGAATATTTACCGAAGATAGTTCAAAAATATCTTTCCAGATGTTTTTTTATAAATCAAATTTTAATTGATAAGAGTAAATGTAATTATTTTAAAACCATTGTTCTGTTAAACAAAAAGAATGCGATTGAAAATCAATTTCGTAATGATATGAAGAAACATGGATATGACTGGAACACCATATTGGCTCATTTTATAGGAAAAAATCCAAGAGATATTATGGCAAAGTCAGTCGCAAATAGTTTTGAGAAATTTGTCAATAACGGAACAGTAATCATAGATCCCAACGATGAAAGTACGATGGAAATAGTCATAAAAAATGCATACATTGAATTTGCTAATTATCTAGATGAGGAATCTCAGAAAAAGTAATATACTTGCTGAGGAGTATATAAAGTTAATTATGTCTTGAAATGAAAATTACCTAATTTCTGTGGAAAAATTTATTGAGCGGCATTTTTATCTTATTTCTAGTTAGTTATATATTTTTATGAAAAACAATTTTTTAATTTGAATTTTTAATTAAATTTTGAAAAATTACAAAACAATATGATGAATGTGTGAAGCGATGTGATGACCAAAGACAGGCAAGTTCAGAAGAACTGAATAGAAAAACTGAAGATACTCATTCCAAAGCGTGGGAGGATATGATGAAAACTTCTAAAGAATGTGATGAATCGCGATGGGATAGAGCGATTAAATTATTGAGTGAAAGTTTGGGGGCGGCTCAGGCTTGTAGTCCAGTCAATGGCCCCCCTATACGATACAATCCTGATTGTCTAGGATCTTCGATACCAAAAGGGGTCGGTCAATTCATAACTGTGGCATCTATTCAGGCTAAATACAATGAATGTGTAGAAAACTGTAAAAAACAATTTCCCCATGTATAAAATATTAACCATTTCGTGTATAGCCAGCTGTATGTTGAACACAGCATTAGGAGAAAACAACCAGTTTTTGAAAAAATGGGAGATAAGCCCTTCTTATTTGAAAGAACTGGAGTCTTCTTCTTCCGGATTAAAATTATTTTCTTCTGAAGAGAGGAAAGCCCTTTATCACTACATTAATCACGATTATGCTGATAAATTCCGTTTGATGGCTGGTTTTTTGAAATGCTCTCAAGAAGGAGAGGAAGGAAATCCCGCAATAGATTTGGTCGATCCCCAATTTCTTCAGGGTTTAAAAGGTGTGGTGGAGAAAGGTATTAATTCTGACTGGTTCCCCAAATTACCTATTTTTTATCAAAAGCAAATAAAAATTCAATATGAGGAGTTGTTGAAAATTACGCAGAATAAGAGTAAGCAAGTAACTCTAGATATAGCTGAAAAGTTGCTTGACAATTCCTATGGAAGTAGAAGCAGTAATCTTGAATATTTGAAAGAACTTCAAAAATACGGATTTAGAAATAACGACGATCTTTTTAATAGATTTTCAAATTATAATCTAACTCTTGCTCGAAAAGCTGTAACTGCTGTTTCTTCCAAGTTGTCAGCCAGTCATGGATATGCGGAGGCGTTTTTGGAGATAGCTAAAAATTTTTAGAAAAGGAAACGGAAGAAAATGAGTATTCCCCCTCCGAAATGCTTTCCGCTATGATAATAAAAAAGCTACCCAGGGTAGCATGAATGCTCAGAACGTTTTAGGCCTCTATTATTTGCAAGGGTTGGGAGGTTGTCCGCAGAACTTTAAGAAAGCATCTGAATGGTTAAAAAAGCAGCAGAGCAAGGCTGTGAAAGCGCTAAAAAACGTTGGAACAACTTCCCTTGCAACTGAAATAATATGGACTAAAATTTCTACATCATCGGCTCTTTTTTTGAGAGGGACAAGAACCAAATTCAAAGGATGGGAAGGCAATATTAATCTTTTTCATTGAAGATAAAATAACGGAATTGTTTACTTTAGTCTTGTTTTATTGATTTTTTCGGATCAATTTATTGAATGTCAATAGTTAAAGTGTTCTGAAAACCTTGCGGCAAGACTATTCCATGCAGTTCCGGGGAAATATCATTCAGGCATGAATCAATTAATGGCATATTCTCTCTACATTATTGGATTTCCGTCACTTTACGGCGGTGCGGGGACCGAGCTTTATCACCAGATTAAGGTTTGGAAGCAGATGGGGGTGGAGATGCATCTTATTCCCACCCAGAAAAATGCACACGGCGCCGGGCTTTATCCGGAGATGGTGAAATTGGGTGTTACGGTGCATGAAGGCTATGATTGGGAGGCCATTCCGGCAGGGGCTCCCGTCATCAGTTTTTTTTGTAATGAAGAGTTTCTGACTGCGAAGATACGAAAACGGACGGAAGGACAGTTTTCGTCAATTGCATGACCTGGCTTTTCGGCAGGGAAAAGGAAGCCATGAGGCGGGGAGATATTTCCCTGTTTCTTTATCAAAATAGCAACGTAATGGGAAACGTCATGCCTCGCCTGAGGGCTTTAAATCCCGACCCGGCCATCCGGTTCATGACGTTTAGGCCGTATTTTGATGCGGCAGATTTTCCTTTTTGCCGCAGGGCGTTCCACGGACTGGTTACCAGCTGATAACCCAGATGGTCGTGCAGTTTCAGGTCTTCCGTGATGATGCTGCCTGGTTTGTCGGATTTCGGCTGCACATATCCCAGGATGACGGGGTTTTCCCCACCCAGTACGGGAACGGTGACGTCAATGCCTTCACAGTATTGTTCCACGAGCACTTCGTGCCCTTCTTCCATCAGGCGCCGGGCGCATGAACCCACGGCTTTCCAGGAGCTGCAGATGCTGTCTTCCCGGATGCCGCCGGAAGCGGCTCCAAAACGCTTTTTGACAAAATAGGGGCCAGGGAAGGGGGCCTGGGCCGGAATACCTTTTTCTCCGGAAAGTCCAATGCCTTCGGAACGTTCAATTCCAGGGAGCGGAATACCATTTTGGTCAGAAATTTGTCTTCCGCTATGGCGCGGATGTTGGGCGGGGCGCCCAGGTAGGGAACCTGGAAGAAATGAATATTTCAGGCCTGGACATGGTGAACCTGTTCATCAGGGAGAATACATAGTCCACGTTTCCCTTGGCGAATTGGACGGAATAGGGTTTGGAGGAGGAGACGACGTCGTAGCCTATGTCCTGGATGGCTTTATAAATGTTGTAGTGGTACTGAGGGTAGCCTCCATTGCCTGTGTAGGGTTTTTTGGAGAAATCAGGGAGCGTCTGGGGCATATGGAGCCAGGAACATGATCCTTGCCGGCTTGCCATATTGATTGAGTTGGATGTCTGGTATTTCAAACATGGCTTGGCTATTGCGTGTAATGTTTCTTGGATTATGGAATGGGCAGCCATGTTCAAATAATATAAAAAAGAAGGGACGGCATAGCCGTCCCCGGAGGTAGTGGAATGGAAGAAGGAAAAGCTTTTCCCTATTTTCTGGACATCCCCCTGGCGACGCGCTTGACGTATTGTTCCATGGCAGGAAGTTCCTGTTCAATGCATTCCACCAGTTTTAGCTGCGTACGGCAGCGGATGAGATTGTGGTTCGGCCGTGAGACCTTGAAGTATGGGTCGCCTTCCAGATAGTCCGTCAGGAAACGGATGCCGATTTCCAGCGTGATGAGTTTTCCTGAAAAGGCAAGCTGGTCTATTTCCGCCTGGGTCAGGAAGCCGTGGGCAGCGGTCAGATACCCTTCTACGATAGATTGGAACATGGGCATGCGCATGCGCACCTTGTCCAGGTCTTCTTCATCTTCTTCCGTAGGCGGAGTGACGGTGCGCACCATATCTCCGAAGTCGTACAGTACAAGGCCGGGCATGACCGTATCCAGGTCAATGACGCAGACGGCGTGGTCGGTGTCCTCATCCAGCATGACATTGTTGATTTTGGTGTCGTTATGAGTGATGCGGGTGGGAAGAACACCTCTTTCCTGAAGATTCAGCAACCGATCCACATCCTGTTCTCGGGCTTTAATGAATTCCAATTCAGGCAGACAGGTGGAGAGACGCCCCTGCGGATCCAGCTCCGCCACTTCCATCAGGCGGTTGAAGCGGTTCCGGGTATGATGGAAGCCAGGTATGGTTTCCACGATGTCGTCCGGATTCATGTCACTAATCAAATCCTGGAAGGACCCAAAGGCAAATCCTGCCTGGTAGGCCTGGCGGGTGTTTTCCACCACGTCGTAGGTGTGCGTGCCGGCCAGGTAGTTGTAACAGCGCCAGATGCCGTCACCGGGGATGTCAATGTAGTTGCGTCCTCCCCGGGCCGGGTAGAGGTTGAGGGTTTGGCCGGCGGAATCCTTCAGGCGGCGCAGGACTTTCCAGTTGATGTGGCGCGTGACTTTTTTCCACGTTGCGCATGACGGCTTTGGGGTCTTTGAAGACGTAATCGTTAATGCGCTGGAGGATATAGGAATCTTCCGTCCCGTCGCTTTTACGGTAGGTAGCCTTGTAAGTGGTGTTGATGTGTCCGCTGGGTATTTCCTTCCCGGTGACGAATCCCCTTCAATGGCGAAGAGGTCTCCAATTCCGGCGATACGGCACAGAAGCTGGTCGGAAGCTGTCGTTACGGAGAGAGGGGCTGTCATGTCAAAGGTTGAAAGAAAGTTGAATGAATAAGTTAACGGATGAATTTATAACCTACAAGCTCATCAAGCCTGTTCCTGAGCCGGGAAATACCGTCTCCATTGAGCGCGGAAATGGGGATGATGTCCACTTTCGGGAAACGCATGCGGAAGTTAGCCAGATTTTCTTCCGCTCCTTCCAGGTCCATTTTGTTGGCGACGACGAACCAGGGCTGTTTGGCCAGGTCTTCGCTGTACAGTTTAATTTCCGTGCGGAGATTTTGAAGGTCTTCAATGGGGTCGCGGCCTTCGCTGCCAGCCATGTCCAGAACGAAGACGAGCACCTTGCAGCGCGTGATGTGGCGCAGGAATTCATGTCCCAGGCCCCGGTTGTTGTGTGCGCCTTCAATGATGCCGGGAATGTCCGCCACAACGCAGCGGCGAAAGCTGTCGAATTCCCACCACTCCGATGATAGGCTGAAGCGTGGTAAAAGGATAGCTGGCTACTTTGGGCTTGGCTTCCGAAATGTCTCCCAGCAATGTGCTTTTCCCCGCGTTGGGGTAGCCTACCAGCCCTGCGTCCGCAATGCGGCGCAATTCCATAAAGAAGACGCCTTCCTCCCCTTCCGTTCCCATCTCGGCTTCCGTAGGCGCCTGGTTGGTCGCGGAACGGAAATGCCAGTTTCCCTTGCCGCCGAGGCCGCCCTGGCACAACGTGAACCGGGTGCCGATTTCCGTCAGATCCGCTATTTTTTTCCAGTTCAATGCCTTCGCCTTCCCGTTCCAGCCAGGTCGCCTCCGCCATGGAGGATGCATTGCTGCGGTAGATAATGGTACCGGGGGCACTTTCCCGATGACGGATTTGCCGTTCTTGCCATGTTTCTTGGCGCTTTGTCCGCCTACCCCGTCCGTGGCGATTAATTTTGGATCATAGAACGCAGGTCATTCGTGTGCGGATCCACTTCCAGAATGACGCTTCCGCCATCGCCTCCATCACCGCCGTCCGGGCCTCCCTTGGGCACGAATTTGGCCCTTCGGAAGCTGACCAGCCCGTTTCCTCCCTTTCCTGCCCTGGCGAATATGCGGATGTTGTCAACAAACATGGTCTGAATATGAAACATTTTCCTTCAAAACGCAAGACATGTGCAGGGCTGCACGGTTTTTCCACGGTGTAGGCCGCTGACTTTCCCGTGAAAGAGGATTTCGAATCATTACGGGAACTCCGGATGTTTTTACGATGCCCCGGATTGATTTGTGCCATGCTGGCTGTCTTCACAGTAATAAATGAAGAGAAAAAAATTCCTCTTATTAAAATAATCAGGGACAGCGGCAGCGACATGCCGCTTTTTATTGGTGTCATGCAGACGTCTGCATGTAACGGACGGGGAAGGGAACCCAGGGTGAATAAACTCCATGCAAGAAGAGGAGCGCCTGTTTAGCGATTCCCAACAAGTTGTCCCCCCCTTGAAGATTGTCGTTTGCGCAGTGTTCGTGTCCGGCATGATCCGTCGCAGTTTCGGAAGGTCTGTTTCCAATCAGGAAAAAAATTGATTCAGTATTTCATGTAATGTTTTAAAATGAGTGGATTACTTATGGAAAACTTCCCCGGAGGCCACTATAATTGCTTAAAATATTTTTTTTGAAAGTATGCGGGAAAAATAAAAATTGAGGAGGATGAACCCATATCATGAATCTGCATGGAATTCTGTCTTTCTGGGGAAAGGCGGATATCGCCATTTTTCTTATACGTGATGGGCAAACGGTCTTTTGGATTGAAAATGAATATGGGCGTGGCATGATTTCCAGGAATCATGCCACGCCTTTCCATCCACCTTCCCGACGGTTCTGAAAAAACCATAGTTCTTCCGAAGAACGGTGAATATTTCGCACGCATCGGACGTGACGAGCATTGCGAGATTGTGCTTCCCTTTCAGTCGGTTTCCGGAGAGCATGCCTTGCTTCAGTTTAAGGAAGGGGGATATGTCCTGGAGGACCTTGGTTCTACTAATGGAACTAAAATCAACGGCCTGACGCCGATGGGCGCCGCAACCCTTTACGATGGCGATGAAATCGCTTTGGGGGATGCCAGGCTCCGGTTTGCGGAAGAGCCATCTCCGGGATTTTCTGCCGAATTATCCGGGGGAGAGAAGAAGAGGCCGCTCCTTCGATCGCTATGCGGAACTTACAGCAGTTGGCGGATGAAGCCGCCCGCACGACCCGGAATCATTATTTATGGATGGCCCTTTATGCGTCCTGATATTTTTTTTCTGGCTGTGTTTGCCGGATTAACCTACAAACATTACAGGGTAACGGGTGAATTGCTGCCTCTTCAATGGCTGGGTATTGAATCCCCCAAGGCCGCCTTGAAATCCATGCCTCTTCCTCAGACGGAAAACGGTATGCAGCTCTGACCGGAATTTTCCAGTCCTGCCGTTTTATGGACTGGCCGGAGTATTTCCGGGCATGCGTTCCACATCCGTGAATAATGTGAAAGGAGTGGCGGAGCCCTGTTCCAATTCCAACAGGTATTGTTTAATGGTCAGGCCGCTTGCATAGCCGGTCAGTTTGCCGTCGGCTCCGATGACTCGGTGGCAGGGGATGATGATGCCGACAGGGTTCCGGTTGTTGGCTTGTCCTACTGCCCGGCATGCTGATGGGCGTCCTATTCGCCGGGCAATGTCTCCGTAACTTCTGGTTTCTCCATAGGGGATGGCTTGGAGGGCTTTCCAGACCGTTCGTTCAAATTCGGTTCCTTGGGGAGAAAGCGGCACGTCAAATACGCGGCGGGAACCTTGAAAATATTCATCCAGCTGGTCAGCCGTTTGACGCAGCAGAGGTGTTTCCTCCCATTCCAAATGCTCCGGCTGTGCCATGCGGCTGAAGAAAAGATGGGTGACGGCTGTGCCGTTTTCCACAATCACGACAGCACCTGCAGGCGTCTGGTGGAGGAGCGCCCGGCCATGGGGGGGAGGGAAAGTGGTTTTCATATCATGACCATAGCATGCGCCGGGTTAAGGGTTCTATTCATTTTGCAGGATATTTCGCCATTTGACAGGGGAAAGGAGGTATGTGGTCCCGAATGATGTATTTTGTTTGAAAGGCTGCGGAACTAGGTGCAGTATTGCTCCGTATGAAGAGCCTATTTGCCGTGTTGTTGACTGCATGCCTTTGCATGTCTGTAAAGGGAGAAGATTCCAAACCTCCGAGGACCCTCCCCGGCGGGTGGGTTTATGTCTGGGGTGACGAGTCAACGGTTCCAGGATAGACGCCAAAAAAAGTGGAAACCGGAGTTGGGAGTAATCCGTAACCAGGGCTCCCAGCAGACTTATACAGGCCGACCCAAGAATATGAGATTGGAGGATGGCTGCCTGGTTTTGGAAACCCATTTTGAAAAGTTCGCCAATGTCAATTATAAGAAAAGTTCCGCGGATTGGATCAAGAATACCAAGTTCATGCCCTATACCTCCGGTTCCGTTACGACGATCAAAAAAAAAAAAATTTCATGTTCGGCAGACTGGAAGTGCGTGCCAAGGTTCCCAAAACCAAGGGCATCTGGCCTGCCATCTGGTTGCTTGGCAAGAATAAATGGGGCTGGCCCGTCAACGGGGAGATTGATATGCTGGAGAATATTTCCCAACAGCCGGATGTGGTTTATTCCACTTTCCACTTGAGTCCGGACGGCGTGTCCAAAAGGGACGCTTCCCGCGGAGGGACTGTGAAGATAGAGAATCTTTCCGATGATTTTCATACCTATGTCATGGAATGGGACAAGGATTCCATCAAGTTGATGGTGGATGACAAGCTGGTGAAGTCCATTGACCTTAATACCACTAATTATGCCAATGGGGCGGGGAATCCGTTCCGTACGCCGTTCTATCTCATTCTCAATTCCGCCGTGGGCGGCACCTGGTGCGAGAAAGCTCCTAAAGACGGGCAAGGGTATCCTGTAAAATTCCCTGATTGATTACGTTCGGTTCTATCAGACGAAAGAACATGCCCAGCAGGCTAAGCAGTTTGACCCGGAAACCGGCCTGCCCAAGAAGAAATAGCCTTTTTTCAGGTTGAGGCATGTCCGGCGTGGCGGCCGGACATGCAAGATGTCGCTTGCCTTGTCATTTCACAAGCGGCGCGGCTTTTCATATTGGATTCTTCTGCAGCGTTTCGGAACGGGAGGCCGTGAAGGTCACAAGCCTTCATTTCCAGAGGAGACTGCCGTATAGCCCTGCGGGAATGTGCTTACCTGTGTTTTCTTTATATTTAACGGAATAGCACAAAAAAAAACGGCTCCGTCATCTGGCGGAGCCGTTTTCGTTGGTCCAAAAAAAAAGGGTTGGCTGGTTCTAACAGGATGTTCCCGTGGTCTGGGCCAGTTCCTGGAAACGGGCCAGGATTCGAGCTGTGACAGGACCGATTTTTCCAGAGCCCAGCTGATAGCCGTCCAATTTGGTCACGGGAACGCATTCCGCGGCAGTGCCGGTCAGGAAGCATTCGTCCGCACAGGTGATGGTAAAGCGGTTCATGGTCTTTTCCTGAGCCGGGATTTGCAGCTCCCGGCAGATTTCCAGCACTACCCGGCGCGTGATGCCGTCCAGGCAGCCGTCCGTAACTGGCGGTGTGAACACGGTACCGTCCTTCACGATGAAAATGTTGTCGCCCGTGCATTCGGCCACATTACCCAGGTCGTTCAGCATCAGGGCTTCCGCCGCACCCTGGCGCACAGCTTCCATTTTGGCCAGGATGTTGTTGAGATAATTGAGCGACTTGACCTGCGGACAAACGGTGTCCGGACGGTTGCGGCGCACGGAGCTGGTAATCAGGGCCAGCCCGTTTTCATATACGTCCGGATCGTACAGGGAGATTTTATCCGCAATGATGAAGACGCAGGACCGTTTGCAGTTGAATGGGTTGAGCCCCAGATTGCCGACGCCGCGGGTAACCACCAGACGGATATAGCCGTCGTTCAGGCCGGAGGCCGCGACCGTTTCGCATACGGCGTTGGAGAGTTCTTCCTGAGTGTAAGGAATATCCAGCAACAGATAATGGGCGCAGTTGTACAGGCGGTCCATGTGGTCTTCCAAGCGGAAAACGCGCTTGTTATAGAACCGGATACCTTCAAAAAATGCCGTCTCCATAGAGTGTGCCGTGGTCGAAAACCGAGGTTTTTGCTTCCTCCTGTTCCACCAGCTTTCCATCTAACCAAATCTTCATTGTTATCTAGAATTGAGAAATTACTTATGCCGGAGCAGAATACTCCTATTTGAGGAGGGGGGAAGCTATAAATTCACCGGAGGAAAATAAAAGTTCCATCGCTTGCGGCAATGGCGGCAGGGAGGCTTGCAAACGCTGAAAATATAGTCGGTATTCATGGAGCAGACTTGACATTTATTTTCCGGTGTTTTTAGCTCTCGCGCGCAATGTCAGATCCTTCCAAGTTCCGCAATCTCGCCATCATCGCTCACGTTGACCATGGGAAGACGACCCTGGTTGACCAACTTTTGCAGGCGGGAGGCGCCTACCGGGCCAACCAGGCCGTGCAGGAACGCGCCATGGATTCCATGGATCTGGAACGTGAAAAAGGCATCACGATCAAGGCCAAGAATACATCCATCCTCTGGAATGGATACACGATCAACATTGTGGATACTCCCGGACACGCGGATTTCGGCGGGGAAGTGGAGCGCGTGATGAAAATGGTGGATGGCGTGCTTCTGGTGGTGGACGCTTTTGAAGGGCCGCAGGCCCAGACGCGTTTTGTGCTCCGCAAGGCCCTTCAGGAAGGGCTGATGCCCATTGTCGTCATTAACAAGATCGACCGTCCGCATGCCGATCCCGCCGCCGTGCATGACCAGGTGCTGGAGCTTTTTCTGGAGCTGGGCGCCACGGATGAACAATTTGAAGCCCCTTTCGTGTACGGTTCCGCCCGCGACGGTTACTTCATGAATTCCATGGAGGGGGAACCTCCTGTGGACTGCACTCCTCTTTTATTCAAGATTGTGGAACATATCCCCGCTCCGAAGGATGCCGATCCGGAGGGTGAATTCAAGATGCTGGTTTCCAATATTGACTGGGACGATTATGTGGGCCGTGTGGCTATCGGCCGCATTACCTCCGGCACTGTGAAGAAAGGGGACACCGTGTGGCTCCATCAGAGCGACGGCTCCTGCATTTCCGGAAAAGTGACCCGCATGTTTGAATATTCCGGCCTGAGCACTACGGATTCGGCCATCGGCGTGGCAGGCAACATCGTAGGGGTGGCGGGGTTTGAAAACGTCAATATCGGGGAAACCTTGGGCGGTTCCGCGGATACGGAGCCCCTTCCATTCGTGGCGATTGATCCTCCTACCATTTCCATGGAATTTTCCATCAACAACGGGCCTTTCGGAGGGCGCGACGGCAAGAATGTGACTTCCCGCGTGATACGCGACCGCCTGATGAGGGAAATGCGGACGAATATTTCCATCCAGGTGGAGGATACGGACAAGGCCGGCGTTTTCTCCGTTTCCGCCCGCGGCGCCATGCAGATCGCCGTGCTGGTGGAGACTATGCGCCGTGAAAATTATGAACTGTGCGTTTCCCGTCCCACCGTGATCATGAAGAGGGATGAAAACGACCGCCTTACGGAACCGTATGAAACGATGTACGTAGAAGTTATTCAGGCTTATATTCCCACCCGCGGTATTATCGGTTTTGAATTTGAGCTGGTCAATCTGACGTCCGGCCACGGTATTTTCTCCCACCTGTTCCGGGATTACGGGCCTTATGCCGGGGACATCACCACGCGTACCACCGGCACCCTGGTTTCCATGGAGACGGGCGTTTTCCTCCGTTCGCGCCGGTAGCGCTGGAAGAACGCGGGCGTCTGTTTGTGGGGCCGCAGGAAGATATTTACGAAGGCCAGATTGTAGGCGAAAACCCGCGGCAGATGGATATGCCGGTCAACCCGTGCAAGGAAAAGCATTTGAACAATATCCGCTCAGCCACGAAGGGAGACGGCATCCAGCTTTCCCTCCCGTCATTTTTTTTCTCTGGAACGTGCCGTTGAGTACATTGAACCTGATGAACTGGTGGAGGCTACGCCTCATTTTATCCGTCTGCGCAAGCGCATCCTGAACGCCAATGACCGCGTAAGGGAATCCCGCAAAGCAGGAAATTAAGGTTCCTGGAGCGCTGGGGAAAGGCTCCTGTGTTCAAAGCGGCGCCGGAGGGCCGCGCTGCCGGGTTCCCTGCGGTCCGCTGAGCGGAGGAATGGCCTTGTTCTGTTATGAATAATTCCGGTTTTTCCTGTGCGGCTATCGTTTTATTTGTCCGCAGCGGTTTCCTTTGCGGAAGAATGCGGGTTAATGGTCCCGTAATCGGAGAAGCCCAGGGGGAAAAAGAAGAAGACGGGGAACGGTTCGTTTTCCCGTCGTCTCAGAGGGATAAATACTCGGTGAAAGCGTTTCTCGCCTTACCCTGTTGGCGGGTTTTTCCAGAAAAAATGCCCGGTTTCTTTTTAAGAAACCGGGCATGGCATTAAACTCGTTGAGGGAACTCTTTTTAGATTTTGCCAAAGAGGGTCTTGCCGGCGGACATAAGGTTGTCGGCGGCTTCCTGAAGGCGGGCGGCGACTCCCTTTTCACCCTTGGCAAGATAGGAACGGGGATCGTAATCCTTCTTGTTGCCCACTTCGCCATCAATCTTGAGCACTCCGTTGATGTGTTCGCACATGTGGGAGACGATCGGGCGGGTGAAGGCGTATTGCGTGTCGGTGTCGATGTTCATCTTGACGACGCCGTAGGAAACGGCTTCGCGGATATCGGAAAGTTCGGAACCGGAACCGCCATGGAAGACGAGGGGCATGCGAGCCGCTTCTCCGTGTTTGGCTACCACGGCTTCCTGACCGTCCCGCAGGATGCTGGGTTTCAGTTTGACGTGGCCGGGCTTGTACACGCCGTGCACGTTGCCGAAAGTGGCGGCCAGCATGAATTTGCCGAGGGGCGCGAGGGCTTCATACGTCATCAGCATATCTTCCGGAGAAGTGTAAAGCTTGTCGGCGGGATGGCCGGAGTTGTCCACTCCGTCTTCTTCTCCGCCCACAACGCCGATTTCGATTTCAAGAACGATGCCCAGTTCGGCGCATTCCTTCAGCAGTTCCAGGAAAGCTTGAGGTTTTCCGCCATGGGAAGCGTGGAGGCATCCAGCATGTGGGAATTGAAGAGGGGGCTTCACCGCGTTCCACGCGGCGGCGGATTCGGCAATCAGAGGACGCAGGAAAGTATCCACATGTTCGGGCTGGCAGTGGTCCGTGTGAAGGGCTACGAGAACGTTGTGCTTTTCAGCCAGACGGCGCGTTGCTTCCGCCAGAACAATGGCGCCAAGGGCGGAATTGCCTACGGAGCTGCCGGAGGCGATTGCCGCCACCGATGGAAACCTGGATGATACCGTCGCTTTTGGCTTCGGAAAAAGCGCGGAGAGCGCCGTTGATGACTTCGATCGTGGTCACGTTAACGGCCGGATAGGCGTAGCCTTCCTTTTTGGCCGTTTCAAGCATGGTAATGTATTGTTCTGGTGTGGCTATTGGCATAACGGGGATATGATAGGTGTTTTTTTTTTCAGGAGGGCAAGGCTGAACTCAGGCGCACGCCGGGGTTGCAGCGCTTTTGGGACATGTTCATGTTCGAATCATTGTGACTTGCGGCCGGACTGGTCCACCGGAGCCCGTACGGCAGTAGCGTGCGGCGTCTCCGCGTGGCCGGAAAGAACCTTGTTTTCCATTCCGCGTGGTTTTTGGCGGACTTGGCGGGAAAATTCATGGGCAACGACGTGATGAGTGCTCTGACCGCATTTGATAGCCCTACGATAAGACGGCCCGGTTCCAGGCAATGATGTGTAATCCCAGAGGTTGCACAATGGGTAATGGGGACGACGGCCTGGGCGTAAGTGCTCAGCGTGAGCTGGGCGCAGTCCTCATTCCACCATTCCTGAACGCCGGAATCCAGCGTGCCCTGGTAAACGATGCCAATTCCTCCTCCGATGGAGAAAAAATTCAATGCCGTGTTTTTTCTTTCAGGGAAGCAGCCAGGGGGCGACTTTCCTGACGGCTTCCAGGAAGGGTTTCGCCTGGGTAAGCTGGGAGCCGATATGCATTTGCAACCTTTCAGATGAAGGTTCGGAAGTTCGCGGGCCGCCATCTCATAAAGAGATTCAATGCGTTCGAAGTCCACGCCGAATTTATTTTCAGCCTTGCCGGTAGTAATGTATTTGTGCGTTCCCGCCTCTACGTTGGGATTGACGCGCACGGCCACCGGAGCCTTGACTCCCATGGAGGCGGCAATGGCGTTAATGGCCCGCAGTTCCGCTTCGGATTCCACATTGAAGCAATAAATGCCCTGCGCCAGGGCATAACGGATTTCCTGCTCGGTTTTTCCTACGCCGGCATAAGTGCATTTGGACGGATCTCCCCCGGCTTTGAGGACGCGGAAGAGTTCTCCGCCGGAGACGATGTCGAATCCCGCCCCGTTGCGGGCCATGAGGTTCAGGATGGCGATGTTGGAGCAGGCCTTGACGGCGTAGGCCACTTCCGCGTTAAGCGGTGCCAGAGCTTCCCTGAGGCGGTGAAAGTGGTTTAAAATGGTTTGTTTGCTATAAACGTACAGGGGTGTGCTTTCCTTGTCCGCCAGTTCCTGAAGGTTGACGTTTTCACAGTAGAGCGTGCCGTTTTTGTAAGCGAATGAATGCATGGATTATTCCTTGGTTGTGCTTTCGTTGGTTTTCCCGGAATGGAGAGGGGGGAGAGGGAATCTGGGAGTGGGAGGGTTGTCAATGAGCTGGGCGATCCAGGCGAGATCCTTGGAGCTTTCCAGCCCGAGTTTAATCAACATGGTAATGGGTACGGCCAGCAGCATGCCGATGGGGCCCCATACCCAGCCCCAGAAGATGACGGAGAGCAGAACCATACTGGTCACAATGCCGAATTGTCGTCCCAACAGCATGGGTTCCAGGCAGTTTCCCAAGGCTGTGTTGATCACCAGGTAGCCGCCGGCAACAATGATGCCCGCAGTAGGGCTGATCAGAAGCATGGCGAGAAGTGTGGGGGGGATAGCCGCGATGATGGAGCCGAAGGTGGGAATGAAGTTGAGGGCGAAAGCCACGATGCCCCACAACAGCGGAAAGTCCACGTTCATGTAATAGCAAAGCAGGAAAGCCAGAAGCCCTGTAACTGCGCTGATGAAGGTTTTAATAATGAGATATTTCTGAACTCCGGCCAGGGCCTTGGAGAATTTGCGGATGCCTGTGTCGCTGTTATGCCCCAGTTTATTGATGTTCGCCCGGAAGCGGGGGGCTTCCCCCAGGAAGAAAGTCATCAGGATCAGAATCAGGGTGGTGAAGGTCAGCATGGAAGCTAACTGCCCCATCACCCCCTGTGGAAAACGCCACGATGCGCTGGCCGTTGAGCAGGTCCGGAAATTCCTGAAGCATCTGGTCAGCCAGGTTGTTCCAGTCCTGTTCAATCAGGAAAGCGCGGAGTTCATGGATTTTCTCCATCATAAGAGGCTGGTATTTGACCGTGACCGTTTTGGGCCAGATCCTGCCCCAGGTATTGGGCCAGATAGCCCAGGCCCACCAGAATGCCAAAGTCCATGATGACCGTGAAAGTCACTGCCAGCCAGTGCGGGAAGCAAAGACGGCTCTTGAAAAAGTCGTCAGCGGATAACTGACGATTGCCAGAAAGCCGGATAGAACGATGGGCAGGAGCACCGGTTTTTCCCGCCTGCAGCCCGGCCGTGATGATAATGACGCTGGCGAGCATGAGCAGAATTTTTCAGGCCCTCTTTTCCGGATTCTTTCTGAAAAGTCATGGAAGGATTGATATTAACGGGGTGGGTAATGGTAGCCTGTTTTCTGCAGGATTGCAATCTTAAAGGCCTTCATTTTCATGATGTTCCCGGAAGAAACGTTCCAGGTCTTCAAAACGGGTCAGGAGAAAGTCCGGCTTTTTTTCCCTGAGGCCTTTGATGTCCGCCTCCGCGGCCCATCCTGCGGAGAGAATGCGGATAGGGACAGAGCGGCATGCGTCCACGTCTGTGGGGGCGTCTCCAATATAGATGGCTTCTGTGGCGACGGCATTCAGACGGGACAAAGCCCGTTTGATGCGGTCCGGTTTTACGCCTCCCTCGCGCTTTCCAGGCGTTTGCCTGTGACCATGGCCAGCCGAATGCCGAGGTTGCGGAGAGTGCTCAGCAATTCGGCTGTTCCGGGAAAGGGGGCGGGAGCCAGGTCTGCGTGCAGCTTGCGGTAATAGTGGATAAATAGTTCCCTGCCGCGTTCATGCAGTTCCGGTTTCCCGGGAATCAATTTCTGGATAACTCCCAGATCGTCCGGGCCGAATTGGCGTTCGATTTCTTCATCCGTCAATATTCTGCCGTCCAGCTTCTGGATAGCGCGGCGAAAAGCCTCCCGGCACAGGGGTATGGTGTCGGCAAGAGTTCCGTCAAAATCAAAAATGGCGGTTTTGATCATCAGCCGTACCCTACATGCCGACAACGGACGGTTCAAGGGGAAAGCCGTGCCGGAATAGTCATGATGGGGCTGCAGGACGGATGAATAAGCAGGACGTGTCATCCCGTGCGGAAAGGTCAACGTTTCATTCCTGTAGTATCTCTAAATCCCTTATGTACGGGAAGGCCCCAAAAGAATATCTGTCCCTGTGGAGCGTCATTGCATTAGGAATAGGGTCCATGGTGGGGAGGGAATTTTTTCGCCCTCATGGGGCAGGCGACCCTGATGGCGGGAAAAAAATGTATATTGGTCCTTTATTCTGGGAGGCGTTGCTGCCCTGCTTTCCGGGTACACCTACGCCAAACTGGGTTCCCGTTATCCCGGTTCCGGAGGAATTATGGATTATTTCAACGAGGCTTTTTCCCATAAGACCCTGTCCGGCGCACTGACCCTTATTTACCTGGGAACGCTGGTCATTACCGTGGCCCTGGTGGCCAAATCCTTTGGAGCCTATGCGTCCCGCCTGTTTTTACCGGACAGGGCAGTCACCATTTATTCCACGGCCCTTTTTGCCAGCGTGGCTATTTTGCTGCTGGGGGCATTGAATATGGGAGCCAGGGCCGTTGGAAAGTCGGAAGTAATCATGGTGGCATTCAAATTATTGATTTTGACGGTTGTAATGCTTGCCAGCTTCGGTTCTTCCGTGCCTGTGGGCGCGGATCCCATTCCGGTGAAAGGGCTGGACGGTTTGCTGGGCAGCGTGGGATTGACATTTTTCGCATTTGCCGGCTACGGAATGATGGCCAATACGGCGGGCAATCTGAAAAATCCTTCCAGGACGCTGCCAAGAGCCATTTTTATGGCTATTGGCCTTGTGCTGGCCTTGTACCTGATACTCTCCTACGTAGTACTGTCCAACGTTCCCGCTACTTCCCTGGAAAGCCATACGGAAACGGCCGTAGCGCAGGCCGCCTATCCGGTTTTGGGCATGTGGGGCTTCATGGCCGTATCCGTAGCGGCTCTCATTGCTACGGCATCAGCCATTAATGCCACCATGTTCAGCATGCTGGACATTTCCCGGGCTCTGGCGCGCAACGGCCAGCTGGGAGCTATCTTTAAACAGCCTTTCTGGGGCCACGGAACGGAGGGTTTTTTTCTATCTTTTGCTGGGGATTCTGGTGATGACGAATGCCTTTAACCTGGTAGCCATCGCCAATTTGGCGGGGGCCTGTTTTCTGATCAGCTACCTGGCGGTGTTCGTCGCCCATTGGCGGCTCCGGAACGAGACTCAGGGAAATGCGCTGCTTATCATCCTGGGCTTTCTTCTGATGCTGTTTATTCTGGGGGCGTTCTTTTTACCAGATGTTCTTCAGCCAGCCTTATCTGATTCCGTTGATTGTGCTGTTTGTAGCCGCCTGCTTCATCCTGGAATTCCTGATACGCAGGAAGATTGCGAAAAATGTTCCCGGAGTTTCTTGACCCATGGGTGCGGGAACGGCATGCCAGGGCGAACGCCTCCGCCATGGCGGAGGGAGAGCCGGAGGCGGCGATAGCCGTATTGACGAGCACGGCATCCGCTCCCATTTCCAGAGCCTCCGCCGCGTGGCTGGGCGCTCCCAGCCCCGCGTCCACCACCACGGGGACAATAGCCTGTTCAATGATGATGTTAATCAACTCCCGGGTCAGTACTCCCTTGTTGGTGCCGATGGGGGCGCCAAGAGGCATGACGGCCGCCGCTCCGGCTTCCTGAAGGCGTTTGGCGAGCACGGGGTCCGCGTTAATGTAGGGAAGCACGGTGAAGCCTTCCCTGACCAGGATTTCCGCCGCTTTCAGCGTTTCAATGGGGTCCGGCATCAGGTACTGGGCGTCCGGGTGAATCTCCAGCTTGATCCAGTTGGGCAGCCCGGCTGCTGCCGCCAGGCGCGCCAGGCGTACGGCTTCTTCTGCCGTAGTCGCTCCGCTGGTGTTGGGGAGAAGGAGGTATTTTTCCGGATCAATGAAATCCAGAATATTGGCGGCGGGATCGTGGGAACCCGTCAGATCCGCCCGGCGCAGAGCCACCGTCACAATTTGGGCGCCGGAGGCTTCCAAAGCTTCTTTCATGCTCTCATTGGAAGGAGGTTTCTTCCCGTTCCCACCATCAGGCGGGAGGTGAACTGGCGTCCGGCTATCTGCAAAGGTGTGTCTGTCATTGCGGGATGGAGGGTACCTCCGCTTACCTTTTCAGGCAAGGGAGAATGAATAAGAGGGGGGCAGCATGACGGCTGAACGGAACATGGCCCGGGAAGGGCCATTCTTTATTCACCGCTGAAGGATGCGCTTCGTAATGCTCTGGGTTTTCCAAGGATTTCCTGATAAAGAACAGCCGCTTTCAGGGATTTGGGGTGGTGAAGGGAATTTTTTCAGGGAAGGAGATTCCACTGCGGCTGATGACGGAAGAAGGTCGGGCAGATGTTCCTTCATCTCCCTCTTTTTGCAAACGTTGCAGAGCCGCCTGTTCCGCATCGGAAAGAGAGCGCATGGATTGCCGGGCTTCTTCCGTAGCTTTTACGTAGCGCTCCAGCACATTTTGCGCCGTCTGCCGGGCTGTTTCCTCGGGTTGTGCAGCCGCCGGCGCCAGGATCGGCTGCGGTTTGCGGGCCACGGCGGGGGAGGGAAGCTCTACAGGAGGGGCTGAGGGGCCGCGGTGCGCGGGCCGGTGCGGCAGGTTGGGTTTGCTGTGGCTGCGGGGTTGCCCGGCGCATTTCCGCAATGACTTCCCTTACGCGTTTTTCATGATGGTTCTCCGTGTCCGGAACGGACGGTTCCTCATCTTTTTCATCCGGTTTCAACAATTCCATTGCTTTTTTGATGAGGAAAATCACCCCCGACAATCAGCCAGAACCAGAGTTTCAGGCTATTGTCATCGCCTCCGGAGGCGAGCATGTATGCCAGTGAATCCATAAAGGATAAAGGTTTCCGGAAAAAGCAGGCCTTTCCGGAAACCAGGGAATTTATTTATTCGACCACCGTTTCCTCCGTGGCGCCCCCCTACGAAGAGATCCAGGTTGGTGCGCACCGTTACGCGGGCGCGCACCGCCACTGCAATGCCGTCACGGGCCACCGCCGTCAGGCGCGTTTGGCCGGAGCTGGGGTTCGGGCAGTCGATGACTCGGGGATTGATGGAGGTGCGCACGGCTTCCAGCACGGTCTTGGAAGTGCCTTTCACGGCCAGGTCAATGGCGCGCGGTCGTAGCTCAGCGGAATGCCGGCTTTCTCCGCCGCAATCAGGGCAAGCACGCAGTCCACGATGTCGCCGCCGGCCAGGAAGTGGGCCTCCAGCTCATCCGTGCTGATGTCCAGGCCCGCCTTGGCGGCCGTAATGCGGGTGTCCACCACCAGGGGATAGGGCACTTTCCGGAGCCACATCCCCAGCATGTTGCTCATGGAGACGGGCGCTTTCGCCAGACGGGCGCGCAGCCATGTCTTGAAGAATTTGGCGATGATGGCGAAAAAGATGACCAGAAAGATGACGAGGACGACGACCAGAATGGTCCCCCAGGCGGTTGCGTTGGAAATGTTTGCTGACAGCAGGTTGTTCATGTATCCTTCCATACCATATGAACCGAAGCAGGGTAAAGATATAATTGTGTTACCTGCGGTTTAAAGATATTGACCTTTCGGAGGATTCGTGGCAATGCACTTGGCCGTGCGCACCATTGATTTTGATTATCCGCTGCCGGAAGAACTGATAGCGGACCGTCCCCTTCCGGACCGCTCCGCGTCCCGGATGATGGTCATTCACCGGGATACGGGCATGATTGAGCACAGGCATTTTTGCGATTTGCCGGAATATGTGCGGGAAGGGGATCATTTTATCCTGAATGATACCAGGGTGGTTCCGGCAAGATATTTTTCCAACGACGGTTCCATTGAAATAGTACGCGCGGAGGTTCTTAATCCCCTGTTGTGGAAGTGCATGGTGCGCCCCGGACGCAAAATGAAGCTTGGGCGTACGGTTGCGGTCGGAGAGGCGGTGGGCACCGTGGAAGGCATTGATGAGGAAGGGTACCGCCTTATCCGGTTTGACCGGGAAGTGGATGAGGAAAAATACGGGCGTCTGGCTCTTCCCCACTATATGAACCGGGAAAGCGACCCATCCGACAGGGAGCGTTACCAGACCGTTTACGCCAGACATGAAGGGGCCATTGCCGCTCCTACGGCCGGGCTGCATTTTACCGGAGCTGCTGGCATCCGTCCCCCACGATTTTCTAACCCTGCACGTGGGGGTAGGAACATTCCGTCCCGTCAAGGCGGACAGGATAGAAGACCATCAGATGCATACGGAGCATTTTTTTCTTCCTGAAGCCGCTGCCCGGGCAGTCAATAACGCCAGAAGGGTCATTGCCGTGGGCACCACCAGCGTGCGGGTGCTGGAACATGTGGCAACGGCGGAAGGTCTGCCGTTGAGGGAGTGTTCCGGTTCAACGAACATCTTCATCTATCCTCCCTACAACTACAAGGTGGTGGACGCCCTGATCACGAATTTCCATTTGCCGCAGAGCACGCTGCTGATGCTTGTCAGCGCCTTTGCGGGCAGGGGAGCTGGTCATGAAAGCCTATCTGGAAGCCATCCGGGAACGGTACAGATTTTTCTCCTATGGAGACTGCATGTTGATTTTGTAAGGTCCCGGCGGTTTTTTCAAGTATCCTTTGGAAAAAGCGCGGATGGTTAAAGACTGTCTTCGGGAGGGTGCTGCGGGCGGAGGGACGGCGGCGGAACGCCGCCCGGGGAAGAATTGGAGTTCCGGCTTCTTCTGAGTTCCAGCAGGTTTTTTCCGTGGTTCCTGAGTTGGCGGAGGGTAATCAGCATATGCAGTATTTCTTCCAGCAGGATGTTCATCACGTTGGCATAATGACGGTCCGTGCTGTTCTGGCACAACCGGAGGAAATAGGCGGCTTCCAGTTCCGGAGCGTTCCATTTGTTCCGGATGATGCGGCTTCTGCGGGAGGCCCTAGGCCAGCAGGGATATCCCCGGTCCCTCAAATAAAGAAGGTAGCAGTCTTTTAACATGTCAAGCTGGAAGGTTGCGCCGGCACGTGCCGGCAGGGAGATGAAGGGGTGCATGTCTTTTACTCCCTCCAGCGTCATGTGGATGGTTGTTTCCGCAAGCACGGTCCAGAGAAATGGTGGCTGAGCTCCAGGACGGAAAGGGCTTTAATGTAATGCGTCAGAACCGCCCGGCCGTATTGCCGGAAAATGAACTGTTCCAGCCTTTGCTGGAGATGAGCGTCTCCCATTGCCATCTCCTTCTTAAGAAGGTTCCACTGTTCCTTGAATATGGCATCTTCAGTCATAGATTTGAAAAAAAATCAATTATTTCCAATATAAAATAAATTAATTTCCTGGAAATTCAAATGGAATTGGGGGTATTTTATCAATTTTTCCAAGTTCAGGGGTATGGGCATGGAGCATGGAAGAGCCTGAAAACGAAAGTGTCTGCCCGGCGGGCGTTCCTGCTTTGGATTTTCCGGGCCGGCGGATTATTTCCGTTGTCCGGCAGCAGGATGTAAAAATTGCCGATGGTGATGTATGGGTATTTGTCCGACCGCCAGTGCGGGACAATGACCCGGCCGCTTCCCGGGAATGAACAGGACGAATTTTACTAACACATTTGATAGGAATCCCGTATGGGGAAAATTTAATTAGAAGCGGTCGCAAATAGGGTATGATGAAAATTGCCGGGACCATTTTTCATGCAAAAAGTGCGACTGCATTTCCATGCGGCGCAATGCGTTCTTGTGAGGGAAAATAAAACGCGATAGCGTAAAAACGACTTGGCGGTCAAGAATACCCCTTATCCCTGTCACGCGCGTATGGATCACGATTTCAGCCTTATTCTCACTTTTGTCGGCGGATTGGCCGCTGCCCTTCTTTTCGGCCTTATTGCCAGAAAACTGCATTTATCCCCGCTGGTGGGCTACCTGCTGGCCGGGGTGGTGGTAGGGCCGTACTCGCCGGGATTTGTTGCGGATTCCCATACGGTGGAACAATTCGCGGAGCTGGGCGTTATCCTGCTGATGTTCGGGGTGGGGCTCCATTTCCATTTGAAGGATTTGATTGCCGTGCAAAAAGTGGCCGTGCCGGGAGCCGTTGTGCAGATATCCGTGGCTACCGTGCTGGGGGTGCTGGTCGGGTGGATGTTCGGATGGTCCGCGATTTCCGGACTGGTTTTTGGCATGGCGATTTCCGTGGCGAGTACCGTAGTGCTGACGCGGGTGCTGGAAGACAACCAGAACCTCCATACGCCCGGCGGCCATGTGGCCCTGGGATGGCTGGTAGTGGAAGACCTGTTTACCATTCTGCTGCTGGTTCTCATCCCCGCCGTGATGGAAGCGCGCCAGAGCGGCGCCGGAGACTGGGGCGGCATTCTTTCCGAGCTTGGCTGGATGTTCGTCAAGCTGGCCCTGCTGGTGGCCCTGACGCTGTTTGCCGGGAAAAAGTCATTCCGCTGGTGCTGCGGTACGTGGCCCGAACGGGCGCGCGTGACTTGTTTACGCTGGCTGTGCTGGTCATTGCGCTGGGCGTGGCGGTGTGCTCCGCGGAATTCTTTGGCGCTTCCATGGTTTTGGGGGCGTTTTTGGCGGGGATGGTTGTAGGCCAGTCGGACTTCTGCGCGCGCGCGGCGGCGGAAGCCATGTTGATGAGGGATGCTTTTGCGGTTCTCTTCTTCGTTTCCGTGGGGATGATGTTTGACCCGATGTCCGTGGGGGATTGCTGGCCTCTGGCCCTGGCAACGCTGGGGGTGGTGATGATCGGCAAGCCGCTGGCGGCTTATGTGGTTGTTCGTTGCCTGAGGCGGCCGGTGCCGCTGGCGCTGAGCGTATCCGTGGCCTTGGCTCAAGTGGGTGAATTTTCTTTCATTCTCGCCGGAATAGGTCTCATGTACAACATCCTGCCTCCGGATGCCAATCAGGCCATCATTCTGGCGGCTGTCGTCTCCATTTCCTTAAATCCCATCCTGTATCGGCAGATTGGACCTGCAGTCAAATGGCTGCAAAAACGCGGCATAGGGCTTGCGGACCCGGGGGGCGTGAACAGCATGGCCTTGCCCGCTCCGGATGCGCGGCGCGTGGTATTGGTAGGGTTTGGCCCCACGGGGCGCATTCTTAAGAGGATATTGAATGACAACGGGGTGGAAGTCATCATCGTGGAAATGAACATAGACACGGTTACCGCTATACGGGAGCAGGGAGGGGATATTGTTTACGGGGATGCCAGCCAGCGGGAAATTCTGCGCCATGCGGGCATTGAATATGCGGAAAGCCTGATTCTCTCCGCTTCCATTCCGGACGCCAAGGAGATAGTAGGCGTGGCTCTGGAGCTTAACCCTCATATTGACGTGATGATTCACACCAAGTACATGAGGGACGTGGATATACTGAAGGAAGCCGGCGCTTCCCAGGTTTTTTCCTCGGAATCGGAAGTAGCCCTGTCCATGGCGGAATATTTCCTGCGGGAAGGCGGTGCGGACGACGAACAGATCGTTTCCGAGCGCCAGCGCATTCGCGCGGAGCTGGACAGGGAAATGCCCGGAGTTTCCGTTGCGGGCCATTCATAATCGTTGGCTCCGCTTTGTCCGGGCGGAGGTTCCCATGCCCGGAATGGAAACCGTTTCTCCTTCCCGGATTCGGAACATGTTTTTACGGGAATCCGGCAACAGTCATTCAATTTCTGTTCTGCTTGGACGGTTTAAGAATGACGGTAACGCGCCCTAGGTGGTGCAGTGCGTTTTCTATCTGGTTTTCCAGCTGCGAGGCGATCTGGTGGCATTCCCGGATAGTCAGGGAGGCGTCCACGGAACACACACAGGTCAAGGTTGGGAAATTGGCCTCCCTGGTCAGGTCCAGCTTGAGGATCTTGCGGATGTTTCTGTGCTGCTGGAGAATGAGATTTACCTTCAGGCGCACTTCCTCCGGAGAAACCTGTTCCGCAATGGCGCCTGTTTCCATGTCGCGGCAATCCGGTTCAATGCGGCAAATTACCTTTTCCGGCTTGAGTTCATGCAGAATGGAATCCCTGAAAGCCTCCACCACATGGTAGCCGCGTTCCAAGGGCCAATCCGCCGGAATTTCCACATCCATGAAATAACAGGGGGCCTGTTTGCCGTGGCCTGCATAAAAACCGTGAATGCGGACATGGTGGCGCAAGGCCAGCCGGTGGATAATCATGTCCGGCTCCATATTGGAAAGATTCTCCCGCGCCGGTTCGATATGGACGATGACGTCCGCTTCCGACAATTCATGCTTTACAATGCCTTCAATGGATTCCGCCACATCATGGGCGTCATCCACGTGCAGTTCCGCAGGCGCTTCCACATCCAGCTCTACAAAGATGCGCGAGCCTCCGTCACGCAGGCGGATGCGTTTGACCGGATAATCCGGGGCATTCTTTTTCATGGCGTCCAGCACCTGCCGCGTCAGGGAGGAAGAACCGCCGTCCATCAGGGCGTGGATGGAACGTTTGGCAAGGCCGAAAGCCACGGAACAAACCAGAGCCGCCACAAACAGGGCCGCAATGGCATCCGCCCTCTCCAGGAGGCCGTGCCAGGCTGATTCCGCAGGGACCAGATGGGCCAGCCAGATGCAGAAAAGACCCAGGAGCACGACTGCGGAAGACCAGATATCCGTGGTAAAGTGAAGTGCATCCGCTTCCAGGGCCTGGCTTTTTGTGCTTTTTTGGCTATCCGGCGGAGCATGGCGGAACGGTTCACATCTACCAGCAGGGAGACGGCCACTACGGCAAAAGCCCACCAGGTGAGGGTAATCTCCGCCTCAGTGTAGAACAGACGGTCCACAGCCTCCCAGACAATCCAGGCGCAGGTAACTAAAAGGAGGGCTGTTTCCGCCAGGGCGGAAAGATTCTCCACCTTTTCGTGCCCGTAGGGGTGGCTTTCGTCCGCAGGGCGGGACGCCACTTTTACGGCGTAAAAAGTCATGGCCGCAGCCATCAGGTCCAGCCCGCTGTGCAGGGCTTCGGAAATGATGCCGAGGCTGCCGGTTACAATGCCGGCCCAGAGCTTGATGACCGTTAAAAAGGCGGACCACAGGACGGAGGAAAGGGCCGCATGTGATTTTTCCTGGTGCGCTGCTTGTTCCATAAGACAGGGAAAAAGAAAGAAGGGCATATCTAAGCCCGCCTCCCTTTCTTAGTCAATGATAACAGAGGCGGCGTTAGAACTCAGGCTTTGGCCCATGACGGAATCCCCCTGCACCATCAGGGCTGGATGTGTAACAGGAGCCTGCTGTGCGGATATATTTTTTTATTTTCACTATTAAAGAAACAGTATTTATTATTTTAAATAATCAAAATATATTAAAAATTAATTGAAGGCGGTAGAAGATAACTCTGAAAGCAGCCGGTTGCCGTGACCTAAAAAAGTATTGCCAATGCTGGGGAATACGTTATTTTGCGTGTGTTGAGAGTGACTGCCAAGAGGTAGCCGGAGCTCCTGAAGGTGCGCGGCGTGTTCCCCGGCAGAGTATCCGGTACCTGTAATATATTACGGATGGCCGCACCCTGATTCCCTTCCTGCGTGGTATTTGCAAATGACAATGTGTTCCCCGGGTTGTAGAACAGTTCCACTTGTTAGTTTGTCTCTTTTCACCTACACTTACTATTATTCCCAATTCTATGTCAGGACATAATAAATGGTCTAAGATCAAGTACGTTAAGGCTAAGGAAGACGCCAAGAAGGGCAAGGTTTTTGCCCGCTTTGCCCATGAAATCATGCTGGCCGCCAAAAGCGGCGGCGGAGATCCTGATCTGAATCCGCGCCTGCGCGCCGCCATTGACGGAGCCAAGGCCGTGTCCACCCCCAAGGAAAATATTGAACGCGCCATCAAAAAAGGCACCGGGGAACTGGGAGGAGCTACCATCCAGGAGATTACCTATGAAGGCTACGGCCCCTCAGGCACGGCTTTCCTGATTGAAGTGGCGACGGACAACACAAACCGTTCCGCTTCCGAGCTGCGTACCCTGTTCACCAAAAACGGAGGCAGCATCGGTACGCCCGGTTCCGTGGCTTACCAGTTTGAACGCAAGGGAGAGGCCCGCATCATGGCGGAAGGTCTTACGGAGGATTCCGCCATGGATCTGGCGCTGGAATGCGGCGCGGATGATGTGGAACAGGGGGATTCCGACAATGAATGGGTGTTTGTTACGAGCCCAACGGAGTTGAACAACGTGTGCGCCGCCCTGCGTGAAGCCGGGCATACGGTAATTTCCATGAAGCTGATTTCCGTGGCGCAGAATGCTTCCGTGATTAATGATCTGGAAACGGCGAAGGCCGCCCTGCGCCTGTATGAAGCGCTGGACGACTATGATGATGCGCTGAACGTCTTCTCCAATTTCGATGTGGCGGAAGAAATCCTTGAGCAGCTTGGTTAACGCTGTTGTCCTTCAGGAGACGCCTGTTGTTGCAGTTCAATTTTCTTTTCCATGTCTGACCCCCCAGATTTGACTCCGGAACAGGTTTCTCCGGAGCCGGCGCCCAAAAAACGTATTATCCGCAAAACCAAGTCTGCGGCGGAAGCTCCGGTAAAGCCCCAGACTGCTGCGGAAGTGCCCGGGACGGAACAGGATTCTTCCCCGGCTCCCCGCAAGCGGACGATAAGGAAGAAGGTTGCTGAATTGGCGGATGATGGGATGGAAAGTGTCGATATGCCGGGGAAGAAGACTTCCCGTAAGAGCAGTGCTGAAATCCCGGTGGAAGAAGCGCAGGATGTTCCTGCCAGGCCCCGGCGCGGACGCCCGCGCAAGAAGCCTGTGGAGGAGGTGCCGGAAACTGACGGCTCTACGATTGTCTCCGGAACGGAAGCCGCCGTCAAGCCGGTGCACAGGCGTGCTGCCAAGGCTGTTGCTCCGGAGAACGGTGATTCAGCCGGCCCTGAGGCGGAAATTGCCGTTCATGCAGCGCCCGCCGAGCCGGCTTCCGATTCTTCCGATTCTGTTCCGGAGCAGCCCGCAGAAGGCAGGCCGAAGGTTATTCGCCAGAGATTTGTGAGGAAACCGAGGGAACAGGAGCCGGAGGCGGATGCTTCCGTTCCGTCCATCAAGGTGGTGCAGGAAGGTGCGGCGGATTTTTCCGAAGATGCCGCCCGGGAGCCGCGTCGGACAAATGAGCCGCAAAGGCAGCGTTTTGACAGGCAGAACCGCCGGAATAACAACGACCGTTTCAACAAAAACCGGAATAACCGCCAGGATGGCCGCAATGGCAGAAACGGCAATGACCGGGTTAAAAACCGCTGGAATAATAATCAGGAGGGCGGAACCCCACAGAACAGCGCTCCCCGTGAACTGGCGCCGCCGGAACCGGTGGACGGGTTGCTGGAAATTACGAATAAGGGGTTCGGCTTTTTAAGGAAGCCGGATAATGATTTTGACGCTTTTGCGGAAGCAGTTTATGTGCCGCAGGATATGATCCGCAGGTTCGGTCTGCGTCCTGCCGTGTGGGTGCATGGGCAGGCCTGCCGTCATGACCGCGGCATTCTTCTGACGGAAATTGCCTCCGTTAACGGGGTTGCTCCAGAGAAAGCGCGCAAGAACCCGCACTTTGAAGAGCTCAAGGCGGTCAATCCTAATAAGCGCATTTCTTTTTTGAAACCCGGCCGGAGCGTTACACCACCCGCACATTGGATCTGATTGCTCCAATCGGGCGCGGCCAGCGCGGCCTGATTGTCTCTCCGCCCCGCGCAGGGAAGACGACGCTGCTCCAGCACATGGCGGAAGCCATTCTGGAGAATTACAGGGATTCCATTCACCTGATGGTGCTTCTGGTAGACGAGCGTCCGGAAGAAGTGACGGAGTTTAAACGTTCCCTCCCGGGAGCTGAAGTATACGCCTCTTCCAATGATGGAAGGGTGCGCGATCACTGCCGCATGGCGGAACTTTGCATTGAACGCGCCAAACGGCTTGTAGAGGCGGGGCAGCATGTTTTCCTGCTGATGGATTCCATTACTCGCCTGGCCCGCGCCTACAATAACGCTGACAAGGGAAGCGGCCGCACGATGTCCGGCGGCATTGATGCCCGCGCTCTGGAAATGCCCCGGCGCTTTTTGCCGCCGCCCGCAATACGCGCCAGGCCGGTTCCCTGACTATCATTGCCACCGCCCTGGTGGAAACCAACAGCCGCATGGATGACCTGATTTTCCAGGAATTCAAGGGGACGGGCAATATGGAACTGGTGCTGAACCGCCGCATTGCGGAGCAATATATCTTCCCGGCCGTGGACATTCTGAAATCGGGGGGACGCGGAGGGAAGAGCTCATTATGCCGGAAGCATGGCTGTACAAGATGAATCTGATTCGCCGCGCTTTAGCCGGGCATAAACCCGTAGAAGCCATGGAACGGTTCCTGTTTTTCCTGAACAAATACCCCAGCAATACCCAGATGCTGCTGGATTTGAAACAGAAAGCGTAGGTTCCCCGATGGCGCAGAGCCTTGGAGGCTTGCGGAATTTCGGCCGGAAAAGCGGGAAGCATTTGTCTTTCCTGATGAGTCAGGAGCGTGCTTAAACGCCTTTTTTGCTGTTCCAGATGGCGATATGCAGACGGTCTGAAAAACGAAGACCGTAGCGGAGACACCATTCCACCGCCTGCGCACGCATGGCGTTCAACTCATCCCGTGTGGAGGCCAGGGGCATGATCAGAATTCGTTCCGGGGGAATGTCCGCTTCGGAAGCCCGCCGCAGAACGGCCCTGACATCGTCCTCGCACGCCACGACGAATTTGAACCAGGCTTTCTCCGTACCCGCCAGACAGCGCAGGATATCCGGTTTCCAAGTCTTAACGTCGTTATTGCCTGAATGGGGAGTTTGGGAGATACGTTGAATTGCGTGACGCGTTTCAGCAGTTCCGTATCCGGCATGATGGTGCCGTTGGTTTCCATTTCCACGGCATGATCCGGCAACAGGCGCAGCAGGGCGGGAAGCGCCTTTTGCTGAATGAGCGGCTCCCCTCCGGTCAGGACCAGGCGGCGGCATGGATAATGGAGCACCAGTTCAGCCGCCTTTTCAGGCGCGAGGCGCATTCCGGGAACCGTTCCGTTCCAGGAATACGCCGTATCACACCAGGAACAGGCCAGATTGCAGCCTGCCAGACGCAGGAAAACGCAGGGTGTTCCCTGGGAGACTCCTTCCCCTGAATGGAATGGAAAATTTCCGGTTGTCGTGAATCTGGGCCAGTGTGAGCATGATCAGGCTGGCCTGAGACTATCATATCCCTGCCGTCCGTCAACGACTCCCTGAGGGAAGGCGGGTGCTTCCTTGTTCTCCGTGCATTTCATTTTCCGGCAGATGTTCAACTGTTGCTGCTGCGGAAGGCCGCACCCGTGAACAGGAGCAGGATAAATCCCGCGACGGAGGCTGCACCCGTGAACAGCTTCTGAAAGGAGGCATGGTCTTTTTTCCTTCTTTGCCAGCTTTTTTTCACTTCTTCCCTGGAAGCTTTCCGCATGGCCGCGCGGGCTTCGTCATAGGCCCGGGATGCCTGTTCTTCTTTTTACGGGCCTGTTCCAGAGTTTTCCGTACATCTCCGGACAGCTCCCTGTATTCGGCCACCGCCAGCAAGTCTTCATCGCCCGGTTCCGGGACAGCGGATTCGTCCCGGTCATCGTCGGCCAGAACCTTGTTTTTCTGTTCGGTGAGTTTCTCCTCCGCCTTCTGCATCAGGCGTTCCTGTTTGCCAGACTTTTCTTCCAGAGTTTCCAGCGCCGCATCTACGGCTTTCATTTTTTCCTTAGCAGCTGCGGTTTTCTGGCGGATAAGGTTCATCTGTGTCTGAAGTTCGGAAATATTTCCCTTCTGAGGGGCAATCCCGGACAATTTCTTCCTGCTTTTGGCCTCTTCCCGTTTTTGGGCCAGTTCGCGTTCCGCCTGTTCCAGTTCCGCCTGAATGCTCCTCTGCTGATCGGTCAGCCTGTCAAGCTGGGTTCTCATTCCCTCCTTTTTCCGGAGCAGTTCCTCCCTGGCGGATTTGGTGCTTTCCCTTTGCCTTTTCATGCGGCGGCGCAGCCGGTCAATCTTTTGGTCGTGTTCCTTCACTTCTTCCTGCTGGTCCGCCACGCTTTTTTGGTAGGCGGAATCCTGGATTTCCTGATGCTGTTGCCTTTTTTGTTGGAGATAAGCTTGCTGGAATCTCTCTATGTCTTCTTCCGCCGCCCGGGTGGCATCCTGGGCATCATCCAGCTTCTTTCGGGATTGGATAACGGCTTTTTCCAATATTGCGGCCTCCTGTTCCAATGTTGTTTTTTGGGCGGCCAGTTCCTTTCCTTCCGGGGAAATGCGGTTTTGATAGTACCAGACGGAAAATCCGGCGGTTAACAAGGTCAGGAGAAGCAGTACGTAGCGCATGGATATGTTCCGACGATTCGGTCAATGATATAAAAATGGGTAAGCCTTGTCAACATGGCAGAAATAAGAACCGCCCGCTTCCCTCCGGAGATGAAGGAAGCGGGCGGTCTGAAAAGCAGGTTTCCGGAAATGCGTCTTTCCCTGTTAAAGATTCAGGGAAAACGCAGAGATGGCATCTATCTCTTTCGCGATTTTATCCAGCAGTTCATCGGAAACCGGCTGGTTGGTCTTAATCACGGTCAGGGCCTCCCTGGTGGCGTGGTCGGCCGGGGCGGCGATGTTGTCAATGTTGATTCCATTGGAAGACAGGGCGGAGCCGATGAGGGCGATAATACCCGGGCGGTCCTTGTAGCGCAGGCATAATGTCGTGCCGCGCAGGTCCGCGTACAATCCGTTGAAATTGTTCAGGCGGGAGACCATGGGGATGCCTTCCGTCACCACGCCGCGCACGCTGGTGTGGAAATATTCCTCTTCCTCTTCCATGGCCACGTCCAGCGTGATGGAATCTTCATAAGGTTTGTCGTCTTTGGGTTCCCTCGCTTTGAAAACGATGCCGTGCTCCCGCAGGGATTCTTCCGCGGCGGCAGGCATGAGCCCTTTTTCCGCATGCGGCAGAAGGCCTTCCAGAATGGGGGCCGTAAACCATTTGCGGAAAATGCGCAGGTTGCCGTAAAAAGTGCATTCCACGCGGCGGATGGGCTTGTTGCCGCCGGCCTTGCGCGCCAGGGAGGCGAGCAGAAACGCCAGTTGAAGATGGGCCGGATTGAGGCCGCTGGGGGATTCCCCGTTCACCACGCAGGAGGTGTCGCCGTCGGAAAGTAGGCGATCATCTGTTCTGCGGCGCGTTTGGCCGCTTTCGTATTGGCCTCCCGGGTGTTGGCTCCCAGGTGGGGAAGAATCAAATCCGCAATGGGGGCGGAAGGCTTCTCTCCGGGCGCGTCCTTGGGATGTACGTCCGTCAGGTAGCCGATGTTTTTGCCTGCGGCCTTGGCGGCGGCCAGCGCTTCTTCATCCACCACGCCGTAGCGGGAGCAGTTGATGAGTACTGCTCCGTCTTTCATTTTTCCAATGAGCTCCGCGTTCACCATGTGGTGGGTGGAGGGGCCGCCCGGAACGTGCAGGGTAATAATGTCGCACTGGGAGAAAATATCTTCAATGCTGGTAGGGGTGACGCCGATGTTCAGGGCGCGCTGGCGTGCCAGAAAGTGATCGTAGCCCAGCAGAATGGGTTCAAATCCCTGCAGACGCTTGACGAGGTTGCGGCCGATGTTGCCCAGGCCGATGATGCCCACCGTCTTTTTGGTCAGCTCGCTGCCCATGTATTTTTTTCTTTTCCCACAGGCCTTCCCGGGTGGTGGCGTCCGCCTGGACGATGTGGCGGTAGTAGGCCAGAATCATGGCCATGACTTCTTCCGCCACAGCATTGGAGTTGGCCCCGGGGGTATTCATGACGTCCACGTTTTTTTTGCGGGCGTACACAATGTCAATGTTGTCGTAACCGGCTCCGGCGCGGACGACCAGCTTCAGGGAAGGAAGGGCGTCCATGATTTCCGGAGTGACTTTTTCGCTGCGGACGATCAGAGCCACGGCATCCGGATGGGCGGCTACCTGTTTTTCCAGAGGCGTATCAGCGTCCTGGATGACTTCATAGCCGGCCGTTTTAAGCGTGTTGGCCGCTACGTCGGAGAGTTTGGTAGGAATAAGGACCTTGTTCATGTTGGTACGGTGGAAAAGATTATTGTTCAATGGTATGGATAAAAAGCCCGCTGCGCAGCTTGGGTTCAAACCAGGTGGATTTGGGAGGCATGATTTCTCCGGCGTCCGCTACGCGGAAAAGGTCGGCCATGGTGACGGGATACAGGGAGAAAGCCAGCGCCATTTCCCCGGAACAGCGGCGTTCCAGTTCTCCCAGACCGCGGATTCCTCCTACGAAGTCGATGCGATCGCTCGTGCGTGGATCGTCAATGCCCAGAATGGGAGCCAGCACATTCGCCTGGAGGATGGCGCAGTCCAGGCTTTCGATGGGATGGCCGGCCGGGAAGGTTCCCGGTTTGGCCGTGGCGGAATACCAGCGTCCATTCAGATACATGCCGAACTCATGCTTGGCGCGGGGGGCGTAGCCTTCTCCGGGAATGGTATCCACAGGATTTATGTCAAAGGAGGTACGGAGTTTTTCCATGAATTCCTCTTCAGTCAGGCCGTTCAGGTCGCGTATGACGCGGTTGTAGTCCATGATGAAAAGGTCTTCATCACAAAAGACGACAGCCATCAGGTAGTTGAATTCTTCCTGTCCCGTGTAGTCCGGGTGTTTCTGGCGGCGCCTGGCGGAAACGGCGGCGCTGGAAGCCGTGCGGTGGTGCCCGTCCGCAATGTAAAGGGCGTCCACTTCCTCAAAGCTTTTGCGGATGTCTTCCACCGTGCCGGGCTCGGAAACGGGCCACAGGATATGGGTGACGCCGTCCTCCGTGGTAAAATCATATTCGGGTTTGTGGAATTTAATCCATTCCCGGATGATGGTGGAAAGACCTTCATGTTTGCGGTAGGCCAGGAATACCGGTTCCGTCTGAGCGGAGCAGGCGTCAAAATGCTCAATCCGGTCAAGTTCCTTTTCCCTGCGGGTCAGTTCGTGTTTTTTAATGGCGCCGCTGGCATATTCATCCACGGAGGCGCAGCCGACGATGCCCGTCTGTACGTGCCCCCACATGATTTGTCGGTAGATGTAGAAAGACGGCCGTTCATCCCGGAAGAGGTAACCTTCGCGGACAAACCTTTCCAGGTTTTCCCGGGCCTTGGCGTAGGTTTCCGGGCATGCATGGATGGCGGCTTCGCTCGTGTCGATGTCGGAACGGCAGATATGGAGGAAAGAGGCGTCATTTCCGGAGGCCATTTCCTCGGCTTCCCGGTGGTTCATGACATCATAGGGGAGGGAGGAGACCCGCGCGGCCAGTTCCCGAGGAGGGCGCAGGGCGGGGAAGGGATGGAGAGTGGACATGGAAGGAAGAGTTCGGAAAGTCAGTAATGGGAAGGATGATATAGCGCACGAATGCTGGAAACAAGCCCGGCCAAAATGCATGCCGCAATGAACAGCAGCAAATAACGTGAAATGGAGTCCTGAAAGAACGGGTTGTCCCGGAAAGACCGTGCCTGATTGAAAGTTTGGACGATGACGAATGCCGCCGGGATGCGGAAAAGATCAAAGATGAACAAGTTCCGGGATATCCGCGATGTATCCTGTTCCCGGCGATTGTTCCGTTCATGTTCCGGCGGGGCGTTCCGCCCTCTTTTTCCGGACGGAGCCGGAAAAGAGGGCAGGGGCCTGGCTTATTTGAGCTTCAGGATATCCACGATGCTGGACGTGATGGAGCGCATGTCATCCATTGTCAGCTCGCCCATGTGGGCAATGCGGAACGTTTTGTTCTTCAAGTCCCCGTAACCGTTGCCGAGCTGCATGCCGCGTTCAATCAGGGAGTTGTTCAGGGCGGCGATGTCAATGTCCCTCGTGTTGCTGATCACCGTCAGGGTGCGGGAAAGGTGATCCCGGTTGGCAAAGACGCTGAAATATTCATCCGCCCAGGAACGCACGAATTCGGCCATGGCTTCATGACGCGCAAAGCGGTTTTCCACACCTTCCTGCATGATGCGCTGGAGCTGGAGGTCCATGGCGTACATGATGGAGACACAGGGAGTGTTCGTGTACTGGTAGTCCTTCTTCTGAATAGTGTCGTAAATGGAACGCAGGTCAAAGTAGCAGCCGCGGTTGGGAACGGAGGCGGTGCGTTCGTACGCTTTTTGGGATAGCGTGCAGACAGCCATGCCGGGGGGTAGGGCAAGCGCCTTCTGGGTGGAGGTCACCAGTACGTCCACGCCCAGCTTGTCCGTTTCAATCCGGGAGCCGGCGGCGGAACTCACGGCGTCCATGCACCACACGACATCCGGGTATTTTTTAAGCACTTCCGCAATTTCCTCCACCGGGTTCTGGATGCCGGTGGACGTCTCATTGTGCGTGATGCAAATGGTGTCGTATTTGCCGGTGGAGAGGGCGGCGTCCACCATTTCCGGGGTAGTGGGCTGCCCCAGTTCGCTCTTGAAAATATCGGAGGGCACGCCGTTGCCCGTAGCGATCTTGTACCATTTGTCGCCGAAGGCTCCCACGGAAAAAATGGCGGCGCGTTTGGCGGTGCAGGAACGCACGGCGCCTTCCATCAGGCCCGTACCGGAGGAAGTGGAAAGCAGAATTTCCTGTTCTGTCAGCGGGATGCGGCGCAGATTGTTGGAAATGCGGCGCTGCAGGGCGGAGGCCGCTTTGGATCGGTGTGTCCCATCATTGGGCCGCTCATGGCGGCAAGTACTTCAGGTGCTACTTCAGTGGGTCCGGGAATGAATAATTTGGTTGCCATTTGTTTTTAAGAACTGGGTACGCATACTATAGCGTCTCCAAACGGTTTGACTATGAATTTTTTGTTGAGCCTTACCGGGAAAGCCTGCCGCAGCAGCGGAGAAAGCAACGAGAGGATGTCTGTATTGGGCGGCACAGGTGGCCAGTTGAGAGTAATGCGGGCAGGATGCGGCGCTCCGCATGTTCCGTCATCCCATGCCGGCATGGTTCCTCCGGTGATCCTTTTCAACCGGATTTTCTGGCAGGAAATCAGGATGGAACGAGGCGGTGAACCTGTGCTGAAACGGTTCTCACGTTCTGACGGTGAAACGGCTTTTTTCTCCTGTTCGGAAAGGCAGGGCGTAGGCCTTGCCCTCTTTCCGCAGGAGGAATGTTTTTGGAATTTAGAGGCTGATCAGCTTGACCAGCCAGTAACCTCCGAAGAAAAGCCAGATATACAGGAAGCCTGCAAGCAGGAAAGGCCGCGCTCCGGCTTTCTTAAACTTCTCAAAGCTGGATTCCGCGCCCAGGGCCGTCATCGCCATGGTCAGCAGGAATGTATCCAGGGTATTTATGGCGTCCACAAGTCCGGCAGGCAGCAGGTGCAGGGAATTAAAGCCAATGACGGCAAGGAACAGGAAGGCGAACCAGGGAATGGTAATTTTCCGTTTTTCCCCGTTTGCGCCGGAAGAGGGATCCCTCCGGGCGAGGACAATGCTCAGGACGACCAGCACCGGGGCCAGCATCATTACCCGGATCATTTTGACGATAATGGCCGGATCGGAAATAGCTTGCCCCATGGCGTTGCCGGCGCCCACCACATGCGCCACTTCATGAAGGGTGGCTCCGGTAAAAAGCCCCATTTGTTCCGGCGTCAGATCCAGTATTCCGGCCCGGTGCAGGGCTGGATACAGAAACATGGAGAGCGTGCCGAAGATGACCACGGTGGAAACGGCCACAGCGGCTTTGTAAGGTTTGCTTTTGACGACGGGTTCCGCCCCCCAGAACGGCTGCTGCCCCGCAAATGGAACTGCCGATGGAGGTCAGCAGGGCCGTGTCCCTGTCCATTTTCAGCAGGCGCCCCAGCCCGGCTCCCAGAAGAATGGTGAGAGTGACCACAATAAGGTCGAGCGCCAGGGCGGAGCCGCCGATGTCGATGACACTTTGAAAAGTCAGTTTGAATCCGTACAGGACAATGCCTGTTCTCAAAACCTGCTTGGTGCAGAACTGAATGCCGGGAACCCATGTTTCCGGAAGGTGGTTGCGCAGGCTGTTGGCGTAAAGCATTCCCAGCACGATGCCGACGATCAGCGGGCTGAGGGAAAGATGTTTCACCCATTCAAAATCAGCAATGTAAAAAGCGGAAAAGGAAAACAGAACAATAAGCAGGATGCCGTGGAGGGGATTGGCTAGATGTTTGGGAGACATGGTCGGTAAATGATGGTTGCGGCTGCCCGTTGTATCTGGCCGGGAGCGTACCGGATTGGCTGCGGAATGATATACGATGCAACCATTATAAAATCTAATTAAAAATTATTATAGCCAATTAAATTTTGTTATAATAATATCGGCAAAACTTGATGAACAGTTCATTGATTCTGCTGTGGTCTCCATGTCCTGCGACGAAGTGGAAGGTGCGGCGGATTTCCAGGTGGCGGAGATGTATTTTCTTCAAACTTCCGCGTTTGAATTCTCCCCGGACGGCAAGGGAGGAGAGGAAAGAGCACGCCGGAGAATGCTCCAGATACATCTTGATGCTTTCCGTATTGCCCAGCGTCATCAGAATATGGAGGCCGGAAACGGAGATCCCGTGTTTTTTCAGCGCTTCCTCCACCACCCGGCGCGTGCCGGACCCCGGTTCACGCATGATCAGGGGCACATGGGAGAGTTGCGGGAGGGAAAGCCCTTCACTGGGCACGGCGGCCTGCATGCCTCCTGCCAGAATAATTTCGTCCTCCATAAATGGCTGGTAATGCAGGTCCGCGCGCGTTGCCGTGCCTTCCACGATGCCAAGCTGCACGGATTCATCTTGGACGGCCTGTTCTATTTCCTCCGTATTGCCGCTTTTCAGCCATATGCGTATTTCCGGGTAATGGCGGTTGAACAGGGCCAGCAGCGGAGGCAGCACATACTGGGACATGGTGGAGCTGGCTCCCAGGATCAATTCGCCGGAAACAGGGGAATTGCGGCCAAAGGATATTTCTTCAGCCAGCGTTTCGTATTCCTTGAGGATGCGGCGGGAATGGGCAAGCAGGCGCACGCCTTCCGCCGTCAGGGCAATCCCTCGTCCCTCCCTTTTGAACAGACGGGCATCCAGCAGACGTTCCAGTTCCTTGATATGCCGGGTGACGGCCGGCTGCGTGATGAACAGTTCTTCCGCCGCGCGCGTAAAATTCAGGCGCCGTGCGACGGTTTCAAACACTTTCAGCCGGAAATCCGTAATCATGGAGAGGAAATAATATTCAACCATGCCGCCGGGGGGACGGCAAGCTCCTTTCCTCCGCATGATGGCGTACGGCGTTGGGAATGGCGCTCAAGCGCAAGACGCGCGGGTGCCCGTAATATTCCGGAACCGTACATCCTCTGAACGGCAGGTGGTGGAAGAGAGTCCAATGCCTATATGAAACTGCATTCCATGATTATTGCCGGCGGAGCCGGCCTTTTGTTGTTGGGGGCCTGTTCCCCCTCTTCCTATCAGACCACATTTCCGGAACCGGCCTATGTAAAGGTTTCCACCAATAACGGAGCTTATGCTCCTTATCCGGACGATCCTGTCGGCCAGCAGGAACTGGTGTACTGGTATAATTCCCTTGCCGCTCCAATGACGGTGGTTGCGGAGGTTCCTCCCACTCCCATTGTCACGACAGGTCCGGGGCCGGTTGTTCTTGATTCCAGCGATTTCTCCGCGAAATTGTACCGCGACAGAACGGAAATCAAAAAGAAGGATAAGGACGGCAATTGGGTTACCAGCGTGCGCCCCACCACCCCCGCAGACCAGCGCATGAGGAATTACGTGATGGCTTCCAAAAAAGCCCGTTAGATTTTTCCTCCGTTGACGAAAGACCTTTCCGGCCTGCGTTCCTCTCCGGAGGAAGCGGGCCCGGCTTGTTTACGGGCAGATTTTTCTTCCCATTCTTCCGGGCAAGTGGGGCGCCGGCGGATAATTTTTCCCGGCCAGGGCAAATAGGCGTCCGTGTAAAAGGTGGAACCGCAACCCCGGCATTCCAGCATGATGCCTGTATCCGGCCTTCTTTGTTCTTCCGGAGTTTGCGGAGCAGAATAAAGCCCGGCGTTTCCGCAGTGCGGGCAGCGGATGGAAAGGGGAATGGTGTGTTGAACAATCAGCGTTGCCGCGTAAGCGAGTGCCCAGGCAATGTAGCCCGCCCAGAAAGGCCATTCCGGATGAAGCAGCCAGACTGCTGCAACAAGGAGAGCGGAGCACAAGGCATACAGAAGGCTCCGCTTCTGCCTTCCGGCAAGGAGATGGAAGCAATAAACCGTATCCTGCATAAAAAGGAAGGAGATAAATTTACAGGTCATCCAGCGTCCATTCATCCTTCCATTCCAAGATAATCTGGTCACCCTCCCATTTCATGGGCAGCCACAGGTAACGGCCGTCAATGGCGTTTTTGGGCCGCCAGATGTCCGCCATGAAGATGAATTTTCCGGGTTTGCCCTGTACAGGCAGGATGAAAGTGCTCTGGCCGCCGAACGTGATGCCTGCCTTGGGCCCCACGCAGGGATTTTTCAATTCCATCCATGGGCCGGCGATGTTTTTTGGCCACGGCGCTGCGGGCGGCGTTGGGAGCCCAGCCCGTGCATCCGGAAGCGATAAGATAGTATTTGCCCTTGTTTTTGCAAATAGCAGGAGCTTCCATGTAGCGGTTGATGAACGCCCGGACATATTTTCCCGTATGCCCCGTGTAATCCGGCGTCAGCTCCGCGATGTGAAGGGTGATATTGCCTTCCGAGGAATAGATGTGGTAGGCTTTTCCATTGTCGTCCACAAAAATGGTCATGTCCCGGCTCATCTGCCCGCCGGGATAGTCCCTGCGGATGATGCGGACGTAGTCGGGCATTTCCTTGGTGAATTCGGTCGTCTGATCCTTTTTATCCATGTTCAGGGGCCATTTGCCCGGGTTGACTCGCCCGGCTTTCAGGAACTTGAATGGCCCTGTGGGTTTTGCTGCCGTTGCCACCCCCGCGTAAGCGGATCCATATCCTTTCCCCTTGAGTTCCAGGTGGAACCACATCACGTACTTTCCGGTCTTTTTGTTGTAAACCACTTTGGGGCGTTCCAGGATGCAGCCCCTGGCGATGGAGTGGGAATGGTCCCCCTCCACCACCTTCAGGGCGATTCCTTCGTCCTTCCAGTTATAGAGGTCTTTGGAGGAATAGCAGTGAACCCCCACCTGGGCATAGTTTCCCGCTCCCCCTCCACCTTGTGTTCTCCGTACCAGTAATAGGTTCCCTTGTCGTACAGGATGCCGCCGCCGTGGGCGTTGATGTGCGCGCCGTTGTTGTCCGTCCAGATTTCTCCGGGTCTGAAGGAAGTATGTTTAATTGGGGTTTCTGCGGTGGAGACGGAAGCCGCACTGTAAAACAGGCAGAGCGCCAAAAGCGATTTCATGGTATTTATCATGGCCGGGATAGTGTGGAAATAGAGGATGGAGAAGGTTCCGGTTGGCCGTACAGCTTGTCCCAGGCGCGGGAAAGAGCGTACAGGGCATATCCGGTGCCGTAGGAATTTGTGGTAATTATACAGGGGGTAGTCCCACCAGGCCCCGTCTGTTCCCTGGCGGGTGAGAATATCGTCCGCCAACAGGGATGCATGACGCTTTACCTGGTTTGGCGCCAGCATGTCCAGGCACATTCCTGAATAATAGTATCCGTAATAGAAAAAATAGCCGGAATTCTGGGCGAAACTCTCGTGGGAGTTGGTTTATGCAGGGCCATCGTCAGCCATCCCCTGCGGCTCCACAGGCGGTCCAGGCCGTCCACAAGCTGGCGCAGGGAGATGTCCTCCGGTTCCCAGAGCCTGATGGCGTAATCACAGGCGGGAGTCCGGGCCAGGCTGCCGGTATGGCGGTTGATGGGCCTGCCGGGATAGAAGGAATGGGAAAGGGAATAAACATAGGTTCCCGCAGGCGTCCTCTGGGATTTGAGGAATTTCAGCGCGCGGGTGAATATTTTATCATCAAGGGAAAGGCCGAATGATTTTCCTGCCATCCAGGCGGAGATAAGGACGGTTCCCGTCAGGAAAGAGGTGGGCTGTGCCGCAGGGCGTTTGCTGAAGCCGGAATAAGTGAGGTAGCCCCCCCCCCCATGGCGGAAGCCAGTTCATTAAGTTTTTTACCTGGGAGCGGGCGCATTCCTTCAGTTCCCTGTAGCGAAGGCTGTCCGGGGCCAGTCTTGCAGCCCTCATGCTCATGGCATCCAGCACGTAAGTATGCGCCCAGGTGTTGTAAACGCACAGAGCGTCGCCGCGTTTCAGATGGTGCATCGTACGGATTAGATAGTCTTCAGCACGGGTCATGGCTTCCTGCACGGCGGGTTCATGATGCAGGGGGCTGGCGTTGAGCCCTGCAATGCACAGGGCGGTACTGGCTGTTTTGAAGGTGAGGGGCCCGTCCGGGTAGGGGCAGAGGATGTTCCAGGTGCCGATTACCCGGTGGTCGCCCCAGGAGCCGTCCTTATTTTGCGTTTTCAGCAGGAAATCCACGCCGCGGCGGAATGCCCTGTCAAATTGTCCGGGTTTTGCAGGGGAAATATCCGGGATTTTGGCGATTGGAATAACATCCGTTTTTTCCTCTGGCACGGATTCCCCCTGCGCTGCGGGAAGATGCAGGCACAAGGTGGCGAGAAAAATGGTCGTCAGCGGGCGGAACATGGGTCATGAAGTTGTTGCCGCATCAGAGGGATACAGGGATTCTCTGACGCGGGAGACGGCATATAAGGCATATCCGGTGCCGTAGAATTTGTGGTAATTGTACAGGGGGTAATCCCACCAGGACCCGTCTTCTTCCTGCATGGGCAGGAGGTCGCTTGCCAGATGGGCCGCATGGCGCGCCAGGTGTTCCGGCGTCACTTCCTCCAGGCAGCGGGCGGCGTAATAATACCCGTAATAGAAAAAATAGCCCGCGTTCTGGGCAAAGCTTTCATGGGGAATGGGCTTCTTTACAGCCAGCGAAAGCCAGCCGCCGCGGCTCCAGATGCGTTCCAGGCCGTCTTCCAGCTGACTCCTGGAAATAAAGGACGGGTCATACCGCATCAGAGCCAGATCCCCCGGCGGGAGTGCGGGCCAGGCTGCCGGTGTGGCGGTTGATGGGCCTGCCGGGATAAAAAGGAATGGGAAAGGGAATAGACGTAGCTGCCGGCGGGCGTCCTCAGTTTTTCCAGGCAGGCGACGGCGCGTTTGACGACGCGGGGTTCCGCTTTGAGGCCGAAGGCCTGTTCCGCGTCCTTGTAGGCAAGAAGGACTGTAGCCGTCAGGAAGGAAGTGGGTTCCCCAATGGGACGCTTGGAAAAAGTTTCAAATGTGTAATAGCCCCAGCCGCCTTGGACGTCCGCCATCTGGTCCAGCGCTTTGACTTGGAGGGAGGCCACCTTTTTGAGTTCTTCGCGCAAAGGGGCATCCGCAGGAAGGTTCCGCGCCGCCCGGCTCAGGGCGGAGAGGCCGTAGGCATGGCCCCATACGCCAAGCACGGTACGGGTGTCTCCCCGTTTCAGGGTGGGCAGCGTGGTTAGCAGGTACTGCAGCGCCTTGTCCAGGGATGCCTTGACGGCGGGGTCTTCTTTCAGGGGGGCTGGTCAGGAGGCCGATCACGCACAAAGAGGTGGAGGCTGTCCTGAATGATCTGGGGCCTTCCGGATAAGGGCAGAGAACATTCAGACCCTTGGTGCGCGTATGGTTTCCCCAGGAACCGTCCCTGTTCTGTTCTTTCAACAGAAAGTCAGCCGCCTTCCGGATAGAAGCGTCCAGCGTTTCCCGGGAGGGAGGCGGAACATCCGGAACCCTGGCAATGGGAATGGTATCCCTTTTTTCCGCTTTTTCCGCCGGAACAGGAGCGCAGAGCGCCGTACTGGCTCCAAGGGCGGCAAGGAAAAGGACGGCTTTATTCATGGGGATCCGTTAAGGGAAATCAGGCCTGTTGGTCCTTGATGGTCACCTGGACGGGAAGGCCGGGGGCGAAAATCTGGCTGGCGGGAACCTTGGGCGTGATGATAATGCGGCGCTTGCCGTCTGCTCCCGGAATGGGGCTGGCTTCCGTAATAACGCCGGGAATCTGCATGTTCGTTATTTTGATGACGACGGTTTCCCCCACCTTGGGCGTAGCGGTGGAGTCCGGAAGAGTAGCCTGGACAATCAGTTCCGAGTCTGGTGGAACGATGGTGGCGATTTTGTCAAAAAGCTCCCAGTTTGCCGCCGGGTTTCAGCTTTTCCGCCACCGGAATGGCCACCAACTTTTCCGCCACATATCCGCCGTACAGCAGGATGCCGTTTTCCGGGGCCTTGAAAGAGGCCATTTCCCGGTCTGCTTTCAGTTCATTGTACTTATTCTGAAGGCGTCTCAGGGAGACTTCCGCCTCCGTCAGGGCTATCTTTTTCTGTTCCAGATCAAAATCCGCCTGCTTCCTTGCCTGTTCCAGATCCATCTGCTTTTTCCTTGACTGCCGTAGCATAGTCTTCCCCCAGGCGATGAATATTGCGCAGCTTGGCCAGTTCCGCAACGAGTTTGGCTCCCTGAACGGCAAATTCGCTTTCCCCAAGTTCATTTTTCAGGCGTTTCAAAATGATCTCTTCCGTTTCTTCCGCCACCTGGTCATCCTTGTACATCTTGGTAAGCTGGTTCAGCTCTTCCTGTTTGTAGGACATGTGGCGCAGGGCTTTGTTGACGCGTTCCTCTTCTTCCGCCAGCATGCGGGCCTTCCGCTTTTCCAGAAAATCCTTTTGATCCTCTTCCGTCCGTGTCAGGGCCGTCTGATATTTTTGCAGGGCCAGGGCGGAACGTTCCTTCTGCTGGTCCAGGGCGTACCGGAGTTTCAGCACCTCCAGGTTCTTGCTCTTGATGGCGCGTTCATAATCTTCGATACTATTGTCCAGTATGCGGAAGTCCGCCTGAGCTACGGATTCCCCTTTCTTGACGGAACTTCCCTGCGGCATGATGCCGAGCAGGAAAATGTCCGAGGGCCCCTTGGGGGAGAAGGAAATGGATTTGGTATTTTTTTTGGGAAGAAGAATGCCCGGGGCAATGGAATCCGCCAGGGAGGGAATTCCCAGGGACAGGGCGGCCAGAAGTCCGGCCATGGTAAGGGATGTGCAGTTCATAATAATAGGATGGGATCAGGACTGGTGAGCGGAGAAGGGGAGGCCGGAACGGCTTCCGTGCTTACTTCGAACCCCGCTTTTTGCAGTGGCCGGGAAAGTCGGGTGTCCGGGCGGGCTACCGTAATGACCAGCAGACCGCCCTGCTTGAGTGCGGCAAAATAGTCGGAAGCTTCGGCTACGCTCAGGTTCATGCGTTCGTGCGTGGAATGGGACAGAATGGCGTGGAAGCTTTTTCGGATTCTTGCGGGCGATTTGAAGCGCCGGGGTAAATTCCACGCTGACGCGGGGATCGTGCAGGAATCCGGGCCGTTCCTGGTTCATCAGTTCCTTGTGCCAGTCGATAAGCGGTTTGCAGGGTTCCGCCACGATGAAGCGGGCCTTTTCCCTGCGAATTTGATCCATCAGGGCGAACAGGGTGAATCCCAGGCCGAGGCCGTCGAGAAGGAAGGAGGGCTGGTTGGCTCTTTTAACCGGAGCCGCCGCCATGGCTGCCGCCGCTTCATTGCTTCCGTGGGAAAAGCTGGACGCTGTCTGTACGCCGTCGCGCAAAAAGAAAGTGGAAACCGTCCCGTTCCCATAGGTCGAGAACGGAGCCGTCGGGCAGGGTGGAGGAAGCTAGTTTGGTAATGGGTTTCATATGAGATAATGCCGGATACACAGCGTAGGAAAGAACGCTTTTCAGGGCAAGTCCGGACAGCGTGTTTGAGATGGAATACGCTTCAAATTAAAAAAAATTGCACGGAATTCAGGTTCTACGCATTCTTTTTTTTCTTGATTTACGGGCTGAAATAAGCGAGAGCTATCGTTCAGCACAGTTATTTTTCCGATATGAGTAATCCACCTCCCCCCTCCATTCCGGGCGGTACTCCGCCTCCGCCCAGCATTCCGACTCCGCCGGCTGCTCCTTCCGTGCCCAAGGCACCTGCCGCTCCGGCCGTTCCTCCGGTAGCGCCGCCGCGCCTGCGGCACCTGCTGCTCCGCCTGCCGCCGCTGCGCCCACTATTCCCCTTCGTCCCGCCGGTCTTGGCGGAGGCATCAAGCTTGGCGGAGGATTCGGAGCAGGCATGGCGACAGCACAGCTTCCGCAGGCCACCATCGGGCTGAATACCGCACCCGCGGCCTCTCCGGTTTCTTCCGCCTCCTTTACGGCCAGGAAGTTTCAAGAAGATACGGATGCGGCTCCCAGTACGCTGTTGAATGTTCTCTCCTTTGTGGCCCTTGCCTTTGCGCTTGTTTTCATCGGTTATCAATACGCTACGGACACCTTGGAAGCCCGCAGCATGGTTGGCTGGCTGGGCGGAGACTCCAAGCCTGCCCCCGCTGCTCCCGCCGCCGATGAAGAAACGGCCGATGACGTTTCTGCCGAAGAGTCTTCCGATGATGGCGCCGATGCGGAAGAATAAGTGAACGTAATGATTGTTGAAATACTCTAAGCGGTACTATGGCAAACGTATTTTCTGAAGCAAATTTTGAGGATGAAGTTCTGAAGTCCGACATTCCTGTGCTTGTCGATTTCTGGGCTACATGGTGCGGGCCCTGCCGCATGATCGCCCCGATTATTGACCAGCTTTCTACGGAATTGGCCGGTAAGATCAAAGTGGGCAAAGTGGATGTGGACGCCAACAACGGACTGGCCGCCACCTATGGCGTGCGCACTATCCCCACTCTTCTGATTATCAAGGACGGGGAAATCATGGATACGATGGTGGGAGCTTCTTCCAAGGACGCTATCATGCAGCGTTTGCGTCCGTTCATGTAAATCATCGGACTGGTTTATTCATTCAAACCGGCCTGCTGCGGAATTTACTGCGGCAGGCCGGTTTTTTTACCGGGCAGCATTATTAGAAAAGGACGGATGGGAGAGGATAAAGAAGGAATGGTTCGCTGGAGGAAGATTCATTTTTTCTTGGCAGAACCGTCATGGGAGAATACATTACCAGCGTAGATTCCGAGCAGCGGGGCTATTCCCCGCCCCTTTTTTCGTTATGCGATTTATCTCTGCCATTCTGCCTTTCCTTTCAGTCTGCTGCCTTCTTCCCTCCGCTTGGGGCGCGGGCAACATGGCGCCGGATTTAAAGTCTGGTGCGTTCTGGAAGCTGCCTCAGCCGGATTTGTTCGGAAAGTATTTTAACGGAGAGCCCGGCGGCTGGGTGGATAAAGGCAAGACCCAGCTCCGGATTGCGAAGCCCTCCATCAAGATAGGGGACATGTCCCTGGGGGAAATGCTGGTGAACTGGAAGGACGGAGCCCCCCAGTCAATGACTGTCATGATGTACAACAAGGGGGATAACGGGGCCATTGGCAAGGATGAATTTGACAAGCGCCTGGAGCTCATCAAGGAATCCCTGACCGCTCTTACCGGGATTCAGCCCAAGGAGTACCAGGCCTCCCGTAAGGAGGCGGTAGTCAAAGTCAACGGCTGGTCCTGGTGGTGATTCAGGATATTCCCATGGTGGACCAGGGCCAGAAAGGTTATTGCGTGGTGGCTACCGCCGCCCGCATTTTTTGCCTATTATGGAATGGACTATGTGGATCAGCATGAACTGGCTTCCCTGGCCAATACCTCTGCGGACGGAGGCACTAATACGGCGGCAATGGCGGAAAACCTGAAAAAAATCGGGACGCGCTTCCAGATACGGATCAAAGTGCTGGATTCCCTGGCGAATTCCCGTGATTTCAGGAATCTGCTGAAAGCCTATAACCGCGCCGCCTCCAAGCTGAAAAAAGAGAAGGTGGAAAATGAACATGACTGGTCCGGTTTCTGGGACAATGCGGACGGAGAAGTCCTGAAGCTGGCGCGTGCCGGATCACCGTCCCAGGTGGACAGGTGGCTCAATGCCATCAGGCCCTATATCATGGCGGGCATCCCCGTGTTTTGGTCCGTGCAGCTTGGCATTGTTCCGGAACCGTTGCGTTTGTCCCAGACGCGCGGAGGCCATTTGAGGCTGATTATCGGTTTTGACGAGGAAAAGAAAACGCTTATCTTTTCAGATTCCTGGGGGGCCGCCCATACGGAGAAGGAAATGCCGCTGGCGGATGCCATCGCCATTACGACGGGGCGGCAGGTCATGCAGCCTTCCAAATAACAGGTGCGGCATATCCCCTCCTTCTCTGCCGGAAAATCCGTAATATTCTCTCCGTGGTGAAGCAATTCTGCTGGCATGGGCAAGGCGCTGTATTATACTTGCGCCATGATGAACAGAACATTGGTGAAACATGTCCTGGACAGTGAGGAGGAAATGCCGGACGTACGGGATGGGTGCGTACGCGCCGTGATTCCAAGGCTTTTTCCTTTCTGGAGGTGAATGACGGTTCCTCCGTCGCCTCCTGCAGGTCGTGGCGGATGAGGGTATCCCCGGCTATGAACGGATTGGAGAAATGGCTACGGGGTCTGCCGTGAGCATCCGCGGCGCTCTGGTTGCCGGGCAGGGAAGGCAGCGATGGGAATTGCGCGCCGCTTCCCTGGAGCTGGTGGGGGGGCTGTTCCGGATTCCTATCCCTTGCAGAAAAAGGGGCATACGCCGGAGTTTCTGCGTTCCATCGCCCATTTGCGCCCCCGCACCAACCTGTTTGGAGCCGTGTTCCGCATGCGCAGCAGGCTGGCCTTCGCCATCCACCGCTTTTTCCAGGAAAGGGATTTTTCCTGGGTCAGCACTCCCATTATTACCGCCAGTGACTGCGAAGGGGCCGGAGAAATGTTCCGCGTGACGACTTTGGATGTGGGAGACGCTGCTTCCCGTGACGCCTCCCGGATTTCTTCGGCAAGGCGGCCTACCTCACGGTAAGCGGCCAGCTGGCTGGGGGAAGCGTTCGCGTGCGCCCTGAGCAACATTTATACCTTTGGCCCCACGTTCCGGGCGGAGAACTCCAATACTACGCGCCATGCGGCGGAATTCTGGATGGTGGAGCCTGAAATGGCATTCTGCGACCTGTATGGAGACATGGACATGGCGGAAGAGTTTGTCCGTTTTCTCGTCGGCGATGCCTTGGCAAACAGCGCGGAAGAAGTGGAATTCCTGACCCGTTTTGTAGACAAGGGGCTGCGGGAACGCCTGGAGCATGTGAAGGAAACGCCGTTTGTGCGCTGTTCCTATACGGAAGCCGTGGATATCCTGCTCAAGAGCGGCAAAACATTTGATTACCCCGTTTCCTGGGGCATCAATCTGCAGAGCGAACATGAACGCTTCCTGACGGAGGAGCATTTTAAATGCCCCGTCATCGTGTACAACTACCCGAAGGAGATTAAACCCTTCTATATGCGCCTGAATGAAGACGGAAAGACCGTTACCGCCATGGATGTGCTGGTGCCCGGCATTGGTGAGATCGTGGGTGGCAGCCAGCGTGAGGAGCGGCTGGATATTCTGGAGGAAAACATGCGCAGCATGGGCATGAATGCGGAAGCGTACCGGTGGTATGCGGATCTGCGCCGCTACGGCACGGTGCCGCACGCCGGATTCGGGGCCGGGTTTGAACGCCTGTTGATGTTCGTGACCGGGGTGACCAACATCCGCGACGTCCTGCCTTTTGCCCGTACCCCGCGGAATTGCGAGTTCTGACCTGCTCTGGAAAACGGATTTTTCCGTCTGGAAGGATGCTATATGGTTCCGCAGGATAAATGTTGCGATATAAGGGAGGCGTGCGCAAACCGGGCCAGCGGCAAAAGAAAACCCCGGCTTTCCTTGAGGAATAAGCCGGGGTAGAATCAGACATGCGGAAGAGGCTACTGTCTCTTTCTTCTTAACAGCAGACCGCCCAGTCCCAGGAGGCTCAGCGTGGCCGTTGTGGGTTCCGGAACGGTTTCGTAGTTAATCAACACCTTGATGATGTCGTTTTCCGTGACCTGTGTTACATCCGCTTGAATTTGGTTGTTGCCGGTAATGTCCAGGCCGCTCAGGTCCAAATTGAGATCGCCTCCCAGTTGGGAAGATTTAATGGAAGCGAGTTCAATAGTTCCGCTTCCGGAAAGGTTGTTCATATCCAGTGTGCCGACGAAGGTGACGGTTTTCCCATTGGTCCAGAAGCTAGGGAGATTCGTGGCAACCCAGGAACCGTGTTCCTCCGCCGTAAACGTGCCGAAGTTCAGCGTGAAATCACGTCCCAGTCCAAGGGCGTTGCTGGATTCAAATATCAATTGGGAATTGCCTTTCAGCGTGAAAGAATTAACGTTGAGATCTCCTATTTCCGTTGTACAAAGCAGGGTGCTTCCGGAGTCTATTTGGACTGTGTTAGTGGCTCCGAAATAAGATTGCCCGGTGGACCAGGTGATCGTTCCGGCATTTTCTCCGATGATGGCGGTATCACTATTGCTTTGCGGATAATAGCCGTTCGGCGCGCCGTTGACCGTCCAGTTGTTGGAATCTCCGTAAATTCCGTTCCCTGCCGCTCCGCTCCAGACGTAGGTGGCAGCCTGGGAAAGACCTGCGGAAAGGCAACATAAGATGCAGAATGTAGATAATTTCATGTTGATCAGGTACTTCAAAAAAGCACGGGTAACGGATTCCCAATCCGAAGTCAACACTAAACGATAAAAACGAGATGTTTATACAAATACATGAACAGAGTCGTCTTATAACCAGAAACTTTCCTGCGGGAAATTTAAAACCATTATATAATTCACAATTCCAATTATTTATGCATAATAAAGAGACGTGGATTTATTTTTCGGATTGGGAATCCGCAGAGGAATTAAAAAGAACGGATGCGGAAACATACGGAAAACCCTTTCCCGCGTGGGGCGGGAAAGGGCCTACCATAACCAAGTAAAAAGCATGCGCTGGAGCGCTCTCCTACTTAGAACGTATAGCTGAGGGCGCCGTTGATACCGTGGGCGGTCAGCTTGTTGCGGGTCTCGAACTGGTAGCAGACGCGTGCTCCCCCACTGGTTGGAGAAGAGCACATCAATGCCGGCATTCAAACGGAATGCGGTGCGGCCAACATTGACGCCGCGGGCGTTCCAGGTTCCGAGGGGGCCGGCGACATTGGATTTCGGATTCATGCGGCTCACATCCTGGGATACGGCTACCGTCAAGGCCGGGGTGATGGTGGTGCCTCCGTCCGTCTGGTAGGCGCGGGCGATCGTAATGCCGACAGGAATGGTCCAGTTCTGGGCCCGGGCGTGGCCGAAGGTGCGCCCATAAGGTCCGCTTTCAGAGAATCCCTTGAGTTCGGAAGTCATGAACTCAATACCCGTGTAAGGTGTTATAAAGGCCCTGCCGAGTGCGAAACGTTCCGTCCAGGTGCCGTAAAGGGCGCCGCTGAAGGTGTCCGTATCTGCTCTGCCGTTGGCGGCAGACCCCATGATGTAGGAATCACCTTTGAAACGGGAACGTCCGTAGGCGCCGTAGCCGTCCAGAGTGAACTTGCTGTCCCTGAAGGGATGCATGCGTCCATAAATCATGGCCAGGAAGGAATCGACGTCGTAGTCGGCGCCGATGCCTGTCTTATCCTTGAAGCTGCCGAAGCTTTGACCGGCGGCGATGCCGATCAGGGAACCTTGAGCGGCTTTTTGTAGTCAATGCCTACGGCATAACCGCCGGCATTATACTTATACCCGGAAACACCGTCGCGGGCATCCTGGTCATCCCAGATTCCCATGCCGCCCACCCAGATATTGCCGTTGCCTCTGGCGATTGTCTTGCGGGCGATCGGAGAACCCTTGGCGTCCACTACTTCAACGGTGTCTTCCGTCTGGCGTGCCATGGAGGCGGCGGATTGAATGCGCCCCAGGTCGGCGAAGTTCCGCACGGTGCGGCTGGCTGCCCAGGTGAAGTTCACCACGTGTTCACCGCTGACGGACTGGATGATGCGGGCCGCTTCATCCGCGCTCGTGGCCCGGAACAGGTTTTCATAGAACTGGGCGGCGGGAGAACCGGCGGCCACATTCAGACGGTTGTTTTCCAGAGCGGCCGCTACGGTGTAAACGTTGCCGTTGTAGCCGGACATGGGGCCGTCAATGCCCTTCATATCCTGGGTGATGGTGGTGGTGCCTTCCGCCGTTCCCGGAGCCATGGTGGTGCTCAGAAATACGTTGTTCAGCAGGCGTCCGGAAATGTCCGTGCCGTTCAGCGTGACCGTCACGCTTTCCGTCCCCTTGCGGAGTTGGGCGAGCGGAACGGGATTGCCGCTGGCATCGGATACCTGGATGCCTACGCGGGAATTATCCTGGAACGTGGCGGGAGTGCCGAAGTCCAGTACGGACCCGTCGCTCAGCAGCAAGGTAGAATCGCCTCCGAAAGTGGCGGAAGCTCCCTTCATGGTGGAATTCTTCGCCAGGGTCACCTGTCCCGTCCGAATGTCGTAAACAGTATCGTCCGTCCCCATTACGGCGCCGTCAATGGACTGGAGCGGACCGACTTTTCCGGTGGCGGAGTCAACGGCGCCGAAGGTGGCATGGCCGATGATCAGGTTGCCTTCAAGCTGCTGGTAGGTTCCTCCGAACGTATCGGTGGTTCCTGTGCCGCCGTAAACGAGAGTTCCCGCTGCCCGGTCTTCGTCATGACGGTCTGGTCAGCAGCCAGCGGAGCGGCGTCAGCCGTGGAAGCGGCGGCCGTGGTGGAGATGCCGTCATTGATGAAGGTATAGGCGGTGGAGTCCGTATAAACGTTGATCTGGGTGTTTTGGCCAGCCTGCACGGAACCGGAAACGCCGTTGGAAGTATTGCCGGAAAGGATTGCTCCGGAGCCGATGTACAGGGTTTGCCCGTCCGCCAGGTTGATGGCGGCTTTGCCGTCGCTGGTGGCGGTGTTATCCAAGACCTGGGTACCGTCCCCGATGGAAATCTGGCCACCTGCGGAGATCACGCCGTCAGCGGCGGTATTGCCGGTGATGACGCTGTTGTTGCCGATGGCGATATTGTCATCCGCTGTCAGGGTGGGAATTTCCCTTGACGGTAGTATTTTCACCCAGCGTGACGCTGCCTTCGATGGTGCCCAGCTTTTCCGTACTTGCGACGGTATTCCAGCTGCCGCCGTCATTGCTGTAAACGGTTTTGTTCAGGTCGGCGGATTCTGCGGAAACAGTAGTGCCATCCAGGACGGAATTGTCTCCCAAGGAAATATTGCCGCCCTCAGTTTTGAGGGTGACGGCCCCGGCTGTGGTTTCTCCAAGAATGATGCCGCCGGAGACGCTGTCATCCATAGAGTCGATGACGGTTTTGCCGGTCTGGGCGTTGGAGGCGTCAAACTGTTCCGTAGTTACGGTTCCGATTCCCGCTGTGGAGGTCACATCTCCGTTCAGCGCAACCTTGGATGCCGGATCGCTTACGATTTGGCCTGTCGCCGTTACGGTATCCTGCATCGTGACGTTGTTGCCCAGGACCACGGCCTGTTCGTTGGAATTATTGTAAGTATTGTACGTCGTCTTGGTATAGGCTTGGCCGGTCGGCGGCGTTGCCGGATCTACGGTTTGAGCTGCCTGGCCGGTGACGGTAACGGCTTTTTCCATGGAAACATTGTCGCCGATGCCTACCTGTCCGTTCGTGGAGGTGACGGTGGCTCCCACCGTCTTGGGATTGGCAGCATCATTCGTACCTTCGATGGCAATATTCCTGCCATCAATAGTTGTGGTATTTGAAGCATTCGTCACCACAATGTCATTGTCGCTTCCCAGAGGTTCACTCAAGGTGACGTCGTTGAAACTGACTTGGTTGTTAACCAGATCGTAATTGAAATTAACCAGTTTGTTGCTGGCGTCCGTCATTTGAATGGTGACGTTGCCCGTTCCGGAGATGGCGTTCAACTGGGCTCGTTGCTCTTGGGTCAGCGTAATATTATCGGAGCCGGAAGGTACGGTAATCGTGATGGTTGAAGCTTCATTGGAAGCGGCAGCCTGGTTCCAGGCCGTAACGAATTCATCGGCACTGTTGACTGCATAGTCAGCTGCCGTAGCAACGGAGAAACTGCCAAGGCAGGCGATAACAGCCGCCAGCAGCATATGTGGGAGTCTTAATTTCATGCTTTTTTATTTGTTTAATGATTAGATGGTTATGCGTTCGTGACAATCACGGCGCCCGAGATTTTAGATGATTCTCATTCCGGTTCGTTCACCGGAATGGCATGAGAGAAATTAATGAAAATAATAATTAAAATTATTCATGATGAATTGGTTATATTTCTTCTTCAAATAATTTAATCATGACATGTTTTTTCAGTTTTGAGCCGGGAAGGAATTTCAAGAATATCCAGGTCAATTCATTTTTTATAGCAACAATTTTGATTATCTCTAAAAAATTCTTGAAAACAGTTATTTTCGCGGATATGGAGAAGTCAATTACTAATTTTACGAAAAGAGCCTTGATATGCGCAGAACCGTGAAGGTCAGACATTCAGAGAGGATAAAAAACGGCGGCTTTGAGAATCCCGAGACCGCCGTTTTTTAATTGGGTCTTATATACTTGACTTCGGTTTCTCCGTATGCTATTAATTAGCCATACTAAGGAGGCACCCATGAACGACCGCTTAACTATTTCACTTTTTGAGCTTTTTGAAATATTCCCCAATGAAGAATCGGCAAAAAGGTATTTAGAGGAAAAACGGTGGGGTGATAAGGTAGTTTGCCCGTTTTGCGGGAAAAGTGAAAAGCAGTATAGGGTGAAAAGGAATGGGGTTGAGGGGTATTTTGAATGCGGGGAGTGCGGGAAAGTTTATACTGTGAGGACTGGAACTATTTTTGAGAGAAGCCATGTTCCACTTCATAAATGGATTTTTGCCTTCTATTTAGTAGTGACTTCCAGAAAGGGTATTAGCTCCATGCAACTTTCTAAAGATTGGGGTAACGCAAAAAACAGCGTGGTTTATGCTTCAAAGGATTAGAGAAGCTTGCAATTCCAACCATGATGACGATAACGGCTTTCTGTCTGGAATCGTTGAAGCTGATGGGGTGTATATTGGAGGCAAAGGAATCCAATAAGCACGAATCGCAGAAATTGAAAGCGGGGCGCGGAATTGTAGGAAAGACGGCGGTTTTAGGAATGAGGGCCAGAGCGGGAAAGGTTTTGGCAAGGGTTATTCCCGATACTTCAAGAGATACAGTTCATCAGATTCTCAATAAGTATTTGAGCCGGGATTCTGTTCTGGTTACTGATGAACATGCTTCCTACAAAGAGTCACAGTTCAATCATCAGGTGGTAAACCATAGTGCCAAACAGTATGTTGACGGAATGGCTCATACTAACGGCATTGAAAGCGTATGGGCGGTTTTGAAGAGAGGATTCTATGGAATCTACCATTCATTCAGCACAAAACATTTACAGAGATATGTAGATGAATTTGCTTATCGGTTGAATGAAGGGAATGTGAAAATCCATACGTGGGTGAGATTGGATGCTCTTATGGCTAGAGCATTTTCGACGAGAATCACTTACGCTGAATTGAAGAATTGACCGCCACCCTGAGAATAAGGTGACGGCCACTCATGCAAATCAAAGAATCGCCCCCTTCCCCGAAAGGAAGGAGGCCAGTTAATTCACCGCCGAAGGAGGTCAGAAGGTCCAGCTAAAACCAACTGTGATAAAATGATATGGGTCAACATCTGACCAGTATTTCGTTATTTCATATCCAATAACGATATCTGTCTTTTCTGCGACAGCAAATTTGAAACCGATTAATGCCGAGTAAGTTCCGCTCGAATCAGATTCAGACGCTTTTTCCCCGCCTAAGGAAACTTCCTGTTTATAATAGTGAAGGCCAATCTTGCCGCCTAAATAGAAAGTGGCTGAATCAGATAAGGGGACATTAAAGGAATATCCAGCAGTAAAGGGAAATACTTCTTGCTTCCACTTCAGCACGCCGCCGTAGGTTTTAGAGCCTGTAAGCGCGCCGAGATTGAAAGATAGTTCATGGAAAACAGAACCCGATGGAATATTTGCGTGAAGTCCTAATTGGGCACCGTACAGGTCTGGCATGTCTATTCCATAATCATTTCCTGAGTGGAATCCATACATACCTTTGATACTCATTCCAAAATTGGAATCATACCGTGTTGAATATGCGGAGCTATAATTCCCTCCTACCCTATAATAGTTCAAAAGGGTCACTAGAGGCGGCTTGGGCGGTACATGAGAGGCCCAGAAGCCCCAAACTGGCTATGATTGTTTTCGAGTTCATGATGTTTTTAGGTTTTGGATTCCTTAGTTAGGACAAAGAATTCTCCTGTTAAGATATAATATTGTCCGATAAAAAGCTATTATTATTCTCTAATAGGATTTTGTCAATCCTAAACAGCCCGGAATCTTCCATTTGCCCTCCTGATAGGAGAAAATTACCCATATGGACGAGAAACGCCCGCTGGATATTCAGACTTTGGGAAGGTGGTTGGGAGAGAACAAAGTTTCCCGCACCGAACTTGCTTCCTCCCTAGGTCTAGACAGAAGCACCATTGATAACTATTTTTCCAAAGGCAACATCCCTAAACACGTCCAGATTCTGATTTCCCGGTACATGAAAGGCCGGGAACCTGCTTCCAACAACGATTTTGTTTCTCAACTAAGCGTTCCTATCCCTAACAAAATTCTCAATTTGGCCGTTCGGGCGGCGATTCAGAAGGATATGAGCGTTGAGGAATTTGTGGTATGGGCGGTGGAAGGAACAGCTAAAAAAGAACGTTAGAAGATAAAGGGTGTAAATAAGAAAAGGAAACTTCCTCAGAATAGTTGTCCTGTTTTAGATGCATTCAACGTACGAGCCTCCTTGTATCATTTGATGAATGAAGGCTACATTGTGTACCTAAATTACAAATTGCTATCTGAATGGAAAATTTATACTGAACAGATTACTAAGCGAGGTAGAAAGGAAAAATGTTAGATGAAAATGATTGTCGCCATAAGAGATTAATGATACCTCTGCCTTAGGAAAACATATTTTTTTAATGAGTGGTTTGACATGGCTAAAGACTGTAAATGCTGTTTTGTTCATATTAATAACATTTATTGGAACAATTGATTTTAATAAATTACTTCCGATATTTAATAAATTTTCGATTGATAAAGACTTTATATTAATTATCCTTGCTATTATATACATAGTTTTATATATAATTGAAATAGATAAAACGCAAACAGTAGAAATTTTGAATAAAACGATAAAAATGCATGAAGATTCTAATCATAAATTATCTTCTGCATGTGAAGATTTTTCTCAAGAATTTTACAGTGCAAGCAATAATTTAAAAAACGCTAAAAAACTTGAATTACATTGGAGTTTTAAGCTCGCGTGTAAAACTATATGTAGCACGATATTAAAAACCATAGAGAATTATAATCCTAAGTTGGCTTTTTTGAAATTTCTTATACACAAAGATTAAATGACAATACGACAAAGATGATATATTGGGAGGAAGATGAATCTAATTCTGATACGCCTTCAATTTATGGAAGAGAAATTCCTATAGAAACAGTCTCTAAATATTTCTATGAAAAAATTTTTTTTTGAACGGCATCAAAGAAGTTGTGTCCTATAAGAATAGAAAAAGAAATAGAAAAAAAATTTTATTCATCAACCTAAAGATGATAAAAAATATTTACAATACATCGGAGTTCCCCTTTTTGTGTCCTGATGGAAACATTTTTGGGTTGCTTCAATTTATTGTTAAAAAAAGATAATGAAAAGAATACAAAATTAAGTAATTTTGAATTTAAAGCTATAAAGTTGTATTTAGAATGTTGTAGAAGTAAGTTAATCTTTTTTTCTAAATTAGAAAAACTACTGACTGTAAGACCTTATCAAAAATAAATCAATATAACATGTCAACAATAAACTTAAAATCTAAAATGCCAGATAAAAATCCGCCACGGAAAAATCACAAATTTAAAAGGCATAATATTAAATCTAAGCTAGATGAAGATTCCATTATAATATATGCTAAAGAAATTATTCTTATTGACCCAGATGAAGATTATGAAAAAAAACACATAATAGTCTATCTAAGTGTGTTCGAGTGAGTAGAAATAATTTAGAACGCTGTAATATAAAAAGTCATATATATTCTTCCTGATAAAACTTCTCTTTTTCATCTATAAAAATACAAAACACCTAAGTCAAATATATAATCTCCTTTTAATTTGGGAGTATCAAAATGCTGTTGCACGACGGCTTTTTCTTTTACCGTCGTCCTACAGATTTACGTTTCTATGAAATTATTTCACATAGATATTTTCCTGTAAGGCTTTCAGCCGTTTCAGCGATTTTTTTAGGCAAACCAGTTGCTACAACTTGTCCTCCTGCTTTGTCGTCTCCCGGCCCCATATCGACCACATAATCGGAATTGGCAATCATGTTTAAATCATGCTCAATGACGATAACTGTTGCACCGGCATCAACAAGTTTCTGAAATACGCCAATTAGTATCCGTACATCCAGCGGATGAAGTCCAATCGTTGGCTCGTCAAATACAAATATGGCGTCGTCCTGTGCCTTTTCCATTTCAGCCGCCAGCTTTAGCCGCTGTGCCTCACCGCCGGACAGGGCAGGAGTTGCTTCGCCTAAAGTTAAATAACCCAAACCTAAATCAGAAAGAATTTGGAGCTTTTCTTTAACCTTTTTCACGTCACATAAGCGTTCTAACGCCTGCTCCACGGTCATCCCCATCAGTACAGGCAGAGAAATACCGGGTGCGTTCACCTTGTCTTTTTTAGAGCGATAACGAATTGCCTCCGCTTCTTTCCCATAGCGGGAGCCGCCGCAGTCCGGGCAGATGATATCCACGTCCGGGAGAAATTGCACATCCATTGTAATTTGACCTGTTCCGTCACAACCAAAGCAACGGAGTGACCCAGTATTATAGGAAAAGTCACTTACTTTATACCCTTTTGATTTTGCTTCCGGGATAGCTGCATAAAGCCGGCGCAAATCATCTAATATCCCGCTGTATGTTGCAACGGTAGAACGGCCATTCACGCCAATAGGTGTTGCATCAATAAGATTTATACGTTCAATACCGGCTACCTCCACGCTTTTCACATGGTCAGGCATCGGCGCTTTCGCTATGGCAGCTTCTATGGCGGGAATAAGACTTTCCAAAATCAGTGTTGTTTTGCCGGAACCGGAAACTCCTGTTACAGCAATCAGCCGACCTTTGGGGATGTCTAAATCAAGGGCATGGACTGTATGCAAAGGAGCAGTAGACAGTTTGATATGCCCATGTGCAAACATGGCCTCCGGCGTTGCCGTTTCTCGGATAACCGGTTTTTCCTTGTCTGCCAAAAATCCAGCGATGAGTGAACTCGTTTTTTTTGCTACTGCTTTAATCGTTCCCTGTGCAACTATCTGTCCGCCATGCTCTCCAGCTTTTGGGCCCATTTCAATTAACCAATCAGCAGCCTTTAAAACTCGCACATCATGGTCTACCAATATCACAGAATTACCATGGGCAATAAGATCATCTATAACGCCCAACAGCCCATCTACATTTGCTGGGTGTAAGCCAATAGACGGTTCATCCAACACATAGAGAACACCTGTGGTACGGTTTCGTACAGCCCTTGCAAGCTGCACGCGTTGACGCTCTCCGGTGGAAAGCGTTGTTCCGGCCCGGTCAAGGGTAATATAATCCAGACCTAAGTCAGAAAGACGTTTTGATACATGCAGAAATTGACCGCAGATACTTTCCGCCATTGTTTTTAGTTCTTCCGGCATGGAAGCAGAAATCGTCTTTATCCAAGCGGTTAAATCGCTTAATGTCATTTTGGTGATTTCCGCAAGGTTTTTTCCGCATAGCAGACTTGATAACGCCCGCTTATTGAGCCGGGAGCCTCCGCAATTCGGGCAGGTGTTCCGCTTCAAAAATTTTTCTACCCGCTTCATTCCCTTTTCGTCTTTAACTTTAGCAAGGGCATTTTCCACGGTATAAACAGCGTTATAATAGGTAAAATCCATTTCTCCCGCTTGGTTGCTGCTCTTTGCTTTATAAAGGATATGTTTCTTTTCTGGCGGACCATGAAAGACGATCTCCCGTTCCTGTTCTGTCAACTCCGAAAAAGGTACATCGGTTCGAACGCCCATCGCCCGGCATACGTTAGTCATCAGCGACCACATCAAAGAATTCCACGGCGCAACTGCTCCTTCGTCAATGGAAAGGGACTCGTCAGGCACTAAAGTTGTTTCGTCTACTGCTTGAACAATTCCAGTTCCTCCGCAGGTGTGACACGCTCCTTGGCCATTGAATGAAAAACTTTCTGCGCTGAGACCGTCAAATACCGCTCCGCATACAGAGCAGACAAGGGGAGGCATTGCCGCGACGTTGACCGATGGCGAAAGCAAATGTCCATTGGGACAGCGGTGATTTCCCAAGCGGGAAAACATAAGCCGGATTGAGTTCAAAAGTTCGGTAGCCGTTCCAAATGTACTGCGGACACCGGGAACAGCGGGACGTTGACGAAGAGCAAGGGCAGCTGGGACATATTCTATACTGTCAATTTTTGCCTCTGCCATCTGTATTATACGCCGCCGAGTATAGGCGGACAATGCCTCTAAATAGCGGCGGGAACCTTCGGCATAAAGTACGCCCAAAGCCAAAGAGGACTTTCCTGATCCTGACACCCCCGTAATTCCTACCAGCTTGCCCAACGGGATATCTAAATCAATATTTTTCAGATTATGAACACGGGCGCCACGGATTTCAATGTGATCCGGTCTACTTTGAAAATTAGAAAACTGGCTCATAAGTGTCGCTTTTTTTTAATTATACACTTTATTATATCATCCCCATCGCCAGATTTTGATATTTGGAAAAGAACAGGGCTTTCACAGAAAACCATGAAAACCCCGCTGACGGCATCAAATTATTTTTCCTGTGCCGGGGCAACTTTGGCATAACCATTCCATGCGAACAGGGCTTCTTTTGTTTTGTCCGCCACTATTTTGTCAATATTGCAGAGATACAGGTAATGATCGCCAGACTCCACAGTTTCAGCTAGCGATGCCACAAAAGCAATAGGGCTGTCCTCCGGGATCTGAATGTCTGTTCCGTCAATGTTTTGCAGAGCGACTGGAAATTCCTTCAGTTTGTCAATCTGCCCGCCGTTTTTAGAGCCGTAAGCCATGACCGCATCTTTCAAGCTGACGCCAGGGGCAGCGAGTACGGCTTTGCCGGTCTTGCGGATATTTTCGCCGGAATTGGCGGTTTTACCCATTGCAAAGGCCAGCATAGGAGGGTTAAACGAGGAGTACATGAAGAATGAAACGGGAGCCATGTTCAGCATACCGTTCTCTTTTTTGGTGCAAACCAACACGAGAGGATTGGGAGAGGTGATAGCCGTCGCCTGACCTATATTGATTTCTTTCATTGTAAAACGATTATAAATATTTAACTTTACTTGTTGACTTCTATTAGTAAGATAATTATACTAAGGATAAAATTTTTTTTCAAGTACGCATATTATTCTGACTCAGTACGGTTGACTATACTAATAGAGAAAAGGAAGGCATTTTTCATGCAAAAGGATATAACCTACGATGAATACAGGCATGAAGTGAAAGAGGGAATTTTGACTGAAGCGGGGAATTGTCCTGTGACTCCACTTCTGCTTATGTTGCAGGGGAAATGGAAATTTCAAATCCTTTATGAATTGTTTATTCAAGATCCCATCCGCTTTGGTGAGTTAAAAAAAAAAAATATTAATGGTATTACAAATACCATGCTTGCCTCTTCCCTTCGAGAATTAGAAAAGGACGGGCTTGTATCCAGAATGCAATTCAACGAGATACCGCCCCGTGTTGAATACTCTCTTACGGAAAAGGGGCAGGCATTGTTGCCTGTATTCTATGAAATGACGAAGTGGGGATTTCAGTATATTCCGTAAATACTTACTTACAAAAACGCATATGAAATATTTCCCTAAGCGCTTTCCCGCCAAAATCAGAAAGCTATATATTTAATTTTGCAAACCAGCAGGAATGAAAAAAGAGGGTTTGGGATGCTTCCCAACAAGCGTTTTGAGAAGCAAAATACGGAAGTGGGTATTGGCTTTGCTGGATATGGCGGTGATGAACCGCAGCGGTAGAAACGGAAGGATGCGGTAAGAGCCGCGGTGTCCACGGTTTTTGGAATATGGCCGGGGTTGTCGGGGAATTCCGTTCTCCGGGAAAGACGGAAATATCTCCGGATAAGGGTTGGAAGCAGGAATTCAAACGGGTGGGAAAAGAACCCTTCGGAAACTCCGCGCCACGTTTTCCCTGTCCGGCGGGAGAATATTGAGAACCGGCGTTTCCCGGATATGACCCGGGAGAGGAGATCTGGATTATTCCACCTCCCACTCTTCCACCAGGCCGGCTGGGGGAATTCATCCAGAAAGCGGGAGGGCATTTGCATGAAGGTTCCTCCCTGGGCGCGGCAGTTCCAGCGGGGGTAGGTCAGGTAAAGCTGGTCCTTGGCGCGGGTAATGCCTACATAAAAGAGGCGGCGTTCTTCTTCCAGCCCGGCCAGGTCTCCGTCATCAATGACCCTCTGGTGCGGAAACATGCCGTCGCACAGGCCGATCAGGAAGACGACAGACCATTCCAGTCCCTTGGCCTGGTGGATAGTGGACAGGGTGACGGAGCCACCGGAGAAGTCCGCCGCGGCGCTTTCATCATCCGTGTTGCCCAAAAGGGAAAGCTGGGAAAGAAAATCCTCCGTGGATTCAAAGCGTTCGGAAAATCCGGCCAGATGCAGAAGGTCCTGCCTGCGCTGGTCGTAATTTTCGAATGCGGCCTGCATGTACTCGTCGTACACGGCCTCATTGATGGAAAGGAGCATGGAGGCCGGTCCGGCCAGCTTTCCGGCAGGGGCCAGTTCATCCAGTGTGTAGCAAAGCTGCGTCCAGGCCGTTCTGGATTTGGCAGGAACCGGGAAATCCAGCATCAGGGCGGAAAAGGATTCCGGAGGGGTTTCTTGCCGGCTTTCCGGGCAGGCGGTCCAGCGTATCCAGAGTTTTTGGGCCATGCCGGGGCCGATGCCGGGCAGCAGCATCACCATGCGGCGGAAGGAAAGTTCATCCCTGGGATTGACCACAAAACGCATAAATGCCACCACGTCCTTAATATGGGCCTGCTCGAAAAACCTGATGCCGCTGGTGATGCGGAAAGGTATTTCTCCGCGGGTCAGTTCCATTTGCAATTCCATGCTGTGGAAGTGGGCGCGGTAAAGCACGGCTATTTCACTGGGGTCCGTGCCTTCTTCAATGAGATCCCTGATACGCTGGACGACAAATTTGGCCTGCATCCGGTCGTCGTTGAGCGGGACGAGGGCGGGGGGCATTTCCCCGGTGGGCCGCACGGAGCGGAGCTGTTTTTCAATTTGAACTTCGTTGGCGGCGATAGCCGCGTTGGAAAGTTCCAGAATTTCCGGCACACTGCGGTAATTGGTTTCTATCTTGAAAGTCTTTGCCGCCGGATAGCGGGTAGTGAAGCTGAGGATGTTTTCCATGTCCGCTCCGCGCCAGGAGTAGATGCTCTGGGCATCGTCCCCCACCACCATCAGCTGGCCGTGTTCCCGGGCCAGCATGTCGATGAGGCGGCTCTGGAGGTAATTGGTGTCCTGGTACTCATCCACCAGGATATGCTGGAAGCGGGAACCGTACAGGGCTCGCAGGTGCTCCTGTTCCTGAAAAAGCCTCACGACGTTGAGAAGCAGGTCGTCAAAGTCCATGCTGTTGGTTTCCTGCTTGCGGGCTACGTATTGGTCATGCACCTCCAGGATGGCGTCCAGGTGGTTGGAAAGGTAGGGATAGGCGTTTTCCTGCGTTTCCCGGATATTGGCTCCCTCGTTGTCTGCCAGACTGAACAGGGAGGAAAGAACTTCCGGCTTGGGGAAGCGGGTGGATTTCTCATCCAGTTTGAGGGATTTGACCACGCTTTTAATCATGGATTTGCGGTCGTCAGAGTCCATGATTGTAAAAAGCCGGCGTATATCCCAGGTATTCCGCATGCTGGCGCAGGATGCGGTTGGCAATGGAATGGAACGTGCCGCTCCACAGGCGGGACAAGTCCAGGGGAATCAGGGAACGCACCCGTTCCGTCATTTCCCGCGCCGCCTTATTGGTGAAGGTAAGCAGCAGAATGTTCCATGGGTCCGTACCGTGATCCAGAAGCCAGGCCACGCGATAAGTCAGCGTGCGCGTTTTTCCCGATCCGGCTCCTGCGATGACAAGAGCCGGCCCCGGTTCTGAAGAAACGGCGGCGTACTGTTCTTCATTGAGGGCCGTACGGTAGTCGATCCCGGAGATGGGGGCGACCGGCGCGGCATCCTGCCTGATGGCGTATCGGCGAGCCATGGAATATGGTTAATAATTGACAGGCAACAGTGAATAGAGAAGTTGGAAAGGCTTGCCCCTTCTCTGCTCTCTGATTACTCTTTTAAAAGTCCAGGTACATTTCCGCGCGGCGGTTTTCCTTGCGGGCTTCATTCCTTGTTTCTTCGTCTGCCGTGGGGGAGTAGGTTCGGCGCGGCTGAGATTTGCCGAATCCCTTGGTAACGATTCTTTCCGCAGGAACGCCGAACTGGACGAGCTGGGCTTTCACGGCGGCCGCACGGCGTTCGGAGAGCCCCTGGTTGTAGCGTTCGCGCTCCCCACGTCATCCGTATGGCCGCTGATTTCCAGCTTCTTGCCACTGTCCATCTTGATAGCTTCCGCTACGATTTGCAGCTGGCGTTCGGAACGCTTGGAAAGGGTATCTTCATTAAAGCCGAAGAACAGGGCCAGGGAATCGCCGCCCTGGGGATTTTTTACAATGGGGATAAAGATGTCGTCTCCGGCCCCCTGCCGTTTCGTATAGGCTTCCAGCATGCTGTCCAGGGAAGCTTCCGCAACCAGCCATTGTCCGTCCGTTTTGGCCACGGTCAGGCCTACATTGCCGGCCTTCCTGCCCTGGGCGTCCTGAAGATGAACGAAAAACCCCGCATTGGTGGGCGCTTCGTAGGCGGTTTTGATGGGAGCGTCCTCCCGGAGCCGGAAAGCCCCCTCCTCAAACAGAATGCACAAACCGGCTACCGTGGCATCCTGCACTTTAGTTCCGTCCACGAACTTCCTCGCCCCGCGGAAATCCGCCTTGGCGACGGCATCCATGAAGGAACTGACGATGCCCATGGGGTCATTCATCGCCATGGGGGCGACTTTGTCCTTGGCCAGATCCTGCTTGCTGGGCAGCGTGAGGGTATCCAGCGTCCACTGTTGCTTGTCATTGCGCTTCATATCCAGGGTAGCGCGCGCGCCGCTGCTGAAATTGAGCGTGTATCTGGCTGTGGGATTGGCCCCTGGTTGTTCGCGCCGATGCTGGTGATGCCGGGAGAGGAAAGGCGTATATGGCGGGCTTCCATGAGCTCCCGGATGAGGCGACTCTGGTTCTCCGTCACGGCCTGCTGGATTTCCAGGGATTTCAGGATGTCCTCATCCCGGTCCCGAATGACTTTGGCAATTGCCTGCGCCAGTGTCTGGGGGAGCTGAGATTGATCAGGGGGAGGGCGGCGTAGCCGTCTGCCGGCTGATATCTTCCTTGGTAAGCGGGTCGACGGTGGGTTGGGGCGTTACCGTCTGGCGTGCCGGCACTTCCGTTTGCGCCGCCGGTTCAGCGGCGGCGGGTTCCTCTTCCTTATTGTCAAGGAACAGGAAAACCAGGGCCAGGCTGCCTACGACCAGGAAGCTGATGATGAAGGCGGTGATGGTGGATGCGTTTTTCATTGGAAGTGGATGTATGAAGAAGGGTCAGGCGTTCAGTGCTTCCAGCAATTTGGCGTGAATGCCTTCAAAACCGCCGTTGCTCATTACCAGAATAACGTCTCCCGGCTGGGCTTTCTTGCAGACGGCAGAGACGATTTCCTGGGCATGGCCGCCAATCAGAGCGTCCTTGCCCAGCGCGGAAAGGTCGTTGGAAAGTTTGGTGAGATCCAGGCGTTCCTCCAGAGCCACCTTGTCCGGATGATCCACGGCGGCTACCACAGGGAAATCCGCCGTAGCGAGGGACAACGCCAGTTCATTCTGGAAGATATTTCTGCGTGTGGTGTTGGAGCGCGGTTCGAAAATGGCCCAGATGCGTGATTCCGGATAGCGCTGGCGCAGGCCCAGGATGGCCTGTTTGATGGCTGTTGGATGATGAGCGAAGTCGTCCACTACGGAAATGCCGTTAACTACCCCCTTGACTTCCTGGCGGCGGGCCACGCCTTCAAAGCGGCTCATGGAATCCGCCAGCTGCTTGACGTTCAGTCCCGCAAATTGTGCGGCTGCAATTGCCATGGCGGCGTTGCGGATGTTGAACTCCAATCATCGGTACGTAGTACCGGGTTCCTTCCAGTGTGAAATGGCTGCCGTCCGTGGAGGTCTCCACATCCAGGATACGGATGTTGGAAGAGTCGGAAAAGCCCACCGTCTTGACGGGGCACGGGGCCCCCTTAACCACGTCCAGGCAGTTGGGATCGTCCGCGTTGACCAGGGCCAGGCCGTTGTGGGGGATGATCTGGGTCAGCCGGCGGAAGCTCAGTTTGATTTCCTCCAGGGAATTGTAAATATCCGCGTGATCAAATTCAATGTTGTTGATGACCACCAGTTCCGGGAGGTAGTGCAGGAATTTGGAACGCTTGTCGAAAAACGCCGTGTCGTACTCGTCCCCCTCCAGCACGGAAAAATCGGAATCCGTAAAACGGCCCCCGCGTCCGAGATTGCGGGCAATGCCGCCAATCATGAAGCTGGGGTTCAGCCCGGAATCCTCCATCAGCCACGCCAGCATGGATGTGGTGGTGGTTTTTCCGTGGGTGCCTGTAACCACATAGTTGCGCTTGCCGCGCAGGAAGTATTCCTTCATCGTCTCCGGGAGGGAAAGGTAACGCAGGCGCCGTTGGAGCACGGCTTCCACTTCCTCATTGCCGCGGCTCATGGCATTACCGATGACGATGACGTCCGCATCCGGCGGGATGTTGGAGGCCTTGTAGCCTTCAAACAGGGTGATGCCTTCCTCCTCTAGAAAAGTGGACATGGGGGGATAGACGTTGGCGTCGGAACCGGTGACGGTAAAGCCGCGGCGGGCCATGGCGGCGGCTACCGCGCCCATGGCGGTGCCGCAGATGCCGAGAAAGTGGAAATGGCTGTTCATGACGGGGAGAGGAATGGAGCGGGTTTTATTTGGAAAAGGAAGGAGCCGCAATACAGGAATCCGCCAGAGCCCGGTCCCGGCGGCGCACAATGCCGTTGGCGATATCCGTGACCATGCCGGACAGCAGGCGGGTGAGATGGCTGCCGGGCGTGTAATCCGCCGGGGCGATGAAATTCACGCGGTCGGAATTGGAGGCCAGGTTATAGCATTTGCGGAAACTGCGGCCGGTTTCATCTTCCGGATTATATACGGCTACGGCGTGGCCTCCGTTCCGGCGCATGACGGTGAAGCAGGGAACGTCCGTAGGGCCGTCGCCGATGTAAATCATGTTGGCGAAAGGAATGGGGCGCATGTCTTCCGGCATGTGGTCGTTTACGTCCTGGTCGTAATCCAGCATTCCCTTGTTGATGCGGAAAAGGTACTGGGTTTTCGTGGTGTGGGAAATGACTCTCTTGGGAAAATTGATGTAGCCGTTCTCCTCGCTGAATTCGCATCCAAATACGGCCTTGAAATAAGGGCGCAGGGCGGAACCGTCAATCAGGGCTTTCAAACCGGAGGAGATGATATAGTATTCAATGCTGATGCCCAGATCCGTATGAAGGGAGGAGAGGGTCATGGACGGGAACGCGTTAAAAAAGTCCGGCAAACCGGGGTAAAAGGTGAGGCGCTCTCCAAGCTGGGTAAGCCGGGCGTTGCTGACGCGGTCCAGGGAAAGGGCGTCCAGCAGGCTTTTCATGTAAATCAGTTCTCCGTCCCAGCCTTCTCTTTCTCCGGTGGCGTTGCACCTGGTCCAGAATTCCTGCGGAGAAATGCCGAATTCCGGGAAGATGGCTTGATCCTGCATGTAGAAGGGACTCAGGGTCTGGTCGTAGTCGAAAACCAGGGCGATCGTATTCTGCGGAGAGGACATGGGAAAGACGGAAAATAAAGTTACATGCGGAACTGGTCGCCCAGATACTGCTTGCGGGCGATGGGGTCGTTGGCGATTTCCTCGGAAGTACCGTGCTTGATCACCTTCCCTTCAAACAAAATGTAGGCGCGGTCCACGATGTGGAGGGTTTCCCGCACATTATGGTCCGTAATCAGGATGGAAAGGCCGTCCGTATCGCGCAGTTCCATAACGATTTTCTGAATGTCTGAAACGGCGATGGGATCCACGCCGCTGAACGGTTCGTCCAGCATCAGCAGTTTGGGGCTGGTAGCCAGGGCGCGGGCGATGGTCAGCCTTCTCTTTTCGCCGCCGGAAAGCTGGATGGCCATGGAGCGGCGCAGCTTGGTGATGCCGAAGCGGTCCATCAGCTCTACGGCGCGGTCCTTTTGCTGGCGGGAAGTCATGTCTTTGCGGGTCTGAAGAATGGCCAGAAGATTATCCTCCACAGAAAGCTTGCGGAAAATAGATTCTTCCTGCGGCAGATAACCCATGCCGCGCCTGGCTCGCAGGTTCATCGGCAATTCCGTAATATCTTCGTCCGCAAAAATCACGCGGCCTTCATCCGGGCGTACGAGACCCGCTACCATGTAAAAGGAAGTGGTTTTTCCGGCACCGTTCGGTCCCAGCAGGCCCACAATTTCGCCATGCCCTACCTTCAGGCTGACCTGGTCCACAACGGTCCGCGTTTTGTAGGTTTTGCAGATGCCTTCGGCGCTTAGCAAAGGAGAAGAGTGGAACGAACTCACGGTTTGCGGCTGGTTTTCTGGTTTTCCCGGTCGGAAAGTTTTTTGTCTACGTGGCGGAACGTAGTCTTGGTTCCGCGGCTGCCGTACATGTTTCCGTTGGAGTACACTCGAATGAAAGCATCCTTGTTCGGATTTTTCACGATGACGTCCGGAGTGACGATGACCGGGGCACCCGTCAGGATGATTTCTCCGGTTTTGGCGTTGTAGGTGATTTTTTCAGCCTGGGCGTTGCTTGTTTCTCCCTGTTTGTTGGTGTAACTGGCTTTCACATTTCCGGAAGCCGCAACCGTTTTAATGGAATTGTAGTCGAAATTGCCTCCGTTGGGAAGAGCCACCTGAGTCTGATTTTCTTCTTTCCCCTTTTCCTTCTTGACGTCGGAGGGTTTTTTGTCGCCCGGTTTCTTCGGCACGAATTCCGCATAAATTTTCAGATGATCCGCACAATCCATGGAAAGGCCGGGGTTGCGCACCCGGACATTTTTCATGAACACCAGAACGCCTTCTTCCATATCGAAGTACAAGTCTCCGTCACACTCTACGGTGTACAGGTCTTTTGGGGAATTGGCCTGCAGGAAGCCTTCCTCCGGGCCGGATGCTGCGGAAGAGGGAGTAGTTTCCGCAGCCGGGGCGGGGGTATTTCCGGCAACCTGGTGCTGCTGGCGGAATTCCTGAATCCGCCCGTCCACGGTTTTTTCCTGCGCGCTGTATGTTTGAATCGCTTTTTCCCCGTCTTCCTTCAAGCCTGCGGTCGGAACAGGGGCCAGTTCCCGTTCCCTCCGGGCTGTCTCTTCCGCCGTCAGGGGGCGTACAATATGGGGAGGCGGGGTGAGGGGTTGTTCCAGGCGGGGATCCAGTTCCCTGGGCAGGGGCTGGACAATGTGGGAGGGAACGCCGTTGGCGCCGCTGCAGGCAAGGCTTCCGGCCAGGGCCAGCAGCAGGGAGGAAAGTTTTTTCATAAAAAGGAATGGTTACTTGTTGCGTTGAGCCATGCGGATGGTGGTTTGAACGGGACCCAGAATGATGCCCCTCTTGATATTGGTGTCCAGGTAAAGGCCAGTCCCTTTGGCGGAAAGATTCTCTTCCTTGAGGGTGGTTTCCGTATGGGAGACGGCCAGTTTTTTATCCAGAAAATAAGAGGCGGCCCGCGTGAAAAGGTGGGAGGTCTGGTTGTTTTTTCCGTACAAGTACACGTTCAGGATATTCGCGGCAATTTCCTGCGGGGCGGCCACGGTCACGCTTGAAGCCGTCAGCAGCATGGAAAGGCGCGGCCCTTCATATCGTGACAGGCTGACTTTTGGGAGCACCTGGCCTACGGGCAGAAGCTCCAGCATAGGTAATTTTTTATCTACGCCGGCAAAAGGCGTGGCTGCGGGCAGGCTGGTGTCCGCTTGCGCCTCCGTGCCGTACAGGGCGGCCGTCAAAAAGCATGTGGACAATAATTTCATCATGACTGAACCGCCTGGTGGATGGACTGAAGGCGTTTCAGCACTCCTTCAAGCAGGTGGAGAGGAATTTGGTTGGGGCCGTCGGAAAGCGCTTTGGACGGGTCTTTGTGCACCTCCATGAACACGCCGTCAATGCTGCCCGTCGCCATGGCGGCGGATGCCAGCACGGGGGCCAGCTCGCTGTCTCCTCCCGTGGTTCCTCCCAATCCCCCGGGTTTCTGAACTGCGTGAGTGGCGTCGAATATGACGGGAAAGCCTTCCTGTTTCATCCAGTACAGGGAGCGCATGTCCACCACCAGATTGTTATAACCAAAGGTGGTGCCGCGTTCGCACATCATGAATTCGTCACAGCCGAAGGCGCGCATTTTTTCCCCGATGTTCACGGTATCCCACGGAGCCAGGAACTGCCCTTTTTTGATATTCACGGGCCGGCCGCTCTTGGCGCAGGCTTCCAGAAGATCCGTCTGGCGGCACAAAAAAGCGGGAACCTGGAGCAGATCCACGTATTCGGCGGCAATTTCCGCTTCCTGGGCCGTATGCACATCCGTAACGACGGGCAGTTTCAGCTCCCTGCCGATTTCCGACAGAATGCGGCAGCCTTCCCGCACGCCGGGACCGCGAAAAGAGGTGACGGAAGTGCGGTTCGCCTTGTCGTAGGAAGCTTTGAAAATCAGCGGGACATCCAGGTTTTCCGCGATGGCCTTGATGGAGCGGGCCATCTCCCATACAAAGGATTCGCATTCCAGAGAGCAGGGGCCCAGAAGGTAGAACGGCCGCGGGCCGCCGATTTCAACGGATTGAATGTAAAACGACATAAAACAAAACCTGTATGTCCTTGTATCATGACGGTTTCAGGCCTTTCGGTCAAGCCGCTATCCTGCCTCCGCGCGGAGATTCGGAGGCGAAGGTTTATTTTTCCGGAAGTATCTTTTTATATTCGATATAATGATTTTGTTATAAATATGGTAAATATTTTTTAGATAGGTGCGTGTAAATGGAGGGGAGCATGGATTGGAAAAAAGCGTATGGAGTTGCCGCCCTCCGGACTTTTTGTTACAAACGGCCATCATGCGTTACTTCCGCATGAATAAATGACAGGATGTTCCGAACGTCGTTCCCCCGCAGTGGTCTTACCGAAATGCCCAGGAAGATTTACAAACTCTTTATTTCCTATGATGAAGCAGGGGCTGAATTGCGGCAGCATGTGGCGGAGCAGTTTCAATATTCAAGCGATTGTGTCTGGCAGGCGTCTTTCCGCAGCCTGACGGCGGCGGATTTGCCTCCGGGCGATGGTGTAGTCTGGGTTTACCCTGTCTTCATGCAGAGCGGCGTGACGGTGACGGAGACATTGCCGGAATTGCTTCGTGCGCTGTATGCCGGGAGCGGGCAGCATCCGGAACTTGTTTTTAAACCCGTATGGGGAGCGGGATGCGGCGGTGTTGGTTTTAGGGCCGCCGCCTTGCAAAAGGAATTGGAGGGGGAGGCTTCCCTGCTGGTGGTAGCCCACGGGGTAACGGGAAGGGAGGCTGCCCCTGAGCCGGCGCAATTCCTCCAGCAGTTGAAATTCCGGCTTCCGGAAGGAACGGACATGGCGCTTGCATACTTTGGCGCATTTCCTTCTGTGGAAAAGGTATTACCCGGATTAAAGGGGCAAAAGGTGGTAGTGCTGCCGTTCCTGATTGGAAAAGGGAAGCATATGCGGGAGGACATGCCCTCTTCGGAACTGGCCGCACGGCATGGGAAAACGTTAAAAATCCTCCCTCCGTTCGGTGCGTTTTATTTGCAAGCGGAACGGGAATACTGGAAAACGGGCATGGGAGAGTCTGCCGGGAACGGTTTTGACGGGCCTGCGCGGTAAGATATTTTGCTGAAATGGCAAAGTTCTCCATGAGCTTGCTTGCGACAAGGTTCCGCGAACGGCGGAATAGTTTCGTAAATCAATGATTTATGCTTTGACAAGAGAGGGGGCGGGAAGTATATTGCCCGCCCCTCGCGTGATTCGGCGCAACTAAACAACGGGGATCGGAGGGGTAAAAAGCGTCGAAGTCCCCAAAAACTGCTTTTCCTGCCGCAAGGAAAGCCACCTACATACATATATGATTAATGATCTGATTAACCAGATGGTTGAAGCCGGTGTTCATTTGGGCCACCAGACCCGCAAATGGCACCCCAGCATGAAAAAGTACCTTCCAAGGACAAGGCCGGTATCCATATCATCAACCTTGAGGAAACGGAAAAATGCCTGGACAAGGCCTGCTCCTTCCTGGCTGATCTGGCCCGCCGCAATAAGAAAATCCTCTTCGTCGGCTGCAAGCGCCAGGCTCAGGAAGCCGTCCGCGAAGCTGCGGAAGCCACTGGTCAGTACTATGTCAACCACCGCTGGCTGGGCGGCATGCTCACCAACATGAGCACAATCCGCAAGAGCATTGAACGCCTTGTCTATCTGGAAGGGATTGAAAAGAGCCCGGAATTTAAGAGCATGTCCAAGAAGGAACTGGCCGCTCTGGACCGCGAACGCCAGAAGCTGGAACGCAACCTTCAGGGCATCCGCAACATGGGCGGCGCTCCGGACGCCATGGTGGCCATCGGCGCCGACCATGAAGACATCGCCATCCGCGAGGCCCACCGCCTGAACATTCCCGTCTGCGTTCTGGTTGATACCAACGCCGACCCGAAGGAAATCGACTTCCCGATTCCCGGCAACGACGACGCCGTCCGTTCCATCCGCCTGATTCTTGACTGCATTGTCAAGGCCATCAACGAAGGCAAGGGCGCATCCGCCGAAGCCTAAACCAACCATTTAGAAAGAACAGAAACACTATGGCAGAAATTACTGCAGCTCTCGTCAAGGCCCTCCGTGACAAAACGGACGCCGGCATGATGGATTGCAAGAAAGCCCTCAACGAATGCAACGGCGACATGGATGCCGCCGTAAAGTATCTTCGTGAGAAGGGAATTGCCAAGGCTGCGGCCAAGGCCGACCGTGACGCCAAGGAAGGCGTGATCCGCGCCGCTGTGGCTCCCTGCGGCTGCTCCGGCATAATCCTTGAACTCAACTGTGAAACGGACTTCTGCGCCAAGGGGGACAAGTTCCAGGGTCTGGTGAATGACGTTGCCAACGCTCTCATGGATTCCAAGGCCTCCACGCTGGAGGAGGCTCTCCAGGTCCCCATGGCGGAAGGCTCCACGGAAGAATATATCAAGGCCATGTGCAGCTCCATTGGCGAAAACATGGCTCTGCGCAAATTCGCCCGCCTGACGGCGGACGGCATCGGCGCCGTGGTCTCCTACATCCACATGGGCGGCAAAGTGGGCGTTCTGCTGTCCATCAAGGCCGGCAAGGAAGAAACCGTCAAGTCTGATGCGTTCAAAGCCCTCGCCAAGGATTTGACCTTGCACATCGCCGCCGCCGCTCCCAAGAGCGTCAGCTCCGATAGCCTGGATCCCGCCTTCGTGGCCGAGGAACAGGAAATCGCCAAGCAGCAGCTCATTCAGGAAGGCAAGCCCGAACACCTGCTGGAAAAGATTCTTCCCGGCAAGCTGAAGGCTCTGTACGCCCAGTCCTGCCTGCTGAACCAGGTATTTGTGAAGGACCCTGCCGGAAAGATGACGGTGGAGGCCCTCCTCAACCAGGCCGGCAAGGAACTCGGCGACGATATCTCCGTCGCCTCCTTCGTCCGCTACCAGCTCGGTGCGTAAGCTCTGAGTCAGAGTATCTCTGGAACCGTTCCCTTTGCGGGGAACGGTTCTTTTGTTTGATATGGCTCCATGGGGGGATTTATCCATAAATTTGATTCAGGGAGGATCCGGAAATCCGGATAGGGGATCATCAAAATATGCGGGATAGAAAAGCTCCGGCCCTGCTGCTGGTTGCGGCCTTCATCCTGGCAGCCGTTTTTGGAGCGCTTTTGGGCTGGAGCGTGTTTTTTCCTTGTGTGCGGTCCCTGATATTTCTTGGCGGTATTATAGTTCTTCAAAAAGGCCAATGGATGGTGGAAATGGGGGAACAGCCTCTTTTGCTGTTATCAGCCTCGTGTGTGATGATGAACCCTTCTGGTTCCGGGTGGCTCCGGAAGACATGCGAAATGCCCAGCCGGGGCTGGCGTTCATTGCCGGTCCTGGTTTTTCTGTGGGGGAAACGGCATGGGAGGTGCGCATGGATGTCCTGATATTGGAGGAACTGGCGCGGCTGGGGTCTTGTCTTGCATCGGAAGGCTTGTTAGGGTGGCGGCATGGCTTTTCTGGAACTGGATCATGTGAGCGTTGTCTTTCCTGCGGTGCAGGGGCTGCTCTCTGCCCGCAAATCTGCCCCCGTAGTGGCGGTGGACGGGGTGTCGCTGTCCGTGGAAAAGGGAGAAATCCTGGGGCTGGTGGGTGAATCCGGTTGCGGCAAATCCACGCTGTCCCGCACGGTGATGCTGCTCCAGAAGCCTACGGAGGGCCGCATTTTTCTGGAAGGGGAAGAGTTGACGGCTCTTTCCGCATCCGAAGTCAGGAAGCGCCGTCCGGATTTCCAGATGGTTTTCCAGGACCCTTATGCTTCCCTGAACCCCCGTTTTACGGTATATGCAACATTAAAGGAGGCGTTGCAGAGCCGCCGTAAAAGAACTTTTGCCCAGACGAGGGATGATGTGGCGGAACTGATGGAAAAGGTAGGGCTGAGCCCCTCCCTGATGCGCAAGTATCCCCATGAATTTTCCGGAGGCCAGCGCCAGCGCGTCGCCATTGCGCGCGCATTGGCGCCGGAACCCAGGCTGGTTATCGCGGATGAACCCGTTTCCGCGCTGGACGTTTCCATCCAGTCCCAGATTCTGAACCTTCTTATTGCCCTGGCCCGCGACTTGAGCCTGACCATGATATTCATTTCCCATGATTTGTCCGTGGTCCATTACATCGCGGACCGCATTGCCGTGATGCGCAAAGGCCGCATTGTGGAATACGGGGAGGCGGACAAAGTATTTTCTTCCCCTTCCCACGAATATACGCAGGCGCTTCTCGCCGCCGTACCGCGTCTGTAAATGGGGATGGCCCGGCGTCAGTTTGGACGAATACGGGAAAGTTCCGTTTCCTGCGGAGTTATCCGCACAGGTTTAAGAGGGACGGTTTTCCGGAAGATCCATCCCTGAATTTTCAGCGGAACGCGGTTTCCGGCAGTTTGGTTTTCCAGTGCCTTGCAAAGACGATGAATGGATTTGTTCCCAGGGAGGCATCGTGTCCACTGCCTCCGCATGGTTGACGGATGATCTTCTCTTTGAGGTATCCGGCAGGCTGTTCATGCTTTTTCCTTCATCTTCTTTTTGAAAAAGGAGAAGTAAATCCGGCGCGTTATGAAAAAAGGGGGAGTCGCAAAATGGCTTGCATCATGGGCTGCCCGGCAGCACATAATAATGCCGCCCTGCGGGAACTGCCGGAACAGGAGGATATGGAGATTGTGGGAAGGAAAAACATCGTTGTTTTTTTCATACTGCCGTCCGGCTGGTATTTCTCTGTGATACGCCAGATGGCTTCTGCTTGTTTTCTGACGGGGAGGCGGCAAGGAAAGGGCTGTTATTCCTGAACGGAATATCCAGCGGCTTCCTGCATTTCCCGGATGCATTCCTCCATCAGAGCGGCGTCTATCTCATGGACGTCTTTTCCTCGGCCTATTCCGGTAAGCATCAGTACCGTCAGGTGACCGCCGAGGTGTTCGCGGAAGGCCTCCAGACCTTTCAGCACTTCGCAGGCGCCGTTTTCTGTCCTGCGGGAAAGCAGGGGGTGGAATACGGGCAGTTCCAGGGTTTTCAGCACGGAGATGATTCTTTCCGCCTCCGCGGCAGGCAGCCATCCTTTCCGGACGGAATAAAGGATATCCAGGCACATGCCCACGGAAACGGCCTCCGCGTGCCCCAGTATGTAACCGGACATGGTTTCCATGTAATGGGCGGCCCAATGTCCGAAGTCCAGGGGACGGCTGGAACCCAGTTCAAAGGCGTCTCCTCCGCATGCAATGTGCGAGGCGTGCAGCAGAGCGGAATGCTCCACGGCATATTCCAGAGCATCCCGTTCGCATACAGCCAGCGCGGAGGCGTTCGTTTCCAGCCAGTTGAAGAAAGAGGCGTCTTTCACCACCGCCACTTTCACTACTTCCGCCAGCCCGGCTCTTTTCAGGGGGGAGGGGCTGGGAATGGAGGAACAGGAAGTCGTCAAGCGTGGCCCACGCGACGGCGAAGGTGCCCAGATAGTTTTTCCGGCCCATGAAATTGATCCCGTTTTTGACACCTACTCCGGAGTCTGCCTGGGAGAGGGTGGTGGTGGGGATGCGCAACAGCCGGATGCCGCGATGGGCGGTGGCGGCGGCAAAGCCTGCTACGTCAAGAAACGCTCCGCCGCCCACGGCTATGATATAGGAATGGCGGTCAATGCCTGCTTCCACAATGTGGCGCAGGGCCGTTTCCCATGCGGAAAAACCTGTTTTGGCTTCCTCCCCGCCCGGAACGGAACGGCAGCCGGCATAGGCCAGCACCCCGGCATTTTTTTCAAAATAGCGGTCAATGTCTGCCGGAAGCTGAGGATAAAACTGTTCCAGCCCTTTTTCCAGGAGAACGAGAACGCGGCTTCCGGGCCTCTGTTCCATCAGGCTGGCCAGAGCATCATTTTCCGGGCGGAAGGCTCCATGGGTAAAGCCTGTCCTGTAGGGAAAATCAAGCCGGATATTCAGCGTGTGAAGAGACATGCCAGGAGGGCTGCAAATGAACATGGCTCGCGGATTCCTAGTCCCTGCGGAGCACGGGAACGGCCCTCATCTGGATGAATCGGTCCGCTTTGGCAGCTTCCTTCTGGGACATGTACATGGTGTACGGCTGCTGGGTCACTTCGATGCGGTGCGTGCCGCCGGGAGCGGGAAGGTCCAGAAGCTGGTTGAGGTGCTTGAAGCTTTTCACCTGCACGCCGTTGACTTTTTCCACAATGGAGGGGCTCATCTGGGCGTATCCCAGTGTAGCCTGGGTGGGCAGGGCCATCAGGAAGACCACGATTTCATCCACGCCTTTTTTCCGTATGTCCTCTTTCTTTTGAGTGGCTTCCACCAGGTTGAGGGGTGGATGGTTCTTGCTGAGCTTGTTGATTTCTCCCATCATGGCTCCCGTCAGCGGGACAAATACCAGGCCGCCGTAAATGCGGTAGGGCGGATTGGAGATGAAGGGGGCCGGATTGACCAGGTCGCCTTCAATAGCGCTCCTGTCCAGTTTGACGTCCAACGTCATGGGCTGGCTGGAGCCGTCCTTTCCCTTGCGGCGGATGTCCAGCGTAATGGTATCCCCCGGTTTGGCGGAGTCACGGAACAGGAAATTGGCGGAAACGGGGCCCAGCGCGGGATCCTTGATTAATCCTTTACTGTCCAGGGGAATGCCGTTCACGCTTTCCACCACGTCTCCGGGACGCACTCCGGCTTTGTAGAAAGAGCCGTAAACAGGCAGTTTCACCACGTAAAAGCCGCCGCCAGTTTCAGACAGGCCCAGGAATTTGCGGAAAACGGGGTCGGTCAGTTCCGTGACCTGGGTGCCGTCCGCCGGAAAACCGATGTAGTTGCCAGTCCGGGCCTGCTCCAGGAACCGGGAAATCATGGTATGGGTGACGGCCAGAACTTTCTGGGCGGGAGGATCGCAGCTGGCGCTGAGACCCACAAGTTCATTGCCTCTCATGACAGGGTTGCCTGCGCCGCCTTTCAGGGGAGTAACGGAGGATTTGACGTTATACAGGACGAACGGTTCCCCGTTCGTGAACGGGGCAGGCGCTTTCCGTCGCCAGAAGGGTTCCGGAGGTGGTGATGGGAAGGCCGTCATCATTGAATTGCCAGAAGGTTACCTTGTCGCCCAGGCGGGGAGCCTTCCCCAGCGTAACGGGGACCAGTTTGTCCAGGAAAGCGGCATCTTTTCCGTTTTTCAGGCGCAGGAGGGCAAGGTTGGCTTCCGGGTCAAAGGCGGTTACTGTCACGGGAACCGTCTGGGCTCCGTCTGCGGAGGTTACTTCCACGAAGCTGGCGGAATAAACGATATTGGCTGCCGTCAGGATATTGCCGTCTCCCAGATAAATGCCGAAGCCCTGACTGTACGCCGGGTTTTCCTTGCTCCACGGCTGAATCATGGCATAGCCCTGGTTGGTGGCGTTAATGCCGACCATGGAGCTGGTGGGGGAGGGAAGCGGGGCCGGCGAGGGCGTTTCCTCCGCCTGTTCCGCAGGCGTTTCCGTCTGTTGTTCAGGCTGGGGTTCGGGAGCGGTTCGTCCGGCTTCGCGCGGCTGGCAACCGCAGAGCAATATCAGGGAACCGAAGAAAAAAGTGGAAAGAATTTTCATGGCGGTTAACGGGCGGGAGTGGTGTTGCGGCCAGACTGGCGACCGGGAATGGAGCTGTCCAGGCGGGCGTTTTTCGGGATGTTGTAGGTTTTGGAGATGCGTTTGTTGGCCGTCTCCATGGCCTTGCCTTCAAAGACAAGGGGGCGTTCTCCGTTTTTCAGTTCGATGACGACGTATTCCGGCATGTTCTCCGGGTAAAGGAGTTCATAGGCGTGGGTAAGGCCCTTAACTTTCACGCCATTGATTTTTTCCACAATAGAATTGGAAATGGAGCCGGACAGGCGCGCGTTTACCTCATCATCCAGCACTTTGGTGATGATTACCATGTCTTCATGGTCCACGCAGCCGCCGTCTTCCTGGTAATTACGGATGTCCAGTGCAACGTCCAGCATGGAGATGTCCGCCGCCGCGAGCACGTTGCGCTGGATGGGCTGGAACACCAGGCCGCCAAAGACGACGTAGCGGGGCATTTTATCGTATTCCGCCATCAGAAGGTCTCTGGAGGGGGATGGCTTCATCACCATTTCCACCTTCATGGGCTTGCCGTCGCGAATGATATCCAGCGGGAGCCGGTCGTCTTTAAAACAGCGCTCAATGAGTTCTTTCATGCTGATTTTCTGGCCGTCCAGTTCAATCATGGCAGAGCTGTCCACATCATAGCCGTCCACTTTCATCAGCAGGTCCCCGTTACGGAGAACGCCGTCAGCGGAGGACCCCTTGAGCACCTTGCCGATCAGAACGCCCTTTTCGTCGTCCGGCAGGCCGAACGCCTTGCGCATGGCCGGGTTCAGGATGGGCGCAGCCTGAATGCCCATGTCCACGTAACCGTCATAGACGCCGTCCTTGATGTCTTCCAGAAAGTGGCGGATGACGGGGGTTGGAATTACGTAACCCGTGTTATTGGCGTTGTTCAGGCCCTGGAATGCCACGCCGATGACTTTATTCCCCATCAGGACGGGGCCTCCGCTGTTGCCCGGATTAATGGCGGCGTCCACCTGGATGGTCAGGTGTTCCGTGTTGCGGGGTGGGCGTACGTGGTGAAATCAATGCGGGAGACCACGCCGCGCGTGACGGAAAGTCTGTTGCCGCCGATGGGGTAGCCGATCACCCTTACTTCGTCTTCCAGATGAGGCAGGTTTTTGCTGAATTCAAAAGGACGTATTCCTTTGAAAGGCTTGGGATCGTCCGCCTCCAGCAGAGCCAGATCCGCGTCATGGGCGATGAATTTGACCCTGGCGGGAATTTTACGGGAATCTCCGTACATGGAGATATAAATGCGCTCCGCGTTGCTAACCACATGGGCGTTTGTCATGAAAGCGTTTTCCCCGATCAGGAAACCGGTGCCGATGCCTCCCTGGTAGCGGCCGGTATTCCACGGAGTAGCGTAATCCGGAGTCAGGGAATCCATCTCAATTTTTACGACGCCCTTGTATTGGTCATTGATGGAGACGACAGGGCCGGACATGACCTTGTCCACCCCGAAGTCCGAAATGGAAACAGCCGGCTCATCCGCGTGGGAAAAAGAGCGGCGCCGGCCAGGACTGCGCACAGCCCTTGAAAACAGGTGTGGGAATGTATCATACGCAAAGATAAAGATTGTGTTGCCAGGGAAGGTTTTGTTGTTACAGGTTGCTTTTTGCGGCTTTGGGTTGCCAGACTTTCCTGGAAGGAATTGACTTCCTCCAGCAGGGATGAGAAACGTTCCGCTATTTCACCGTCCACCTGGTAGCCGCAGTTGTCCAGGGCAGCTACCGTCCGGCGCGTTTGTTCCACGCACAGGGCCATACGGGCGGCCATGGTGCAGTAGTCCGCAGCATCCTCCTTCTCCTGGAGGAGGCAGGAAAGAATGCGGGGGGTGATGTAGCGGATGCAGTAAAAAATCTGGTTCAGGGGTTCCGGCGGCCCTGTCCTGTTCCTCTGGGCCTTGTTGATTTCCCGGCTGAACCGGTGCTGGCACAGATCCGTCAGTTCCATTACCTGCTGGAAAAGAGGATGAAACATGCAGGACTGCACTTCCCGGGCCTCCTGTTCATTGAGGATGTCAAACAGGCTGAGCATGCCGGTGCTTTTTGCAGGAACAGGGCGTCCCCGTTTCTTCCGACTGGGCGATGTTGTCCAGCACTTCATCCCAGCCCATGACAAAAGCCACACGGATGTCGCCGCTGGGGTTCAGCCTGTATTTCTGGAATACCTCCTGGTAAGCTATGGCGATGGCTTCCGCCTCCCGCAGGCGTTTGTCCCAATGGTGGTCGGGCAGGCTTCCGTCCTCCTGGTGGTTGGAATAGGCCCTGGACCATTCCTTTACCTGGGTCCGCAGCATCTGCTGGTTCGCCATGATCTGGGCCTGCTCTTCGCAGGAATCCATCATCCATTCGGGGAGGGAGACTTTGATGGAGAAGACCGTACTTTCCAGCAGCACCATGTCATGGTGGCTGGTGAACCATTCCAGGTACAGGGCGTTTTCCATGGTTTTCCTGCCTTTGACAGGCATGCGGCGGCTGGCCGTCATGTCTCCCGCCACACCCTGGATATGTTCCGGGATCTGGGTAAGTTCCGCGGGAAGGGTCTGGGGAGAGGGATTCCTGAAATCAACCACGCAACCGGCCAGATCCTGGAGGCAGTCCCCCTGCAGGGTGATATTTACCGGATGGGGCATCCCCATGAGCTGCAGCGTAAGGCGGACGGTTCCGCGTTCACGGTTGTCCAGCGTGCCGTAGTGGACGTAGTCTGTAATTCTGAAAATCATATGGGGAAAGGGGGGATAGAAGGGGAGGAAAGAGGTGAATGCTGAATCAGCAGGAGGCTGCGACCTGGGGCAGTTCCTTGTTTTTTTTTTTCTACGGCGTCCATGTTGACAAGCAGTTCCGCAATGGAATCCCAGCGGCCCCGGGTCAGGGCTTCGCGGGCTTCCGCCGGCATCCGGATGGGGAAGGACCCTTCTTTCCAGGAAACTGTCATGTTCAGGAGGTCAATCGTCACTTCCGTTTCCGGGTGATCGGAAATGTGCCGGGCCAGAGCGGCAATGTCGGCGGCAGACGCGCACACGCAGGGCAAACCGATACCGGTGCTGTTGCCGAAAAAGATTTCCGCGAAAGATTCCGCAATGACGGCTTTGATGCCGGAGCGCCTGATCGTCTGCGGGGCATGCTCACGGGAGGAACCGCAGCCGAAGTTGGAGCCGCCCAAAATGATGGAAGCCCCTTTGAAGCGAGGATCGTCCACCGGGTGAGATTTGGATTGTCCGTTTTCATCGAAGCGTTCGTCCCAGAACATGACTCCCGCCAGTTCGTCAAACGTGATGCATTTAAGGAAGCGGGCAGGGATGATGCGGTCCGTGTCCATGTCCGGTCCCGGAACGGGAACGCAGGTGCCGGTGATGTAGGTGAATTGGGTCAGAGACATAAAGGAAAAAATTGGAAAGTTAATTCAGGGAGAACACTTCGCGGGCATCGGAGACTTTCCCGGTCAGAGCAGCGGCGGCCACCATGGCCGGACTCATCAGCAGGGTGCGCCCGGTGGGGCTTCCCTGCCGGCCCTTGAAGTTCCGGTTGGAGGAACTGGCGCAGAGCTGGTCACCCTGGAGCTTGTCCGGATTCATGGCCAGGCACATGGAGCAACCCGCCAGGCGCCATTCAAAGCCGGCTTCACGGAAAATGTCCGCGATGCCTTCCTCTTCACACTGCCGGGCAGTCATCTGGGAGCCGGGAACGGCCAGTGCCCTGATGCCGGGGGCCACATGGCGACCCTTGATGAGGGCGGCCACTTCCCGGAAGTCTGAAATGCGCCCATTGGTGCAGGAACCTACGAAGCACACTTGAACCGGCAGCCCCTTAAGAGGCATGTCCGCGGGGAATTTCATGTATTCCAGCGCTTCATTGATCATCTTCCGTTCATCGTCGTCCGCTGCGTCGGATGGGTTGGGCGTGCTGCCGCTGATGCCCGTATTCTGGTCCGGAGAAATGCCCCATGTCAATGTAGGCTCAATGGAAGCTCCGTCAATTTCCACGATTTCATCATATTCCGCATCTGCGTCGGAAGCAAAGCCCAGCCAGCGTTCCACGGCCTTGTCCCAGTCCGCGCCGGTGGGGGCGAACAGGCGTCCTTTGATGTATTCCACCGTGGTCCGGTCAGGGTTCACGTAACCGCAGCGCGCCGCGCCTTCAATGGACATGTTGCAGAGGGTCATGCGTTCGTCCATGCTCATGGCGTCAATGACCTCGCCTCCGTATTCGTAGGCGAAGCCCAGGCCGCCCTTGGCTCCCAGAAGGCCGATGATGTGCAGGGCTACATCCTTGGCGCGCACGCCGGGGGCCAGCTTTCCGTTCACATTGATGCGGCGCACCTTGAGCGGGCTGAGGGCCAGGGTCTGCGTAGCCAGCACATCGCGCACCTGCGTGGTGCCGATGCCCATGGCAATGGAGCCGAAGGCTCCGTGGGTGGCCGTATGGGAGTCTCCGCATACGATAGTCATGCCCGGCTGAGTGATGCCGAGTTCCGGCCCTACCATATGCACGATGCCCTGGAGCCCGGTAGGGAGGTCGAAAAAGCGGATGCCGTTTTCAGCGCAGTTCCGGCGCAGTTCCCTGATCATGGCGTCAGCCGTGGCGTCCGCGAACGGTTCCGCCTGGTTGTCTGTGGGAATGATGTGGTCCACAGTGGCAAAGGTGCGTTCCGGGTGGCGCACGGTCAGGCCCAGGTCCCGGACCATTCCGAAAGCCTGTGGAGAGGTGACTTCATGCAGCAGGTGCGTAGCGATGAACATTTGCGTTCTCCCATCCGGCAGGATGCCGACGGTATGAGCGTCCCAGATTTTTTGGAAAAGCGTTTTCCCCATAACTGACATAAGCATCCGTCCGTTCGGGAACCGCGTCAAGATGCAAGGACGTATTGCTGACACGGTCTGTGTCTTACATAAGGCGTTTTTTGAACATTTCCTCTGCATTCATGGTCTGAATGGGCCTCTTTCCAGCCTTTGGGGCCTTTCCGCCTTCAAGGAAAGGATGGTTTTCATGCCCTCCGCACGTTCCGAATTCCTTTAATACCGGTTAAATTTTTCTTCCCATAGTGCTGCAAAAACGTCTCCGAAACATTTCAACAGGTTTCCTTCCGGCAGTGGGTAGGACATTTCATCCTCCAGGCAGGTCATTTGCACGCCCTGGATGCCGCAGGGGGTAATAGCAAGGAAGGGAGGCAGGGATTTCCGGGTTATATTGAGGGCGAAGCCGTGCATGGCAATCCATTTTTTCACCCCGACGCCGATGGAGGCTATTTTACGGTTTTCCACCCAGACCCCTACCAGCCCTTCCCGGATGCGGGCCTGCACGCCGAACCGGGCACAGGTTTCAATCAGGGTGTTTTCCAGGGTGGTGACGTAACGGTGCAGATCCCTGCCGCAGCGGTTCAGGTCCGTAATGGGGTATCCGACCAGCTGGCCGGGGCCGTGGTAGGTAGCCTGGCCGCCGCGGTTGATTTCATGAACGGGAAAGGGAAGTACGGAACCGGGGTGCAGGCTGGCATGATTCCGCGTGCGTCCGATGGTATAAACCCCGGCATGTTCCAGCAGCAACAGGTCGTTTTCCCTGTCCGGATCTTCCTGATGAGCCTGAACCAGTTGTTCCTGGAGCCGCAGGGTTTCCTGGTAATCTGCCAGGCCGGGAATGCGGATGATGTTCATGCTGCTGAAGGGAGGCCCCGGGACAGTTAGGGAACTCAGCGCGTTCTGCGCACTTGCCGGCCAAGGGCGGTGCGGTATTGATGCACGGCGGCGGCCAGGGAAGAGGCCATGAAATTCTGATAGCGCTCCGTGGCGATAAGCAGGGCCTCCTGCGGGTTGGACATGAAACCGCCTTCCACCAGAATGGCGGGATGCTTGATGGTGCACAGCACGGAATAGCGCGCGCGCTTGATGCCGCGGTCCACCATGGAAATACCCTCCTTGATGGCAAGCGGCCCTTTCAGCATGTGCCCCTGAACGGCTGTAGCCAGGGCGATGTTCATGCTGTCCTGGGCGTTGCCCTGCAGAGCGTCGTGGCGGATATTGCGGGACATGGAGGAGGAAGTGCCCGCGGGCGCCAGCGTGAAGGTTTCCACCCCGCGGGCAGAGGAGCCCCCGTCATTGAAGTGGATGCTGATGAAGATGGCGTTGTTGTGCCTGTTGGCAATGCGGACGCGGTCCTGGAGGGCAATGAAGTTGTCCGTGTCACGGGTCATCACCACCTGGTAGCCCATGGCTTTGAGGCGATCACGCAGTTTTTTGCCCACGGAGAGGTTGATATCCGCTTCCCTGCTGATGCGGTTGCGCGTGCCGCTGTCATGTCCGCCGTGGCCGGGATCAATGACTACTGTGTTGAAACTGCGGCGGTTGGCGATGTAAGTGGGACGCAGAACCGGATCAATGATTTTGTGCAGGTCCATATTGGAAACCATCAACCCCTTGGAGGGATGGTCAGCCACAGGATAGGACAGCACGAACTTCATGTTGTTCATGAACATCTCCTGGCTGCGCGCCTGGATACGGATTTGAATCTTTTCCGGCACCTCGTAAACTTTCTGCCGCCCTTCCGTGCGTTCCCTGGTCAGTTTGTAATGGGTGCGCACTTCTGACATCGGAATATACTGCACTCCATTAATGATTTCCGGATTCCATCCGAAGGCCGTGGACAACGTCAGCAGAAACATGCCCACAATGCCGAGCACGGCTGCAAATGATGTGCGAGAGGTCGGATACATAGGACGATATCGCATCCAGACTAACGGATTTTTCATGACGCACAAGGGAAAAGTTTCCGTGAAAGATTCTTTTGCGCTTCTGTTTCCGGAGAGAAAAAAGCGGCTCCCGGGAAGGGGAGCCGCCCTGAAATGGCAGTAAAGGAACGGGAACAGGCGGGATTATTTGGCGGTCTTCTCGTCCATTTTGGCCTTGACCTGTTCTTCAATTTCCGCGTACAGCTCCGGGTTGGATTTGAGAGCTTCCTTGGCGGCGTCGCGGCCCTGGGCGATCTGGCTGCCGTTATAGCTGATCCAGGAGCCGCGCTTCTGGATGATATCATATTCCGTTGCCAGATCCAGCAGGCTGCCTACGGAGGAGATGCCTTCATTGTACATGATGTCGAATTCGCATTCCGTGAAGGGAGGGGCCACCTTGTTTTTGACTACCTTGATTTTGGTGCGGTTCCCGGCTATGACGCCGTCGCTGCCCTTGATCTGGCCGATGCGGCGGATGTCCACACGTACGGAGGCGTAGAATTTCAGGGCGCGGCCGCCGGGGGTGGTTTCCGGATTGCCGAACATGACGCCGATTTTTTCACGGATCTGGTTGGTGAAGATGCAGACGGTACGGGCCTTGGAAATGAAGCTGGTGAGCTTGCGGAGGGCGGCGGACATCAAACGGGCCTGGGCTCCTACCGTGGAATCCCCGATTTCTCCTTCCAGCTCCTGCTTGGTGACCAGTGCGGCCACGGAGTCCACCACGATGACGTCAATGGCGTTGGAGCGGACAAGAGCCTCGCAGATTTGCAGGGCTTCTTCACCGGAACTTGGCTGGGAAACCAGCAGGTCGTCCAGGTTCACGCCCAGGCGGGCGGCATACTGAGGGTCCAGTGCGTGTTCCACGTCAATGAATGCAGCCAGGCCTCCGGATTTCTGGGCCTGGGCGATGGCCGTCAGGGTCAGGGTGGTTTTACCGGAGGATTCCGGTCCGTAGATTTCCACAATGCGGCCGCGGGCAAAGCCGCCCACACCCAGAGCGCGGTCAATCAGAAGGTTGCCCGTGGGAATGACGTCCACTTCCATTTTGACGTTGTCTCCAAGGCGCATAATGGCGTTTTCTCCGAAGTCTTTCTGGATTTGGGAGAGGGCCAGGTCAAGGTTGCGCTTGCGGGCTGCCGCCAGTTTTTCCGCTTCGGGGGATAAAGGTGTTTCGTTGCTCATATATCGTAGCGCAGTATAACCGGGACAGCCTTATTGGCAAGTGTTCTGTGGGTCTTCGCAGACTCATTCCTCATTGAGAAAGAACAGAATTCTGACATGGGAAGAATCTTGTGAAAACCGGGTGTTCCGTTCGGCGGGAAATTAGGGGAAACAGGGGGAACGGAACCGGAAAAGAAGTTTGGTGCCGGAGAAGAACACGGTTTTTCCGGAGAACGTCTGGGGGCGTTATTCTTCAATCGGCTCCGCAAGAGGAATATCCTCGTAGGAATTGTCAAAGATGATGGGAATGTTGTGCTCCGGAATCAGGTTGATGGAACTGATTTTGCGGTGCGTCTGGCGTGCATGCCGGAGGGCGCGGGACAGTTTTTCCACCTGGTGTTCCAGGCCGTAATGGCTGAAAGTAGCCTGGCAGTCATTGGTAAAACGCACACAGAAAGACCAGTCGTTGGGCGTCGTTATGGAGACGATGCTGGGAAGGTATTCCGTTACCGTGCCGGAAAGCAGTTCAATCAGTTTCATGGGCGCTTCCAGTTCCCGGATGCTGACGCCGTAGCTGAGTTTGCCGGAACTGGGCGGCCTGAGCGTGACGGAGGGCATGCGCTTTTCCCGGATATAAGGCATGTGGACCTGCTCCATGCAGGGGAAGATGACGCCTTCCTTGTCTGCCAAAGCGCCGTACGTGGCATCTCCCGGGTGAATTCCCAGTTCCGGGCAGTCAATCCAGGCCACGGGTATGCGCGCGTCAATGTCCACCAGCAGCGTGGGGTTGGAGGATATCTGGCGTTTGACGGAAGCCCGGCGGATGGCGGGACATTTTTTCAGGCGCTGCTCCAGCTCCGCGGCGTCTATGGAAAAAATGTTGTCCTGCGGCCCTATGCCCATAACGGAAAAGGCCTGCTCAGAGTTGAAAATGCCGTTGCTTTTCAGGGTGACGGTGTCGATGGAAAGCCAGTCGTATTTGAGGATGTAATCTTTCCAGAGAAAAACGATAGCCCCGATTAAGCCGAAAATAAGCGCGTAAACGGTGACAATGTGGTACAGCTTGCGCCGGAAGAGCCAAAAACGGTAGTTTTTGCCCTTGCGTTCGATGGTCTCTTTTCTGGCCTCCCGTTCCAGAAGAAGCATTTCCGGCCTTTTGGCGGAACGGGGGACTGGCGTTGTGGCTTTGTGCGACATCGGGGGGTGCGGGAGGGGCGACTCCCCGCCCTCTGTCAAATATTACGTTATTTACGGGGGGTGACTAGCGATAATTCCGCTATTTTTTCGCAGAGGTCTTCATAGGGCCATCCGGAGGCCGCCGCCGCCTTGGGAAGCAGGCTGGAAGGGGTCATGCCGGGAATGGTGTTGATTTCCAGCACGAAGGGGGCGCCGTCTTCCTCGCGCAGCAGTACGTCCACGCGGCCGTACACTTCCACTCCGGCGGCCTTGTAGGCTTTCAGGGCCGCCTCCTGCACGTTGGCGGCGGTTTCTTCCGGAAGATCCGCCGGGCAAATATAATCCGTGCCGCCGCCCATATTCATCCACGGGTATTTGTTGCTCAGGTCATAGAAGCCGGAACGGGGGCAGATATGAATAACGGGAAGGGCTTTCCCGTCCAGAATGCCGACCGTCAGTTCCTTGCCTTGAATGAACTCTTCCACCAATACGGTGGTGCCGTGGGTTACGGCTTCCTCCATGGCGGGGAGCACATCCTCCTGCCTGCGGACGATGTGGACGCCCACGCTGGAACCCTCGCAGGGAGGCTTGATGACGAAGGGCAGGGGGAGGGACGGCATCACGATGCCATGGGAACAGTCCAGAATTTCCGCATGCGGCGTAGGAACTCCGGCTTCCAGAAAAACTTTTTTGGATTCTGACTTGTTGAAGCACAGGGCGCTGGAACGGGAGCCGGCCCCTGTGTACGGAACGCCGCATTCTTCCAGAATGGCCTGGAGGGTTCCATCCTCACCGAAAGTGCCGTGGATAATGTTGTAGGCCAGCTCCGTGCCTTCCGGCAGCCGGAAATCCGGGCCGTGCACGTCCACCTTCGTTACATCGGTGAATCCGGCCCGGCACAGGGCGTCGTAAACGGAGTTGCCGGAAACAAGGGATACTTCCCGTTCTGACCCGGGACCTCCGAGCAGGAGGGCGATTTTGAGGTCGCGCTTGAGAGTGTTCATATTGGAATAAATAATGAATGGGTTAAAACTGGGGGTCCCGGTCTCCGATGACCTGGGCTTCCGATTTCAGGTCGATGCCGCGGTTTTCCTTGGCCTCCTTGCGGATCATGTCGATCAGGATGGTGATGTCCCTCGCTCTGGCATGACCCCGGTTGATGATAAAATTGGCGTGCACGTCTGATACGCAGGCGTCTCCCACGCAGGCGCCTTTCAGCCCCAGTTCATCAATGAGCCTGCCTGCCGGGATTTCCGGCGGGTTTTTGAAGATGCAGCCGGCGCTGGCTCCGACGGGCTGGGAAAGCTTCCGCCTGGCCCGTGCCGCCTCCAGAAGACGCTCCATTTCTTCCGCAGGGGCGGGCTGCGCCTCAAACACGGCCTGAAGCACAAAATTGTGGACCAGGTCCGGAATGGAACGGTACTGGACGTTCAATTCTTCCCTTGTATGGCTGCGGATTTCCCCGTCTTCATCCAGACAGGTGACGGAAACGAGGTTTTTGACCATATCCATGCCCATGGCTCCGGCGTTCATGCGGAGGCTTCCTCCCACATTGCCGGGAATGCCGTCCATCCATTCCAGGCCGCCAAGGCCGTTCTGGACGGCGGTGGAAACCAGTTTTTTCAACCGCACGCCCGCTCCGGCGGTGAGGCGGTTCCCCTGGATTTCCAGCACATCGAATTCTCCCCCGGAGGGGTGGATGACGGCGCCGCGCAGTCCGCCGTCCCTGACAATGATGTTGGAACCGCGGCCAATGACGTGTACGGGGATATTCCTGTCCCGGCAATAGTTGACGGCCGCCTGCATTCCGGAAAAGGTGGAAGGCTCCAGCCAGTACTGGGCGCATCCGCCTACTCCCATGGTGGTATGGCGTGACATGGGTTCGTACAGCTTGCCTTCCAGAGAACCGCCCGCAGTGCGTTCCAGATCCTCCAGCAGGGCCAGGTCGCGCGCGATGCGCATGCCGCATTCATGGACGTTCCCTGCTCCCAGCGTCAGGAACAGGTCTCCGGGTTTCAGCGCGTTGCCGATGGTGTGGTGGGCTATGCCCAGGTCGGGAAGGTAACGGGTTTCCACGGGGCCGTGCCTGTGCATGGCGTTGATGATCGTCTGCCCGCTTACCCCTTCAATAGGCAGTTCGCTGGCGGGATACACGTCCGCTACGAAAACGAGGTCCGCCTCCTGGAGCACCTTGCCGAAGTCATCCGCCAGAAGCTGCGTGCGCGTGTAGCGGTGCGGCTGGAAGTAAACTACCAGGCGGTTCGGCTGGAGGGAACGGGCAGTTTGGAGCGTGGCGGCTATTTCCGTTGGGTGGTGGCCGTAGTCGTCCACAATCCGGATGGAGGAGGAAAGGTATTTGGTTTCAAAGCGCCGTTTGGCTCCCGCAAAGGAGGCCAGGCCCCGCATCACCGCCGGGAAATCCACGCCCAGTTCCGTTGCCAGAGCAATCGCGGCCAGGGAATTCAGGACATTGTGGCGTCCGGGTATGCCCAGCTCCACGCGGCCCAGTTCCTCTTTCCCCTTCAACACGGTGAACAGGGTGCGTCCGCGGCGTTCCAGCACGTCCGTAGCGGTGTAGTCCGCATCGGACCAGCCGTAGGAAACGGAATTGGGGTACTTGGCGCAGACATCCTCAGCGCCGGGATGCGCGCGGCAATAAATAATCTTGCCGCGCGTCTGGGGAGCAAAGCCGGTCGAACACGGCCTTGATTTCATCCAGATCCTTGTAGTGGTCCAGGTGTTCCGGTTCAATGTTGAGGACGATGCTGTGCTCCGGAATGTAATTTACCAGCGTGCCGTCGCTTTCATCCCCTTCCGCCACCAGGTATTCGCTGTCTTCATTCCAGTGGGCGTTGGTTCCCAGCACGGGGATTTCCGCCCCCACGTAGTGGCACGGACGCATGCGGCCTTCCCTCATCAGGTGCGCGCAGAGGGCTGAAGTAGTGGTTTTTCCATGCGTACCGGAGACCACGACCCCTTTCTTCCCGTTCAGGATGGCTGCCAGGCATTCCGCGCGGCGCATGCAGGGAATATTCAGCTTGCGCGCTGCCGCCAGGGCCGGATTGTCCGCCCGGATGGCACTGGAATAAATGACAATTTCCGCATCGGAAACGGCGTCTGCGGAATGCGGGCAGGAGAAAGACAGCCCCAGGCTTTGAAGCCGTTCGGTCTCTGCGCTGGTCACCCGGTCGCAGCCGCTCACCCGGTGCCCCATTTCCATCAGCATGAGCGCCAGGCCGGACATGCCTGACCCGGCTACCCCGATGAGATGTAGGCGTGCCGGGTGTTCCCTGTCTGTCAGTCTTTTGCGTAAGGTTTCAATCATGGGAGGCTGCATGGTCCGTATGTTCAATGACATTGGCGATGCGGGATACTGCATCAGGCATGTCCAGACGTAAAGCACATTCATTCATGGAGGCCAGCAGGGAGGAATCCTTGAGTACTTCATTCAGGAAAGCCGCAATATCGTCCGACGTGAGGGTGTTTTCACGCATCATGCGCGCCGCGCCGTGGGCCGCGAAAACGCGTGCGTTGTGTGCCTGGTGATCGTCTGCGGCGAAGGGGTAGGGAACCAGCAGGGCGGCCTTCCCCATATGGGCCAGTTCCGTAAGGCTGGACGCCCCGGAACGGGAAATGACCACATCCGCTGCGGCATAAGCGGCAGCCATGGCGGAACAGAATTCAATGACGTGCACGTGGGGCATGTCCGCCGTCAGCTGGCTGACGCGTGCAAAGTCCGCGGAGCCGGTGATGATGAGAAAGTCGCACAGGTCTGCGCATTGCCGGGCGGCTTCAATGACTAGGGGAATTCAGATTCCTGGCCCCCTGGGAACCGCCCATTACCAGGGCCACGCGGCGGTCCTGGGGCAGGTTGAGCTCCGCCCTGGCTTCGTTTTTTGTCTTTCCGGGCCACCATTTCCTGGCGTACCGGAGTGCCGGTGACAATGCATTTGGCGGGATTGAAGTAGTGCCTGGCTTCCTCAATGCCCAGCAGCACGTTCGTGCAGCATTTGGCGGTCATGCGGTTGGCCTTTCCGGGCAGCGCGTTGGAATCGTGCACGTAGGTTCGGATTCCCTTGCGGTGGGCGGCGTAAACGGGAGGGGAATGAAGTGAATCCTCCCATGCCGATGACGACGTCCGCTTCCACCTCGTCCAGAAGATGGCGGCTGAAACGGATGGCTTTGTACAGCCTGACGCCGAACCCCAGCAGGGACAGGGATGGGATTTTGGGCATCGCGATGGCCTCAATGGTGCGGAAGTCAAGATCCCCGTAATTTTTGCTGGCCTGGGCGTCCACTTTCTTCTGGGAGATGAGGAGCGTGACGCGGTGGCCGCGCTTTTTAAGTTCCTGGGCTACGGCTATGCCGGGAAAAAGGTGCCCCCCCGTGCCGCCGCAGGCGATCACGATGTTCAGGGAGGGATGTTTGAGAGAGGGTTCAGTCATAATCTTACGTCAATGGAGCGTTCGTCTTTGCGGGTGATTTCACAATTGGGCTGGGCGCCGGTGGAAAACCTCTGGATGCTGGTGAGCATGCCCAGGGCGGCCAGCGTAAAGACCAGGTTGGTGCCCCCGAAGCTGATGAAGGGCAGCGGCAGGCCGGAATTGGGCACGGCGTTGGTTACCACGGCGATGTTCAGGATGGCGGGACAGAAAATGATGGCGACAATCCCCACGGCCAGAAACCGTCCGTAGGTGTCCCGGCACTGCATGGCCACGCCGATGCCGGCATACGTCATCAGGAAATAGCAGAGCAGGACGAACATGGTCCCGTAAAAACCGAATTCCTCTCCCAGCGGCGCGAAAATGAAGTCCGTGTGGGCGAAGGGAAGCGTGCCGTGTTTTTCCGCGCTGTTTCCCAGGCCCACCCCGTCCAGCCCCCCTCGGGACAGGGCGATGGAAGCACGGTACTGCTGGAGGCCGGCGCCCAGGCGGTGGGCGTCCAGGTCTTTCCAGGCCAGGAAACGTTCCAGGCGGTTGGCGTTGCTCTGCACCAGAACGTACAGGGCCGTTCCGGCCAGGGCGAAAGCCCCGCCCAGGTAAATTTTGCGCGTTCCGGCCACAAACATGACGCAGAACGCGGCCAGGGCCAGGGCTACGGAGGTGCCCATGTCCTTTTCAAAAAGAATCAGGGCAAGAGGAATGCCGAAGATAAGGCCGGGCATCACAAAACCCCACCAGAAAGAGGTGGTGCGGTCCCGGTACAGGGCCAGCCAGTTGGCCAGGGCCATCATCATGCAGAGTTTGGCGCATTCGCTGGGCTGGAACTGCATGCCGATGGTGATCCAGCGGCGTTCCCCGTTGATTTCCTTCCCGATGCCGGGCACATAGCACAGCACCAGCAGAAAACAGGCCCCTCCAAGGATCCACCAGATATACTTCCTCCATATCCGGTAGTCTATCCGGGAGAGAATCATGGCCCCCACCAGCCCGGCGCAGGCAAAGGCGGTCTGCTTGAACAGGGGTTCGTACGGGTGCTTGGTTTCCTCCGCCCACGCCGCCGTGCTGGATACCATCACCAGGCCTACGACCAGAAGGCAGATGACGAAGAACCAGACCAGAATCATGCAGACTTTGGAAGACATGGCGGCGGAAGGGCAGGAAGATGCCTACTTTTTGGGGATCATGATTTTTTGCCCGATTTTGAGACGCGCTACGTCCCGGTCATTCATCTTGTTGAATTTTTGGAGGGTACGCCAGTTCATTTTGTATTTGCGGGCGATTACGGAGAGGGTTTCCCCTTTCTTCACAATGTGGGGCACGCTTTCCGGCTCCAATTCCTCCGCGGCGGACTTTTCCGGTTCAAATTTGTCTCCTGGCCGGGCCGGAATGACAAGAGTGCTTCCGCTGACAAGACGCTGCACTTTGGGGTTGACGGCTTTCAGGTCATTGACAGCTACCTGGTTGTCACGCGCGACGCGTTCCCAGGTATCTCCCGTGCGCACGATGTGGCGCGCAGGACCTGCCACCGGAGCCGCATCCGGAATGTGTTCCTCCGCCACAGGGGCCGGCTGCCTGTTGGGGCGCGCGTCCACTACCTGTTCCGGCTGCGTGATGGTGACCGGGGCCGCGGGTGGCGCCTGGGGAACCTGGGGCAGGACGGACGGAGGCGCTGCGGGAGCGGGGCGCTGGGGAACGGTGGGCGGTGCGGGCAGCGTGGCCGCCATTTCTACGGTTTCCGTCGTGTTTCTGAACCAGGTGCTGCGGACATAAACGCCGCCGATGACGAGAAGATGAAGAAGAAGAAGGACGACGAGCCAGCGCACGACGGTGCTGCTGGGCGCATCGTCTTCAAATTCGGAAACGCGGGCGCGGTATTTGCTGAGTTTGGCGCGTAATACGGTGCCCATCTTACGTTTCGGACGGGTGCGTCCGGTCGGATTGTGATCAGGTATTTTGGTCGTTTTCATGATGGTCGTTTTCTGGTGAATTGTCAGGAAAGGGGGGCAGGGCATTCACCGCGTCCCTGAAGGCCTGGCCGCGCTGGACATAGCCGGTGAACATGTCAAAGGAAGAAGTGCCGGGAGAGAACAGGACGGTGTCTCCCGGCAGGGCGAGAGAACGGGCCTTTGCCACGCAGGTCTCTACATCTGCGGCTTTTTCCGTGGGGACTGCGGGGGAAAAAGCGTGCTGGAGCTGGTCCGCAATCTGGCCGAATACCACGCAGGCGCGCACTTTTTCTTTCAGCATGGGCTGCAAGGGCACGTAATCCAGCCCCTTGTCCTTGCCTCCGGCAATCAGGATGACGGGGGAATGCTGTGATTTCAAAGCCGCTTCCAGCGCGTGCAGATTCGTGGCTTTGGAATCGTTCAGCCACAAAACGCCGTCCAGTGTGCGGACGGTCTCGCAGCGGTGGCCGGGGGGCGTGAACTCTTTTAATACATCTGCGGCTGTTTTTGCGGGAATGCCCAGGTGGCGGCATGCCAGGACGGCGGCCATGGCGTTTTCCGCATTATGGCGCTGGTTCAGGGCGGTCTCTTCCAGGTTCAGCAGGGAAGCGCCGCCCTCCAGGATCAACGGTTCGCGGTAATAAAGATCAGCCGCCGGATCTTCCGGGCTGAAGGTGAGCACGGAGGCTTTCAGGTGCGGAAGCCGTTCCCCGGAGCGGACGACGGCCAGGTCTTTTTCCGTCTGGTTGTCGAAGATATGGAGTTTGGCGCGGTGGTAATCCTCCACGGATTTGTAACGGTCCATGTGGTCCGGCGCAAAATTGAGCCATACAGCCACATCCGGGTGAAAATCGCGGATGGTTTCCAACTGGAAAGAGCTGACCTCCAGCGCCAGCACATCCGGCACAGAATCCCGGAGCAGGATTTCCGCCACCGGAACGCCGTAATTGCCGCAGGCAACGGCAGTCTTTCCGGCTCGCAGCAAAATCTTTTCCACCAGGGATGTGGTGGTGGTTTTGCCATTGGTTCCGGTGATGGCGATGATGCGGCCATGGTAAAAGCGGCATGCCAGCTCCATTTCACCGATGGTTTCCACGCCTTCCCGTCCAAAGGATTTGACAAAGGGGCTATCCGTCTCAATGCCGGGGGAGATGACCACCAGATCCGCATGAAAGGCGCGTCCGTCTTCCTCCGTGGCGGCGGTATGCAGGGGAATGTCTTCCGGCCATCCGTCAATGGAGGAGGAAGCGTCAAACACGCATACCCGTGCACCATGCGTCATGGCGAGGCGCGCCGCGGCGCGTCCGCTTCTTCCCGCTCCCAGAACGGCGATGTTGAGGTTATTGAGCTGCATGTTCGTGGTTTGTCAGGCGGTAGTAATCAGGAAAAGGCCCAGGAAAGCCAGCAGGAGGCTGATCATCCAGAAGCGGGCAATCACCTGCGTTTCTTTCCAGCCTTTGAGTTCAAAATGGTGGTGGATGGGAGCCATGGCGAAGATGCGTTTGCCGTGGCGCAGCTTGTAGCTGCCCACCTGCAGGACGACGGACACGGCTTCCATGACGAAGACGCCCCCGATGACGATAAAGAGAAGCTCCTGCGCCGTGCAGACGGCAGCCATGCCGAACGCGCCGCCCAGGGCCAGGGAACCGGTGTCTCCCATAAATACCTTCGCCGGGTAGCAGTTGTGCCACAGGAAGCCCAGGCAGGCCCCAACCAGGGCCATCATGAAGACGCTGATTTCTCCCGCGCCGGGGTGGAAGGGAATATCCAGGGAATCAGCCGTCAGCCAGCTTCCGCAGAGGACGGCAATGATGGCGTAAGTGATGCCCGTGGCGACAGAGCAGCCGGAGCAAGGCCGTCCAGGCCGTCCGTCAGGTTCACCGCATTGGAGGCGGACATGACCACCACGACGCCGAAAGGAACGTAAACGAACCATGGCAGGTTCACCTGGCCATAGAACGGAATGAACAGGGAGGATATGTAGTCGTGAAGTTCCACGCGGGGACTGCCTTCCGGGTACAGGTACAGGAAGGTGACGCCGGCCAGGCCGGCCAGGAACTGGACGAGGAGTTTTTTACGTGCGGAAATGCCGTCCGAGGTTTTTTTCGCCACCTTCAGGTAATCGTCCCGGAATCCCAGCAGGCCCAGCGCCAGGGTGACGATCAGGCAGGAAATGATAAAGGGATTGCCCATTCTGGCGCACAACAGGGTAGCCGCCGTCATGGAACCCACGATCAGCACGCCGCCCATGGTGGGCGTTCCCGCCTTGGCTCCGTGGAGTTCCGCCAGCTTGTGCACTTCCTCCGCTGTCCTGATGGGCTGGCCGATTTTCAGGGAAATCAGCTCCCGGATGACCCGCGGGGCGAAGATCATCGTCAAGGCAAAGGAAACCAGGCAGGCCAGGAGGGCTCTCCCTGCCGGTCCTGCAAATGCCCCTGAGGGGCTGAACTGTTCAATGAGGGAATGCATACAATTTACTGTGGCGGAAAGGTAAGGTTCATGACTTGCTCCATCCGGGCAAGACGGCTGCCTTTGAAGAGGACGATGTCTCCCGGCGCCGTATGGCTGCGGAGCCATTCGGCCGCTTCTTCCGCGGAGCTGAAGTTCAGGCGTTGAGTGAATGAATTGGGAGAAATAGCGTCCGTAATCCGGGCGGCGTCCGTTCCCACGCTGACGACGCAGTCAAGACGGAGTTCTTCCGCCGTGCGGCCCACCAGAACATGCCCTTCCTCGGAAAACACGCCCAGTTCCCCCATTCTGCCCAGCACCGCAAAGCGTCTGCCGGCGCAGGAAAGCTCTGCTAAGGTGCGCAGGGCGGCCTGCATGGAATCCGGGTTGGCGTTGTAGGTGTCATCCACTACCAGAATGCCGTTGATCCGGGAGCAGTGAAGCCTTCCGCCCGTAAGCCGCGCCTGGGTGAGACCGGAGGCGATTTGCTCTTTCGCAAGACCTGCCACCCAGCCGGCGGCGGCGGCCAGAAGCGCGTTGGTTACCATGTGCCGGCCGTGGACGGGCAATTCCACCTCTTCCCGGCAGAAATCCGGGATGGAAAGGATGAAGCGTGTTCCGTTCTCGGTAGAGACGGGATTTTTTCCGCGCGAACGGTTCCGGCGCCAATGCCGCAGTCAATACAGGCGGCGCGGGTGGATTGACGGATCATATCCGCATAATCGCAGTCCGCCGGAAAAATCATGAAGCCGTCTTCCGGCAGGCAGTGTGCCAACGTGCATTTTTCCCGGGCGATGTTTTCCCGGGAGCCTAGGTATTCCATATGGGAGGTGCCGATGCTGGTGATGATGCCGATTTTCGGGCGCGTCATTTCACACAGGGGAGCCAGTTCCCCGGAGTGGTTCATGCCCATTTCCCATACGGCGGCTTCGTCGGACGGGGCGGCCCGGAGGATGCTGAGGGGGACGCCGATGTGGTTGTTCAGGTTGCCCTGCGTGGCGATGGTGCGGAGCCCCTGTGAAAGAACGGAGGCCGTCAGATCCTTGGTAGAGGTTTTTCCGTTGGAGCCGGTCAGGCCGATGACGGTGAGGGTAAGCTCTGAACGCCACCAGGCGGCCAGCCTCTGAAGGGCTTCCAGCGTGTCTTCCACCAGAATGACGGCGCATGAGGGGGCCATGCCTTCCTCCACACGGCTGACGACGGCGGCGGCCGCGGTACGGATGCCTCCGGGGCAAACAGGTTGCCGTCAAATTTTTCTCCCCCCAGCGCGAAGAAAACGGCATGGGGCGGCAAATGGCGGCTGTCCGTGCACACGCCGCCGGAAGCGACTCTGTCAAAGGGGCCGCTGACCAGTTTTCCGCCGATGATGTTGCAGATGCCGTGCGCCGTGAGGGAAATCATGAAAGAAAGATGGAATAACGTGTTATGCCTGGGGGAATTCTTCCCGTTCCTTGATGAACATGTTGCGGCGCACTTCCTTGGCGTCGCTGAAATCAATGCGGCCGGTGGAAAGTTCCTGGTAATTTTCATGGCCCTTGCCCGCAATGAGGACGATGTCCCCCAGACGGGCCTGGTCGATGGCCGTGGCAATGGCTCTGGCCCGGTCCGGAATGATGGCGTATCTGCCTTCCGGCATTCCCGCCGCAATCTGGCTGATGATGGAGAGGGGTTCCTCGCTTCTGGGATTGTCGGAGGTGACGATGCAGGCGTCTGACAGGCGTGCGGCTGCGGCTCCCATCAGGGGACGTTTTCCCCTGTCCCGGTCCCCGCCGCAGCCGAACACGGTAATCAGGCGGCGGGAGCACAGTTCCTTGAGCGTCTTGCAGACGTTTTCCAGGGCGTCCGGCGTGTGGGCATAGTCAATGAAGATTTGGGCGCCTCCGGGGTGGGTGAATAGTTCCAGCCTGCCGGGGACCTGCGGAATATTCTGAAGGTTCGCAATGGCGTCCCGCACGGGGATGCCGGCGCAAATGACGGCGGCCAGCGCGGCCAGGCTGTTGTACATGTTGAACTTGCCGATCAGGGGGACACGGACCAGGTAGCTTTTCCCCTTGTATTCCAATTCGTACTCGCTGCCTTTGGCGGTGGCGTGGTGCACCAGCATGCGGAAATCCGCCCCCAGGGCGGACCCGTAGGTCTTTACGGTCATGCGGCCGGAGAACATTTCCGCCAGCCGGCGGCCGTAAGCGTCGTCGATGTTGATGACGGCCACGGGTTTTCGCCGGGATCTGGTGTCCTGCGCCATCTGTTCGAACAATTTCGCCTTGGCCTGGAAATAATTCTCCATAGTGTGGTGGTAGTCCAAGTGGTCCTGGGTCAGATTGGTGAAAATGCCCACGTTGAAATTGATGCCGGCCACGCGTTCCTGGTCCAGCGCGTGGGAAGAGACCTCCATGGAGACGCCGCGGCAGCCGTTTTCATACATTTCCTTCAGCAGGTGTTCCAGTTCCAGCGGTCCGGGCGTGGTATGGGTGGAAGGAGTGATTTCCTCTCCGTTGTCATAGGCGATGGTGCCGATCAATCCGGGGCGCAGCCAGGACTGCTTGAGCAGGGAATGGGCGATGTAGGCCGTCGTAGTTTTTCCGTTCGTCCCCGTCACGCCGATCATGGTCATGTGGCGGGAAGGGCGTCCGTTCCAGGCCGCGCCCATCAGGCTGACGGCCAGGCGGGAATCGTTCACCTCCACCCAGCTGACTCCGGCCTCCCTGGCTTCCTGCGTGCAGGGCATTTCCGCGACGACGGCGCATGCTCCGCGGCGAATGGCCTCCGGGATGAATTCATGGCCATCCGCCCGGGTCCCCTTCAGGGCAATGTAGCAGGAACCGGGCAGAATGCGCCGGCTGTCGCACTCCAGATGTGAAATTTTCACCTGGGGGAGCCGGTGAGCGTATGGGAGGGAAGGTCTTTGAGTAAGGTAAGTAGCTTCATGACGGGATTATCTGCGCGGCGGTTTGGATGGGGTGGAAGAGGCCTGGGCACGGGAGGCTTTTTTTATTTGCCTCCGCGGAAGGGGCATTCTTGGGTATGTTCATGGCGGCCGCCAGACGGGTGGCCAGCTTCTGGAAAACCGGGGCGCATACGGTTCCGCCTCCGGGATGGCAATGCTTGGAAGTGGGGTCGTCAATGACGACAAGGCAGACGAAGGCCGGGTCCTCCACCGGGAGCATTCCTACAAAGGAGACGGTGTAGCGGTTTTTCAAAATAGCCGCCTGTAGGCTTCACCTTGTGGGCGGTTCCGGTTTTGCCTCCCACGTTATAGCCTTCAATCCGAGCTCTTTTGGCGGTCCCGTCCAGATCCGTAACGTGGAACAGGGCGTTCCGAAGGTCCCGGGCCGTCTTGACGCTCATGACCCGGCATACCTCCACGGGGGGGGAAGGCTGGAAGTTCTTGTCATCCACATAAATGCCGTCAACCAGCCGGGGGCGCATGCGCACGCCGTCATTGGCTATGGCGGCATAAGCCATGGCGACCTGCAGGGGGGACACCATCAGGGAGTAGCCGAAGCTGATGCGGGAAAAGTTGACAAAATTGCTGCCGTCCTGGCACTGGCTGTTGGTTTCCCCCGGCAGGTCGATACCCGTTTTGGAGGAAAATCCGTACAGGTCAAAGTATTTTTTATACGTGGGCCAGCCCGATTTCAGCGCAATGCGGAAGGCTCCCGGGTTGCTGGATTTTTTCAGCACGCCCGCTACGGTCAGACCGCCATAGGAACGGGGGGCATCCGTGACGGGGCGGGAACCGGGCACCGGATAGGGGGTGCAGTTGATCATGGTGTCGAACGTGGCCTTTCCGCTGTCCACGGCGGATGTGACGGAAACTATTTTAAAGGTGGAGCCGGGTTCGTACAGGGACTGCACGGCGAAATGGTAGGCGCCTTCCTGAAGGCCCTCGCGCGTATTTAAATTATAGTGGGGCCGGCTGGCCATCGCCAGAATGCTGCCGGTCTTGGGTTCCACCACAATAATGCAGCCGCGGGGTTTGTGGGTCTGGTCCGTGTAAAAAGAGATGGCGGCGTCCAGCTCCTCCTCCACGATCGTCTGGTATTCCATGTTTACCGTCAGGCGAACGTTCAGCCCGTCCACGGCATCCTTGAAGCGGGAATCCGCGGAGGGAATGATGCGCCCGCGGCTGTCTTTCCGGTATTCCCTGATGCCGTTGTGGCCCAGCAGCTGGTCGTCCAGCTGCTTTTCAAGGCCGGAAAGGGCTACGGGCCGGGGGCCGCTGTCCTTCGTCTGGGCGATGTAGCCCAGAATATGCACCATGCATTCCGGCACGGAATAGACGCGTTTGGAGGAGGTCTCAAAACGGAACCCCTGGACTCGGGCGTTTTGGATAGCCTGCCGCAGCAGTTCCGCTTTTTCCTCGGACAGGTTTTTGGCAATGACGATGCGCTTTTTGGGAATCGCCCCGTCTTTTTCCACCGTGTTGATGATGTCCTGCACGCTCATGTCCGGCAGGAAAGGGGCAATCACTTTGGCGGCGTATTCCAGGTGCGCCTGCACGTATTCTTTCACCATCTCCGGCTCATAAAGCTCTTCCAGCTTTTTTCCTGGCCATATCCACCCCTTCCGGTCCGTCTTCAGGCTCTTCCAGCAGGATTTTCGCCAGATTATGTTCCTTGCTGCCGTCCTTTTTGCTGGCGGCCTGGCCCAGAATCTTGCTGCGGAAGCCGGAAACGAGCTTTTCCTTTTCCTTATCCGTTGCGGCTTTCTCCCAGAACGGGGAATGAACGGCCTTTGAATAGGCCAGAGCCCAGCTGATGGTCTTGGGGTCGTTCAGATGATAGCCGTCCGCAATCAGCTCGGAACTCTGCATGTTGCTGGTGAGGATTTCCTCATTGGCGTCCATGATGCGGCCGCGCTGGGGCAAAAGAACCTCCCGTTCAATAATGCCGCCGCTGGAAACGCCGCTCGTTTTCCGGGGGGAAACCAGCTGAAGATTGACCAGCGACAACATCAGCCAGATGACCGCCGCGCCCGCCAGGCCGCACAGGACGAGGCTTCTTCTGGCAAATCTGGACTTCGTGATCGTGATCATGAACGGCTCAACGCGTTTAATGGCCTGCCGCAGCGATGCGGGAGGCGTTTTCGGAAGAAATGTATTCTACGGCTGAGGGCTCGATAGGCTGCAGGTTGGACTTGTCCTGGGCCAGCCTGTCGCGGATGGCCCAGCGGCTGGTCAGGGAGGAAGTCTTGGAACGGTAATATTCCTTTGTGAGTTCGCAGGAGGCGATTTCTTCATTCATTTGCTTGATGTCGCGCGCGACCTGGATCTGGTCGTTTTTCAGCACGGCATAAGTGATGCCCGCTCCGCAGGTGAGGGCGGCGAAGGCAATGAGCCACATGATCATGCTCACGCTGATCTGGTGGCCGGTGAAACGCTGTTTGAATCTTTTCATGGCGGTGGCGGAAGAGAGATGGTCAGATGATTTTTTCCACGCCGCGCAACTTGGCGCTGCGGGAACGGGGGTTGGTTGAAAGTTCTTCTTCTCCCGCAGTGACGGGTTTGCGGGAAAGCGGGCGGAAGCAGTAATCCGGGTTGGGACGGGGTGCCGGCCATTCCGGGCGGTCTATTTCCGGACGGCTCCGGAGGTCGAAGAACTGCTTGACCCTGCGGTCTTCCAGGCTGTGGAAGGTGATGACGGCCATGCGCCCCCCTGCCCGAGCAGACGCACGGAGGAATCCAGCAGAGCGTCCAGGGCATCCAGCTCGCCGTTGACGGCTATTCTCAGGGCCTGGAACGTGCGGGTGCCGGAGTGCTGCCTTCCTTTGCGCGGCAGAACGGATTCCACGATGCGGGCAAGCTGTGCGGTAGTGGTGATGGGTGCCTGGGCACGGGCTTTCACTATGGCGCGGGCAATGGCGCGGGAAGCGCGTTCCTCGCCGACTTGCCAGAGGATATTGCGATTTCTTCTTCCGGGGCCTCATTCACCAGGTTCCGGGCGGAGAGAGCGGCGCGGGTATCCATCCGCATGTCCAGAGGGCCGTCTTCCCTAAAGGAAAAGCCGCGGGAGGCGGTGTCAAGCTGGTGGGAGGAAACGCCCAGGTCCGCCAGCAGCCCGTCCACCCGGGAAACCCCCTGCTGGGAAAGAATGCTTTCCACGTCCTGGAAGTTGCCGGCGAGCACTTTGAAACGGGAACCGAAGCGCGCCAGCCTGAGCATGGCGGCGCGGCGGGCGTCCGCATCGCGGTCAATGCCCCAGACGGTGGCGCCCTGTTCCAGCAGAAGTTCCGTATGGCCGCCGCCGCCAAGCGTGCAGTCCACGATGAATTTGCCGGGGCCCGCTTTCAGCATGTCCACCGTCTCATGCAGCAGAACGGTAATGTGACGGAAGCCGTTTCCGGAGACGGTGCCGTCCGCTTCCGCGTCAACAGCGGCAACGGCGTCATCCCCCAGTTCGAAATCAGGGCGTCCACCCTGGCCGCGGCTTCCCGGGCTTTCAGGGCTTCCGTGTGGTACGCGTCTTCCCAGTTCATGGAGGGGGCTAGGGCTTTCCATGAGCAGACCAGTTCATCCACTCCCTTTTCCTCCGTCAGCTCTGCAATCACATGCACATGGTTGCGGCAGACGCTCCACGCCAGCACACGGCAGGATGTTTCTTCCGCGAGCCCGTTTGCCAGGGCCTGCACCTCCTCCGTGCGGACGTGCGTACCCGCGCCCGCGCGTAAAAAAGCTCAATATGGTCGTCAAAAGCCCGGTTCAGGCCGGAAGACAATGCGCCCAGCTTGCCATAGGCGCCCTTTTGCCCGGCCAGGGACATCTCCACCATGAGGCGTGCCTTTTCCTGCTGCCAGGCAACCATATCCTGCGCCGGAAGGGCATCGTGCCCCCAGAAAACGATGGAATAAGCCGTGAGTTCCGCATGCAGCCCGGTTCTGGCGCCGACGCCCAGGCCGGAAGCAAGCCAGCCCGGGCGCAATGCAAGCGTTGCGCAGGGGCGTGCCTGGGGATTGGGCGTAATGGAAGAGTCTGGGGGCATGAAGGAAAGCTAGAGAATGCCGTAGGATTGGTTGATGTCGGAGATGCTGGCGTTTTCACGCCGGGAAACTTCTTCGTAGAGAGAGGGTTCCCACAATTCGAAATATCCTCTCCGTGCGGCGAGCCGGACGGAGGAACTGAGCTGTGCGTGTTCGCACATTTGTTTGGGTATCAGCAGCTTGCCTTGGGCGTTGATGACAGCCTCCACACAGTTGGCGTATAATTTGCCGATGAAAAGGTCGATTTGCGCTTCCGTGTAGCCGGGCGTTGTTTCTATCTTGTCAATGAGTTGCTGGAATTTTTCCCGCGTATAGGCTTTGACGGTCGGCAAATCAAGACGCCGGCCGGATAACAGGAGCAGGGCGCAACCTTCGGAGGGCCTCCATTCGGCCGGAATGGCAATCCGGTTTTTGGGGTCCAGCTTGTGCGTGTATGCACCAAAAAGGTTGTCTGATACACTGCTCATCGCATGCAAGTACACTACGTAGTGACTTCAATACACTTTAATGCACCTGAAATGTCAACCCCGTACTGGAAAAAAGTATTTTTTCATGTGCCCATGTCATAAAAAAAGCATGGATACGTTCTTGCTCCCTTCCGGGGGCGGTATTATATTCCGCGCATGATGCAGTTTTGCGTGTTGGGCAGCGGCAGCGGGGGAAATGCCACCATTGTCAGGGCGGGGGAAACCGTCCTGCTGGTGGATGCCGGGTTCAGCGCCGCCAGGCTGCGGGATAAGATGAAGTCCGCCGGAGTGGAGCCGGATGAGCTGGACGCCATTCTGCTTACCCACGAACACGCGGACCACATGAAAGGCGTGCACCAGTTCACCAGAAAGCATGCCGTGCGTGTTTACGCCACACGCCATACGGCCATGTGCGTCCAGGAAAAAGCGCCGGAGGCTCCCTGGGCCTATTTTGAAAAGGGGCAGTCTTTCAGAATAGGGGATATCGTCATTACTCCCTTCCCCACTTACCATGACGCCGTGGATCCGGTGGGATTCAAATTTGAAACGGAGCGATCCAGCCTGGGTTTTATTTCCGATACGGGGCAGGCTCCCGGCTGCATCGCGGAATACCTTGCCATGGTGGACAGCCTGGTGGTGGAATCAAACTATGATCCGGACATGCTGGCGGCCACTCCCAGGAGGCCTTGGCCGCTGAAGCAGCGCATCGCCTCTGCGCACGGGCATCTGTCCAATGAGCAGGCGTGCGACCTGCTGAGGCGGATTGCCCATGGAGCCCTGAAAAACGTGGTGCTGGCCCACCTGAGCGCAGAAAGCAATTCTCCGGCATTGGCAGAAAGCCTGATGCGTGATACCCTGCATGACATGGGGCTGGCTTCCACCTCCCTGTTCTGCGCCAGCCAGGACTCCTGCCTGCCGTGGATACGGGTCTGCTGAATATGCCTTTTTTTCCTGTTCTTCCCGCCATGTTCCTCTCCACCTGTGAAATCATGAGCACGATTATTGAGCCCTGGCGGGTTCCATCGCTTCCTCGCGGGTGAAAATGGATTTGTTCGGCGTGATTGTCTGCGGTACCCTGGCTGCGTTGGGCGGCGGAACCGTGCGCGATATCCTGCTGGACATACCGGTGTACTGGACGCTCCCCTCCGGGGAATTTTTTTTGTTCTGGCCTCCGTCGTCACCAGTCTGGCAACCTTTTATGTGGCCCAGAAATATCCGCCTCCCATGGGCACTATCCGCGTGGCGGATGCTATCGTTCTGGCCCTTTTCGGCATGATTGGCACGGAAAAATCCTATCTCCACGGCTATACGCCCACTGTTTCCGTGATGATGGGCATTTGTACCGGCGTGGCGGGCGGCCTGCTGCGCGACGTGCTTACCGGCAACGTTCCCTACGTGTTCCGTCCCGGAGAACTATACGCCACCGCGGCCCTGCTGGGAGGCGTGGCGTACGCGGTGCTTTACTATGCCGGAATTGATTCTTCCACCTGCTTCGTGACGGGCTTCATGGTCACGCTTTCCGTACGCCTGGCGGCCATCCGCTGGAACTGGAACCTGCCTTCCTACATTCCGTTATTCACCTCGGATACCGATTCGCCTCCTGAAGAGCCGGAAACTTGACAGGAGGGAATGTTTACGTGAAGCCTTAAGAGCGTCGGCGCCTGCGGCGGCAAAAGGCAGTTCCCGCCGCGAGGGTGGTGAGAACTGCCGTGGAAGGTTCCGGAACATTATAAAAGGGCAGCATCAGGGCGTCGTATGCGTTGATTCGAGGGCCGTTCTCGCTCCCCAAGTGCAGGGTTCCATCCGTTTCATGATAATAAACGTCCCGTTTTTCCAGACCTTGTCCGTTGTCGGAGTCTGTGACGTACAGGGATTTGGCCATGCCGGTAGTGTCGTCAACCTCAATTCCCCAGCAGGTAATGGCATGACCCGGACCTGATGCAGGCAATGCAATGGAAAGTCCCACTACGCCGCCATTCTGGAAAAATGAGACGAGGTCTGTACCGAACTGGAGGGGAAAGTCGCTTTGCGTGAAGTATTTGCTGCTGATGAAAGGGCAGTCGCCTTCCCAGGTGGAAGAGGACAATCCCAGAGATGTAATGTATCCCTCCCAGTATCGGCCAGTATTCTGCGGTTCAGTGATGGTTTCCTTAAAATCGTATAAATAATTGTTGGGATTGAGAGGTTTCCCTCCCAGGTACCACCGCAGGCCTATTTCTATGCCTTTCCCGGTATTGGCCCAATTATTGCAAAACACATCGTAAATTTCCGTTCTTCCGCTTTCATTCTGGCCGTTGGGAACGAAAGCCGGAATGCCGGAGGAATTATTCTGCCACCATTGCAGCATATTGCTGGCTGTGGCCGCCCAGCATAAATCGGAATCTCCGTTCCAGTATTTTTTGGTATTTATGAACCCCGAATCTTCGGAAACATTATGGGCAAAATAAATGGCGGCTTGAACAGGAACCAGAGCGAAAAGGAAAAAGAGAGAAAGGGTGCGCAACATAAAACATGATATCGATAGCGAATTAACAAGCCGGAATCAATGAAAATATCTGCAAATAAATTTTTTTTGGATGCTTGCTATCCTTCCACAGAATGAAGAGAAAAGAAGATTCCGGAGTCAGAAAAACCTGCTGATGGAAGCTTCTTCTTATTTCCCTAGGCAGAAAGAGGAAAAAATGGCGCCCAGCACGTCCTCCGTATCCACGGCTCCGGTGATTTCTCCCAGGTTCGTCAGGGCCTCCCTCAGTTCCAGGGCCGTGAATTCCGGACTTTCCTGGCGGGAAATGGATTCCGCAGCCAGCCGGACATGCTCCCGGCAGAGGCCAAGTTCATGCTGATGCCGGGCATTGATGGCTACCAGCGAACTGCCCGTTTCGCCGGGCAGGGTGGAGGCGAAGGTCTGGACAATGGCTTCCTCCAATTCCTTTCTTCCTTCCCCGGTGGCGCAGGAAAACCGGATGCCGGGCACGTCCTTCCAGTCCGGATGGATTCTCAGGTCGCACTTGTTCAGAATAAGCAGCCGGGGCGCGGTGAGGGCAGGGGCGGTGTGGTCTTTTACCCGGGGCATGGAGGCATCCGCCACTTCCAGAACCAGATCTGCGGTTTCAAGCGCCCTGTTGGTGCGGGTAATGCCAGCCTGTTCAATGACGTCGGAAGATTCTCGCATGCCTGCCGTATCAATCAGCCTCAGAGCCAGTCCGGCCATCTGGATGGATTCCTCCACCGTGTCCCGCGTGGTTCCGGCAATATTGCTGACAATGGCCCGGTCATATCCCAGCAGGGTATTCAACAGGCTGGATTTTCCCACATTGGGCGGTCCGGCGATCGCCGTGCGGATGCCTTCCCGCAGCAGGCGTCCGCCTTCGGCAGTTCTGAGGAGGGCGGCCAGTTTTTCCTCCATGCTCCGGAGGCGCGCCAGAAGATCGGAGGCGGTGTCCGGGGAAATGTCTTCATCCGGAAAATCAATATAGGCCTCAATGTGGGCCAGCACATGAACCAGGTTGTCTTTCAGTTCGTCCACCTGGGCGCCGACGCCTCCGTCCAGCTGGGTTTGCGCGGCTTTCAGAGCCAGGTCGCTACCGGCGGAAATCACATCCATCACGGCTTCCGCCTGGGTCAGGTCCATGCGCCCGTTCAGAAAGGCCCTTTTTGTAAATTCTCCCGGTTCCGCTGGGGAGGCCCCGCATTGGTAGAGGCGTTTCAGCAGGCGATCCGTCACCAGCATGCCGCCATGGCAGGAGATTTCCGCGGTATCTTCCCCGTATAACTGGCCGGGGCGGGGAACCAGGTGACAAGCGCCTGGTCAATGGCGGCTCCTTCCGCGTCCCGGATGCAGACCAGCGTCGCCCTGCCCGGCCGGAGGCGTTCCGTGAAAGCCGCAGGGGTGCATTGTTTCAGGATGTCCATGCAGCCGGGACCGCTCATGCGGATGACGGCGATGGCTCCCTGTCCTGCGGCGGTGGCCTGTGCGGCTATGGTGCGTTCCGGGTCAGTCATGGTTCTATGGATTCAAAAAGCCGCCCCCGAGCAACTTGCCTCCGTCGTAAAAGGCGCAGACCTGTCCCACGGCCAGGGCCCGGAGGGGCGTGTCAAAGCCCAGGCGCACCTTTCCTTCTTCCAGATATTCGCAGGAGGCCCATTCCGCCTTGGCCCGGTAGCGGGGCTGGGCCATGACGCGGGCCGGCAGGGGAGCGAGCGTATTGGAAATGCCGCCGACCACGGCGCGGGACGCGTACAATCCCCGCGTGGACGCGTCTTCGTATCCCAGAATCAGGCGGTTGCGCTGGACATCCTTTCCCACCACCACATAGGCGACTCCCTCCCGCGGGGAGGCGACGCCGTGCCCTTTCCTCTGGCCCATGGTGAACAGATGCAGGCCGTTGTGCGTGCCGAGCGTCCGGCCTTCCGTGTCCACGATTTTGCCGGGCTTGTCCGGCAGGTAGTGGCGCAGGAAATCGCTCATTTTTACCTGGCCGATGAAACAGATGCCCTGGCTGTCTTTTTGCGTGCCGTGGGGGGAGGCCGTATTTTTCCGCAAGAACGCGCACTTCCGGTTTCAGCAGATCCCCAAGGGGAAAGACGGCGCGGGCTATCTGGTCCGGGCGCATCAGGGACAGGAAGTAGGATTGATCCTTGTTCGGGTCCCGCCCGCGCAGGATGAAAGCCCCTTGCGGCGTGTCCATCCTGCGGGCGTAATGGCCGGTGGCGACGTAATCGAACCCCTGTTCCAGGGCATAATCCAGAAAGACGCCGAATTTCATTTCCCGGTTGCACAATACGTCCGGGTTGGGCGTATATCCGGCGCGGTAGCCTTCAATCAGATAATTCACGATGCGGGCGCGGTATTCGTCCACCAGGTCGATGACCCGGAATTCAATACCTGTTGTTTTGGCGACGGCCAGCGCGTCCTGAATGTCCTGTTCCCACGGGCATTCTCCGGGAATGCCTTCGTCATTCACCCAGTTTTTCATGTAGGCCCCCACTACGTCATGACCCTGCTCCACGAGCAGAGCCGCTGCCACGGAGCTGTCCACTCCGCCTGATAAGCCTACAAGGATGCGTGCCACGATGCTGGAAAAAATATGGGGTGATAGGGCGGACCGCTTTGAGAAAAGTTTTGCCGCCTGCCCCTGTAAACCAAAGATGTTTCCGTAAGCCAAGACAAAAAGCGTGGAAGACAGGCATCCTGATCCGGTTATTTGGCGGAACTTTCGACAGATCTCTGGCTTTTAAGCGGGCGGCGTAAGCTCAATCTGCCATGCGTATCCTGTGCCCATGGTTCGTGGCGGCGTGCGTTATGAATGGCGTCTGGCATTTTTCCCGCTGTGGGATGGTTCCGGATATTTAACGGCGTATGAAAGAGGGTGAAGATTCCAGTTCCTTCATGATGCGTTCTGCAAGATCCCGGGGAGAGTCGGCAGGGGAAGCCGGAAGTTTCCGGAGCCATTGTTCGCGTTTCAGCCAGGTACGCTGTCGTTTGGCGTATTGCCGGGTGGCGAGGGCCAGCTGGATCTGGCAGTTTTCACGGGAGATTTTCCCGCGCAGCATGCTTCGTATCAATGCCAGGCCCAGGGTGCGTTCCGCTGTGGCGGAGCATGGGCCGAGGGAAGCCGCTTCCTCCACCGCACCCTCCTGCATCATGCGTGCGGTACGGAGGGCGATTCTTCCGTCCAGTTCAGGGACATCCCTGCTGATGACCCAGCCGGGCCCGCGTGGCGGGGCCAGCCAGTTCCTCTTCCAGAAGGAAAGCGGTTTCCCTCCGGCAAGGACGATTTCCAGATTGCGTTCCACATAACGCCGGTTGGCGGCATCCGTCGAGGCCGCTCCTTCCGGGTCCAGGGAAGAGAGCCTGGCGTATAGCGCTTCCGTGGAACAGTTCGCGAAAGCGGCGCGGAGAGCAGCGTCCCCGGCGGCGCTTCCGACAGGCCGTGGGAGAGGAATTTGAAGTACAGGCCGGAACCGCCCGTGACGATGGCGATTTTTCCGCGTGCGTGAATTTCTTCCATGCAGCGCATGGCGCGGTGGTAGTGTTCCGTGGCATTCCAGTTCTTTTGGACCGGAATGATGGAAACCATGTGGTGGGGGACCCGTTCCCGGTCTGCCGGGGAAGGCGCCGCCGTCAGGATGGGCAGCTCCCGGTACACCTGGTAAGCGTCGGAACTGACGATTTCTGCGTCCAGCATCTCCGCCAGTTCCACGGCTGCAGCGGATTTGCCCGATCCGGTGGGACCTGCCAGGAACAGGGTCATGGGAAGTGTTGCCTGATGGGGTGGAAAAGGTTCAATCATCACGTGGAGTAATGGCGGATAAAGTTTGTTGTTCCTGTGAAGCCCTAAAAGCTGCTCCTGCTTAAAAGCTGTTGGAGGAAGCGGAAAAGCGGAGGCGAAATGGCTTCATATCCCAGGGCGTTGAGATGAAGGCCGTCCCAAGTATAAAGGCTGGCTCATCCTTTCCCGGAAGGAAGAAATGGAGGGGGAGGACATGGACATTTTCTCCAAAGTCGTGTTGCAGCAGACAATTCCTGAAGGTTTCCATACGCGACCCTTTTTGCGCGATGAGCGGGGGGAATGACAATGATGGCGGTCGTTTCCGGGCTGTAAATCTCCCTGATTTTTTTTGACGATAGCCACGTTTCCCTGAAAAGCCGTCCATCCCAGGCTTTTTGCACTCCCGGATTGTTGACTCCCGAATACAGGACGATTATTTTGGGCGCCAGCGGGCTTGTCAGGCCGTCATTGAGGCGCCAGAGCAGGTTGCCCGTAGTCTCGCTCCTGGTTCCCAGGTTGAGGCATCCCAGAGGGGGAAAACCAGGTTTCCCAGGAATGTTTCCCTTCTTTCAGCCAGAATTCCATGGTGGAGGAACCCAGGAACAACACGGGGGCATGGGGATTCAGCCGGGCATTGCGTTTGTCCTGCCGGTGTTTTTCCAGCAGGGCGCCCTGTTCCGGGGAATAGGGCAGGGGATGGACAGCCAAATGGTAACGGTAGGCGTGTTTGGCGCACCAGACGGCGCCTAATGCGGCCGGAACGGTTAAAAGAAGAAAGAGGATACAGGCCTTAATTTTTTTTGGGAACATGGGTGATGCGGTCGTTGGCGACGTAGGGCAGGCAGGCCGGGAAGAATTTTCTCAGGAAAAGATAGAATGCGACGATAAGGAAAATGATGGCCGGTATTAATACAAAGGGAGCGAAAAAGGATTGTTTCCAGATGTGGGAGGGGATCAACATGATCAAAGGATAATGAAGAACGAATATCAGGAAACAGGCGGGAGCATAGTTGGACAGCTTTCTGGCAGCGGGAATTTTCTTTTCCAGCCAGATTCCAAGGGCCATGAGAAGAAGCGCCCCGAAGACTGGGCAGAGGGAATTCAAATGGACAGCCGGCCAGGAGATATTCCATACTCCATAGGATGCCAGTATTTCGGGTTATTTTGGCAGACGCTTAAATAGTTGGTGATGCTGAGCAGAAAACCGATGCCTACGGAGAGCAGAACGTAGGGAGTGAAGGAATTTCTATAAAATGTTTTTACTGAGGCCAGCTTGATGGAAGACAGGAGAAGGCCCAGGCAGAACGTGGCGACGGGTTGGGGAGAAAGGGTAATGAGCGAGTCGGAAATATCCAGTAAGTCCGTACAGAAACAGATCAGGATGAGGGCATACACGGGGTACTTGAATTTCAGCAGCAGGGGAGAAATGAGGGAGCAGAGAATAATGTCTCTCAAAAACTGAAAGGTAAGGGGCGTTTGCGCTCTGCTGTTGATGATGATAACGGGGTATTGCCCGCATCAATCTTTACCTGAGCTCTGGGTTGTTGCCGGAACAGTCTTTCAACCTCCTGGAGGGAGGGCATTTGCTCCTGAATGAATTTCATATCAAAGTCCTTATCCCGTACCCGGAGCGCTTTCTTGGGCAATGGGGCGTAAACATGATTAATGACGCTTTGCAGGATGCCTGAGAAAATACAGAAGAATGGCTTACTTATGTACATGGTTCATGTACACTTTATTCGTGAATACCATTTCAAGCACCGCCGCGCGGCAATCCATATCTAGGACGCTTGCCGCCGTCCTGAATGACCGTGAACCCGTCCGCATCGTCAATAAACGCCTGGGGGTGGTCATCATCATGCCGGAAGATGAATTCAATTCCTGGCAGGAAACAATATATTTGCTCAAATGTCCGGCCAATGCCCGCCGCCTGCTTGACGGCATGGACGTTCTCAACCGCAGGCAAGGCACGGTAACGAAGAGCGTTGAAGAATTGGAGAGTCACTCCTGCTAACCTCCGGCTTTCCCATGAAAAGAAATATTGTCTTCGCGCCCCCGGCATGGGAAGATTTTCAATTCTTTCGTGGCAATGGCCGCAAAACCTGCAAGCGCATCATGGACATGGCCAGGGAAATACAGTGCACCCGTTTGACGGGAAGGGCAAGCCCGAACCCTTGCGGGAAAAACTCTCCGGCTTCTGGCCCCGGCGCATTGATTCAACGAATCGCCTTGTTTGCCGCATCGTGGAAACAGATATGGAACTGCTCCAAATGCGCTGTCATTACCGCAAGTAATCCTCCGCTTTTTTCATGGCCTGTAAAAACGCCCCGCCGCGTCTTGCGCGTCCGGGGCTTCTCCGTATCCAGAGGGATTTTCCGGTCCAGTACGGGCTGGATGGAAACAAAAAAGAAGCGGCATCCGGATGCGGAACGAATGTATGAAAAATTTAATGACAGGCGGAAAAGATTATTTTATTTCTTCAAACAGGCACGACTGGTGTTCTCCAGGTTTCTGGTAATGGAAGATAGGCCATTTAACAGGGCATCTGTATTGATGTCCGATGGCGGAGCCCCCTGAAGCTGAAGCCAGGAATCCAGGTCTTTATCCTGCGCAGGCTTTTGTCCTTTTATGGTGTCTAATGCTTTGATATTGTGCATAAAGCATAGTATGGAAAAAGATAGCCTGATCGTGCCTGTGGGCCTTAAAGGAAGGGCCATTAGGGATATCTGTGCTTGCAACATAATCTCCGATCAGAGAAAAGTGTCTGCATTTTTCCTCCCACTCCTCCGCCAGTTTCATGGTCGCCGGTGTTTTTCTCCAGACAGAGAAGGAGGTCTGAATGGGAGGGGAATTTAATATATCTGGAGAAAAGGCTCCCATTTGGTTCAGTGTGGTCGCCTTGGTCCAATTTTCTATGGTGCCCGTGTAGGGAATATATATTCCAGGCATGATATCCTGATCCAGTTCGTCAAGCCATTGTTCAACAGTACTCAGGGAATGGTGGAACAACCGCACCCACGGCCTTCCAATATCCGAATAAATGACTATATCTCCGTTTTGTACCTGCTGCAGGGCATGATGAATGATAAAAGGTTTCCAGGACCAGAATGCAAATCCTCTTTGAGAAGGATGAAACCATGGGTGGGTACGATAAAACCCCAGTTTTTTAGGTGTTTAGGTCGAAATCCGTGTACTTGATCCGCTTTTCCAGATAGTTTGGCAGAAAGAAGCTGCAATATTTGGCGGTGTGTAAACCGGGCGGAACCGAAGTTGACGAAAACAACCTTTTTCATAAATATTCAGGACGGGGGGAGAAGGCGCTGGCGCAGATCCGGATTCATTTCCTATGAAATTAATTTAGAGGACAGGAATCATTTGTCTCTTATCAAAGATCTGTACAGAGATAGAAACTTGTCGCAAGTCAACTGTATGTTCAGAGCTTTTCTGACTTCCTCAATTTCATAGAGCCCCATGGCGATGTTTTTTTTTCTCTAAAGACTCAGTCAGGGAAAGGACTGCCTGGCTAATGGCTTCACTGTCTCTGACGGGAATAATGTACCCGGATTTTTCATCAACGACATATTGGGTCTGCCCCCCTTCGCAGGTGGTAATAACGGGGGAGCCCCGCAACTCTTGCTTCTTTGACGCAGTTGGGGGAGGAGTCGGCCAAAGTGGGATGCACAAGACACCATGCGGATGACAACCGTTTTTGCAGTTCGGGACGTTGGAGCGTTCCCAGCCAATAAATATTGGGAGTGCTTATTGGCTCTAGTTTTTTTCTTAATGGTCCTGATCCGGCAATATAAAGCCGAACATGCTGCAAGGAAGGTTGCCTGAAGGCCTGAACCATATATTTAACGCCTTTTAACTCGCTGATATTGCCAACAAACAAGCATTCCGGCGTTGCAGAGGGTGACCTTTCAACATGATAGAACGACTGTTCTACTCCATATTCGATGAGTGAAACCTGAGAGGAAGGAGATATTTCCTGAATACGGTCTCGCGCCCATGGCGATTCACAAGAGATATGACGGTATTTCGGAGTAGTCTGTTTTTCCCAAAATGCCTGAAGTTTTGGAAATGTTTTCATTTTAGAGCGTTGACAATAGGCAACCAAAGATCCCTGATAAGATAGCAGTTTGGTTTGAAGCTGCATCTTGCATGCGGTTGCATATGCCAGTTCAATTCCCCAGACGTGAATCAGATCCGGCTTAAGCTCATCCAGAAGGCGGCGAATTTTTCTGGAAGCGGAAAAATGGTTGGAGAGCAATCCCTCTGCCAGGCTGGAATCCGGCAAAATATGGATGGTTTGATTATTTAGAGATCTAACTGTGTGCCTGGACACATATTTTTTTTGAGAGTTATCCAGTGGATGTCGTATTCCGTCTGCTTTTCCAGAACTTGGAACAGAGAAAAAATCCATGGTGTGAGAGAGCAGTCTTTTTCTTGAAATTCATTGGGGATGATGCGACCCAGCGGCATATCTGAGGCAATGACGAGAACGGGGCGGGAATGACTGGAAGTAATCATGTATGGAAGAGAAAACCGTTTTATTGATGGAACCGAATTGATTTTAGATTTTTCAGAAATAACAGAGACTTCCTGTAACGGGTATTGGGACGCATGGACTCTGCAGCGTTTTCTTATTCTGAAACCTGGTGGATTTTACACTTCTGGAGCATTCAGGATGGCGATGATGAGATTGTAGCGGGCCTTTCTACGGGGAACCGTACCTGCTTTCCCTTTCTCCAGAGGGAAACCGTACGCAGCGATGAGGAAACGGCCCTTGCTCATGGACGGCAATATAAATGAAAAGGGGGAATAAAACAAGAAGCACTATAGGAATCTTTGCCGGATTTCTTCCTTATACAGGGGGGCAAGTTGGGATTCTGCTCTTTTTTTTACCCGGCGGACGGGCAAAATAAAACTGGTTATTGTGAAATATGCCCTTCCGGCATTTCTTTTGAGTAAGGACGGATGAATGAAACAGAAGACAGGAAGAGGTTGCTGCGCAATTTCGGGACGGCGAAGGAAAGTGCGGGGGAAAAATTCGCGCGGCGATTCGTGAATGGATTTCCTTACGCTTCCGGATCGTTGAAATCCTCCACCGTTTCGGAAACAATGGCGTTGGTCTCCATGGCGGAAAATCCGTAATACGCCGGGTTCAGTCCGGACAGGCCAACATGCTGGCTCAATGTCCCTATCCGTATTTGATGGACTGTGGCGGAGCTGGCTATATCCAGATAAACCTTGCCCAATGAATTGCTCTCAAAGCAATGTGCCCCGCGCACCGTCGCTATCTTGATGCAGGGACTCTCTGTTGAGCCGAAATGGACCAGCCACAGAGCCCCTCTTTCCTCAGTATCTATTTGTCCATCCCGCCACTGTTCGTAAACAATCTTCGCGACGCACAGGGGGAGCCGCTGGTTTGAGTCTGCCCTGTCAAGAGAATGCGTCGTCTTCACCTTCATGCCGGCCGCCTGGTTGGACCAGTAAACCTCCCGGACGCGAACATGGTAGCCGCCCGCGTCGGCGTCACGCTCCGGATTGAACGTAATATCCAGAATCTCCCCGAAAAAAAGACTGGAGGCGGAAGGAACAAGCGTGAAAGAATCCAGCTCCAGATTCTCGCGGAAGACGACGGGAACCTTATAAACAGGCAGCGTCACTTTGAAGGGAACCTGGGGCAGGGAAACCGGAAGAACAAAACCGCGCGTCCCGCTGTAATTATTAAAAGACTTGCCCGCATCGGCAAAACCGATCATGGCCGAGACCGCTGTTTGCGCAGGCACCCTCAATCCCAGGGAGAGGGGGGCAAGAGTATCATCAAAAGAGGCGCCTCCGGTGGCGGAACAGGAGGACTTCACAGGATAAGACGGGAGGGAAAAGCTCTCGGCCGCAAAAGCCAGTCCGGCGGCATACAGGCGGTTGAGCGCTGAGGTATCGGTCGGCGCGCCCGCAGCAAGCGGGATGTTGACGCCGCCGTTGGCGTTGACGGCCCCTGTAAAAGTCCCGGACTCCGCCGTCAGACTCTTCAATGCGGCGTCAGTCCCCGGCTGGATGCCGTCCCGGACGGACAATCCCGGGACGGCTGTTTTGGAAACCCGGGTGATCAGGGCGTCGTCGTCGGATACTTCTACAGCATCCGTCGGAGCCGCAAAACCGTATTGGCCTTTTTCCCCCGTCTCCAGAATAAGCATGGAATCCCCGCCGGAGTTTAAAACAGCGCGTACGGTACAGGCTTTTGTACAGGTCACTACATATGAACTTCCCTTGATGGTATCGACTTTCATAAACGAATCGACTGCCAGACTATCCGTCAATGGCCGGAGAAATCATCGGTGGAGGGCAGCCACGTGTTGAGCCGGCTTCATGGTTAATCCAGAAGCTCGGTAATAATTCATGGATGCCGGAATGGCCATGAAATGCCTGAAAATGGCGGCGGGTATTCAGGTCCATGGGGGGGAGGCGGAATGGTCGCGGTGATGGACATTGATGCCGATGACGGGTGGAAGGCGATGGTCGCGAACGCGACAAGGTCTCCATAGCGGAGATCCTCCGGGAACATGCCCCCTTCCGGGATGGCGTCACGGCGGATTATCGTAGATGATGTATGAATGCAGCGGATCCCGTCAGGAAAATAATGACCCAGGCGAAAAACAGGATGTTCGCCGGAGTGAATATTTTTTTTATCCTGTTCGGGGGAAAAGCTTTTGGCATAGCTGGACGTGTACCATGCCGCGTCGGGATGGGCCTGGAAAAAATGGGCGGCATGGCTTAAATGTTCGGGCAGCCATACGTCGTCGCCGTCCAGAAAGGCAATATAGACGCCCCTGGCCGCGTTGATGGCGGTATTGCGCGCGCATGATACGCCTTTGTTGCGCTGATGAAGTACGGTCAGCCGCGGATTGTCGAGCCTGTCCAGCAGTTCTGCCGTGCCGTCCGTGGAGCCATCGTCAACGGCGATGATTTCATAATCATCCCACAACTGGTCTTTAATTCCCGAAAGAGTCTCCTGGATATAATCCGCTAAATTATATATCTGCAATTCCCGCAGGAACGGGAAAAGTTCTTCTTGAATATAGTCTCCAATTCCTTTAGGGAAAGACGGACCATTATCTGTTCATGAAAGTTCTCATCTCCGGCATGGCCTCATGGCATATGGATAAAACGGCTGCCTCCTTTGAAAAGCTGGGCATTTTGTCCGGCATGTGGGTAAGCAACAAAAACAGGGGGCTTCCTTCTGGGAAATATAAGCGCATTTGGCCCTACCATTTGGGCATGAAACCTTTTTATCATGTTGCCCCTGCTTATCTTGAAGAGGAGATGAGGTGGAGAAACCTTTGGCTTTATGATTGCTGGGTAAGGAGGCAGGAACTCCCGGCAGATGTGGATGTCGTGCAGTGCCCGATGGGCTCTTGCTCGCCTGTGTTTGACCTGGCCGAAGCTTCCGGAAGAACCATTTTAAAGGTATTCGAAGCCATGAACGGGCATCCGACCACCCAGCGCGGCTATTGGCAGCGGGAGGCGGATATTCATTCCCCCGGCTTCCGGGTTCCCGTAGGGGAAAAAGTGTGGAGCCGCATGAACCGGGAAATTCATCGGGCCGATTGTGTTCTATGCCCAAGCACCTATGTTATGGAGAGCATGGTGACCAACGGCGTTTCACCGGAAAAATGCCTGCTCAATCATTTTGGCTCAGACACCTCCCTCTTTTTTTTCAAAAAAGAGAAAAGGAAGACATCCCTTCCTTCCCCAAATTCATCATTACGGGGAACCTGACGGTTCGGAAAGGCCATCAGTACCTCTTTCTGGCTTTTCAGAAACTGGTTGAGCAATATCCCGATGCGGAGCTGCATGTGTACGGGGGCATCCGGCCCGATTTCCGGCCGCTGTGGGAGAAATGGAAAACCTGCCCGCATCTGTATCATCATGCGTCCGTCTCCCAGCAGGAACTGGCCCGCCGGCTCGCTTCCTGTACGGCGTTTATACTTCCTTCCCTGGAAGAGGGGTTTGCCCGTTCATTGCTGGAAGCCATGGCCGTGGGGCTGCCCATCATTGCGACCCACGAGTCTGGGGCTACAACGCTGCTGGATGGGCGGTCCGCCAGAATCATCCCTGCCGCCGATGCGGAGGCTATTTACCGGGCCATGAAGGAACTGTGCGACAACCCCGCCTTAGTGCACCGCCTGGGCGAGCAGGCGTATGCGGCGTTTGGCGGTTCGGAAAATACCTGGGAAGCCTACGCCGGGCGTCTTGCTGAAGCCTACCGGGAACGGTTGGAACGCCTGCGGGAAAGCGCTGGACAGCGGGGTTCGCGCTAGGGAAGGGGCCGGTTTTTCCGGGCGGAACACAGGGAACTGAGGAGAAGAAGGTATTTGGCCGCGACCCGAGAGATGCGGGCAAGGGAAAAAAGCTGTATTTTTCCGGGGGTTTTAAAATTGACCAGCATATCCATGTAATAAGGGGCGATGGGCGAGGCCAGCAAAAGCCGATAGTCATCCAGTATGGCGGCCGGCAGGGTCTCCTTCAGGGATCTGGCGTCTTCCTCAAGCATGGTTGTTGCGGCGGTGTGGCTGATGCCCGTCGCATCGAAATAAGCGATAAATGCGTTGATGGGCTTGAATGTGGCCGACTCTTGAAACAGAAGAGAAAGCAGCATTTTCCTGTCGGCGCAAAATTTTGTAAGTCTCATCGAACTGGTGCTTGTGGCAAAGCCGTGTCCTCATGAATGCCGCCTGGTGGCAGAAATTTTTGATGATGAAATACAGGGTGTTATTTTTCCACGGCGGGGATGCCTTCCCGCTTGGCCCGCCTACCGTTATTACCCTCCCGCAAAGCACGTCGGAGACGGTTCCCTCCCGGTGCATGTCGGCAAGAACCTGGGGGGAATAGAAGCAATCTCCGGAATTGAGAAAGCAGACATATTCCCCGTGTGCCTGTTTCAGCCCCTTGTTCATGGCATTGTAAATGCCGGTATCCCGTTCGCTGACCCAGTATGAGAGGGAGTTTTGGTATTTTTTGATAATTTCGGCGCTGCCGTCTGAAGAACCTCCATCAATGATGATATATTCATAATCGGCGCATTCCTGTTTGATGACGCTTTGGACGGTTTTTTCCAACCCTGCCCGGTTGTTCAGGTTGATAGTGACGATGCTGAATCTGGGGGGAGTGCTCTTCATGTTTTCTTGGTGGCGCCTGATGGTCTTAATTGAGATGGGAGGCGGCGCAACAGGTCTCTTGCGCCTTGGCTGATGCATAATAGCAGAATGCCGTAGCATACCGAGAAAGGCGCGCAAAGGCAGACTGCGTAGGACAGCCATGAACCGAACGAAGAACTGTGGCCGGGGAAAAGCGTAAGAAAAGGTTTGCTGATAAAATGGAAAGCCGCATATGAAATGGCAAAGGCTAGCAGAAGGGGGAAGGTTTTTTTCCAATACAGCAGGTAAGAAGCCCGCAATCCCCGGGAAAAAAGATAATAGGGTTTCCATAGGGCGATGATAAGCGATGTGCTGATAATCTTGCCCAGGAGAATGCCGTTGATACCCAGATAAAAGGCTGTTGAGAGGGTAATGCCTACATTGAGGATGACTTCCGTCCAGGCGGCCCATGTGTCTGCATACAAACCGAAAGCCGTATTGAACATATCCACCGTGCCGCGGGTAATCATGATAAATACGTAAATCATCAGCAGAACCACAATGGAATTTTCCAAAATGTACTCACTGCCCAGCCACAACGAAATGAAAGAGTTGATGAGATGGTAGCAGCAAAAGACGATGATGCCGGCCAGAAAATACCGGAAAGCCATCAGTTCCCAGAATACGGACAATATTTTTTGCCGGTTTCCCTCTGCAATCAGGTTCCCGATCCCGGCCGTGATGCTGTCCATGGTAGTGGTGAACAGCCCCGTAATGCGGGTGGTGATGAGAGTATAGTTGCCGTAATAGGCAACCATGGAAAGAGAATCGAAGGCAAAGACGAAAATCTGGTCGCTTTGCATTAACAGGAAATCCTTGATCTTGTGGATAAAAACCTGTTTAGTGCGGATCAGGATATCGGGATATTGACGTTAGAGGGCCGCGCCGTTTCTGGTGCATGTCTTTAGCCAGGGATAAACCCGGCGCACTTTCCATCTTAATGTCAGCGAGTATAAAATGCCGAAAGCTAATTCGACGGCAATCCAGATGTACGGATTGCCGTATTTCCGGGCCAGAGCCATTTGAAGCAGTATTTTGAGAATATTGGCTGTCTGGAAATAGGCTGCGACCAGATAATTTTTTTGGTCGGCAACAAACAGGATTTGCGTGTAATTGACAAAATAACTGAGCAGAGATGAAATCAGGAATGCGTAAAAGGCGCTGTAAACAACGCCGTAGGAAATAGGGCTGTTCCGGAAGATCAGAGGAAAAAACGCGCTGAGGATAATAGCTGCGCCAAAAACAAACGCCCCTATTTTTTTGTAAAAAAATCCAAATAAGGAGATAATATCGCTGATGGCGTTTTTCCTGTTCTCCTGCAATGGTTTATAAAGCGCAAACGAAATGGCTGCCCCTAGGCCGAGTTCAGCCAGATTCATCAATCCCAGAATATTCTGCAGGGTGCCGACCAGCCCCAGGAAATTGCTTCCAAGCGATTTCAGGAAAATAGTGCGCGAAAAAAACGTGCATGCCAGTGTGAGAATATAAAAAATAAAACTGACACGGGCATTCAGAATGCTCCTTTGGACGCGGGATTTTGGCATGTTAAAGCTGAATCGGCATATTGGGGAAACAAATCCGGTCAGGAGAAATGATTATTGGCGAAAGAAAAACAGGGAAATATCAAAAAAAAATAAATAAAGGAGCGACAAAAAACTCCTTCGCATAATGGAAGGAGTTAGAAGGCTTGGCATGGGCCAAATCAATACACGTCCCGCTGGTAACGGCGGTGCTGTTTCATGTCCGCCACATATGCCGCGGCTTCCTCCGGAGTTTTATGGCCCCAGGTCTGGATGATTTCATGAAGGGCGTTGTCCACGTCCTTCGCCATGCGGGAGGCGTCCCCGCAGACGTAGAAGCAGGCGCCGGCTTCCAGCCATTTCCAGAGCTCTTCGCCTTCCTGAACCATGAGGTGCTGCACATACACCTTCTTTTCCTGGTCGCGGGACCAGGCCACGGACAACTTCAGTTTGCCGGTGCCGGTCAATTGGGTCAGCTCGTCTTCATAACAGAAATCAGTAGCCCTGTACGGATTGCCGAAGAACAGCCAGTTGCCGCCCTTGGCGCCGGAGGCGATGCGTTCCTCCCAGAATGCCCGGAAGGGGGGCGATGCCGGTGCCGGGGCCTACCATGATGATGGGAGTGTCCCCGTCTTCCGGCAGACGGAAATTCTTGTTGGTATGTACGAATACCTGGCCGTATGGCCTGGCTGGAGGCGGTCCGCCATGTAGGTGGAACAGACGCCGCCGCGCTTGCGGTCACGGGCCGTGTAGCGCACCGCGCCCACGCACAGATGAACCTGTTCGGGATGGGCGTTCGGGCTGGAGGCGATGGAATAAAGGCGCGGCATGATCTTTTTCAGAATGCCGGTGAAAGCTTCCGCGGATTTGAAGGAAGCGGGATATTCCGTGGCCAGATCCAGCATGTCCCGGCCCCACAGGAAATCGTTGAGGGCGTCTTTATCCCCGGCCAGAAGCGCGTCCAGCTCCTGGCTGCCGGAGGCGGCGGCCCATTTGGTCAGCAGGGCTTTGTTGACATTGGTAATGTCATAGCAGTGAACCAGGGCGTCCTTCAGGCTTGCGGTTTCCCCTTCCGGCGTGGGAACCTGGGAATCCGGGCTGAGGCCGAGCTTGTCAATCAGAGCGTCCGCCAGGGCCGGATCATTGGCGGGAATGACGGCCAGGGCATCCCCGGCAATGTAATTCATCCCGGAACCGTCCAGGCTGTATTCAATGTGGATGGTTTCCTTGGGACTGCCTTCCCCGGTGATGTGCTTGACGGAGAGGACGGGAGCGGGAAACGGATTTTTTTGCCGTATGGTTCAGTGGTCATGATGATGGGGGAGTATGAAAAAAAAGAATATTACCAGCGGATAACGGCGGCGGACCAGGTAAGCCCGGCGCCGAACGTGACCAGGACGACATTGTCTCCCTTGCCGAATCTGCCGGAACGGCGCGCTTCGTCAAAGGCGATGGCGACGGCGGCCGCGGACGTGTTGCCGTACTTCTCAATGTTCACGAACACCTTCTCTTCAGGAATGGAGAGGCGCTGCGCTACGGCGTTAATGATGCGGAGGTTGGCCTGGTGGGGAATAATCAGCTGAATATCGTCCGCCGTGAGGCCGGCGCGTTCAATGACGCTGGCGGCGGAGGCCTTCATGCGCGTGACGGCATGGCGGAAGGTTTCATTGCCGCGCATGGCCAGGGTGGCCAGGCGTTCATGGGCGTTTTCCGCAGTGGTGGGGCAACGGGAGCCGCCGCCCGGAATCTGGAGCAGGTCATGCAGGGAGCCGTCCGAACCGATATCCGTGGCAAGGACGGAGCCTTCCCCTCTTCCCCTGTGGAGGCCTGGAGCACGGCTGCTCCGGCGCCGTCCCCGAACAGGACGCAGGTGCTGCGGTCCTCCCAGTTGACGACGGTGGAAAGTTTTTCCGCGGCGATGATGAGCGCCGTCTTCATCTGGCCGGTGCCGATGTACTGGACGGCGGTCTTCATGGCGAACAGGAAGCCGGAGCAGGCGGCGGAAATGTCAAAGGCGGCGGCATTCTTGGCGCCCAGGGCATCCTGGATATAGCAGGAAGTGGAAGGGGTGAACGTATCCGGCGTGATGGTGGCGACGATAATCAGGTCAATATCCTCCGGCTTCAGCCCGCAGGATTCCAGAGCGCGCTGGGCGGCCTTCGTCCCCATATGGGAAGTGTACTCGTCAGGGGCGGCGATGCGGCGTTCCACAATGCCCGTGCGTTCAATAATCCATTCGTGGGAAGTGTCCACCATCTTTTCCAGATCCGCATTGGTCAGGCGGCGTTCCGGAACATAGGAACCCGTACCGATAATCTTGACGGGCAGTCTTTTAAAGGGAGTATCAGAATGTGCGGCCATAGCTTTGGGCGTATGATGAACAGAAAACGTCCTGACGTTTTATGTGGAAACAGTCTAAAAGAAAGCGGGCCTGATGACCAGCACAAAACGCAGGACTCCTTCCATGCCGTAAATGAATGGCCTACAACAGCCACCCCTGGCCGTTGGCGGGCGGCGCGGCTCCCATCTTGAGATAGGCGGAAGGCATCGCCACGCGCCCCCTGGGGGTGCGGCTGATATACCCCTGCATAATCAGGAAAGGCTCGTGCACGTCCTCCAGCGTGGAAGCGTCCTCCCCTACGGCCACCGCCAGGGAGGAAAGGCCCACCGGGCCGCCGTTGAATTTGTAAATCATCGCTTCCAGCAGGCGCTTGTCCATCTCGTCCAGGCCGTCGTCGTCAATCTCAATCATGGTCAGGGCGTCGTGCGCCAACTGCTCCGTAATCACGCCGTCGCCGCGCACCTGGGCGTAATCCCGCACCCAGCGCAGCAGGGAATTGGCCACGCGGGGCGTGCCGCGGGAGCGCAGCGCGATCTGCAGGGCGCCCTCCGGGTCCACGGGCACGTTCAGCAGCCCCGCGGACCGTTCGATAATGGCGCACAGCTCCTCCCGCGTATAATAATCCAGTCGGTTCACCAGGCCGAAGCGGGAACGCAGCGGGCTGGTCCGCATCCCGGCGCGGGTGGTCGCCCCCCCCAGGGTGAACTTGGGCAGGTGGAGCTGGATGGCGCGGGCGTTCGGCCCCTGGTCGATGATAATATCCAGCCGGAAATCCTCCATGGCCGGGTACAGATACTCCTCAATGGCCGGGTGCAGGCGGTGGATCTCAATAAACAGAATATCCCCCTTTTCCAGATTGGTCAGCACGCCGGCCAGGTCTCCCGCCTTTTCAATCTGGGGGCCGGAAGTCGTATGAATGCGGCAGCCGACGGCATTCGCGATAATATTGGCAAGCGTCGTCTTCCCCAGGCCCGGGGACCGCTCAACAGGATGTGATCCAGCACGTCGTCGCGCTGTCTGGCGGCTTCCACCATCAGCATCAGGCGGTCCTTAATCTTCTCCTGGCCGCAGAACTCGCTGAAAGCGGGCGGTCTGAGGGACAAATCAAAAGCGGAGGAGGGGGCCTCCGTGGTGCGTGTGTAAAAGGACTCTCCCATGCGCAGGACTAGCAAACCCGTCTTTGGGGCATCCGTCAAGGGGGAAGTGTGGTCGGGAAACGCCTTTTCCGGCACATGCCGGAAGCCTTTGGCCTTTTTTGAGGACGGAAGGAATGCGGAGCCGCGGAAATGATGATACGCGGTGAAACGGCATGTTCTGCCTTCTCTTCTTACAGTGTGGATTCCCATTTCTGCCGCGTTTTCCCGGAACTCGCGGAATCCTTCAGTCTTCTCTTCCCGTCTCGCTCCTGAAACTTCTCAAACGGCTGCAGGTCAATCCTAGAGCCCAGATGGAAGCAAGCTTATCAATAGAGGTTCTTACCTGAACCTTGCCCGATTGCCCGGAAGCCGTAAAGGGTAAAGGTGGAGAAAGAGAAAAAAATTCTTATTTGCTCCGCGGGAAAAACAGGGCAGGGAGGGCGAAAATCTGCCATGCCCTCATGGATAATTTTTGTGAACCACGGAAACCTGTTCCTTTCAAAACTTCTGAAAATACGCTTCGTTGTTGTTTATGCCCGTTGAAGATTTCCTCGCGCTGCCGAGGCTCTTTTTCATCCTTTTCGAGCAACAGCCGGAAACGTGTGAAAAAACTCGGGGAATACGTAAAATCCCTTCCGGATGAAAAAAAGATTGCCAATCCTCCCTTCTGCCGTTATTCTATCCCTGCTTTCCTATCTAGCACAATCTCCAACGGGCAGGTGTCAGAGTGGTCGAATGAGCACGCCTGGAAAGTGTGTGTACCGCAAACCGGTACCGAGGGTTCGAATCCCTCCCTGTCCGCCATTAATTTTCCGCCGCAATATATTCGTAATGAGAATATTGCGGTTTGTGTTTGCAGGAGTATGGGGAAGAAATGGGGAAATTAATGTATATAATTTGGAGAAAATATTGCCTCAGGAAAGAAAAATGTGTATTTAGTACCACGTTATGGCTTTAACTACATCATATCTATCATCCACTAAAAATCTTGAATCTATTTTCAATTCTATTATTGGAGCAAAAGCTCCAGAAAGATTTACGACTAAATTTTTAGAAGATTTAGGATTCAAAAGTAGTACTGACAGATTAATTATAGGAATGTTAAAAGCTTTAGGATTGCTCAACGAATCCGGACAACCCACGCAACGGTATTATGATTTTCTCGATCAAACGCAATCTAAAAAAATCATAGCAATAGGAATTCAAGAGGCATATGAGGATCTTTTTAATTTAAAGAAGGATGCCCAATCCATGAGTAATGATGAAATTAAAAATAAATTAAGAACTTTAACGCAAGGCCAAAAGGGAGATAGAGTTATTGAAATGATGTCAACAACTTTTAGAGCATTATGCGGTTATGCAGATTGGACACCAACTATTTCTCAAATTAAAATTCCTTCTAAAAAAAAAAACACATAGAAAAACACGAAGCTAATATTGAAGGTAATATTTCCGTTCAACAGGATCCAAAAATAAACCAAATTTCTGAACCATCAACAAAGATGAATTTGCATTATAATATACAAATTCATCTTCCTGAAACAAGTAATATGGCAGTGTATGATGCTATATTCCAAAGTCTGAAAAAAAACATTTATTTTAATCTAATGCCAGATAAATTATATTCTTTCGTAATGAGAGGGGAATTAACAAAAATCTCTCTTTCTAATTCCGAAGCTATAAGCAAGCATTCATCTTCAGATATATTAACACAAGAATATATACGAAGCTTGTCCTTAGATCTTCTCGAGAATGAATTATTAAATTGTGCAAAGCAGATGGCTACTGTTTATACAGCTATAGCATGTTTTGAAAACATGGTGAGACAATTTGTAGTTAAAATTCTTATCGAAAATAAAGGTGAAAATTGGTGGATGGAATCTGTCTCAGAAAAAATAAGGACAAAAGCTGAATCACGGAAAATAGAAGAAGGGAAAATAAAATGGCATTCCCCACGAGGTGATAACTTTATAAATTATACCGAATTTGGTGATTTAGCTTCAATAATGTCTCAAAATTTAGAACTTTTCCAAGATCACATTATATCATTGGATTGGGCCAAACAGATTTTTACTACTTTGGAAAGATCTCGTAATGTTATCATGCATAGTGGGGAATTAGGACGTCGGGATATAGAAAGAATTGGGACAAATATTCGAGACTGGATATCTCAAGTGGGTGGATAAACATGGAGGCGTCTATGAATTACACACCTAATTATAAGTTAAGGTTGGAGTATTCTCAAGTTGAAGGCATCGTAAATTAGAGATTCTTGAGATATTTGATCTTATGTACGGCTTGTCTCTTTGACAAATCGTTTTCGGTCCACTTTCTCAATTCTTTTTCTCCTTCTGTTCCTTTCCCCATTCATAATCATGCCAATCCTCCGTGCATTCTCCGACTTCATGAAGATTATCTGGATTAGGAATATAGCCCCAAAATCTGTTCCAATCAGATTTTTTTTCTTCTTTTGAATGATTGTCCATAGTTGACTATTTTTTTTTGTTCTCAATCTCTCTGGAAGCTTTCCCTACTCTCTCTGTAACCATTCCTCTATATCCTGAATAATTTTCATAGAAATCATTTTAGAATTAATTATTTAGAATTATTTTAATTAAAAACACCTTCGTACAAAGCTGATTGCCCTTGAAAGTCCTGGAATCTGGTCATACATAATCATTCATTGGAAATTTTTCCCATTTATTATATTCACACATTGAACGGGGGTGTTTTTTTGTCATAACTTATTTATTTCCATCAAATTATGAATTTTTATAATTTTTTTTCCTGAAAGAAATACTAGGTATACAGAAGTATACATTTGAAAACTCTCTCCTTTATTTTTAATATACATTGTATGAGACCATATTTTTCACAACTTACTCATTACAATATATTTTTAAATTTTAAACACGTTTTCATAATCTTTTATCACTCTCCATTACTCCATAGTACAGGATCATTTGGGAAACACATGTTTTGAGAAATGCAGATTGCAGTATACGGAGAATCATCTATACGCAGGTTATTTTATTCTGAATATCCCCAGAATTGATTGTACGGATTTGTAACCAGTTCCCCTTACCAATTACCTTCCTTCCTGAATAATTCCCGTAGGATTCAATTTAGAATTAATGGAGCTATATCCCTTTGATTCTAAGAGATGAGTATAGTTTTAGTAGGTACAAGGAAATGTTTAATTAAAAATGGCTTCGTACAAAATTTCCATAGAAGGATTGTGCTGAGTTTTCGCTCAATTGTACGTTGTTTTCCTTGTCCGTGGAGGGTAATTTATTCTGAATGTCTCCAGGATCATTTGTAAGGATTCCAGAGGTGTGATGGGTATTAACCTACGTAAATCTAAAAAATTACCGTAAAAAATAATTTTGCCTTACAAAGGGCTAAATGGACTTTCCTCTTTTTCCTGTTGGTACATTTCCTAATGGAGAAAAAGTTTTCATTTTTTGAGAAAAACATTTCCGAAGCATTTGAGAAAGTACCCCCTTTGTGTGGGAGTCTCCTTGTATATATTGAGATCAAACAGGGATGAGTTACCAATTGGGGGAGCTCGTTTGATCTAACGGGGGTACTGTACCATTTGCCGTACCCAGTATGGAAAGGAATAGTGTATTGGCGTAAAAATGAAAAAGGATGGAACCATTGCTGATTCCATCCTTGGGTGACTGTTATTTGTCTAATTAGAAGCTGTACCTTGCCGAAAGTGAGGCAGATTGGTTCACCTGGCTGCTTCTGGCTTCCAGAGTGTAGAATGCTCCAACGCTCCAGTTCTGGTTAATAACCCAGTTGGTTCCGGCGTTCAGCATTAAAGCGCTTCTGCCCGAATTGCTGCCTTTGTGTTTGTTATCGATTCCGTAGATGGTGGATTTGACCGAAGGATTCGTTCTGGAGACATCCCCGACATAGGCGAGCGTCAGTTCTGGGAGAAGAAGCTGTCCGCCTCCTACCGATACTTCCTTTTTGACCGTAATGCCTACCGGAACACTCCATACCTGCATGTTGCCGTCCCCTATACTGGCGGCTTCCATTGTCGTATGTTTCCGTGAAGTTTTCCTGTGCTCCATGGACGTAATCAATCCCAATGAACGGCGTCAGCGTTGTCTTGTCGGTGACTTTGATGTTCCAGTCTGCTTTAAGACCAAAGGAGAACACGTCGTCATTCCATTTTGCCTGACCGGGCAGATAGGCAGAATTACCAACGAAAGTGTTGGCCCTGTTTTCCACCGAACCATAGGCGAAGTATCCGCTCAATCCCAAACTCTGCTTGTCGCACAATATTTCAAGGTAATTGGCATAAAGACCGGTCATGATGCTATCCTGCTTGATGGATGCCTGGTCATCGTCGGATTTGAACGTTCCGAATGTTTGACCAAAGGCGATACCGGCACGGAATTTCTTCGTCCAGGCGTAGTCGATCCCTGCCGCATACCCTCCTCCGTTGTACTGGAAACCGTCCGCATGGGAAGTGGCGTTCATGGTAACGAAATCGCCCAAACCGCTTACCCATACATTGGAATCTCCCGGTTGGGTAACCTTGAATTGAGAAACAGCCGTTTGACCGAAGCTTTTGACGACGCTGGTACTTGACCACAGGGAATTGGCGATATTGGAGCCGTCCTTGCCGACCAGAGCGGCCGCTACGGCTTTGTCCACCTGTCCTGTGAAACTGAGTATGCCTGTAGTAGAATCCCATAGAAGACTGCCTTCCTTCAGGAGGTGGTTTTCATCATTCAGGGAAAGGACAAAATCACCATTACCGGAAACCGTTTCTTCCGTTTTGATAAGATCCAGAGTAAACGCTTCCATCCCTGCGGCTAAAATACCTAAGCCTACTTCTACTTCGGCATTCACTGTTCCATTCAAATTCAATGTGTTGGTCACGGAAATATTGGAATATGTACCTGAACCGTGATTCTCCAATGTCGCAGCGGTAATGCCGTCCAGATAAAAACCGAGCCTTGAGCCGTCATTTAGCATCAAATCCCCATGTCATTGGAATTCAGGACTATTGTCGACATAGAGAAGAGCATTAGATTGGAGGATGGTTAAACTGGCGTAGAAGTAGATGCCGCTTTGATTTTGACTGTGAAATTGTCTCCTGAACTCTATGATAAATGGAAACCAAGGCTTCCAAGTAGAATAAAACAATTGGAGATATGGTTGTTCAAACAATTTCCAATCTGGTAAAAGGAGATTAGAATTTTCATTTATCAATATTATATCTCCGTTCAAGATTAATGGAAAAATTATGAGTATCTACATTTTCTCCCAATTTTATTTCTTTACCATCTAAGGTATCATATGGAATTTTGCCTTGTAAGAATGGATCTAAAGAAACAGAAAAAATGGAATTCTTTTCTTTGATATTAATTAATCGCAGATCAAAAAGCGTGTGTATATCAGCTCTTAACAAGAGGCCGTTTTCTAAGTCGTAGTTTTCTTCTTCAGAATAAGGAACAATATGAGCAGCTTCTAGAGCTTCCTCTGCGTCACACCCAGTAATTGCGCATTTATACTTATATGCCTTAAGAAGATTTTTTTCTGAATTCTGGCTGTCCTCTTCGTGCTTCTATCTGCCGCCTAAGACTTTTGGGAATAAAAAGGTTTTTTAGTAATAGGTTCAGTTTCTTTTTCTGAGTATTTTTCTCTGACCCAATTTTATTTTTTTTAAAATATGCTGTATATTCTCATGAATTTCATACCTATCTTTTTATATATTTGAATGGACGAATTGCATATGTATTTCCTTGTTTTGATTTCTCAGATGTATTCCCAGTCAAAGAACCAAGATGATCTATTTTTTTATCTGGATTTCTTTCGTGAAAAACTCTTCTAATTCCATCAATTGATAGTCTCCCACTTAATCCTACTTTTTGTATAAAAGCATCTAGTATTAATGCCCCTTTATGGGTTTTCTCTTTCAGAGAGGCTTGCCATTTTTCTAAGATCTCTTTTGATGTTGACGGTTTTCTTCCCATAACATTTATTAGAAAATACTATTAAACATATTTTGTCAACTAACCTGTTTTTGGCGGTAAAAAATAACTGATTATCATTGCGTTTTGCTGTGTGTAAACCCAATGTTTCACGACATGGTGGATTTATGATACGGAATCGCATACCAACAAGGAACACATATCCGCGCAATATTCCCTGAAGGACGCATCCTGTTCTCCCAAAAAAGGAAAACTGCTGGGATTCTCTTCTGAGGTTGTTTCCATACTCAAGGGAAATGCCCTCTTCATTTGCGACTATCAGGGAAATACGTTATCCACCTGGCGTTATACGGAAAACCAACCAGCCCAAACTGATTCATCGAAAAGTATCCTTTTTTGTTTCCTGTTTGGATGTTTGATCAAAAAAGGAGACTTATGCCAATTATATCAATTCCTGGATAGGCTATCAAATGGGGGAATACATTTAATCTTGGGGTACCATGCCTTTTGCCGTACCCAGTATGGCTGGGGATAGAAGGATGGATGTAGAAATGAAAAAAGGGTGGAATCAGCAAAGATTCCACCCTTTGGTGAGGGAGTTTTACTTCTTAATAATCTTCCATCATCAAAAATACTTTCAAAAGAATTGAACTTGAGCCCCTGTTTTTCTTATCCGTTTGCAGCATATTTGATGATTAAAGGTAATCGTCGGGATTGCCGAATCACACATTACTCGCTTAGTTCGGTGATGTCGGTTTCAGGTTTCGGGTAGCCTTTGCCGGCAATCCATTTTTTTGTTTCCGCCGCCATTTCGGGGGTGACGTTAAAGTCGTACTGGGCATAGTCGCCGATGTGGAATTTTCCGGGTTTGAAGAATCCCCATTTCTCAAAGAAGTCTGTCAGGTCGGTTTTTGTGACATCACAGCATGCCTTGACGAATTCGAACTGGTATTTGACGGTGTCGTTCCCTCCGTAGTTTCCCGCGTTGTTGCGCAGGTACTCCATGACGTCAGGATAGAAGTCGGGGTGTCCGTTTTTGGTAAAGTAAAGATGGAGCTGCCACAGGGGAACCAGCTTGTTGAAAACGTCCTTAGATTGCAGGTAGGCGATTTCCCCTTCGATGATTTCCTTGCGCGCTTTGTCGTAGCTGCCCTGGCGCTTCAGGCGGCTTTCATTGCCTGTTTTGGCTGCGGCCTGCAGGGAAAAGATGTTGTTGCTGACTTCCGTCATGCCGCCCCAGGTCATCGGGCGCATTTGCATGACGTGGCCTACTTCGTGGGAGAATCCCCAGCAGGCATCGCCCTTGAGAACGTTTTCAGGGTCGGTTACCATGCGCATTGTCCCGTCGTTTCCGAGGTAGGCGACTCCGTCTCCGTCGCGGAACATGTAGTAGTTGAAGTTCACGCGGGCCAGGACGCGGTTTTCCGGGATTTTGCCGTATTTATCCAGGCCCATCAGCTGGTATTGGATGCCGATGAGCTTGTCATAGGAGTTGATGAGTTCGGTTCCGCGGTCTTTGGTGAATTTTTTTTTTCAGGAATTTTACGGGGTAGGCAACCTGGATGTATTTTCCCCGGGCATCCATGATCGGAGAGACGGCCTGGTCAAGCAGGCGAACCCAGTCCTTGTTGGTGTCGCCCCGGGTGGTGTCAAAGTAACCGTTGGCTTTGCCGGTTACGAAATGGACGGGGATTTTCGGCGCCTTGCCGGCGTCTTCGGTGAAATAGCTGATATAGGCGTTGGCGGGCGTTTCCACGTCAATGATGTTGATTCCTTCCTTGAGCGGAATCTGCTTTTTGTGCAATCCCCAGCCGTTGGGGTCTTTTTTGTGGGCTGCACTCCTTCGGCCGGCTTGCGCATCAGGTTTGGCAGCAGGAGGCTGATTTCCTGCCCCTCCGTCTTGCCGACCAGGACGACATGCCGCCCCTTTTCCAGATAGACGCCCGTCATGTTGTCGTACTTGCTGAATCCGTCGCCGATTCTGAGATTTTTCCCCGTCTGGCTTGGTGAGGGAGGGCCCGGTATTCGGCATACAGGTAGTCCGGCTTGTAATGGCCAGCCAGGATTTTGTCCGCGAGTTCTTTCAGCGCGTCAGACTGGAAGGCGGAGGTGTCTTTCACATCCGGCTTCAGAGAGGTGCAGGAGGAGTCTTTGAACAGTTTGAGGTCGTTGCCGATGTGTTCCGGCGTGTTGGCGGCAAATACCGCTGCGAGCGACAGCAGGGGAAGGGATAGTAATGGAAGGATTCGGTTCATGACAGTACGGGAAGCAGGTGATTCTGCGATGTTACAAGATACAGGTTCCGTTTTCTTCTTCTTTCACCATTTTTCTCTTGATGAATAAATAGGCAAGCGGTTTGTCCGGAGAGAGGCCGGGCGGTTGATGTGTGGAATGGCTTTGGCGGTTCGGCAGGGATTTTTTCAGCCGATTTCGCGTTTCCGGATATTTTCCCCGGTTCCGGCGGGCGCTTTTCCGGGGCTCCGTATTCGGATGGGCACGTTTCTTGCTGGCTTGAATTTTGGGCCGAAGCCTTCCGGGTTTCCCGGCGGCGGTATCGCGTTCCTGCCGCGCGTTCCTCTTTATGCTCCTTTTCCTCTGGTCTTGGCGCACATGCATGACATGGTTGTTGTGCGGCAGGGGAAAATGGAATAAGGTGAAGAGGATGATGAATTCCGTATTCAAATGTTTGATGAGTGCCGTATGCGCCGTGGCATTGCCGGTGTTCGGGCAGGAAGAGAAAACCGATTTCCCTACGGACAGGGCTGTGACCGTATTCAACGCCGGGGAGGGTAATCCCTATGCGTCCATCCGTATTCCCGCCCTGCTCAGTATCGGCAAGGGCCAGCTCCTGGCATTCGCCGAAGGACGGTACAAAAATACCGACCAGGGGGAAAACGATATTATCATGAGCGTCAGCAAGAATGGCGGGAAGACCTGGTCCCGTCCCCGGGCGATTGCCAAGGCCCATGGCGCCACGTTTAATAATCCGTGCCCCGTTTATGACGCCAAAACCAGGACCGTGACTGTCGTATTCCAGCGTTACCCTGCCGGGGTCAAGGAGCGGCAGCCCAATATCCCGGACGGATGGGATGATGAAAAGTGCATCCGCAATTTTATGATTCAGAGCAGGAACGGAGGTTCTTCCTGGACGAAGCCGCAGGAGATCACGAAGACGACCAAGCGTTCTTCAGGAGTGGATATTATGGCGTCCGGCCCGAATGCGGGAACCCAGCTGAAGAGCGGCGCCCACAAGGGCCGCCTGGTGATTCCGATGAATGAAGGGCCGTTCGGCAAATGGGTGATTTCCTGCATTTACAGCGATGACGGCGGCAAGAGCTGGAAGCTGGGCCAGCCGACTGCCAATATGAAGGGCATGGTGAACGAGACGTCCATTGCGGAAACGGATAACGGCGGCGTTGTGATGGTTGCGCGCCATTGGGGCGCAGGCAATTGCCGCCGTATTGCGTGGTCCCAGGATGGCGGGGAGACCTGGGGACAGGTGGAGGACGCTCCGGAGCTGTTTTGCGACAGTACCCAGAATTCCCCTGATGACGTATTCCCTGAGCGACCAGCCTGCCTATGGCGGCAAAAAGCCGCATTCTGTTTTCCGGGCCCAGTGCGGGCCGGCGCATTAAGGGACAGGTGGCCATGAGCTATGACAACGGCAAGACCTGGCCGGTGAAGAAATTGCTGGGCGAGGGCGGTTTTGCCTATTCCAGCCTTGCCATGGTGGAACCCGGCATCGTTGGGGTGCTTTATGAGGAGAACCAGGAGCATATTAAAAAGCTGAAGTTTGTTCCCATTACCATGGAATGGCTGACGGACGGAGAAGACACAGGGCTGGCTCCCGGCAGGAAACTTAAATAGAAAGGGACTTTGGGAAACAGCTTTTCCCGCTCCTTTTTTGTTTGTGATAAGCGCCGTTGTCGTAACGGTTCCGGTTTTGATGCTGGTCCGTGATTATCCCTGAATACGGAGATGCCGGGCCGGCAGGCCGGGGTAAAGGCAGATGGCGGGGAGCATGTAAACAGAAGCGTCAAACAATATTATTTTGTCATTAGAAGAGCTTTCTTCATGAAGTAGCGGTTTTCCGTTTGTCAGATTGCCTGTAACAGGTACCACGATGGAATTTGTACAGGACAGAGGCGGGATTCCGACCCGGATGCCTGTGTTGTTCTGTATGACAGGGTGTGGAAGATTTACCTTCTTGATTCCAGAACGCTTGCGGATATTATGCAAGGCATCCGTTGCCCTTGGAGCTTTTCCCATTTGGGAAGGCCGGTGAGCGGAAGGTGATTCCCCGTTTCAATATATGTCCTGGATTTATCTGGTGTTGGCCGGTCTCTGCGAGATCGGATGGCCTCTGGGTTTCAAACTTTCTCAAACGCCCGGCACAGGGCCCCAAATCGCCGCCTGTATCGCCTGCTCCGTTTTCAGCATGGTTCTGAGCGGTTTTTCTTTTGTGGCTTGCCCAGCGGAACATCCCCATCGGCACCGCTTATGCGGTATGGACCGGCATTGGCGCGTTGGGCACGTTCCTGGTTGGTATTCTGTGTTTCGGGGATTCTTCCAATATCTGGCGCATGCTGGCGGCATCCTTCCTGCTGATAGGCATTATCGGGCTGAAGTTGGCCCCCGGGCATTGATGCGGTCTTCGGCATCCTTGCCGGGTTTCGGGAAAAGCCGTCTCCGTAACTTTCCGGATAGGAGGTCTCAGTAGTGGGATGGCTTTTTCCCCACACGGTCCCGCAGGCGTCGGAAGGCATGCGCCAGTCCCCGCGTGGGGAAAGAGAAATGGTGCCCACTTTGGGGCCGTCCGGCATGCAGCTGCGCTTGAATTGCTGACGGAAGAAACGGCGGATGAAGATGCCGAGGCAGCGGCGGATGAAGTCCGGCTGAAATTCGCCGCGGAAGGCATGTTCCGCCAGGTGCAGGATTTTATCCGGTTCCGCACCGTATTTAATGAAGTGGAAGAGGAAAAAGTCGTGCAGGTCGTAAGGCCCAAGCACATCTTCCGTTTTCTGTTCAATGGTGCCGTCGTCCGACGGCGGCAGGAGTTCCCGGGCTGACGGGAGTGTTGTTGATGTCCGTGAGGGTGGCTGCCAGTTCCGGGGATGATTCTTCCGCGATGTGTTCAATGAGGCAGCGTATCAGCGTTTTTGGAATGGAGCAGTTGACCGCGTACATGGACATGTGGTCCCCATTGTAGGTGCTCCATCCCAGGGCAATTTCCGACAAGTCCCCTGTTCCCACGACCAGCCCCCCGGTTTTATTGGCCAAATCCATCAGAATTTGCGTGCGTTCGCGGGCTTGGACGTTTTCATAAGTGGTGGTTCGTTCGGCAGGATCGTGCCCGATGTCGGCGAAGTGCCGGAGGCAGCATTCCGAGATGGGGATTTCACGAAGTTCCACGCCCAGAAGGCGGCACATGGTTACGGCATTGTCATGGGTTCTGTCCGTGGTGCCGAAACCGGGCATTGTCACGGCCAGAATGTCCGAGGCAGGGCGCTTCAGCGCACGGCAGGCGCGGGAGCAGATGAGCAGAGCCAGCGTGGAGTCCAGCCCGCCGGAGATGCCGATGACGAGCCGTTGCGCGCGGGTATGTTCCATTCTTTTGGCCAGACCTGCCGTTTGGATGGAGATGATTTCCTCACACCGTTCCCGGCGGCGGGACGGAGAAGGCAGAAAGGGCCGTGCCGGGTTGAATGCGTATTCCAGGCCGGGCGCTCCGGGAACCTGTTCCGGCAGGGCCAGATGCAGGGCATTCCCGGCAGGGAAAAAGAATTTGCTATCATTGAAGGAGCTTTCAGAGAGGCGCGCCGCCTCCAGCCGTTCAAAATCCACGTCCGCAAAGATGAGGGTGCTTTCCCTGCAGAACCGTTCCCCCTCCGCTGCTGGCCTGCCGTTGTCCGCAATGAGGGAATGGCCGCCGAATACGGTGTCTGTGGTGGATTCATGCACACCTGCGGAGGAAAGGACATAGGCGCAGAGGCATCTGCCGCTCTGCTGTCTGACCAGTTCCCTCCTGTATGCGGCCTTACCGGTGAGTTCCGTTCCTGCGGAAGGGTTGAGAATGGCTCTGGCACCCAGAAGAGCCAGTTTGGAACTGGGAGGAATGACGCTCCACAGGTCTTCGCATATTTCCACGCCAAAACTGAAGGGAGACGATTCTTCATGAAAAACGATTTCCTCCCCGAACGGGATATGCACCCCATTGATTGTGACTTCCTTCACTCCTGTACCCAATTCCCTGCCGGAGGTGAATTGCCGCTTTTCGTAGAATTCCCGGTAGTTGGGGAGCACGGTTTTGGGCACCAGAGCCAGAATGCGGCCGGACTGCACTACCGCCGCCGTATTATACAGAGCGTCTTCATGAAGGAAGGGCAGGCCCACCACGGCAATCGTGCCGGAGCCTTCCGTGGCTTCTGTAAAGCGGAGCAGGCCGTTCAGGGCTGCTTTCCTCAGGTTCGGCTGGAAGAAAAGGTCTCCGCAGGAATAGCCCGTAATGCACAGTTCCGGGAAAACGACGGCCGCCGCCTGCTGTTCTGCGGCTTTCCGGAATCCCTCCGTAAGTTGGTCGACATTGTAGTCCACTTCAGCCACGCGGAGCTGGGGGACGGCGGAGGCAAGTCTGTAATATCCGAACATGGGCGGCGCAGTCTGAAAAATGGAACCCGCAGATGTTCGTTTTTCCCGTAGTCAGGACACAATCCGGGAAAGGCGGGCCTGAGCCGGATACTAAAAGTTCATGAAGGACTTGTAAAGCCATCTGTAGGGGACTGCTCCGTCCATGTTGCCGGGGAATGGGCAAGGAACGCAATCTTTCCCGCATGCCTTTCTGCATGACGGCCACCGGGCAAATCCGTTTTTCCCGGGCTCCCGCAGCATGGCGGCTTTTTCTTGAGCCGGGTACGGCATTGAGGCTGGAACAGCGGGAGAAAAGGAGTAAACCATACCCTGAAAACTAATGAATAATACTGACCGATTTACTGGAAAAGCCCGGGCTTATGCCCAGGGCAGACCCGATTATCCCGCCTCCGTTGTTGGGCTTCTGACGCGGGAGAGCCGCCGGGAGAATCCCCGTCTGGCGGATATAGGTTCCGGAACGGGCATTCTTTCCCGCGCCATGCTGGAGCGCGGCTGGACCGTGTATGGCGTGGAGCCCAATGATGACATGCGGAAGGAAGCGGAGAAACGGCTGTCCGCTTTTCCCCGTTTTCATTCCGTGGCGGGAACGGCGGAGCGGACCGGGCTTCCCGGAGCTTCGGTGGATCTGGTGACGGCGGCGCAGTCATTCCACTGGTTTGACGCCGCCGCGTTCAAGAGGGAATGCCGCCGTATTCTGTCCGGAGGAGGCAAGGTTGCCCTGATTTGGAACTCCAGGGTGGAAGACAGTCCCATTGCCCGGGAGGAAGGAAATATCCACCGTCTTTACTGTCCGTGTTTTTATGGATTCAGCGGAGGGCTGGCGAAGTTGACGGACAGCATTGGAGCGTTTTTCAACCACCGTTTCCAGATATTCCGCTTTCCAAATGATTTTTCCTACACGCGGGAGCAGTATCTCCGCCGCATGATGTCCACCTCCTATGCCTTGACGGAGGGCGGAGAAGAGCGGTCCTCCTGGCTGGACGCCCTGGAAAAGCTGTTTGACCGGTTTGAAACGGAAGGACGCGTTACGGTTCCGAATGAAACTGTGGTGTATCTAGGGAAGTGCTGAGGATGCGGTGTTCATGCATGGCCTCCGGAAAAGGAAAGGCCTCTTTTCGGTTCAGGAACTGAAGATGATGACGGCAAGGACGGCAATGATTGCCAGAACGACAACGATGGCGGTAATATAGCCGGGTTTGTGGGCATCAAGAGTCCACTCCTTTTTGAGATGGGAAAGATCCTCCCCTGCCGCATAGCGTGAAAAAAGGTCATGGAGCCGAGAGTAGTCCAGGTCTTTGGGCGTCATGTAAAGCTCACTGTCCTTTCCGCTGGCAAACGAAATTTCGCAATGGTAATTTTCCGGACTATTGCAGGTGGCCTGGAGGAATTCGTCACCGCGGCTGCAGATAATGAAAGCTTCCGTGTTATTTTTAATGCCGGACAGGGCTTGATCCCGCGTTTCACAGGGCTCTCCGGAAAGTTCCCAAACGATGGAGGGGGCGGAATGAAGGCTCATGGAATAAAAAATCAGAAAATATAGTAGAGAATTATTTTTCCTGCCGCCAGTAAAAACTTTTCCTTTCTTCTTCCTGGGCGGAAAGTGTTCCCTGGCGCAACACTCCGGAGAGCGCTGGGAGCGCTTGAGGGTTGGGGCATTCAATGGCTGTTTTTCCGCTTATCATTCCGGTTTTGCATGGGTTCTTTCTGCCGGGGCGTTCCCTTCGCGTTTTTCCAGCCATGCAGGCTGACGTTTCCATTCCTCTGGAAATAATCATTCCGCGGCTTCAGGCATGGCTATTTTCTCTCGCTATTCTTGCTTTATTAAGGCAGGCCATCCATGTTACGATTATTTACTGCCATGATGCATCAGACTTTTTTCCCAAGAGCCTTTTCTGGTTTCCGGATTGCATGGGGACCAGATTCTGGGCGCCCGCAGTAACCAACAGGATTCTTTCTCCATTCTGGCTGGAGAGGACGCATTGGTACTGGTGCTGGCGGACGGCATGGGTGGGTATACCGGCGGGAGAGTTGGCCAGCCGCGCGGCGGTGGAAGGCTGTTCGCGGGCTTTTGAGCAGAAATCCGGTTTGCCCGGAGAGAGAATGAAAGCTGCAGTGACCGCCGCAAATGAACAGGTATGGTCCGCCCGGAAGAAAAGAGGGGAGGATGACGAGATGGGGACGACGCTGGTAGCAGCCTGGATAGGGGCGGATGGGCTGAGGTGGGTCAGCGTGGGGGACTCCCTTCTGCTGCTTATCCGGGAAGAGAAAATGTTTCTGCTTAATGAGCTGCACCAGTATTCCGCGGAATTGGAGCGCATGGCGGATGAAGGGATCATCAGCCGGGAGGAGGCTTTGAGCCATCCTGCCCGCCATTCCCTGACTTCTGCCCTGATGGGGAAGGAAGTTCCTTTGGTGGATTTGCGGGAGGAATGCTTTCCCTTATTTCCGGGGGACCGTGTTTTGGTCGCCAGTGACGGAGTGGGGCCTTATCTGGATTCCCTGGGGCCGGCAGGGATGCGGTATTTGTCCATGCTTTCCGCGGAGGAACTGGTGCGTTCCGTGCTGGACGGCATTAACCGCGACGGCGCGCCCAACCAGGATAATGCCACATTGATTTGCGCAGAGATAGCAAGGGCTTGATCTGCATTAGTGCGGCAAGTAGGTAATCTGCGGACGGGCGATTTTTGAGATTCACATCCTCCGTCTGCCGGATGATGAATAAAACCCCGCATGCGTTTCAGGCATGCGGGGTTTTATTGAAATAGCCGGAGTATTTCCCGTTCAGGAATGGTATTCCTGGAGGGAACGGGGTGATACCTTCACGTGCTGGGCGGAGCGGATGCCCTCCACCGTGGCCCTGGCGGCTGCGATGGTAGTCATGTACGGAATTTTCTTCTGGATGGACTGCATGCGGATGAAGGAGTCGTCAATCATACTGGTGCGGTCCACCGGAGTGTTGATAATCAGGTCGATCTGCTTGTTGGTGATCATGTCGCCCAGGTTCGGGCGGCCTTCATGCAGCTTGTTGACTACTTCCGTTTCCACGCCCTGGCCGCGCAGGTATTCTGCGGTGCCGCCGGTGGAGATAATCGTAAAGCCCAGGGAAATCAGGTCCCGGGCGATGGGTTCGATGAACTTCTTATCCCGGTCGGAAACCGTGACGAGCACCTTGCCGGAGGTAGGCAGAATGCAGCCCGCAGCTTCCTGGGCCTTGTAGTAGGCCATGCCGAAGTTGTCCGCAATGCCCATGACTTCACCCGTGGCGCGCATTTCCGGCCCCAGTACGGGGTCCACTTCCGGGAACATGTTGAAGGGGAAGACAGCTTCCTTCACGCCGATGAAACGGCAGGCGCGCGACTTCAGGCCCAGCTCCTTGAGTTTCTTGCCCAGCATGATTTCCGTGGCGTAGCGCGCCAGGGAGATGCCCGTTACCTTGGAGACGATCGGCACCGTGCGGGAGGCGCGGGGATTGGCCTCAATGATGTAAACCTCATCGTTGCAGATGGCGAACTGCACGTTCAGAATGCCCTTTACCTGGAAGTCCTGGGCAATTTTGGCGGCATGTTCCTCAATGGCGGATGTGCTTGGGAGCGATTGTCACGGGGGGGATGGCGCAGGCGGAGTCGCCGGAATGGATGCCGGCCAGTTCAATGTGTTCCATGACCGTGGCTACAAAAGTATCCGTGCCGTCGGCCAGAGCATCCACTTCCGCCTCAATGGCATTGTCCAGAAAACGATCGATCAGCATGGGATATTCCGGGCTGACCTGGATGGCCTCCACGCCGTAGCGCTTCAGGTTTTCTTCATCGTAAATGACTTCCATGCCGCGGCCGCCCAGCACAAAGGAGGGGCGCACCATGACCGGGTAGCCGATGCGGCGCCCCAGTTCCACGGCCTCCTCCAGGGAACGGGCCGTGCCGCTTTCCGGCTGGCGGATATTCAGGGCGATCATGCGTTCACGGAAATATTCGCGGTCTTCCGCCAGACGGATGCCTTCCGGTTGGGTTCCCATGATTTTTACGCCGGCGTCTTTGAGGGCCTGGGCGATGTTAAGCGGGGTCTGGCCTCCGAACTGGACGATGACGCCTTCCGGCTTTTCTTTCTCGTAAATAGCCAGCACGTCTTCCACGGTCACGGGTTCAAAGTACAGCTTGTTGGCCGTGTCAAAGTCCGTAGAAACCGTTTCCGGGTTGCAGTTCACCATGATGGATTCATACCCGTGGTCGCGCAGGGTGAAGGCGGCATGCACGCAGGTATAGTCGATTCGATGCCCTGGCCGATGCGGTTGGGACCGCCGCCCAGAATCATGATTTTTTCTTCTTGTCGTTCACGGGAACTTCGTCCGCCGCGCCGCTGTAAGTGGAGTAGTAGTATTCCGCGTGTTCCACGCCGCTGACGGGCACGATTCGGAAGGTGGCCGTGATGCCGTCTTTCTGCCGGCGGGCGCGGACGGCCTTTTCCGGCACCCCGAAAATCTGGGCCAGGTATTTGTCGGAAAAGCCCATTTCCTTGGCCTGGCGCAGGGTTTCCGCGGAAAGGGAATCCCAGTCCTGCCCATCCAGGGAAAAGTCAAAGTCCGCCAGTTCCTTCATCTGTTCAATGAAATACGGAGTGATGCGGGTCAGCTTCACGATTTCCTCCACGGCTACGCCGCGGCGCAGGAGTTCGTAAATCTGGAAGAAGCGTTCGCTGTTGCCGTACGTGATTTTTTTTCACGCAATTCCGGGGTGGAGAGGGCTTCCAGCTTTTTTCACACGGCCCAGGCCGGCACGGCCGATTTCCAGAGAGCGCACGGCCTTCTGGAAAGCTTCCTTGAAATTCTGCCCGATGCTCATTACTTCTCCCACGGCTTTCATCTGGGTGCCCAGCTTGTCGGCTGCCTTGGGGAATTTTTCAAAGGCCCAGCGTGCGAACTTCACGACCACATAGTCGCCGTAAGGTTCGTATTTTTCCAGGGAGCCTTTGCGCCAGTAGGGAAGTTCGTCCATCGTGACGCCGGAGGCCAGCTTGGTGGAGACGGAGGCGATAGGGAAGCCGGTGGCCTTGGAAGCCAGGGCGGAGGAACGGGATGTACGGGGGTTGATTTCAATAACGATGATGCGGTTGTCCTCCCGGTTGTGGGCGAACTGCACGTTTGTGCCTCCCGTAACGCCGATGGCGTCCAGAATGCGGTAGGAATAATCCTGAAGTTTATCCTGCACTTCCTGCGGAACGGTCAGCATGGGAGCCACGCAGAAGCTGTCTCCGGTGTGCACGCCCATGGGATCTACGTTCTCAATAAAGCAAACAGTAATCTTTTGTCCCTTGGCGTCGCGGACGACTTCCAGTTCCAGTTCCTCCCATCCCAGCACGCATTCTTCCACCAGCACCTGGTTGATGAGGGAGGCGGCCAGGCCGCGGGGGACTACCTGGCGCAGTTCCTCCACGTTGTAAACGATGCCGCCGCCCGTGCCGCCCATGGTGTAGGCGGGGCGCAGCACGACGGGGTAGCCCAGTTCAGCGGCCACCTTTTCAGCTTCCTCCACGGGTAGACGGGTTCGGACTTGGCGACCGGCACGCCGATCCTGTCCATGGTTTCCTTGAAAATGATGCGGTCTTCGCCGCGGGCGATGGCTTCCAGATCCACGCCGATGACTTCCACTCCGTACTGTTTCAGGATGCCTTCCTCATGCAGCTTGGAAGCCAGGTTCAGGGCCGTCTGGCCGCCTAGGTTGGGCAGCAGGGCATCCGGGCGTTCCTTCTCAATCACGGCCGTGATGCGGTCCACGGTCAGAGGCTCAATGTAGGTGTGGTCCGCCATGCCGGGGTCCGTCATGATGGTGGCGGGGTTGGAATTCACCAGAACGACGTCGTAACCTTCGGCGCGGAGGGCCTTGCAGGCCTGGGTGCCGGAGTAGTCGAACTCGCAGGCCTGGCCGATGATGATGGGGCCTGAGCCGATAATGAGGATTTTGCGGATATCTTCGCGTTTTGCCATGGTATGATGCCTCTATGTGGTCCGTGGTGGTTAAAAATAAATGCCGGAAACAAGGTCCGCCCAAGGTGCGTTGCCTCTCCGCTCCGCATACCCGGCGCGTGACCTGACGCACAGTACGGGACGCCGGGCGATAAGTCCAGACAAAACAACAGGAATTCCGGGGAAAAGGCTATGGCCTTCTTTCCTTTTCGTACAGTGCCGCACGCAATCCGCCCTTGATATTTTCCACAGTCCGTATACCCTGCGGAGCAAGGATGAGGAACGCCCTGACATTAATTTGCTGTCTTGGATTGCTGTGCTCCGCAGCATCGGCTGCGGACCTTTCTTCCACGGGGAGGGGGAGCGCCGTGCCTTCGGGGGCGGCTTCCTGGTACCAGGCCCTGCGGACCGGACTTTCCCAGTTCCGGAACGGCGGCGGCTACGAAACCAGCAGGGAAGCCATGCAGGCCCTTGCGGAGAAAGCCTGCCGCTGGGACCCCCGCACGCGCCGTCCCGTTTTTCTTCTCCGTAACGCCACGCCCTCCTTCTGTTCCTCCGCCTGCTACCTGCTCCTTTTGAAATCCCTGCAGATATGGGACTCTGCACAGCCGCGGCCCGTTATTTCCGAACGCGCGTGGCTGGCCCTCATCCCCCGCTTCGGCCAGCATGACGGGGAAGGGCCGTGGGGATGGGCGAACGCCAATGGCCCCGGCCTGGCCGTCCTGGTGCACAGGCTGGGAGCCGGCATCAACTTTGAGGACTGGAGGAAGGCCCGTCCCGGCGACTTCATGAAAATTTTCTGGACGGACCGCATCGGGCGCCGGGAATCCGGCCATCTGACCGTCCTGGTGAAGGATGGAGGGGACCAGGTAACGTTCTGGTCCTCCAACATTCCGGACGGTTACGGAGCCAGGACGGTGCCCAAATCCCGGATCAGGCGCGTCATTTTCACGCGCATCACCAGGCCGGAACGGTTCAACCTGGCCCCCTCCGTGGGAAGCCACCCGTGGCTGTCCTCCCTGCTCCGGCAGGAAGTGGGCATGAAGGAAGTGCGCAGGCATTCCGGCATGCAGACCCCTGACCGTTTCCCGCCGTGAAAAAATGCTCCTTCCCTCCTTCCGTCACCCCGGACTGTTCCGTGCTGGTGCTCGGTTCCCTGCCGGGAGACGAATCCCTGCGTCAGGCCCAGTATTATGCCCATCCCCGCAACGCGTTCTGGAAAATCATGGGGTCCCTTCTGGGGTTCGATCCCTCCCTGCCATATGGGGAACGCCTGTCCCTGCTCAACCGGGGCGGGGTGGGGCTGTGGGACGTGGTGGCCTCCGGCGTCAGGCCCGGCAGCCTGGACCAGCACATCTCCCAGGAACGGCCCAATGATATTGCGGCCCTGCTGGATCGCTTCCCGGGCATCGGCGTGGTCTGCTGCAACGGCACCGCTTCCCATAAATACCTTAAACGGTATTTTCCCGAACTGTTCCTTCGGGAAACGCTTTCCGTCATTCAAATGCCTTCCACCAGTCCGGCGGCGGCGCGGCTGACGTATGAGCAAAATTCCGCGCCTATGAGGAAATCATGGCGCCCCTGCTCCGGAAGGAAAGGGAAAATAGAGACCTTCTGCGCCTTTTCCAATGCCGTGCGCGGCCGACGGTAACAGGCGGGGTTGTTCGTCAGCAGGACCCGACGGCCGCCAGCAGGTGGACATCCAGGGCCAGGGCTTCGTGAATATTGAAATTCAAATCATCACGGAGCCTGTTGAGGGCCTCCATGCGTTTCAGCAATTCGTTCACGGGCATCTGGGCGGCCAGTGTGCGCACCTCCGGATGAATCGGAGCGACTTCCGGGGCTCCGGAGGCAATCAGGGCTGCCTGGCCGAACCAGCTGATGAGCAGTTCCAGGGCCTGATTGCGCTGTTCCAGATATTCCGTCTCTATCTGGGCGGCATTCGCGTCCTTATTGCGGGCCTCCCAGTCGGAGGCGTCCGTACCCTGGGCTGCTTCCCTGGCTTCATCTTTCAGAGCCTGATTCAGGTTTTTGGTGATGGCGGCCTTGGCCTCTGCCATGACGTCCATGAACCTGCTGCGGAAGGCCAGAGCGGCCAGGTCATTATTCAGATTGCGGCAGGTCTCCAGCCAGTGCGGGAGCAGGGCCTCCTGAATAGGAGTGAGCCTGAATTCTCCGGATTGCAGCAGATTGACGCGCACGCAGCGGGAAATAATTGTCTGGAGAAGCTGATCCGGCTGGGAGGTGGACAAAATGAGCAGACACTGGCCGGGCGGTTCCTCCAGGGTTTTCAGGAAAGCGTTGGCGGCCTCGTCATTCATCCGCTCCGCATCCATGAACACGGCTATCTTCCATTTCCCCTCCGCCGCGCGCTGTTGCAAAAAGGGTTCCACGGCGCGGATATCATCCCGCAGGATGCGGCGCGACTTGGACTTGGGGCGCACCAGCCGGCAATACTCGTCCCTTACACTGTCCAGATGGTCTGCCCGGATGCCGTTTATCAGCTCCAGCAGTTGCAGGATCAGGCGGGAGGCTCCCTGATGCTCGTCTCCCACGATGAGCAGGGCATGGGGAAGCCGGTTGCGGGAGAAGGCGGTGCGCAGCAGATCGAACGCTTGGGATGCCGTGAATGCCATACGCTCCTATGAAAACATTTCGTTGCGTCAGGGCAACAGAAAAGATTGGTATATGTCGGATATTTCATGTACTAAGGGGGCCGGTTATGGAACAAAATGACATCTCATCCCGGATTGTCTTTGCCGACCGCGGCAAGGTGAATGTGGAAAAAGGCGTGGAATTTGCCCCCAAATTTGACCAGAACGGCCTGATTCCGGCCCTCGCCATGGACCATATTACCCATGAACCGCTGATGCTGGCCTATATGAATGCGGAATCCCTGCGCATGACCATGGAACTGGGGGAAGCCGTCTACTATTCCCGCAGCCGTCAGGAAATCTGGCATAAGGGCGCTACCAGCGGCCATGTGCAAAAAGTAAAGCAAATCCTGGTTGACTGTGACCAGGATGCCCTGATTGTGCTGGTGGACCAGTGCGGCGCCGGAGCCTGCCACACCGGGCACCACTCCTGCTTTTACCGTTCCGTTCCGTTCGGCGATGAACTGAAAGCCCAGCCCCAGGGGGGGGCCGTCACGCTGCGTGAAGCGGACGGAGGCGTCGTTTTTGATGCCGAAGCCGTGTACGGCAAGGGCCATTAACTCCTTTTGCGCGTCAATCTGCGTTCTCCGGGTTGACGCGCCCTCTTTTTCTGCTGTAAAATCATGAATGTGAAAAAACTGTTTCTCATGATGGCTGCCGTTTCCGGGACGCTGGCCCTGTGCCAATGCTCTTCGGAAGCGCCTCCTCCTCCCGGAACCGTCCGCATGGTGGATCAGCAGGCGATTGCCCTGATGCAGGAAGCCAGGGCAAAGGAAGCGAAGAATGATCTCTCCGGGGCCATCAAGAAATACAGGCGCGTGGTGGAAAAACACCCCCTTTCCAGGGAAGCTCCCCAGGCCCGGTTCAGAATGGCGGAACTCTATGAGAGGCCCGCAAGGAACCTGCGGAAGCGTTTGACCAGTACCAGAAACTCATTGACCGCCACCCGGACAGCCCCCTGTACAGGCAGGCCATGTCCCGGCAGAAGGAAATGGCCTTCGGCGCTGCGAGCGGCGCGCTGACCAACCGCGTGCTGTGGATGTTTGATGTCAGGATGGATCCCACGAACGTCACGGAATGGCTGAAGCATGTGCGCGACAACGCCCCGTATGCCCCTACCGCCCCGCAGGCCATGAACGTGCTGGGCAATTACCTGGCCGCGCGCGGCCGGATGAAGGAGGCCATAGAGGCATACCAGAACCTGGTGGACAATTACCCCAATTCTCCGTTGGCCCCCACGGCCCAGCTCCAGATAGCCACCCTGTATCGCCAGGCTGCTGCGGACGGAGACCGCAACCACGTCAATGTGGCCCGCGCTCAGGAAGCGTATGAAGACTACCTTCAGCGTTATCCCAACAGCGCCCGTGCGGGAGCCGCCCGTGCCGATCTGGCGGCCATGAAGCGTGAGCTGGTGGCCCAGCAGCTGGAAGTGGCGGAATACTACCTGACCAAGATGAAAGATGCGGATGCCGCCGTCTTCTGCTACCAGGAAGTAGCCTCCAAAGGCAGCATCAATCCCGCCGCCGCCGCCAGGGCGAAGGCCCGCCTGAAAGAACTGCGCGTGACCAGCAGATAACAGGAACTCTCCGTCCTCATGAATCGTATCCGGAACGTTTTCAAACTCTTCCTGCCCGTTTTTTGCCTCCTGGCCGGTTCTTGCGGCTACCAGCTTGGCGGCACCAAGCCGCCCAAGCTGGAACTGGCCCAGACCGTCAAGGTATGCCTCTTTGCCAACAACTCTTTGGAGCCCCGCGCCGCCACGCTGGTGACCGGCGCCTTGGCGGATGAGCTGCAGCGGGACGGCACCTACCGGTTAAGCTCCGGCGCGGATGCGGATATCCGGGTGGAGGGGGAAGTGTACTCCATCACCTTCGACCAGTTGCGCTCCAGCCGGGAAGACACCTACAAAAGTACGGAACTTGGATTGCGCCTGTCTGTCAAATACCGTGTGGTGGACGCCAGGACGCAGGAAATCCTGTATGCCGGCTCTGCGGAGGAAGTAGGTCAATTCTTTGACCAGGGCAACATTCAGTCGGCCCGCACGAATGCCCTTTCCTATGCGGCCCGTCTGGTGGCTACTTCCATTGCGGAAACCCTTACCAATGGCTAATCCCGCCCGGTTCAGGAAAATTTGTGCTTATGGAGAAAGTGGAATACAGCGTTTATTTTGTTCCGGTGCCTATCGGCAACCGGGCGGACATCACCCTGCGGGCGCTGGACGTGCTGCGCAAGGTGGATGTCATTGCGTGTGAGGACACCCGCCATTCCGGTCTTCTGCTTTCCCATTATGAAATCCGCAAACCGCTGATAAGCATGCATGACCATAATGAACAGCCGCGCGCCGGGGAAATTGCGGCGCGCGCGGCTGGCGGAGAAAGCTTTGCCGTGATCAGTGATGCGGGCATGCCTGGCGTGAGCGATCCGGGCTATCGTCTCATCCAGACCCTCAAGAAAAAAAGGGAGTAAGCTTCACCGTCCTTCCCGGGCCATCTGCCGTGGTGACGGCATTGGTGGGGTCCGGGCTGCCTACGGACGCATTCTTCTTCGGCGGTTTTCTGCCCGTCAAATCCGGGAAAAAAAAACGCTGTGCTCCAAACGGCAGTGGAAGCTTCCCATACCAGTATTTTTTATGAATCCCCCCATCGCATCGTCAAAACCGTGCAGGCTCTGGCGGCGCTGGATCCGGATATTCCCGTCTGCGTAGCCAGGGAACTGACAAAAACCTTTGAAACTTACCATCGCGGTCCGGCCTCCCGGCTGGCGGCGGAATTTGCGGAACGCCCTCCCAAGGGGGAAATCGTGCTGCTGGTGGGCGGCGTCAATGCCCCGCGGGCTACCCGTTGACGGGCCGGAAACATCATGTCAATAGCTGACCGTCACTTTAACCGGGCGGTGGTCGGAGGCGGCGGGAGCTTCAATTACCCTGCGTTCCTTCACATGGAACGCCTCCGTCTTTTTTTTCCCCTGTACATCCAGATGTAATCAATGCATTCCTTCGGATGCCCGGCGGGAAACGTTTTTTGGGCCGGATCGCTCAGCAGGATGAAATATTTCTTCATCCGGGTTATCGGCTCCGAATCCGGCGTTAAATTGAAATCCCTGCAAAAAAAAAGGCTTGCTGCATTTTGCGGCCAGGGCGGCAATCATATCAATGGAAGCGCTGCTGTCTTCCCTGGTCAGGGACAAATGCGTGACGCAAAACCAGTAATCCCTGAACTCGGCCATCAACAGCACACGGGCCTCCTCCCTGCCGGGCAAAGGAATCCGTCTGACGCTCAAAGGCTTTTCCCTGGATAAAATGCCTACTCCATAGGAACCGCCTGAATAATCAATGGCCTTGGCATAGGTACCCGTCAACGTCGTCCTTGTGGCCAATTCCTGCAGGGTATCCCTGCCGCCGCTCCTGATTGTCCCCTGGTCCAGCTCCTGAAGGGCTACGACATCCGGTTTTCCTCCGCGATTACCCGAGCCGTGCGGTCATAATCCCTCCTGCCGTCCATGCCGGTGCCGTTCTTTACGTTATAGCTCATCAGCGTGCATTCTCCGGCCTGCAGGGGAAAAAGGTTCAGAAAAAGCGCTGCGGCTGCACATAACCTGAAAATGAACCGTTTATTTCCTTTCATCTCTGTAAAAAGCTTCGTATTGCTGCCCGGGCTGCAGGTAATACGTGTTCCCTGTTCCCTTTTTCTTGCAGAGAATCTTTTTTCTTCTTCCGGATAAGTAAGTCCTCCGGAGAGAAAGGGCGGCAACTCATTTCCGGTTTCCGGAGCAGGCCTCATTCGCTGTCGGCTCCTTCACCTTTGAAGATTTTTGAGTCATATGCCGGCAGAAAATGACGCAAATTTTATCAACTTGACGGCTGGAAGTGTGTCATGATAATATCCTATCATCATGCTGGAGGATAGGAGATCACGTTCCTCGCGCAAGACACCGGATTTGGTGACTGATGAGCTTATTCTCATTCTTCATGAAGCGGGCATGCTGGAATTCAATGACATTTTTCAGCGTACCGTTGTCGTGATGAAGGCAAAGCACATGTCCCTGGGCGGAGAGGAAATCCTGAGGCTGAGGATTTACGAGAAACTCCAGAATCTGGTGAGCGCCGGCGGCCTGATGAAAAAAGGCCGTGAATATACGGCCCTTCCCAAGCTGATGGCCTTGAAATCATCGGCGGGCGGGGGCGGGTTGGGGTAACCCTGATTCAGGAAAGGCATGGGTTACGGTTTTTCTGAAATGGGCCTCCTGTAAAAGAGAGGCGCTTTTCCGGAAAAGATCAGGGTTTCATCACCCCTTCCTGGAATGGCCCGCGGCAGTCATAAGGGATAATGAGGAGCAGGTTGTTAATCCGGGCTACCATTTTCTTCTGCTTGGTTTCCTGGATATGGAATAGGTGGACACTGTCATTTAAGGATCGCAGATACTTGAACGTCATGCATTCTCCTTCCATCCGGAATTCTTTCGGATCCTTAATTTGAACAGCGCCTGAAGGGAAGCCCCATGTCCCGGTGATGTCCTGGAGTTGCTGTTTCTCCTCATAATTTCCCTTTTGTAATCCCTTGGCTTGTTTGCGTGCCCAGATAGCCGCTTCCAAATGGCCGGAAACACCCCATTCCCTGCTCTTTTTTTGCAGGGCCTGAGCGTATTGCCGGGTCAATTTTTCCTTGCCGGTTGCCATATCGGCATGAATTTTCTCAGAAAGAAGGTCGAATTTTGGGAAAGATGAAGAATCGGCGGAGCGATTCGCTTCTTTCTCGCGCGCTCCCTTCCGCTTTAACAGGGAAACCAGTTTGGTAGCGTGGTTAACCTGGAAAATATGGTCGTCGCGGTCCGTTTTAACCCAGTAGAACCATACCGTCCGGGTTTCATTGAGCCTGATGATGTCAGGGGATGAAAAATCCTTGTCCACTCCGCCTTTGCCCAGCCATCCGGTATTGCCGGACTTCTGCTGTGCCTGCTTCCCATCAAAGCGGCTTAAATAAACGTATCCTCCCGCCGTTTCTTCCCATTGCCCGATGAAATGAGAGTAGTCATCTTTTTTTTCCTCTTTCTGAATGCCGGGCAGGGCCTTCCGTTCGAGAATATCCTTGATATGCTTGGCCTGTTCAAAATCCTCGTTTTTGACGCATTCATTCATGAGCCTGACCAGCTCCGGCTTATACTTGGCAAAAGCCGCGTCGTTGATTTTCCTTTCCTGTTCCTGAAAAGTCAGTTCCAGCATCCTTGCCTCCGGCGGTATTTGCGCTGAAGCCGGAATGGTAAGAAGAATGAATGCTGCAGCTCGAATAATATTAATGGCTCCGCCTGTCTGGGAAAAAGTGCGGAATAGCTTTGCGATATTCATATGTATTTAATATGGTGATGGTTGGTAGTTTTCGTCCGCTTAGAGACCGTTCATCTTGATGATGTCCAGCAGTTCTTCCAGAGTGCGGCAATGCCGCTCGGTGTTACCGCAGTCCAGGCGGAGCATGTTAAACAGAAACCATTGGCTGTTCTGTTCTCTTTCATCCTCTTCCGTCAGACATGCGGCATATGCCGCTCTCAGGGAGTCCTGGAAACTTTCCCATTCCTTCTGCGCCGCCTTCAATTTTTTTTTTGCTATGGCTGGAGCATGGGAGTAATGCTCCATGAGGGCCGAATGCGCTTTATGGAGCCGTTCCGTCCAATATCCGAGCAGCTCCTGACGCACCCAGTTGGCTTGGCGCCCCGTAAGTTTTCCGCTGTCAAGCTGGCCGAGCAAAGCTGTCAGTTCCGGATCGGGAGTTTTTTCTCCATCCAGCATAATAGTTACCGGAATCCCGGTGAGATTTTCCGCTTCCTGTTTTTGATCGCAGGTAAGATAGCCCTGAAGAATCCCTTTGTAATAGCAATAGCCTCCCTTGTCTGTGAACGTGATGGTGGCCGGCTTCGGGTTTTCTCCCTTTGCCTTCTCATAGGATTGTTCCCCTGATAAATAATAGTGTCTGAACAGGGATGGATCCTCTTCGTACATTTCCCCGGAAGAATGATTCTCTTTATGCTTATCACAATAAGCGACAATGATATGAGCGGTTTTCCCTTTAGGCTTGTATGTAACGATTTTGTCTTCACTCCCCTCCCAGGAAAGGCCGTCCTTTAAATTCAGAAAAATCTCATGATGCAAATTCTTATATTCTTCCTTTCTTGCGTGAATTTCCAGCGATGCCCCTTCCAGGGACGGAGGAGATTGGACGTCTCCGGCAAATGACCGGCTCCAGCACAAGGCGGCAATGATGAGAAAAAGAGAAGGAAGGGAGAATATCCATTAATTGAAAAAAGGGTAAATGTTTTTTAAAGAAGATAAAATTTTATCCATATTCAGACAGGGTTGTAAGATTATTGAATTTATGAAAATACCCAATATCGCCAGGGTCAATGATTTGTGATTGGAAAAAGATCCGTTCTGTTCATATTTGATGCGGCCCAATGCAAAACAGGGCAAGTACCGACAATAGCGGAATCGCATAAGGCCATCGCATGCCTTCAAAAAGATAATAGGAATTCCTGAAAAGCAAAATAGACAGCCATGAAAACAGGATGCCTGCCATGAGCGCAAATTCAAATCGAACGGATTTATAATAGAATTTTGTCAGGAAAATAAGAAGATAAAAGCTGAATATGGTGGTAATGATATAATAGGCTTCTCCTCTGTAGGATGTTTGAAGAAACCCCATGGCCCCGCCAAGGGACATCGCTGACAATAATATTATTGTCAGCGGATTATAGTGGATCCCGGAAATGCGTCTAAAGACAGGTCCGTATATGGCGATGATGAGTAGCGTCACCCCTGATAGAAGGTAGGCCAAATTGACGAAGGCAGTGTTTTTTGCGGATGGGAAGCAGTCGCCCATGAGCAGATAGATGGCATAGGGATCCGAAATGCAATTCTTTACATCAATGGCTATTCCAGGGATAAGCAACGCGAGGATAATGAATAAAGAAACCAGGGAAGAAACAGGGTGTTTTTGAATGGGATAGATGACGTCGTAAAATGAATTTTTATAAGAAAAGCTTCTTTTCCAGGAATTGTTTATCCATTTTCCCTCCTCTTTTCTTCCTTCTGGAGAGCACATGACTCCCTTGCCTTGCAACCCTTCTTCCGTATCGTTCCATGTGCCTTCATAGATATGGCCGTCTTTCCATGTCATCGTTCCATGGCCTTTTCTGGAGGTCCCGCAAAAAGTTCCCTGGTCAGTCCGTTGCTGTGTTGCATGGTAAAAGATGGCTTGGCCTGACAGGTTGTCGTTCTCCCATGTTCCCAGGACCCAGGAGCCATCATGAAAGTGGTAGGTCCCTTTCCCATGTCGGCATCCGTTCTTTAGTTCTCCGTCATAGCTTTCTCCATGAGCATAGGTCTGGGTATTGTTAGAGCAGCCGCTTTTTTCAGAGGAAGCTGTTTCCGGTTTTATAGAGATGTTCAACATAAAACGTGGGATTATTCAGGCTTTTGATTAAAGGCAATACATCCGGCCTCAAATGCCTGCCAGACGCATGCTATCCAGGCAAGCGGTCCGATGATGGCGGCTCCTATGGCTAGACCGATTCCGAGCGCTCCAAGCCGAAGCCCCCATTTTTCCATGGAAGATTCCAGGTCTTCGCCCCGGATAGTTGCTCTGGTGCCATCGTCGAATACAATGCTTTTACCTTCAAGAGAATTTGCGTATTTATCCTCTGCCCTCCATTCGGCCATTGTTTCTTGAATGACGCTCCCGGAAGTGTCCTCTTCCGGGAAGAACCCCATGGCCTTTCCTATGCCGAGGGTAATGCCGCTGAAGATCCATAACAGAGTCATGCTTGGGAAAAAGCCTTCCGTCATGTAGCCGTAGATGGTTACTACCAGGCATATTCCCATCAGCAGGACAATGACCATGGGAGCAATATTTTCAACATTCGGCTTCAGCGTTTTCCTGCAAAAGGCTACAAGGTATAAGATAAAGGCTATCAGTGAGGAGACAATGATGAAGGCGATGATTTCTTCCGCTCGTGTCAGAGAATCTCCTCCCGTCAGGGATTTTTGAATGATGGAGGCAACATGATGAAAGACATCCGACAAGTTTTCCGATTTTTTCATGGGGTTTTCAATGTATGGAAATCTATAAAATGGCAGTTATTTAGTTGAGTATTCACGGTCAAAGTAAATTTCTTTAAAATTCAGTTCTCCCTTATTATTTATAATACCTTTTTTCATCAGAAAATCTACGCCTAATTTATAAAGAGCTGCTTTCATGCCATTGGAATCTATATATCGAATTTGCATGAAATCTGAGAGACTTATGCATATCTTTTTTTCCTTTTGGTAAACGGCATATTCAGCAGCAACGGCTAGACCTTCTTCAATAGCTTTGGTAGCGCGTCCATCTTTATCCGGATATGATGATATATTAATTGTTTGCTTGTTTCCTCCAATCTCTATATCTGTTTTTTAAAATTTTTCCGGCTTTAATAATTCATTAGCGATATTGTTAATGAATCGTCTGGAGTAACGAAAAAAATATTCCATGTCCTAATACTTCATGAGCGATCAGTGACAATCTTGACTTAAATCGTTTTTTATCTTCAACCATGTTTGTGAGAAATGTTCCCGTTGATATATTTAATATCCAGGGAGTAGAACGTGAGAATTGCATAGGAACAAGACTAGATGAGTTATCTGAATAGAATTGATGTTTCAGATTAACTTTAAATTTTAAAATATCACCTTTTTTTGATTTAATATTGGGTGGGAGATTTTCTGAATAGAAGTCCCATGCCTTATCCACATAATAAGCCACAAGCTGTTCCTGCTCCTCGTGAGTGAAGAAGCATGAGAAGTATTTTGTGCCGAAAACAAACGCCATAGCATTGAAATCGTTAACGGCTTTTCTAACTTTTTCGTCATTCCATGCCCGTGAACGTTTAACCTTGTTCATATTAAAGGAATAGTCTCCGTGACCATGTCGTTCAAGAATGATGCGCATGGTTCCTTTTTGATGCTCCATGCCCTGTATTTTCAGTCTTTCGCTATACGCTTCCCAGTCGCCGCAGATGGTGGCATTGTCCGGATCAGCTTTCCCATGAATAAAATGTTCGTATCCTTCTGAATCGTGGATCTTCCCCTCCCCTTTTCGATCTACCCGGCGCCACTGGAGTTCCATCGGACCGTCTTTCCCGGATCGGTTCCAGCGTCCTATAAAGGCCCTGGATACGCTCTCAAAAGCGCCATAAGTCTGATAATCGGATCCATTGGCACCAGCATACCAACCGGTAACGTACCCTGTCTGATTATTGTCCTTGTCAGCTTGATGAAGGCGGATGACAAGGTAAGACCAGGCAATTCCCCTGGAGAAAAAATTGTTCTCATCTACCGTTTTGTTGTGCAGCCTGCTGTATGCCAGGAAGGAAGCTGCTACAGGGGTGGTGATCTTGTTGAACGCGTCTGGGATATCGGCGGGAAGCGACCGGGTTTTGTCCAAGACCAGCGTGTCAAGTTCGGATCTTTTTTTGTCTTCCGCAAAATCAAGGATAGCCTTGCCTAAGGTAAATCCTAACCCTTGGGGGGCCAACCAGGGCAGGAGAATATCATATCCCGTTGCCTGTGCCGGGAGTAGTAAGGATAAGGCCAGGCAGACGCTCGCCAGGATGGTTTTCATAAGATGGCGGTATTTTATCGTTTGTGGGTTAATTGCTGGGCTTCTTGTTCAAGCTGTTTTGTGATTTGCTGAAGCAGGATGATTCTTTTTTCTCTTTCTTTCGCGGACGCCAGAATTTTATCCAGGTACTTTTGAAAGACGCCGTCCGCCACAGCCTGTCTGCGGCCGGCTATTTGCCGGTGCTGGACGGCCATCTCCCGGAACTTTTCTATGGTGGAAGGGAATTGCCGGAAACGTTTTTCATCCACTATCCGCTGGGGAATGGTTTTCTGATAACGCTCTTCCTGTTCATTGAAGAAGGAAAGTTCCCGATCCATGGAGCGCGTTTCGCTGCGGAGCGTAGTGAGGGCGTACCAGGAAAGGCCCCAGGCGGACAGGCACAGGGCAAGGAAAAGGGTGGAGTAAATGGTCAATCTCTTCATGGCGTTCGATAAATCAACGGCTTTTTTCCTGTAATTCGTTCTCCAGGGAGGAAATGCGGTTTTCTATATCTTTCTGGCTGACTCCCGCCGCCCTGAGCGCGCTTTTGGCGAACTGCATTTCCGCCTGGGCCTGGAGCAGTACGGTTTGTTGACGGTCAATCTGTTCTGCGAGGTTATTCCAGGCGCTTTCATCTTGCCATATTTCCCGTTTGATTTGGGAAGTTTCTTCTTTCAATTTGGCCATTTGCTGTTCCGTGAGCGCCATGCCGATGGATTTTTCCTGCCATTCCAGCTGCAGGGAAAAATGCCGCAGGCGGATTTTACGGGCGTGCTCCACCTGGGCGCGCAATTCCCCGGAACCGGGCAGGGCTTTGCTCCATCGGGCGTAGTGCTGGCAGGTGTAGACGATAAGAGTGATTCCTGCGATGGCGCAGCATCCGCTCCACACGAGCGCGGGGATGGATAAGCGGGGCGTGGGAGAAGGGGGGGGATAGTTCATGGTTGGATGGTTTTTGTTGAGGGTGACGGGGTGAGGCCGCAGCGGCGGAGGGCTTCTTCCATCGTGGCGTTTTTTTTCAGGAGGGAGCCCAGCCATGGATCCGTTCCGATATGGGGAGCGTTTGCGAAAGCTTCCGGCCTGGTAATGCGGGTAAAGAGGACGTGTTTGACGGTTGATTTGGGGATGGTTTTTGTCCCGTAGCCCGGCGTTCCGCCAGGGTTGGACTGGTTGGAGGACCAGAAGGTCAGGCTGTTTTCCGTCTGGGAGAGGTAGATGGTCAAATGGCCGCGTTCCTTCGCGCCGACGGCTTCCGTCCACCACAGTTTCATGATGTCTCCGGAGCGGGCTTTTTCCCATTCGGTGAAGCTGTGCCCGGCTCCCAACTTATGGATCAGGACGGCCAGGCCGGGGCCGTTGGCGTTGGCGCAGCCCCAGGCCCCCGTGCCGTCCGGGGCTTTTCTGGGGGCCAGGGTCTGCCAGGCGTTTCCGTCCAGGCCGTTTTTCCCCCTGCCGGAGTTCCAGAGCTCCAGAGCCAGGAGCAGCGCGCCGTAAACGGCGGAAGAACAGAAGGAAGGCCGCGCTTTCCCGGGCTGCAGCCGGAGGCCTTCCTGTTCATCCCGGGAAAACGCCCGGATGAAATTGTCCAGCGCTTTGCCCGTGCAGGCATATCCACCGCCCTGTCCCAGTTTTTCCCTGGCCTCCGCCATGCATGCCTCCCATGTTTTTCCCTGTATGGCGGGTTGGGGGCCGGGAGCCGCCCCCTGCCTCTTATCCGAATCTTTTCGGAAGGGCCATAACCAGGCGCAACGCAGCGCAAACGGCGGGAGAGCGGTGGTGAAGGAGGTTGTTCCTGTTTTGCCTGATATGGCTGGCCGGGCGGACGCCTGCGCCTCCGGCTGCGTTTCCGTTGCGTGGGGGGATGCGGCGGAGAGGAACAGGAGGCAGGCCACGGAGGGAAAATTCATGGGGACGGTTGAGGGCGGTTGCCCGGAATGCTCCGGCATTCCGGGGGGATGAGTGTGTCAGGAGGGGGAGGAATTCTGGTAAACGAGCCGTTTGTAGATGGCGGCAATAAGTCCTACGCCCGTAGCCGGAATGAGGATGATCGCCAGAAGAATGGCGATAAGGCCTAAGGCGTCTGCAATAGCTCCCAGGATGAAACCCAAAATACCGAGAAGAACGCCAAGGCTGACCAGAAGGGCCAGGAAAAGGATGAAGATGAGGAATTTGTTGCCGTAGGTATATTTATTGCTGAGCGTCAGCGCTTCCGAGGCATTGCAGCCTTTGTCCAGCACAAGCATGGGGGCTAATGACCAGGAAATGAGGATGACGATGGCCGGAAATCCGCAAAATAAGGCCCCTGCCAGGATGCCGGCAAGCATCAGCCCGCCGGTCAGGAAAAATTCCCCGAAGAACTGGCGGTAACGTTTGTCGAAAATAAAGGTGGGGGAGATGGGCTTATTCCGGCTCAGCGCAAGAGGCATCGTACACAGGGCGATGGTGGTGCCGATGTTGATGTACGGAATCCAGAGAGTCAGTATCCAGAGCAGGATGGCGAGAACAATGGAAAGGGCGTTTTTAACGGCAATGGAATAGGCATCCAGCAAAGTGGGCATAAATTCCTTCTCCATAAAACCGGGAGCGGCGGATTTAGCCGCCTGGTTCATTCCGATGTAGTCGTCCAGACCGTTGTCGGGAGTCTGGGAAGGGTGATACGCCGGCCTGTTTTGTTGCCGGGGAGGGGCTTGCCGTACTACGGGTTGGCGGCAGGGGGCCGAGCCGTTTCCCTGCGGGCGGAGCCCCGGCTGTTGAAGCGGAGGTTGCCCGGAATAAGGGGACTGGGCTGGACGGCCGCCTTGTTGGGGAGGCATGGGGCGGTTGTATTGCTGAGTTGCTGCCGGGCGTGTTTGTCCTGGCCGTCCCTGGGAGGGAGGGAAGGCTCCGGCATGATTTCCTGTAGCACGGGAGGCGGATGTCCCGGGGAATGGTGTCCGGGATGGTGAGGGGTGGGGGGCTGCTCCTTCCTGATGGGGCGGCATAGGACGGTTCGCCCGCCGCGTTTCCTGGGGGACGGGATTCGGTTGTCCCTGTATGGAATGCCGGGGCGGAGCGGCCATGTTCGCCTGTGAAATGGTGTCCGGCCTGTTTTGTTGCTGTGGTGTATTCATAAATGGTAAGGATGGCGGCAAGCGGGAACGGCAGAGTTCCTTGATATTGACTGATATTTTGTCTGGAAACCGTGTTTCCCGGAAAGTTTTACTCGGACAGTTGGCTCTTCAGGTCCTTCAGCCGTTCTTCCAGGAGGCGCAGTTCTTCTTCGCTGTTCAGGATATCCCGGCGCTCTTCATCAAGCCGTGAAAGTTGTTGCCGCAGGTATTCCATTCTGGTGCGAATGCTTTCCAGAGAGTTCGATTGTTCAATGGTCTTCAGGTCTTTGGCCAGTTTTTTTGCCAGTTCGGCTTTTTCCTCAGATAAGCTCCTTTCTGCCTCCAGGGCCTGCCGGTATTCGACATCCCTGCCATAATAAGTCCGGATGAACCATCCGGAGGAACCCAGAGACAGAAGGAAGCCGGCAATAATGATCAGAATTTTCATGACGGCTGTTTCTAATAATTCATTTTGAGGGATCGGTAGCCGGCTGTGGCGTCCGGGGCTTCCCTGCTATTGAGGACTTCATTCCACTGGATGATTTGCCCGGAGGGTGAAGTCTGCCATATTTCCTTAGTATACCCCCGGATGGTCTTTCCCCGGTAATTGGAGCATTCGTAAAAGTAAACCAGCTCAATGGTGTTTCCGGAATAAGCAACTTTCAGTAAGCGGTAGTCGCGGATGGGCCATTTGTCCCAAAACTTCTGAATATCATTCATAATGAATTCGTTGTCCACTTCTTTCCCGTTGGCGTACATATAGTTGCTGCGAGGAGCGAACATTTTGGAAAGGCTGGCGATATTTCCTGTCTGGCGGGCTTTCAGGTAAGCTATTCCTCTCTCAACCATTTGCTTGTCAAGATGGGAATCGGAAATAATCGGAGGGGGCTCGGGAACTTGAACTGTACCTGGTCCTACGGGCGAGAGGTCAGGAACAGGGGAAGTAGAGGGATGAAGGGCAAGGGAAGGCGTTGAATGATTTTCCGGTTTATGGATGGGGTTGGGTGCTTTTTTTTCCTCTCTTCCAGAACATCAATAGCCTGTTGGACATCCTTCAGCTTTGACAGGGTAGGTAAATGTTCCTGCCTGATTTTTTCAATTTCCTTTTTTTTTCGCTTCCAGGGAAGTTTGAAGCTGTTCTGTTTCTTTGAATGCCTGGGCAAGGGTTTCCGCCGTTTGCCTGACCGGATCATACTTTTTCCGTAGAGCGCTGTTTCGTCAGTGAGTGCGTAAATATCACTTTTCAAGAAATTGGCCCGTTTGATGAGTTTTTCTCCTTTATCGTAAAAAATGTAGCTCAGCACTCCTCCTCCAATCAGAAGGAGCGTGGCAATGGATGCGGAAATCACGATCCCTCTGTCAATAGGGCCGGTTTTTTGAACCTTAGAGAGAGTTCCCAGAGGTGAAGGGCTGGAATCTTCTTCCTGCGGCCAGTCTTGCTGGGGTTCCTGCGGCCAGTCCTGCTGGGGTTCCTGTTGCCAGTCCTGCTGGGGTTCCTGTTGCCAGTCCTGCTGGGGTTCCTGTTGCCAGTCCTGCTGGGGTTCCTGCGGCCAGTCCTGCTGGGGTTCCTGCGGCCAGTCCTGCTGGGGTTCCTGTTGCCAGTCCTGCTGCGGTTCCTGCGGCCAGTCCTGCTGGGGTTCCTGTTGCCAGTCCTGCTGGGGTTCCTGCGGCCAGTCTTGCTGGGGTTCCTGCGGCCAGTCGTGCTGGGGTTCCTGCGGCCAGTCCTGCTGGGGTTCCTGCGGCCAGTCCTGCTGGGGTTCCTGTTGCCAGTCCTGCTGAGGTTCCTGTTGCCAGTCCTGCTGAGGTTCCTGTTGCCAGTCCTGCTGAGGTTCCTGTTGCCAGTCTTGCTGGGGTTCCTGTTGCCAGTCTTGCTGAGAATGACGTTCCCTGCATTTCTCCCGGGAAGAAGCAACGTTCATGGGAATATGATTATTCATCAGTGTGAGAAGTATTTGAGTCAAATTTGCTTTTTTGAATCGTGTATTATTTCAACCGTTTGAAGCGGTCTGTTATGAACAGCATATTCTTGATTTTTCCGTGGGTGAAACGATTGGCTGCAACTTCAGGCAATTTCTGGTAAACTCTTCTTTCTCCCTCTGTAGGATTCGTGATGCTGTTCAGAAAAGATGCGCCGTTTGGCATGTCCAGTTTTTCGAACAATTCAACCGTTTCCTGTTTTTAAGGAAGAATGCCCTTCCGTTCATTTCTGTTTTGTGGATGAGAAAACCGCGGGAAGCGACCGGCAGGAAGAACAGATGCTAAAGAACCATTCTTAAAGCTTCTGAATTGTAATATTTTTTTTCGGAAATTTGTTCCCGAAGCTCGCGGAGACGTTTTTGGTTTTGTTCCATGTCTATCTTCTCCTTCTTGTATTCTCTGTAAGCCTCGTTGATGAGCTGCGCGGCTTCATCGGCGCTTGCCTTGTCTTCCACATTTTCCAAGGCGCTGACAATCTCTGCCTGTAATATTTTGCTGGGGCCTTTTTGTTCGCAGGAAGCCAGTAATGGCGCCAGGAGCGCCATGCCTGCTCCGGCAAAATAGAGATGATGGTTCATAACGTAACGGGATTGGTAAATAGATATTAATTCCGAAGAGTTTCCTTTAATTTTTCAGAGTTGTAATAGTTCTTTTCTTCCGCTTTCCTGATGAGTTTTTTGAAATTAACTTTCGTACGGAAATGTTCATTTTCGTATTTCCGTTCATTGAGGTCGATATCTATCAATTTCAAGGCGGCGGCGTCTGCGCTTTCTTCGTCCACAACAGATTCCAGAATGGATATTCTGTCTTCAATGAATTGGTTTTTCTTTATCCTTTCTGCATGAGGCAAGAAAGAATGTTCCCAGCAGGAGCGGGATCAGAATGAGATAAGAGGTTATTTTCATCATAAGAGTTAATGTAATTCGTGCGGAAATTGTTGTTGGAGCATGTTTTATTGTTTCGCAGGGCTACTCCGCCGTAAAGCCGGTGGGCGTGCTGCCAGCGCCCTCGGATTCTACGCTGAAAGTTGGAATTTCTCCCTTTTCTGTGGGCGGGCTTTCTGTACCGTTTTTCTTGATTCCCGTTTTTCTGGTAACGGCTCTGCCGTTGATATGGGTCAGGTTGAAAGAGAAAGAGCCCCCGCGGAGGTAGGAGCGGTAATCATTGGCCGCATGCCATTTGCCGCTGAGGTAACGACGGTTCCCGGAAATATGGCCTCTGTAGGCGATAGTGGTTCCGGCGGAATTGCCCGCAACCGCCATTTTCGCGCTGAGGTAGGAATCCCCCAGAGAGGTGAGGTAAAAGATAATCCTCCGGTCGTCGGCCCTGCCGCCAATGCTTCCGCAGGAATACGGTTCCACGGCGGAAGATGACGGGATGCTCAATTTGCCTGAAACGGTGCCGTCCCTATATTCCTTCAAGGTCAGCATGCGGGCTCCGGTTCTGCTGCTTGTGCCGGAGACGGAGCCTCTGTAAGTGTATTCTGCCACGATGGGGGGGAGCAGGAGGCCGCAGCCAGCGCCAGCAGCGCCGCAGGCAGGGCGTGGATGAAAAACATTTTCATTGATGCAGAATGCAGAGGGGGAGGGATGGAAAATCAGGGCTGGAAGACGTTGTCTGATAAGGCTTTTCTCAGCCCATAAGATCCGTAATAGTCCTTTTTTGAACAGGGTTTGTTTCAGGGGCTCCTTCCGGAACAGGATTTTGCCGTATTCCTCCTTGTTCCAGAGCTTCTTCTTTTCTTCGTCGGGCATGGATTTCTCCAGTTCTTCGGATTTCTTCCGGAGATCGGCAAGCTTTCCGGCGTATTTGTCCGCGCTGTCCCGGTCCTTGATGCTTTCCATGAGTTCGATCATTTCTTCCTGCATGTCCAGATACTGTTCCGTATTGTTCTTCTGGCAAGAGGCGGAGGCCAGGGCCAGCAGAACGGCGCCGGCGACAGATATTGTTTTTTTTATCATAATTGTGAATGGTTGACAGTTGACGTTGTGTTTATTTGCCTCTTCCTTTTGAGAAAGCGTTGCGCAGTTTTTCCGAGCCGTAATATCCCTGATCGCGAAGCCGTTTGCTCAGCTTTCCCATTTGTTCCCAGAAGGGACGCCATTGAGGGTTATCCTTCAGTTTTTCTTCTTCAGGTGTATTGTTTATTGTATTAAACAGATTGAAAAACTGATTCATGAGTTTGTCCACTTCGTCAGCGTATTTGTCCGCGCTGTCCCGGTCATTGATTTTTTGCAGGGTCTCCACCAGTTCGGTTTGAGCGTTCAGGCATAAATCCACGTCGCTTTTCTGGCAGGAGATGGTGGTTAAAGCCAGCAGAACGGCACAGGCGGCGAGTATTTTTTTTTCATCATTGTTAATGAATGGTTGATGGTTAGGGGAAATGACGCTCCGAGGATGAGGATGCCCCGGCACGGTATAGTTATTGCGGGTTGGGGGGAGGATCTGTAGGATACGTTGAGATTGACGCTCTGGTTTGTTCGCTGCGGATTTCAAGCGTGTTCTGAGCGCCCGCCAGTTTCTGTTTAGAAGACCTGCATTTGCGAATAGCGAATTCGGAATCCGTATAGGAATTCCTGCGTCCTCTTTGTCATCAAACTGTTTGGAAGAGAACTGCTGATATGACGGTGCGGTGAAACATCATCAATGGAATTGCCGAACCTTTTGATTAATAAACGACTATTTTTACTTGACTACGGATTCCGAAACCGTTGCAAAATAGATGAAAATGAAAGAGGAAATTTCAGAAACGGATCATGCGGCGCTGGCCATTTTAAAAAGACAGTGTTGGATGTGGTGGAAGCCGCCCAGCTGGCGCATGAATTGCTGCAAGCCAGCAAGGGGCGCGGCAGCCGATGGAAGAGGGCGAGGGAATGCATCCGGCTGGGAGAGGAAGCCCTGGTTGCCAGAGGAAAAACGGTAGTGTTCAGGAAAGCCGTGGATGAGGCTATGGAGGCTCGGCAAGATCGCAGGAAAAGAACTAGGGATGATTTTCGTTATATCAGCCGGCGTTTGTTGAGGTTTTGTCCGGAAATAGCCCGAAGGCCCGTACGCTTTATCACGCCCCGGGAATGCCGCGCCTGTCTGGAAAAATCATTTGATACCCTTAGGCAGAGGCATAAGGCCCGGTTGGTGCTCAGCGGTATTTTCGGAACGGCCGTGAAACGCGGATGGTGCACGGAAAACCCTGTGGCGCATGTGGACCTGCCGAGGCTGAAGGAGCATTCCATTCCCGTGCTGTCCCTGGAAGAAATGCGCCGGTTGCTGGCTGCTGCGGAAGAGTATGACGGAGGGGCGTGCCTGGCCGCGGTTGGGCTGATGCTGTATGCCGGCATCCGCCCGGAAGAAGTGAGAAGGCTGGATTGGGCACAGATTAATTTAAGGGAGGGAATGGTTTCCCTGAGGGCGCGCCACAGCAAGACGGGAGGAGCCCGCATTGTGACGATCCAGCCGGTTTTGGGAAATCTGCTGGAAAGAGCGGTTGCTATGGGATCTGTGTCGGGAAGCGTATGCCCGCGCAACTGGCCGGCGAAGTGGAGGGAGCTGAGACGGTTGGCCGGGTGGGACGGGAAGGAAAAGAAGTGGCCTGCGGATATGTTAAGGCATACGTTTGCCAGTTATTTTGCCAGGCATTTCAAGAATTTGCATGTATTGCAGATGGAAATGGGGCATGCTTCTTCCGATTTGCTAAGAACCAGGTATTTGAATATGGAAGGCATTACGGAAATGACGGCTGCCGTTTTTTGGGGGAACTGCCATGCAGGGCGCCACGCCATTAAAAATGGCCGCCCCTGAACAGAAGCGGCCAGCTGTTGACGGGATGATGCCGTCCGGCAATTAGAAGTTGGTGCGGAAAGCGATATTGTAGCTCCATCCGGTAAAGCCTTTCTGCCGGCTGGCGTCCGTGCCGTTGGAATGGGCGTATTCGATGCCCGCCATGATCTTGGCCATGTTCGGGCTGCATTCGAAAATGTAGTAGTTGACGCCCAGGTACAGGGCCTGCATGCAGTCGGAAGTTCCGGAATAAGTGGAGTTCTGCGTATAGCGCTTTTCCCATTTTACGGCGTTGCTGCCCGCCGCCATCTGGTAGCGGACCACTCCTTCCCAGTGGGGGGGTGAACTTGTAGGACGGCATGACGGTCACGCCGAAGACGTTTTCAGCCCCCGCTTTCATGCCGATGACGTTGAAGCCGGCCATGACTTCGGTCATCAGGGAGAAGTCCCCCTCGGAACCTTCCCAGGTCAGGGCTACCACGTCCCTGGCTCCGGTACCCTGGTATTTGGATTTAAAGCCGTAACCGGTCAGTTTTTCATACGCCTTGTTTTGGGCGTCGTCCCCCCACTTGGTGAAATTGTGGGCGTAATCCAGCCACAGACGGCTTTTCTTCAGGAAAACGTCGTTAGACGTGTCATAGCTCAGCGTGCCGGTGATGAAGCAGTTGTCCCGGGAATTGAAAGCGGGTTCAATGCGGTTGTTGAACGTGCCGGTTCCGGTGCCCCCGTTGCCGTTCAGCCAGACGCCTGCTGCCCAGCCGAGCTTATCCTTTTTGTCGGAATTGTTCACCTGGAATCCGTAATTGGTTTCCGAGCGGAGCTGGTTGACCAGCATGGAGCGTTCGATAGTCAGAATGGCGGAGGAGGATGTTCGGTATTCCCCGGTGATGCGCGGCTTTATTTTGCCGATGGCATAGGTGACGGGGCCTCCCTTGTATTCCAGATTCAGTTCGTAAAGGGAGTAGGTCAGGTCGGAGGTGTCCCATGTGTTGGTTTTTGCATTGTAGCTTTCCAGGCCGTCCATGCCGCCGATGTTCCAGACGTTGTTGAGCTTGAAGTTGTTCAGAAACTTCATGTTGAACCCGGCGCGGAAGCGGCGCCATTCATCGTTGAAGCGGCGGCCGTTGCCTTCCTTTTCTCCCATGACGCGGCCTTCGCCGTTCGGGTCAATCCAGTCCAGTCCGTACTGCATGCGGAGGGAAACGTTGAATTCCTGGATGTAGGGATTCTTGTGGTCCCGTTCCGAGTTGAACCACTTGAAACGGTCGCCGAGCCATTTGCAGGCGGAAAAGTTGTCGCGGGCCGGCAGGGAGTTTCCGGTAGAGGAGCGGCAGCGGCAAAGGCGGAGGCTCCGAGAGTCATGAGGCCGATGACGGGGAGAGTATAGGTCTTCATTTGTTTTCTATGGTTGGTTTGTCTGTGAGAAGGTCTTCCGGGGAAGGTTCTTCCTCACGGAGACGGCTTCTGTCTATCAAACCAGCCACAGGAGTGTCCAAGGCTTAAGGGTGACAAAATAGCCACCCGTCCCCCTTTGGCGGTTACAAGGTCATGCGGAGCCATGCCCTGGCGTCCAGGGCGTCTGCGGCGGCGGCCACTTCCGCCTTTCTCTTGCTGGCCCCGGAACCGGCTCCAATGGCGTGACCATGCCAGAAAACGCGGGATTCAAAACGGTTTTCGGCGTCTCTCGGCCCTTTTTTCTTCCGTTTCATAGGAAGGAGTTTCGGGCAGGATGTCCTGAAGGATAGCCTGGAGTTCCCCTTGGGGTTGATTACCTTGGGATGGCTGGCCGCGGAATCCAGAGCTTCATGGAGGACGCGCAGGGCCACAGCCTTGGCCGTTTCATAGTTGGAATCCAGGGACATGGCTCCGAAGACGGATTCAAATGTGTTGGCGATGATGGGATTTTTTGCTCCGTCCGCCGGCCCGTTCTCCCCCTTTCCCAGGGCAATGTGTTTATCCAGCCCCAGGATAAAGCCGTATTTGCCCAGATTGGCGCGGCTGACGGTTCGGGCGCGCAGCTGGGTCAGTTCCCCTTCCGGGGATTGGGGCATGTGGTGGTAAAGGTACTGTGTGACGGCCAGCTGCAGAATGGCGTCTCCCAGGAATTCCAGCCGTTCATACGCCCGGCGCGTTTCCGGCTTGCTGTCCGTGCTGGGGTGGGTAAGGGCCTGAACGAGCAGATCCGGATTGTTGAAACGGTAACCCAGCTTGTCTTCCAGCGCGGTGTGATTCATCCCGGAAATGCTAGGGCCGCCGTTCCGGAAATGCAACTCCAAAGGGAATCTGCGCCAAAGAGCCCCCCTGGTTCAGGAAAGAGACGTGGTTGGAACAGATGCCGCAAATGTTAATTTGTCCAAAATGGATGCTTTTCCCAATGTTTGGGAAATCCCATTTCCACAATGACGTTTGAGGGCGTATCCGCTCTGGTGAAGAGTTCCATAACCCTGGCGTTCCATGCGCTGGTATGGGCTGATGCTCTTAGGAAATATCTGCATGCGGTTAATAGAAATGCCGTACTTGTTTTTTGAAAGCTGAACTCCCTTGCGGCTTTTGCCCGTGGGAGCCACTGGTTCTGATTTTTATCCCATTGAAGGTTCCAATCAGTTAATGAGGTGTTTTTGACGATAGGATTCAGCTGTATTCGCGCGGCAGGATTATTTGTTGCTCCACGGCTTTGATTCCATGTCCTGTTCCATACTCTGGCGTGATGCGCACACGCATTTCTTGCATGATGAATGAGAGTGATTAATGAGGTGAAGAAAATAATGTCCGGACACCCGAAGTTTGATGCAATTTCCATCTGTAAATTATTTTTCAACCCGGAGAACAACCATGCTAACTCCCCTATGGTGGAAAGTTCTACGAAGACCCATATGGGAAGGTCTTCAACATTCCGGAACCCCAAATCTTCCTTGTGGTGCAATACGCAGTCATCAATGCTGCGATCAAAAGACCTTTGAAAAGTTTTCAGCAAATTGTCTTTGCGTGAGCGTGTCTGTTCAGAGTTGCCATCCCGGGTGATTTTATTGAAATCCGGTCTGTAACTGGTAGAAAATTTTTGTGGGTTGGAGCATTTGGTCGATTTTGCCCAGTAATAAGCAACATGGGTTCTTAGGGCAATTTCGATTCTTTCGATAGCATCTAATAGGAGCAGCCTTAGCCTTCTGTCAAAAAGATAATACTTCCACACAAGGTCAAGCGTTGTTCCATGGCGGTAGTCATCCGCTTTGGTTCTGTTACCCTGATGATCTGTTTTTGTTTCTCTGAAGATGTGGAGATATCCAGTTAAACGATAGTAATTAACCGCTTTGAGGCGACATATTAAATCATCTTTGCTGGCTTCCAGATGGCGGGTTATTAGTAGTTTGGCCTGCTCCTCGAAGGTTTTAAACGTTTTACATGGAGGAGGATTGGTAGGCATGGGCAGTTCGTCGGAAAGAAAGTAAAATGGCTCTCCATCCGGAGATGAAGAGCCAAGTAGAAAATGCAGCATTTTTCGTGCCTCATAAAGAAGACGCTGCAACCAATGGCTGCTGCTGCTTTGATGTGCACATCAAAGCAGCAGCATAGTGAAGTGTCAACAAAAATCTTTCGTTCCGCATGTCATAGATGTGAGTGGACAGGCTATTTGATGAGTGGGATTCCCGCGTCATCCCGGCCGTCCCCTAGCTTTGACATATGGGCGGAAGGGTATAGAATAGTTTGCGAACGAACGTTGGAGACGATGATGAAGAAGATTGAACCAAAAGAGATTCAGGATAATGCCGTACAATTGATCGGGGACGATTGGATGCTGGTGACGGCGGGTTCTCCGGAGCATTTCAACATGATGACGGCCAGCTGGGGCGGGTTGGGGTTCATGTGGAAGAAGCCCGTGGCGTTTGTCGTTATCCGCCCCCAGCGCCATACCTTCCGTTTTATTGAGGCCGGGGACGAGCTGACGCTTTCCTTTTTCAGCCATGAGTACCATAAGGCTCTGACCGTGTGCGGAACAACGAGCGGACGGGATACGGACAAGGTGGCCGCCTCCGGCCTGACGCCATATGTGACGGAGAACGGCAATGTAAGTTTTACGGAAGCGCGCCTGGTGCTGGAGTGCCGCAAGCTGTACGCGGAGCCTCTCAATCCGGAAGCTTTTCTGGATAAAACCATTGTGCCGGAGTGGTATGCCGCCGGGGATTTCCATAAAATGTATATTGTGGAAATCCTGAACGTATGGGTGAAGGAATAGCGTCCCGGAAATGCCGCAGGCGGACGCCTGTTCGTTGTTTCTGTCCGCGCTTTTTCAGAGGGGGGCAAGGGTTCCATCCTCCAGCCGGAAGGCTGGCAGGGGGCACGGAGCATCGTGCAGCCAGTCCAGATGGGTGGTGGTGATGAGGCTCTGCGCGTCCGCTGGAAGCGACTGCAGAAAGGCTATCCGGCGCGTGGGATCCAGCTCCCCCGAAGACATCGTCAATCAGGTGGATGGGTGTATGTCCCGTTTCTTCCGTCAGGAGGGAGGACTGTGCCAGCTTCATGGAGATGGCGGTGGTGCGCTGCTGCCCTTCGGAAGCGAATTGAGCGGCGTTTCTGCCGTTCAGCGTGATGTCCAGGTCATCCCGGTGGGGGCCGTTCTGGGTTTGTCCGTACCGGATGTCCCGGTCCATGGAGGCGCACAGCCGTTCATACAGGTCTCCTTCCTCCGAGGCGCGGTAAGCGATGGAGACCTGTTCCTGCCTTCCGCCGATATTGCGGTAGGCCAGGGCGATATGGGGCGCCAGGAGCGCCAGCAGATGGGCGCGCAGGTTTCTCAGTTCCGTGCCGTGCAGGGCCAGCTGGCGCGTGTAGGCGTCCAGCTGGAGTTTGTCCCGGTGCCTGTGCTTGAGCAGGTAATTGCGCGTTTTCAGCGCCCGGCGGTAGCTGAACAGGGCCAGTCTGTAGCCTGGATGCCACTGGCTGCCCAGAAAGTCCATGTATTTCCGGCGGGCGTCCGCGCCGGCCTGCACCAGGGAAAGGTCGTCATTCCCCATCCATACCACGGGATAGCTGTCCGCCAGGTAGCTGCGCTGGTCTTTGCGGGGCTCTCCGTTGACGCGGAGGTCCGGAGCGTCCGGCGCCCACAGGATGCGCCGGATTTGCCCCGGAAGTTCTCCGCGGATGCCGAAGGATTGTTTTCCGTGGGAGACCAGAGGCCCGGTCCGGGCTGTGCGTGGGGATTGCAGGCGCAGCAGGAAGCAAACGGCCTCCAGCAGGCTGGTTTTTCCCCGGGCGTTGTTTCCCAGGATGATGGCCCCCTGCTGCGGAATCTGCCAGGAGAAGCTTCCGTAGCAACGGAAGTCCATTAATTTCAGCCTGGAGATCATGGGGCCGGGAAAAGAGGTTATTCCGCAGGGAGGGAGCGGATGGCGTCCATGATTTTGTCCGTCAGGTGCTGGTATGCATCTTTTCCTTTGGCGTTGAGTTCCGCCGGCGTGAAGGGGATGGGGTCTCCCACCGTGACCGTGACGGGGCGGAGCCTGGGAAACCGGGCGCCGATGGGAAAGGCTTCATACGCACCGCTGATGCGCAGGGGCTGCACGGGAACTTTCGTTTTGCTCAGGATGAGGCCGATCCCGCCCATGCCGTCATGGATCTTACCATCCGGCGTGCGGGAGCCTTCCGGAAACACGAGTACGCGCTTGCCGGATTTCAGCAGGCGTATCACGTGCTTGAGGCTGGCGGCATCCGGGTTTTCCTGGTCAATGGGGATAGCCTGGCAGAGGGGCAGAGCCCATTTGAAAATGCCCTGGAACAGCGTCTTGCGTGCAAAAAAATAGATGCCGTCCTCATAGGAAATGCCCAGCATGGGCGGATCCAGAAAGCTCTGGTGATTGCTGACGATGAGCACGGGGCCGTCTTCGATGAGTTTTTCCCGGTTGACGACTTTCCAGGAGAAGAAGGCTTTGGAAATGCTTTTTTTGAAGAGCGTGTAGAAAACCCAGTAGAAAGAGTTCATCTGGAGGAGAGTTTTTTGTTGGATGTTGTCGGTGATGAAACGGACGACCTGGTCAATCGTCATGTCTGACGTATCCACCAGAAGAGCGTCAGGCGCCTGCGCCAGCGGGGCGGTGGCGCGGGAGGAATCCTTGCGGTCCCGCTCCGCGATGGAGTCCGTCAGTCCCTCCGCAGCGCGGCGCGCGGCCCTCACTTCCTCGGAGGCGGTGACGAAGTACTTGAACGGCGTATCCGGAAAAACCACGGTGCCTATGTCCCTGCCTTCCATCACGACGGGTTCCCGGCGGTTATATTCCCGTTGCCGTTCCACCAGCAGGGCGCGTACTTCCGGGATGGCCGCAATGGTGGAAACATGGTCGTTGACCTGCTGGCTCGTGAGTTCTTCGCCCAGCACATGCTGTCCGCACAGAACTACGGATTGGCTGCCGTCCTTGCCGAAAGAGAGGGGCACGGCCGGCAGGGATTCCAGCACGGCCGCCTGTCCGCAGGGTTGATGCCCTGTTCCAGCATGTACCAGGTAACGGCCCGGTACATGGCCCCGGTGTTGATGAACGTATAGCCGAGGCGGTCCGCGATGAGCTTGGCGACGGTGGATTTTCCGGAGGCGGCGGGGCCGTCAATGGCGATGGCTGGATGCATGAGTGTCTTCTGAGTTGGAAATGGGGGCTAAAGCCGTTTGAATTGTAGCTTTGAGCCCTGTGGAAATCAAGCCTGCGTTCCGAAGGGCGTTGCAAAAAAGAGTTTCACTTTTTCCCGTAAATCCGTTATACAGCGGGGCATGGCCCAGCTCAAACACCCGAAGATGGTGGACATCAGAGACATTTTGGACGAGAATACGCGTCTGCCTGCTCTGGTGGCCGCGTCCGCCGAAAAGCTGCTGGGCCTGGAACGCCTGAACAAGGCGTACGACAAGATCGTGCGCGACAAGGAATCCGGTTCTCAGGAAAAATTTCTTTCAGCTTGCCTCCAGGCATTTGAACCTGAAGCTTCAGCTGCGCCCGGGGACCTGGAAAATATTCCTAAGAAAGGGCCTGTCGTTGTCGTTGCCAATCATCCGCACGGCTTGTCGGACGGCATCATGTTCGGGGAGCTGCTTACCCGCGTAAGAGAGGATGTCCGCATCCTGGTCAACGAGCAGCTTTCCCTGTGCGGAGAGCTGGATCCCTGGCTCATCAAGGTGGACGTGTATGAGGATGAGAACGCCCGGCGCAAAAACCTTTCCGGCATGCGCAAGATGATTTCCTGGCTGCGGCAGGGCGGGGTTCTGGGCATTTTCCCCGCCGGCACGGTCTCCAGTTTTTCCCTGGCTCACAAAAGGGTGACGGACGACCCCTGGAACGCGAATATCGCCGCCATTATCCGCATGACGAAAGCGACGGTGGTGCCCGTATATTTCCCGGGGCGCAACAGCCTGCTGTTCCAGGGCATTTCCCTGATCAACCGCAAGGCGCGCGTGGCGTTCCTTCCCCGTGAAGTGGGTCGGGACGGCCGCCGGACACACCGCATTGTGGTAGGCAAGCCCATTCCGTTCAGCCAGCTTGGACAGTATGATTCCGATGAAGCCATCGTCTCCCATCTGCGCCTGCGCACCTATCTGCTGGGCAAAAGTTATGAAAAAAGCCGCCGCCCCCATGTGCACAAAAAGGACCGGAAGGCGAAGATGGCCGCGCTGACCTCCCCCGTTTCCGTGCAGGATATGCAGGCGGAAATCGACGCGCTGCCCCCGGAGTGTCTGCATGCCCGTCAGGAAAATGGAGATTGGGACGTGTACGTGGCGGATGCCCTGCAAATCCCCCCAATATCCTTATTGAAATAGGGCGTTTGCGGGAATATACTTTCCGCCAGGTAGGGGAAGGTTCCGGCAACGCCTGCGACCTGGATACATACGATAACCATTACAAGCACCTGTTCCTGTGGGACAAAACGCACCAGAAAATTGCGGGCGCCTACCGCATGGGGAAACGGACAAAATCCTTGCCCCGCTACGGTGTCAAAGGGCTGTACAACGGGGAATACTTTTCCTTTTCCCCTGCCGCTTTGCGGGTGCTGGACCGCTCCCTGGAAATGGGGCGCGCCTTCATTGTTCCGGAATACCAGAAGAGGCCGCTGGCTCTCGGTTTCATTTGGGAGGGCATCGGCCAGTTCATGGCCCGCAACCACCATTACCGCTACCTGTTCGGCACGGTCAGCATTTCCCGGGATTACACCAACCTTTCCCGCGCCCTCATCGTCTCCTATCTGAAGGCGCATGAAATGGAGCCCGTGCTGGTGAATGAGGTGAGGGCCTACAATCCGCCCCGTAAAGCGGATCTGAAGAGGTCGGAATCATGCATCCTCCCTCTGGGGCTGGCAGATGCCCAGGGGCTGTCCCAATTGGTCGCTGATATAGAAGAGGATGGCAAGGGCATTCCCGTATTGCTCCGCCAATATCTGAAATTGAACGGCAAAAAATTCTTTCCTTCAGCGTGGACAAGCATTTGGCGACGTATTGGACTGCCTGATCCTGGTGGACATTTTCAAAACGCCGGAGCGTTCCATCAAGCGTTATCTGGGCAAAGACGCGTATGAACAGCTCCTGCCTTACATGCAGCGGGAGAAAGAGGAGGAAAAGGCGGCGGAATAATTCCGCAGGCGTTTTGCGTGGCTCTGCCCCCGATTCTTAACGGGCTAGCTGAAGTGCCTGTAACCTGGGGGAAGGGCGGAGGCCGTTTCCGCAGTCATTTCCCCGATGACGGTGAGAGGCGTTTCCGGAAAATGCTCCGCGGCCAGTCGTGCCGCCCGTTCTCGGTCGCCGGGACGGAAGGTCACCAGCAATTCGTAATCCTCCCCATCCCCTACAGCCTGGGCCGCAGTGAACCCCGGGCGCACGGGAAGAAGCTCTTCATGAATACGGAACCCAAGCCCGGAGGCGGCCGCCAGCCGGGAGGTCGGTTCCCAGCCCGTCGGAAAGATCCATCATGGAGGTGGCTACGCCGGAGGCGGCCAGGATGCCTCCTTCCCTGACACGCGGCATGAAGGAAAGATGGTGACCGGTGGGGAAGCTGCCGCCGAGCGTTCCCGTTACGGCAATCAGATCCCCCGCCCGCGCCGTGCTGCGCAGTACGGCTTTGCCTTCCTCCACTTCTCCGGTCAGCGCCACGTTGATGATAAGCCCGTCCGCAGGCAGGCCGGAGCTTTCCCCCCCGGCGATGCTGATGCCGAACTGCCGCGCCAGCCGCCCCATGCCGCGGTAAATTCCTTCCACCTGGGAGATGGGGCGGTCTGCGTGCACGAACAGGGTCACCAGTGCGTGAAGGGGCGTGCCGCCCATGGCCCCTATGTCTGAAACGGCCCGTGCCAGCGCCTTCCTCCCGATCAGCTCCGGGGCCGTTCCGGGCAGGAAATGCATGCCTTCCACCACGCAGTCCGTTTTCAGGAGCAGCTGGCGGTTTCCTGACCCCCGGATGATGGCGCAGTCGTCTCCCGGCCCCGTTTCCAGGGACGGATTGGAAGGCATCAGGGGCAGGAGGCGGGCTACCAGCGCATCCTCTCCCGTCTGCCGGATGCTGGGCTCAGGTTCCATACTGAAGAAGGATGCCGGGATACAGAATGTTGATGAGAGTGGCGGTGTTGAAAATGCAATGGGCGATGATGGGCGTCCAGATGCTGCCCGTGTATTCGTACAGCAGCACCAGTACGGCTCCGAAGATTGCCAGGGGGATGAACGGAACCAGGCTGACGTGGATGATGCCGAAGAGGAGGGAGGTGGTGATCAGGGCAAACCAGACGCCCGTGTATTTTTTCATGATCGGGTACAGATAACCGCGGAAAATAAGTTCCTCCACCAGAGGGGCGGCGATGGCGGCGCTGAAGCAGATAACCGTGATCAGGGGAATGTCGCTGGAATGCCTCAGCACGGAAACAATGGATTGTTCGGCCGGGGCGTTGGTGGCGTGTTCAATCCACTGGAACAGGCCCGCCTTGTCCAGCAGGAAATGGATGGCCAGCACCAGCAGATAACCTGCCGCCGGAGCGTAGAGGAGGACTTTCAGGGAATGTTTTTTCAATCCCAGCGCCTCCATCCGGCCCGTATGGAACATGCGCACCAGCAGGACGAAGGCCAGAATGAGATTCAGGCAGGTTCCGTTGAAAACCTTGTAGCTGTCCAGCTCCATGTTGGTTGTGCTGGGCGGAGCGGAAGCACCCGGAGGCGTGGCTGCCGCCAACAGGGCCCCCAGGCTGAAGTAAAGCACGATGATGCCGCACATGGCGATGTCCAGCATGTCCAGATGGCCTACGGGAATGCGCCATTTCAGCGGATGCCGGGTATCAGGCGCATGATTCCGGCGGAATATGTTTACCGCCACGGCGAGGAACATGACGGTAATCAGGATGGAAGAGAACAGGGTAATGAGCTGGTCCGTTAATTCATTCATGGAATAGGCATGTGTGGAATGGGCCGCCCTTCCAGGGGGCCGCGCCGGAAGAAAAGCTCCTGTTTCTTTAGTGGAAACACGGTGATTTTCCAGCAGAAAATGAGCTATCTCCCCTCATTCCGCAAAAAAAATCATAAGGAAAGGGAATGAATACTTTTCAAGGAAAAGCGGGTATGCTACGTTCCCAACGGATTATCGCCATGAATATTCAACCCAAAATCACGCCTGTGCTGGACCCCGGCTTCGTGCCGGCCGTTCTTTGGAATCAAGCTTTTGAGGCCAAAGCCGCCGCCGATCCTGCTTCTCATCAAGTGGATATCGCTCTGACCCGCAATGACGGGACCTGTTTCCGCTGGTCCGGCAAGCTTCTTCCCCATACCGGAGAAAACATTGCCCTGAATGAAACCTATGTGGAGCGCATTGTGAAATTCCTGCTGTGGCAGAAGGGCGGCAATATCATCCTCGTCGCCGGGGATGACGCTATTGCGGACATGCTGGCCTCCCGCTATTGCAAGGGCGGTATCCGCGATCGACTGGGATTTCATCGGCAAGAAGATTTACGGCTCCCCCCGATTGAAGTGAAAAAGGTTTCCGTGGAAGAACTTCCCGAGGAATACTCCGGCTCCATGACACTGGGCCGCAACCTGGACGGATGCCGCATCGGTTTTGACCTGGGCGGTTCCGACCGCAAATGCGCCGTCGTGGTGAATGGGGAAGTGGTTTATTCCGAGGAAGTGGTCTGGGACCCTTACTTCCAGAAGGATCCCCAGTATCACATTGACGGAATCCAGGATTCTCTGGAACGCGCCGCCGCTCATCTGCCCCGGGTGGACGCCATCGGCGGATCCTCCGCCGGCGTGATCATCAACAGTGAAGTACGCACCTCCTCCCTGTTCCGCGGCGTCAGCCAGGAAGACATTGAAAAGACTCTCGGCAAGGTATTCCGCACCCTCCAGAAGGAAAAATGGAACAACATTCCCTTTGAAGTGGTGAATGACGGTGAAGTCACCGCCCTCGCAGGGGGGCCATGGGCATGAACGATAACGCCGTGCTCGGCGTGGCCATGGGCACCTCCGAGGCCGCCGGCTACGTGGATCCGGAAGGCCACATCAAGCCCTGGCTGAATGAACTGGCTTTTGCCCCTGTGGACTACTCGGAGGAAGGCGGAGTGGACGAATGGTCAAGGATATGGGCGTAGACGCCCTTTATTTCTCCCAGCAGGCTGTGGCCCGCCTGGCCCCCCGCGCCGGCTTCCAGTTTGAAGGAATGCCCTTCCCGGAACAGCTTAAAAAGGTTCAGGCCGCCATGGCGGAAGGCGACGAACGCGCCCGCAAGATTTATGAAACCATCGGCGTGCACTTCGGCTATGCCATTGCCCATTACGCCAGGTTCTATGATATCCGCAACCTGCTCTTCCTGGGCCGTGTGGCTTCCGGAGACGGCGGCCAGATCATCATTGACAAGGCGGAAGAAGTGCTGCGCACCGAATTCCCCGAGCTGAAGATCCAGCTCCGCGTGCCGGATGAAAAGACCAAGCGCCACGGACAGGCCGTAGCCGCCGCTTCCCTTCCGGCTCTCTCCTGAAGGGATTAATCAAATTTGCGGGAGGGGCCCTGGCTGGGGGCCCTCCCTGCTCATATTCGGAGGGGGGCGGACAATCCGCGCCATTTTTCCTCCTTCCTTTTTTCTGATTCCCGTTCCGCCGCCCTGCGTTCATGGTTCCCCAGAAAGAAAACATCGTCAATTGCCCGGCGTGCGGACAGCCCATGGATGTTTCCCTGCTGCCTCCGTACGCCAACGCCATTTGCCCGGGCTGCCAGGCGCTGACGCGTGTAAAAACGCGCATGGGGCCTTATCGTATTACCGGAAAACTGGGAAAAGGCGGCATGAGCGTGGTGTTCCGGGCGGAGGATGCCGTTCTGGGGCGGGAAGTGGCCCTGAAAGTGCTGAATGATGCTTATGCCGGGGATGCCCTGCGTTGCGAACGTTTTGAACGGGAGGCCCGGATCATGGCGCGGGTTTCCCATGAAAACCTGGTGCAGCTTTATGCCGTTGGGCGTGACCAGGGCCTTTTTTACATTGCCATGGAGCTGGTGGAGGGCAATGGCCTGGATGCCCTGATTGCTGCGGAGGAACGTGTGCCGGAAGACAGGGTGCTGCGCCTGACGCTGGATATCGTGCGCGGGCTGGACGCCGCATGGAATGCGGGCCTTATGCACAGGGATATCAAGCCCGCCAATGTTCTTTTGTCCCCCGACGGAGTCGCCAAAATCGTGGATTTCGGCCTGTCCCTGCTTCATAGCGAATCCGACATGGAGCGGGAAATATGGGTTACTCCTTATTACGCCGCGCCGGAAACGCTGTTGCGAGGAGAGGAGGACTTCCGTACGGACATGTACGCTTTGGGTGCTACCATGTACCATTTGCTGGCAGGTGCGCCTCCCCGTGTGGACGCTTCCCAGTCTTCCGATATTCTTCTGGAGAACAAGAAAGATCTCCCTCTCCTGGAGCAGGTGGTGAACGACATTTCTCCAATGACCTGTTTCATTGTGGACAGACTGATGGCTTTTAATAAAGAAGACAGGTTCTCTTCCTATCCCGAATTGATAGATGCCGTGGAACAGGCGCAGGAGGAATACGCCCGGGCCATGCAGGAATCCGGTCTCACCTGGGCGGAACGGCGCGCGGTGGAGGCCCGGCACGCACGGCGCAGGAAATGCCGCATCATCGTTGCCTCCTCCATTGTTTCCGTAGTGGCGCTGGCGTTGGGCGTTTGGGGATGGGCGGAATGGCGGGAGGATGGAGCTCCTTCTCCCGTAACTCCGCCTTCGCCTATTTCTCCTGCGGCGGAAGCAGCCTTGGAAGACAGGGAGGCGGCGGAATCGCGGCTGGAGCGCAGCATACGCTTCGGCAAACTGTTTAACGAAGCCCAGGAATCCCTGAACCGTGGGGATCTGGTGAAAGCCGCCGCCATGTTCGGCGATTTGGCGGCTCAGCCGGACTGCCCCCTGTCCACATCCCTTTGGGCCGGTTTGAACCAGGTTCTGTGCATGTGGGTGCGCGGCCAGTTCCCGGAAGGGGTGGAGCGTCTGGAAGAACTGGGCAGAAAGATGGAAGCCTGCGGGGACCCTGAGGAACTGGAACGTTCCAGGGATATTGGCAACCTGGTCATGTACCTGAGCTCCGCAGACTGGTCTTCCCGGATGCCGGGGCTGCGCTCCAATTCTGACCTGGCCGTGCATTATTATGTGGGCATGGCGCTGAAATCCTGGTACTTTGCCGGGAGATGGACGGAATACGGCGGCTTTCTGGACCGGGTGGCCGCTGATGCGGCGGATGACCGGGACAGGAACGTCCGTGAGCTGGCTTCCGCGTGGCTCAGCAACCTGGAGAAGTATACGGACCAGTACGCGCGCTTGAAACGTCTTCAGGACATGCCGGAAAAAACGGTGGCTGAAGTAGAGGCCAAACGGTCCGCGGCGGACTTCCTGCGGGAACAGATGGTCATTGGGGAAGTTCCTTCCATGTCTCCGGCTTATGCCGCGCTGGAAGGAATACTGGATCATTTGAGGATGCAGTACCAGTCTGCGCGGGACTGGGAGGCTGCGGAAGCCGTGAAGGCGTCTGAAAGGAAAAAGGCGGAAGAGATGCAAAAAAAACTGGAGGAGGAAAAGAGGAGGGAAATCCTGCTGGCCGCCCAATCCAGAAGTTATGAAGGCGTCTGCCGGGAAGCGGAGGGCATCATGAAGGAAACCGGTGATTATGAGAAAGTTTCCACTGTTTATGGAGAGGCTGAAAAAGTCATTTCCTCTCCTGCGGTGAAAGCCCGTCTGGCCATGCGCCGGGAAATGACGGACCAGATGCTGCCGTTGTTCTCCCGCATGGAGAAACTTTTGCCCGTACTGTTGGAAAAGAAACCGGGGAAAACTCTGGTGCTCAGAGATGGCTCCAGGGTGCGCCTGAAAGGGATGAAGGGACATCTGCTGACCGTGGAGCCTCAGGACAGCCGGGAAGGAAGCGGTGCGTACCAGGTCAGTTGGAACGAGCTTCCGTTCAACTCCCTGCATGCTCTGGCGCGGGAATGCCGCCAGAAGCAGCCTGCGGAATTTTCTTCCCTGGCGGATACGTATTCCAAGCCTTTGCTTATTTTTGGCAGGCTGACGGGAACCATTTCCTCCGCACAGCAGGAAAAAGCATTGCTTCAGATGGACCGCTCTTTCATTGAAAAATGGAATTTATGGATGAACAGTCTGGAGGCGGAGGAAGGGCTGCCGGGAGACGATGGAAAATCAAGTTGATTCTGGAAGGGAATAAAGTCCCTTGAAAGGCGGCGGATTGCTGTCGCCGGCAGGTTTCTGCCCCCGCCGCGTGTTTTGCCGGCTGCCCCCGGGCCGGAAAAAAAGGAAAACCGTCCGGGTAAATGCCTTTGTTCCGGATTTGGAGAAGAGTAATGGTGATGAAGTAAAATTTGCTTGCCTAGGGTACTTCGGACAGGTCTCATAGCCGCATGAGATTGATCAGCTTTCTGACGCTGGCATGCGTGGCCGGCTTCCTCTCTTCATGCAGTTGTGATTGTCATAAGCCCGCGGACTTCGCTCTGAAGGATTACCAGCCTACCTCCAGCAAGCAGTTCCGTTAACTTCCCTGTATGTTTGAAATCCGCGAAAAACCGGAAATGGTGGAACGGGCCATGCTCGTTTCCATTTACTTCGATCCCTCCGAGGCCGGGGAAAAACAGGCCATGCTGGATGAGCTGGAAGACCTTGTCTCCAATCTCGGCATCGGCATCGCAGGGAAGCACCTCGTCAAGTCCAGGGACATGCACGCCAAATTCCTGTGCGGCACCGGAAAGGCGCAGGAAGTGAAGCAGCTGGCGCTGGATTGCCGGGCGGATTGCGTTGTTTTTGACAATATGCTCTCCCCATCCCAGCAGAGGGAATGGGAACGGCTTGTTGACGAATGCGTCATTGACCGTGAAGAGGTCATTCTGGACATTTTTGCCAGGCGCGCCCGGACACGGGAAGCCACCCTGCAGGTGGAACTGGCCCGCATGCAGTATTCCCTGCCGCGCATGGCCCGCATGTGGAACCACCTGGACCGCCAGGGCGGGGGCTCCGGCGGCGGCAAGGGAGGCGGCGGAGCCGCCAGGGGGGAAGGTGAAAAGCAGATTGAAGTGGATCGTCGTCTGGCGCGCGCCAGAATTGAGGCTATTCAAAGGGAACTGGTCCTGGTGACCCGTCAGCGCGCCACGCAGCGCAAGGAACGGGAGCGCCAGGCCGTCGCCACGGCCGCCATTGTAGGTTATACCAATGCCGGAAAATCCTCCCTCCTGTCCCTGGTGTCCGGGTCTGAAGTCATGGCCAGGGATATGCTTTTTGCCACGCTGGACACCACAACGCGGAAGATAGAGCTTCCCCATGGGCAGCCGCTGCTGCTGACGGATACCGTGGGCTTCATCCGCAACCTTCCTCACCGTCTGGTGGAAGCGTTCAAGTCCACGCTGGAGGAAGCAGTTCTGGCGGATTTCCTGATTCAGGTGGTGGACGCTTCCGATCCGGAAGCCGTGCGCCATTATGAAACGACTCTGGAGGTTCTCAATGAACTGGGTGCGGGTGACAAGCCCATGATCGTGGTTCTAAACAAGGCGGACCTGGTGCCGGAAGAACGGCGCGGGGCCCTGGAAACGCTGCTGGCGCCTCATTTCAGCGGCAGGGTGGTTCCCATGTCCGTGAAAGAAGGGAATGGTGAGGGAGACCTGCTGAATGCCTGCGTGGAAATGCTGGAAAGCCGTGTCCGGCGCGCCCGGTTCCTGATTCCCTATACCCGCAGCGACCTGGTGGCCGCCATGCATAGTGAAGGCAAGGTTTTCTCTACGGAATATGTAGAGGAAGGGACCTTGCTGGAAGCCGTGCTTCCTGTGGCCTTTTACAATAAACTGGAGTCATTCCTGGCAGACAGGTAATCCCCTGTTCCTGAAGCCTGGGGCTTTTCTTTGCGTTCCGAAGGCCGTTTCGGGGCGGGAAACGCCTTTTCTTCCGGAGACAGTGTCCGGATCCTGGACGGGTCAAACCCGGTATCCCAGGTCGTTCAGGCATTTCATCACATCCCTGACAGGCAGTCCGATGACGTTGTCCGTATCCCCGCGCACGGAGGAAATAATCATCTCCCCGTGTTCCTGAAAGGCGTAGGAGCCGGCCTTGTCCATCACGTCCACCAGTTCCATGTAATGGCGGATGTCTTTTTTTCCGTCAGCTTCCGGAACGTTACTTCCGTCAGCACGGCCAGGTTTTTCATGCCCAGCGGGGAACGGATGGCAACCGCCGTGCAGACATGGTGCGTGCGTCCGGAGAGCTTCCGGAGCATGGACCGGGCTTCTTCTTCATCTTCCGGCTTGCCAAGAGGAAAGCCTTCCAGAAAAACGAGCGTATCCGCGCCGATGACGGTGGAATCCGGATGTTCCTGGAACACGGTTTCCGCCTTGGCGGCGGCATTGTGCAGGCAGAGTTCCTGCGGGGGCATGGAAGCCTCTTTCAGTTCTTCCGTGCCCCGGACAATAATGGAAAAGGAATGCCGGTTTTCTCCAGCAATTCACGCCGCCGGGGCGATTGGGAGGCCAGGATGACGGGCGGAATCATGGGAGAAAAAAGCGGTCATGAAAAACAGGGAGCCGATTTTTCTCAAGCTCCCTGGATGATGGGCTGTCAATGATTGCCTGTCAACTGTCTGCTTCCCATGATCCTCTGGAAAGCCTCGGGGAAATTTCCCGAATGGACCTGATAATGTTTTTGGAAAAGGCGCCCATGCGTTTCCGGATGGTTTCCCGGTCTTCCGCTGTATCAACCCCATGCCCACCAGGGCGCGGCCTACGCGTTCCCCAGTGTAGGTATAGTTGAAATAACAGAGGGAAGCCAGATCCGCGATGCGTTCCATGAAGTCAAGGAAGGCGCCGGCTCGTTCCGGAAATTCAATGTGGACGAACAGGGGGTGTTGACACAGTTCCGGCTGGTAGTGAATCATGCGGAAGCGCACGTCGTCGTCCTCGCTGATGTCTTCGAATTCGATTCCTTTCTTTTTCAGTGTCGTGCGGATGGTATCCAGGTCTTCATCGGAAGCGGCAATGCCGAACACGGGGTGCTGGGTGTTTCCCTCCGTTTTGCCGTATTGCACATCCACCAGCGTCGTATCCTGCGGAATGTGGCGCAGGTATTTAAGCACCTGTCCGCGCTTGGAATCCATGGAAATGCGCAGATAGCGCGTTTCATGGTTGCCGATGCCCGCCTGCCGGGCAATCTGGGTAAGGTGGGTGAAATCCATATTGGCTCCGGAAATGACCACGAAGCTCTTTTCCTCCGGCTTTACTTCGCCCCGGTTCCATTGTTTCAGGAATCCTGCCAGGCTCATGGCTCCGGATGGTTCCGGCACGACGCGGGAGGATTCCCACATGGCCCGGATGGCCTGGCAGACCTCATTATTGGTCACGGTCACGAACTCGTCAACCAGTTCCCGGCAAAGGGGATAGGTTAATTCTCCGGGGATGTGGACGGCTGTGCCGTCGCAGAAGACATCCACGTAATCCAGATTCACCCGGCGTCCCTGCTCAATGGAAGTTTTCATGGACGCCTGGTCGATGCCTTCCACGCCGATGACCTTGATGCGGGGCCAGAATTTTTTCAGCCAGCACGCCACGGAGGCGGCCAGTCCGCCGCCGCCGATGGCGACGTACGCGCGGTCAAAAGGGCCTTCTCCGCTCATCACCACTTCGTCCGCCAGCGTTCCCTGTCCGGCCATGGTCACCAGGTCGTCATAAGGATGGACAAAAGTGCAGCCGTGAGTTTCCGTGTATTCATGGGCGGCGGCGGCCGTCTCGTCATAGCAGTCCCCATGGAGCATGATCTTCACATGCCTACCGCCGTGGCGGCGCACTTCCGTCTGCTTCACTTCCGGCGTGGAGCGCGGCATGAAAATGGTGGCATGGCAGTTCAGCACTCTGGCTGCCAGCGCCACGCCCTGGGCGTGATTGCCGGCGGAAGCCGCCACAATGCCCTTGTCACGGGCTTCCTGGCTCAATGCGGCCATGCAGTTGAACGCGCCGCGCCACTTATAGGCCCGGATGGGCCCCAGATCCTCTCTCTTGGCGTATACCGGGGCCTGGATGCCCGGCAGATTCAATCGCTGGAGAGGAGTCGGCTCGCCAACGGTGTAGACGCGCTGGCGGGCCTGCAGTATTTCCGCGGAAAGACGGTCCGAAAGTATGCTCATGATTGTAATGCTGGCTCCCATTCTACTGAAGTCCAACCCCTTTTTCCAGTAAAACGTTCCCGGGGGGGCGGCCTGTTTTCAGGAATTCAGGTTTTCTGGACGAAAAAAGCCGCCCGGAGGCGGCTGTTTCTTCTGAACAAGGTGGCGAAGCGGACGGGGCTCGAACCCGCGACCTCCAGCGTGACAGGCTGGCGCTCTAACCGAACTGAGCTACCGCTCCATGACCTTGGATGCCGTCCCTGCCTTGCGGCGGGGACGTGGAGGCTTATACAGGCACTCCCATGGGAATGCAAGACAAGAAATCATTTTTTCCTGCATGCGGGGTTTTCTTGCTGGGAGAAACAGGTTAAATAACCGGACGGATTTGAAATCCGTAAATGATATGAATTAACCCAGATAATGAATAAAATATTAATAATGCCGATTCTTGAAACTGGTACCCCCGTTTTTTCTCTTTCCCCTTTCAGGCTGTTCCATGCTTCCTAAAGGGCTTGGCCTCAAAATGGTCATTGACAACGGATTTCAAATACGATATTGCATCCGGTTAATAGCGTATTTTATCTCTGTTGAAAAATTACGTCGTGTTGAGCATATTGACTATTAATTATTTTTTATGAAGCTTCATCTGCCCGTCACTCTGTTGTCCGCAGTACTCGCCTGCTATTCCGTTGCAGTTTTGACAGCCTCTGCCGAGACGCTTACAAGTAATGTAACCATTAGTACTGATACCACTTGGAATGAGACGACGACCATCGGAGCGAACGGTCTGACCCTGACCATTGAAACCGGAAAGACGCTGACCCAGGCGGAGGGAGCGTTCAATATTGGCAATAACAGCCTCACCATCACCGGCGGCGGCGTTTTCAGGATTGAAACGGCGGCTACGCAGAAAATCGGGAGTGATCCAATCTCCAAAACACTGACTATTAATAACGCTACGCTGGATTTGAGCGCTCCGGACGCCAGTCTTAACTCGGGGGGTATACCCGTTGCCGTGTGACCGTGACCGACGGCGGCGTGCTGCGCGTGGGGGAATATTCCTATAATGGTCTGGGTCAGATGGCCACCAATACGGATTACTGGACCTTGAACAACAAAGGGCGCCTGGAGCTTACCAAGGAGGAAAACGGAGATTCGGGTGCGGCCTGACGGTAGCGGGGGGGGCGGCGCCGTGGAGGTGGAGAATGCCTCCAGCACCGTGCGCATGACGGTATCTTCCGCCCAGTGGATTCAGTTGAACGGCGCCCTGACGCTGACCGGGGCCGGGAATATGACCACGGCCGGCGACAATGTGTTCCGGGGACAGGCAGGTTGATCAAGGACGGTTCGGGACGCTGACCCTGGCCCATGCCTCTTCCTTCACGGGCGGCGTGGAACTGAAAGGGGGCACCCTCATTGTCAGCCATGCCTCCGGAATGGGAACGAACAAGAACCTTTCCGTAACGGGGAATGCGGCCATCGGCGGCATTTCCGCGGGGTACGGCGGCCTTTTCCCCTGTCCGCGGGAGCGGGCCTGGACGTCTCCGCCGTGGACAGCAATGCCGGCCTGTCCATGACCGCCGGCGTCCCGTCCCTTGGGGGGCAGAATACGATGACCGGCAACCTGAACCTGGGAGCGGCCGTGCGGATTGACGCCACTCACATGACGGTGAACGGCAATCCCCTGCTGGCCCTGAACGGCGCCCTGACGGTGAACGGCAGCCTGCTGCTGGAGAACAGCGACAGCGTGAGCTGGAGCGCGGGCACGTACAATCTGATTAATGCCACGGGCGGCATCACCGGGGATCTGGGCCAATACCATTCTGCTGGGGACCGAATACATCGGCAACTGGAGCCCCACGGACAATACCCTCAAATTCGTCGTGGCGCAGGTCACGCCCCTGACCTGGACGGGCGGCGGAGACAATACGTGGACGGTGGGAGGAACGGGGGGATTCCCCCTGGAATGCGGGATTGCCTTTTGCCAACGGCAACGGAGTCATCTTCGGTGACGTAGCAGGCAATGCGCCGCAGACCGTGAACATCGCCGGGCAGGTGAATCCGGGCCTGATCGTCGTCAATGCTGACGCAACCGGTTATACGTGGACGGGGTCCGGTTCCCTGGTGGGAAGCTCCAAGCTGCAGAAGACCGGCAGCGGAACCTTGTCCATCGCCACGGACAACGCCGGTTTTTCCGGAGAAGTCCTGCTGGGCGGCGGCACGGTGGAAATGCGGCATGACGCCGCGCTGGGTGCCGGCAGCATCATCTTTAATGGAGGCTCTCTGAAATACGGCGCTGGGATAACGGCGGACATTTCCGGACAAATTCAGACAGGCGCGTTGGCTTCCAACGCTGTTCTGGTGGATACGAACGGGAATGCCGTCACATGGGCATCCCTGGCCGGCTGGATGGGAACCATCACCCGCACGGGAGAAGGCAGCCTGAATCTGGCGGCGGGCGCCTACGGAGGCAAGCTGATTAACAGCGGAGCCGGCTCGCTGGTGATCGGAGCGGGCAACGCCACGCTGGGAGGAGGCATTTCCGGGACGGTCGTCAAGACGGGTGACGGCACGCTGTCCCTGAGCAGGGACGCGTTCAACGCATCGGCGGGAGGGACGCTGGTGGTGGAATCAGGCACTCTCGCTGTTGCGGCAGAGGGGACGTTAAGCTCCGACCTGAACATCACCCTGGGAAAAAACGCGGTGATGCAGACCGGCTGGGCCACCAACATCACCGGCACGGGCATATTGACGATGGGGAACGGTTCCAAGCTGCGCCTGCTGAACGGGAACGGTAACCGTCTCATCGACATGCAAATCCGGCTGGACGCCGGAGAAGGCGGCTACGCCGTCATTGACGGCTCCAGCAATGGAAATAATGCCACGCTGACCTCCGCCATCACGGGAACGGGCGGCCTGAAAATCATTTCCGATGTTGGGGGCAACGGCTGGAATTTTAAAACAGGATGGGTGAAGAATTCCTATGACGGCGATACGGAAATAGCCGGAACCGGTAGTAACATCAGCCTGACTTATAATGTCGGCACAGCCTCCGTCGCTGCCGGACAGGTGCTGACCCCGTGGGGGCAGGGCAGCGTCACGCTGGGCGGCAGTGAAAAAAATGTCACGGTGACGTTCAACGGCTTGAATGCCGCAGCCGCGGCGGGGGGAGTGTCCCTGGACGGGGATGTCACGCTGAAAGGGACGAACGCCGCGACCTTCCTGAACGTCTTTACCGGAATCACAGGAACCGCGACGCTTAACGGCAAAGGTGTCCGTGGAAACGTCCGGCAGCGGAACGGCGACCCTCGCCGGAGGAGACAGCCTGCAGATGCTCGGCGGACTGGGCGGTGCGGGAACGCTGGCCGTCACTACCCGCAACAGCGCGGGCTCCCTGACGCTGGGCGGCGATGTTGGCGATTTTACCGGAACACTGAACCTTTCAGGGAACAATCTTTACCTGAATGCGGATACGGCTCTGGCCGGAACATTGAACGCCTCCACCGCCAAGGTGACGGCGCTGCGGAAGCAGAACGTGACCGGAACGCTGAACGCCGCTTCCCTGGCGGTTGACGGAAGCGCCCTGAGCTCGGACGGAGCGACGCTGACGGTGAGCAACCTGGCGCTGGGCGCGGATGCAGGCGTCAGCCTGGACATTAACGGGAATATCACCGCGGGGACTTATACGCTGGTTTCCTGGGACAACCTGACGGCAGGCAACTTCGCAGATGCGGGGACGATGACCCTGACCGGTACGCTGGCCAGCCTGTACCAGGGAACCTTCAACGTGAATACCGGTGACAAGACGGTGACCGTTTCCGTCAGCATGGCGGACGGCGTGGTGGTCTGGGACGGCAATCCGATCGGCGCCGTGGACAACACGACGACCTATCTGTTTGACGGAACGCACACGGGAGTGGCGTCCCTGACGGGGGACGTGAATGCCAAGGCCATTTATTTCAACAACGGGATAGGGCAGGACCTGGAGCTGACCAACAACGGAGGCAAGCTTGCCGGGAACGGAACCATGACCAAACTGGGAGAAGGAAAGGTGACCTTCAACAGCTCCAACAATGATTACTCCGGCGCGGTCAACATCAAGGAAGGAACCGTTGCCGTGAAGGCGAACATGGCCCTGGGGACCGGAACGGTGACCGTGGACAGGACGGGACGGCTGGAAATCGGCGTAACGGGCGGAATTGCGGATATTCTGGGAGCCACGATGCCGACGATCAACGGAGGCACGATCGCCTTTGCCTCCGGAGGGGCCAATACGCTCGGCAAACTGCTGACCGGCTCCGGCATCAATCTGGAAGTGTCGGGCCGGAACGGCCCTGACGGTTTCCACCGCCCAGACGAAAACCGCGCTGACCACGGTGGGCGAGGGCGCGGTCCTGAACCTCGGCAAGAATGGAGACGGACAGCAATCCATCCTTTACGGCGATTTGATAGTGAACGGCGGCACGCTGAACACTACCGCGGGCGATCCGTTCGGTTACAACAACAATGGGAATTTCGGCACGTTGACCCTGAATAGCGGCACCTGGAATGTCGGCGGCGGCAATACGACCATGGCCAATACCAGAATGGTGTTCAACAACAGCCGGGTCATTCTGAACATGCCCGGCGGGGGATTAAACGGCTTCGACTTGTTCAGCGGCACCAATACCATTGTGACGCAGCAGTCCGCTACCGGAATGAGCGTCTTCTCCGTGGCGGAGGGAGCCCCCTCCACCGGTCAGGCGAATGCCCTGACCCTCCGCGGCGGCACGGCCATCTTTGACATAGCGCGCGGGAATTTTGCGCTGGACGATACTAATACGGCAGATTTGAAGCTGGATGTAATCGTAGCCAAGGAAGGCAACGGCGCCAACCTCGTAAAGCAGGGGAACGGCGTGCTTCAACTGACCAAGGCCAGCGATTATACCAACCAGACCCTGATCAAGGAAGGGACCATCCTGCTGACGGGAGCCGGCTCCCTGGGTTCCGGAGCGGTGACGCTCGGCGGCAATGGAGACGCTTTCCTGACCTATGCGGTGGATGCGGACCAGACGGTGGCCAACGTCATCGGCGGAACGGGTTCCATCACCCAGAAGGGTCCGGGCAAGGTGACGCTCAGCGGCGCCAATACCTATGCCGGCACGACCAATGCGGAAGCCGGAACGTTGGCGGCGGGAAGCGCTACGGCGTTCGGGACCAGCACGGTCTCCATCTCCTCCGGAGCGACGCTGGACATCGGCAATTATGCGGTGAATAACGCGGTCAACGTGAAAGCCGGCACGGCGGATGCGCTCTCCACGGGCGCCATCACCAGCAACGGCGGCTCCATCGGCAGCCTGACGCTGGGCAGCTACTCGCGCCTGAACGTCACCGGAGACATGGCCATGGCCGCGGGCTCCTCCTTCACCTTTGACATGACAGGACTGACGGCGGGAGGAAACGCCCTGGTGACGCTCACCGGCGGACTGACGCTCACCGGAACGCACAACGTCACCCTCAACAACTACGACACGCTCACCGACTCGGGAGACTATTCCCTGCTGACGGTGGGAAGCGGAACGCTCACGCTCGGCTCCTTCAACATCGGGGACCTCATCAATGACGCCCATCCGGAACTGACCTACACGCTGGGACTTTCCGCGGACGGCAAAACGCTTCAGCTCAAGATCGAATCCTCCGCGAACATGCTCACCTGGAACGGAACGGCGGACGCCGGAACATGGAGCGCGGGCGACGTGAGCAACTGGACCTACGGCGGAAGCGGCTCCGCGCCGGCGACCACGGACGGCCAGCCCCTGCTCTTTGACAACACGGCAGCCAACAAAACCGTGACGATCACGGGAGACGTGGCTCCCTCCTCCATCGTCGTCAGCAACAGCGGCGCGGACAACACCTACACCTTCCAGGGAGACGGGCACATCACGGGCGCCACGACCATCCTGACCAAGAGGGGGGACGGCACCCTGCAAATCCGCAATACGAACACCTACGGTGGTTCTACGTCCCTGGAAGGGGGCATTGTGGACATCAACGGAGACGGAGCGCTGGGAACGGGTTCCATCATCTTCGGCGGCGGCATCCTGCAGGCCTCCGGGAACGTGACGCTGACGCAGACCATGGTGCAGAAGAACGCCGGGGACGCGGTCAAGCTGGCCGCCTCCGGAGCCGGCACCACACTGACGGTGAATACGGCCGGGCAGGACAGCTTCCTGTCCCTCAACTGGAACATCTCCGGGAATGGAGCCGTGGCGCTGGGGAACATCGCCAATACCAAGGTCCTCTCCGGAACCGTGACGGTGGCCAGCGGCTCCACCCTCAAGCTCTCCGGCGGCAATGAAATCGCCCTTTCCGGCGTGCTCAAGAACATCAGCGGCACCCTGGCCAAGACGGACGGAGGCTCCCTGCTCGTCAAGGCGGCCAACGGCAATGACGCGCTTAACGGCACGCTCAGCAATGCCGGAGGCAGCATCGTTCTTTCCGGCTACGGAGCGGCTACGGCCAACCGTACCATCACGATGAACGGCACGCTGAATGCCGATCTCATTGACGTCACGTACGGCGTGACGCTGGACTTGAAGAAAGACCTTGATATCGCCACGCTGCAAATAGGCGGCGGCACGATGGGCAGCAACACGCAGGCTTCCGCGGTCAACGTGGGGACGGGCGTCACGCTCACCTCCACCACCGGCGTCAATTTGGGCGGCGCCAACGGGCAGGGAGCCCTGGCAGGCAATCTCAACATCAACGGCGGCACTGCCGTGCTGGCGGCCGCCTCCTTCCTGGATGGCTCCGACTCCGGCATCACCCTCAGCGGCGGCGGTACGCTCGCTCACGATGGGCGGCGATATCACCGGCACGTCCGGAACCCTCACGCTGGGAGAAGGCACGCTCAACTCCTCCGCTGCCTGGACAACTTCTGTCGGAGTCGCCCTCAACGCCGCTTCCGGCAAGACCGCCACGGTGGATACCACGGGGGGGGACATCACCCTCAACGGCGCCTTCACCGGTTCAGGCAACCTTCTGAAAACCGGTACGGGCACTCTGAGCATAGGGGCCGCCAGTGCGGGTTACACGGGTACCGTGACGCTTGCTTCCGGAACGCTTTCCTTCCAGGACACCGCCGATGGCTATAAAGCCCTGGACAGCGCCAGCCTGGTGGTGGGCACGGGGAACGTCTCCAAGACGCAGGACCTGGCCGGAAGCACTTCCATGATTCAGTTTGACGCGGCCGGAACGCAATTGGAAATTGAAACGCTCACCCTTACCCTCTCCGCTGACGTGATTAACGCCATGCAGGGCTGGGGCGCGGGGACCGCACGGCGTGGCTCAACCTGACCAACGGAGCGCTGGGCTACGGTACGGCCATCTTCAACCCGCTGCTGGAATCCCTGGGCTTTACGGTGACGGGCATCAACGGAGGCTCCATCGGCATCACGGGGACGCCACGCAGATTTACGCCGTGGGAAGCGAAGACAAGACGGTCACGAACAATTCCGAGCTGGACCCGTACCGCGCGGTCATCGTGGACGGCAACCTGGCCCTCAACCTCCCCGGCGTGGACGATACGGCTGACGGCCTGACGATCAACAATCTTTCCGGTGCGGCTTCCGGCGTTATCAACATCACCAGCACGAACGGCGGACCTCGGCTCCATCAAGCTCAACTCCTCCAACTCCGGCGACCTTTCCTCCTGGACATTACCGGGAAGGCGGAAGCGGGAACGCTGACGGATGAAGGCAACGGCGGCAACCTCTCCATCGGGGGAAAAACGGTACCCTCTCGCTCACGGGAGCCGGTTCCGAACTTTCCAACAGCACCGTTTCCGGAGCCGGCGTGCTCCAGGTGGCGGACAACGCCTCCCTGGCGCTCAACGGCACCTCCAAGCTTGACGGCGTGCAGGTGGACCTGGACGGCAACGGAATGCTGGAGCTCGGCAACGCGGCCAACAGCATTTCCGGCCTGACGGGAAGCGGCGCGCTGAACAACGGCTCCGCCCTGGAAATCACCACTGCCGGGAATGCCCTGTATGAAGGCTCTCTCAGCGGAGAAGGCAGCATCACCATGAACGGCACCGGCACGCAGGTTCTGAAGGGGAACGGCGCGATCGGGCAGGCCCTCAGCGTCACGAAGGGAACGCTGGAACTGACGGGTGCGGAAGGCGGCAACGGCTCCGTTACCTATAAGAGCCTCACGGCGGGAAGCGGCGCCCATGTGCGCCTGAGCCCGGTAGGGGAAGGAACCGGAGCGGTCAACACGACGCTCACCGTCGCCAACGGACTCAACCTGCAAAACTCCCATCTGGACCTGGTCATCAACACCAACCGTGACGACCTCTTCTCCAGCCCGGTCATCACCGTGCAGGCAGGAGACGTCAATCTGGACGGAACCACCGTTTCCCTGGGAAGCCTGGGGACTACGACGACCCGGCGGACCCGACGGCCAACCTCAACTTCACGCTGGTGGACGCGACGGGAGCCGGAACGGTTTCGGCCAACGGAGCCACGGTGGACGCCTCCGGCTACTTTGACTTCTACTACCAGGAATTCGGCATCCGGACGGAAGGCGGCAAGATTGTGGTGACGGGCATGGTCAAGACGGAGAACGCCTTTATGGACGCGGCCAACACGGCCAACTCGGAAGCGGGGGCCAACCTGCTCTGGAACAACCGCGGCAACGCGCCGAAAGGCACGCAGCTCGGTGACCTGAGGGAAGCCGTCAGAAACGACATCCAGTCCGGCAACACCTCCCGGGCGGCACGTTCCATGGCAGCCGCGGCAGGCAGCACGGTCAACGCGCTGGGGACGGCACAGAGGGACGCCCTGCGCGACCAGATGGGCTGGATCAGGAACCGGACCACCCTCATGGGCGTCAACCCGGCCTACGTCAACGACGACCTCCCCCGCTTCCACATGTGGATGGAAGGCACGGGCTCCTACGCCAAACTGGACACCCGCGGGGATGAAAGCGGCTACCAGCTCACCACCTGGGGAGGCACGGTAGGCATGGACGCGGACCTCAGCGACCGCCTCACGGTGGGAGCGGCCTTCACGGCCGGCTACGGCGACCTGACGGCCGGCGCGGCGGACAGCGCCGACGGGCACCTGGACAGCTACTACGCCAGCCTCTTCGGCCGTTACCAGGACAGGCGCTGGGCGCACACGCTCATCCTGACGGGAGGGTGGAACGACGCGAAACTCAACCGTACGGTCAACTATGGGGAAGGAAGCTACGGGACGCAGGGAAGCACCAGCGGGTGGGGCTTTGGAGCGATGTATGAACTCACCTACGACGTATACCTCAACGAAAACCGCAGCAGCGTGCTGCAGCCGCTGTTCAACGCCTCGGTGGTGACGACGCGGATGGACGGCTATGAGGAAACGGGTGCGGGCAACGCGGGCCTGAACGTCGGCAGGCAGGACTGGACGACGGGGACGCTGGCGCTGGGCGGCCGTTGGATGGGCCTGGTGGGCAGCAACATCTTCGGACGAGAAGCGCTGGCGGAAATCCGGGTCAACGCGGCGCAGGACCTGGGAGACCGGAGAGGGGAAACGAACGTCTCTCTGCTGGGCAACCCCGGCTTCGCGCAAAGCGTGAGGGGGGCGAAAACGGGAACGACGGCGCTGCAGCTGGGAGCGGGGTTAAGCGTGCCGGTGGGAACGAAGGGAACCATCTACGTGAACGGGAACGCGGACATCCGTGACGGGTCCAGCGCGCTGAACGGAAGCATCGGCTACCGCTACGACTTCTAACAAGAGAAAACACAAGGAGGGGGGCCCACCCCCGAAAGGCCTTCCTCCTGGCCCTTCAGAGCCGTTCCGGATTTATTCCGGAACGGCTTGGTAACGTCAGAGCTCGTCCGGCAGGGAAATGGCGGGATCCTGGCGTCTACTTTTCCAGCAGCCGTCCTCCGTCGTGCCATTCTCCGTACATCCTGTTTTCACGGGTATTCTTCAGAAATTTTTCCAGGCGCTTGCAGAACAGTTCCGGCTGGTTTTTTTTAATTTGAATGGTATCCAGGCGCACATGGCGGTATAGCCGGGGAAACGCCAGGAAATTGGCGTAAATAAGCGGATCCTGTTGAAGGAGCTGTAAAATATACGAGTCAATACGGAACGTTTCCGGATTCATTTCCGGCAGACATTTTTCGCCGTGGGGCGTCATTAGTCCCAGCCTGGCCAGGCGGCGGACGCGTTCCTTGTTCAGTTCGGACCATTTACTTTTTCTGGATCGGGGAGTGAGACGCTGGGCCAGGAAACCGGAGGCCGTCTTTTTTTGCGGGTGCTGTCAATCTATCCGAAGCACAGGGCTTCCTCCACGGCATCCAGGTAAAGGAGGGCATGTGGGGAAGGTTTCCTCGTTGTGAGAACCCAGCAGCAGGAGGAAGTGAGGTGGTTGTTTTCCAGCCATATTCTTAATTCCTTCCGTGTAGTGATGGGAAGAAGGTTGTTTATTTCCATGGCGTTTATAGGTCGGTCTTCCGCTGATGTTCTGAGGGCCGATGATACTTCTCCGGAGGCTGCATTTCCAGCACAGACATGGATTCTATCCGGGGACAGCTTCGCGAAGGGCGCCTTTCTCAGGAACCGCTTTTCTTTCCGTCTTCTTTTTCCGCCGTTTTTTCCTTTTCCTTCTTCGGAGAGAACCGGCTGGTTTTCTGCTTGTCAAAACAAAAACCGCCATTATAGATGATTTATGAAGAAGAATGTAGTCCTGTCCTTGCTGGGGCTGGTTCTGCTGGTTTCCGCCGTAGCGGCTTTCAATATGGCATGTGCAGAAAAATCCTCCAACCGTGCGGATATCGCGCGGAAACGGGTAACGCCCGTGCTGAATTCCCTTTCTGGAGCCGTGCGGCGCCAGGGTGGGAAGTCCTGTGTTTTTACGGGCCGTAAAGGAAGACTCCGTCCTGGAACTGTGGGTGAAACCGGACAAGGCGGAATGCTACATGCTTGCCAAGCGCTATCCGATTGCCGCATGGTCCGGAAAACTGGGTCCCAAGGAGAAGGAGGGGGGGACAGGCAAACGCCGGAAGGTTTTTATGAAGTGGAACCGTCCGGGCTCAATCCCCGGAGCAATTACCATCTGTCTTTCAACATCGGGTATCCGAATGCCTATGACCGCTCCCTGAACCGGACGGAAGCTTCATCATGGTGCATGGCCGGGATGTTTCCATCGGCTGCCTGGCGATGACCGATTCCGGAATTGAGGAGATTTATACCATGGTGGAACAGGCTCTGGTTCATGGGCAAAAAAACGTTCCCGTGCAGATTTATCCCTTCGTGCCCACTCCGGCGCGTGAACAGGGGCGACAGGAGCGCCCCGGGCACCGTGTGTCCGGAATGCTCCGGATTAGACCAGCTGGGCAATCAATTCTTCGCGGTCGCCCGGCAGAAAATCCATCGGGGCAATTTCCGGCAGCGTATAGCAGCCTGCAGCCAGTTTCATGCTGGCGCGGGCGGAAGCCACCATGACCTGGGCGGTCAGGGCCGGATTGTTGATGCGCATTTCAAACGTGAACATCTGGTTCTGCGTGGAGCCGGAAACGCCCTTGCGTTCCATCAGCACACCGTGGCCCATGTCTTTCCGCACGTCGATGTCGGGCACCTGCAGCACGCGGGTGTCGTCATGGCTGAAGTAGGAATCTGATTTAATGGCGAATTCCACGTCGGAGAATTTGGCGCCTTCTTTCAGCACCACATAAACCATGCGGCGGTGTACGCCGGAACCCGTGGGGATGGTGAGGGAGAGAGCGTCCGCCACTCCTTCCTTGGAACGCGCCACGACGCTGTGGCCCATGCTCATGCCGGGGCCGAAGTTGGTGTACGTGATGCCTTTGGGAGCCATAGCCAGCATCAGGGTACGGATGACGGAGTCCGTTCCGGGGTCCCAGCCGGCGGAAATGATGGAGACGGCGTCATGCTTGATTGCCTGGGCTCCCAGGGAACGGCGCAGGGCCACGATGTCCCCGTGAATATCAAAACTGTCTACTGTGTTGACGCCGCGGGCGAGCAGAGGCAGGGCCGTTTCTTCCACGCTGCGGGTGGGGGTGCAGAGCAGGGCCGCGTCCACATGGCCCAGTTCCTCCACGTCGCTTACGGTCTTGATGCCGTGTACAGCTTCGCTGCCGGGGCGGCGCACGATACCTGCCAGTTCCATATCGGGAGCGGCGCGCAAGGCGTCCACAGCGTATTTCCCGATGTTGCCGTATCCTACAATGGCTACTTTAATCATCTTGGTAGTAAATAGTAATGGTTCCGGGTAATGGGCGGAATGTCCGCCCGGCATTTTTTCCTTTGGCGCATGTTTTTAAGTGTTTTGGGAACGCATGGCAAGAACGGAGAATGACAGGGGGCTTTGTGGCATGATTGCCGGTTCTTTGAACGGGGGGCGGAGGAATGGAGTCTGATTACTCGGAACTCTTCCAATAAAACGATGAAAAGCAAATTGATTATTCTGAGTATCGCCACCCTTCTGGGGTGCGTTTCCTGCAATACGATAGGCGGGGTGGGCAAGGATGTGGAAGCGGTCGGCAGCGACATTAATTCCGCCGCCCGTTCCACCAGCCGGGCCATGTAAAAGGTTATGTGGAGACCTTGGACGAAAGCCGCTTCATCCGCCCGGATGAAGCGGCTTTCCGGTAAACAATGTGCTGCCGCCCGCATGCCCTGATTTCCGGATGGCCGCAAAGGTTTGGCGTGTTCCATGCAGGATGGAGCCGGACCATGCCAATTCGTTGGGAACCCCATGGAGATGGCTGCCATTCAGGGCAGAATGGCAGGAAGTAAAGTACTGCCTCTTTTTTTCATTAAAGAGGATTCGAAGCAGCGTCCGGCACTTCCCGGGCCTTATTGCATGGACTTGCTGGTGGCCTGGGAGGCGCTGTCAATCTTGCTTCCCATGGCTTCCACGTCTTTTCCTATTCCGCTGATCGTATTGCAGGAGGAGAGAGCGAGGGGCTGTGGCGAGCGTCAAAGGGCGGATTTGATATTCATTAGTCGAAGAGAGGTTGAAAGCCGTATCCTAACCTGCTTCCGGTTTCTTGTCAATGAACCTGCAAGCAGTAGTTTGTTATAGCTTTTTGTTATATTATACCATAGAATAATTGTATTATCGAATAATAACGCTATTTGCTATAAGAAGCCTGCATTTCATTACAGATTGAAAAATACCATGAAAACATCAGTTGCAGGATATCCCAGAATAGGCTCGTCTGGGAACTCAAAGTTGCCGTGGAACAGTATTTCCGGGGAAAATGGCACCGGAGGCGTTGTTGGAGACGGGGAAGCCGCCTTCGCAGGACGCACTGGCAAAAAACAAATGGAGGCGGGCATTGACGGCATCCCTTCAATGATTTTTTTTTACGACCAGATGCTAGATACTGCGGTTTTGTTAAATGCGGTTCCCCAGCGGTACCGGGATTTGGGGAATTTCTTCATTGGATACTTATTTCGCGATGGCTCGCGGCTATCAGGGAGCCGGCTGGGGATGTCAAGGCTCTAGCCATGAAAAAATGGTTTAATACCAATTACCATTACCTGGTTCCCGAGATAGATTCCGCCCCCCTTCAGATTTCCGGGAGTAAACCCTTTGACGAATTCCTTGAAGCCCGGTCATACGGGATTGAAACGAAGCCCGTCCTGATTGGGCCGTTTACATTCTTAACGCTTTCCTCATTGGCGGGGGGGACGCACGCGGGAGAGTGTCGCCGGGGGAGTTGGCCCGGGCGTATGCCGCTATTCTGGCCCGTTTCCATGAGCTGGACGCGGCATGGGTGCAGTTGGACGAGCCCGCTCTTGTCCGTGACCTGGACAGGCAGGATATCGACCTGTTTCTCCGCTTGTATGAATCCATGCTGCCTTCAAAGGGGCGGGTGAAGGTCCTTCTTCAAACCTACTTCGGAGATATCCGCGACTGCTATGAACAGGTTGCCGGATTGGATATTGATGCGGTAGGACTGGATTTTGTGGAAGGAAAGCAGTCGCTGTCCCTGGTGAAAGAATATGGTTTCCCGAAAGATAAGCTTCTTCTTGCAGGCGTCGTCAACGGGAAGAATATCTGGCGCAATCATTATTCCCGGACTCTGGCGTTGCTGGCCGATTTGAAAAAAACGGGTGCCCGCATAGGCATAGGGACTTCCTGCTCCCTTCTGCATGTTCCCTATACGGTCGCTCAGGAGACGAAACTGCCGGAATATGCTTTGAAACACTTCTCTTTTGCCGAAGAAAAACTGCAGGAGCTCCGGGACCTTAGCTTTTTTTCGCTGGAGAACGCGGAGCCAGAAAAGATTTATCAAGTCAATGATGCTTTGTTTCAGTCGGACAGGATAGGAAAAAATGCTGCTGTCCAGGCGGAAGTATTCGCCTTGAAGCCTGACGATTTTACGAGATTCCCGTCTTTTGAAGAGCGGGAAAAGCTTCAGAAAACCCGTTTCCGCCTTCCCCTGTTTCCTACGACGACAATAGGTTCCTTCCCCCAGACTGCGGAAGTCCGCTCCAACCGGGCGGCATTCAGGAAGAACCTCATTTGCGGGGGAGCAGTACAGGCAATTCAACTTTGACAGGATTAAAGAATGCATTTCCCTGCAGGAAAAGATAGGACTGGATGTTCTCGTTCATGGAGAATTTGAACGCAATGACATGGTGGAATACTTCGGCGAGCACCTGCAGGGCTTCCTTTTTTACGGAAAAAGCCTGGATACAGTCCTACGGAACCAGGTGCGTCAAGCCGCCCATCGTCTGGGAGGACGTTTCCTGGATGCGCCCCATTACCGTGGAGTACGCCGTCTATGCCCAAAGCCTGACAAACAAACCGGTCAAGGGCATGCTGACGGGGCCGGTCACGATCCTGAACTGGTCTTTCCCCAGAGAAGACGTTTCCCTGGAGGAGCAAGCCCTGCAGATTGCTCTGGCTGTCCGCAAGGAGGTGCTGGCATTGGAAGAGCATGGCATAGGCATCATCCAGATAGATGAAGCAGCCCTGAAAGAAAAATTGCCTCTGCGTCGTTCCGACTGGCATGGAGAGTACCTGGACTGGGCCATTCCCTCGTTCCGCCTCGTGCATAGCGGGGTCAGGCCGGAAACGCAAATTCATACGCACATGTGCTATAGCGAATTTGCGGCTATTATCCGGGAAATCGATTCCATGGATGCCGATGTCATCACATTCGAAGCTTCCCGTTCCAATCTGGACATTCTCGATGCCTTGAAAGAATGCGGGTTTAAGACTGAAATCGGCCCCGGAGTTTATGATATCCATTCGCCCCGTATTCCCGGAGAGACGGAAATTATGGAAAATCTCCATCGCATGCTACGGAAGATTTTACCGGAAAAACTGTGGGTCAATCCCGATTGCGGGTTAAAGACGCGCGGCAATGAGGAAACGATAGGCAGCCTCAAAAATATGACGGCGGCGGCCAGAGCCCTGCGTACGGAATTCCAGTCATGAAGCTTTCCGAATTGTTTCCCCAAAGAGGGTTCTTTCCTTTGAGGTGTTTCCTCCCAAGCGGACTTCCCCGATCGGGACGGTTTACCATGCTCTGAGCGCTTTGCAGGGATTGAACCCGGATTTTATCAGCGTGACCTATGGTGCTTCGGGAGGCGCGGGAACCAGCGATACGCTTAACATCGCCTCCTCCATCAAGAAGGATTATATGGTTGAGAGCGTAGCCCATCTTCCCTGCATCAGCTTGACGAAGGGAAATGTGTTGGAGCTTCTGGAACAGTTCCGCCGGAACGGAATTGAAAATATCCTGGCCCTTCGCGGTGATTTGCCCCCGGACAGAGAACCGTGCCGTGATTTCACCTATGCCAGCGATCTCATTTCCTTTATTAAGGAACAGGGAAATTTTCACATTCTGGCGGCCTGCTATCCGGAAGGCCATCCCGAATCAAAAAGCATAGTCGATGATATTCGCCACCTCAAGACCAAGGTGGAGGCCGGAGCGGACCATCTCATTTCACAGTTGTTCTTTGGCAACGATATTTTTCACGCCTACCGGGAAAAACTGGATCTGGCAGGCATTTCCGTCCCTCTTGAAGCGGGAATCATGCCCGTCGTCAATAAAAAGCAGATAGAGAGGATGGTTTCCCTGTGCCATGTCCATTTGCCGAAGAAATTTATACGTATGATGGAAAGGTTTGAGCATAACCCCATCGCAATGCGGGATGCCGGCATCGCCTACGCCGTCGAGCAGATTATCGATCTCGTAGCGCAAGGAGTAGATGGCATTCACCTGTATACGATGAATAACCCGTATGTCGCCGGCCGTATTTGCGAAGCTACCGCCTCCATCATCCGGAATTAATCGTCAGTCGGATTACTTCATAGCCGTATTCGGTGATAACCCGTTTCAGCTCTTCTATATATAGAAGGGCTGAACGGCTTGGGCGGGATTGTTCCCTGTCAATCCATCCGACCAGCATGTATTCCTTGGTTTTGAGCGGTATGGAAATAATGTTCGAGCCGTTCAAATCCTCGCTGAGAACTCCGGAACAGATGGTATAGCCGTTCAGCCCTATCAGAAGATTGAACAAGGTCGCCCGGTCGCTGACATGGATTTCCTTCCTGTGAACGATGGTGCTGAGAATTTCTTCTGAAAAAAAAAAAAAGGAATTATAGGTTCCCTGCTCAAAACTGAGGCAGGGGTAATCTTCCAGATTTCCAGTAAAACCTGCCTGCGGCGCGCCAGGGGATGTGCCGAACTGACAAAGACGTGCGGTTCTGCCCGGAAAAGGGGATGGAAACAGAGATCGTTCTTTTTTGAGAAGCTTGCTGATAACCTGCCTGTTGAAATCATTCAGATACAGGATACCCAGGTCGCTCCGGGATTGATGGACATCTTCAATGATCTCGAAGGTTCTCGTTTCTCTCAGTGTCCATTCGTACTCCTGGATGTTCAGTTTTTTGATGAGATTGACGAAAGCATTGACGGCGAAAGCGTAGTGCTGAGTCGAGATGGAAAATTGGCGTTTGAGAGGTTTTGTATTCAGGTAACGCTTTCCAGAAGTTCCGCCTGTTCCACAACTTGGCGCGCGTAGGAAAGGAATTCCGTCCCTTCCAAAGACAGGGAAATGCCCTTGGAAGAACGGCGGAAGATCTCAAATTCAATTCATTTTCCAGTTCCCGGACCGCTTTGGACAAGCTGGGTTGGGATATGAAAAGCCGTTTGGCAGCCTCATTGATGGAACCGCTGTTGACGATGCCGATGATATATTTTAGCTGCTGCAGGGTCATGGGGAAAAGGCAAAAGCCTGGTAAAATGGAGTTATTTCTTTTTCAGGTAACGTTCCTCTTCGCTGAAGACGCATCCGCAATACTTCTGCATGTACAGCCGGAGTTCCCTGGCCTTTTGCTGACCTTCTCTGAAACCGGGGCGGAAATCACGGTAAATGAAACGGGTTCCAAAATTTCTCTGCCGTTTTTTCAGCGGTCTTTCTCAGTAATTCATGATTCTGGTAAGGGCTGACGAACAGGGTTGAAGAAAAGCCGTCGACCCCGTTTTCTGCGGCAAACCGTGCAGTCTCTTCAAAACGTATCCTGTAACACGTTCCGCAACGGTTTTCCAGGGAGGGTAAATGGCGCGAATGAAGGGCCGCAGTCCATATTCATCCCTCATAATCAATTTCAGACCGATTTTTGCCGCGTATTCGACCAGCGTATCCTTTCTGGCCTGGTATTCCTTATACGGATGAATATTTGGATTAAACCAGAATCCGGTTGGTTCCATTCCTTCTTCCCGCAGCATTTCAATGCAGGAAATGGAACAGGGCGCACAGCAGATATGAAGCAGAACACTCATGCGTGCCCGGATATGTACCATGAGCAGGGAAAATCAACAATACTCAATGACGGATAATGAATCAATATGGCGTTTCGCCATCTGCCCGTTAGGTTTGAAGGCAGGCATTCGGATTCTCTTTTCATGTTTCAAACTCTGTTTACCTTCTGGCGGTAAGTGGGCTTTTTCCGCTGCGGCATGCGTCCAGCGTCAATATGAACAAGGCTGTCTAGTGCCTCCCTGTCCTGCGGGTTCACCGGCATGTCCGGCTTATTCTCTATGATCGGAATGCGGTATGCCGCTTGTTTCGACTGTGCGGCTACGGGAGAGGTTGTCAGGCGGCCGCTCCTCCCTGCCATGGGAATTCCCGGAACACCGTTCGGAAGCTTCCCTGGGTGGCGGGGCGGTTGCCGTCAGGAAGGCGGGGATGGAGGGGTTAACTCGGGTTGACGGTGGTTGCGGTATCTGCCGCCGGGGCATCGGCTGCGGGAGCAGGGGAGGAAGCTGCGGTTTTCCCTTCCATGGGTTTTGCCCAGAAAAGCGGGCAATTCCAGCCCTACGCTTTTTTGCCGAGTTCATGAAGGGGCAGCGTATCCGTTACCAGATTCTGGACGAATCCTCCCACAGAGGAGTTCCCTCCATTGCCCATGACGACTACCTTGTCGAATTTCAACCCCTTAATGGCACCGGACTGGAGCTCCACAATCTTGGTAAGCTGTTCCGTCACCAGCAGGTTGGAAGCGGCCTCGGAAGAACCTGCCGCCTGGACGATCTGCTGAAAACCGCGGGCCTTGCCTTCCAGCACGGCTTCAATCGCGGCCGCTTCACCGCGTCCCACCATTTCCATGCCTTCCCCTTCCGCCTTTTTCTTCAGGAGGGTAGCCTGGGCTTCGCCATCCGCCAGTTGGCGGATGGCTTCCGCTTCCGCCCTGCGCTGGATGAGCAGAGCCTGCGCCTTGCCTTCCTGTTCCAGTTTGAGTACTTCCGCCGTGGCCTGGGCCTGCACTTCGCGCTGGCTCTTTTCAATGCGGGCCGTTACCAGGATGTTGGCTTCCTGCGTGGCGCGTTCGCGTTCCGCGCGCTTTAATTCCGCTTCTTTTTTCCGCCTGGTAGGCTTCTTCCAGGGTTTTAGCCTCCTGCACCTTCTGGGCCACTTCCGCCAGCTTTTTGGCCTCCGCCTGCTTCACTTGCAGCTTGGCGGCGGATTCCGCAATTTTAATCTGGGCTTCGTTCTGGCCTTCAATGGCGATGGCGCGGGCGTTCGCCACCTGGATGGTCTGGTCCTTTTCCGCTCGCTTTGCCGATTTCCCCGCGGCGCGTTTCTTCCGCCACTTTGATGGTGGCGTCATTGATGGCGCGCGCAGCGGCTTCCCTTGCCCAGGGCGTTGATGTAGCCGGAAGCGTCCTGGATGTCCGTGATATTGGCGTTGATGAGATGGAGGCCCACTTTGTGCAGTTCCACGTCCACGCCTTCCGTGATGCCCTTGATGAGTTTTTCGCGGTCGGAGTTGATTTCCTCAATGGTCATGGAGGCAATCACCACGCGCATCTGCCCCATGATGATTTCCGCGGCCAGGTTGCGGATTTCTTCCCGGGAACGGCCCAGCAGGCGCGCAGCGGCGTTCTGCATGATTTCAGGAAGGGTGGAGATGCCCACGATGAAGGAGGAGGGTACATCCACGCGTATGTTCTGAGAGGAAAGGGCTCCTTGGAGGGGCACGTCAATATTGATAGGGTTTAGATCCAGGTAGCTATAGGACTGGAGAACCGGAAGCACGAAGGTGGAGCCGCCGTGGTAACATTTGGCCGGCTGGCCTGTGCCTACTTTCCCGAAGACGATGAGGATTTTGTCCGGAGGGCACATGCGGTAGCGGCTGAACAGCCAGGAAGCGGTCAGAATGATGAAGAGAACCAGAATGGCGATGGGGATGATTTTGTCCATAGTCGTCTTGGGGTATGATGATTGGGGTGTTTGTTAATGAAGAGGTTTGACGGTGACGATTCCCGCAGTGACGGCTACCACTTCCACCGGGGTTCCGGAGGGCAGGGGATGTTCCCCTTCCTGAACGGCAGGGAGGTACAGCAGCTGGCTGGGATGGGCGATTGTAACTTGTCCGCCGCGTTGGAGGTTTCCGGGAATGCTGATGTAAACGGAGCCGGTCATTCCCTTGAGGGGGTTTCATAATTCAGGGTGCCGTCTGATTTAAGGCTCATAATGAAACGCATGGAGATGCCGATGATCAGGAACATCAGCACGCCGGTGAAAAAAGCCGCCGCCAGGGAAGCGGCCATCCCAGTCAGACCCTGGGCGAGCACGCCGCCCCAGCCGAAGCCCAGAAAAAAGCCGATGCCGGATTTGATGGACAGCAACCCTACGTCCGCTCCGCCGGAATCCGCATCAAAGTCCAGATCATGTTCCCCCAGCCCGAACAGGGACAGGAGAAACAGGAGCGCTCCCACGCCCGTCGCTACTACGGCGATGATAAAGAAAATGGAGTAATCAGTCATAGGGTGGATTGATTATCGGGAGTATCCATGTTTGGAGGCTGCTTGTCTATGGAAAAAGAGCGGCGGCCGGATATTTGGCCGCCGACGGAAGGGGAAAAATCCCTGCAACTTGTTTTTCTTCCACGCTTATTCCATTTCCACGACGGCTTTTTTCTCCCTTTTTGAGTTCCAGTTCCCGGAGCAGCAGGAAGTCGTTGGTCAGCAGGCCTGCCTTTTCAATGGGAGTGGCAGTTCCTCCAATGGTGACGGTGGCCTTGCCGGCGTTGATCCGATTGGGGAACCAGACTCCCAGGCGACCTTTGGCGTCTTTGTTGGCTGTGACGGTGAACCCTTTGGAGGCATCTGCCGGGTCATTCCAGTCGATATGCCACGGGGACGGAGCCCGGGATTCGTCCAGGCGCGCCGTCCAGGCGGGGTCTCCGTAAAGGCCACGGTATCCCGATCGTGGATAAGCCCCAGCTGGTCCTTGCCCATGCCGTATCCGGCGGAGTTCATGCCCCTGGCAAAGTCCGGATCATTCTTGATTCCATTGATATCCGGGGAGTTGAAATGGACGTCCATGAGCTTGGGGAAGCGGGTCATGGTCTCATCCAGAATGAACTGGTTGTTCAAATACCAGGCTTCCGCCAGGCTGGAGGCGTCATGGTTGCTGAACAGAAGGCCTAGCGTCCCCCAGCCGCCCTTGCCATACCAGGTCCGATCAAGCAGTTCCCCGCCGCGACCCAGACTGCCGGAACCGGCCTGGTTTCAATCACCGGCGCTTTAATTCTATTAAGGAAGGAGAGCAGGTCGTCTTCCTTTCCGTTGAAGAGCACGCCGCGCAAAAAAGTGGTGAATTCCCTGAACTGTTTTTTGTCCAGCGCGTAGAACCGGTTGTTACCGGAAACGATGAGGCCCTTGCCGAAGGGCATTTCCAGATTAAACTGGGTTGCGTGGGAGGCCGTTACGAAGAGCTGCGGGGAATAACGTTTCCAGTATTCCATAAGCTTGGGCGTTACGCCCAGCGTGGTTTCATCCCCCTTGTCCTGTTCTTTCAGGCCTTTCGTGTAGAAAGCCGGCGTCACTTTGCCCTTGGAACCATGCTGTTCCAGGTATTGGAAGGGCTGCCAGTCCGTGATGCTCATGCTGTCTTTGAACCGGGAGGAATCCACATTGGTTGTTCCCATGGCGCGGCTGATGACGAGAGGCTTCGTTGCAGAGGCTATTCTCATGGCGGCCTGGGGGGTGTATCCTGTGACAATGCCCCAGATACAGTCTCCGTAAGGGTCGTCGTCCAGCCGGCGGCTCAGGCGGTGCAGGTCATTCACCAGCACCCGGTCTATTTCCTCCGGGCGCGCGACGACGGCCATGAAGCGGGGAGCCATTTTTTTAAGCGTGTCCAGCCTGGAGAATACGGAATCCTTCACGGTGACGATGGTGCCTCCGTGTTTTTCAGCCAGTTTGTCCGCTACGGCCTTCCAGTCCGGCATAGCGGCTGTTTTTTCGGAAATAACGATGGCATATCCGTTCTTGCCGGAGTCTTTGTTGACAGTCTTTATGACGGTGGTGCGAACGCAAAAAGCCGCCGGAGAGACGGCGGCTTGGGGAGAGTCGGCTTTGTCCGCCTGCTTTTCAGCAGGCGGAGTTTCCGCAGCCGGGTGATCCGGCAGAATGTTCAGGTTGAGATGCTCTCCCTTGCCGAAGATGTCTTTGGCAAGTTTGTTGACCTCTTCCACGGTGATGGCTTTTACGTCCGGAATGCTTTCCCTCTGCTGGTTCAGCCGTTCCGGCCTGGCCTGGGAGTCTTTCAGCAGGGATGTCCAGTAGCCGTTGTCGCGCTGGGCGCGGTCCATGGAGTTAAGAATGGGATTACGGGCACGGTCCAGTTCCTCCTGGGTGATATTTCCCTTGCCGAGGTCGTCCGCAATTCTGGCGATGGCGCTGCGCACAGCCTCCTTATTGCGCATGACGCCGGAACTCATCGTGATAATATAGCCGTCATCCGGATAGGTTTCACTGATATTGAGGCCGGTGGAAGGGGGAGTAGGTTTCCCCCATGTCTTCGCGCAAGCCCTTGAATACGCGGTCATAGAAAACTGCCTTGAGCATGTTCAGCCTGCGGGCCAGCTTTTTATTTTCTCCGCCGGGCGTTTTCCAGAAAAGGCAGACCATCGTTTTATCAATGGAGGAGTCATAGGTCAGGTCCTTGGAGAAATGAAGTCCGCCATGGCCGGATGGCGAAGCGTTTCATCCAGCGTTGCCGGAGCTTCCGCACGTTTGGGAACTGCGCCTACGGTGCGTTCCAGCAGGGGGATGATGTCTTCCGTCCTGAAGTCTCCCGTAACGGTCACTTCCATGTAGTTGTTTTTCAACGGGGCATCCACCCAGTCCCGCACGTCCTTGATCTGGTAGGAGGTAAGCTGTTCCTGAGTGGGGGAAGGTGAACCGGGGATTGTTCCTGTAAAGGATGGCCGGAACCTGCTTCTTCATGGCTCCCTGTACTTCATGGTCCATCTTGTTATAAATCATGGGAATGGCCCGCCGGAGCAGGGTAACGCCGTCCTGGCGGTAACCTGGGTGCATCAGGTAGGCCGTCTGGAGCTGGAGTTGCGTTTCCAGGTCTTCCCTGTTGGTGTTTCCGGAAAGCAGGAAGAAGCGGTCCGTCATGGAGAAGCCTACCCCTACCTTCTTGCCTGCCATGATGGCGGCCAGTTCGTCATTGGAGTGGTCTTTCAAACCGCCGCCGTTCATGACGGCATTCGCAAAAAGTTCCAGCCCGGAGGCCTTTTCCGGCCTGCTCAGTTCCCCTCCGTCCACGGCAAAGGTGATGTTGATGGAGTCCTTGTCAAATTCCGTGGGCTTCAGGTTGACGCGCACGCCGTTGGACAGGGTGAGCTGGGTGACTCCCAGGTCGGTGGTTTCCGTACGGGCCGTCACCTTGCCGGGATCCCCGAACTTATAGGAAAAATCCTTGCGGCCGTCCGCCTGGTAGGGCTGTACTTTAGCGGTCTGGGATTCCCGGTACGCTTTCATGATTTCGGCGCTTCCCTGGGAGTTTTCCTTATTGGAAGTGACGATCACGCGGGGAAAGGCTCCGGTCCAGGCTTCCTTCAGGGCTGCCTGGCATTGTTCGGGTGTCAGGTTTTCCACAACTTCCCTGGAGATGGCCCAGTCTTCCTGCGGCGTGGTGAAGACCTTGTCCCGTGCGGCGCTGGGCGATGGCGGAAGCCAGGTCTTCCGACTTGGCGGTAGCCCAGGACTTGATGGCGTTTTCCGCGGCGGCGGTAATGTTGCTGCGGGCCTCCGCCAGTTCTTCCTTGTTGAAGCCGAATTCAATGGCCCGGCGCAGTTCCTGTTCAATGGCGGCCAGAGCCGCTTTCCAATTCTTGTAGTCCGCCTGGGTCTGAATGGAATCCACTTCCGCCGCTTCCACTATGTCCGCGCGGCCTCCTTCCGCGGAGATAAAGGGGCAATCCGCATTCTTCGCCATCTTTTCCAGACGGCGGTTCAGCATGGCGTAAGCCACATTCAAGGGGATATCTTTGTTGCGGTTGGCGACGGTATCCGGCTTGTTCACGTAGGGGCGGGCGATGTTGATGCTGGCTTCCGTGCTGGTGGCCTCTTTGTTGGTAATCCAGTGGGCGGTGGTTTCCGTAGCCGTTTTAAGCGTGCCCCGGTCCGTCTGGAAGGAGTAGTTGTCCTTCTTCATGGAGCCAAAATACTTTTCCACCCAGGCTTTTCCCTGTTCCGGTGTGATGTCCCCGGCGATGACGAGCTGCATTTGGCTGGGTACGTAGTGAGTCCGATAATAGTTGATAAATTTTTCCCGCGGCGCGGTGCGGATTACTTCCAGCGTGCCGATGGGATAGCGGTCGGGAATGCGGGTTCCGTCCAGCATGATGGAGAAGACTTCCTTCATGACCCGGTAACCGGCGGAGTCACGCACCTTGTATTCGCTGGTGATGATGCCGCGTTCCGCGTCAATGGCGCTTTCTTCCAGCAGGGCTCCGTCCGCAAAATACCGCATGATGGTGAAAGCCAGGTCCACGGTGGATTCCTTCATGCTGGGCACGTCCATCATGTACACGGTTTCGTCAAAGGCGGTGTACGCATTTGCGTCCCCTCCCAGGCCCAGGCCTTCTTTCTGCATGGCGGGAATCATTTCCCCGCGCTTGAAATGGGTGCTTCCGTTGAAAACCATGTGTTCCAGGAAGTGGGAAACGCCCTGGATATCATCCGTTTCATTCAGAGAACCCGTGTTGACGCGCAGGCGGATGCTGAACCGGCCCTTGGGTTCCGCATTCGGGCGGATGAAGTAGGTCAGGCCGTTGGCGAGTTTCCCCTTGATAAGCTGGGGGTCCTGCTTGGGAATGCCTGCCGCCGTTTGCATTGAGGCAGCCTGAATCTTGTTTTGTGCTGCGGCTCCGGCCGGCGAATAGGACGGAAACAGGCACGCAGCAGCCAGAATGGAGGTGATGGTAAATGCCTTCATGGGAAAATACTGCCTTTTTGTTTCACACGATTTTCCGGGCAAGTCAAGCGGCCTTCTCTGCATAAAAGCGGCGGATTTCCGCAGACTTTCGGGAAATGTCATTCTTTCCGCACGCAGGCGGTCATGACAGGATGTGAACGGCGACAATGAAAAAAGCGGGATTCTTCGCTTATGGAGTGGCATACCCGCCGGGAGATTCCAATAAATGTGCGGATTGGCTTCATGCCGTTCGCCGTCAAGGTTCTGCCGCGTTTCCGTCAGAAGGGCGTAAAGACCGCATTTTCGGGGAAACTGCCTTTTTCATTTCAGGCCGCGGGGGACTCTTTCCTGGACCTTTTCATAAGAATGACGCCCCATGTTGCCGCATAGAGCAGAATGTAGATTCCTGAGAAGGTCAGGATCATTATATTCTTTTGCCGAAGTTCTGCTGTATAGCTTTCTGCAGTCTCTTCCGATTCTATGGTGATATAGGAATGGTTGTCGGCAGGGATGCTCAGCACGCGCCGCTCTACGGCGATTCTCTGATTCACGATTTTTTGTCCCGTTTCATGGGTAGCCGCTTGGAATTTCCACTGATAGCCTTTTCTGCCGGTATCACGGTAGTGGACCATGTAAACGGTTTTGGTGGGGTTCATGCGGCGGGCTCTTCCGGTTGCGCCGGTATTTTCCACTTGAACAGGAAGCACCCGGACAGGTACGAAGGAATAAACGCCTTATCTTCGTAACCGGACGCCGGAATGATGGAAGACAGCCTTTGAGCGGAAAAATAACCCATTGTAACTGCCGCGAGCAGAAGCATGACGCCGACCGCTGTGATGAATGGTTTTAATTTTTTGATGCTCATTTCTGGAACATTTTAGATACTTCTTTTCAAGAAAAAGTGCAACGCATGTTCACGATTTTCTTGATGTATTGCCTCAAGCTGCTGCGCTCTTGCTCAGAAAGATGAGGAAGGTTGCCATTCATCCCGTGGGCGCGGTTCTGAAATTCCGCAGATGCGGTCCACACAACGTTCCCATGCCTCCCGGCCCTGGTAGATTTCCACTTCAATACGCAGGAAATAGATAGGGACCTCCGGGTCTTCCTCCGGTTTTTCCAGCCGCACGGCATCCTTCTCCGTAGTTACGATCATGTCCATGGCCCGGTCTGCGCAGCGGTCGTAAAATTCCTGCAATTCCGTTTGTTCAAACCAGTGGTGGTCTGGAAACCTGCGGCAGATTTCCACGTGGGCGCCCAGGGAGCGCAGGGAGTTTTCAAAACTTTCCGGGCGCGCGATGCCGCTGAGGCACGCCACCCATTTCCCCCGGAGGGCCTTCAGAGGAAGGCGTTCCCCCGTGAACACATTTTCCAGATACCGGGGGCCGTGGTCACTCACGATGATGTCCGCCACGGGATTGTACTTCCTGATGGCGGAGATCAGCTCATCCTGTGGTTTCCCGCCGCATTTGGTCAGAATGATGTAGCTGGCGCGCGCCAAACTGCTCCTGGGTTCCCGCAGGGTGCCGCGCGGGAGCATGGCTCCGGTGCCAAAAGGCGCGCCGCAATCCACCAGCACGATATCCAGTTCATGCGCCAGCTTCAAATATTGCATGCCGTCGTCCAGCAACAGGGTGTCGCACCCCAGGTGCTCAATGGCGAAGATGCCGGACTTGATGCGGTTTTTATCCACCAGCACCGCCACTCCGTCCAGATTTTTGGCGAGCATGAAAGGTTCATCACCGGAATACAGGGGGCTCAGGTAGCGCGTTTTTCCGTCGCTGGCGATCTTGGGAAGATTCTCCGGCAGCCTGCCGTCCTTGTCTCTCCATTCCTGAGGCTTATCCAGCTCTGCGCTTTTTGTAGCCGCGTGTCAGGATGGCTACTTTACGGCCGCGGAGGGTGAGGGTGCGGGCCAGCAGTTCCACCACCGGGGTTTTTCCGGTTCCTCCCACAGTGATGTTGCCCACGCTGACCACCAGCATTCCCAGCCTGGCCTGCCTGGCGATGCTGGAATGAAACAGATACAGCCGTGCCAGAACCACCAGCCTGAACAGCCAGGAGGCACCGCGCAGGACCACGCGCATCATGGCGGCGCGGAATCCCTTTGGCACGGCCGAAGATGACTTCCGTCCCCCACTCTTCAAATTCTTCCGATCTGGATTTCATGGCAAGCCCGGCGGCGTTCCTGGAAACTCCTTCAGTGGAGGATGCGGTGGCAACTGTCGCAGGTTTCGTGGCCGCCCAGCACTTTCATTCGGGTGTTGTCCGTGATAACCATGTGGCAGCCGCCGCAATGGCCTTTTTTCATCCATGGGCACAATGACCGGAACACCCCTTGCTTCTGGTCATCCGTTCATATTCCCCCAGGGAATCTTCCGGAACGGCGGCGGCCAGATCCGCGCGTTCCGCATTCAAACGGTTCAGGAGCTCCTTGTCCGTCTCTGCCGTCCGGTCAAAGCGCGCGAGCGTTTCCTCCAGTTCGTGCTGGGCGTCCCGTGCACGGCGGATTTTTCTGCTCCATGTCCGTTTTTGCTGTTTCCAGGCGCTCCATCAATTCCAGCTCTGAGGTTTCCAGAGAGTCAATAGCGGCTTCCGTTTTTTCCACCTCCTGGATGCACCTCTGGTATTCCTCGTTTTTCCGGGTGTTGGACTGGAGGGTTTTCATTTTGCCGATGTAGGCGCGTTTGGTTTCAACGGCGGCCTCCACGTCCCGTATGCTTTTTTTTTCAATGCCTGCCACTTCCTGTTTGGCGGCCAGGGCCTTCTGCTTGATGGCCTCCATCTGCTTCAGCAGGCGCGTTCTCTGTTCCGGCAGGGAAGCCAGCTCCTTCCGGAGTTTGGAAATCCGCACATCCTTTTCCTGAAGGATCAGCAACTGGTCTAAATCGGCATGATTCATCGCCTGCCACCCTAGCATGCCCTGCCGGGAGGGGAAAAGATTTTTTCTCGGCTCCGGGGCGGCGGTGCTGCCGTCTGTTGACGGTTCGGGGAAGTCTGAGAAATATTTTTCTGTTCTCTGCTAAAGTATTTCAAGCAGGGCTTTCTGTTGTGTCGGCGTGCTTCCCTTCGAGGTCTGGGGCATGGAAAATTCCGCGTACTGCCGCGACAGCCGGTCTTTTTCTCCTGGTTCCGCCAAGAAAGGAAGGCGCATATGGCAAGGGGGCGCAGACGCAGAAGATTGCCAGGACCATGTATGAATGGCGGTTGGAGGGCATGGAGGAAGGGAACTGCCCTGCATTATAGAAAAAACTGTCTTCCGTTCAATGTAAATAAACAGGCAGGGGGAAGACGGCGTTTGCGGGGGAAGAATTTCTGTTCCTGTCTGCCCTGAGCGGAGAAAGCCTTCAGAAAGCCGGGAATGGCCAGAGAGAAGGCTTGTATTGGCCGTCCATAATGAAGGACAAATGATGCTGGGCGGCTGGGGGGCGGGTATTTTGCCGTTGCAAAAAGAACCGCTTAAAAACCCAGGGCTTCCCTCTGCCAGTTCAACAGGGTGGAAACGCCTTTTTCCCTGTCTTCCGCAATGGCTTCCAGAGAGGCCCGGGTAATCAGGAAGGAGCCTTCCATGCCCAGCTCTTCAGCTTTTTCATCCCTGAGTTTGCACAGGCGGGCCAGATTGTCTTCAAACTGTTCGGAATGCTGCCGGCGCTGGATGCGGGGCCGGCATGGGTAGTCCTCTTCATCCAGCAGGTAGAATTTTTGGAGCGCATTCATGAACCGGTTGCGCCTATGGGCATGAAAACGGGGCGGAGGAGCCACGGTGCGCTGCTCCTGAAGAGCCACGCTCCACTGGATGAGGTCAGCATTGGAGCAAACCATGAATGCGGGCTTGTCCCATGTTTTGGCTTCCGCATCGCGCCAGGTCCACATTTCCCGCAGGGCGGCCAGCCCTTTCCTGTTCAGTTTTCCGCAGCCCTGGATACGCCAGGGGTCCTGATGTCCGGCCAGATGGCGTTCCCGGGCGCGTTCCATGGAGTGTCTGCAAATTTCTTCAAACCAGCCCATGCGGCCTTTTTCCCGTAGGGCGGCCGTCAGTTTGTCCGCCATGTCCAGCATGTAATTTACGTCGTTCAGGGCGTAGGTGACCATGGTCGGGGAAAGGGGGCGCCGCGCCCAGTCCGCCTTTTGGGAGGATTTGCTCAGGGTGATGCCGTAGAAGTGTTCCACCAGGGCGGCCAGTCCGAACTGGCGGAATCCCAGCAGGCGCGCCGCCGTCTGCGTATCCCAGATCATGGCGGGCAACGTTTCCCAGGCGTGTTGAAAGAGGCTCATGTCGTAGTCCGCGCCGTGCATCCAGACTTCCGTTTCCTTCAGCCAGTTGTAGAAAGGCCCCATGTCTTCGATGGAGAGAGGGTCGATCAGGCAGGAACCCGTTTCATCCGCGTATTGGATCAGGCAGATTTTTTCCTGATAGCGGTGCAGGCTGTCTGCCTCAGATCCAGGACTACCGTCCCGCGGGCTGTGCGGCGGCGCGTTTGCGCCATTCCAGTAATTCCTCTTTCTCGCTAATCATCTTATTGCAACGGGGCGGGATTGAACCATGTATCCGGACGCCGGGCAACTGGAAATGCAAAAAAAAAAAAAGTGCTGATGGGGCAATCATGTATTGCCTATTTCCCGGAAATAAGGCACGAAGAGAGGTGTATGGACGAGGAAGCCACAGCAACCGGACGCAACCACGGAGAACAGCCTTTGGATGAACTGATGAAACGCTGGCATCTGACCAATCACGATCTGGTGGAGATTTCTCCGGAGCAGCTTACCCACAAACAGGTTCAAAAAGCCCGGCAGGGGCGCCAGCTTACCCTGAAAATGATGCAGAAGGTGTGCCGCGCCTTGAACGTAGCCATCTGGGAACGGCTCACCCCCATGCAGAAGGAGCAGTACTTCGAATACATGCACAAGCATGTGTTCAGCTATGCCAGGGGATATGATCCGGCCTGGAAAGACCCGAACATGGACATGATGGCCTGACCCCGGTTTTCGTTACCGGGCGGATTTCGCCTGCTGCCAGCGTTCCTCCATGGCGTCCGCAGAGGCTTCTTCCAGAGAAAGGCCGTCTTTGGCAAGCAGCCGTTCCATTTCGTTGAAACGCCGCTCAAACTTTCTGTTTGCTCCGGCCATGGCCGTTTCCGGGTCGATTCCCTTTTTCCTGCACAGGTTGACTACGGAAAACAGAAGATCTCCCAATTCCTCCGCGACGCGTGGGTCTTCCTCCGGCGCGGAAAGAATTTCCCCGCATTCCGCGGTTTCTTCCTTCACCTTGTCAAGGGCGCCTTGGGCGTCCGTCCAGTCAAATCCTACTTTGGCGGCTTTTTTCTGGAGCTTCCATGCCTGGAGCATGGGAGGCAGCCCCTTGCCTGTTCCATGCAGGTACGGGGTTGTTTCCGCTCCCTTTTCCCGGCGTTTGATCTTGTCCCACTGTGCCAATACGGCATCCGTCGTGTCCGCCTTGGACTGGGCAAATACATGGGGATGGCGGCGGACGAGTTTTTCGCTTACTTCCGCAGCCACGTCATTGAAATCGACACGCCCTGCTTCCTGGGCAATCTCCGCATGAAAAACCACTTGAAGCAAAACATCGCCCAATTCTTCCCTCAGCTGCGTCCAGTCATTCCGCTGAATGGTGTCCACGACTTCATAGGCTTCCTCAATCATATTGGAAATCAGGGAATGGTGGGTTTGTTCCGCGTCCCAGGGGCAGCCGTGGGGGGGCGCGCAGACGTTTCATGATGGCGATGAGGCGCTGCATTTGAAGGGCAGGCTCGCGGCATTCGATCATTTCAGTGTCGTTCATGACGGAGCCATATTAATCGCGCAAGGACGGATGACTAGAAAAATTCCTCTTTACCCGGAACGCTTCTTCCTTACACTCGCCTCCATGGAAGTTCACACGTGGAAAGAACGCACGGAAGAGGGAACCCTGGTGTACAGGGCGTGCCACCATGCCGGCAAATGGAAGCTGGAGTGCGCCCCCAAGGTGGGCCGTGCGGAACGTGACGATGTGGAATGGGAACGTGTGGAATTGACGCGGGCTCACTGGGTGACTCTGCGCGATGTGCTGTGGCGTAAATACCAGCGCAAGCGGTGCCCATGGCGTTTCATTGAAACCATAGACAAGCTTCTGGAAGAGATGCCGGAAGAGGAGGACGCCGACTTCCCCGATGGGAGAGACGGACGATAGGAGCCTCTTTCAACTTTCTGCCGTGCGGGAATGCATGGCTTTCCTGGGTGTATCCTTTTTGTCGGCGAGTTGTGCGGGCGCGGCGGCCTGGATGGCTGCCATGTCTGCCCGGACTGCCGCGGAAGTTTCGTGCCTGTCGAGCCTCCCTTTTGTGCCGTCTGCGGGGAACCGGCGGAGGGGTTCCTGCATCCCGTCCGGATTATGCCGCCGCTGCGGCGTTTCTCCCCCTCTTTGAGGAAGCCCGTGCCGTGTATGTGAATGCGGGATCATTGCGGGATCTTCTGCTGGCTTTCAAATATGGGGGAGCTGTTCATCTGGCCGGCTCCTTCGCGCAGATGATGGCAGAGGCAGTGCGTGGAAATCCTCACTGGTTCGGCGGGGAAAAAACGCCTGCTCGTTCCCGTGCCCATGCACCGCGGCAAACAGGCTCGAAGGGGTACAACCAGGCGCAGGAACTGGCGGTTTTACTGGGAGAGGAACTGGGCTGGCCGTATGCCGGCGTGCTGAAACGCCTGCCGGATACGCTTCCCCAGGCCAGCTTGTCGCGGAGCAGCGGCTCAGACATGCCCGTAAAATTTATGCAGCGGATGAAAAAAGGATGAAACGCAGCTCCGTCAGGGGCAGGGATGTGCTGCTGGTGGATGATGTTTTTACGACCGGAGCCACGGCAGATTCCTGCGCCCGTCTGCTCCTCCGCGCCGGGGCTGCTTCCGTTTGCGTGCTGACGCTGGCGCGGACGCATCATGCATGGCGCGGCTGAACCGGAATTTCCTTTCAGCCCGCCTGTTTCCTTTTTACAATGGCAGGCATGAATCCGGAGCTGATGTTTCATACGGAAGATGAAGTCATGTTTTTATGATACGGACTGTGGCGGAGTAGTCCATAACTTGGCCTATTTGCGCATGATTGAGGCCTGCCGTACCAAACTTGGCGCTAAATTGGGAATGGATTACAAAACCATGAGCGATTTGCAGCAGTTTGCCGTGGTGGTGCGCCATGAGATTGACTATGTGCGTCCGGCCGTTCTGGGAGACACCTCAATCCGTGGACCGGGCCCGTTTCTGGTGCGATTTTGAAATGCGGCGCGCTTCCAATAATGATCTTCTGGTCAGGGCTCATCAGCAGCTGGCCTTGATCCAGATGCCGCAGGGCCGCCCTGCGCGTATTCCTGCCGAATGGCGTGCGAGATGGCTGGAATGCATGGAATCCTGATCTTTTTTTGTCCATCTTCCATTTTACGCTTGCCATGAAAGGGGGGTGTGGTGTTTACTGCTTGCGCCCTTCCAGCAAGGGGTAAGTGCTTGGGTAGCTCAGTTGGTAGAGCAGTAGACTTTTAATCTATTGGTCCCGGGTTCGAGTCCCGGTCCAAGTACCATTCCTTTTTTTGAAACCCTGTAGACCCAATAGTTTACAGGGTTTTTTTTCTTTCTTGTTTCAGATGCAGAAAATGACCCAAGTGCTATCTGTTTTCACTTACAGGTTAATAGCATTATATGGCGGTAACCGTTCTGGTTAAAAAGAAGTAGTTGATTGTAAATATGCCAGAATATATATTCCAGGAAATTTTTTAAGGAATATGGCGCCGGGCGTAGCAGGCTATTCTGTCCGTACTGCCGTCATGGGAATCCATCCCGGACGGCGCGTTCTATTTCATGAAACAACAGGAAATGGTCCTTTAAATGGTACAGCCATGATTTAACGTCGGCCAATTCATGAGCTTCCAGCATGGTGACGGGCGAAATGAACGGATTCTTTTTTTTAACGGCGATTTCGATAAGCCCGATGATTTCATTTCTCTTGCTCAGGACGGGAATGGCCAGATACTGCATGTATTTTTCCTCCGGAGGCTGGTTGCGCTTCCGGAAAAAGCTGCGCTGCACTTCTTCCGGGTTGGAAAGAACCAGGGGGCTGAGGTGGCGTTCCGCGAATAATTGTTCATCCAGCATGGCGAGTGTTTTCGTTACGGGCCGCGGAGGCTGTGCCAGCAGGGAAGGGGTGTCGTTATTGTGTTCTCCCCTGTGCGTAGCTGTAACGTGCAGCAAGGTTTGGTCTTTCCGCCGATCTGCCTGAATATAAAGCACTTCAAAGACAAGGGAGTTTTTTTATATTCAGCCAGCGCAGCGGCAATGGTGGAGCACAGGAACAGGCAGGCCCCGTTGAAGCTTTCCGTCGTCCCCCTTGAACCGTCCGTTTTTGCCTCCCGGCAACTTTCTCCATTCAGTTTATTGGCGAAGTTTTTCGTATTCTCCGCTCAGGGCGGCGTAAGTTTTTGTAAAGAGCCGCACTGCGGTTTTTCAGGGCGCAGGCATGCTCCCTGGTTTCCCGGTTCCTGTTGAGCAGTCTCTGGCATTCCACATGCCATACAATGAAAGCGGCGCCCAGAATGATCAAAAGGACTATTTTCCCCGTATTGGCTCCTTCCATGGGAGTCCCTCCGATGATGGAGATCACGACAACCAGAATAGGCTGGAACAGATTTTTTTTTTTTTGAGGAAAGAGGGCTCTTTGAACATAAAAAGACGCTGTGCAAGTTTTGTTAAAGGTGTGTTATGAATTGATTATCAAAAATATTCCATATCTGGTGTGACGGCAGTACAGAACGGAGGTAAAGGTGCAGAAAGGTTTTTTCTTATGGCATTTTAAATTAAGTTTATTTACAATCAATGAGTTTTTTGCTAATTTAGAAGTATTCTAATACGATATTTCTTTGAATGATAAGGATTCTTTTTTATTCCAATAATTGTTAGGAAAAAAGAAGAGTTTTCCTTTTGGGAAATGATTTGGTAAACAGCGGTGTTTTGTCTAGTTTTAACCTTATAAAGGAATTATTTTTGATTACAGGGCAAAAAATAGGGCATAGGAAAAATCCTAATGAAGAAGCGGATTTTTATGCAATTCCCCTTCATGGGAAAGGATGGCAAGGAGTGTGAAAATAATGAATGGTTCCCGGAATGCCCGGGAGGCAGGAATGTTGCCGCGGACGGAATAACTGTTATTCCCTGCTTTTTCTTTCCCGGTGAATCACGTGCCGTTTTCCGTTACTTGAGGAAACGGAAATCAGAATTTTTCTTCCGGAAGGGGATTCCCATAGAAACGTTTAGGGCGCGTATGCCCGTTTTCCTGCCGTGCCGTGTCATTCGGCATGGTTTTCCGCCGCCCATTTCCTGTACTGCGCGGACAATTGTTCTACAAGCGTCTGGTACCTGGATGCCAGATTTTTCTGTTCCGTCCTGTCCCTGATGTCGTACACCTGCCAAGGGCCTCGGTTGGGGGCCACCAGCTTGAATTGACTTGTCAGGGCCGCCCGGTTTCTCTGATGTTCCCAGAAGATAGTGGGGGAGGGCAGGTATTGGGAATGAAGTCCCACACCTTGGACGGAGGAAGTTTCGGAGGATTATTCCAGTAGGTGTTGAGCGGCTTGCCGTCCATATGGGCCGGAATTGGGAGAGCGGCCCACGCAAGGACAGCCCTCCGTCAAAGGTTTCTATTTTATACTGGCGGTAAGGGGTATTGGACACAGCCGCCCACATGGGGCCGTATCCGTCCCTGCATCCGACTTCTCCCAGTGGGCCTGTGGGGAGGGTAGCTTCTTTTGTTTTTATTGTGCTGGGGTATTTCCGCTGTTGCGCCATTGTCTGATAAAAACATGACGATAGTATTGTCACTGAGGCGGTGACGTTCCAGGGACGCGAGAATGCGGCCTATGCCGCGGTCCATGATAGCGATTTGAGCGGCGTAGGCGGCCATGCATTCGGCAATATAATCCTTCCGCTTTGCGGAAGTTTTTCCATAGCCTTCTGGATTGAATTTGCCGGCCATGCCCAGTTTGGCTGTAGGAGGGACGATTCCCAGCAGCTTTTGTTTTTCCAGTCTTTTGGAAGCGATGGCATGGGGGATTTGCCGTTGTAGAACGGGAGCATTTTTTTCTATTTCCCTCCGGGGGGGCCTGGAGGGGTGTATGCGGAGCCGTATAAGCCACGTAAAGGAAGAAGGGCTGCCTGCTTTTGGCGGCATCGTCAATATAGGCCAGAGCCGTTTTGGTGATATCGTCCGTCATGTAAAAATCCTCCGGCAGATCCTCCGGACGGAGCAGTTTCCCGTTTTCACCGAAGGGTCTGTCCGGCATGGGCCTGTAGTAATCTGCCGCTCCACCCAGCAAACCGCGGGAACGGTCGAAGCCGCGATCCCATGGATAGGCTCCCTGAACTTTTCCAAGATGCCATTTCCCGGAAAGGTAGGTACGGTATCCCGCTTTTTTCAGAAGTTCCGGCAGGGTGGGGATATCCGGGTTCAGGCGTCCGCGGTAGCCGGGGTGCCCGCTGTCGTCATCCAGGAGCCCTACGTCCACCCTTGTGAGGTTCGCAGCCGGTCATGATGGAGGCCCGGGAGGGTGAACAGCGGGAAGCGGTGTAGAGCCGGGTTGCCAGCATCCCCTGTCTGCCAGAGTATCCAGGGCTGGAGTGGGTATTTCCGAACCGTAGCAGCCCGGGTCGGACCATCCCATGTCATCAGCCAGGATAAGGACGATATTGGGCCTGTCCGCCAGTGAGGGGGCAAGGGTAAGCAGCCAGAAGGCTATGCTGGCCAGGATGGAGGAACGCAGGGGGTAGAGCACATGAAAGGAATATGGAATATCATATATAATAAGCGGAACCGCTATTGATTCTTGCAGCAGGAGGAAAAAAACAGGCCGTTCCGGAAAAATCCGTCCTGCGTATGCCTGTTTTTGCCGGAGGCTTTCTCCTGCGGCTGAATGTCTTTTTCTGCGTGATGAAGCGTGCCGGAAGGGGCGGCCTCTCTACCACCACAGGATGGCGCAAAGCAGAATGGCGGCTCCATAGGCCATTCCTCCCAGGCAAAGAGGCGTCCACCAAGCAGGCTTGGAGCATATTTTATTGACCATGTCGCGGTACAGGTAGGGCTTGCCTATCCAGAGAATCGAAAGGAAAATGACGATGTAACACCAGATGGGAATAAGGAGCCTGGTCACTGAGAGGGGGCATGCCAGCTGGAGCAGCCAGCGGATACCTTCAAATTCCGCCAGCCCCACCCGAAAGCGGCTCAGCACGCCCAATCCTTCGGGAGCCACCAGCAGAAAGAACCAGAACAGGCCGCCGGCCAGCAGAATCTGAGCCAGCAGGTGGTTGCGCGGAGACGCCAGCAGAAAAAGCCTGCACCTGATGCCTTTTTTACCAGCGCATACAGGTGGGCCAGCAGCAGAACGGTTCCCAGGATATACCCCGCCACAGACAGTGGTATCATTCCATCGTACGGATGCAGGAAGGGAGCATGCTGATTCATCTGGACGCTAACCTTAATGATTATCCCGGTTTCGTAAAGGCGAATCAGTGGGAGTGGGAAGAAAAAATTCCACTGGATTGCCGGCAATGGTCCGGCAGCTTCCCTCCCGCGCCGGGCGGAGAAACAAGGGGTTCAGGAACCTTGGGTGACTTTGTTAAGCGTAGGGTCCTCAACAGGGGGATATTTTTCCGTCCGCATAAAGCATGGGACGTCCCTTCCGGTTGTCCAGCCAGCTGGTGTAGGAAATGGTGTTCGGCCCGGCGGGAAGGTTGGCATCCTCCGCTCCAAGGATTTCCGGACGCTTGTCGTTTTTGCAGCGGAACGTGTCCGGGAGCATGTTGGGTTCCTTGGCGTTCCGGGCGATCAAGTCGGGTTGTTCCGCATTAACGATGGGCGCCAGTGCGTCCCACCAGTTCCGGCATTCCCTGGCGCTCAGGAGGCTGTCTTTCATGCCGCTGGAGGGCAGTTTCCCGCCGTTCTGGCCTGCGAATTCTTTGCCCCAGTCGCTAATGCGGCGCAGGTTGTCCGTGCAGCGTGTCCTGGCCGCCGTTTCCGTGGCCCATTATGCACGATTTAGGCCGCTTGAAAAGGCAGAAACTGCGCTCTTGGGTGAAAAGAGCGAGGCCGGTGCTCCGGAGATGAAAAAGGCCGGTCCCGTGAAGGACCGGCCTGTAGAAAGGGTGGCGCCGGATTCCGCTTATTTGGCGGAAGTTACCAGAGCAGCGAAGGATTCCGGCTTCAGGGAAGCGCCGCCCACCAGAGCCCCGTCAATGTCCGGCTGGGCCATGAGTTCCTCCACATTTTCCGGTTTTACGGAGCCGCCGTACTGGATGCGCACCTTGGCGGCGGCGTCTGCTCCGAAGACGTCGGAAATAACCTTGCGGATAAAAGAATGGGCTTCCTCAGCTTCCTTGGAAGTTGCGGTCAGGCCGGTGCATGGCCCAGACGGGTTCATAGGCGATGACCAGGTTGGATACCTCCTCCGGGGTGAGATCCTTGAGGCCGCCCTTGAGCTGGATTTCCAGCACAGGTTCCAAAATGCCTCCCAGGCGTTCGTCCTTCGTTTCGCCGATGCAGAAAATGGGGGTAATGCCTGCGGCGATGGCCTTCTTGATTTTGGCGTTGATGATGGCATCCGTTTCTCCGAAATATTGGCGGCGTTCGCTGTGGCCGAGCACCACATACTTGAGCCCCAGTTCATTCAGCATGCTGGTGGAGATTTCCCCAGTGTAGGCTCCGTTGTCGTACTGGGAGACGTTCTGGGCTCCGGCGGCGATGCAGGAGCAACCGCCCAGGGCGTTCTGCACGGAGGGAATGGTGGTGAAAGGAGGGATGATGACTACGTCGCACGAGACGTCTTTCCCGTTAATAAGGTTTTTGAAGCTTTCGATGAACTGGGCGCCTTCAGCGGGGCCGATGTTCATCTTCCAGTTGGCGGCAATGATGGGTTTGCGGGACATAATGGAATGATATTAATCAGGAACACGCATTGTTGACAAATTGAAGCCGAGGTCAAGCACAGATCAAAAGGGCCGCATACGCTCCGTCCGATTTTTCCTCGTGGGGAAGGATAAGTTTTTCTTCTTTCAGCGTCCATTCCGGATGGTTCTGCAGAAAGACCCTGACCAGCAGCCCGTCTTCCTCCGCGTCAATGGAACAGGTGGAATAAACCAGTCTGCCGCCCGGCTTGACGGCGTGGGAGGCATTTTCCAGGATGGTCTTCTGGAGCGCGGCCAGGCGGCGGATTTCCTCCGGAGTCAGGCGCCAGCGCACATCCACGCGGCGTTGGATGACTCCGGTGTTGGAACAGGGAACGTCCAGAAGCACGGCGTCAAAGCGGCCCTTCCATTCCGTGCGGCAGGGAAGGGACCAGTCCGCCTGCGCCGTCCTGACGAAGGGGGATCCCTGCCTGTCCAGGTTTTCCTTCAGGGTGCAGCCGGTGTTCATGGAGATCCGTGGCGGTCAGGAGGGCTTTGCCTCTGGTAGCGGCGATGATGGCTGCGGATTTGCCGCCGGGGGCGGCGCAGGCGTCCAGAATCTCCTCTCCGGGCTGGGGGGCCAGCAAATCAATGGAATAACGGGTGGAAGGGTCCGCCACGTAAAGGGAGCCTGTTTTAATTTCCTCCAGCGGCAGAAGGCCTTCCACGGAGAACCAGCCGGGCGCGCGGTCCAGCGGTGCGAGGGAGGCCGGAATATTTTTCATGGGTATCAAAGGATTGGCGCGCACATACAGGCGCGGCGTGGTATTGTTCCAGCGGAGCAGGTCGCGGGTCATTTGCGGCCCCATTTGTTCCATCCATCTCCGTACCAGCCATGCGGGGGTGGAATAATGAATGGAAAGCGGAAGTTTTTCCCGGTCCTCCAGAATGGTTTTCTCCCGCCGCAAAGCGTTGCGCAGGATAGCGTTTACCAGTCCTCTCAGGCGTACGGACGCGAGATTCACGGTTTCATACACAGCGGCGTGGTCCGCCATGCCCAGCAGGAAAAGCTGGCTCAACCCCAGTTGGAGAATAAGACGCGCTTCCACGTCCAGCTTGCCTTTCCTGAGGGTTCCGATGACGTGGTTCAGCCAGGTCTGGTTGCGCAATACGCTGAAGACCAAAGCCTGCACCAGGTGCCTGTCTGCCGGTGGATGCGCAGCTCGTGAAGATTCCCGGTCCACGAGGGTTTCCGCAAAGGAGCGGCCTGCATGCCAGCTCCTCAGGCAATTCAGTGCTGTCTGGCGGGGGGAGGGGGGATTGTTCTTCACCGGGGAACTCTACATGCGGAACGTTCAGGTTTCAACCTGCAAAAACGCCCGGCGGAAAAAGGGGGACGCCGGGTCGGTTCCGGTTTTCACCTGTCTTTTTTTCTGGGGCTGCCCACTTCCTTCCTGTAAATGGCCCGGAGTTTTTCCAGCTGGTCTTTCCTTGTTCCCGCAAGATTATTCCTTTCTTCAGGATCCCTGCCTATGTGAAAGAGGAACGGTTTATTTTGTTTTTGCGTAAGCTTCCAGCCGTCTCCCGTGATGACGGTGTGATCCACGACTACATAATCGCGCTGCCTGGCGGAGTTGCCGGACAGTATATCCATATAGGAAACGGCATCTTTGCCTTCCGGCATGCGGATCCCCGCAAGATCGGCGAAAGAGGCCATATGGTCGTAATTGGCCACCAGGCTGTGGCAGACCTTTCCATGGGGCAGCGTGCCGGGCCAGGAAATGATAAGGGGAACGCGGATGCCCCCTTCATGGCTGGTCCATTTCAGGCCGGCCAGATTGGCCATGGCGTTGTTTGGCCCAACGCGGCCGCGGCTGCCGCGGAAAACATCCAGCAGTTCCCCGGTGCCGTCCAGGACGCCTCCGTGGCAGTCGGGCCCGCGGCCGCGGCCTTTATCCGTACGGTAGTAAAGTTCATGCCCGTTGTCGGAACTGAAAATGATAATGGTGCGCTTGTCCAGGCCCAGCTTGCGCACCTGGTCCACGATGGCTCCGACCTGCCTGTCCAGCTTGTCCACCATGGAAGCGTATTCTTCTGCCGCTCCGGAGCATTCCCTGTTGGTTCCGCTGGCATTGCCATAGGCCTGGCGGATGGCAGGGGAGCCCGCGTACGTGTTTTCTTCCGGAGGAATATCTACCGGGCCGTGGGGAAGGTTGGTGGAAAAAAAAAAAAGATAAACATGGGCCTATTCCGGTTTTCCTCCATGAAACGAAGGGTTTCCGCCAGCATCACGTCCGGAGCGTAGGTGACTTTGCCTTCCCTGTTGCCTCTTCGTTTTTCTGTGGCTCCCGGACTGTAGTCTTCCGGAGTTTTGCCTCCGTCGGCATGGGTGTTGCCTTTCAGGGGGAGGCGTTCGCCGTCTTTCCAGAGGAAGGAGGGATAAAAGCCATGGGCCCTCTGATGGTCCATGTACCCTACATAGCGGTCCCAGCCGTGTCTTTTCAATTCTCCGTGCCAGGTGGTGAATCCCCATTCCAGCTTGCCGAACTGTCCCGTGACATATCCGGCCTTTTTCAGCAATTCCGGGAGGAACACTTCTCCCTCGGCGGCCTTGATGCGTGCTGCCCGTGCCGCTTTCTCTTCCAGTTGCTCATTGGACCAGCCTTCCCGTTCCGCCGTGATGACCAGGGCTCCCGCTGTCTGGGTGTAGGAATGGGAGTGGCTGTCGTGCACGCCCATAAGCAGGGAAGCGCGCGCCGGGCAGCAATATTGGCTGCTGTAGCACCGGGTGAACATGATGCCCTGGCTGGCCAGGCGGTCGATATTGGGTGTTTTCACGATTTTCTGGCCATAGCAGCCCAGCATGCCCATGCCCAGGTCATCCGCATAAATAAAAATGATATTGGGTTTGAAGGCCGTGGCGGATGCCAAAAAACGGGGAGAGCGAAAATGCAGCCGCCAGAAATGCGTGTGAAAGAAATCCCATAACGGTTACTACGCAGGAAAGGAAAAGGTTATTGCAAAGAAAAAACCGTCCGGAATACCTTTTCCGGACGGTTTGATAAAGAGCGGCGCCGTTACGGGTGCTTAATTGCCGTAGGGTTTATTGACGCGGCTGAATTGCTTCAGGCGCAATCCGTTGAGGTGGATGAACCCTTCCGCGTCGTTCTGGTTGTACAGTTCCTCGTGGCCGCCTTCCATCGTGGCGATTTCTTCGGAATACAGGGACTGAGGGGAACGGCGTCCGGCGTACATGACGTTACCCTTGTAAAGCTTCAGGCGTACTTCCCCGTTGACGGTTTCCTGGGATTTGGTCACCAGGGCCTGGATGGCCTCGCGTTCCGGCGCAAACCAGAAGCCGTTGTAAACCAGCGTGGCGTATTCCGGGATGAGGGAGTCGCGCACCTTCTGCACTTCCCTGTCGATTGTAATTGTTTCAATATCGCGGTGGGCCGCCAGCAGGATGGTGCCGCCGGGAGTTTCATAAATGCCGCGGCTCTTCATGCCCACAAAGCGGTTTTCCACGATATCCACGCGGCCGATACCATGCTTGCCGCCCAGAGCGTTCAGCACGTACATGACGCCCAGGGGGGCTGAGCAGGGTATACCCGTCGCGTTCTCCTTTCGGGGTGACGCCCAGTTCTTTCAGCAGAGCGTCAAGGCCATCGTACTGGATGCCGATGACATTGCCCTTTTCATACAGGAGCTGGATGTATTCGGCCTGGTCCGGAGCGTCTTCCGGGGAAACGGAAAGCTTGTACATTTCACGGTCGGCGGGGGTGGTGCCGTCATACCAGGTATCTTCCAGCATCCCGGCTTCAAAGGAAATGTGAAGCAGGTTGCGGTCCATGGAATAAGGCTTTTTCAGAGACTGCCGGATCGGGATGCCGTGGGATTCCGCGTAGGCGATCATTTCCGTGCGGCCCGGGAACTGCTGGCGGAATTCGGGATCACGCCACGGGGCGATGACCTTGATATTCGGGGCCAGGGCATTGACGGCCAGTTCAAAGCGGACCTGGTCGTTCCCCTTGCCGGTGGCGCCGTGGGCGATGGCGTCCGCGCCTTCCCGAATGGCCAGATCCACCATGTCTTTGGAAATGCAGGGACGGGCGATGGATGTCCCCAGCAGGTAGCGGCCTTCGTAAAGGGCATTGGCCTGCATCATCGGGAAGATGTAGTTGGTGGCGAAGTCTTCCTTGAGGTCGCCGATGAAGCACTTGGAGGCGCCCGTCGCCAGGGCTTTGGCTTCCAGTCCGTCCAGTTCTTCCGCCTGGCCTACGTCTGCGCAGTAGGCGATGATTTCGGCATTATATTTTTTTCCTTGAGCCACTTCAAAAAAGAACGGAGGTGTCAAGGCCGCCAGAGTATGCAACTACGATTTTCATGTACGTCAATGATTAGTGTGCGGCGACATGATGCCCCATTCCCCCCCCGGAGGAAAGGACAAAATCATGTTTCGCCGCAGGCTTTTCCCCGGAGTATCCGGAGACTGCTTTGATGAAACGGTTCCGAGCGGAGGTGAACCGGCCTTTCCGGGAAAAGCAACGCTCATTTCTTCCACAGCTTTTTCCGGAGTTTTACTGGGAATTGCTGCCGGAACTCATTGGAAAATAGTGTTCCATGCAGAACGTTGCATATCTTGCCTTCTTCCGGGTTTTGTTCATGTCTCCGGCAAATGATTCAGCCATCATCCGGAACAGGAATGAAACGGGTGCTTTCCTCTACAGAGGTAACCGCATCTTGCGTTCCTCTTCATACTCCCACGGAAATTTTCTGTTGAGGCATACCCGGCGAACGGTTCCGCCGCCAGTCTGCGTGAATGGTCCAGTTCCCGGCCGTGTCCTTCCTGATGAAGAATGTTGATCCCTCAATGGATTGGAAACAGGCGGCGCGTGTATGTAGAGCCCTCCATGTTTTTTCTCATTCTTCCTTGCAGGCGCCGGAGGGAAGGGCCGTTTTTTTACGGCAGATATCCCTGTCCGGCTTCCGCTTTCAAATGCCGGGATGATACACTCGCCCATGCCTGCGCAAGCAGCGCCTCCAAGGTGCGGATCTTTATCATGATCACCTTATTTGTTGGGATATTTCTAAAATCAGAAAATGTCCTTCGTGCTCAGAGGGTCGGCGTGTTTTGCATGGACTCCTTCCAGATATGCTCCCATGGGGTGTTGGAGATAATGGTTAGGAAGAGTTAAATAAATCGGCTTCTTCCATCCTGTTGCGAACGTTCCGGATGCCTCCTCACGCGATATATTTGTGAAAGAAACAGGTATTCAATTCCGTGCGCAAAGACCGCCGGAAAGGCCGGATGACATTGAAAACAACTTGAATTTGATAAAATCGAAAAAAAGCGCTTGATTTTTTTTTCATCCCCGTCCCTCTACTTATTCCGCCGAACTTATGGCTAAGAAGAGCTGGATCGCAAGAGACAAGAAAAAGGCTGAAACCGTCAAGCGCTATGCAGAACTGCGTGCGCAATTGAAGGCTGAGAAGGATTATATCGGTTTAACCATGCTGCCCCGCAATGCAAGCCCGACCCGTACGGTCAACCGCTGCCTTGTTTCCGGCCGCCGCCGTGCATTTATCCGCCGTTTCAAGCTTTCCCGTATTTCCTTCCGTGAACTGGCCAATGCCGGCATGATTCCCGGTGTGACCAAGTCCAGCTGGTAAGGAGAGGAAAAGGTTGCAGCCTTATAAAGATTTTGACGCTAGGCTGATTTTTATTTAGCCTAGCGTTTTGCTATGCCCATATACGAGTATATTTCTGAAAACCCTGACGACCCCGGACAGTCCTGTCCGGTGTGCCGCCGCGGTTTTGAGTTGAGGCGTCCCGTGGATCGTGCTCCGCTTGAAAAATGCCTGGTGTGCAAGCATCCCGTGCGTAAGGTCATCAGCCGCGTTAATGTGCCGGAGATAACCAAGCCTCTTTCCGTTTCAGACGCCAAGGCTGCCGGATTCACCGTGCTGGAGCGCCGGGATAAGGGAGTTTATGAAAAACTGTGAGACAAGTGCCGGGCAATATCTCTGCCATCTTATCCGAATATGTTATTTGAATCAGAATGAATGATCCGGATCCTCTGAGTATTCTTGCGGCCTTCGGGGCCGCTGAAGCGCCCGGTTCAGGCCCTGCGCTGGATGGGATAATGCTGGCAGTTGCCGGTTTTGTTCTTTTTTTACTGTTGAATGCGTTTTTTGCGGCGAGCGAATTCGCCTTGATGAAGGTTCGCGAAAGCCAGCTGCACGCCGGGGAAGGCGTTCCGGCCCGAACCCGGAAAAAACTGGCCCGGGCGCGGAAGGCGGCCAAACATCCCGATCTTTATTTGGCTGCCTGTCAGGCGGGCATTACTTTTTCTTCCCTGGCGCTGGGATTCCTGGGAACGTTTTTTGTATCGGAACTGACAGCTCCCTTTCTGATTTCCCTGGGGCTGGGAGGCATGGTTTCCGTTTACGGAATCGCTCTGGCCGTTACGTTTGTTTTCTTTGCCTGCTGCCAGGTGGTATTTGGGGAGTTTATCCCCAAGGCTATGGCGATGCGCCATCCGGACAAGGCCGCCCTGGCGACGGTTCCCCTGCTGTATTTCTTTTATACGGTGTTCAGATATACGGGTATTCTTGGCCTGACGGGCGGAATGGCGCGGTTTGTGCTGAAATACCTGCTGGGCATAGATCCCCGCTCCACGGCGTGCACGGTGCACAGCACGGATGAATTGATGTATCTGGTGGAAGAAAGCGAACGTTCCCGCGAGCTGACGAAGCAGGAGGCGGAAATTTCCAAAAATGACCTTGAACTGAACGATATGTGCGTCAAGGACGTAATGACCCCGCGCTCTGAAGTGGATGTGATGGATTTGACGGCCCCCTTTGAGGAAAACTGGGAGCTTGCCCGGAAATCCCGCCACACCCGGTTTCCGCTGGTGGAAGGAGACCACCTGGATGAAGTGAAGGGCTGGGTGCATGTCAAGGATCTGCTCAAACTGGTAGGACGGGAAAATCCGGATTTGAGGAGCGTTCGGCGTGAATTGCGCGTGGTGCCGGATACGATGCCCCTGGACAGTCTTCTCACGTTCTTTCTGAAAGAACATGCCCACTTTGCCCTGGTAGTGGATGAATTCGGTGATTCTATCGGCCTGGTATTCATGGATGATGTGCTGGAACAGATTGTAGGGGATGACATTCAGGACGAATTTGACCAGGAGGAAATGCGGGAGTTTGTGAAAACCGGCAAGGATACATATGCCGTCAATGGGGCTATTACCCTGTTTGACCTGGCTGATTACCTGCCTGAAATGGATTTGGATTGTCCGGGCGTTACTACGCTGGGCGGTTACGTAATCAGCCGGATGGGTTATATTCCGGAAGAAGGGGAGGAATTGCGGATTGGCCGCTACCGGGCTGTGGTGACGGGGTCTGACGGCAGAAGAATCACGCAGATTCTGCTGGCCCGCCTTCCGGAGGAACAGGAGGAGGAATAGCGCCATGAAGGAAAAACCGCATCCGGATATGAGTTTTTGAGATGGAGGCCCGGGCCTCCGGTTTTCTTTGCGTGGCTGGAGTAGATGAGGCCGGGCGCGGGCCATTGGCCGGTCCCGTGGTAGCCGGCGCTGTTATTTTGCCTGTTCTGGCGGAGGAATTAACCGGTTTGAACGATTCCAAGCAGTTGACCGCGGCAAAAAGGGAACGCCTGTTTCTGGCTCTTCTGGAGTGTGAACAGGCGGTGTGTTCCGTAGGAGTGGCTTCCGTGGAAGAAATAGACCGGTTCAACATTTTGAGAGCCACTCATCTGGCGATGGCGCGTGCGGTGGAAGGTCTGGCCCTGCGTGCAGATTTCTGCCTGGTGGATGGATTGCCTGTCAAGGGGCTTCCTGTGCCGCACCGCGCCATTGTAAAGGGGGACGGCAGGAGCCTTTCCATAGCTGCCGCCAGCGTTCTGGCCAAGGTGACGAGGGACCGCATGATGACGGAAGCGGACGCTTCCTACCCGCAGTACGGTTTTGCAAAACACAAAGGATATGGTACGAAAGCCCATATGGAAGCTCTGCGGAGGCATGGGCCCTGTCCGCTCCATCGCCGCTCGTTTGCGCCGGTTTCACAAATGGAACTGTCCATCCCTGAGCAGGGGTAAGCGGGATACGGCATGGCTGGGAATGTACGGGGAACTGGCTGCGGCCTCCTTCCTGCGTGCGGAAGGGTGCGTTATCCTGAGGAGAAATTGGCGTCCCGTCAGAGGCGGAGAGCTGGACATGGTGTGCCGGGAAGGGGAGTGCCTGGTTTTTGTGGAGGTGAAAACCCGTACGGGGAATGGTTATGGAGGTGCCCGACGCGCTGTGAATGCCCGCAAAAGGGCTCTGATACGCCGGGGAGCGGCGGAATGGCTTCGCCTGCTTCCGGAACCGGTGAATTTCCGCTACGATGTTGTGGAAGTCCTGTACAGGGAAGGGAAGCCCCCGGAATTCCGGCATATCCGCGGGGCATTCGGGGCGAAGGATTTGTACGTTTCATGAAAATACAGGGAAAGGCGGGATGAAAACGCGGAGGATATGGAACCCAGGTCACGGAGTCCTGCCGGCAGTGGCGGAGCAATTTCTCCAATCCTGCATTTCCCCATGCGTGCGGATGCAGATGTCTTTTCTATTATAATATAGTAAGGGGAAAATCAGTCCGCCCGGAGAGCCAGAATGGCCTCCATGAAATCCTGGGGAATATCCATGCGGGCAAGTTCGTCTTGGAGAAGAACGCCATTGGCTCCTGCGTCCAGCATGCGGCGCGCGTCTTCCACGGTGCGGATGCCCCCTGCGGACAGGACAGTGACGGAGGCGGGTATTTCTTCAATGAGTTTCTCCGTGACTGCAGGATTGGCCTGGAGAGTGTGCGGGTCTGCATTGTTGATGCAGATGAATTCCGCTTCCAGGTCCATGACGGTTTCAAGCTCCTTCAGGGTATGGACCTCCATCATTACGTCCAGTCCCAGCCCGGAAGCCATGCGGTACAGCTCCGACAAATCCTTTGCCGGCAGGGCGGCCGCCACCAGGTTGACGGCATCCGCTCCCGAGACGATGGCCTGGCAGATCATGGCGGGATGAATGAACACGTCGCGCGCCATGACGGGAATGGAACTGATTCTGGAAACAGTGGAAACCATGTCCCATGACCCGCCGTATACTTCCGGTTCCACAGCGATGGAAATGCCCTGCGCTCCGCCCTGGAGGAACATGCCGTACATGTGCCGGATATCCTGTACTCCTTCCTGGAGGCGGAGGGCGGGATGCACCCTGGATATTTCCGGAACTACGGAGAGGCGGGTTTCCCCAAGGTCCACCGCGGTGCGGAATCCCGCGTAATCATTCCGCTGGATGGCGGAGGCCCGTAATTTCCCTTCCAGGGGAAGAAGTTTTTTCAAATCGGCGCGTTTGCGCCCCAGAATACTGTTTAAATAATCCATATATTACTTTTTGGGCAGGAAGTAGGAACGTTGTTTTTCAGAGATGGGCAGACCTGCCTGTTCCATGACACAGCATATCCTCCCAAACCTTTCGCTTTTCTGAAATATCTTCCGTGCGGAGAAGATAACTGGGATTATAAGTAACGCGCACGGGCGTGTTGAAAGCTGTGTGGAAGATGCCTCTCAGGGCGGAAAGAGGCGTCTCTCCTGACTGGAGGATGCCGCGGGCTGCGATGGCTCCCAGGGCTACCACTACTTTCGGGCGCACCAGCATGATTTCCTCCCGGAGAATGGGCAGGGAAATTTCTATCTCCCGGTCTGTAGGCGGGCGGTTGTTGGTAAGCTGCCTGGGGAGGGCCGGGCGGTATTTGACCAGATGGGTCAGATAAATATCGGAACGGGAAAGCCCCATGGCTTTCAGCATGGCGTCCAGCTTTTGTCCGGAAGGCCCGGCCAGGGGAACCCCTGTTTTTCTTCATACAGGCCGGGGGCGTCCGTTACCATCATGATGTCCGCCCTGGGATTGCCGGAGGAAAACACGGGCGTCTCCCTCAAGGAATCCATGTTCCGGAGCGGCGGCTAACGACCAGCTCCCGCAGGGACAGTTTTTCTTCCTCCGTTTCACCTTCCAGATCAAAGGAAATATGGCGGGGCACCAGAGCTTCCTCCTCCGTTCTGTGAGGCTGTACTCCATTGAGGATATCCGGAGTTCATTGCCGAAGGATGCTTCATCCACGGAATCTGGAGGCGTCTGCTCCGGGGTGGGCTGTTGCGGCCGTGTTTCATCTGCGGCAGGCTTGGCGTAAACGGAAAGGGGAGGGGGCTTCCGGATATCCGGCGCGCGTCCATGACCCATTTTCTCAGGACCATTCTGGCTTCCTCCGTGACGGTGGTTTTCTCCACGCCCCGGGACAGCAGGGCGCGCAGATAATCCAGCGTGAGGTGTTGAGGAAGGCCGGCGGGCATGTTCGTTCCGGAGTGTAATCTATTTCCGGATGGATGCAACAGCCCATTCGGTATGTGCCCGTCTGCCGGGTGAAACGCCGGGGACTCTTATGGAAAGCCGCCCGGGTTAGATACCGCTAAACGGGGGGAAAAATTTTTCTCTGGCTGGACATGCTTTTCTGATATGAGCGTTATCCAGAATTTGGAAGACAGCGGCAAGGGAGAGGAGCCCTTTTTTTCAACCGGGCTTGCGCGTTTTTTTCCCATAGCGCGTTTCTGCGGCGGGAACATTGCCCGACAGAATCCGGACTTTTCCGGTTTTCCCTTACAAGAGTATGCTCTTACCAACCTCTTCCTGAGCCCTTCATTCTGCCGCATGGAAGGGCTGTGAAAAATGCAGATATGGAAAGGGGGCGATTAGGATTCGCGTGGAACCTTGAACGGCAAAGGGAAATCCGTTCAACGGGAGACGCGTTTTTTTGCTCATGACGCCTTTGCGGAGTACAGCCCCTGGAACTTTTTCAGGGAATATTTTTGAGGGATTGTGTATTTTTCATGCGTGTAAATTTTTTTATTAAATGAAATATGATAAAAAAAAAAAAAGTGTGTCGTGGTGTGATAGAAAAAAGTATTTCGGGAAGTATATTATCTGTCATGATATGACAAAAATGCGGCATGTTTCATATATTATTTATTTTCAATAAATTGTATTAATTAAATTCCCCCGTTCGGAAGGGGGTGAGGGAAAAAAGGATTGCCAAGGCGGGGATTATTTCGTACCCAAGAGCCGCCGTTGCCGATTTTCCGGCTTCCGCACATGGCCTGAAGGTTTTGCCGGAGTGACTGCCATGTGTATGGCGCCTAACCTCGTACCGCATGAATTTAAGAATAATTGCCACCCTGTCTTGTGCCGTCGCGGCCATGTTTGTCAGCAGCTGTTCGACAAACGGAGCCGTAACCGGCATGGGGAAATCCAGTAGTGACGCTCTTGTTTTGGCCCGTGTAGGTGAAACTGCCCAGGGATTCGTCCAGCCCCTGGCGCCCAGTCGTTCGGCAGCACCTTCTTCCAAACTTCCCAAGTTGGGGCGCGACAAGCACAAGATGCCGTTTTATCATCCCGCCCAGCGCACCCGCGTAGTGCGCACCACGGCTTATACCCATTCCGAACGCGACCATTTGGCCTACGGCCCCGGAATGCCGTCGGTACGGCGCTGAAATACACGTCTTCCGTCCGCAGCGCCGCTGCAGACTGGTCCGTTTATCCCTTTGGGGACTACTTTCCGCATCAAGGGCCAGCCCTACCTTTACGTTGTTGATGATTACGGAAGCGCCCTGGTCGGCACCGGAACCATTGATATTTACCAGCCCAACAAAAAGCTGATGAAGGAGTGGGGCCGCCGTTATGTGGAACTGACTATTGTCCGCTGGGGAGATCCCGCCAACAGTCTGGAGGTGCTCGGCAGCCGCCGCGGCTACAGGCACTGCCGCGCCATGTATGCGGCCCTGCAGCACCGCGTTTCCAAGGGGTTTTATGCCAAGGCCGACTGACCCATGTTTTTCATCCCGGCGCCGCCATCGCTGCATGGCGGCGCTTTTTTATTTTCCGCCGTGCGGGCGGAGTGGTAATCTGGCGGCATGAATACGGAAAAACGGGCTTCCATTGTCCAGGAGGAACTCATGTCCCTGTACGGGGCTCCTCCCATTCCCCTGGTGCATCGCGACGCTTACACGCTGCTGGTGGCGGTTCTCTTGTCTGCCCAGTGTACGGACAAGAGGGTGAATCTGGTGACTCCGGCTTTGTTCGCCCTGGCTTCCACCCCGGAGGAAATGGCCCGTCAGGACGTGGCGGCGGTCCGGGAAATTGTGAGGCCCTGCGGCCTCTCGGAAAGGAAGGCATCCGCCATCGTGAACCTCAGCCGCATCCTGGTGGAAAAATACAGGGGGAAGGTTCCTTGCGACTTTGCTGCTCTGGAGTCTCTTCCGGGGGTGGGGCATAAAACTGCTTCCGTCGTCATGGTTCAGGCCTTTGGCGTTCCCGCCTTTCCGGTGGATACCCACATTTTCCGCCTTTCACGGCTGTGGGGGCTGAGCACGGGAAAAACGGTGGAAGCCGTGGAACGCGATTTGAAAAGCCTTTTCCCTGAAAAATCGTGGGGAGATCTTCATCTGCGTATTGTCTTGTACGGCCGTGAATATTGCCCTGCGCGGGGATGCGGGGGGCACTGCCCCATCTGCAGCCGGCTGGCCCGGGAGAGCGGCTGCGAAGGCGTCTGAATTTTTTACAGGGTCTAAAATGATGCTTGCAAGTCTGAATTTGCATGCTTTAATACACCAGTATCTTTTCGAACAACCATATAACTTAAATTATGAAGAACCTTTTTAGACTGGGTTTCCGTTTCGTTGCATTTGCTTCCGTCCTGATGGCTGCGTTTTCTACATCCGCTTTCGCTCAGGAAGCCGCCGAAACCGTTGCCCCGCAGGAACAGACCATGCTTGACAAATGGATCATCGCCGGTGGTTGGACCATGATTCCGATTATGCTGGTGGAAGCTTTCATCATTTTCCTGGTGATTTACAACATGGTAGCCCTGAAAAAGGAAAAATTCTGCCCGGAAGATCTCAAGGTCACTCTGTTGCAGCTGATGGCCGAATGCCGCATCCGGTCCGCCATTGAAGTTGCGGCCGGCAGCCCCACCTATTTGGGCCGTCTGGTTGCCTACGCCCTGCCGAACGTGGACGCCACCCGTCCGGAAGACCTCGGCAAAGATGCTATTGAAGACGCCGTGGCCGACTTTACGGCCAATGAAAGCCGTGCCGTGTTCAAATGGATCAACATGCTGGCCCTTTGCGCGCAGATTTCTCCCATGCTCGGCCTGTTCGGGACGGTGCAGGGGATGGTGGGCGCGTTCGGTACGCTGGCTACCGCCGGCCAGGCGGACCCCACCCAGCTGGCCGGTGACATTTCCGTGGCTCTTCTGACGACGTTCTGGGGATTGATCAACGCTATTATCGCCACTCCGTTCTTCTTCTTCCAGAAGGGCATTGCCAACGCCCAGATTGCCGAATGCGTGGGCACTGTGCAGGAAATGGTGAACACCTCCATCAACGTGGTGAATGCCGAAGCCCAGCTTGCCCGCATCCCCGAAGGCCTGGCCTGATTGCCGGAACAGACGGCCCGGCCCGGAAGCATCCGCTCTGTCGGAACAGGGCCGGAGAACCTCAACGAAATGTAGCTTATGGGTAAGAAAAAAGCTAATGTAGCGCCTGAAGAAGAAAATGGGGAAATGGATATGTCCCCCATGATCGACATGGTTTTCCTCCTGTTGATTTTCTTTGTGGTGAACGCTACGGCCATTACCGTTAAAAAGGATAAGAACATCCAGATGCCTACGGCCAGCAGTTCCGGTGAAGTGAAATCCGCCAACGGCTGCATTGTGGTGAATGTTTATGGGGAAGGCGCGGGCAAGCGGCCGCCCGGCGTAGATCCCAGCGTTCTCTGGTCCTCCGACGTAGGCACCCCGCTCAATTCCTCCGACGAACTCAAGGAATATATCAAGAACCTTGTGGAACGCTTCAAGGACAGGCAGGATTTTGAAACGCGCCTTTATCTGCGCGGCGACCAGCAGGCCCTCTTCAAAGGGTCCCGGGAGGTAATCCGCGTGGCTGCGGAATGCGGTGTCATCAAAGTGATTTTTGCCGTTCTGCCTGCCAAGAATTCCTCTCCTGCAACCAAGGCTGAATAACATTACGCGCTATGGCAAGACATAAAAAACTAGAGGCAGTCGAGGATGAAGATCCCAAGCTGGATATTTCTTCCCTTATCGACGTATGTTTCCTTCTGTTGATTTACTTCATTGTGGCGACTTCCCTGATTCAGGAACGCAAGCTGGATATGTCCATGCCGGGCCAAGCCATGGGCGAAAACGCCTCCCAGATTGAGCCGGCGCTGATCCGCATCATCAAGGACGGTACTATTTACTGGGGTAAGGACAACAGCCTGATGATCGACAATGACATGAACAACCACAACCTGGCGACGCTCGTGCAGCAGCTGGAAGCCAAAAACAGGAGGCCAGCGCTGTAGGCACCAAGCCGGTAGTGCAGTTGTGGGTGGAAGGGGATGTTCCCCACCAGCGCGTTATTGACGTCATGAACGCGTTGACGGAGGCCGGGATTACAACGGTGGCTCTGACCGACCTTAAGAACGACTAAAAATAAATTACCCTTATTTTTTTCATTGACTCTCAGCTTCCGCTCCCCAAGAGGAGCGGAAGCTTTTTGTTATTGACGGGAGAAACGGACGCCCGCATACGGCAGCATTTTGCGGCAAGGAGGGGAAGCCCTGTGGAGAAATCCGGAGCCGGACCATGCCCTTTTTATTGTACGGTAAATGTTCTGGTTGGGATATGCGGTTTTGGCTGGAGCAATACTCCTTTCATAGCCCGGTTCTGAATCCGTTTTTCCCTTTTGTGAAACCGCAGGTGGCGGGCGGATAGCCGTGAATTCTGTCCGGGAACGGAGCTTCAGGAGAAATGTTGCCGTTTTTTTCCAGTATTGCATTCCGTGTCTGGCTGGGAGGAGGAGAGGCAGTCAGGAGATTCGGATTCAGGAGAGTATTGGAAGGGCTGGCTTCAGAAAACCAGTTCATTCACGGGAGAGATGGAAAGAGTATATTGGAAGGAGGGTGCAGCAGAGCAGAGAGAAAGGCGGCTCGAAGCCTTTATCTTATTTGTGCAGTAACAGGAAAATCCTTGTTGATGATTTTCGGGAAGTGATGTTGTTATTAGGAAGTACGGGGCGGAAGTGTATTTTCCCGTACCTCCCGTGGGGAAGAATAGCTGTTTTTTCATGATATTTCCTTTCAACTCGCGAATGGGATTTCATGTTGAAAAAGGAGAACTGAGAGGGGAGGGGTAGCTGTTGCCGGGGAGAAGGCCGGTATGGCTGCGGATGCCGGAAAAATGGAATTCCGGTTGGGCGGACGATATGTTTGCGCCATGTTAAATATGCCTCTGGCATCTTGACAGACGGGATTCGAGGCTCCTTAAGGGCATGATGGAGCAGTAGGCTGTGTTCCACCGAAAAACTTTTGAAGGCGGAAAGCGTGCATTCCTTTGGCCGCAGAGTGTGTAGCAGGGTATTGAAAAAGCAGTATTTTCCCGGCCGGGCGGCGCCGACCTGTTCCAACTCCCGATAAACGCGGGATGGAAGAACTTTCTTGCAAGGATGACTAAAAAGATAAAACTTTCTTCTTTAGAGTTTGACACATCTTGTTAAAATGACGCAATCCATTACAGATAGGTGTATTCCGTGTATTTGCACGGATATTGCGCCTGTTTTATTATCTCTTCTGTTTCAACGAATTTTAAACACATGATCAAATCAAACTATACTACTGCACTGGCTGCAGGCCTGGTTTCCGTGCTGAGTATCGGGGCGGTTCTTCCATCCGGCGCTCAGCATGGCCCGCGCGATTACCAGCGCACGGCCCTGACGGCCATTAAGGAAGGGAAGTGGCAGGAGGCCCTGGATGCCGTGGATCGCTGCATCCGCGTTTATGAACCCCGTATCAAGATGCTGGGGCTGGATGACGGCTTCGGCTGGTTCTATTACCAGAAGGGCGTCTGTCTGGCCCAGCTGAAGAATTACAAGGAAGCTGTGGAAGCGTTCAAGGCTTGTTACACCAAGTTCCCGAGCGCTAAAAACCAGCTCGTGAAAATGGCCCTGTTCCGGGAAGGGGAAAACTACTGCCGTCTTGGGGATTTTGCCAAGGGCGCGGAGCTGCTGGAAAAAAATTCTTGAAAGAATACCGCAGCGATCCTGTCGCCAGAAACGTCAATGCCGGTGAAGTGCAGGGGCTTCTGGCCCAATGCTATTTCAAGATGTCCCCGCCTGCTTTTGAAAAAGGAATGGAAAACCTTACCTCTTGCGTTACGTCACGCTACAAGGGCCGCCGCATTACGGATGCCGTTATTACCAATGGCTTCCTGGCGATGGTGGATGCCGCTATTAAGACCGGCAAATGCAGTGAGACGGTGAAGTTTGTGGAAAACTACCCTTCCGTGATGAATATCAGTCCCACGCGTGTGGCTTTGTACACTCCGCGGCTGGTGAGCTACGTTGCGGAAGTGCTGGAGAAATCCCGTTCCCTGCTTCAGGATGGAAAACAGAAAGAGTCTGAAGATTATGCTTCCCTGGCGATGGTGCTGATGGGCCTTCTTCCCGATCAGTCCGGAGTAATGGCGGATGCCAATTATTCCCTGGATCGTCTGGGCCGTGCCAACGGGGCCGTGCCTGGCGTGACGGATTTTTCCCATACGCTGGACAGAGCGAAGGTGACAGCCCTGATCGACCAGTTCAACAAGATGAAGGAGGAAGGAAAGGTCATGGACGCTTTTACGTTCAGCTTCATGGGCAACCAGGCCTTGGTGCATGGTTCCCAAAGGGTTGCCCGCGCCGCCTACCAGCTTATCAATGAATCCTACCCGGATGCTCCGGGCAGGGAGGATAACCTGTATTATCTGGCAATGACCACCTGGCAGCTGGGAGAAGCGGACAAGGGAGGCGAGCTTGTGGCGCAGCACCTGAAGGAATTCCCCAATTCCAAGTATGCTCCCATGCTTAATACGCTGTCTTTGGAAGGGCTTCTGAAGGAAAAGAAATTCGATCTCTGCGTTCAGCAGGCGGACAAGGTCATGGAGCTGCATAAGGATGACCCCACCCATAAGTTCTATGAACTGGCCCTGTACTGCAAAGGAGCCTCCCTGTTCAACCTGGGGGCTGCCGACGCCTCCCGTTATAAGGAAGCGGTGCCGGTGCTGGAACGCTTCGTGAAGGAATACCGTGACAGCACTTATCTGAAAACGGCCATGTACCTTCTTGGTGAAACCTACACGAACCTGGGCAATACGGATGAAGCCATCCGGTCCTTTACCAATTACATTGCCCGTTTCCCGGACAAAGGTGAGGCCAATATGGCCGCCGTATTGTATGACCGGGCCTTCAACTACCTAAACCGCAAGAACCCCGGAGACGAAGAGCTCGCCGCGAAAGATGCGAAGGAAATTGTGGACAATTTCAAAGATCACCGCCTGTTCCCGTATGCCAACAATCTGCTGGCTAATCTGTATGCCGGCAGCAAGGAACATGAGCAGGAAGCGGAAGGCTATTTCCTGGCCGCTCTGGAGTCCGCCAAGAAGCTGGGCGACAAGCGTCCCGCTGCGGAGGCCGTGTACAACCTGTTTATTAACGCTACCAAGAAGCCTCTTCCGGTAGAACCGAAGGAAGCCGTGGAAACGGCCAGGACGGCGCGCCGGGACGAGGTCAAGAAATGGTATGACGAGTACTGGAAAGACAGCGACCAGCCCGGCAGCCGCTACAGCCTCCAGCTGGCCGCCGCCGCCATGGAATTCTTCAAGGATGACAAGGAGATGTTTGACCCGGCATCCGTCAAGATGCAGGAAATTATTGTGAGGGAAGGCAAGAAGGACGATCCCAAGATGACCGTTCTTCTGGAAGAAGCCGTCAATTCCTATACCAAGACGTACATGGCCGGCAATCAGGCCCTGGGCCGCAATCTGGATGCCAATGCCATGCGCAACCACTTCTACCGGTTCCCCGGCGTGGACAATGATAAAGACAAGACGCTGAGCGCCATGCTTCGCATGGCCGTTATTGCCCAAACTCAGGAACGGTATGAAAAGGCTCCTGTGGAGACGGACGAACAGCGTGCCGAGAAAGCCGCCTTGGAAGGTCTGGTCAAGCAGCTCTTCGTGGAGCTGAAGCGCGACTTCAAACCTTCCGATCTGCCCCCGTACACGCTTGTGAAGCTTGGCATGCACCTGGCCGGCACTTCCCAGCCTGAAGAAAGCATCGCTTACTTTGATGAAATCCTGGACCCGTCGGAACCTGATCCGGTGCGTAAGAAGGCTCGCATCAACGGCATGTCCAAGTACCGCAAGAATGCGGTCTTCGGGAAAGCCGTAGCTCTGGGGCGCAGCAAGGATAACGCCAAGGTGGACACCGCCATCAAGATGATGAGGGATGAACTGAGCAAGGAAGAATCCAGCTCCAACCCGGACCGCAAAGCCATGGAAGACGCCCAGTACAATCTGGTCAAGTTCACTTCCGCCCGCCAGGACTGGCCGGCCGTCATTGCCGCTGCCGACAAGTACCGCGAAAACAAGACCTATAAGAAGAATCTGCCGGAAGTCCTCTATTTGCAGGGTGAAGCCTACCTGAAGCAGAATGAACTGGACAAGGCGTTGATTAACTTCATGAACATCACGGGTACGTACAAGGGGCTCGTGAAGTGGTCCGCCCCCCGCCGTGCTGGCGCAGATGGATACGCTGTGGAAGAGGAATACGATGTCCCAGGGTGCGGGCAAGCAGCCTTCCGACAGGTACGTTGCTTGGAAGGCCGGCAGCCAGTACGTGCAGTTGCTGGATACTCCCGCCAACCGCAAGAAGATGACGGCGGAGGACAGCGCCCTGGTCAATGAGGTGAAGGATAAGACGGCTAAGTTCGGTTCCGATCCTGCCGTCAGCCAGGAACGGGCGGACATTGCCGCCTATGAAGCAGCCGTACGCGCCGCCAAGGGCCAGAAATAATAACAAGAGGTTTAGTAATCAATCATATGAAAGCACTTTCAGTAATAATGGTATTGGCCGGACTGTCCTCCCTGGTTCCGTCCATGGCCCAGAATGCCCAGAATCCCCAGCGCCTGCGCGCCAGAGTTGCCGCACCGACCATCAAGAATGGCCGTCCGACGGATATCTACATTCTTTCCGCCAATGGACCCACGGTCCAGTTTGTGGAGAGCAGGGAATCCCAGAAAGTCCTTCAGCAGATGGCCAGCGCCTTCAAGACGCTGTATATTTTTGAAACGGACGACTTTGTGGATGCCAAGGTGGCTATGGAAAACCGGAAGTACCAGGAAGCCCGCAACAAATTCCACGCTCTGGTGAATAAGTATGCCTCAACGCTTTCCATCAAGGACAGCCTGTCCGCCCGGGCGGCTGTCTATGAACTGGAGTGCGCTATGCGCATGATGGATTGGGCTGGAGTCAAAGGGTTGGCGGCCAAGTTTCCCGTCAGAGGGGCCAATTTGTCCCCTTCCGTCCAGAATGACCTGGAGGTGGCAAAAATCATGGCCTTGATTCCGGATAAGGACTGGAACGGCGTGAAAAGCCGTGCCGGTTCTTTCCTGGCAACCAAAAAGAATGCCACCCGCCTCCAGCAGGCGCGGATGAAATATGCCCTGGGTGCGGCCGCCATGGTGGCCCAGGATTGGAACAAGGCGCTGGATTATTTTGCGGAAGCCCTGGTTTTGCTGCATGGTTCCGATGAAGAACTGGCGTCTGCCTGCGTGGCCCGCTCCTTGGATGCCTACCTGCGCATGCCGGATGTTGTCAAATTCTTTGAGAATCCCGTCGTCTCATCTGCCGTGGAATCCAGGAAGAATAATCCCGAAGCTGTGATTCCGGATTCACGGCTGAAGTCCCGTCCCGCTCCTGTCAAGGAAGCGGCTGCCCTGTACCGTTTGCATGAACTGATGTTCCCGGACAGGAAGCTGCCGGCCAAGTATGACGGTTTTGCGGTTTCCTACAAGCATCCGGCCGCTGTTGCTCCCGCCAAGGCTCCTGACCAGGCTCCCGCACAGCCGTAGAAAAAGCAGTAATAAAGCTTCGCGGCAGGTTGTTCGCCGGCCGATATTTCTTTAATAAGGGCCGTCTCCCCGTAAGGGGGGAGACGGCCCTTGTGTTGAGTTTTTCTTGTTTCTGCAGGCAGAAGCCTCTCCCGGTGTATCCCGGAAAGGAAACAGCGCCGGAGCAAAGGAGAACATGAATAGCTCATCAGGTTGAGGCGTGCGTCTTCCTGAAGGCTTGAAACGGATTTCTTCAGTCCCGTTTCCTGAATTGACAGGAAAATATATCAAAGATCCTGGAACGTCCGGGAAAACGGTATTAAGCCGCTGTAGGCCGGGAATAGGGAACTAAGCGGTGCTGCAGGACGGAGGGGAGGGGAAACAGCCGGCATCTCAGTTGCAGCATTAAAAAAAATGCTTGTGCCTTCGCGACGGCATTCGCGGGAGTTCGGAGGGAAAAGCTGTTCTACCCCAGGGGAAGACCGCCGGAGGCGGGCGTGGAGAAGGGAGTTACTGCAGAACGGGAGCTTTTTTTACTTCTTCCATCCATTTCCTATACAGTTCCGGAGAAATCTCGGAAGGCTTGATTTCCGAACGTTCACCCCAGAAAACAGCCGTGTGGAGGATGGGAATGCCGGAAGCCTCCAGATGGCGGTCAATCGCCGCCTTGTGCTCCAGAACGGCATCTTTTTCCAATCCGTGTACCACACCCATGATTTGCGCTCCTCCAAAAACATCTCCGCCTGTTCTCCAATAACAATGGGTCATGCAGATGTGGCGCCCGCATTCCGCTCCAGCCCGGATTTCCATGCCGGAGGGAACCGTCCAATGGAACAATCCGTTGTATTTGGTAACGGGGCCGTCGTCCGTTTTGGCTCTCACATGTTCCAGAAAAGTGGCGAAACGGCCGATGACCTGCTGCTTCCGGTCCAGTTCTTCCGCCGTACGGCAGTATTCTTCCGTTTCCAATCCTGCCCGGGCGGCACGGAGGGACCAGGGATCTTCCACCATTTCCTCAGGCCTGAGCTGTTCCTTGACGGAGAGGAGCACCTTCCATTCCAGTTCTGAAAGAGATACGGTTTTCGTTTCCTGCATGGGGGCCGGTTCCGGAGTTTTTTTTCTCCGGGCCTGAGTCCCCTGCGGCGCATGTGCCCCACCCCCAGCGCAAAGACGCCGCGTGCCGGCAGCAGAACATAACCGTCTGCGCCGATATGGCGTTTCAGGATGCCGCAGTGTTCCTCCGGCGTACCGCACCCCACGGGCACCTTGACCGTGGTCCAGAGCCTGTAGTTGGCGCCGGGGTTGGCCGCATCCGTATTGCGGAGCACCACATGGCCCGTAAAAGGGTCCAGCTCCTTCATCCAGTCAAAAGCGGCATCCAGTTTTTCCTCCGGCAGGGACCAGGCCACCAGGGCTCCCTGGGCCAGCTTGGTCGCCAGCAGCGTCTGGCGCACGCGGCGCACTACTCCGGCCTCCATCATGGCTTTCAGCCGCTGGATAACCACCGGAACAGGATGTCCGCATTGTTCGGAAATGGCGTGGAAGGGCAGGCGGCGGAACCCTTTGATGCGGTCTTCCGCCACCAGCAGAATGTCCGTGTTGACGGGGTCGTTGGGGGAAGTGGGGATGTTGTTCATGGCGGCGTAAAAAAGGCCGGGCGAGGGTATCGCCCGGCCCGGAAAGCCGGATTTGATTTTCAGGCTATTGCCCGGACTGGTAGAGGGGTTTGTTGTCGTATCGGGCGTCGTAAATGGCGAAGGATTCACGGTGCTGGTTGTGGTCGCCCCGGAAAATCAGCCTTCCGCTGTGCTGGCGTTCCAGTTCCATGAGCAGGCTGGCGTCTTCATTCTTGAAACGGGAGAGCACTTCCGAGTTGACGACGATAACCATGTCTCCGATGGTGTCCCGGTATTTCTGGATGCAGGCGTAAATTTGCCGCTGAATTTCCACGCTCATGGTCATCACGGACTTGACGCGGCCCCTGCCTCCGCAGTACGGGCATGGATCATGAACGGATTCCCGGAGGCTCTCGTTGAGCCGCTGGCGCGTCATTTCCATCAGGCCGATGGGGGTGATCTGCAGTACCTGGGTTTTTGCCTTGTCCCGTTTCAGGCGGTCCTTCATGGCCTTATAAACGGCCTGCTGGTCCTTCCTGTGGCGCATGTCGATAAAGTCCACCACTACCAGACCGCCGATGTTGCGCAGGCGAAGCTGGCGGGCGATTTCATAGGCGGCTTCCAGATTGGTATCCAGAATGGTCTTGTCCAGATCCTTGGTGCCCTTGTTGCGTCCGGTGTTGACGTCAATGGCGATCAGCGCCTCCGTTTCGTCAATCACCAGGTAGCCTCCGCAGGGCAGGAGCACCTGGCGCTGGAAAGCTTCATTGATTTGTTTTTCAATTCCCAGTTCTTCAAAGATAGGCGTGCGCACGGGGAAGTGCTGGATGTGGCGCTTGGCGCGGCGCGAGATTTTTCCGGCAATGGCGCGCATGTGTTCCGTGGTTTCCGCGTTGTCGCAGATGATGTTGTCTACGGTGTCCGTAAGGAAATCCCGTGCCGTGCGTTCAATCAGGTCCGGTTCCTTGTACACGCAGACGGGGGCCGGATTGGCCTCCTTCTTTTCTTCCACGCTGTACCATTGTTCCAGCAGCATGGCGAGGTCGCGGACAAAGTGGCGGTAGCGCTGGCCTTGGGCCACCGTGCGCATGATGATGCCCATTCCGTCCGGAACATTCAGTTTCTGCATGATCTGGCGCAGGCGCAGGCGCTCTTTGGGGTCTTCAATTTTACGGGAGATGCCGAACTGGTCCGTAAAGGGCATCAGGACCAGGTAGCGTCCCGCCAGAGATACGTTCGTTGTGACACGGGGCCCCTTGGTGCCGATCGGTCCTTTGGTGACCTGCACCATGATTTCAGAGCCGATGGGATAGATGTCCGGGATGTCTTTGGACGTGATTTTGCGCTGCTGTTTTTTCGGACGGCCTTCGCGTTCGATTTCTTCCAGGCTGGAGTCCAGTGCAGCGGGAAGCGCGTCCCAGAAGTGCAGAAAGGCGTTTTTTTCCTGCCCGATGTCCACGAACATGGCTTTGAGTCCCGGTTCGATGTTCTTGACGCGGCCTTTGAAAATGCCGCCTACGATGTTGTCTTCGCCTTCGCGCTCAATGGTGTATTCTTCCAATACGCCGTTTTCCAGAAGGGCTACGCGGCGTTCGAGCTTTTCGGCATTGATGATGATAGTGGAGCCTTCCATGGGATCGCAGGATCCGAAGCCGAAGGCCCGTTTGATTTTTTTAAGCATTTTTGTAAACACGGGGTGTGAATAAGCTAGGGTGTGCTATTGCCCGTAATGTTTCCGGTGGGCCGTCTCCCGTCAGGAGCGGCTGGAGTTGAAGCTGTAGGGATGGCCGGAAAGGAATCATGCAGGCAGTTGCGTTGATGTGATGCGGCAGTACGGCAGACGCAAGGCCGGAGCGCTTGCTCCGGAGATTCCGTCTTTAGTCTTCCGCATCAGTAACATTAGTGAAGAAGTCCAGTTCCTGGAGGGCTTTCCCGGTACCTTCCGCAACAGCGCTCAGAGGGTCTTCCGCAATGTGGATGGGCAGTCCCGTCTGTTCATGCAGGAGCTGGTCCAGACCGCGCAGCAGAGCGCCTCCTCCAGCCAGAACAATCCCCCGGTCCACAAGGTCGGCGGCCAGTTCAGGGGGCAGCGTTCCAAAGTCGTCCGCACGGCGTCAACAATCGTGTTGAGCTGTTCCGTGAGAGCTTCACGCACTTCTTCCGATCGAATCGTCACTGTCTTGGGCAGGCCCGCGACCAGGTCGCGGCCCTTGACCTCGATAGAGAGTTCCTGAGGCAGGGGATAGGCGGAGCCGATACGGATTTTGATGTCTTCGGCAGTACGTTCCCCGACCATGAGATTGTAGGTTCTCCTCATGTAGGAGATGATGGCATCGTCCAGTTCATCCCCGGCGCAGCGGACGGAACGGCTGTAAACGATGCCGGAAAGGGAAATAAGCGCCACTTCCGTCGTACCGCCGCCGATGTCCACAATCATGTTGCCCGCAGCTTCCTGAACCGGAAGGCCCACACCGATGGCGGCGGCCATGGGTTCTTCAATCAGATGCACGCGGCGGGCTCCGGCCGCTTCCGCGGATTCCTTGACGGCCCTGCGTTCCACTTCCGTAATGCCGGAGGGGATGGCGATGAGCACGCGCGGCTTAATCAGGTAGTACCTGGCCGCTTTTTTTGATGAAGTAGCGGAGCATTTCCTCCGTGATGTAGAAGTCGGCGATGACGCCGTCCTTCAACGGCCGGATGGCCGTGACGGAGCCGGGGGTGCGGCCCAGCATGCGCTTGGCTTCGTCTCCCACGGCCAGAACCTTGTCCCCCTTGACAGCGACGACCGAAGGCTCGCGCAGAACGATGCCCTGGTCCTTGACGTTGACCAGGGTGTTGGCGGTGCCCAGGTCAATGCCAATGTCATAGGAGAAAAGTTTGACAATTTTCTGAAAGAAAGATGACATAAAAAACTAGTGGATAAAGGCATAGCCCTGAGACAGCCGGTGGAGGAACGCCTCGCTTTTTCCTTTTCACGGGACTGAAAACCTGGCACTCGGACCGGGGCTGCGGGATAATCCCGTACAGGGCGAGTCGACTATGAAAAAACATGCCTTCCAGGTCAAGCGGAAGATGCCGGATGACATATGTATTTGCATTATACGCAAGGATGTATTATATGAATGAAAGATGGCGCCGGGGGAGCTCCGTATATTAATTTTGCATTCCCCTATTCCATGATGAAAGTCACTACCATTCTCATAACGGCGGCATGTCTGGCCGGCTCTTTTTCCCTTTATGCCGATGCGGTTTCCGATCAGGAGGAGGCCGCTTCATCTACGGGAGCCTATTCCGTGGCAGGGGCTCTTCGCCTGCCGGAAAACGTAACGAAAAGGGACGTTTACGGCATGAATGTGGGCTGGAAACTGTTCAAGGGAGAGAAGACACCGGAGGAAGCGGCCAGCCCGGATGTTGACGATTCCTCCTGGGAGTCCGTCAACCTCCCCAACGGCATTGAGCTTCTTCCGGAAGAGGCCAGCGGCTGTTCCAACTACCAGGGGCCGGTATGGTACCGGAAAACATTTATTCCTCCCTCCCGGTTGGAGGGGAGGAGAAACACCCTGTATTTTGAGGGCATCATGGGAAAGAGCGAGGTCTGGGTGAATGGGGAGAAGGCCGCGGAGCATTTCGGCGGATATCTTCCCGTGATTGTCAATCTGGACAAGTGGCTGAAACCGGGACAAAAGAATGTCATCGCCGTGAAGGCGGACAATTCCAACGACGCTTCCTATCCCCCCGGCAAACCCCAGGAAGGCCTGGATTTTTCCTATTTTGGCGGTATTTACCGGGATGTGTACCTCATTTCCACCGGACCCGTGTATATCACGGACCCGAACGAGGCCGGAACTGTGGCCGGAGGGGGAGTTTTTTTCCGGACGGAATTTCTTGATCCCCGTACCCGCAAGGGCAAGGTGGGGGGTGAAGGTTCAGGTGGCCAACCAGGCAGACAAGGAACGGAAGGTGCGCGTGCAGGCGGTGATGACGGACCCCAAGGGGGTGGATCCTGCCGGGGAGACGGTTCCGCTGACTATTCCGCCCCATTCCACGGGTGAAGTGGATATTCCTCTTGTGCTTTCCAACGTGAAACCGTGGTCTCCGGACAATCCCGATTTGTACACGTTGAGCGTGGAAGTATGGGACGCTGTTGGAGGGGACCATTCCAAAGATCCGGCCCATTTGCTGGACAACCGTTCCATAAGGGTGGGTGTCCGGACGGTGGAAATTACGGAAAAGGGGCTGGTGCTCAATGGATCCCTGTTTCCTGAAAAGCTGATTGGCGGCAACAGGCACCAGGATTTTGCCCGGCTTGGGAATGCAGTGCCCAACAACCTGCAATGGCAGGATGCCGTGAAATTGAGGAAGGCAGGCATGCGCGTGATCCGGAGCGCCCATTATCCGCAGGATCCGGCTTTCATGGACGCCTGCGACCGTCTGGGCCTTTTCGTCATCGTCGCCACGCCGGGCTGGCAGTTCTGGGGCAGCGGCCCTTTTGCTGACCGGGTGTATGACGATATCCGCCAGATGGTGCGCCGGGATAGGAACCATCCCTCCGTGATGATGTGGGAACCTATTTTGAATGAAACTCATTACCCGGCGGATTTCGCCAAAAAGGCCCGCGACCTGGTGCATGAGGAATATCCGTACAAGGGATGCTACACCGCTTGCGACGCGGTGGCTCAGGGCAGCCAGCATTATGAAGTTCTGTATGCCCACCCGGTTACGGGGGACAAACACTGGTCCATCAAGGAACGGAAGAACAGCAAACCGTATTTTACCCGTGAATTCGGTGATAACGTGGATACCTGGTCCGCCCACAACTCCACCTCCCGTGTAGCCCGTCACTGGGGTGAAGCTCCCATGATGGTGCAGGCCCTTCACTACCTCAAGACCTCGTTCCCATATACGACGTACGATACGCTGAACGCCGCTCCGGCCTATCATTTCGGCGGCTGCCTGTGGCATCCTTTCGACCATCAGCGCGGTTACCATCCGGATCCCTTCTACGGCGGTATTCTGGATGCTTTCAGGCAGCCCAAAACCTCCTATTACGCATTTATGTCCCAGCGTCCCCAGAAGACGCGAAACGGGTTGGGTTCCGGCCCTGTGGTGCACATCGCCAATGAATGCACTCCCTTTTCTCCGGAAGACGTGACGGTGTTTTCCAATTGTGATTCCGTTCGCCTGAGTGTCAACGGAGGACCCCCGGTGGAAAAGAAGGTGGCGTCCTGTCCCGGAGGCCTCAAGCGCGTGCCCGTCGTGTTCCCTAAAGCTTGGGATTTCATGGAAAACAAGAAGCTTGCCCGAGGAGGCAAGGAGGGAGCGGTGAAACTGGTGGCGGAAGGTCTGATAGGCGGCAAGGTGGTGGTCAGGCATGAAGTCCGCCCGGCCCGGAGGGCGGAGAAGATCCGGTTGACTCTGGACCGGGAAGATGGAGTGGATTTGTACGCCAACGGTTCCGACGTGTTTGCCGTGGTGGCGGAGGTTACGGATGGCCGCGGAACAGTGAAGCGCCTGAATGATGAGGAGATTGTCTTTTCCGTGGAAGGTCCTGCCGAGCTGCTGACGGATTCCCCGGACGGCACGCTGACCCAGCCCGTTAAATGGGGTTCCGCTCCGGCTCTGGTGCGTCTGGGCGCCAAGCCCGGCACGGTGACGGTGAGGGCCTCCGTGAAGCATCCCGGCTCCCAAAAGCCTGTTTCCGGCGTTATAAAGTTTGACACGAAGGCTCCCGGGTTGAAAATGCTCTTTACGGAAGACGCCGTAGGCTGCGGGAAGAAAGCTGCCGGGACGCCGTCTTCCGCGCGGCCTCTGTCTCCGAACGGGAGAAATCCCTTCAGATGGAGCTGGAAAAGGTGCGCCATGAACTGAACAGGTTGCGCAATGAAAAAGTGAGCGCCCAGCAAACCCACTTCGAATAAGCGGAATACGCCAATGATGCTAAGGGAAAAGATCGTCCGTTTTTGCCTGCTCCTGCTCCGGCTGGGGATGGGAGGCTTTTTCCTGTTCGTCGCGGTGCGCAAGCTGCTTCATCTGGACCAGCTTCAGGAGACGATCGACCGTTTCGCCATTTTCCCGGAGGCCTGGGGGCATCCCCTGGCCTGCCTGGGGGTGTCGTGTGAAATTGTGGTGGGGCTGGGGCTCCTGTTCCGCAGAACCTGCGCCGGGGCCGCGCTGCTGGGCAGCGCGCTGACATTCACATTCGTGGCGTTATTCGTCCAGGGCTGGGCCAGGGGGCTTTCCCTCTCCTGCAACTGCATCGGCGTGGAGAGGGCGGTAACCAGTTATCCCTTTGAAGTGGCCTGGCGGCTGGTCCTCTTTTTTCCTCATGCTGATTCTCCTGTGGGATTCCTGCCGGAAGGGAAAAACGTATTTTAATGTGACCCGGCTGGATTTTAGTGAAATGTGACCGGAAGGAAAGTCTCCTGCCGTTTTCCGGTTCGGGATAATTTCCGGGAAAAGGTGCCGGGAGAGGAGGCCGGGAACCATCGAGCGGGTAGTGACGGCGGGCATGGTAATACCGAATGAAGCCGCAGGACGCCTGCAAGGCCAATGGTTACGCCCTGCTCCATATAAAGGGGGCTTCCATGCAGCCGCATGGAAGCAGGCCGGGGAAATGGCCGTTTTTGCGCGCCTTTCCCCGGCAGGACGGTTCATGTCCTTATGTTGTCAACGATGCCGCCGTATACTCCGTATTAAAGCCTGTGGCCGAAAGAGTCTTCCGGCGTCAGGGATTTGACCAGTTCCAGCAGCAGCTTGATTGTATTTTCCACATCTGTCAGAGAGGCCGTTTCCACCGGGGAATCATATATAGCGCAGGGGGACGGACACCAGAGCGGAGGCTACGCCGTCGCGGGAGATGTAGATACTGTCCGTATCCGTTCCGGTGCGGCGTCCGGCGGCTTCATGCTGGAGCGGTATTTTGTTCTTGTCCGCCACGATTTCCAGACGGGCCACCAGGTTGGGATGGTTGGCCGTGCCGTGGATGACCGCAGGGCCGCCGCCAAGCCTGATATCGCCAAATTTGCCCTTGTCCAGTCCGGGCGAGTCCGTGGCATGAGTCACGTCAATGCAGATGGCCGCGTCCGGGCGCAGGCGGTGGGTAATCATTCCCGCGCCAATGCAGCCCACTTCTTCCTGCACGGCGTTGACGAGCACCACGTTCCAGGCGACGGGCTTTTTCAGCTTGCACAGCTTGCGGGCTATTTCCGACAGGATGAAGCCGCTCAGACGGTTGTCCAGAGCCCGGCATACCAGCTTGTTTTCATTCATCAGCATGGGGCCGTCGCAGTAAACGCCCACATGTCCCACGCGCAGGCCGAGTTCCGCTACTTCCTTGTCGGAGGAGGCGCCTACGTCAACGTAAATTTCCCAAATCTTGGGTTCCTTTTCTCCGGGTTCCCGCAAGTGGATGGCCGTGTTTCCGGTTACTCCCATCACTTCTCCCTGGGAACCCAGGAAGCGCACGCGGCGCCCCCGCGCGATGGCCGTATCCGTGCCGCCTACGCGTTCCACATACAGGAAGCCGTCCTTGGTGATATGACGGATCATGAAGCCGATTTCATCCGCGTGGGCTTCAATCATCAATGTGGGGGCTTCTTCCGCGTCCGCGTGGAAGACGGCCCAGGTATTTCCGTAAGTGTCGCACTGGACGTATTCCGTATATTTGCGCAGTTCGTCCGCCCAGATGCGCTGAGCGTCTATTTCAAAGCCGGAAGGGCTGGGGGTTTCCAGAAGTTCCGTTAAGAATTCAAGGCTGTCGTCGCTGATCTTCATGGCTTTTGTATAGCACCGTTCCGGCATGCGCTCAACAGGAAAGCACGGCTCCTGCAGTGGAGCTCTTTTTGAGGGCGGGGAATAAAAAGCCCCGACTGCGCAGGAAGCAGACGGGGCCTGGAAAAAGTTTTTTTGACCGGGGGCTAGGACTGTTTGTCCGGGGAAAGCCCCGCCAGGACGTCCTGCTTGTCCATGATATAACCGGTGTCCGGATCGTGGTATTGAGTGGAGTAAACGGATGTTCTGGCGCTTCCGTACGGGTCCGTTTCCTTCGCGACGGGGAGGCGGTTGACCAGGGCAGGGAAGCACTGCTCCACCAGTTCAAAGGCAGTGACGGGTTCCGGCACCAGATTCACGGAAAAGATGCCGCATTCCCAGGCTTTTTCCACGTCCCTGACCAGGCGGTGCATGGGATAAAGCTGATGGCGCTCCAGCAGAGCCACGTCCAGCTCTTCCGTTCCCTCCGGAACCTCCGCCAGCAGATCCGCCACACTCATGCCGGCTCCCGTTCCGGTGACTTCCGGAAGGTAAACGTTCAGCACGCGGCCGAACCGGAGGTTGATGAAGTCTTTCAGCTCCACCAGAGCCGCCAGCCATTCGTCTTCCGGTTCACGGAGCAAGGGAGAAAGTTCATTTCCCGTTTCCGGCTGGGTATCAATGCTGGTGATGTAGGTCACCCGTTCCGCCTTCACCTCATGCAGGAGATCAATCAGGGTTTTAACCTGAGCCAGAAAGGGAGCCGTATTCCGCCGAATAGCCGTGCTCCCTTCCCGGAGGGAGGGGCAGATAATGACGGCCTGCCCGAATTCCTTGCCGCGCAGCAGGGACAGGTTGGTTTCATCAATCAGGTAGTCAAAGTACCGTTTTGAGGACCAGAAAACGCCGAGGGCACAGGAAGAACCGATGAGAGCCGTATCTGTCATGGAATGAATGCGGGGGAGCGGTTGATGGGGAATGAACCTTTATTTCAGGGCGTCAAAAGCGGATTTGAAGAGGAAGTACCCCCAGCCCCAGTCTTCATTGCCGGCCCAGTCCTTGTCATAGTGGTGGCGGGGCAGCAGAAAGCGTTCCGGATGGGGCATCAGACCCATGGCGCGCCCGGTGGAATCCTGGAGGCCGGCGATGCTGCATTCACAGCCGTCGCGGTTGTCTACGTACTGGAGAGCCACATTTCCGGCAGCCAGGTATTTTTCCGCATCTCCGGGGCGGGTGACCAGGCGCCCTTCCGCATGGGCGGAGGGCAGTTCGAATTCATCCGGCAGGCCTTGAAGGAAGGGAGAGTTTTTGGCTACTTTCACCAGTTTGGCCCAGACGCATTCAAAACGTTCCTTTTTATTGTCAATCAGGCTGGAGTCAGGAAGAATGCCCAGTTTGGTGAGAATCTGGAACCCGTTGCAGATGCCCAGGAGCATGCCTCCTCCGGCATGATGCCGCTGCAGGGCATCCCCCAGGAAGCGTTCCGTTTCCAGCTGGGCCAGGCGGCCGCTGGTGACGTAGTCCCCGTAGCTGAACCCGCCGCCCAGGACGACAAGCTGGGATTTTGCGACGTGTTCCGGCGTAGCCGTGGCGATGGGCTGGATCTGGGTGGAGAACCCTGCCGCGCGCAGGGCGCGTTCCGTTTCCACGTCGCAGTTGGTGCCGGGGTATTTCAATAAAAGTGCGTGAGGCATATTGGTAGAAATGAATCGTTGGTTTGGTAAGATGCCGGTTTCAGGGGATCAATAATAGGGGGTAAGTCCGTCCTTCCAGAGCTTTTTGAGGTTGGCTATGTCGCAATCCAGCACCTTTTCCCCGCCGCAGCAGGTGGCCGTGAGGCGCTTTTCTTCCGTAACGCCGCCGATGCAGGCGCAGGGGAAGCCGTCCATAGCCGTTTCAAAATCCGCGGCGAATTCCGGATCCACCTCCACAAGGATACGGCCCGTGCTTTCGCTGAACAGAGGCACTGCCGGGGATTTCCAGCCATTGGCAGTCGGTACCTTCGTGAGATCCAGCCGAACGCCACCCTTGCCGGAAAAGGCCATTTCTGCAGCCGTGACGGCCAGGCCGCCTTCGGAAACGTCATGGGCGGAGAGCACCAGACCGGAAGTCAGGGCGCTGTAGTAGGCTTTGTACAGCTCCATGTTCGCGGCGCAGTCCGTCTGGGGAACCTTGCCGTCTTCCACACCGTGGGTGCGGGCGAAGACGGAGCCTCCCATCTCATCTTCCGTATGGCCGATGAGGTACAGCAGGCTATTGTTCCGCCTCAGGGAAGAACCGATGACGTGGTCCGGGTTTTCCACCACGCCGAAGCCGGAACAGAGGAAAGTGACAGGCACGTTGATGGGGCCGTTTTCCGTTTCAAAATAGTTGTAGAAGGAGTCCTTGCCGGAAATGAAGGGGGCATTGTACGCGTCCGCCGCCTTGGCGATGGCCTTCACGCATTCCACCAGGCGGCCGAGTTCCGCCGGATCTTCCGGATTCCCCATGCAGAAGTTGTCCAGAAGGCCGATTTTGTCCGGATTGGAGCCTACCAGGATGAGTTGGCGCACGCATTCGTCCACGGTACCGGTACCCATGGCGTAGGGATCCGTTTTACCCCATTCCGGAAGAATGGCGCAAGCCATGGCCATGCATTTGTCCGAGCCGTCGATGTCCACCACGGAGCCGTCCTGCGGAGCGTCCGCCTGCGCGCCCGCCAGGGGCTTCAGGATGGTGTTGCCCTGCACCTCATGGTCGTACTCGCGGATGATGGGTTCCCGGGAAACGATGGCGAAGTCTCCCATCACGGTTTCCAGGGATTTGTTCAGGTCCTTGTCCGGGAGGAGCTGGCCCGTGAGCGCCTTGCCGGGGGTGAATACGGATTTCAGCTTCTTGATGGGGGCGTCATGCAGCTTGGAGTTGTCCAGGCAGCAGACGAGTCTCCCCCTTGTGCCAGACCTTCAGGATTCCCGTGTCGTCGGAATGGCCCAGGACGGTCAGTTCCGTCTGGAAGGTGTCTGCCAGCTTCCGGAGTTCCGGAAGGTCTTTTTCCTCCACGGCCATGACCATGCGTTCCTGGGATTCCGACAGGAAGATTTCCCAGGAGATGAGTCCGGGTTCCTTGAGAGGGGCGTTGTCCAGGAAAATTTCACCGCCTGTGACGGAGAGCATTTCTCCGGCGGCGGAAGAGAAGCCGCCGGCGCCGCAGTCCGTAATGAAGACGATGAGGCCGCGTTCACGCGCTTCCAGAATGAAGTCCAGCGTTTTCTTCTCTTCAATCGGGTTGCCGATTTGCACGGCGGTGAAGTCTTCCTCATGGGAGGCTTCATCCAGAGCGGCGGAGGAGAACGTGGCTCCCTTGAGACCGTCCCGACCCGTGCGCCCGCCAATGACGATTACCTTGAGGCCGGGGCGCATTTCCTTCAGGATGTCGCCGCGCGGAATTACGCCGGCGGTGCCGCAGAAGACTAGGGGGTTGTAAATGTACGTGGGGTCAAACTGGATGGCGCCGTTGACGGTGGGAATGCCCATGCGGTTGCCGTAGTCGCGCACGCCGCGCACCGCCGCGCATGATGCCCAGGGGGTGGATGACGTCCGGGGCGGTGATGTCTGCCGGATTCGTGTCCGGAGCGCCGAAGCAGAAGACGTCCAGGGGGAGGCGATGGGCTTGGCTCCCTTGCCTGCGCCCAGGATGTCGCGGATAACGCCGCCCAGCCCGGTGTTGGCCCCGGCGTACGGTTCAATGGCGGAGGGGTGGTTGTGCGTTTCCGCCTTCAGGCAGACGGCCAGGTTGTCATCCAGGGCGATGAAGCCGGCATTGTCGTCAAACGCGCTGAGCACGAAGCCCGGCTTGCGTTCCATGATCTTCTCGGAAGGCTTTTTGATGTAGGTTTTGAACAGGCTGTTTACCGTCTCCGGCGCGCCTCCGTTGACGCTGTGGCGGATGGAGGCGGAAAAGATGCGGTGCTTGCAGTGTTCCGACCACGTCTGGGCGATTACTTCCAGTTCCACGTCAGTGGGGTCGCGGTCGATTTCCCGGAAAATCTGCTGGACGACTTCCATGTCTTCACGGGACAGGGAAAGCTTCTGCTTTTTGCTGAGTTCAAGCAGTTCGTCGCTGCTCAGGTTCCTCACGGGAACGGTTCGGTAGGTTTTGGCGGACATGTGGATGGAAAAGAAAAAGGGTTAGGCGATGGTCCAGTTGTGAATGGCGGGGTTGCAGACGTCCTTGGCAAAGCGCGCCGCCAGGGTTTCCTTGTCTCCCTGGCCGAAGACGTACACGCGCTGGGTGATTTTCAGGCCGTCCATAGTAAAGCCCATATTCCGGCGCCCGCGGTAGTTTTGCAGGATGGCTTCTTTTTCCAGATCCAGGGCGCCGGCTTTCATGCCGTAGTCAATCGTGAACAGGGCGCCTTCCAGGATGGGCGCGTTCTGTTCCGTGCATTCCTGGGAAATGGGGTCCACCAGTACACTCAGGAGGTATTCGCGGGCTTTTTGTCCGTCCCCGGTGATTTCTACGGTGTAAACGCGGCTGCGGCGGAAAGTGAGGCCGGCGTTCAGGGGGGTATAGAGCAGGGCGTCCGCACTGGCGGCGGCCTGGAACCGGTTGATAACTTCAAAGTGGAGGGTCATATTGCTCAAGAGTGTGGTAAAATGAAAAATGGGGGCCGGCGGAAAGACCGGCTCCCATGGGAGGGGGGAAAGAGGCTCAAGCCTTGTTCTGGAGCCGGGAAAGGACTTCTTCGTAGGCTTCCATCACGTTGCCGAGGTCCTGGCGGAAGCGGTCCTTGTCCATCTTCTCGCCGGTCTTGATGTCCCACAGGCGGCAGGTATCCGGAGAAATTTCGTCTGCCAGCACGATTTGGGAGGGATCTTCCGCCAAGCGGCCGAACTCAATTTTGAAGTCCACCAGAGTAAGTCCGGCCTGTTTGAAAAAGTCAATCAGCACATCATTCACGATGCGGGCCTGATTTTTCAGGAAGGCGCATTCCTCTTCCGTAGCGGAGTTCATTTCACGGGCGTAGTCGTCATTAATGAAGGGGTCGCCCAGGCTGTCATCCTTGTAGGAGAATTCCACAATCGGCTTCTTGAAAGGGGTTCCTTCCTTGACGCCCATGCGGCGGCTGAAGGAGCCGGCGGCGATGTTGCGCACGATCACTTCCAGAGGAAGGATGGAAACCTTTTTTACGTCAATGTTGATGTCGTCCACGTCCGCAACCAGGTGGGTTTTCACGCCCTTGCTTTCCAGCATGCGGTAGATGACCAGGGTGATGGCCTTGTTCATCCTGCCCTTGTTTTCAAACTGGGCCTTCTTGGCTCCGTTTCCGGCAGTGGCGTCGTCCTTGTATTCCATGCGGAGGACGTTGGGATTATCAGTCGTATAAAGGCGTTTGGCCTTCCCTTCGTAAATAGGTTCCATGATACGTGTTGCGCAGGGGTTGAATGCGTGCGGAGATGTTACGCCAGACGCTCCGCACGGTCAAGCCGCAACTGGATGAAGGAGGGGAGGGAAAAAGAAGCGAAACCCGAATGCGAAGTCGGAGCATGACGCAGACGGCCGCAGTCTCCGGGGCAACCTTGAAAAGCCGCACGGAGGGAGTCCGGACGGAAGAGGGAAATTAGTCTTGATACCGGTAGGGGGGGGCGTATCATGTGCTTTAGTATGCACGCCGACTTGGAGAAATTATTGTCTCTGGGGAAAATTACCCCCTCTCTCGCCGAAAAACTTGATCGCATCGCACCTGGCCGTTACTGCTTCCATGCTTCCTGGGGCGCCGGAAAAGTCATTTCCTGGAATCTCCCCGCCAAAAAGCTGGTCATTGATTTTGAGGAAAATCCGGAACACGAAGTTGCCCTGGAATTCGCTCCCAGAATTTTGGAGTTCATCAGTGACGACCATTCCTGGCCAAGCGGTATGAAGATACCGAATCCCTGATCAACCTGTCCGTGGATGACCCGGTGGAACTGGTGCGCGTTACCTTGCAGGGCTACGGTAATTCCCTTACTCCGGAGAAGCTGGAAGCCGCGCTGAAAGGCACCGTAATTGCGGCGGACAAGTGGAAAAACTGGTGGGACAAGGTGCGCGCCATGCTCCGTTCCAATGTCCAGTTCATGATGCCCACCCGCAAGGGCGAACGCATCACGCTTCGCGCGAATATCCTTTCCCGCGCGCAGGCGGCTCTGGAAGATTACAATAAGGCCGCCGACCTGAAAGCCAAGGTGCGCGTGCTGGACGGCATCAAAATGGAAGCGGTCATGGCAGAGCCGGATGCCGTCAATGCCCTGATTCGTGCCGTGGATGCTGATGTGCGCAACGGCGGCAGCCTGGCTCTCCAGCAGGTGCTGGAGCTGGCCGTGCTCAGGGATGACCTGATTGCCTCCCTTAAAAATACGGAGGCGGCCAAGGAAGCTTATCCCCTTCGTTCCATCGTGGAAGCCAATATCGGCGATGTGGGCCGCTTCGCGGAAGTGCTCAATTCCATGCCTGCCGTGCGGCAGAAGCGCGTGTATGCCACGCTGCCCGCCATCTTTGGGGAGGATTGGCCGCAGAAGGCGCTGGAGCTTTTTGATGCAGGCGGCGCCCGCGCCGTGGGGGAAATCGCCAAATTCCTGATAGAAGAAGGGCAGGACAAGGTGCTGGTCAAGCATTTGAAGCATGAATTGCTGCGCCAGACCCTTCCGGCGGAGTCCCTCATCTGGATATGCCGCCAGCGGCATGACGCTTCCAAGCCTCTTTTTGGCCTCCCTGTGGGCATTGCGATGCTTTCCCTGATTGAACAGGACCACATGGACGGCGGCCCCAACCGCATGCTGCGCCTGAAGAACCTGTTCATGGAGGATAAGAGCATCATCCAGGAAATGATCAAGGGGCAGGATGTGGCGGAAGTCCGCCAGTTTGCCAAGATGCTGTACAACACCTCCGCTTTCTCCGAACAGGACCGCGGCGCGCTGATGGCCCGCATCATCAGCGTATTCCCAGACCTGCACGCCATTGTGCTGGACGCCCTGGTGGACAACTCCGACAAACCGGAACCGATTTTCGTTTCCTGGGAAAGCCTGGAGGCCCGCAAGAAGGAGCTGGAAGAACTGGTAAACGTGAAAATTCCGGAAAACCTGCATAACAAGAAGATTTCCCGTGCGGAGGGGGATCTCCGCGAAAACGGCGGCTACCAGGATGCCAAGGAAGTGGAGAAGGTGCTCAACCGCCGCCGGGCGGAACTGGAACATGCGCTGGCCCTGGCCCGCGGCACGGACTTTGCCGTGACGGATACCTCCCGCGCCGCCATGGGAACGAAGGTGACTCTTCAGCCGTTGAATGGCGGGGAGCCCGTGGTGTACACCATTCTGGGCGCGTGGGACACAAATCCGGAAAAGCATATCGTCTCCTATCTTTCCCAGGTCGGCAAGGAGCTGACGGGCAAAAGTGTAGGGGACCAGGTGAAGATTGTCCCGATGGACGGCGACAAGAAAAAGGTGTATACCATTACGAAGATTGAAGCCGCGTTCTAAAGGAGCCGCTTCCCTTGTCGCCAAGGTCTTTAAAACCGCCCCTTTTTTCGGAAAGGGGCGGTTTTTCATTGTTGATGGGCCGGACCCTCGTTATTTTGCGGGTTTAGGGTTCATCGCATCGTCGATAGAGGCGGCGCTTGATCATGGCCGCCCCGCATATTTATCGGCGCCATGAAGGAAACCTGAAATTATCCGTTCCGGCAGCTGAGATGAAAACGGGCTGCTTGCAACCGGGGCTTTTGCGGCCTGAGTCCCATCCGGGTCCGGTTCGGACAATGGAGCTGATGTGCGGAGGTCTTGTATTTAGAGAAATCCGGACGGGAAACGAACGGAATTTTCACAGGAAAGGATATAGTTCCTGCGTTACGGATACTGGTGTTTCGTGAAAACGGCCTTGCCTTTTTCCTGGCAACCGGGGAGGCATGAAAAAGGGGCTGTCCCGGCGGATGCGGAACAGCCTCTGAAAGGAGATGAAGGGAAATATTCCCTGTTTATTTGGCCAGAACCTTGTGGATGGCGGCAACGACGTTGTCCACATTCATGCCGAGTTCTTCCAGCACCTGTGTTCCGGGAGCGGAGAAGCCGAAACGGTTGATGCCCACGGCTTCCCCCTGGCAGCCCAGATATTTCCACCAGAGGTCCGTGACTCCGGCTTCTACGGAAACTCTCCTCATGCAGGAGGAGGTAAGCACGCTTTCCCGGTATTCGGCAGGCTGCGCGTCAAAGCGGCAGAAGCTTGGCATGGAGACGACCCGGATTCCTTCCCCTATTTTTTTTCCGCCGCTTTCAGAGCCAGTTCCAGTTCGGAACCGCTGGCAAGAATAATGGCTTTCAAGGCTCCCTGTTCTTTCCGGGCGATGTAGGCGCCTTTCAGCACGCCTTCCCGGCGCGTTTCAACGGGGATTCCGTTCAGCGTAGCCACTTTCTGACGGGTCAGGATGAGGGCGGTAGGGCCGTCGGCACGCTGCATGGCGGCCATCCAGGCTCCTGCGGTTTCTTCCGGGTCCGCCGGGCGGATGACATCCAGGTTCGGAATGACACGGAGGCCTGAAATTGTTTCCACCGGCTGGTGGGTGGGGCCGTCTTCTCCCACGGCTACGGAGTCATGCGTCAGAATATAGGTGACGGGGAGTCCGCTGAGGGGGCGGCTACACGGATGGAGGCGCGCATGTAGTCTACGAAGACGCAGAAAGTGGCGGCGCTTACGCGGAACAGGCCGTCGTAGGCAATGCCGTTGCAGATGGCGGCCATGGCGTGTTCGCGGATGCCGAACCAGAAGTTGCGCCCTTCCGGGGTTTCCGCAGAGAAGTCTCCTGCGCCGGAAAGGTAGTTTTTATTGGAGCTGTAAAGGTCTGCGCTGGTGGTCAGGAAGCAGGGATTCGCTTTAGCGATAGCGTTGATGGCAACGGCTCCGGCCGAACGGGTAGCATCGCCATAGTCCTGCGGGAAGGGCGGTATTGCCTTGTCCGAGTCTGCCGGATTGACGCCGCAGGAGCAGGCGTTGATGCCTGCGTCCAGTTCCTCTGCCAGTTCCGGATAAGCCCGGCGCCATTGTTCGTACATGGCGTTCCAGGCATTGAAATCTTTTTCCCGTTGGGCTTTCAGGTCTGCGAAAGCGGTACGGACGTCTTCGGAGACGTAATAACGTTCTCCGGCAGGAATTTCCCAGTTGGCGTGCGCTTCTTCCTGAAGCTTGGCCCCGCCTTCCCCATGGCCTTTTGTGGTGCCTTCAATGCCGGGAATGCCCTTGCCGATGACCGTTTTGGCAATGATGAGCTGGGGTTTCCCGTTTTTGGCGTTTTTGGCGGCTTCAACCGCTGACTTAATGGCCTTGATGTCGTGCCCGTCAATCTGGCGCACATCCCAGCCCAGGGCTTCGTCTACGGCGCGCGGATCCGTAAGCTGGGTACGTTCCGCGGGAGCGTCCAGCGTGATGTCGTTGGAATCGTAAATGAGAATAAGGTTATCCAGCTTGAGCACGGCGGCCAGGGCGAGGGATTCCCGGGCGACGCCTTCCTGCAGGCAGCCGTCTCCCGTGAGGCAGAAGACGTGCTGGGTGAAGATATCCATGCCGGGCCTGTTGAACCGGGCAGCCGCGCGCCTGGCGGAGAGGGCGAAGCCTACGGCGTTCGCAATACCCTGGCCCAGCGGTCCCGTGGTGCATTCTACGCCTTCCGTATCCCGGAATTCGGGGTGGCCGGGCGTGATGGAACCTTTGTGACGGAAGTTTTTGATATCTTCAATGCCGATGTTGAATCCTGACAGGTGGAGCCAGCCGTAAAGAAACATGGAGCCGTGGCCGGCGGAGAGAATGAAGCGGTCACGGTTGAGCCAGCGGGGCTGTGAAGGGCAGATGTTGAGCAAATCGCCGAACAGGACGGCCCCGATTTCGGCGCACCCCAGCGGCAGGCCCAGGTGGCCGGATGCACAGTCGTGAACGGCATCCATGGCGAGTCCCCGCGCCTGGTTGGCGGCTTTTTGGAGAAGGTCAAGATTCATGCCCGGGCAATATGAGCGGATCAGCTTCATATTGGAAGCCTAAATGCGTCTCCGGCGCCAGTTCCGGACCGGGGAAAAGCATTGAAGATGGAAGCGCCGCGCATGCCGCTCCCGGTTTTGCGGCACGCTCACCGGAATGTATGGCGCTTTAGGGAATAAAGCCGGGGGAAACATGTCGGACGGCATGCTCCAGTCCTTTTCTCCGGTGTTGTCCGCCCCTGGTTTTCATGGATGTCCAGATATTGGCCGGGATGGCGGATTTCATCCGCGCCGGAGCCGGTCAGTCGGAGGGAATGATCCTTTTTATCTTTATGGAAGAAGAAGGGGGAATTCCTTCCGTTTTTGCGTCCGGCGCTTTCACGGGTTAGCGCGGAAAAGACGCGTTTTCCGCTTTTTGCGGAAAAAGGGATTGTTGTATCATAAGCGGCGGAAATACATGAAAATCGTAATTAAAGTAGGTACGGGCGTGTTGACCCGAGAGAATGGGACGTTGGACGGTTCTTCCATCGTGCATCTGGTGAGCGCCCTGGCGGGGCTGATGCAGCAGGGCCATCAGGTGGTTCTGGTCAGCTCCGGCGCTGTAGGGGCCGGCGTGTCCGTCCTGGGTCTTCCGTCCTATCCTCAGGAACTGTCCTTGAAACAGGCGTGCGCGGCCGTGGGGCAGACGCGGCTGATGCAGGCGTATGAGAATCTTTTCAACCACTTTAACGTGGATGTGGCCCAGCTCCTGCTGACAGCGGAGGATTTGAAACTCCCGCCGCCGCAACGTGCAGGCCACGGTGTTGCGCCTGTTTGAGCACGGAGGCATTATCCCGATTGTCAATGAAAATGATACCGTATCCGTGGAGGAGTTGAAGTTTGGGGACAACGATATCCTGTCCGTGCATATGGCCCGCCTGGTGGAGGCTGACGCTCTGTTTATCCTGACGAGCGTGGACGGCCTGTATCCCCCCCCCGGAGGAAGGCGGGAGGCCATCATTTCCCGGGTGGAGGACGTGGATGCCGTGCTGGCGTTCGCGGAGGAGGACCAGGGGCGCTTTTCCATGGGCGGCATGAGCGCCAAGCTTCAGGCTATCCGGGAGGCCGTGAATGCGGGGACGGGCGTTTACATGCTGCATGGCCGCCATCCGGAACGCATCGCGCTGCTGCTGGAGGGGAAAGCGGAAGGAATCGGAACATATTTTGTACCGAAGGGATGAAGTTATGAAAATGAAGAATCCTCTTGAACCGGCGGGACGGACCGCTCTGGAGGCCTCACGGGAGTTGCTTGCCCTGGAGCCGGAAGAGAAGGCTCTGGCCCTGCGCCTGATGGCCGCAGGCGTTCGGAGCGCTGCGGAAAAGATTGTCCGGGAGAACGGCCTTGATATGGAAGAGGCCCGGAAAGGCGGCCGCAATGCCGCGTTTCTGGACAGGCTGCTTCTGACGCCGGAGCGTGTGGAGCACATGGCCCGCGGCATGGAACAGTTGGCGGCTCTCCCTGATCCCGTGGGCGAATGCATCCGGGAATGGACGCGCCCCAACGGGTTGCATATCCGCCAGGTGCGCGTTCCCTTGGGGGGGTCATCGGTTTTATTTACGAGAGCCGCGGCACCGTCACCTGCGATGCCGCCGCCCTGTGCCTGAAGTCCGGGAATGCCGTTATTCTGCGCGGCGGAAGCGAGTCTCTGCGGACCAACCGGGCGCTGGCGGAGGTTCTGCGCGCCGCGCTGAAGGAGTCCGCCGTTTCCGCGGACGCCGTGCAGCTTCTGGATTCCGGCAGCCGTGATGAGGTGCGGCAGTTGTGCGGGCTGGATTCTTTCCTGAACGTGATTATTCCCAGGGGGGGAAAGGGACTGATCCGCGCCGTGACGGAGTACGCCAGGGTTCCCGTGCTGAAGCATCTGGACGGCGTTTGCCATGTGTATGTGGATGCGGCGGCGGATTTAGAGATGGCCGTGAACGTGCTGGATGACGCCAAAACGCAGAGGCCCGGCGTATGCAATGCGGCGGAAACCCTGCTGGTGGACGCTGCCGCGGCAGAACGGTTCCTGCCGATGGCGGCGGAACGCATGCGCCTGCGCGGCGTGGAATGCCGCGTGTGTGACCGAAGCCGCCCGTTTTTTGGTCCGGAAGCCATTCCGGCGGAAGAAGAGGATTGGTCCACGGAATATGAAGACCTGATTCTTTCCGTGAAAGTGGTGGACGGCGTCCGTGATGCCGTGGAGCACATTAACCATTACGGCTACCACCACAGTGATTCCATCATTACGGAGGATGAACGGGCGCGCGATTATTTTATGAACCGGGTGGACAGCGCGTGCGTGTACCATAATTGTTCCACGCGGTTCAGCGACGGGGAGGAATTCGGCTTCGGGGCGGAAATAGGCATCGGTACGGACAAATTTCATGCCCGGGGGCCAATGGCTTTGCGGGAACTTACTTCCTACAAGTATGTTATTGAAGGAGACGGGCAGATGAAGGACCCGTCCCGAGTTCCGCGGAAAGGCCGTGCCTGAGCAGGAGGCCCGCCGTAAACAAGAAAGCACCGCGGCATGGCCGCGATGCTTCCGTTGATATATACTCCTGAAGAAGTCGGTCAGAAGGTCAGCCTGTAGCCGATGCTTCCGTTGAAGCTGTTGGCGCGGCTGCGAAAGTCCGCATTGACGTCTGCAAAGACGGAGCCGGTATAACCCACCGGAATGGTGATTCCGGCTCCGACCTGCACGCCGGTGGCTCCTTCCCTGGCTCCGTTTACGCGGAACCCTGCGCCGGGTATGCCGGCGGGTGCCAGGACGGCTGCGGTGTCCCGGTCGCCCAGAAGCTGGACAACCTGCACCCGCAGTTCACCCAGGGAGGCGCGGCCCGTCAGGTTGGCGGACAGTTCTCCGCGGAGCCTTGCGCCCAGTCCCACGGTTCCGAAGGTGGAGTCCATGTCATCCACGTTCATGCCCAGGCCGCCGGATTCCGTAAAGCCGTCCATCCGGCTCCTGTACACGGAGGCATTCACTAGAGGCTGGAGCGCGGAAGTGTTGTTCTCATTCAGGTACAGGTCATACGTGCCTTCATAGAAGGCGCCGTAGCTGCTGCCGCTGGTGCTGCCGTGCATGGTGTACATGCCGGCTCCGGGGATTCCCGCGGTGCGGTCCAGGGAAGCGTCGTTCCATCCGCAGGTGAGGATGATGTTGTGCGCCCAGCGGCCCGACTGGATGCGGAAGAACAGATTGCCGTAATAGGAGTCCAGGTCTCCGTTCGCCATGTAGGCGTCCAGGTCGCCGTAGCTGGCGGAGAAGGCCGCCCCCCATACGAAGCTGTCGCTGCACGTTACGTCAAAGCCGAAGGTGCCGCCCCAGGTGCTGAGCTTATAGCCTGATTCGTCCGTCCGGTCATCCAGCCTGCGGTAGCCGCCTTCCCCTTCAATCCAGGCGTTGAAGCCGGGCAGGTCATCGTGAATGTACTGCGGGGAGACTCCCATCTGGGAGAGGCGGTTGCGCAGGTGAAGCACCTGGTCCCGGAGGGCTCCCTTCTGGGCGGAATGCAGGGCGGTAATGCCGCTGCCCGCATAGGAGAAAAAGGGCTGACCGGATAGCTTCCGCATTCCCCATGGCCTGGGCGTTGCCCATGGCGTTGGGCGAATTCCCATCATGTCCGGAGTGATGTTTTCCGGTGAGGAGGTGACGGCCCACAGACTGTCCGCCGCGCCCTGCTGGTTGCCCGTGGAGGCGAAGTCTTTCAGCGGGCTGTCTCCCCTGCTTGGTGAAGTGGACCTGGAACAGCTTGCCGTCGTCGGAGAGTTTCTTGCTGATGTCATAGACAAGGTTGGCGAAGCCGGCATAGGTCAGGTTCACCATGTCCTCCGTCCAGGTTTCCCCGTCCGCCGTGACCAGTCCGTTTTCCGCATAGAAGGCGTTAACGGTGAATTCCGGCAGGATGGCCCAGTCTCCGGCGGCGCCCAGGCCGTAAATGTTGACGTTAATGGATGGATCCGTTCCGTTGATGCGGATGGAGCCGTTTTCCGCCTTCAAGGCGGCCCAGGCGTTGTCCGCGCTATTGGTCAGCGTTTCCGTATTGACGGTGAGATCCAGGGAAGCTCCGGAGGCCAGAGTGGCCGCCACGCCGCCGTTGTTGCCGGTCAACACGAGCTGAACGGCCCTCTGGTTGGGATTACCGCCCAGGTACAGTTTGCCGTTGGAGGCGATGGAAAGTGAGTTGGCCGTGGTATTATTCATCAGGGGGAGAGGTCTGCCGTGGCGTCCAGGTCAGAGGCGTCCCGGGTGTTGCTGCCGATGAAAATATCCCTGTAGGTCATGAGGCCGTTTGCTGCCAGATCCTTGTCTCCCAGAACGAGATGACCGCCGGTCCGGGTATGGCTGACGTCCACGCCTGCGTTGCCGGAGGAAAGGATGATCTGCGTGCCTTCGCCCCGGTGGGTAATGGCTCCCGTGCCGGTGATATCCCCTTTGAAGGAGTAGGTTTTCCCGTCGTTGGAGGCCAGTTCCAGACGTCCGTCAGCCCCCAGGTGGAGCGCGCCGTTCTCCTGCTCCTGGTGGAGCCCTTCCAGTGCGATCGCGGAGCCGTCCTGCAGACGCAGGCTGCCGCCCCCCAGATGGAGCAGCACGTCTTCGCCCAGATTATTGTCCGTACCCAGAATCAGGTTGCAGTTGTCCAGTTTCAGGGTGCCGGAGCCGGTGACGCTTGCGTGGAGCGTCAGGTCTGAAAGAGTGTCCCTGGCGATGGAGAGCAGGGCGCCCCCGTTCAGGGTGATGGAGCCGGAGCCCGCCAGATCCCCGGCGGCCAGGGAGGCAGCGTTCAGCGTCAGCGCGGCATCCTGTTCCACGTTCAGGGCGCCGGAGATGATGGAACTTTCCTTCGTGTTCTGGAGCGCGAGTTCTCCCTGTTGCACGTCCAGAGCGGAGGCGGTTACCCTGCCGTCAACGGTCAGCCTCTGTTCCCCGTCCTTGACGAGCTGCGCCGCTCCTTCAATGGAACCCGCGTAAGCGGTGTTGCCCGGTTTGTCCGGATCTGCGGAGGTTTCATTCAGAAGCGTGATGATCACGTCGCTGTCCGTCCCCGTATTCACGACGGCATCGGCTTCCGTGCCGGCCAGGTAGCGGATGGTGGTTGTTTTGTTTTCCGGCGCGGTGGCCGCGGACAGGTCAATGTTCAGCGTTCCGTTGTTGGTGACGCTGGGAGTTGCCGCCAGAGTGTTGGCGGAGGTGACGTTTTTGGAAGCTCCCTTGTCAATGACCATGGCGTCCAGCAACTGGCCGAAGGAGATGATTACCTGGCCGCCTTCCGTCCGGGTAATGTCCCACGCCATGCCGTTGTATTCGCTCAGCGTAATGTGGTTGGTATCCGCGTGCAGGGCGGCGTTGGTGACGTGGAAAGAGTAGTCCCCCGGAGCGGCGAGGAGCGCCACGGCATCCGCCGTCAGCGTCAGGGTCAGGTTGCCCAGCGTCAAGCTGGCATTGTCCGCGTCATTGAACTGGATGATTCCCGTGCCGTCCGCGCCCATGTTGGCGGCGGAAAGCCTCAATTGCGTGTCGGAACCGGACAGGTCCGCATGGCCCGTCAGACCGGAAATGATTCCTGTACCGCTGCCCATGTTAATGGAGCTCAGCTTGCTGCCGTCCAGTCCGCCCAGGTTGACGTTCCCGGTGGTGCCGGAGACGGAAACGCTCCCGGCTCCCAGTCCCGCCGTATTGGAGAGCGCCCCCCGCGGAGAGGGATATTTTCCCGGAGACGGCCTGCCCGGCCAGGTCCAGCGTTCCTCCTTCCACCTGATAGGTCCCGGTTCCGGTGTCTGCGGATTTGAGGGTCAGGTTGTGCGAGGTGCGGATTGTGCCGTTGTTAGTGATGTCCAGCGTGGCGTCCTGGTCCCGGTTGAACCGGAGGGTGGAACCTGCGTTCACGGACAGGGAGGTGACGGTATTTCCCAGGGATTTGTCCAGCGAGAGATCCGAATTCCCGGTAATTTGTACTTTGTCAAAATTCCTGGAGCGTTCCCAGGAAGCTGGCGGCGTAGTTGTCAAAGACGAGCTTCTTCTCCCCGTTCACCGTCCCGGCTCCCTTGCCGTCGATGATGCCGGCGTATTTGTCGAACTGATGTTCGGTTCCGGCTCCGGTAGTGGCGGCGATATCTTTCAGGGTGATCGTGGTGCCTCCGTTGATGGTGCCGCTGGTTTTATTGCCTCCGCACAGAAGTGTCCACGTCCAGTTATCCCCGTCAGCCTTGCCCAGAATGGCGTCCGTGCCCGTGACGGTCAGGCTGGTTCCCCGGGAAATGGTGCCGTCCGTCTTGTTCCCGGCGTAAATTTCATTCATGAACGTTCCGCCATTGATGAAAAGGGAGGCGGAGCCGGAGATGGTTTTATTTCCCGTGTAAAAGCCGCCGAAAATGCGGTGGGAGAATACGCCGTCATTGAACACCATGGTGATGTCCCCGTTCACGGCGGAGGCATAGGATCCCGGCACGGAGGTGCGGTCCGCTTCTCCGGTGGTGAAGGAAGTATCGTAACCCCCGGTGGATGAGGAGAATTCCAGGTAAATGTCCCCGTGAACGGTTCCGGCGTTCACAACGCCGAATACCGTGGATTTGCCGATGGCCCCTTCCGCCAGGCGCAGGTGGATGTCACCGTACAGGTCTCCCGTTGTATGGCCGCCTATCCAGCCGTTGGCGCTGCTGGTTCCCGCTCCCAGCGTCACCCACAGGTCCTGACGGTTACCCGCGCTGCCGTAAGCGCCGTTATTGGCGTAAATGAATTTGGTGCTTCCCGTTCCCGTAATGCTGGCAATGTTGGAATTGGTTGTGTTACGGACATTATACGTGGCATTGGTTCCGGCAGTGGCTACGGCGGTGGCGGCGGTTCCCGCAGTCCATTCAATCATGCCCGGTTTGAGAGTGGAGGGAGACGCGCCATTTGCCAGATAAAGAGATTCTGGGCCAGTGATGCCGGTGGTAGAGGGGGCGTAGGAAAGGGAACCGTCCAAAGCCAGATTGGACAGGATGGCGTCCAGCGTGCCGGAATAGCTGAACGTGAGGCCGGAAGAACTTCCCCCCGCTGCCGTCTGCGCTTCCCCGATGAGAACATCCCCCAGCCAGATGTAATAGCCCGCGTCCAGGCCGTTGGCGCTGTCTCCCGCCACGTAGGCTATGCGGATGGCGTCCGCATTGGCGGACATGTCTTTGGAATAAAGGATGGTGCTGCCCCATTGGATATACGCTTCATTAATGTTCAGCGTTCCGTTTCCCAGATTCAGGGAGAAGTTGTTTGTGGTGTCCCAGCCGTCCGTGGCCCCTTTGCCCAGGCGCAGGGTGAAATCTACCGTGTAGCCCTTGTTCTGTCCCTGGGCGGCTCCCCAGTTATAGGTCAGGGGTGCTGCTGCCGGATTTGTTGAAGTTGACTGTATTGTTGGAGATGGAAACATTATTGGCGGTGAAGCCGTTGGCCTCCAGCGTCTGCTGGGTGATGGACGGATTTTGTCCGAAGTTAACCTCCAGCTCATGGGTGGCTTTCCTTTCTTGCCCGGCTGACCGCCCGGCATAGCCCATGCCTTTTGGCCAGGTTGCCTGCCATCAGAGAGATCGCCTTGGGCATTCGGGTGCAGGCCGTCCGCCGTAGGGTTGTTGAACATGGAGCGAACCCCGTAGAACGGCGTGGAGGAGGCGGCATCGATGATGCCCGCGTTGATGTCGATGACCTTGACGCCATTGGCGGCGTTATTCGTCCCCCATTCCTTCAGGGATTCGTTGTAGGAGGCTACGGCCTGGTGCGTTTCAGCCAGGTTCCCGTTGGAATGTTGCGTCCAGCAGGGAATGGTCATCACTAAAATGCTTGCTTGGCTGTTGGCGGTACGGATGGAAGAGACGATGGAATCCATGTCTCCCAGCAAAAGGGAGGTAACTCCATCCAGACGATAGAACAGTGAATTATTATCGCCGTCGGAAAGGAGATCGTTGGTCCCGGAGAGCAGGAAAAACGTGTCCGGTTTATTGGCTCCGGTAAAAGTCTGTCCTGCATAGGACCCTCCCTTGGTCTTTTCCGTGCTCAGGCCCAGCCAGTTTTTGATGTTGGATCCGTCAAATCGTCCGTAGTTGCTGCCGTTCGCTCTCCCGGCGATTTCATAAGTTCTCGCGGAAGCCGCAGAGGAATGGATATTCTGGAAAATCTTACCACCGTAAGAGGTTCCGGCGGCCACACCTCCGCTGAAATTACCGGTCATAATGCCTTTTTCAGTATAGCTGACGCCGTTATCCGTGAAAAAATTTTATGCATGGCCCAGCGCCACGAGCCGCTGTTGACGCCATGGGTGATGGAGTCCCCTATGTACATGACGTTGCCGAGGTTTCCGTCTGAAACGGAGGCGGATGCCACGGTTGTAAACAGGACACTGCACGCAAGCAAAGCAGACCTTAGAGAGAGGGGTAATCTTAAACGCATATCCCATATAGTATGCAGATTGGGAATTCATTATCAACTCAAAATGTTCAAAATAAGCGCATTGAGAATTTCAATGCATTGAGGTTGAAACTATTATATTATGTCCGGTCTTTTCAGAATTTACCTTTCCCGCTGATGTTTGCGGAGTTGCGTATTTAATTCGTTTTCTGCTGTAAGTGACGTATTTCTAATCTGTTATCTATCAGTTGCAAAGGCGCTGGTTCATGTCCAGCGCGGGATTGTCCGGAATGGAATCGTTGACGATAACGGCGGGTACGCCCGCTACCGTGGTATGGGGGGGGACATTTTCCAGAACGACGGAGCTGGCTGCGATTTTGGCGCAGGCGCCAATGGTGACGCGCCCCAGTATTTTAGCCCCCCGCGCCGATAAGAACTCCGGATTCCACGATGGGATGGCGGTCCCCTTCTTCCTTGCCCGTGCCGCCCAGCGTGACTTCATGCAGGATGGAGACGTTGTCCCGGATGATGGCGGTTTCCCCCTACCACGAAACTGGTGGCGTGGTCCAGCAGGATGCCGCAGCCGATGGTGGCCGCCGGATGGATGTCCACCGCAAATACTTCACTGGCCAGGCTCTGGAACTGAAGGGCCATGATTGTCCGGTCATGCTGCCACAGCCAGTGGGAGATACGGTACGTGGTGATGGCGTGGAATCCCTTGTAAAAAAAAGCAGGGGGTCCAGCGGCGTACGGCAGGCGGGATCCCTGTCCACGATGGCGATCAGGTCCTGGGCGATTTGGCTGAGGATGTTCTGGTCTTCCGACAGCGCTTCCCGGATAAGGGGCTCAATCAGCTCCCGCGGCATGTCCCGGCGGGAGAGCTTGCGGGCCAGCCGCGCCGAGATGGAAGTGGCCAGGGAATTGCGGGACAGGCAGACGTCATCCAGAATACCGCGCATGGCGGGTTCTTCCGCCGCTGCGCCGCGGGCGCATTCCTCCACCCATTCCCATACTCCGTTAATGACGCATTCGCAGTTGGTGCACTGCCGGAGTTTTAAGCGTTTATGGCTGGTCATGGCGGAAAGGGTTAACGAGGCAAAAGAAAGCCTTTCCATAAATACCAGAATACGGCGGGTTTGAGAACCGGAAAGTATGTTCTATGCCCTTCCGTGTGCTGTCTGCCTCCGTCAGCCGAAGATGACGTGCACGATGTCCATGCACCAGGCGTCCACGGACCATGGGCCGGGACCGGTCAGCAGCAGCGCCAGGGCGGAGCCGGCATAAAGCAGGTGGAATTCCACGCCTTCCCCGGTTTTTTTGCCGGACCAGTTGGAGAAGTAGCCGTTTTTGACGTGTTTGGTCATGGCTACGGCCATGAGGATGATAACGCTGAGAGCCGCTATTCTGGTGAATACGCCCAGCGCCAGACAGATAGGGGCGAAAAATTCCGTCAGCATGGCCACCTTGGCCAGGAAGGGGGGAATGCCCATTTTTTCCGTGAAGGCCCGGTAGGTGTCCTCCCAGCCCGCGCCCCCAAACCAGCCCAGCACTTTCTGGGTCCCGTGCGGCCACAGGATAAAAGCCAGCGTCAGCCGGAGAACCAGCAGGCCCCATGCCGCTGCAATCATGGTAATGGAATCAATGGTGTCCATGAATTTGAAGTATTGAAGAAAAGACCCTTCTATTTCATGGGGCGTTCATTTCCGGGTACGGAAAAGGCCGGAAAAGGAGGTCATTGCCTCCCCTTCCGGCCCGGGAAATCAGCATGGCAGTCCGTTATCGGGGAATGGAGTGGTAGAGCTGTTCCAGCGCCAGCACGCAGTAGGAGGTCACCAGGACGGGATCCGCCTCCCACCAGCGGTTGTTAGTGTTCACCCAGGAACCGTCGCTCTTCTGGATGGAAATGAGCTTGTTGGCCAGTTCATCCCGCCAGTCCACCTTGCGGCCGTTTTCCAGCGTCAGGGTATCTATTCCCATGGCGCTGAGCGCCTTGGACATAGCCTGATAGTAGTAGTAAAGCCCCTGGACGCCCATGCCGGGGTTTTCGTCCAGGCTGTAGCTGTTTTCCAGCCACTTGAGGGCCAGCTTGACGCGGGGATCGTTTTTATCCACATTGGCGTAAATAAGGGACTGCATGCCCGCATACGTCATGCTGCCGTAAGCTTTGGGAGGCTCCGCTTTGTCAAAGGCGGCGGCTTTTTTGTCCCTGGCGCTGGAGACGCCGGGACGGTACACGAAGCCGCCGAGCTGGGATTTGTCATTGGAAACCCAGGGTTCCTTGTTTACGGCAGGGTTTTGCTGGCAACGGTTGATGAATTCCGTGGCGGCGTTCCAGTCCAGATCCGGCTGTTCACCGTACTTGCCGTCTTTGGCGAGTTTCTGGGAGTAGTAAATGGCTTCCAGCGCCAGGGAGGTGTTGGAAAGGTCTGCAATGGGAGGAGCCTGCTTGTCGCCATAGCCGATGCCTCCGTTATAAGGGTTGTCCGGGGCAAAGTGGTTCTGCTGCTTGATGAGGTAGGCGCGGCCCTTGAGAATGGCGGGGGCATATTCCTCCTTGTTGGCGGCCAGCAGGGCCATCATGCACACGGCAGTATTGTAGGAGGACATGCCGCGGTTGAAGATGGAGCCGTCCTCCTTCTGGGATTTCAGGATGAAGTCATACCCCTTCCGAATGTATTCCGGCAGGGGCTTGCCCTGGTTGGCGGGGTCCCGCATGTAGGCGGTGACCGCCAGGGGCCGTCAGGGCCGGGTAGGACGGCTGGGCCCAGTAACCTTCCGGATTTTGTTTGCTTTTCAGGTATTCGTTCCCTTTTTCAATGGCACGCAGAATTTCCTGGCTAATGGAGGCGTATTTGGCGGCTGCCGCTTCTCCGGGAACGGCCGTCAGGGTGGTCTGTCCGAAGGAGGCTGTGCCCAGCGCGGCGGCCAGCGTTAGTGAAAGTACGGATTTGAACATAAGGTGTTATTGCCTGGGTTGAACCGGTTTCTGGGAAATGGTGATGGTAACGTTCGTGCCCAGAGACAGGTTTTTCTTCGGGTTGACGATCCAGCCCGTGTCGTTGACGCCGTCATGGAAGTCTCCGATGTAGTTGATGGGGGAGGTACGGCTCGCGAAAATGGAGATTACTTCCCCGCTCAGGCTGGCCTGGTAGGCGCCTTCGTAAAAGAAGGAGTTGGTGTAAAGCCAGTCGCTGGGATTCAGGCCCTTCCGCGTTTGTGAGTTTACGACGATGTCGGAAAAATCGCTTTTCTGTTCCCTGCCGTTTTCCGTATAGGTCATGACAATCTGCACGTAGGCGTCTGCGTAGTCCTCCGGCTTGGGTTCCGTGAAGGGCAGCCATTCAAAATTTTCATCCCTCACCGGGAAAAAATTTTTTTCAAAGCGGCGGGGAATTTGAGCAGCGTCATTCCCAGGCTGATATGCAGGGGATCCGCTTCCGTCACCAGCAGGGATTCATGCAGCTTGCCGTTGGGCATGCAGCAGACGTATTCAAAATTCCTTCCTTCATGTTGACCTGGGCCTGAAAACTGACGGTGCGCTCCTTGTGGTTGACAATCACATGGCCTATTTTGATGCGGTGCTCATCCAGGGGTTCAGGAATTTGGGAACCGTTTTCCCGTCCGGAAGAGGGACTTCCCGCGGGGCTTCCTCCACAGCGGGGACATTGGTATCTTCCTCCGGGCCGGAGATGTCCTGTGCGCAGGAAAAGCCCCAGGTGCAGGCAAGCAGGGCGATGGTAAATTTCAGGAACATGTTTATGGAAATAAGATTGTGGAAACGGAAGCTTCCGTTCAATGAAAAAAGGCATCCGTGATTGATTTGTTACTTTTTGAATCACGGATGCCTGAAAGGAATGGGAAAGGGAGGGCTTAAACCAGTTTCAGCCTGGCAAGGTCCTGGAGGTCAATGATGCCCACGGAGTCATTTCCGCATTGAGCACCACCAGGTCGTCAATGCGGCGGTTGCTCACGGCCTTCGCCGCTTCAGCGGCCAGGTCTTCTTCCATGACGTAAATGGGATTGCGGGTCATGAATCCGCTGACGGGCTGTTCTCCAATGAGGGGATTGGCCCCGTATGCCCGGACAAAGTCTCCGTGGGTGAAGATGCCGGCCAGTTTGCGGTCCGCCGTCAGCAGGACGCAGGCGCCGGCGTGGGCCGTGGTCATCGCTTTCAGGCAGTCGTTCACGGAGGCGGTTTCCGGAAGCATGGCCATTTCTTCCCCGCGGCGCATGATGTCGCTCACCCGGGTGAGCAGGGCACGTCCCAGCGAGCCGCCGGGGTGGCGTTTGGCGAAGTCCCGCGCGGTGAAGTGGCGCGCTTCCACCAGAGCCATGGCGAGGGCGTCTCCCATGACGAGCATGGCCGTGGTGCTGGAAGTGGGGGCCAGGTTCAGCGGGCAGGCTTCCCGGGAAACGCCCGTGTCCAGCACGATGTCCGAGTATTTGGCCAGGGAGGAGGCCGTGTTGCCCGTCATGGAAATGATGGGCAGTTCAAAACGTTTGATAAAGGGGAGCAGGGCCAGCAGCTCCGAGGTTTCTCCGGAGAAAGACATGGCAATGCAGACATCCCCGTCCTGGACGATGCCCAGATCCCCGTGCAGGGCGTTCAGGGAATCCAGCAAAACGGTGGGCGTTCCCGTGGAGTTCAGGGTAGCGACGATTTTGGCCCCGATGTTGCCGGATTTGCCTACGCCTACAATGACGATCTTGTTGCCGCGGTCCAGAGCCTGGGACATGAGGTCCACAGCCTTGTTGAAATTGTCGTCCAGCCGGGACAGGACGCCGCGCAGCTCTTCAATCTCCATTTCAAAAACGGATTTGGCGCGTGTTAAATGATTCATACCTGTTGGAAATGATGCCAGATGCCGCCGACGCCGTCAATTTTTCATTGCGGCTCCGCACCCCGCGTTAGTCCGGCATCTGCACGCGGGATTAGGCGCCAGAGGGATGGTGGTGAAGCGCATGCGCCGCGTGTCCGCAGAGAGCATGGCGCCCACCAGCGGAGAGGGAATGCCCGCAAGATATTTCAGGGCTTCCATGGCCTGGATGCAACCGATGATGCCCGCATGCGCACCCAGAATGCCTGCGGCGGAGGCGGTGTCTTTTTCCTGCATGGGCGTATCTGCCGGGAAGAGGCAGCGGTAACAGGCGGTTCCCTGATGGGGGGCGAAAACGGCCACCTGCCCGATAAAGCCCTTCACGGCGCCGTACACCAGCGGAATGCGCAGGGTGCAGGCGGCATCCGCCATGGCGAAGCGTGCCGCGTAATTGTCTGAAGCGTCCAGGACCAGGTCGCACCCTTCCAGCAGGGAAACGGCATTTTCCGGCGTAAGGCGCCTGTGGACCGTGTTGATGCGTACGGAGGGGTTCAGGGCGTACAGGCGTCTGGCGGCGCTGGCGGTTTTAGCCGTGCCCGCCGCATCCGTGGCGTGCAGGATTTGCCGCTGGAGGTTGGAAAGACACACCTCGTCCGGGTCAATCAGGGTCAGGCGCCCCACGCCTGCGGCAGCAAGATAAAGGGCCGCCGGGGGCCAAGCCCCCCCGAGGCCCGTCAGGGCGACATGCGCCCGTTTGAGTTTGTATTGGCCCTGTTCTCCCAGTTCCGGAAGGGAAAGATGCCTGGCGTACCGTTCGGTTTCTTCCTGGGTGAGGGTCATTGTCGTCATTGGGATTAACGGCGGGCGGAATTGCCGCTGAATGCATAAAGGAGCAGCGTCCACCCGGAGAAGATCAGTTCCACTGCAATCAGAGTACCTACGAACCAGGCCGTGGATTCAGGCCAGCCGAAGATGACCATGAGGCCCAGGATCAGCGTGATGATCACGTTGAACAGCCGCCACCCGCTGGCGGGCAGGGGAACGGGTTTGAAGCCAGATGGCCCCTGAAATACGGCGGCAATAACCAGGCCCCACCCGATGATGAGCGTGGTGATAGCCAGGGAAATATTGGGGTCCCGGAACAGAAACCAGCCGGCGATGCCGTACAGGATGGCCGTCACCAGGTTCCACCCACGGGAGGAAGGGACGGTGAAGACCTGGATCAGCCGGACGACGGCCAGAACCATCAGCATGATGCCGATTACCCAAATGAAGCTGGCTCCGACGATCCAGGGAGAGGCCAGGGCGATGAAGCCAAGAAATAGCTCGATGACGCCAAGGATACCCATCCACCATGAGTTGCCGGATACCGCGGAGCTGCTGACTTGAGGTTGAGTTGTCATATGGCGGTATGACCGGGCCCGCAACGGAAACGTTGAAGAATGACGATTTTATTTGCCGGCGGCTGCCTTCGGGGAAGAATTCTTCGGCTCCATGGTCTTCAGCAATTCCGGAGTGACGTTAATCAGCACAGGGCCGCTTTTGGGGTGCGCCTGGGGGGGGACGAAGTAGGAAAAAGCCCTGGCGGGCAGGTGGCCCGGGATTTCCGGCATGATGTACACTTCCACGAGTACGGCGCCTTTTTTGCCGTTTGGGCTGTCGGAAAAGTTCAGTGTGAGTGAATTGGTTCCGTCCCTCAGTCCTCCGGAAATGACTTCCGCCAGGCGGGTGTTGTCAAATTCATGCAGGGAAATATTGTTTACGTTCGCCTGGACGGTGCGTCCGGGGCAGTCCACCAGAATTTTTGCGATGTATTTGGGCGGCGGGCAGACAGGCGGCACGGCGGGAATTTTCCCAAGGGGCTGGAACCCGTCCTGCTCCATCAGCACGGAGGCGTCTCCGCGTTTGAGGCGTTCTTTGACGGCGGGCAGGCGGGTGAGGTTGAAAAAGCGCGCCTGGTCATATTTCCATTTGCCGTTTTCATGGGTGAACAGCAGCACCAGGGCGTTCGAATCCGTGGGTTCCTGGCCCAGCCCCAGATCCACCTTGCCGTAGTAGGTGGCTGCGGCCGTGGGGCCGTTTACGACGGAACCTACGTACATCAGCGGAGCGAGCGCGGGGGGAGCCATGGGCTGCCGGAACAGGGAGGCGGGAAAGGGGCGTTTTTCCGAAACGGCCAGATTGCGCACTTTCACCTGGCGGTAGGCGGAGGTTGTGGCTCTCCAGCCGTCATAATTGCCGCGCAGCAGATGCAGACGCCATGTATTGTAAGCCACGTCCAGGTCGTCTCTCAGTTTGGCGTCTCCGGGGCGGGGAGCTGCGGAAGCGGGAGAAAGAAGGGCTGCGGCGCAGCAGGCCAGGGAGAAAATGGAACGGAAAGTCATTACACGATTATTTAGACATCAAACTTGCGCGGAGTGCAACACAATTGCATCATGAAGCCGTTCTTATGGAATTGTTCACAGAAGCCGATCATTTGGCGGAAGCCCGGTACAGGAAACTGTTGCGGGAACAGCCCGGCTTTTGTGTGGAGGCGGTTTTCAGACGGGGAGGAGCTGATGGCGTACGTCTTTTTTCCCCCCGGCCACCGGGCGGAAGCCGCCGCTCCTTCCGTGCTCTTTTTCCACGGCGGCATGTGGGTGGGCAAGAGCCTGGGGGATTTTGTGCCGTGGGCGCTTCATCTTGCCCAGCAGGGTATTGCAGGCATTATCCCCATGTTCCGCACGCGCGGCGATTATGAAGTGGAGCCGATGGACATTCTGGAAGAGGGCCGGGAAGCCTGGGCCTGGGTGCATGGGAACGCCGCACTGCTGGGGCTGGACCCGGCTCGCATTACTGTGGCGGGAAGTGATGCCGGAGGGCTGATGGCCCTGCATGTGGCCCTTCCTGACCACCCCGCCCGCTGGTCTCTGTTCCGCAAAAAGGCTCCCCTTCCTCCTGGCCCCGCCGCCGTGGCCCTGTTCCGAGGCGTGTGCGACCTGACGGCGCAGTCCGCTTTTAAGCTGGGCGGCATGATGCCTCCGGACCAGAGGGATGCCGTCAACCCCCTGCGGCGCGTGCAGAGGGGGCTTCCTCCCCTGTTTGCGAGTCATGGAGGAAGGGACAGGCTGCTGCCGTGGCGCAACAGCGAAAGGCTGGCGGAGCTGTGGAGAAAAAAGAAGAACCGTTCCCGATTTGAACTTCTGGACGTGGCGGACCACACATTTTACCATTTCAATGTGAATGCCGCCTATTTTGAACAACTGCTCAATAGCTGGAGCGCGTTTATGGTGGAGCAGGGAATTTGGGAATATAACGAAGGAATGGATGCCGGGCTGCTGGGGTGACCTTGGCCTGATATCCGGGAAGGTTCCCGGAAGGCGCTGCATGCGGAAAGGCTGTTTTCTATCTGCCTCCCAGCATGTTTTCCCGGATTTCCCGCATGTCCCGGCGGAAGGCGTCCTGCGTCTGCGGCGTAGGCGGCTGGATATCCCATTCCTTCATTTTTCGTCGCACCTTGAGAAAGAGTTCCTGCTCGTTGGCTCCGTATTTTTTGCAGACGGTGGAGAGAGTCAGCTCCGGCCCCGTGAAGCGGCCTTTGAGAAAGAAAGGCAGATCGTGCTGCCAGGCGCGCCGGAAGTCTTCCGGGCATCCTTCTGTTCTGATGGGGGCGAACAGTTCCCTGACCTGGCTTTCCCGGATGCCCGCAGTATCCATGCAGATGGCGGTTTCCATGTAGGCCAGCGTGAATTCCAGCATGACTCGTTCAATGGACTGTCTGGCTTGGGACAGCTGGGCCGGGGTGAGGCCCATGACCTGGGCGCGCAGGGCGGCCAGGGCTTCCAGGATAGCCTTGGGGTCTCCGCATGTGCGCGGGTCCATGCGTGGAATTTGTTCCCCTTCGTCGTAAAGGGGGATGGGTGGATGCACCCGAGGGTTGATTTTGAACAGTTTGCCCTGGAGCCTTTCCCTGAGGTCTTTCAGGCTGACGCCGTACTTGCGCAGGACGGGAGCCGCATAATTGCGTCCCGGCCTGGCCGTTTGCCGCAGCCATGCTTCCTGAAAGTCCGCGGGGCATTGCTGAAGGCCCGCCGCCAGCATGGCTTTCCGGAAATCCTCCGCCTTGGGCGTTTTATTGGCATAGGCGTGGGTCCATTCCATTTCCAGCATCCAGATGGCGGTAAGACCCAGGAATTGTTCTATCGCCTGCCTGGGAGTCTCAGGTTTCGGCGCGGGAATGGCAGTCGGGACCGCGTCGGAGGCCATGGAATGCCGGCAGAGCGGGAGCAACAGGGAGAAAGCAAGGAGGGGATACAGCGGGTTCATGGAAAATGAAGCAGGGAAAAATGAGAGGAAATGTGCGGAATTATTCCGTTGTTACAGTAACGTCCAGGGGGCGGTTGGAGACGGGGAATTGCAATTCATAAAACCCGTTCCCCAGATTTCTGACGGGGGTGTTTCCTACTTTGACCGGGCCTTTTCCCCGCCAGATGACGACCGGCCCGGATTCCTTCACGCGGAAGCGGAGGCTGTCCTCCCTGTACCCGGGAGCGGAATCCAGGGCGCAGGGATAAAGAAATTTGTCCCTTCTGCCAATGACGGCCCAGCCTTGGACTATAGGGGCCATGATGAACAGGCGGTCCTTGAATCCCGTCAGCTCTACGTCCAGATCCGGCTGTGCCGGAGTCAGCGCGCGGCCTCCCTCTCCGGAATAGGCGGCGATGCCCTCCGGCGGGAGAGAGGCATACGCTTCCGCCGCATTGCCGTTCAGCAGGGCCGCCGCGCTTTTATAATCCTCCAGGGAAATTTTCCCCCGTACCGGTTTCGCCGGGGAAGGATGTTTGAGGTTGTACACCACCACGGCGGCGCTTTGACCGGGCAGAGGGGCGATTACCCGGTACAGGCGGTTCTCGTTCAGAGCATCCGGAAAGACGGAATCCGGAAGGGGCACGGCGGGAGCCAGCGGGCGCAGCAGAAGACCGTCCGACCAGACGAGAGGCATGATGTTTTCCGGATTAAGTTTGTCTGCCGGGTCTGAAAGATAGACAGGGCCGCCTGAGACGGCTTTGGATACGGCCATGAGGCGGGCGCAGGCGGGGTCTGTGGAATGGAACATGTCATGGTCCGGCCACACGGTCTGTCCCAGCCAGAGGGTATTGGCGTAGGACTGGAGGATATGGGATTTGGCCATGGCTTCATCTCCCAGCTTGTAGTCAATGCTGCACCGGGTGACCGCGCTGTAACGCGTGTTCTGAATGTTGACGGTACCCTGCGCCATGCAGTTGACCAGGCTGAGCCCTGTTTTCAGGCAGGCCTGTTCCAGGGCTTCCGAGCACTTGGTATTGTGGCGGACCGGGTTGTCCAGCCCGTCCGCATGCTTCAGGTATTCCGCCTGCACATCAATTTTCACGAAGTCGAATCCGGCGTCTTTGACGGATTGTAGGAAGGGGGTATAAAACGCTCCGGCTCCTCCGGGGCCGTCACCGGGGAGGATTTTCCCTTTGGCGGTACGGACTAGACCGCGGGCAGTCTCGTCATCCAGATGGTGCCTGGGGTGGATGCCGTTCCAGAGGCCGTAATAGCAGTGCCACAGGCCCATCCATTTCAATTTGGGGCTTTTGTGTTTCATCAGGGGCTGCCAGCCCCGGGGGAATCGGTCCTGCCGGGGTTGGAAACTGACCAGCTGAAGCCTTTCCTGGGTCTGGAATCCGTCGTCCACCAGCATCCACCGGACGGGGACGGGGGATGCCTCCAGTTTTTTGGCCGTTTCTTCAAGCAGCTTGGAGGAAATGTTCTTTTTATACTGTTCCCAGCTGCACCAGCCGAGGTACTTGAACGGTTCCGGATAAATTTTCTTTTCCCGGGGCAAGGTTCTGCCCTTGATGAAAGGGAGGGAAAGGGCCTTGTTCCATACGGCGGAACAGGCGCGGTAAATATCCTTGTCCGTGGCGGTGACGGCCAGGACGGCCTGCGGTTTGGCGGGGGAAGTTCCCAGCGAACCGGCTTCCACAAGGAATGTCCCGTCCCTTTCAAGTTTCAGCCACGCGAGGGAATCAGGGGCGGCGACGGGGAGCACGGCCATGAAATTGCCGTCTTTGAGGTGGAACAGGGCGAACATGGCATGGTCCCCCGGTTTGGCGGTGCTGGGATTCGGTCTGCTGTCCAGCAGGTTGCCGGGGGATGTCCGTCCGAACCAGGGAAGAACCCGGTTCCCGTCTCCGGGCCAGCGGCCGCGATCCGCTGAAAACCAGCAGAAGGTCTGGTAGGGCGGGAGCGGAAGCCGATACGCCTTTTTGCCCGATATGGGAGGAATGGCGGATGTCCGGGGTTGGGCGGCGCCGGTCCAAGCGCTCAGGGCCGCCAAAGCAAGGACCGGGAACATGATTGCTTTCATGGAATGATCACAGGGTTGGAAAATGGGGCAGGGGAACCCGGGGGAATTGTGGAAGGAACGTGCTTTGCCTCTTTCGGAAAAGATGGCAGAGCTTTTCCCTGAAACGAGCAAAAAATGATGTTTCCGCTTTATTTCTCTTTTCAGGGCGTTGAGGGAAAGAAATAACGTCGGCCGGCCGTCTCACAGGGGAACTTCGTTTTTTCAGAGAACACCGGCCACCCTGGCCGGGAGTTCCGCCGCCCGGTTACTTGGCCGCTTTTGGGGAGAGGGAAGTGCGGCGCCTGTCAAGGAAGTACAAGACGAGCCATTGCAGCACCAGCAGGGACACAGCCAGGAAGACGGGTTGGAAAGGTGTGAAAAAATCTGCTATACCGCTGAAGACGCGTCGGTTAAGTGCATGAATGTTGAGAAGAGAGTTAATGAGGTAGGCGGCCAGGGCATTGATGCCGATAACGCGGAGGGGAAACGCCCATAGGGCCCATTTCCCTTTGTTCCACACATCGACGGCCAGATGAAACAGGGAAAGGAGCGTCAGGGAGATGCCGGCGGCGGCCAGGACGAAGGTGCCTGTCCACATGCTTTTAATGATGGGGTAGAGGCCGTCCAGCATCCTGGCGGCGCAGAAGGAGAAGGCCTGCCCCTGCCATTGCTGCGCAGAGGTGCACGGGAGAGAGCCGGCTTTCCTTCAAAAAATTTCCCTGCCAGCCATCCTCCCAGACACAGGACGGAAGCGGAAACGACGCAGAGCGGGCCTTCCGGGTCAAAAACTCCCCCATGCAGACGACCGGCGAGCCAGTGCCTGTCCACCCATGAGTTGACGGAGCCGTCCGGCGTGAAGTTGCCGCAGGTGAACTGGAGCAGGGTAATGAGGGCCAGGATGAACCCCGCCGCAGAGGCAACCGCTCCCGTCCGGCGGCACAGCAGGATGCAGGTTCCCGCAATGGCGCAGGAAAAACCAATCAGCCCCAGAACGGAGGCATAACGCATGCTTTCCGTCCAGGTAAGCGTTCCATTGACCAGTAGCCCCAGAAAAGCCAGGACGAGAGCCCGTTTCCAGAGATGGAGAAGCCCGGGGACGGAGGAAGCGTTTCCGCTGGTGTATTTCCCCAGGGAAAAGGACATGGAAACGCCGGAAATGAAGACGAAAACGGGGAATACCAGGTCGTACAGGTGCAATCCTTCCCAGCGGGCATGCGTCATCTGGCGTGCGGCTTCCTGAAGAAAAGCGCTTTCCGGATTTCTGGAAGCCAGGAGCAGAACCAGGGCGTCCAGGCCCAGGATAATGAGCATGTCCAGCCCGCGCAGGGCGTCCAGGGAGTGCAGGCGGGGAGAACGGGAGGGGGGGGAAGAGGAATAGGCCATTTAAAAGCATCATACGGAAAAAAAAGGAGTTTCTATCAGGATTCCTCCAAACATGAAGGAACGGAGGGGAATCGTGCTTGATTTCCACGGGGGAAGAAGGTAAAGCAGGCCGCATGCCGCACACCCTTCCCGCTTTTCTTTTTTTTCTGTGTGTCTCCCTGTTTTTGTCCGCTTGCTCCTCTACCCCCAGGACGCCTCACGGAAAGCCGTTGATGAAGGATGGCAGGTATGCGTCTTCCTATGAAGCTTTTGTCGCGGACCCCCAGTACCGCTTCACGCGCGATATCTGGTATCATGACGAACGCATCCAGCAGGCGCGGACGCGGAACAGCAGAATCGTCATTCATCTGAATGATCAGCGGGGCGTGTTGTGGGTTGACGGCAAGCCGGCCATGAACTTTCCCGTTTGCACGGGCAAATCCGCCCATGAAACGCCGCGCGGCAAGTTTTCCATCATCCAAAAAGATGCGGATTACCGTTCCCGGTCTTACGGCAGCGTGTTTGACGCAAGCGGCCTGTGCGTGAATTCGGACGCTACCTCTTCTTCCCGCGTGCCGCCCGGCGGTAAATTCATCGGCGCCAAAATGCCGCTGTGGATGCGCATTCATGGCGGGATAGGGCTGCATGTGGGCACCGTGTACCGGGATGCCAACTCCCATGGGTGCATCCGGGTTCCGGTAGAGGCATGCCGCATCCTGTTTGACAAATGCGGCCTGGGAACAGCCGTCATCGTTCAGGAATAAGCGTGAGCGCGAATAATCGTTGATTCCTTGCGGTATATTTGCCACACTCCTGCAAACTGATGAAAATAAAGGTTCTGATACGTTCCCTGGTATTGTTGGCCGGGTTGGCCGCGTGGACGGCGGATACGGCCTGGGGCCAGGCTTCCACGCGCCGTTCGTCTTCTCGGGGGGGAGCGGCTGCTGGCCGGGCTGCGGTGGAGCAGCGCGGAGAGGATGACGCTGTGGAAACGGTTGACCTGGGAGACAGGAAAAAGGATTCCGATACGGCCTCCGGAGAACGGGAAGGCGTGGCCGCCGCTCCGGAGATGCCCGGGGAAACGGAAAAGGAACAGAATGGCTTGGATTCCCTGTCCCTGATTCCTTCCCTCGGCGGGGGGGGACGGCTGGACGCCGCGCGGGAAGCGCACACCAGCACGCGCCCTTCCGCCAGGACCATGGCTTTGCTGATTCCCGCGCCGCGCGGCCCCATCCTGGACCGCAACGGGGAACCGCTGGCCGTGACGTCCGTAGCCTATCAGCTGGCTTTGCGGTTTGAAATTTTTGAAAACCCCGACCGTTCCCGCGTAGTGGAATTCGGGCGCAACTGCTTGGAACAGGCCAAAAAAATTGCCGGAAAGGCGTGGTCTTTTTCCGACGAACAGCTCTGGAAACATTATGAGCACCGCCGCTGGCTGCCTCTTCCGCTCACGAACGTCATTCGTGCGGAGGAAGCGGAAAAGCTGAAGGATAAAGTGAAAAGCGTGCGCGGCCTTCAGCTGTTGCCCATTTACATCCGTTCCTATCCGGAGAAGGAAATCGCCGGCCATATCATCGGCTATGTGGGATCCAAGGGAAAACTGCCAACCGGCCCCATCAACCACATGGACCCGCTGTGGGAGCAGGTGGAAGGCCGTGCGGGGCTGGAAAAGGAATTCAATAAAAATCTGACCGGAACGCCCGGCGTATGGCGTTTGATGTTTGATGAAGACGGCAATAAAATTCTGGATGAACTGCAAATACGCCCCAAGCCCGGCGGAGCTGTCGTCACCACCCTCAACCTGAAATGGCAGAAGGATGCGGAACGCATCCTTTCCCGCGGCAAGAGGCGCGGCGCCATGGTGGTGCTGGATTGCGTGACGGGTGAAGTTCTGGTGATGGCGTCCACGCCGTCCTATGACCCGAACATGTTCATTCCAAACATATCCCAGAAGGATTACGACGCCCTGCGCAACGATCCTGCCGGTCCTCTGGGCGCCCGTGCTTTCCAGGGCCGTTATCCTCCCGCTTCCACATTTAAAGTCCTGACGGTAGCCAGTGCCTTGAGGAACAACAAAATCACGGAAAATACGCTCGTTTACTGCCCGGCTTCCGTGACGATCGGCAACCACGTTAAAAACTGGAGCAAGACTCCCCTGGGGGGATATCAACTGTGTCCGCGCCCTGGCGATGTCCAACAATCCGTTCATGTACCAGATGGGCCTGAAGCTGGGTGCGGAAGCCCTGATGGATACGGCCCGTGCTTTCGGCCTGGGGGAACGGACCGGCCTGCCCATTCCGGACGATCCCGGCCTGGTGCCGACCAGTGATTATATGATTCGCAATTACAAGCGCGATTTCATGTCCGGGGATGCCGCCAATTTGTCCATCGGCCAGGGGACGCTGCTGGTTACGCCCCTCCAGGTGGCGCACATGATGTCCGGCGTGGCAAACGGGTATCTGCCCAGACTCCAGCTCATCAAGCAAATTCAGGACGGCAACGCCAATGTCGTTTACGCGCCCAAGCCCCAGGAAGTTCAGCGCCCGCTGCCTGCCTATGAGCGTGCTCTGTCCAGCGTGCGCAAGGGGATGAGGGAAGTGGTTGAAGCCGGTACGGGGGGCGTGCGCGCCTGTCCTATTCCAGTATCGCCGGCAAATCAGGAACGGCCCAATGGGGGCCGGAACGGGAAGACAAGCGTCTGGCGTGGTTTGCCGGTTTCATGCCCTGCGACAATCCGCGCTTTGCCTATGTGGTGCTGTATGAAGGCCGCGCCCACGAACGGCTGGGCGGGGGAGCCGCCGCCGCTCCCATTGTCAAGGAGTTTTTCGAAACGGAGAAAAAAGACATCAAGGCTATTATTGACCCGCCCAAGGACGACATTCCGGTGGCGGAACCGGTGGAGGAAACCCCGGAAACGGCCGCGGCCGCTCTTCGGGAACGGAGCGGGGCCCCTGCCGTCGTGCCGGACAACCTGCCCCCCGGGTTGTATGATCCGGAAGGGATGGAGCCGATCAAGGCTGATGAAATCCCTGCCGATCTGGATGACTCTTCCGATGCGGAAATCAAGGCAACCCCGGTGGGCGGCTCCTCAGGGCATGCCGGGCCGTCGGCGCCCCCGTTGTCGGAGGAGCCTTCTGCGGCCCCCCTCACGCCGCGCCGGGGAGACTCCGATTACATTCCCGGGTTGCCCCAGCAGATTCCCCGCCATCTCAACCGCTCCACTCCCGTAAACGCTCCCGCGCCGCAGTCTCCCCTGCCGGAGGATGATATTCCCATGGCGGAACCCCTTTAATCCGTTTTTCAGGGAAATCCGGAGCGTTTTTGCGGTTCCCGGAAAATCCCGGGAAGATGCGGAAAGGGGCGGCGCGGAAAGGTTCTCCATGCGTCAACGCCCTGCGCGCCCTGAGTGGCGTTAATGCTTTGCATTGTGCTTGCGTCTCGCGGGAAAACGCCTGTATAATGAAGACGGTGCGCTGATGAGACTGTTGCCGCAAGGAGCGGCGTTCCTGTCAGATGACATCATGACCCCACGTTTAAAGATAATGAAAAAGCATTATTTCTACTCCATACCCTGTTTGGCGCTGACCTGCGCTCTTGCCGCCTGCTCTGACGATGATAAATCATCTTCCGCCAAGGCCGGCCAGGATACGGCCGGCCTGACTTCCGCCGCTTCGCCTGATCCTTTGACTTCCGTTGCTTCCGATCTGGTGGCAAAGCGTGCCGAACGCCTCGGAATAGCCGCCCTCTTTCCCAAGGATATGGGGGGGTGGGGGGGTTTACGATATCCCCGGCATCATGAAGAGCGTTCAGAATTTGAACATGGTTAAAACCTGGAGTTCCTGTTCATCCGGGGAGGTGGCCGATGAATCCATAGCCATTCCGGGAGAAGACGCTCCCGAACCCGTGCAGCGGAAATGTTCTTTCAGCAGTCCTGTCATTGACGCGATGATCGGCTTGGGCCCCGAATGGGCTCCGTGGCTGGATAGCGCGCAGTCCTCTTTTTACCAGGATGGGCCTGAACCAGATGAAGGAAATTTTATCCGTTTACAGGCTTTTCCAGGGAGTAAAGAATGGAAGCGGGGATGACGATGGCGCGGAAGCGGAGGCCATGGGCGGCCAGGGGGTCGAGATGATTGCGCAGTGGGCTGAGCTGATGGATTTACGCCCTTCCCAGGCTGCGACGGCGCCCGTGATGATTGCCGCCAAACTGACGCCGGAAGCCCTGGCCCAGGCCAAAGCTTTCCTGAAGGACGCCAATCTTCAGGAGGATATGGAGCTGCATGGAATGGTTTCCCTGTAAACGAAAAGACCTACAATGGCCTGGCCTGCAAGGTGGCGGAAGTGGACTGCAAAAAGGTGCGCGCGAAGCTGGAAGAGCTTCTGGAGGAGGCAAAGGGGCAGATGGACATTTCCCAGGAAAATATGGACCGCCTCAAGGCGGCGCTCGTTCGTCTGGATGAATCCAGGCTGTATGTAGCCGTCTCTTTTGTGGAGGATACCCTGGTAGGCTTTATAACCACCAATCCTGAAAAACAGGTCCGCATAGCCTCTTCCCCCCAGGACTCCGTGCTGTCTCGTCCTGATTTTTCCATGGCCGATGCCCGGTCCCAGTATCCGGCCTACGGTCTGCTCTTCGCAGACAAAGCCTCCGTCAAAGGGGTTATTAACATGGATCTGGCCTATTACAAGGGCATGTTCACCGGGTTGAAGGACGTGATGCAGGCAATAGGCGCCGATTGGAAGATTGCCGATCCGGCTCCTTCCATGACGGCTCTGGATTCCATCAGGGGCAGCATGCTTGGCATGTATGAAGAGCTGGCCCGGAAGGCCACGTCCGTTTCCTACTATTCATGGCAGGATCAGGGGGTGCATGTGGAAGCATGCACATATCCGCTGGAATTCTACAAGTTGGACGCTCCTTCCGCCATGAGTGCCGTGCGTCCTGGCGCGTCCACGGTGCTGTATTCCTCCTGCACGGTCAATCCGCAGATGATGGATATGGGTTGTTCCCTGTGCAGTAACCTTGCCCAGATTGTATGGGACTACGGCAATGCCTATATTTCCAACCCGAAGCATGATGTGAGCGATCAGGTGCGCATTGCCGCCCCTATGATCCAGATGGCCAGGCCTACCATTGAAGAGCTCTGGAAGGCTTATAAGACTGCTCTTTCCGGCCTTACGGGTTCAGGCGTATTCATGATGGACATGCAGGGCGCTCCCAATCCCATGCTCAAGAATAGTGCCGGCGCCGCGCTTCTCCGCTGCGTATGAAGTGAACAACCGCGCCGCTCTGGGCGAGGCCTGGCAGAAAGTGACTCATGCCGCCAAAACCGTCGTCACCCTGCTCAGCCAGGGTAAAATGGCGGAGCTTCCCGCTCCCCCAGTCTTCTGTGGACGGGAATATCACTACCTACGATTACCAATGCCCTCTGGGCGCCGATCTGAACCCGGTAGTAAGCGTTTCCGACACCCGCTGGGCAATCAGCATGCCGAAGGCTTTCGGCCTGGAAGTCCTCAGGGAATCCGTGAAATCTCCGGCGCAGGGAGCCCCTCTCGAATTTCAGCTTAACCTGGTTCCGGTCCGTGACGCCCTGAAGAGCGCGGCGGAGGACAGCAAGAAGCTCCGGAAGACTGTGGAAACCCTGGATGTAATCACTTCCGATGTTACGGGAGTGCATGCCACGGGGCGCAAGGCCGCGGACGGCAGGGATGTGTACCACATCCATATTATTCCCGCCGCCAAGTAACGGCCTTCCTCCGCCCAGTTTTTCCTGCAGGCTTCCGGGAGTTTATTCCGGAAGCCTTTTTTGTTGATGGAGAAAAGGTTGTGTTCATGACGCAACGGTCATCCAGGTAGGCTTTAAAATTATGTACAAATGTATACAATTTGCGTACGCGCCAAGTTTTGGGCTTGCCAAAAGAAAGAGGGAAGTACATAATCAAAACCGTCAAATAAAGGGAATGGATTCCCTCTTCCAGTATTTACAGGAGTTGGCACAAGTAATGGTGAGAGAAAGACAATGAGCAGATTTTTCCAGTTCCTGTGGTTGGCGGCGTTGACCATGTTCGGCGTTATGGGCGGCAGCGCCTGTGCGGCGGAGGCAGGAGCGGAGCACGGATTGGAACAGGCTGCTCCCCATTTGTTTTCCATTCCGCTGCCCGGAGGCATTGAGCTCCCGGTGTCCAACTCAATGCTGATGCTGTTTCTGGCGGTTCTTCTGATAGGGGTGGTCGTATGGTCCGCCACCCGTTCCATGCGCATCCTGCCTTCCCGTTTGCAGAATGCGGTGGAATACTTTTTTGAGACTCTGTACAACTTTGTGAAGTCCCTTCTGGGGCCGCGCCTGACACGCAAGTACTTCTGGTACTTCGGGACCATTTTCACCATTATTCTGGTCAGCAATTACATGGGGCTTCTTCCCGGGGTGTGAACCGTCACTTACCATGGGGTGCCGCTGTTCCGCGGCGCGAATGCGGACATGAACGTGACGATGTTCCTGGGTATTTTTTATGCGCTGATGTGGCTTTACTGGTCTATCCGGGAGCAGGGACTGAAAGGCTTCTTTATGCATCTGTTCGGCCCCAAGGGAAGGCTGCCGGGGTTCATGGGATTTGTACTGGTGTTCATCTTCATCTTTGTGGGGCTGGTGGACGTCCTGAGCATCACGATCCGCCCCATTGCGCTGGCAGCCCGTCTTTACGGCAATATTTACGCCGGGGAGACGATTATTGACACTATGGCTCACATGTTCGGGCCCGTGCTCAGCGCCCTGTGCGTACTGCCGTTTCTGGCGATTGAACTGCTTGCGGGGTTCATTCAGGCCCTGGTTTTCCTGCTCCTGACGGCGATTTTCCTGAAACTTCAGGTAGGGGACGATGACGCCCACGGCCATACCTCCAAAAATGAGGAAAAGGAACTTCCCGTTCCGGACAGCCCGCCTCCCGGAAAAGCCTCATAAACCGTACCGCCAACTTTCCGTTCCGGACCATGGGCGACCTGTGGGGGAACGTTCAACAAAAAACATAAACCATACCAATAACATGATCGATCCTATCGCAATGACCTCCCTGGCCGAATTGTCCGGCAACGTAGGTTTCGGCCTCGTCACCATCGGCGCCGGCCTCGGCATTGGCCTCATCGGCTCGAAAGCCGCGGAAGCCACCGGGCGCAACCCCGGAGCCTCCTCCCCCATTATGGTGATTGCCATCACGCTGGCGGCCCTGATTGAAGGCGTGGCCCTGATCTCCATTTTTGTGAAATAAAACGGAAGTTCCGTTCCCGGAGGGAGCTTTTCCGCTCCGGGGCGGCGCGCCCGTCCCCTGCCGGTCCGGAAAATTTCCGGCATGTTCAAACCGCTCATCTTATGCTGAATCTCATAGCTGACCAAGCCTGGAATCCTTTTTGCTCCCTTCGGGGTAACGAGTTGGGAGCCTTTTTTTTGTTGCCAACCTGATCGCTTTCATTCTGATGGTGGCGATCCTGCGGTATCTGGCGTTCAAGCCCATCCAGAACGTTCTGGAAAAAAGACGCCGGCGGATTGAAGAAGGAGAGGAAATGCGTGAGGAAAGCGAGCGGCAGCTGGCTTCCGTCAAGGAACAGACGCATGAAATGCTGGTGGAAGCAGGGGAAAAGGGGGGGCAGGAGAAAATAGACGCCGCCAAGGCTGCCGCCGCCCGCCTGTTGGAAGAACAGGAATCGTAAGCCTCCCGGAAGGCTGAGGAAATCATAAAAAAGCCCGGCAGCTTGCGGAACTGGAACAGCAGAAAGAGCGTGAAGCGTTAAAAGAACAATTTGGCCAGCTGGTGGCCCTGGCTGCGGCCCAGGTTACCGGAAAAATGCTGACGGAAGAAGACCAGCGGAGAATCAACCGGGAAGCGATCGACAGCCTGGATTCCTGAAACGTTTATGAAGATCGGAAAGGACACGCAAAATGCCGCCCGCAGACTGTTCCGGCTCTGTATGGACGGGAATGCCGTGGCGGAGGACCGCGTGCGTCTGATCGCCCGGAAGATTGCGGAACGCAAGCCCCGCAATTATGCCGCTCTGCTGAAGGCTTTTTCCGGCATGGTGGAATATGCGGTGAAGAGCCGTACAGCCACTATTCAAAGCGCCGTGCCCCTTACGGAAGAGGAACGTTCCCTGATTCAGGCCAAACTGGAGGTCAGATATGGCGGCGCCCTCTACTACCGCTGGGAGGTGGAGCCGTCTCTGCTGGCGGGTGTCCGCATCCAGGTAGGGGATGACGTGAGGGACGGCTCCGTGCGTTCCAGAATCGACCGCCTGGCTGCGGTGGCCCGCATCCTTTCCAATTAACTAACGAATTTTTTTTTCCCATGAGCAACATACTTCAAGAACTCGAAGCAGAAATAAAAAAAGCCACGGCTTCCGTCAGTCAGGAAAACGTGGGCGTCATTCGTTCCGTGGGGGACGGCGTCGCCAAGATTGAAGGATTGAGCGGCGTCATGCTCAATGAAATGATAGAGTTCCCCGGCGGGGTGATGGGGCTGGCGATGAACCTGGAAGAACATGAGGTTGGCGCCGTGATTCTGGGGGATGATTCCAGGTTGAAGGAAGGGGACACGGTCAAGTGTTCCGGACGCCTTCTTTCCGTGCCCGTGGGCCGCTCCCTGCTGGGCCGGGTGGTGAACACGCTGGGAGAACCTATTGACGGCAAAGGGCCGATTGAGGCGGAAGCGTATTACCCGGTGGAAAAAATCGCCTCCGGCATCATCTCCCGCCAGTCCGTTTCCGTGCCCGTCCAGACGGGCATCCTTCCCATTGACGCCATGATTCCCATCGGCCGCGGCCAGCGCGAACTCATCATCGGGGACCGTGCCACCGGGAAGACCGCCATTGCCATGGATACCATGATTGCCCAGGCGGAACAGAACCGTCTGGCGGAGGAAGGCAAGCTTCCGGATCACCAGCCCCTCTACAATATTTACGTGGCTATCGGCCAGAAGCGCGCCAACATCAGCCGCCTGGTGGCGAAACTGGAGGAAACGGGAGCCATGAAATATTCCATCGTCGTGGCGGCTTCCGCCTCCGATCCCGCCGCCATGCTGTACCTGGCGCCCTACGCCGGCTGCGCGATGGGGGAATACTTTATGGACAAGGGGGAAGACGCCCTTATCGTTTATGACGACCTTTCCAAGCATGCCGTGGCCTACCGCCAGATTTCCCTGATTCTGCGCCGTCCCTCCGGCCGCGAGGCGTACCCGGGGGACGTATTCTACCTGCACAGCCGCCTGCTGGAACGCGCCGCGCGCATCAACAAGGAACACGGCGGCGGTTCCCTGACGGCTCTTCCCATTATTGAAACGCAGGCAGGCGACGTTTCCGCCTACATTCCCACGAACGTCATTTCCATCACGGACGGCCAGATATTCCTGGAAACGGACCTGTTTTACCAGGGGGTGCGCCCAGCCATCAACGTGGGCATTTCCGTCTCCCGCGTGGGTTCTTCCGCCCAGACGAAAATTATCAAGAAGCTGGCCGGCTCCATTAAGCTGGATTTGGCCCAATTTACGGAATTGCAGGCGTTCGCCCAGTTCGGGTCTGATCTGGACCCCAGCACGAAGGCCAAGCTGGCCCGCGGCCAGCGCATCGTGGAGCTCTTTAAGCAGAACCAGTATGAGCCCAAATCCCTGGGGCTGGAGGCCGCTGACTTGTATGCCATGCAAAAGGGGTACTTTGACGATGTTCCGGTGGACAGGATCAAGGAATGCCAGAACGCGTGGGAAGCGGTGATGCAGGATCAGCATCCGGATCTGCTGGAAAGCATCCTGAAGGAAAAAGACCTGACGCCGGAAATAGACGCAGGGCTTAAAGCCGCCATCGAATCCTTCAAGCTCAGCTGGAACTAACGATTACGGGAGTACTGACACATGGGCAATCTGAGAGATATCAGACGCCGGATCAAGTCCGTCAAAAACACGTCCCAGATCACCAGGGCGATGCAGATGGTGGCTTCCGCCAAAATGCGCCGCGCCCAGGACCAGGCCGTCAAGGGCCGCCCCTACATCCGCGCCCTGGCGGAAGTGCTCTACCATCTCCAGGATGAAATTGACACCAGCAACAGCCCCCTGATGCAAACCCACGGCGGCGCGGATCTGGTGCTGCTGGTGAATACGGACCGCAGCCTCTGCGGCGGCCTGAACGCCAACCTGATCAAAATGGTCCGGGAACAGGCTCCGGAAAACGCCCATTATATCACCATCGGACGCAAGCTGAATGCGGCGCTCGCCAAATTGAATGAACGGTTGGAGGCCACCTGGAGCCTGACGGATCCCCTTTCTCTGCTGGAACTAAAGCCGGTATTTGATTTCATCGTGCAAAAGTTCAAGGCGGAGGAATATGGGCGCGTCTTCGTGGCTTTCTCCGGTTTTGTGAACACAATGGTTCAGAAGCCTGTCTTTCGCCAGCTTCTTCCCATTGAACCGGAACCCCTGATGAACATGGCGAAGGCCGGGGGCTCTTCCCTGGACGGAGCGGAAGCCCATAAGCAATTCCTGCTGGAACCCAGCCCCGCCGCCCTGTTGGATACCATCCTGCCTCTTTACGTTTTCCACGGGCTGGTTCAGATTGTGCTGGAGGCCCGGGCATCCGAACATTCCGCCCGCATGGTCGCCATGAAGGGGGCCACGGAAAACGCCAAAAACATTATCGGCGGCCTCACCCTGGACTACAACAAGGCGCGTCAGACGCAAATTACCAACGAACTTCTGGAAATTACCACGGCCATGCGCGCTATGGAATAACATGGCTCCGCTTTCTTTACCCGCCTTTCAAACAGAACATTCTTTCTTCTCCATTTCAACACCAAGTTTTTCCCATGATGAATAACACAGGCATTCTCGTTCAGATCATCGGCGCTGTGGTCGATGCGGACTTCTCCCAGGCAGAAACGCTTCCCGCCCTGCTCAATGCGCTGGAAGTGGACTATGAAGTTGACGGCAGGCGCAAGACCCTGGTTCTGGAAGTCCAGCAGCACATCGGAGACGGCTGGGTCCGCGCCGTGGCCATGAGTTCTACGGACGGTCTGCGGCGGGGGATGCCGGTGCGCGACACGGGGCGCCCTATTGAAGTGCCTGTGGGGCAGTGCGTGCTGGGACGTATTTTCAATGTGCTGGGGGAAGCTGTGGACGAGCGCGGCGAACTCTCCTGCGCCGGCATGAAGAGCATCCACCGCGGCGCTCCGCCGCTGGACGAACAATCCACCAGCACGGAAGTGCTGGAAACGGGCATCAAGGTCATTGACCTTATCTGCCCCTTCCTGAAAGGCGGCAAAATCGGCGCCTTTGGGGGTGCGGGGGTAGGCAAAACCGTGCTCATCATGGAGTTGATTAACAACATTGCCAAGGCGCGCAGCGGCCTCTCCGTCTTTGCCGGGGTGGGGGAACGCACCCGTGAAGGGAACGACCTGTACAATGAAATGATAGAGTCCGGGGTCATCAACCTGGAAAAACCGGAAGAATCCAAGGTGGCGCTGGTGTACGGACAGATGAATGAACCTCCTGGCGCCCGTCTGCGCGTGGCCGTGTCCGCCCTGACGATGGCGGAATACTTCCGTGACGAGGAGCATAAGGACGTGTTGCGTTTCATTGACAATATTTTCCGTTTCTCCCAGGCGGGTCGGAAGTTTCCGCCCTGCTGGGCCGTACGCCGTCCGCTGTGGGTTACCAGCCGAACCTGGCAGAGGAAATGGCGGATCTTCAGGAACGCATCACTTCCACCAAGCACGGTTCCATCACATCCATGCAGGCCGTGTATGTTCCTGCGGACGACTTGACGGACCCGGCCCCGGCCACAACCTTCGCCCACCTGGACTCCACGGTGGTGCTGGAACGCTCTCTGGCGGCCCAGGGGCTCTTCCCGGCGGTGGAGCCGCTGTCTTCCACATCCAAGGCCCTGGCCCCGGAAATTGTGGGGAATGAGCATTATGAAGTGGCTCGTGGCGTGCAGATGGTGCTGCAGCGCTACAAGGACCTTCAGGATATGATTGCCATTCTGGGCATGGACGAACTTTCGGAAGAAGACAAGCTCATCGTGAGCCGCGCTCGCAAGATTCAGCGCTTCCTGACCCAGCCGTTCCATGTGGCGGAAGTCTTTTCCAGCATTCCCGGCGCCTATGTGCCCGTGGCGGAAACCGTCCGGGGGTTCAAGGAAATCCTGGAAGGCAAGCTGGACATGGTTCCGGAGGACGCCTTCTTCATGCGCGGCGGCATTGATGACGTTCTCAAGGAAGCCAAATAACCCTTTTCCCGCCGTTCCGAACCATGAGCATGGAGTTCAAAGTCATTACCCCGGATGAAGTGGCGGTTACCGCTACTGTAGAGTACGTTTATCTGCCCGGCAGCCTCGGGGAGATGGGCGTGCTGGAACATCATACGGCCCTGATTACCTCCCTGGAACCGGGGGAGCTCCGCTACAAGCCCATGGACGGCCCGGAGGAAAGCATGGTGGTAGGCACCGGCTTTGTGCAGGTCAATGGAAACCAGGTCCTCATGGTAACCGACCTCGCGCTTAATTCCTCCCAGATTGATGAAGGCAGCGTGGAGCGGGCCATTCAGGAAGCGCAGGAGGTGCTCAAGACGCGTTCGGAAATGTCCCGCGAGGAACAGGCCCGTTTTGAAGCCAATCTGACCAAGCAGATCATGATGCTTAACTTCAAGCGCAAACACAAATCGCCGGGCCGATGATGGAGGAAGATTGGAACGATACATTTTACGACCTTTTCCGCGAAGCGGTGGGGCGCTACCATGAAGGCCACAGGAATGTGGACGGCTTCTTTACGGATCAGGAAATTATCTTTCTGTCTTCCATCGGCTGCCGCACGCGGGAATTGTTTGATTTTGTAGAAACCTATGCCCGCACGGGAGAACCTTCCCCCACCACGGTTCTACTGATGGCGGCGGCGCGCCGGGACTTCTTCCTGACTGTCCAGCACGGGCAGTTTTACCAGGGGAAACCTGTGATCGGGTATGATTTGCCGGGGTTCGGCGACGAACTCTGCGGTCTCCCCTACCTTCCGCGCCTGATTGCCAAGGCGCGGGCCAAGCTCGTCGGTTCCATGGGGGATGACATCATTTACTGCTGTGAGAATGACCGCCGTTTCTTCCGGGACCATGGAAACATTCATCCCGCCGACTTCCTGCGGGTAGTCTGGGCAGCCGGAGACAGCGACCCGAAGGTGTATGATTACGTACGCCAGCGCACCTTGAGTGTTTCCTCTGCTGTTCCGGATAATGAGCAGACGTAAAAAATGGAAATGCCCGGAATGGGATGATCGTTGATGCTGGAGAATACCGGAAACGGCTCGTTTCTTTCAGCTTTTGTGGACGTTATTCTTCATAAGGCGCCAGCTCCAGCTGGCCCAGCGTATCGGGGCGGCCTTTCAGGGCCATGCGCTTGAGGTATTTGGCGAAAGAGGGGCGGCGGTGGTATTTGCCGACGATTTCTCCCGTCGTTTTCAGACGCAGGAGATATTTGTACGTGGTGACGCGGATGGCGTCCGGTTTGGCGGAGGCACACGGGACAGCCCCTATTTCCCTGCAAATTTGTTTCCATCGCGGTCCGTGGGTGCGTTCTCCGTGGCGGGTCCATGCCAGGGCGTGGGCGATCTCATGCAGAATCGTGTCACGGATTTCATGAGGGGTCTCCAGGTTGGCGCGGACGAAGTGGATGGAAATCGTAATGCTTTTTTCCAGCAGGCGGCATACGCCCAGCCTTCTTTTGGCCCGGTCCCAGCCGAATTGCCAGTCTGCCAGACCAAGTTCATCCATTTTCAGGCGGGCATAAGTTTCAATATTCCGGAAGCTGTCGCGTTCGCCGGATTGGTCGTTCCCCATGGTCATGTTGCGGGGAAAGCATAGCATGAAATGCGGGGCAGGGAATATGAAGAAAGGCATCATGACGGAGTTGCCGCAGAGGATGGGTTTTTCCGGAAACAGCCGTTTATTTACGGAGCCTGAGAAAAAGAAAGTCTTTGGAAAGATTGGCGTACATAATGCCGTAGTTGGGATATTGCCATGAGTTCACTTTCCGATACGAGGCCGCAGAGGATTGCGGCCATTGACGCCCTGCGGGGATTTGACATGTTTTTCCTGACCGGGGGCCTGGCTCTGGTTGTGGCCGGCATCAATCTTTTTTACGACCGGAGCCCCGAGTGGCTGGTGAAGCACAGCACGCACGTGGCTTGGGAGGGATTCGCCGCCTGGGATCTGGTGATGCCCCTCTTTTTATTTATTGTGGGAACGGCCATGCCGTTTTCCTTTTCCAGGCGCATCGGTTCGGAACCCCTGTGGAAGATTTACCTGAAAGTTGCCAGGCGGGTAGTGGTGCTTTTTTTGCTGGGCATGGTGGTGCAGGGAAATCTGCTGAGTTTTGAACCGTCCAAAATGTCCCTGTACTGCAATACGCTCCAGGCCATCGCCTCCGGCTACCTGATTGCGGCCATTTGCCTTCTTCATCTGTCCGTCCGGTGGCAGGTAGCGGCAACGGGGGGGCTGCTGGCTGTGTACTGGCTGGTCATAAAGTTTGTTTCCTTTTCTGACCCAGCGGTGGGTTCCTGTGCGGCAGGAATGCTTGAACCGGGGAGGAATCTGGCCCTGCTGCTGGATAAATACCTGATGGGGAACTGGCAGGATGGAACGAATTATGCATGGATTCTGGCGCAGTTCGGTTTTGGCGCCATGACCATGCTCGGTCTGCTGGGCGGCCAGATTCTGAAGCGGGTGCAGGGGCATGGGAAAAAGCTGGCGTGGCTGTTATGTTCGGGCGCGGGCTGCCTGGCGCTGGGGTATGTCTGGAGCCTGGATTTCCCGATAATCAAGCGTTTGTTCACCAGTTCCATGGTGTTGTGGGCGGCGGATGGTGCTATTTGCTGCTGGCCCTGTTCTACCTGCTGACGGATGTGCTGAAATTGAACTGGCTGACATTTTTTTCTCCGTAATAGGGAGCAATGCCATTTTCGTGTACATATGGGTATCTCTGTGCCCCCCTACGAGCAATTTCTCCCGGGTATTGTTTACCGGGTTTAGCGGGTGTTTCGGGGATGCGGACAGGTTTGTCTTTTATCTCTGCAATTACGCCCTGATTTGGGGCGTGATGTATTACATGTACAAAAACCGGACCTTTATCAAGGTCTAGGCTTGTTTTCAGCCCTCCGTTCATAGTAGGGTCTCCCCGTGCGGGAGGCGGGGAACGCCTCCCGCACGGGATCGGCATGCCTGCGCCGGGCGTCCGTTATGGGCCGGTCTTTTCTGAAGCCATGGAGATTCCTTTCAACCAACCTCACCAGCACGGTCCCGAATTGGATTATATCCGGGACGCCATCCAGCGCGCCCATTTATGCGGAGACGGCTATTACACGAAAAAATGCCATGAACTGCTTGCGGAACGCACCGGCGCCGGAAAGGTTCTGCTGGTTCATTCCGGAACAGCCGCACTGGAGATGGCGGCCCTGTTGATCGACTGCCGCCCGGGCGACGAGATTATCATGCCTTCCTATACGTTCGTCTCCACGGCGAACGCGTTTGTGCTGCGCGGCGGCGTTCCCGTATTCGTGGATATCAGGCCGGATACGCAGAATATTGACGAGACGCTGATAGAAGCGCCATCACGGACCGCACCCGCGCCATTTGCGTGGTTCATTACGCGGGTGTGGCTTGTGAAATGGATGCAATCATGGAAATTGCCGAGAGGCACCGCCTGTATGTGATTGAAGACGCCGCCCAGGGCGTCGGTTCCTGCTACAGAGGGCGTCGGCTCGGCTCTATCGGCCATTTGGGCTGTTACAGTTTCCACGAGACCAAGAATGTCATTTCCGGAGAGGGAGGAGCCCTGCTGGTGAATGACCCCTCCCTGATGGAACGCGCGGAGATTATCCGGGAAAAAGGGACCAACCGTGCCAGGTTTTTCCGCGGGCAGGTGGATAAATACACCTGGGTGGACGTAGGTTCCTCCTATCTGCCCGGAGAGATGACCGCCGCTTATTTGTATGCCCAGCTGGAACACGGGCAGGAAATCAACGGGGAAAGGTTGAAGTGGTGGAATATGTACCACTGCGCTCTGGCTCCATTGGAAGAACAGGGGGTGCTGCGGCGTCCGTGCGTTCCGGAGCATTGCACGCATAACGCCCACATGTATTACGTGCTGCTCCGTTCCATGGAGGAGCGCACGCGCTTGATCAACAAGCTGGCGGAGCACGGGATTAAAGCGGTGTTCCACTACATTCCCCTCCATTCCTCCCCTGCCGGGATGAGATTCGGGCGTTCTGCCGGGGCCATGCCTCATACGAACCGTACCAGCGATACGTTGCTGAGGCTTCCTTTGTATTACGATTTGGGGGAAGAAGGCTGCCGGGAGGTGTTGCGGGCCGGCTTCGGGCTGGAGGGAGTTGAATCATGATGAAAATTTGCCTGGTTAACGTGTCTGATGTGGATGAGGCCATGCGCAGCCGCCTGCGCGTGTGGCGCAATTCCGAAAAGGTCAGCCCGTTTTTTTTGTTGGACCAGGTAACTGAGGAGCAGCACCGGGCGTGGCTGGAAAGGAACGTCCGCGGGGAGGATGCCCGCGCCTGCGTGATTTATGCGGACCAGGTTCCGCTGGGTCTGGTTTACCTGCCCTGGTTTGACCGGAATACGCGTTGCGGAGAGATAGGCATTTATCTTTACGACAGGGCATTCAGGGAACTGCGCCCGGCTTCCGCCGCATATGCCGGGATGATGGAGGCCGCAGGGGAGCTGGGCCTGGAACGACTATATGCCCGGATTCTGGAGGACAATGCGGCTTCCGTGCGTTTTCATGAGCGCATGGGTTTTGTCCGTGTTCCGGAAAAGGACGAGGTGTGCGTGAAAAGCGGGGGAAAGGAAACGCGTTCTCATGTATGTAAAAGCGTTATGACTGATCCACAGGTTCAATTGTCCATTGTGGCTACCGTGTATTGTACGGGCGGTTATCTGGCGGAGTTCTGTTCCCGCAGTTTCGCCGCCGCGCTTGAGGCGGGTTATGACCCCTCCCGCACGGAGGTGGTGCTGGTGAATGACGGCTGCCCAAGGGACGGTCTGGAACAGGCGTTGAAGGAACGGGAAAAGGACGACCGGGTGCGCGTGGGATTTATCCCGCAACTTCGGTCATCATCTGGCCATGTACGTGGCCTGCGAAGAAGCCCGGGGAGAGCGCGTATTCTTGATTGACAGTGATTTGGAGGAATCTCCCGAGTGGCTGGTTGATTTTTCCCGTGAGATGGATTCTACCGGGGCGGATGTGGTGTACGGGGTGCAGGAGAAGAGGAAGGGCGGCTTGTTTGAAGCCGTTTCCGGAGAATTGTTCTACACATTGTTTAATTTGCTTTCCGACCAGCAGATTACCAGGAATATGGTTACGGCGCGGCTGATGAGCGCGCGTTTCCTGCGGGAGATGCTGAAATTCCAGGACCGGGAGCCTTTTTTCTTTGGGCTGTGCGTTTCCGCCGGTTTCCGGCAGGTGCCGTGCAGGGTGAAGAAAGCATCCTCTTCTCCAACTACCTACACTTTCCGCAAAAAAATGGCGCTGGCGGTGAATTCCGTGGTTTCCTACAGCGCCAGGCCGCTGGTGTATATTTCCTACTTTGGCCTGGCGGTCACCCTGGTAGCCATGCTGTATGTCGCCTGGGTGGTTGTGCGCCAGCTCCTGTATAATGTAGCCCCTCCCGGCTGGGCCTCTTCCGTGGCCTCCATCTGGCTGGTCGGAGGCTTGATTCTGATGAGCCTGGGCGTTATCGGCATTTACATTTCCAAGATTTACAAGGAAACCAAGCACAGGCCCGCCGTGGTGGTGGCGCGCCGGTATGAGTGAATTGTTCCCGGCTCTTTATTTCTTTCATGATCAACTACCTGATTCTGCACCTGCTGTTTATCGTTTACGCGCTGAATACCGTGCTGGGGCGCATGGCTGCCCCCTACGGCTGGACGGACTGGCGCCGGTTCGCCCTGCTGGCCGGCGTGCTGTTCCTATTGGGAATTTATGCGGCGGGATGGCAGGTCATGCTGAAAAAAAATTCAATCTGGGTGTGGCTTATGCCAACCGTGCCGCCGTTGTCATCTGGGGTATCCTGCTGGCATGGCTTTGCTGGGGGGAGGCTCTTTCCTGGACGCTGGCGGCGGAGCGGCTCTGGTCATCGGGGGGGATTATTTTGGTTTCCACGGAGGAGGCGCATGAGTGAAGAATTTTATATTGGGCTGAACCTGTTTTCCGTTTTTCTGGCCTCCTGCACACAGGTGGTTTTGAAAAAGTCTGCCATGAATGACCGGCTGACCGGCCTTGCCTATTTCGTGAATCCGGCCACGATGGCGGCATATTCCGTTTTTTTGGGCTGCTGCCTGCTGACGTTTTACTGCCTGTCCCACCTGCCGATGATTACGGTGAACATGCTGGAATGCTCCGCATATGTGTATATCCTTTTGTTTGACCGGATTTTTTTTGGAAAACCAATCACCATGCGCAAAGTGGGCGGCAACGCGATGATTATCGCTGGTATTATCGTCTGCCTGAACCGTTAAGGAAGAGTTTGCAGCCTTTTAGCCCCTCCGGTTTGTTCATCCGGATCGGCTCTTGACTTTCATTTTCCCCGTTCCTAGTATGCGTCCCCGGACAGGGAAAACAGTCTGTAACGTCAGGGAATTTGCTTATGTTGAAACAGATTTGGAGATGGGTATCGCTTTTTCCTCTGCTCCATCCCGTATGGTTCAACCTGTTGCTTCTGGTTCTGGCCTGGAGCCTTGTGGGCGTGGCGTACCAGTCCAATGACGATCTGGTGATTGCGTCCGTGCTTGACGGATGGGGGGATCCCTCTTATGCGGACGCCCATGTCATTTTCGTCAATCCCCTGTTGACCGGTCTTCTGTTGAAAGTTGCGCCTGTCCTTGGCGGGGTGTCCGTCTGGCCTGTGTTTCTGGCGCTTGCCACGTTGTCCAGCGGAGCGGCCATTTTCACGATGCTGACGGCGCATGCCCGCAAGGCGCGCAGATATGATTTCAATACGCTGGTTCTGCTGCTGGTGTGGCTTCTGATCATGCCGGGCTTTTACGCCGCTCTGCAATTCAGCCATGCCGCCTTTCTGACAGGATTTACAGGTGTGCTGGCGTGTTTGAAGTACGGCTCTTCCTGGAGGGGGTGGTGCGCGGGAGTATTCCTGTGCGTGCTGGGCAGCATGGTCCGGCTGGATGCCGCCCTGGTGTGCGACGCTTTGGGGGGGCCATCCTGTTGGCAGGCAGCCTGGAAGGGCTCAGGCCGTCCAGGGAAAAGCTGTTTGCCCTCAGTCGTCTCTGGCTGGCTCTGGCCTGTGTGCTCATTTCGTCCTTCAGTCTGAATGAATATAATAAATACGCCCACCGGAATGTGCTGGAGGGATGTGACGTGGCGGCATGGAACCAGGCCCGCGCCCTTCTCTCGGACACGTGTCCCATCAGGCAGGAGAGCGCCTACCAGTGTGAAAAGTACGGCGTGTTCGCCAACGATATCAGGATGGTCCGGATGTTTACCAATTGCGATATGGATGTATTCAACACGGATTATCTGGAAAGGCTTCTGTTGGCGCGGGACGGAGGTGAATTCTGGCCCAGGGCGTGGGCCCGTGGAGAGAAAGCCTTGCATCTGTTTTCATGGGATTCCGTAATGGATCTTCTCCCTTGCTGGATTTTGTTCGGTCTGGCATGCCGCGTTTCTTTCCGGCGCGGGGATTCTCCGGCCCTGGTGTACTGCGTAGGCTCCCTGCTGGTGCTGATTCTGCTGTATATGTCCAGCATAGACCGCCTGTATTTCCGCGTAGTTTATCCAACGTTCCTGATTGCAGGGCTGTGTCTGCTGTGGTCGGATAAATATCGTCCCATCCGCATCAACTGGACGGGGAAGGGAGCTCTTGCGGGCGGCGTGCCCATGTTCTGCGCGTTCTCCGTTTCTTTGTCCCAGGCGTGCGCCGCCGTGTGGGAGGCTAATCTGGAGTCTTTTTCCCCGGATGCCGGGCGCCTGTTATGCGAGCGGGTGGACCGGGAGCCCGATTCCCTGTTTTGCGTCCAGATGTCCGGCGGCACTATTGACGATCTGGCCCCGGGGCAGTCTGTTTTCCGCAAGGCCTGGAGCTGTTCCCGGAAGAACGTTGTCACGCTGGGCGGCTGGAATTTTCCGTTGAAACCCGTACAGCGGAAACTGAAGGAGATGGGGTGGGCGGGGCAGTCCTCCCTGAACCTGTGCAGGGATAATGTGTACATTGTCTGTCTCACGCCGCAAGGGGACGTTTCCGATATGGACAGCAAGTTCATGGGGATGCTCAGCCGCCATATCTGGGAGCAGCACGGCGTTCGCACAGCCTGGCATCTGGATGAGAATATCCAGGGTGTGCGCGTTTACCGCCTGCGCAAGACATGGTTCCAGCCCGGCAGGAAGGAAGCTGCCTCCGTCAAGGAAGTGCGACTCTCCGCAATGTAACATCCCCCGATGCGCGTTACGCAACGGGGGATGAAAGGAGGGAGGTTGGGGCTTGGCGACGATTGTTAAAAGCGCGGGCCGCCCGGCATGCGTCTGTTCATGCGCTCTTCGCGGAGTTTCGCCTGTTCCGCCGGGGTAAGAAGCAGGAATTCCAGGTCGCGGATGGCGCGCTGTTTTTCAGAAGGCTCCTTGATGCTGGAAATCAGGCTTTTCATTTTTTCAAGGGCCGCTACCTGGTCACCGAGTTCAAAGCAGGCTTTTTCCCGATCCCACTGCCTTTTGGTCAGAAAAGTGGCTTTTTCCGCTTCCGCCGTTTTCTTATCGCTGGCGGAGTTGTTTTGAAGCAGAGTTGCTTCCAGGGCGATGCGTTTGTTCCAGAGCTTCCGGAAATTTTCCACATCTTTTTTCTCCTTATAGGGAACCAGCAGCACGCGGTCAAAGATGGTATTGAGGTCCATCAGGTTGTCCGGCAGGGTTTCCGAACGGTAGTCCCCAATGTTCAGATAGGTGCGGATGACTTCGCTGGCTCCGCTTACCATGGGAAGCTGTTCGCCTACGTCCTTGGCGTTGGCGGCCACTTCATCCAGCATGGAGAGGACGCTGGAGGAAACGTTGAGTTCACGCTCGTTTTTTTCCGCATCCGCTTTTCTCAGGCAAAGCAGCATCCATTTGCACTGGATTTGAAGGGCTTTTTTAAAACCGGGGGCCACGTTGTTTCCCGTGTTCTGCTTGCGCCAGTTGGAGAAGGCGGTGCTGGGGCTGTCAGGTTTGCTGCTGTTGCCTCCCTTCCCTCCGGAACCCGGCATGCGTATCATCCGGAAGCCTCCCCCGCCTCCCCGGTTCAGCATGCGGGACATCATGCTGGTGGGGTTCAGAAACCGGTCCTTCATGGCGTCCACGTAAAGTTTCATGGCGGCGTTTTCTGTGCTGGTGGCTGCGGTAAGGGCGGCCACGGCCTTCTGGATGCGGGAAGAGCTGGTGTTCAGGTAGCCGGCTTTGACTTCCTTCAGCCATTCGGAAGCTTCCTTTCTTGCGGAATCGGTAAGCATTTCCTGAGCCTGGCAGAAGCCGGAGCCCATAAGAAGAAGCACCAGCGCGGAAAGCGCCGGACGTTTGCGGAGCGGGGTGAGGCGTATCATGGCGGTATTAGATTGCAAGGTATCCTTACAAACCCCTGTCCCGAAGAAAAGTTGCATCTTTTGTTTTAAAACGTGGTTGCCGGAGCTAATAATCTGATAATCGCCCATTATCATTCCATTCGCCATACATTATTCCTTTTTTTGTATTTTTAATTAACTTTTGTAATCTGATTTGAAAAAGTTGTGGTTGTTTCTTTTTTATCTGTATAGTATCTATGCGTACCCTCTGATAAAAGAGGTGGAAATTTAAGAAAATTTTTTCCCACACTTCGTTATCAGTTTGTAATGCTTTTTAGGATTTCTTTATCTATGATAAAACCTGCTGATGACATATCGGGTAAAGCAGAACGTCCGGCTTCCGTCATTTTTCCTAATTTTTCCATCCTGCGGCAGCGTTCCTTATTTAGTTCAGACCATAAGCTACCTGTTCTGCGGGGAGCCAGTTTTTGTGCAGTGATACCATTATCGAGTTTTTTTGTTGTACTATCAATCCAGCCGAAACACATAGCTTCTTCTACTGCGTCAATATACCAAAATGTGTTATTCCCTTTTGGTTTACCACGTTTTACAACAACCCAACATTCTTTTTCAGTCTTATGATTTTGTTCAAGCCATTGCCTTAACTCATCACGATTTTTAGCTTTCAACAAATTGACTGGTTCCATAAGCATTTCTCCTTTATTGTCAACTTCATTGCGGAAATATTGTATTTGCAGCTCCTGTGGATACCATACTTCAAAATTCAAGAGTGCTTACAACGGGATCACCCGCAGACATAACGCCGAGCACATGAGGAAAAAGCGGGCGAATGTGACGCGATAGGGGATAAAAAAGCTTTGATTTATGCGGCTTTCCGGGCGGGGAAATAAGACAATAAGGTTTATACTTTACTCCCGAAAATGCCGTTCTATTGCGTAACATTTTGGTATCTGCATTCATAAGAAAACCGGGGCGCGGCGGCTGTATTGTAGCTGCCGCATCCCGGCTTTTGTCAAATTATAATTGCACTATATTGGTGGTTCACAATCTTCTTCAAGAAAGAACAGTTCGTCTTGTTGTGCCGGATGAACATTTATCCCAGCACTTTGCGGATGCAGGAAGCGCAGATGGATACGGCTTCCTCCATTTCCTCTGGAGAAATGACGAGGGGGGGATTGAAATACAGGACGTCGCCCAGGGGGCGGAGCAGCAGTCCCCGTTTAAGGGCTTCCCTGTAAATCCGGTACCCCAGCCGCTGCTCGGACGGAAAGCTTTTTTTGGTTTCCCTGTTCTCCACCAGTTCAATGGCGTTCACCAGTCCCAGGCTGCGTATTTCCCCCACGTGGGGATGATTCCCCAGGGCCTCCACGATCATCCGGCGGAAAAGAGGGGCCTTTTCCTGCGCCCGGGGAATGATTTGTTCCTCGTCCAGGACCTTCAGCACGGCGAGAGCGGCGGAGCACCCCAGCGGATTGCCGGAATAGGTATGGCTGTGCATGAATGCTTTTCCTTCCCTGTAGTCCGCATAAAAGGCATCGTAAATTTTCTGCGTGGTGATGGTGATGGACATGGGCATATAGCCGCCCGTGAGCCCTTTGGAGACGCACATGATGTCTGGGGAAACGCCGGCCTGGTCGCAGGCGAACATGCTCCCCGTGCGGCCAAAACCGGTGGCGATTTCATCCGCAATGAGGTGCACGTTGTAGGCGTCGCACAGGGAACGCAGTTTCGCCAGATAAGCGGGAGGATACATCCGCATGCCTGCGGAGCCTTGGAGCAGGGGTTCCACCAGCAGGGCGGCGCATTCGTCCCCATGGCGCGCGAAGGCCTCCTGTGCCGCGTCAATGCATTCCGCCTGGCAGCAGCCGCGTTTGTTCCCCTTGGGGCAGCGGTAGCAATCCGGAGCGGGAATGCGCACGATGTCCAGCAGAAGAGGCTTGTAGAGTTCCGAATAAAGGTCCAGGCCTCCTGCGGAGAGGGCTCCCAGGGTTTCTCCGTGGTAGGCGTCGCTCAGGGACATGAAACGTACTTTCTGGCGGTTTCCGGTCTGGTAGTGGTATTGAAAACTCATTTTCATCGCGGATTCGATGGATGCCGAACCGTTATCCGAGAAATTGAATTTGCAGAGCCCCCGCGGAATTTTTTTTCTTCATTAGTTCTTCACACAGGGTGATAGCCGGTCTGTGTGAGAAGTTGGCGAAGATGACGTGCTCCAGGGAATCAAGCTGTTCCTTGATGGCACGGTTGATTTTGGGGTGGGAATGGCCCAGCAGGTTGCACCACCAGGAGCTGACCACGTCCAGATAGCGTTTCCCGTCCACATCATACAGGTTGACGCCTTTTCCGTGGTCGACCACGATAGGAGGCAGCGTTTCGTAATCCTTCATCTGGGAACAGGGATGCCAGATGTATTCCAGATCTTTTTTTGACCAGTCGGAGTGATTCATGGCAAAGGGCGCGAAAATGGAACGAACCTTATTTCATGCGGACTTCATATCCCAGTTCCGCCAGCATGGCCAGGTCTTCCCGGATGGTGACGCCGGCGGTGGTGAGCATATCTCCGGAGATGGCGGCATTCGCTCCGGACATGAAGATTTTCCTGCCGTGGTCCTTCATGGTGTTCCTTCCGGCGGCGATGCGGACGAAGCCGTCCGGCATGATGAACCGCACCAGGGCCACGATGCGCAGCTGTTCTTCCTCTCCCAGGGGCATGTCCGCGTACGGCGTTCCGGGGATGGGGGTCAGAAAGTTGACGGGCATGGATTTGATGCCCAGCGCCGCGATGTCCATGTACATGTCTATCCGGTCTTCCATAGTCTCTCCAAGCCCCATAATGCCGCCACTGCAAACTTCCAGCCCGGCTTCCAGAGCCCATTTGATGGTTTGCAGTTTGTCGTCGTACGTATGGGTGGTGCAGACATTAGGGAAATTGCGGCGGGAAGTTTCCAGATTATTGTGGTAGCGTGAAACGCCTGCGGCTTTCAATTGCTCGCAGTGTTTCTTTGGAAATAAGGCCGTGGGAGGCGCAGAGGGAGATGCCGCAATGTTCGGCGATGTGCCGGTAACTGGCGCAGAGCCGGTCCACGTCTTCATCCGTCAGCCTCTTGCCGGAGGTGACGATGGAGTAGCGCAGAATGCCACGTTCGTCATTGTACCTGGCCCCCGCCAGGAGGGCGTCATCACTTAAAAGGGGATATTCCTCCACTGCCGTGGAGTAATGGGCGGACTGGGCGCAGTACTTGCAGTTTTCCGAACATTTGCCGCTGCGGCCGTTGATGATGGTGCAGAGGTCGAAGACATTCCCGCAAAAATGTTCCCGGATGGCGTTGGCCGCCTGGCACAATTCTTCCAGCGGTTCCCGGCTGAGGGCTATCAATTCTTCTCTGGAGCAGGAACCGCCTCCGAGCACCCTGGAAAGGAGGGATGATGTCAAACTCATGCGTGAAAGACTAACCCCGGCTCCGTTCACGTCAAGGTCAGAATGGCGAAGGGGGCGGATCGTGAACCTTCTTTCCCGTTCTCTTATTCGGCTACCTGTTCCGGGGCCTTGTAACGCAGGGCCTGGAAGCCGGGCGCGGGTTGATATTCCCTGTCCAGAATGGCGATGGCTCTGTTGATAAGGTCACGGTTTTCTGCGGCGATATTATTTTTCTCTGCGGGGTCTTTCACGATATCGTACACTTCCCAGTTGTCCGGTTTTTACCGGGAAACAGGTTGCGGCGGATGACTTTCTTGGAGTCGAAACGCACGGCTACCTGGCCGCCGTAGCCTCCCCCCCTGCCCAGACCAGGGGCTTCCTGTCATGCAGAGCGGATTTTTTGCCCAGAAGGACAGGGGAGAGGTCCGTTCCCAGCGGAGAACCTGCATCCGCTCCTGTCAGAGCGCACAGTGTAGGCATCACGTCCGCATGGAAGGCCGGCTGGGTGATGGTTTTTCCCGGGGCTATTTTCCCAGGCCAGCGGATAATGCCGGGGACACGTATACCGCCTTCATAAAGCTGCCCTTTCAAACCTTTGAGATCGGCTACGGAGTTGAAGAACCGGTGGTCTACCCCCTGCATCATGCGTGGTGCCGTTGTCGCTGGTAAAAATGACGATGGTATTTTTTGTCCAGGCCACAGGCTTTCAGCGTGTCCAGCAGGCGTCCTACGTTGTGGTCCATCTGGGAAATCATGCCTGCATAGGCGGCCCGGGGGGGCGGGGATGGGGCAGATAGCCCCGGTTGCCGCGGTAGGGGGATTTATCCCATTCGCGGGGATAGCGGTCAATCCATTCCTGAAGAGGCTGCATGGCCACATGGGGTTCCAGCAGGGGGGCGTAATACAGGAAAAACGGTTGTTTGCCATGGGCCTTTTCCTTCACAAATTCCCAGCATTTTATCCGCAATAAGATCGGAACTGTGTTGTTCCGCGCGGTAGGTGTCCGCCAGAACTTCCCCTTTGGGCTGGGAACCGTGTCCGATAGTGGCGGCTGTCAGAGAAGTGTTGAGAACTTCCTTCTTTCCGTCATTCCAGAGGTATGGAGGATAGTAGGTGTGGCAGGCTTTCTGGTCCGTGTAGCCATAGAACCTGTCCACGCCGTGTTTGTCCGGCGCTCCGGTGGAACCGAAATCCCCAATACCCCATTTACCGAACACCGCTGTGGCGTAACCGGCTTTTTTCATGGCTTCCGGTAGAGTGTAGGTTTCCGTTCTGATGGGCCAGTCTCCTTTGAGGTCGCGCCAGTTTTCGCCCGCGTCCACGCGTTTCAAATCCTGTACGTCGCAGTTGCCCGTATGCTTGCCCGTCATCAGCACATTGCGGGAAGGGGAACAAACCGGAGCTCCGGAATAGAAATAAACCCATCGCTGTCCTTCGGAGGCCAGCTTGTCAATGTTCGGGGTTTTAATTTTTTTCTGACCGTAGCAGCCTACTTCCGCCCAGCCAAGGTCATCCGCATTGATGAGAACTACATTGGGCCGTGCCGCTTCCGCCACGGACAGCATCAGCAGGGAAAAGGCGGTAGAGAGAGTGATGTTGTAAAATGTGACCATACGGTAATAATAACGGAGAAACACTCTTCCTTGTTTCAAAAAATAGTTTCGTTTTCCTTACCGGATGCCGGATGAGATGCTCACAGGGTGAGCCTTTCGGTTTCCTTTTGTTTCGGACTACTTATTTATCCGAGCCATTCCTGTTTGTCCGGTTCCTTTTTATTTATATTTTTATATGGGATGATGAATCATAAATATTTGTGGTAGCAATTTGCTTGTCGGACAGGTCATAAACCGGCTGCAAGGCTATTTCATATCATTCCGGCCAGATTTTTTGATGCTTTTCTTAAGATGCTTAACTGGGAATTCAGGATGAAAATAATTCTGGGTGAAGCATTTTTCAATGAAATAGTGCTTTCTTGAGAAGGTGGGCGGATTTACAATCCGTTACGGACAGTAAAAAGAAAAAACTCTTGTTCTCAGGGAAAGTGCCGCTCTTTATACGGTTATTGAAACGTGACTCCGCTTCAACATGCAACGAACTCTATAAAAGAGGGTTTGCCAAAATTTACTTCAGGCCCGGATATCGTAGCAATTTCCCGTATTCCCGTCACCAGGGTGGGCCCAGGCAAATTTCTGTGCTACGTAAGAGGCCCTGATACGTAAAGAAACGATGTTGCAAGTTCTTTTCTCTTAGAGTTACAGCTTGACTCCGGATTGTAAATCCGCTAGAAAAAGGCGTTCCGATTCATTGGTTTAATTTCAGAGTTGAAGGAGAACGATGGATGCCGGGTTTAACAATTCTGTGGAGAAATTCATTCGTTAATTTGCAGGGAATTTTTTTTGGGGATGCATGAGGAGCCAATGTCAGATTTTTATTATAAATGAATTGTAAAAAAAAAGAAAAATTCCCTTGTGGTGGGGGATAATAATTTGGGCAGTACTTGTACTGCTTTTTTTGCTCCTGCTGTGTTTGGAGGAAAGGTTTTAGCCCCGGTGGATTGTGTGGAATGCCTGTTCAAACCATCGCAACTCAGCCAATGGAGGAAGTCCATAACCAATATAACGTAGATGGGGCTTCTCAATATTTACCTTATAGCTGGGCGATGCAGCAGTCCTGGCAAAGTGATGGGTATATGGGATGGAACCCTTATACTCACAATGGGACTTCACTGCCGGAAAATACCATGTTAAGCCCGGGGGATTGGCATCATTGGTTATTTGGTTTTCTTCCTTTCTGGACGGCATGGGATGCGGGAATCTTGCTGCAGTTTTTTATCGCAGGGCTGGGGATGATCATTCTACTGAAATCCAGGGGAATTCCCATTCCGTACGTATTGCTTGGAGCTGTGAGTTTCAGTTTTTATTCCCAGTTTATTATGTGGATATATGACCGGTGGCTTGGTGGAATAATCTGGGCGCCGTTGATTGTCTGGTCCCTGTTGGAAGGGAGAAGGAAAAACAAATGGGTGCATCTTCCCTCTATTCTCTTTATTGCTCTTGGATTCAGAGGAGGCCATTTGCAAGCGTGTCTCTTTGTTTTTCTTCTGGTGCTGTGCGTGTTTCTTGCGGATTGGTGGAAACGGGCAGACCGCTGGTCCTGGAAAGTTTTTCTGAAATCATCATCTTTTTATTTGATCTCCGGATTTTTGGCGGCGTTGCTTTCCTTGGATGTTTTTGTGGACACCCTGCCGCGCATGGAAGGCTGTAAAAAGCTTGCCGTTTGTCTGGGGGCTGGAAAATATTCCTTTTCTGGCCACATCTGTGATGCCGACGCTCTTCGGCATTCCTCAGACAATCAGTATTTCCAAAGTGATTGGCGCTGATTTATTCGATATCAATTTGGTGGAGGAGTTGTTTTTGTGCTGGCTGTTCTGGCATTGTTTAACCGCCGGGCACCGTTGACCGCCAAGTTTTGTTTTTCTTGTCAGTTTAATTGTTTCATGCACACCTCTTTCCACTTTCCTCTATTCACGCTCCACGGTTGTGATGGCTTTTGGAATGAGCTGGCTTGCCGGATGGCAGTTATTTGACCTTAGGCGGCATCCGGTTCTTCCTATCTGGCGCAGACTTGCATGGTGGGGAATTGGAATTTTGTGTATATGGCTTGCCGTATCGGTGGCAGTTCAGTGTTTCCATGAACCATTGCTGTTAAAATTGCATAGCTTTATTGACGGAAACATAACGACTTCTCAGCAAAAATACCGTCATTCCTGGTATTTGCTCAGAAGCGAGCGTCTCCTGGACCAGCTGATGATTTGGGATTGGCGCAATGCCTTATTGATTTTACTGGTCAGCGTAGGGGGTTGGGCCTGTTCCCGCCTGAATATATCCAGCCGTTATCCGAAGTGGTGGGCAGGACTTGTGGTATTATGTACCTTTGGGGAACAAATAGTGTTTTTTCTTCTTCATGGATTGCCTATTCCGACAAACCGGAAAGCGGCTGTCTTTATAGAGAACCGGAGTGGATGCCCGAGTTCCGCGGTCATGTGGGGGATGGAGCCGTTGTCATCGTCAATCCCCATAATGACTTGGATTTTCTATGTACCAATCATTTATCCACATATGGAATAAGACTGGCTTCAGGCTATGAAACGGTACAGCCCAAATATTTGAGACCTTTGTCGGATGGACATTATCATCCGGAAGATTATGCCATGGCCGGAATTTCCCATTTGCTGTGCGATTCCAGAGCCGGAAAACCAGACTTTGACGGGTGGATTCTGGTTCAGGAAACGGAAGATTTCTTCTTGCTGGAAAATCCCTTGTACCGTGGACGCTATTTCGTCCGAACCCAGGGGGAAGAGAGTCATTTTTCTCCTGTTGTCCCGGATTGGAGAACGAATAATAAGATTCATGTCACCGTGCCGCCAGGAACAAAGGAATTGTCTGTTCTTGAGAGCTATTCCAGGGGATGGAGCGCCCGCACCGGGAAGGGGGAAGAGCTTCCTTTATCCGGCACTGAGCGCTATTCTATTCTTGTTTCCGTTCCGGATTCGGAACAGCAGACGGAAATCCTCCTTCAGTACCATACGCCTTACCGTGAATGGTATTACAGCATGATGGGGGGAACGGCCCTGTTTCTGCTTGTGACGGCTCTCTTGCAGAGGCGCGTTAATATCAGGACGGAAAAGGAGGGATAGGGAACCGTCTCTCCGTCTTTTTGGGTTTCATGAAATAGCGGTCAGGGCAGGATGAGGCTTTCTACCGCGGCACGTATGGGTTCATCGCCGAATTGGTCCAAAGCATGTTTCAGGAAGCCCTGGGCAATCATGCTGCGCGCCGTTTGTTCCGGAATTCCCCGTGAAAGCAGGTAGAAGATTTCTTCCGGAGAAATGGAGGAAGTGGCGGAACCGTGCGAACACTGCACTCTGTCCGCCAGGATTTCCAGGCCGGGAATGGAGTTGGCTTCCGCTCTGGGGCTGAGAATGAGATTGCGGTTGCTTTGATAGGCGCTGGTGTCATGCGCGCCTTCCGCCACCAGGATCATGCCGCTGAAAATGCTGCTGGCTTCGTCGTCAAGTACGTTGGCGTAAAGCAGGTTGCTGGAGGCTCCGCGGTAAAGGTGCTTCTGGTAGGTTCTCTGGTCCAGCTCCTTGTTTTCCTTCAGATGGTTGGCGGAAAGCAGGCGGACTCCTGCGCCGTCTCCGTTCAGGATGCAGACCGTTTCCTGCCTGGCCCATGCTGCGCCGGGATGGCTGACGAGATGTTCCATTTCCGCGGAATCATCCGCCATCATATGGGAAAGCTCCACGGCACGGGAACGGCTGTTAAGTTCCTGAACCAGTGCGTATTTGACAGATGACGCGGAGGAAAGATGGTACTGCTGGAGCGCTCCGCAGAATTGGCGGCCATGGTCTGCGCTAATGTGGCGTTCCAGAATGCGCAGGCGGCTTCCGGTTTCCGCAATGAGCAGCGTGGAGGGAAAAACGGCCACGTTATCTCCGGAGATGAAGTGGAGTATTTCCAGAGGGAGGGAGATTTCCCTGTCCGCCATAATAACCAGCCCGTTGTGCTGGAAGGCCGTAGCCAATGCCGACAGTTTTTCGGAACCGAGCGTTTCCGTCTCTGTTTCCAGGTATTTCCGGGCGGTGTCCGGGCATTGCAGCACAAAGTCTTCCATATCCATTACGGAAAGCCCTTCCGGCAGTTCTTCCGGGATGGAAACGGGGAGCCCGTTGGCGTAAACAATGCGGAGGGCCTCCGGCATGGAGGCTCGTTCCCTGATGATGGGAGCCAAGGTTTCCGGAGCTGCAGGAGGAGCCGCTTCAACATGTTCCAGGGATTCGTTGCCGGGGGCTCCGAAACGCCAGGATTCCATATGGCGGGAAGGTTCCGGAAGCTGTTCCGCCTGCTCCAGGGCATGGCGCCGCCGGGCTTCAAACCATGCGGGAAGAAAGCCTGCGGGGAATTGTTCTTCGTTAAGCAAATGGTTCATTGTTTCCCTCCTTATCCGATGCTGTCTTCCATTTCCAGATCAATGAGCCTGCGCAGCTCCACAGAGTATTCCATGGGGAATTCCTGAACGAGGTCGTTAATGAATCCATTGACGGCCAGGGACATCGCCGCAGCTTTCGGAATGCCCCGCTGCTGCATGTAAAAAAGCATTTCTTCAGAGACCTGGGAGACGGATGCCTCATGCTGCACCGTGCCTCCATCCCCTTTTACCGTGATGGCGGGGTAGGTGTCCGTACGGCTGTTGGCCGCCAGAAGAAGGGCGTCGCATTCCGTGTTGTTTTTGCAACCCTTGAGTCCTTTGCCCATGATTACCTGGCCCCGGTAGCTGGCGCGCCCTTCGCCGATGCTGATGGATTTGGAAACGATGTTGGACGTAGTATCGTCCGCCGCATGGATCATTTTGGCTCCCGTATCCTGGTGCTGGCCCGTGTTTGCCAGGGCAATGGAGATGACTTCCCCGCGCGCGCGCCTGCCTTTGAGCACCACAGCCGGGTATTTCATGGTGAGGCCGGAGCCAATGTTGCAGTCTATCCAGCGGATTTCCGCATCTTCCATGGCAAGGCCGCGCTTGGTGACCATGTTGAAGACATTAGAGGACCAGTTTTGCACGGTGACGTACTGAATTTTCGCTCCCTTGAGCGCGACCAGCTCCACAACGGCGGAGTGGAGGGTGGAAGTTTCAAACTGGGGCGCCGTGCATCCTTCCATGTACATGAGTTCCGCGCCTTCGTCCGCAATGATGAGAGTTCGTTCGAACTGCCCGAAATTTTCCGAGTTGATGCGGAAGTACGCCTGAAGAGGATGTTTGAGTTTAACCCCTTTGGGCACGTAAATAAAGGAACCTCCGGAAAATACCGCGCTGTTCAGGGCGGAGAATTTGTTGTCTCCCGTGGGAATGACTTTTTCCAAACCAGGGACGAAAGACGTCTTCATGGTGTTTCAGGCCTTCCGTGGAGTTGACGAAGATGACGCCCTGGCTGCGGAGTTCCTCCTTCATGTTGGAGTAGGCGGATTCGGAGTCGTACTGGGCTTCCACGCCCGCCAGAAACTGGCGTTCCTGTTCCGGGACGCCCAGGCGTTCGAAGGTGCGCTTGACGTCCTCCGGCACGTCGTCCCAGCTTCGTTTGGGCCGTTCTCCGTCGGAGAGGTAGTAGCGGATTTGGGAGAAATCTATTTTTTTAATATCCGGAGAAGCCCAGTGGGTGGGCATGGGCTTGCTTTCAAAAACGGCAAGCGCGTTTTTGCGGAACTGGCGCACCCATTCCGGGTCGTCCTTGACGTCGCAGATGTAATCAATGGTGGCCTCCGTCAGGCCGTATCCGGCATCAAATTTATGGCGTTCCGGGAAGGAGAAGTTCCCCTTGCTCCGGTCGAAGTCAAACAGGTTCTGTGTGTTCCCGTTCTCTGGCATGTCAGGTGTATCGCTCATGATTGATGGCCGGATGGCGGCATTACGCCTTTTCCGCTGTTTCCGCTTCTTTCAGGAACTCGTATCCCCTGCTTTCCAGTTCGTCCACCAGTTCTCCGCCTCCGGTCCGGACGATCCGCCCGTCAGCCAGCACGTGGACACATCCGGCCTGATGTAGTCCAGCAGGCGTTTGTAGTGGGTGATAACCAGGAAGCTGCGGAAAGGGGAACGCATGGAGTTGACTCCTTCCGAGACAATGCGGAGGGCATCTATGTCCAGGCCGGAATCCGTTTCGTCCAGAATGGCATAGAGGGGATCCAAGAGAAGCATTTGCAGCACTTCATTGCGCTTTTTCTCTCCCCCGGAGAAACCTTCGTTAACGGCGCGTGACGTGAATTTGCGGGCCATGCCGAGCTGGTCCATTTTTGCATAGAGCGTTTTGTAGAAGGTGACCGCATCCAGTTCCTCCCCATGGGGCATGCGGGCCTGCATGGCCGCACGAAGGAAGTTGGCGTTGGAAACGCCGGGAACTTCCATGGGGTACTGGAATGCCAGGAAGAGTCCCGCCCTGCTGCGTTCGTCAATGCTCATGTCCAGCAGGTTCTGTCCGTCCAGCCAGGCTTCCCCCTCCGTTACCTCATAGTCCGGATGTCCGCAAAGAACTTTGGATAAAGTGCTTTTCCCGGACCCGTTGGGCCCCATGATCGCATGTACCTCTCCCTTGGGAATTTCCAGATTGATGCCTTTAAGTATTTCCGTGCCTTGCACGTTGGCGTGCAAATTTTTAATGACCAGACTCATGATGATGAAAGAGAGTTAGCCCTGCGGCGTGGTGATGGAACCCCTCAGGGTGATTTGGGCTTCTTCCACGCACACGTCGTCGGGCAGGTTGATGAATTCCTTCAGGTCCACGCCTTCCTTGATGGTGATGTCGTAAATGCGTCCGGTCCGGGTGTCCTGGAAGTGACCGTGCTCAACGAGATTGGGACAGAAGCGGGAAGAGCTGCGTTCAAAGTTGACCTGATTGACCAGGCCGTGGTTCACCAGCGCCTCCAGGCAGTTATAAACGGTGGCCAGGGAGATGCTGGGGAGTTTTTTGCGTACCCGCTGGTAAACTTCATTGGCAGTTGGATGATCCCTTTGTTCCAGAAGAACCTGATAGACTTCCTGCCTTTGCTTGGTAAGTCTCAACCCGGAAATGACCGGCAGGGTAGAGGCGGTGCGGACGGCCTGCTTGGAATCTGTTTTGGGATTCATATCTTATTTTTCATGCTCTGCGTGGATAGTGGGGGGAGGGGCAATTGTTTTGCAAGAACAATTCCTGTTATTTATTGGGGCGCGGAGAAGGACAGAAAAGGGGCGGTCATCCCTGTGGATGGCCGCCCCTGCAGGGAGATAGAGTCATCCGTATTTTAGTTGGCGGCTTCAGATCCTTCCGGAGCCACATTGACGCGGCGGCCTTCGCGGTCAAAGAACACGCGGCCGTCCACCAGGGAGAAGATGGTGTAGTCACGGCCCATGCCTACGCCCTTGCCGGGGTGCCATTTGGTGCCGCGCTGGCGGATGATGATGTTGCCCGCGATCACTTCCTGTCCGCCGAATTTTTTTTAACGCCGAGGCGCTTGCTGCGGGAGTCGCGACCGTTCTTGACAGAACCTTGACCTTTCTTGTGAGCCATAAGATAATAAAAATTAAGGGTTGAAATTAGGCGTTGATAGCGGTGATTTCCAGCTTCGTCATGGCGCGGCGGGAACCTTTTTTCTTGTGGAAGCCCTTGCGGCGCTTAAATTTGAAAGCGATGATCTTTTTGCCGCGGAACTGGCTGACCACCTTGGCGGAGACCGTAGCTCCTTCCACCATGGGGGTGCCGACGGTCACTTTTCCGTCATTTTCCACCATAAGCACCTGATCGAAGCTTGCTTCGGCCCCCTCTTCGAGGGTATTGATGCATTCAACGTCGATCACGTCGCCCGTCTGGACGCGGTACTGCTTGCCACCTGTTTTGAAAATTGCGTATGCCATTGCTATCACTGTTAAGGTTCGCCCGCAGATGCGGGAGCCGCAATAAACCATATGACTTTCTTTTAGACAAGCAAAATTTCATGGAAAAATGAGCGAATGGCATAAAATTTTTAGAAACGGCCCCGTTTTGACTCATTCCCCGGAGGAAATGAGGGAGCTGGGGAGGCAAATAGGTAAAATTTTAATGCCCGGCGAAATTTTGGGCGTGGTGGGTGAGCTGGGGGCCGGAAAGACGCACCTGACCCAGGGCATTATGGAGGGGCTGGGGAGTTCCGAGGCGGCTGCCAGCCCGACATTTTCCCTGGTGCATGAGCATGCTGACGGACGTCTGCCGGCGTGCCATTTTGATTTTTACCGCCTGAAGGATGAGTCCGAGCTGACCGGCATAGGGTGGGAAGAGTATCTGGACGGAGAGACTGTGCTCATTGTCGAATGGGCCAACCTGTTTCCGGAAGCGCTGCCGGAAGAAACCTCATGGCTGCTGCTGGAACATGAAGGAAGCTGCCTGCGCCGCGTGTCTCTGGCTCCTGCGGAATAAAACGGAGATCAGTACCCGATGCTTTGAGAAAACGCTTTATCAAAGCCGGGGCTGAGCCAGATGGTATTATGCATGGCTCCGGGGAATTCCTGGTAACTGACCGGTACGGAGAAACAGTCCCGGAGCCGTTTGGCGTGGTGCGGAGGAATGACTTCATCCGCTCCCGCAGCCAGGATGCTGACAGGGCAGGCGACTTTGGGCGCGGCCAGGTCTGACCGGAAGTGGTCCGGAAGGAGAAGCTTGACGGGCAGGTATGGGAAGAGACCGCGGGCAGTTTCCAGAAGGCTGTCAAAAGGGACCAGCAGCACCAGTTTTTTTTCACGGGTCTGACGGAGGCTATCTGGGTAGCGACTCCGGAACCGAGGCTTTGCCCGACCAGGATGACGTCGTCCGGCGTTCTTCCGGTTTCCTTCAGCACGGAGTCAAGAATAGCCAGGGAGTCTCGCATGATATCCTGTTCCGTGGGGGTGCCGGTGCTGAGCCCGTACCCGCGGTAATTGACCAGGAGCTTGGCATGGGGAAACCGGTCCAGGTAGGGAAGCATCATGGAGATGTCCATGGCGTTTCCCCCGTAATATACCAGGAGGGGCTGCCCCTTCTTTTCAATAAGCCAGCCGCTGAGTTTGGCCCCATTATGGTGGAAGGTGCGCCGATGCGGTTCCCAGGCGGCCCGTTTTTCCAGATACGCGGTTTTGTCCCTGGGCTGGGGCGGCAGGTACACCAGGGAGCGGACGGAGCACTGGAGGCATGCCAGAGCCAGAACCCCGGCAAGCAGAAGCGCGCACGGGATTTTCCATGTTCCCGTTTTCAGTATCCTCAGAAGATTCATGGGACGTTTTTTTCCGTGGTCATGGCTCCGGCTGTCCCGGAACGGAGCAGGGCTGTGCCCCGTTCCTGGCAGCTCCAGCCATTCAGGAAGGCCGTTTTTTCGTTCGCGCCCAGGCGGCGTACGTCATTCAGAAGTATTTCCCGGGAGGCCGTTTTGAAATGCAGCTCCGCGGAAGCCGCTCCCTGGCTGTATGTTACTGTAGCCGTTTCCGGAACCCCTCCTGCGATTTCCAAAGTTCCTTTGCCGTCCCCCAGCGAATGGTAAAAAAGAGTCATGCCGGAATGGGGATGCCGGATTTCCCGTTCGGAAACGGGTTCGCTTTCCCCTTCCAGGACAATCGCCGTTTTGCTGCCGTTGGGGAACCATTCCGCTTGGACGTTATCCGTTTCAAGCGTGGCGCCTCCGCGCCCGCAGGCGGAAAGAGCCGGAAGGATGCCGGGCAGTAGGAAGAATGCTGATCGCATGGAGACAGTGTCCCTGAATTCGGTATGGAAGGCAATCTCTCTTTTTCTCTGATGGAAGCTTCTGGACGATCCATATTTTTTCTGATAGAAGGAATACGGGAACGGAGTATAAAAAATATGTTCAGCCGGATGTTTTCATGGAGTTTTGTAGTTGCAGCGTGTTTGGCGGGATTATTCCCGGCACAGTCCCGGGGCGAGGAAGAAGCTGCCCAATCCGGAACCATAGCCGTAAAAGTTCCTGCCTCCAGCCTGCTGATGACTCGCCAGGAGACGGGGGGAACCCGGTTGGACCGGTCTTTCAGTAATGCGGGGTTGAGCATAGGCGGCAAAAAATATGCCACGGGAATCGGTACGCACGCTACGTCCATGATTCCCCTGCCCGTTCCGGAAAACCCGAAAGTTTTGAGGCTGGAAGGTGCATGCGGAATTGATGACGGTGCGGATGGAGACGGAAGCGTGGAATTCCGCGTGATGAGCGGGTCCGAGGTTTTATGGAGTTCCGGCGTGATGAGGAGGGGGATGGCCGCGAAGAAGTTTTCCATTCCGGTGGCGGAAAACGGCATACGGCATCTTTACCTGATGGCCGACCGGGTGGACAATAATTCCTACGACCATGCGGACTGGGTAGATCTGGCCTGGAAGACGGCAGGAAGTGGGCAGGGGATGAAAGGAGCTGTGGTGAATGCCTCTGAATTCGGCATGGTTCCCGGCGTCAGAAAAGATCAGGGGCCGGCGCTGCGGGCTGCCGTTTCCGCTCTCCGGAGGCAGGGCGGGGGCGTTTTGAACATCCCCAGAGGCATTTACCATTTTTATCCGGAGGGGGCTTTGAACATGAGTTTCCATATTTCCAACCATGACCAGCCGCTGATTCATCCGGTGTGTGTGCCTCTGGCCGATTTGCGGAATGTCCGCGTGGAGGGCAATGGTTCCCTGTTTCTTTTTCACGGCAAGGTGGTTCCCCTCCTGGTGATGGACAGCGAAAATGTCAGCATCAACCGTTTATCCGTGGATTACGAACGGTCCTGGTGTACGGAGGCGCGCGTCGTGAAGACGGATGACCGGTTCACGGAAGTGGAAATAGACAAAAAGGCCTACCCTTACGAAATCCGGAACAACAGGTTCGTTTTCCAGGGGAAAGGCTGGGAAGAAGGAATGGGACACTGTATGGCCTTTGAGAAAGGGACGGGACATATTATCGCCAATACATCGGACATCGGCTGGAACGGGCATGTGGAGCCGTTGGGCGGGAGCCGTCTCCGTTTGTCCTGGAACCTCAGGCAGAAGGGAATCAAGCCGGGGGATACGCTGGTTCTTCGGAATTATAACCGCCCCCATCCGGGATGCGTGGTGTACCGGGCTCGGAAAACATCACTGAATGACGTATCTCTGCACCAGAGCTCAGGCATGGCTCTGCTGGTCCAGCGATCGGAGGACTTTCATATGAAAGGCGGCGGAGTCATGGTCAGGAAAGGCACGGGGCGCGTACACACCGCCGGAGCGGACGCGACCCATTTTTCCAATACCCGGGGCGGAATCGTGGTGGAGAAAGCCCTGTTCGAAGGGATGATGGATGATGCCATCAATGTTCATTCCACCTGCCTGGGCGTGATGGAAGTAGTGGACAGCCATACCCTGAAGTGCAAATACATGCATCGGCAGGCGGTGGGGTTTGAGGTGTTTCTTCCCGGTGAAAAAATCCGTTTCATCAACGGTCCTACGCTGGAACCCGGCGGAACGGCCACCGTGAAGACGGCAGTGAAAAAGAATTCCGCGGAGATGGTGATTACGGTGGAAGAGCCGCTTCCCCTCCTCCGTCAGGGCCGGGGATGCCGTGGAGAATGCGGATTTTTACCCTTCCGTGGTTTTCCGCAACAATATCGTCCGCAACAACCGTGCCAGAGGATCTCTTTTTACAACGCCGGAGAGAGTGCTGGTGGAGGGCAATTTGTTTGACCATTCCTCCGGCTCCGCCATTCTATTGGCAGGGGATGCCCAGGGGTGGTATGAAAGCGGCGCCTGCCATGAAGTGGTGATCCGCAAAAATACATTCATTAACAACCTGACCTCGCGTTACCAGTTTACGAATGCCATTATTTCCATTTACCCGGAAGTCAAGCAGCTGGACAGGCAGAGGGATTACTATCATCGCAATGTGCTGATAGAAAATAATGTTTTCAAGACGTTCGATGTGCCGCTGCTGTTCGCCATTTCCACGGACAACCTCAAGTTCATCAATAATAAGGTCATTTACAATGACGAGTTTAAGGGATGGGGGCAGAAACCTTTCCAATTCAGAAGATGCGCCAATATTCTGATTAAAGATAACAAGGTGCTGCCTCCCCGCACATGGACCCTTGAGGACTGCAAGCTGGAAAATACCCCATCAGATCAGGTCCGCTTTGGTGGATAAGTTTTTTATTTTACGCAATATCCGTATAAACAACATTTTTTTGCGGATTGTATATCCGGTGGCAACATATTTTTCTAAGATAAAAACATCAATAACTTTTCAAAGTTGCAGAGATAAGAAGAAAAAACAAATCTATTTTCATATTTATCTATTGATATTCATATGGATATGTGATTTCTTCCTGTAAAAAAGCAGGCGGCGGATATACAATCCGCTATGTTGCCTTGCACTATGTGCAGGGGACAAAAGAGGGCGCCGGAAGGCAATGACGGGGGCATCAAATATTGGTGGATTTTACCTTTTTTGTCTTTCTTTTTTTCCCTGAATAACCAAAGTTTTTGGATTGATGAATGTTGTACTGCATTGTGCGCCATGCAGCAGGGAATGGAGGGATGTTGGAAGAAGATTTGTGAAATTGGCGGTAGCGATGCTCAAATGGCCTTTTATTACTACCTTTTATTTTTGTGGCATCATCTGACGGGTGCGGAGTCTGAATGGATGCTGAGGTTATTTAATATATTTTGGGTATTTTTATCATCCTGGTTTTTCAGAAAGGAACCAAAGGCGCTGGTGATTCTTTTGATTTCACCGTTTTTTGTTTATTATTCTAACGAGTTGCGGCCCTATATGTTGCAGATAGCGGCCTCTTGCGCTGTCTCCATGTTGTTTTGGCAGGTTAGCCGGGGAGAACCGGTAAAATTCCATGTCTTTTTTGGTTCTCTGTTTTTTTTATGTCTTACAAGCCTGACAGGGGTTGTATGGGCGCTCGGTTTTGCCGCGGCATTCATGGTCATGGCATTCCGGCAGTTTGGAGGGCGGAGGTTTCGGCGAGCCCTGCTCTGGTGGATTTTTCCATTTTCCGGGTTGGGAGCATATTATCTTTACACTCTTTTCTTGGGCGCCCGTGCGGTTTCCATATCTTCCTCCTGGATAGTCAATGCATGCGCTTCCATGTACGAGTTATCGGGATTGGCCGGCATGGGGCCTTCCCGTCTAGAATTGAGGATGTGCATGACTCCTGATGCTTTATGGAATATGAACGGATTGGGGGCAGGGATGATCTCCGGCGCCATTCTTCTGGCCGGTTCTGCCTGCGGCATCATTTTGTGGAATAAGCGGGCTGAGAGGCCCTTGGTTCCTGCTTTGCTGGTGTTGATATTGCTTCCAGGGGCCGTATTCCTTTATGGAACGGAAATGATGGATTTCCGTTTTTCCGGACGGCATTGCGCGCCGTTATTGCCTGTATTGTGTCTGGCCTGGTCCCTGGTGGCGTTATGGGATTGGTCGTTCCCCAGGATTGCCCAAACTATCCTGTTCCTATTAATGATGATTGTTTGGGCGGTGAGCGATATTCGTATTCGTTGCAATGATTTGTATGGCCGTGAAGATTTCCGCTCTGCGGTATCTTATTGCAAATTATTGCAGAGCAGTCATGTTGACATTTTACTTTTATGCAATGGAGCCGGAAAGGAGTTTTATGGATGGATTCCCGGCCCGTTAAAGGACAAATGGTCTGATTATAAGGTGATCGTAGTTTCCCGGCCATCCGATTATGCTGCTTTTCTCCAGTCCATAGAGTATTCCGGCAAGTATGAACGTTCCGAATTATGCCGGGGGTTTGTCGTCTATCGGCGGGGTGGAATCTCCCAACGAGAGGGGTATTGATGTTTTTGCTGTTGTTTCAACATTTTGAGAAGAGACAGTGTCATTATAGAAATGATGGATATTTCTTCCCGCCTGGTCAAAAGATGCAGGAAATTTATTGAACCGTACCGGGTGACGGACGGCAGGGGATTCAAGTTGTCCCGCTATGATCCCGGCGATCTCGGCAAGCTGGGCAAAGACAGCAAGAAAGAGGCTGTGGATAAGCTGGAAAAGGGCATCGAATTGCTGGAGCAGCTTCAGGAAGTATTGTATGCCAGCGAGTCTCATGCGCTGCTGGTGGTGCTGCAGGCGATGGACAGCGCGGGAAAGGATGGCATTGTGAAGCATGTGATGGGAGGCGTCAATCCGCAAGGGTGCGTAGTCAGCAGCTTCAAGCAGCCTTCCACGCTGGAACGGAGCCATGATTTTCTGTGGAGGTGCGTAGCGCGCCTCCCCAGGCGGGGGATGATTGGCATTTTCAACCGTTCCTATTATGAAGAAGTCCTTAGCGTGCGCGTGCATCCGGAGTTTCTGGCCGGAGAGGGATTTAATCCCTCCCATGCCAAGAGTGCTTTCTGGGAGGAGAGGTTCAGATCCATCAATAACCTGGAACGCCACCTGCTCGCCAACAGGACGAGCATTGTGAAAATATTCCTCAACCTTTCCCCAGAGGAACAGAGAAAGCGCCTTTTGGCACGGCTGGATACTCCGGACAAAAATTGGAAGTTTTCTGAAGGGGATATTCACGAACGCGAATTCTGGGACCAGTACCAGAAAGCGTATGAGGAGATGATACGCCATACTTCTTCCCGGGAGGCTCCATGGTATGTGGTGCCGGCGGACAACAAATGGTATTCCCGGCTCGTCTGCTTGTGCGCCATTGTGGAGGCCCTGGCGGAGATGAGGCTGGAATATCCGAAGGTTTCCGGGGAATTGAAGGAGTTCTTTCCCAAATTCCGGGAGAAACTGGAACGCCCCCTGTCCAGGGGCGGGGATTAGAGCGGCATTAGGAAACGCGGAGAGAAAAACGGCGCATCAGCGGGAGATTGCCCTCCTTCTGCTGCGCCGGCGCATTCCGTGCCATAGGGCAGGCTCCGTTTCCGTCAGCGCCTGCGTTCCCAAGATTGCACCTTGCCGTTGATGAAAAGCACGTATCCGGTGTTTACCGGCACATAGGTGACATCATTGTAATAAGGATAATAGGGACGGTAGAAGCCCGGCCCCCAGTAGGGACCGCCCCAGTAGGGGCCGGCCCAGAAAGAGGGGGGAGGGGTGTAAACCGGCTGGAGGGAGGAATAAATCCAGCGGGTGGCGGATTTCCCGTTAAGGTGGCCTTCCGCTACGGCGGAGGGGTCCCCCCAGGCCAGGAAAACGGCCGGCGGAGACATTCCTTCAGCAATTTGTCCGGATTCCACTAGTGTTTTCTGGCTGGGCGGGAGGGAATTGAAAAGGGCCGGGTTTTTCTGGATGCGCGATGCCGGGGTGGACACGCAGGAAGCAAGGCTCAGAGCGGCGGACAGGGTAGTGAAAAGTAACTTCCAACTCATGATGTACATACGGATAACACTCACTTTGACTCTTGCCAAGGGTCTTTTGTTGAGTAAAATATACGAACACGTTATGAAAGCGCTCCGTAATCTGGCTTTAACACTGATAGTCCCTGTTCTGGTTTCCTCCCTGTCCGCAGCGGAAAAGCCGGAAATAGTTGACGAATATCTCCCGGTCGGCAAAATGGCGGAAGCCGCCGCCGTCAGCGTTGTGCTTGATGAAAGCCTGCAGCCGTTCATGGAAAAGATAGACGGCGTTTTCGCCTCCCTGCCCGACAAGGACAAGAAGGAGCTTGTCAGCCAGATTGTCCCCGGCCAGCCCGTTCCTTATGATGAGCGCCTGGGCTGGACCAAGGACGAATATGCCAAGTACCTGGAGTGCTGGAAGCTGAAGCAGGTGCAGGAAGTGGCCCCTGTGGCCCTGGGTATTTTCGCCTCGGGGGAACGGAATATCTGGGATTTGGCTGCTGTGGCGCAGCAGGGGCCGTTGCCGATGAGCACGCTGAAGTATGATTCCAGCACCAAGTCATGGATTTCTCCCAACGGAACCCTGACCCTGAAAGGGGACGTGTCCTATGACGATCTGAATGTATACGGCGCGTGGAGTGGCAAGGAATGGACAATGGAAAAGAAAACCATTCTTTCCACCCTGACGGAGACTATCATTGCGGGCAAGACCAAGGACGGCAAGTATGCCTATTTCGTTTACAACATGTCTGAAAAGAACCCGGACAACGTTGCCATTGCCAACCAGTCCATCGTTCTGCGTGTTCCCGTTACCCGCATCGCGGGTGACCCTTTGCTGGAAAAGGCCAAGGCCAAGGCTCGCCAGTAGGGATATGATGTTCCTTTCATTTCCGGTAAGACAACAATGCGTATCATCAGCGGAAAGGCCGGCGGCATAACCCTGTCTGTTCCCAAGGGGGAAGTTCGTCCCACGACAGACCGGGTCAGGGAAGCCGTTTTTTCCATCCTGAACCCGCTGATGGACCGGGCCGACGTGCTGGATTTATTTGCCGGGTCCGGCGCCTTCGGCCTGGAGGCCCTCAGCCGTGGGGCGAGAGACGCCCGCATGGTGGATTTTTCCCGTCTCTCCTGCGCGGCGGCCAGGGCCAATCTCGTCAAGACGGGCTTGGAAGGCGGAACTGTCATCCAGGGAGATGCCGTCCAGTTCGTGAGAAGGGAACTGCTGGCCGGCAGGAAGTACGATATTATTTTTGCAGATCCTCCTTATTGCAAGGGGCCGGCGGACCGCGACTTTATTGTTGAACTGGCGGAGGCCGGAGTTGCCGGACTTTTGAAGGGTGGTGGCGTGTTTATTGCGGAAGTGCAGGAGGGCTGGGGTACCGGAAGGGAAGGCGCCGCGGAAATTGACGGCCTGAATCTGGTGGATACCCGCCGGTACGGAAAAAAATATGCTGCTGTTCTACCAATTGCCTGAGAAGTAAGATGAAAGCCTTCCTGTTTTCCTTCTGTTACAATATCCTGTATACCGTCGGGTGGCTGGTAACGCTGCCTTCCTATCTGCTTAAGCAGAAGAGGAGAGGCGGATTCGGCACGGGGCTTCTGGAGCGTTTCGGGCTGTACCGGGTCTCCTATAACCGGGAGCCGAAAGGGGTGTTGTATGTGCATGCCGTGAGCGTGGGTGAAGTGGTGCTGGCTCTCAAGTTTCTCCGGGCGTGGCTCCGGGAACGCGGAGGTTCCGCCGTGCTGGCTACCAGTACGGCTACGGGGCATGCTACGGCAGTGAGTGCGCAGATTCCCGGCGTGCGCGTGATTTATGCCCCCTTTGACCTTCTGGGGCTGCCGGGGAGGTGTTTTGACCGTTTTGAACCGGAGGCCATTGTCCTGGTGGAGGCCGAGTTGTGGCCGAATTTTGCCCGTGCAGCCAAGGTGCGCGGCATACCCATGGCGATGATTAATGCCCGTATGTCCGCCAGGTCCGAGAGCCGCTACCGCGCATTTAAATGGATTTCAAAGTATTATTTTTCCTTCCTTGACGCAATGGGCGTACAGGACAAGGGGGATGTCCGGAGGTTTGAATCCGTGGGCGTGCGTTCCTCCATTATCCACGTGACGGGAAGCATCAAATTTGACCAGCAAATGGCGGAGCGCAGGGAGACTAATGCGGAGTTTGCCTCCATTTTGGACAAACTGAAACGCGGCAAGCCTGTAGTGCTGGCCGCCAGCACGCATGACGGGGAGGAAGTTCTGATCGCAGAAGCGGCGCGCAAGGCGGGGGGCTTCCCCCTGATCGTGCCCAGGCATGCGGAACGCCGCCATGCCGTGGTGCGGGAACTGGAGGCCCAGGGCTGGCAGTGCGTGCTGCGGACTGATGGCGAGATTCCAGAAACCCTGAAGGATCATGTTTGTTACATCGCGGATACGACGGGGGAATTGAGGGACTGGACCGCGCTGGCGGATGTAGCCGTGATCGGAAAAAGCTTTTTGGCGGACGGTGGACAGAATCCGGCTGAAGCCGTCGCCTGTGGCGTGCCCGTGCTGACGGGGCCCCATATGGAAAATTTCGATGCACTGGTCCAGCTGCTTGAAGGAGTGGACGGAATTGCCAGGTGTGATGAAAACCGCCTGGCAGACGTGCTCAAGGAGATGCTGGACAACCCCCTGCTGGCTCATGCCCAGTCTTCCCGCGCCCAGGTGGCGTTGAAGGCCCATTTCGGCGCTACGGCCCGGACCATTCGCATGATCTGCATCATGCTCAAGATTCCTGTTTGATATCGGGGGCTTTTTGCCCCTGGGGCTCCGGCCTGGAATGGGGAGGAAGGGCGAAGACTTCCCCCTGCGGAGCATCAATGATGATGTCAAAATGCTGGAAAGTATCCACGCCGATCTGGTATCGGCCCCCTGTTCCCGTTACGGCGAAGGAAAGGCCGTCCATTTGGAAGTCCGGTCCCATGCGGAGCGTGGAGGGGATACCCAGTTTCATAACAGTGCAGTCCCCATTGTGTCCGTTAATGTCGGTTGCCTTGGTGGTGAGCTGATTGCCGTCCGGATCTGCGGGCCACTGTTCCAGCGGGGCCATGGAAAGAGAAGAGCCGGAGTCAAGAGCCAGCGGGAAAGTGTCTCCTCCCCGGGAACAGCGGATGTAAAAAATTCCGGAAGGATCACGTTCCACATCCAGCGGTTTCCTGTGTTGGGGGAAGCGGGAGCGTTCCAGAAACTGCAGGGAAGCATTCCTGACGGACAGCAGGAACGGAGAGAACCCCAGGTAGTTGATGCCCAGGATGCCGTCTATCTTCACCTGCATGTCCTTTTGCAGGGGAGTAAGATCCAGGGCAAGGCCGAAGAAGTTTTTAATATGAAGCCCGCCCATGGAGAAGGACCGCATGGCAAATAGCCGTGGTGCGGCACGGACGTTGGAACCGGGGGCGATTTGAACGTCTTCAAGCGGCAGGCCGGGAAAAATTCTTCTTTTTGATGAATTTGATGTCAAATGTGGTGTGGGAGGCCGCCGTGTCCACGATAAGATTGCATGGGACTCCATTGACAGTGCATTGCGCTACAAGAAGCTTGCTGTGGGCATCCCTCTCCAGCTTTACGGGCTTCAGGTCAGTAATGGACACGGCGGGACCGCCTTGAGCAGGAACCGGCTGTTCTTCTGCGGATAAGGGAAGCGCCCCCAATGCCAGAAGAGCCAGGAAAGTTCGGATGAGGTTGCGTGAAAATAGCATTCTTCACCATTAGGTGCGTTTTTGCAGTTTGACAAGCCAATTTTGACGGTGAATCAGTCATGGCTACGGTGGTTGGGTTTGTGGCGGCGTTCCAGTTCCACGCGGTCTTCATAATTCCGGGCCTGCACTTTCCGGTCTCTTTTTCCGGCCCGTTCCACGTTCATTTGCCTTTTTTTCTGACGTTTGGCAAGCCGGGCGATTTCATTTTCCAAATTCAGGAAGTTTAAGTACCGCTCCTTGTCCAGCTTCCCCTCGTCCACGGCTTTCCTGATGGCGCAGCCGGAATCTTTACCGTGGCTGCAATCCGCAATTTGCATTCATGGGCCAGCTCCGTCAAATCCGCAAAGCTTTCACGGAGGGTATGTTCATCAGTCCACATCTGGATTTCCCGTATGCCGGGGTTGTCAATCAGCAAACCTCCATGCTTGAGGAGCACCAGCTCCCGCGCCACTGTCGTATGGCGCCCTTTGCCGGTTACTTCATTGACTTCACCCGTCCAGAGCCATTCATCCCCCAGCAGGGTATTGACCAGGGTGGATTTTCCAACGCCTGAGGAGCCGACGATGCAGATGGTTTTTCCCTTGGAGAGGCATTTGCGGAATTCCGTGATTCCCCTGTTGTGCAGGGCGCTGATGCTGATTATGGCGCATTCCGGGGAGAGCTCCCGCAGAATCTGCATGGCTTTTTCCACTTCCTCCCTGGAAAAAAGATCCGTTTTGTTAAGCAGGATGAGAGGAGATGCTCCGCTGCGGCGGATGAGTGTAAAGTAGCGCTCCATGCGCCTGGGGTTGAAGTCCGTTCCCGGCTCCGTCACTACGGCCACGATATCCACATTGGTTCCCAATACCTGTTCCGCGCTGCTTTTCCCAGGAGCTTTGCGGGAAAAACAGGTCTGGCGCGGGAGAATGGAGCGTATGACGGCTTCGTCTCCCGCTTCTCCCGGATCAATCGCCACCCAGTCTCCAACAGCGGGCAGTTCCGCATCCGTTGCCGCATCATGCCAGAGTTTGCCGCTGACGACGGCGTCCACATCTTCCCCGCCGTCCAGAAGAGCAGTGAAGTTGATTTTTGTTTCCCGGATAAGACGCCCCGGCATCCAGCCTGGTTTGGCAACGGCGTCGAAAGCGCGTTGAAAGTGGTCGTTCCAGCCTAAATCCTGAAGAGTGACGGGCATGAAAATGGAAAATGTAGTTTTGGGAAAGGCCGCCGGCATTTACATGCCGACATCGGATCGTGGGGCAAACCTTCTTCCGGTTCAAGCGTGGAACGGGTCTGCCGTGCGCCATGACGGAGCTTTTCCCTGTGCGAGACGGCATGCGCGCTCAATGATTTGAAAGGCAATTTGCGTTTTAGGCGCTTTTTCCAAAAGCTCCGTCCGGTCCGGGTAAACGAGCAGCACTTCATTTTCAGAGGAGTTAAAACCAATGTCACTGCGGGAAACGTCGTTGGCCACAATCATGTCGCACCGCTTGCGTTCCAGTTTGCCGCGCGCGTAATTTTCCACGTCATGGGTTTCCGCCGCGAAGCCTACCAGAATGCCTCTGAAGCCGAATTCCGCGCGCATGGAGCCAAGAATATCCGCAGTACGTTCCAGTTCCAAAATCATGCGCTCCCCCGTTTTCTTGATTTTGCGGTCCGGAACGGAAACGGGGCGATAATCCGCTACGGCGGCGCTGAGGATGGCGGCGTCGGCGTAGGGAGCCTGGTTTTTGACAGCATCATACATTTCCCGTGCACATTCAACCGGCAGGAAGTCCACGCCGTGCGGGATGTCCAGGGAAGTGGGGCCGGAGATGAGAAGGACGCTGTGGCCTTCGTGAACAGCCGCTTCCGCCAGGCAATACCCCATTTTTCCGGAGGAGTGGTTGGTGAGGTATCTGACGGGGTCAATAGCTTCCCTGGTGGGGCCTGCCGTGATAAGAAAACGCATGAGAGGCATTATGCGGAATCACGGGTAAAAGTGAAGAGTGATCTTGTGCAGCTGCGCATTATGTTCCGGCTTGACTCCTTCCCGCGATTGGGGGAGTTATGAAGGCGTGATTTATTGGGATAATAACGCTACCACACCGCTGGCCCCGGAGGTTTACGAGGCCATGGAGCCGTTTTTAAAAAAGAACGGTTTTTCAACCCGTCCGCTGGTTACGGCTGTGCCAGACATGTGCGTGAGGCGGTGGAGGAGGCCCGTGCGGCCGTTGCCGCCCTGTTGGGCGCATTTCCTTCGGAAATTGTATTTACTTCCGGCGGAACGGAGGCGTCTAATATGGCTTTCCGCCAGATGGCCGGGGAGCGGGAGGGAGGGATAGGCGTTTTGTCCACGGACCATGACGCCTCCTTGAAGACGGCCCTGGCCCTGGGCAGCGGCTGTGTCTGCCCTGTGGACAGGGAAGGGCGAGCGGTTCCGGAAAAATGGGAGTCCATGTGCGCAGGGGGCGTGTCCGGCGTTTCTTTTGCCTGGGCCAATAATGAGACAGGCGCATTGCAGGATGCGGCGGTTTTGTGTTCCTCCGCCGGGAAACATGGAGTTCCCGTGCATTTGGATATAGTGCAGTGCGCCGGAAAAATTCCCGTGGATTTGCATGGAATGGAAGTGGATTATGCTTCCGTATCCGCACACAAATTCCATGGCCCCAAAGGGATTGGATGTCTGTACAGGAGAGCGGGGGCTCCTTTTTCCCCTTTGCTGTTCGGGGGGGCAGGAGTACGGTTTGAGGTCCGGCACGGAGAATGTTCCGGGAATCATTGGTTTTGGTGCGGCGGCGCGGGCGGCATTGAGGCACTTGGAGGAGGACGCCGGACGGCTGTCCCGGATGCGGGATTCTTTTGAGTCTCTCCTGCGGGCACAGGCGGGCGGCGTGACGGTGCATTCCGGCGGAACGGAACGTATTCCCAATACTTCCAATCTGGCGTTTGACGGATGTACGGCGGAAGCGCTGATGCTGTTGCTGGAACCTGCCGGCCTGCTGTGTTCGGCTGGGTCTGCCTGCCATACGCTGCAGCCGATGCCTTCCCACGTGCTGACGGCCATGGGATTGTCTGATGAGGCGGTACGTTCCTCCCTGCGTTTTTCCCTGTCTTTCATGACGACGCAGGAGGAGGTGGAACAGGCTGCCGCCCTGGTGGGCTCCGCCGTTCGGAAGGTGCGCGGCGTTCAGTCTTCGCGTACCGGCCCGGTGCTCGTGTACAGGCCAGAATGGAAGGGCTGAGAGGCTGGGGCGCTTTTACAGAAAGTCGTTTGTGTTCCATGACACCGGAGCTCAGTAACAGCGGTTCCCTCCCTATCAATGCTTTTACAGATGTTTATGAGGCGATTCTATTGCGGCAGAAATATATTGCAGATTTTTTGCTCATTCGCGAATCGACTTAAAATTTAAACGTGACGCCCATATTGACGTTGTGGCGCACTTTGTCCGAAACGTCCGCGGCATAGTCGGCATAGACGCTCCACTGTTCCGTGATGCTGTATCCGATGCCTGCGCCGAATACGCCAGCGTCCCTGTCCATTTTCCAGCCCCTTACCCCTTATGAAGGAAGAGCCGAGCATGGCGTTTACTCCGTAGCGGTCGTCGCAGAATTCGTGCGTGTAGAACATTCTGCCCGTAAAGTAGAAGCCGTTTGAAAACGCGTAAGTGCCCTCGATTCCCACAAGCGACTTTACGCTTGTATAGTTTTCTGATTCCGCGCTCATGCGTTCTTCCCCGCTTTTTTCCGTGAACGACGGGTTCATCAGGAAGTCCGCGTTTACGCCGATTGTGGGTTTCAGGTAAAATCCGGTGTCGGCAAAAGGCTTCCACGCGTATCGAACGCCCGTGAAGACACCGATGAGGTTTGAATTCCAATCGGCTTTGCTTTTGTTCAGGATGTTCATCCTTTCGGCTTTGTTCATGCCGAAAGCATAGGTCGCGCCGAAGTACCAGTCAAAGTTGCCGAAGAACCGCCAGTCGGTGTAGGCGTTGACCGCAAGGCTTTGGGTTTCCGCCTTGCCGCAGTTGCCCTTGCCTGACGATTTTGCCTGAAAACCGCCGAAGCCGAAGCCCGCAAGAAACGTGTTACCCGCCGTGTATTCAAAATTCACCAAGCCGCCCGAAATATAGTCGCTCGACCCATCCATGTTTTCATCGCCGCCGTAGGTGGCAAACCTGTTTATGTTGCGGACGGTAATGCCTGAAAAACGCCCCCCGAAACTTCCGTGCCGCTGCTTTTTGCGCCGAGGCCGTCGATTGCCGAGCTCGTGCGGTTGAGCGTGTCGAGGTGGATTATGTCGGCAAGATCCATGTTCATGCGCACGCTGTGCACTACCGACTGCGGAAGTATCGCACCCAGTGTGCCGCTTTTTACCATTGCGGCGAAATTACGTTTTTTGGTAACTGCCGCCTCGTTCGCCGCGTCGTCGCCGTCGATGTATTCAAGATCGTCGTAGGTTTTTGCCAACGCCTTTTCGAATTCGTTTGTCGCAACTGCTTCGGCAAGATAGGTGTTCTTCTCGATTTCGTAGCCGACATTGCTGCCGACGTTGACGTACTTCACGGTGATGTAGGTGTTTTCAAAAGGATCCAAGTCGCCGTTGATCATGCCCGAAATGTTGTTCGAGACGACGTCGTGCGTGCCTTTCAAGGCGGTTGCGGCGGTGAGGCTTCCCGAAGAGTCGTCGGTTGCGGAGAAACCGAAGATGTTGTCGTAGTGGTTGTTGATGGTGCCGCGCAAGCCCGCGCCCGCGAGTGTCCCCGCGCTGATTACGGTCGCGGCTGAGGAGTTTATGCCGAAGTCTCTGATTATCGTAAGTCTGTTCCCGCCCGCCGAAACTGACCCCGTGAGTGTTGCCGAACCGGCGTTTGTCAGTATGAGGTTTGTCGTCGAAACGATGTCGCCGCTCACAGTTTTGCCGTCAAGCACATGGACATTCGTACGGCTTACGCGGATGTTGCCGACATCGCCGACTACCAGTCCGTTAGTGACATTTGTTGCTGAGATGTCGCCAACGGCGTTGTTTACCGTCGCCGAATTAACCGAGTTGAACGAGACGTTGCCGTTTGCGTTTTCGATTGTCACCAAAACGGCGTTTGAAATGTTTGCTGATGTCTCGACTGTGTTGACGTTAATATACCCCGAATCCTGGCCCGACGTACCGATTTCGAGCGAACCCACTGATGCGGTAATGTTCAGGCCGGCAACCGAGTCGAATTTCATTTTGCCTGAAACCGTGCCGATTGTTGATTCTGTGAAAAGATGGCTACCCTCGATATTGCCGTTGACGACTACATTGTATCCGTTGTCTAGCATCATGCCGGCGTCCGCCATGATGTCGCCGTTTATCGTCGCTCTGCCTTCGAATGTCAGATAGAGGTTTTTCGAGCGGATTGCCTGGGCGATGGAGTGTTCGTTTGCAGCGATTGCCGAGATTTCCGAACCATCGAACATTTTTTAAGTAAAGCTCGTTTTCCGTCCAAATTCCGTAGGCGTTGAAGCGTGCGCTTGAGGATAGGATTCTGCCGCCGAGGTTGATGTCAGCGTTATCGGCGAAAATACCGGTTGCCAATCCGTTTTCAGACGAAACCGTAATGTTGCCTATGATGTTTTCACTTTGGCCCGATTTTGTAATGGAGTTTGCAAAGATACCCGTGGCATCTGCGCCGCCTGAAACCTCCAAATTATCTATCCTGATGTTTTCGAGTTTTCCGGCTGTGGAAACAGGGTTATCTCTGCCTGGCGCGGCGATTATGCCTGCTGCGTTGCCGCTGATTCCCGCGCTTACTTGCATATCGGATATGGTGAGGTTGCGGCCGCCTTCCGTCAGATGGATACCGGTTGCATTGGTGTACCCCTTTACTGTGATTGCATTTGCTGTCAAATCGCGCTTGACGCTTTTTGCGTATATACCCGTTGCTTCACCCTGCGTGCTGCCCGAAGTGATTGTGATTTCGATGTCGAGTTCGCCCACGGAAAGCGAGTAGATGTCGCCCGCAGCAGAGGGGTCCATGGCCGCGTTTTTACCAACTTTACACCGAAGGCGTCTTTTTGCTGTCACGTAAATTTGGCCCGAATAGTCATTTTTGAGCGAAACGTCGTCGCTGCCGAGCTGGTTGGCCAGTATACCTATCCCCGTGCCTTGTTTTGCATTGATTGTAAGTGAACCCGAAATCGTCATCGCCTGCCCGTCAGAACTGCTCGACGTGTTCACACCCACGATGTAGGAGTCGTCGCCGATTGTTTTTGCGGAATTCCCGTCCACAGTGTAAATTCCCCGAAATTTCGAGGTCTGTAATTTGACCGCTGGTCTTGATGAGTCCGAAATCTTTATTAGTCTCGATAGAGGAAACGTTCCCGAAGCTATAATATCCACTTCCGCCCAGAACGCCTGAAGAACCTGTGGTTGTCTTGTTGTCCCACAAATACGAGTTTTCCCTTACAGTGCTGTTGATGCAACTTATGCGGCCTTGGTTTTCGATTCTGATTGTGTTGGTGAGGCGGTTTCCGAACAGAGTAAGATTGGATTGGGAATCCAAAATAAGGATTAACCCCGTGCCGCCTTTATCAAAGTCCCCCGATGCGTTCAAACACGAATTTTCCAATTTCAGCGTCGTGTTGTTTCCCGCAGAAGTCGGCTCCACATATTTAATGCGGATCGAATCTGGAGATGTCCAAACGTCTTTTAAGATAATTTCTTTTGTGTCTCCGAATATTTCCGAAGTCCCAGGGACTGTGCTCCCGGGGGTTATGGGGTCTTCCGGAGTAATGCGGTCGGCAACCGTATTGCCCTTGCCTGTTATCACAAGCGTTTCAGAGGAGGAATCGTAGTTGTATGTTTGGGCGCAGGCAATACCAGCTGTCGCCAACAGGGAAGCAGCAATCTTTTCCATGTTTATTGCAGAAAATCTATGGTGTTTTTCGTTTATTTATACAATTCTGAAACAAGCCTACCTTTACTCATTTTCAAATACTAAATAAGCGATTTTCCTTTTTAGATAAATTCAGGGGATGGTCAAGTATAAACTGTTATCAAATGGTGTGACCGGCCATAAATCACGGTAAGGGTGCATTCCTAAGTAATCGTAAGGGTCATGGATGTGCAGGGACGGCGGCCGTGTTGTCGGGTTTGCCTGCCTGGTGGGGAAGGGGAAGAAGCCGCTCTGTTTGTGGCGCCGGAGCGCCAGTGTGAAGGAATAGGCACAGCGTTGCCGGATTGGGTGAAGGAACAAGCAAGGGAATGCTGACGGTAGGGGCCTATGAAGAGAATGCCCACGCCCGCGCATTCTATCGGCGCGGAGGGTTTGAAGAAATCGGCTCCAGGGAGGATGAGCTGACGGGAAGCCGGGAGTACTGGACGGAATGGAAAGGAGAGAGTATATGATCATCATAAAAAAGGCGGAAGTTCCGAAGAACTTCCGCCCCCTGTAAAGCAGGCCGGCGTCAGGCGAGCTCCACCTTGACGCCGCTCTTTTCAATCTGGTCGGCCATTTCCGGAGAAAGGGCCTCATCAGTGATGAGCATGGAAACCTGGGAGGGCGCAACGGTATAGAATGCCGGGTTGTTCGCTACGCTGGTGGAAGGCATAGCGATGATTACCTTGGCATCCGCGGGGATGACGCTCTTGATGAATTCGGATTGCAGCATGTTCTTGTATCCGGCGCCATGCTTGGGGGAGTAGCAGTCCGGCGTCAGCACGACCATGTCAATGCTCAGGGACCCGGCGGCCTTGGCGGCGTCCTGCCCTACATAGACCAGGGCTTCACGGTCGAAGTGCCCGCCCGTGCAATAGAAACTCAGGTTCGGAATGCCTTCAAGCCGGGTCAGCAACGTGGGGTTGTTGGAAACCACATGCGTATCCTTGGAATTGATGTGGTTGCATATTTGGTAGCCCATGGTGCTGCTGTCAATGAACATAACCACGGAAGCGGGAATATTCTGAACGGTTTTTTTTGCAATCCTGATAGACACATCGTCTTGAGTGACAATGTCTTCATGGAGGGATTTATGAGTAAGCGCCAGAGCGCCGCCGTGGACGCGCTTGAGGAAGCCGCGTTTTTCAAGGTTAATCAAATCATTGCGGACCGTTTCATCCGTGACCTTCATCTGTTTGGGCCAGAGCGATGGTCCTTGCAGCTCCATGTTCAGCCAGCGTTTTCAGAATGAACTCCTTGCGTTGGGATGCTAAATACATTTGATTTTGTTTTTCTATGTAGAATGTTTACACGTTCTAGGCGTTAAGTTGTTTTCTAACAATTTTTCACTAGAACAGTCAAGCGTTAGAAATTCTAAGTTTTGATTGTTATTGTGAATAATGCAGATTTTGTAATAATGGGACAACGGAATACCGAGAAATGTACAAAAATAATTTTACGATGCACAAATTAGTTATCGTTATGACAGATTTTATCAATCTGGAATGATGATGGAGGCAGGATCAAAGTTGGGAGTGGGGGAGCGAAAGCTGGAGATGGCGCAGTTTTTTTCTACCATCAGGCGGGCGACAACCAGGTTTCTGTACCATTTCCGGTCTGCCGGGATGATGTACCAGGGAGCTTCCGGAGTAGACGTTTTTTCAATGAGATCCTGGTAGGCTGTCTGGAATTCATCCCAACGATTCCGGTCATCCAGGTCATCCATGCAGAATTTCCAAAGTTTATCCGGGTCCTGAAGTCTGGATTCCAGCCGTTTTTTCTGTTCTTCTTTGGAGATGTTTAGGAATAGCTTGATGATGACGGTTCCTTCTTCCGCAAGCATGGATTCAAAGTCGAGGACATGCTTGTAGCGGCGTTTCCAGACTGGGTCCGGGAAGATTTTTTTCACGCGGACGGCAATGATATCTTCGTAATGGGAACGGTTGAAGATGGCGATCTGCCCTTTGGCGGGGACTTCTTTGTGAACGCGCCACAGGAAATCGTGGTCCAGTTCCTCAGTAGTGGGTTTTTTGAAGGGTACTACGTGCAGCCCCTGCGGATCCACCCGGGAGAAGACATGCTTGACGCAGCCGTCCTTGCCCCCTGCATCCATAGCCTGAAGAATAACCAGAATTTTGTGCTTGTGCTGGGCAAAAAGTTTTTTTTGCAGTTCCTGCAGTTCTTCCCTCAGTTTGTCGAATTCAATCAGGGATTCTTCCTTGGTTCCGGAGAAAAGAGATTTGTCATCCGGAGAATAATCCTTTAAACGCAGTTTTTTGCCCGGAGGCACCAGGTAACGGTTCATCGTACGCGAAGTTAGTGTTGAAGATGAGGGTGAGGAGGGGGAAGATGTTTTCACAGCGGCATGTTTGGAAGGAAAGCCGGGCCCGAAGAATTGCTGAAGGGCGTTTTTGATGACTTTCCTTTTGAATTTGGGGAACATTTCCAGTTTGAGATTCTGGAGGGGAATCCATTTCGTTTTTGAAAATTCGGGGCTGCGGTGCAAATCCGTTTTAGGGCGTCTGGTTTTGCAGCGCACAAGAAAGTAGGTTTGTTCCTGGCCTATCCAGCGCGTAACGCAGGCCGGGCAGGCGGCTGACAATGGTGTATTCCGTGGGGCGCAGGCCCACTTCCTCCCATACCTCCCGCGCAAGAGTCTGTTCAATGCTTTCGTGTTTAATGACGCCTCCCTGCGGAAAGTGCCAGTACGGGTTGCGGCCGCTGTCCTTGCCCAGCAATACACAGCCTTCAGCGTCCATGATGATGGCTGCTGCGTTGAGTCTCCAGTTTTTTTTTGCTGGGGGGGGTATCCATGGCAGGAGGAAAGGTTTCTTAATCCGCAGTTTGATCCGGTGTTATGGTCTGTTCTGGAGACAACTGCTCGTTTTTTTTTCCAACATCCGCCTGGGAAGGATAGCCTGCACGGTTTCCGCCCTCAGAATATCCGGATGGGTTGAGATTCAGGGCTACTTCCACCTGGTCCAGCCGCGCCTGGGTTTTCAGGGCCGGAGTTTCCGCCAGAGTTATGAAATTTGCCAGCAATTCAGCAGCCTGAGGGGGCCATTCTTTTAGCGGCGTCGTCATTGGCGTTCAGGGCGGCCAGGTTTTCATTGAACAAGGCGTTTTCCGCCGTTGTTTCCGAAGCGCGGCGGGCCGCTTCCCGGAAAAGTTTCTGCGCCAGGGAGTAGTCTTTTTGAGGAAAGCCAGGGCTCCCTGTTGAAAGACGAGGTCAGGGGATGAACCGGGATATTTGGAAATAAGACGTTCCGCATCCTGCAGACGGTTTTTATCCAGCAAAACAGTAATGGTATTCAGAGAAAGAATTTGAACGGGAAGGCTCTGGGGAT